>OIYY01000007.1_pt1 | contig 213019 bp, 213 predicted proteins | sample 1588341 | NCBI WGS metagenome assembly OIYY01 (sample SAMN03283287) | human gut metagenome | biome: human-associated habitat; material: feces | host: Homo sapiens | place: Peru | collected 2012
TTGCATGTATGAAGCACGCCGCCAGCGTTCGTCCTGAGCCAGGATCAAACTCTCCATTGTCAGAAAGTTTATGTCCATCGATTATTTAGGGCTAACTAAATAATCTGCTCGACTTCTTTTACTAGCTTTCGCTATCATTTTGTCTTGTGAATCATTTTCGAAATTAACAAGTTTATTTTGTTTGCAATATTTTCATATTGCTCACACTCGTTTTCAGCTATTCTATTTTCAATGTCCGATTTATTTTCTCGACTCCAACGCTTTACAATCTCTCGGATTGTTTCGCTATCGGATTTCCTCTTCCGACTACCGCCGGTTTCTTCATCTTACCATCTAAACTTTTAATGTCAAGTGATAATTTTATTTTTTTCTTTAACTTTATAAAACTTTCGTTTGTTAGAAAAAATCTAAGTATCTGGTTTTAAAAATTTCTGAAGTGCAACTCATTCGCTGCACATTTGATATAGTACATCTAAAAATTTTTGATTTCAACCCCTTTGTTTTATTAATTTAATATTTCGTTACAATGACGGAAATATATTGAACATTAAGGGCTTTAACCCATATTGATTATTGAAAGGTAAAATTAATTTTTATCTTCTGGATATTTTTTAGAATATTTACTTCCATAATATACCCATTCGCCACCTTGAAGTTGACTATGTGGTTGAGATGAATATGTACCATTTTCATTTCTAATAATATCATCTGTTTGATAGCTTGGAAGTCCTGGTTTATTCAATTGAGCACCAATTTGTTCAGGTGTTTTCCCTTCTTTTTCACTCAATTTATCCATAACTTCTTGTGCCGTACAACGAATTTCTTGGGATTGAGAATACAATGTATCATATTCTGTTTTTAATTCATCTAAAGTTTTTTCTGATTCTGAAATTTGTTTTTCGTTTTCTTGAATCGCTTCTTTATTTTTATCAATGTTATCTTCTATATCTTGTTTTTCGTCTTTTACTTCGGTTTCTTTATCTTTTGCTTCATCCAATGCTTCTTTAGCAGTATCTTCATCGGCTTTTGCAGTATCATATTCTTCTTGAAGAGAATCAACTTCTTGCTCTGCTTTGTCAAGTTTTTCCTGCGCCTTAGCCAAATCTTCATTTGCTTTATCTAATTTTTCTTGAGCCTTGGTTTGTTTTGCCTTTAATGCATCAATTTTAGATTGAATAGCAGATTTTTGCTCTTCAGAACAAGACCCCAATTGAGATTCTAAATCTGAAATTTGTCCAGTTATACTATCAAGCTCACTTTGAGCAGAATCTACAGCAGATTGAGCGGTATCAACACCTTTTTGAGCATTATCACGCTCTGCTTTTTTAGAGTTCAATTTACCTTCAATACTCTTCGTTTTATTTTGAGCTTTACTATAGTCAGAACTTTTTTCTTTAACTTGTTTACCAGCTTCGCCTAATTCTTTTTCTTTTGCGGACAAATCTGATTCAAGTTGAGAAGTTTCAGATTTCAAATCATCATTTTGAGTTTTTAATTCAGAAGTATCACCAAGTTCTTTTTGTTTTGCAACATTTTCTTTTAACTTCGTATCCCAATCATTAACCATGCCATCCAAAGTTTTCAAATTATCCATTGAAACTTCTTTTGACAAGTTTAATGAGCCAGTAGAATTTGTAGCTCCAGTTGAACTTGTTGAAGAGCTAGATGTTGTTTTTGGAGTAGCAGTTGTTGATTTAGTAGCGTTAGCAGAACCAACACCTAAAGATGAAAGAACCGAGTTCAATTTCGCTCCCCAACCACCAGACGTTGATTGTGTAGCCATATTAGGCTGTACCTGTTGAATAATAACAACCTGTTGAGCAGAAGATTGAGGTTGGGCATTGTGGGGTGCTTGTACCCCTTGTCCATTATTTTCAATATCCCGACGTTTTATCTGGTTGTTTTTAATAAACAAATCATTACGAACTTGAAATGTCATCTCTGACTCCTTAAGATTTATTAGCTCTCATACTAATAAAGTCTTATTTTTATAAGGAATTTCAGAAATTGGAATTTCCGTAACATTCTGTAATAATATTTACCTACAAATAGAAGAGCACTTAGTTAAAAATTAACTAAGTGCTCTATTTTTATCTATTTTACAAGTTATTTAATATTTGAGAATGTCCAAGCATCAAAAGTTGGAGCTTCTTTAATATTCATTTCTTGCTTTTTACCACCAGAGCATTCATCATCATGAGCAATTGGTTTATACAATCTGTTGTAGTATTCAATTACCATTCTGTCAGAATTGAAGTATGCTTCAGATGTTCTGATAGCTTGACGCATCAATCTAGCCCATTCTGGCTTGTTATCATAGTAAGTTGGAATAATTTGATCTTCAATAATGCTCATCAAGCACTTGTGATCTTTCCAATGTCTTTCTTCCCATGACATTTCATCATCAATTTCTGGGTACTCAATAGCATAACCATTGATACCAGAGAATGTTCCTTCAACAGTCCAACCATCATAAATAGACAAGTGAATTGCACCATTAGCGTTAGCTGACATGCCTGAAGTTCCAGAAGCCTCGAACGGTCTTAATGGAGTATTCAACCATACGTCAGTTCCTCGTTTCAACATGCCTGACAATTGAAGCTCATATCCAGGAAGAACAACTACGTTTTTCAATGAGTGAGATCTATTCAACAATTTGTTAAACATTTCTTTACCCATAACATCATCTGGGTGGAATTTACCGGCAAAGATAATTTGAACTTTATTTTCATCTAACAATTTTCCAATTCTATCTTTATCCATCAAGATTAGCCATGCACGTTTGTAATCTGCAAATCTTCTTGCCCAAGTAATTGTTAAAACATCTGGATCAAATCTCTTACCTGCAACGTTTGCAATATATCTGAATAATTCTGATTTCATTTCACGTTTTACTGCTAACAATTTTTCTGGATCGTTTTGAGCATCTTTAACTCTCTTATCTTGCCAATATTGAAGATTTACTGCGTTAGTGATTGCTCTAATTGGGCATCTACCATCAACCCATTCCCACATTTTGTTTGCAACAAGACCGTGCAATTGAGAAACTGCGTTTGCAATTCTTGACATTCTCAAAGCTGCAACTGTTAAAGAGAAGTTTTCTCCACCAAGATTAACAGCAGTTTCACGACTAGCACCAGCAAAGAACCCGCCTTCTAATAATGTATCCACCCAGTGAACTTCATTACCAGCAGCAACTGGAGTGTGTGTTGTAAAGACTGTACGTTTTTTAACTTCCTCCAAATCGCCATTATATTGTCTTAATAATTCGAACGCAGCAGGTAGAGCATGTCCTTCGTTCATGTGAATTACATCAAAGTTATAGCCAACTTTTTGTAAGATTCGAACCCCTGCAATACCTAAAACTGTTTCTTGAGCAACACGAATTTTTTCGTTTCCATCATACAATTTGTAAGAAATACTTTTTGCCCAATCGCTATTTCCTTCAATATCTGTAGTTAACAAGTAAACAGGGCAAGTTCCAAACAATTCAGGTTCAACTTTATAAGCTTTAACCTTAACTTTTTCTCCAAAACATTCAACTTCTGTCTCTACGTTAATATCTGTCAAGAAATCATAGTATTTTCTAATATAAGCAACCTCAACATTGCCAGAATGGTCAATTCTTTGGTCATAATAACCATATGACCACAACATCGTAACCCCAACCATTGGCATTTGTAAATAACCTGCTGAAAGCATATGAGAGCCAGCTAAGAATCCTAAACCACCTGAATAAGTGCTTAAAGATTGATCCATAGCTATTTCCATTGAAAAATATGCTACATTTGGTAATGACATAATTTACCTCTCTTCTGTTTTAATATAACTTCTATACACCAAATTTTTCATGTGCACATCATGTGCCTTGACATTGTAACATACAAAATTAAAATTGAATACCCCTAGGATTAATATATCCTGTAATGCTTACTACAATTGATTTTGAAAGAGTAAAATATCTTTACAAAATACAAGAAAGAGGTGTTAAAAACACCTCTTTAGTATTAATTATAGGGAGTTATGCCATTCGCCCTTTGTATCAGTGTAACCTCCAGTAACACTAATATTTACAATATCATTTCTTGCAACAAATGTGAGGGTCTTTGGATCCCAAACAAAGTGCTGTTTTGTAGCTTCATTATAATATACGCCCAAACCTTTTGCATTAGTTTCTCTTAAACCTAATACATTCGCAACAAAAGCAGGATTTGTGTATGTATGATTTTTGTAGTTTTGAACAGAAAGTTTTGTGATATTGCCATCATTATCTTTTACCTCTTTGCGTTTTCTTCCCTTATCAAGAGGAATAGTGTATATTTGAGTATTTTTATCCACATATGTTAAATTTGGAACTTCTTCAAACTTACCGGTTTCTGAGTTGTATTTCATGTGTTTCTTTGTTTTTTCATCGTAGAAGAAATCTGGGGAATATGTCTTTCTATAACCAGCATCTTCCGCTTTTTTTACGATTTCCGGATCAGCAGTATCTTCGCCTGCACCTTGCTTACCCTCTGATGCTTTAACTCTATCAGATACATCTTTTTTATTTATATACTTATCAACCCATAGGTCAATTTGTTCTTGAGAGTTATCTTTATTTTCCAGTTTTCCCTCAACTTTGACTTGAGCTCCAACTAATAAATATTCAATGCCTTTTTTATTACGTTTTACCGCCCCAGGATTATTCTTTTCAAAATTTTCTTTTTCTGCTTTAATCTGTTCATCTGTTGGTTCTTCAACACCTTTTGCTTTCAATGAACGCTTAATTATATCAGTATAGTCTTCATCCATTTGAACGGTATAGGTATGAGTTCCAGAAGAATCATCTGAATCTGTATCAGTGTCAGTATCGGTATCAGTTTTGTCAGAATCTTCAGCTTTTAGAGCATCTTCGACTTTTATTTTGTCTTTAGCATCTAAATCACTCATTTCAGCCATGACATGAGAGAAAAAGCCCTCAACATCTGCAACTTTTATTTCTGTACCGCTAGAAGCCTGTTTATTCAATTCTTTTGTAATTGCTTCTAGTTCTTTTGGCGTTATATCTCTATTGTTGTCAGTATCAGCCTTCATCAAATCAGAAAAGAAGGTAGCAAGTTCTTTTGAATCTAATTTTGAATCCTTTTTGTTTTTATCTAAGGCATCAAAAATTAAACTAAACGCTTTGTTTTTTGTAATAGTTTCATCTTTTTCAATAGGCTTCTTCGATACCTCAGAAAGATTGTAAAAACAACCATTGATAAAAGAACCATTGATTTTGATTTTGTAGTCTTCACTCATGCAATCATCCTCACTTTATTTTAAGCACATCTATTTAGCTTTATATATTGTATATATATAAAGTATTTACCAACTTAGAAATTGCCTTACAAAAAGGACTCTTATCCTAAAAGTCAAATAGGATAAGAGTTTAATCGTGTTTACAATTGTTAATAATAATTATTTATTAACTTTATCTAATATTTTTTCTAACGCAATTTTTACATGTGCATAATTCAATCCGCCTTGCATATAAGCTACATATGGTTCTCTCATCGGTCCATCTGCAGAAAGTTCAATCGTAGAACCTTCAACAAATGTTCCTCCAGCCATAATAACTTGGTCCTCATACCCAGGAATATATTCAGGAATAGGAGTTACATAACCATTTACAGGAGACAAAGATTGGATTGTTCTACAAAAATGCTCCAAAGGTTCTGAAGAACCAAAAGTGATATTTTGAATAATATCGGTTCTCTTTTCATTATATTTTGGAGATGAATCAAAACCAATTTCATCAAAAATTTTAGAAGCTAAAACAGCCCCTTTAACAGCCTCTGAAACAACTGAAGGAGCCATAAATAAACCTTGGAAAATTAGTCTATGTTGGTTAAACATCGCTCCGCCTTCTGAACCAATGCCAGGTGCGGTCAAACGATTTGCAGCTCTTTCTACATATAATTCTTTTCCGGCTATATAACCTCCAGCTTCGACAATCCCACCTCCAGGGTTTTTAATTAATGAACCTCCAATCAAATCTGCTCCAACTTCCAAAGGTTCTTTCGTATCAACAAATTCTCCATAGCAGTTGTCAACAAAACAAATGCAATTTGGATTTTTTGATTTAACAATTTTGCAAATTCGTTCAATAGTTTCAATAGTTAAAGATTTTCTCGTAGAATAACCTTTTGAACGTTGAATAAGAACCATTGTTGTTGAAGAATCAACCATTTTTTCTAGTTTTTCAAAATCAACATCCATCCCGTTAACTAGTGGAACTTCATCATACAAAACACCATTTCCAATAAGAGAAGAACGTCTTGTTTCTTCATCTCCCATTGTTCCAATAACCTCTTGCATTGTATCATATGGAGTTCCAACAGCGGATAGCAATTTGTCGCCATGTCTTAAATTTCCAAACAACGCACAAGCTAAAGTGTGAGTACCAGAAGCGAAATGTATTCTTACCAAAGCTTTTTCAGCCTTAAAAACTTGAGCAAAAACTTTATCTAAAACTTCTCTGCCCAAATCATCATGCCCATAACCAGAAACAGTATAAAAATGTTCTGGAGCAACTCTATTTTCAACAAAAGCATTTAATACTTTTTCTTGGTTATAATCTCTTATATCATCAATCTTTTCAAATTGTTCACGCAAATCTCGTTCTGCTTGTTTTATTATTTCTTTACTTGTTTTCATTGTTATTTCCTTATTTTCCTATAATATGTACACATGATATTACAAGCATGAAAAACTAGCAAAGCAGGGAATATATAACAACAAGAATCTATTTATAATTTCTATATGAAAAAATTATTTCTGCCTATTATTTTGACATGTTGTATTCTTGTAGGATGTCCAGTACTTTCGGAACAATACGGAGTATATAGCCCACAAAATTACAACAAAAACTTTTCCTCAAACTCCGAAGGGGAACGGATTTTATTTATCCTCGACCTTTCAAATAGCATGGAAGAATCTCTGGAGGGTTCAACAAAATTTGACCTAATGATAAATACGATGAGAGAAATTTTACCTAAAATAAATCCAAATACATGGGTAGGTCTAAGAGTTTATGGTCATAGAATGGGTTTTACGCCTATGGAAGCATGCAGAGCATCTTCTCTTGTTTCCCCCATTTCAACCCACAATACAACTAATATTGAACACGCACTATCCAAAACAAAACCAAGAGGCATGACCCCAATCACATATTCTTTAAAACAGGCAATTAAATATGATTTTATGGGGTTTTATGGAAAGAAACATATAATTCTGCTCACCGATGGTGGCGAAAACTGTGATGAAAGCCCTTGTACATTTGTTATGAATTTAATCAAAATTCGTAAAGACGTATCAATAGATGTCATCGCATTTAATATTTCTGATTCTGAGGATTTAGAACAACTTGAATGTACCGCTCTTGTAACAAGTGGAAAATTTTATAATGCTCAAACATCAGCAGAGCTAATAAATAGCTTCAACAATTCACTCGAAGGAGTAAAAAATGTTGAGGCAAAAATTATCATGCCATAAATAAATTAGCAACATGGCTAATAGAATGAGTGCAAAACCCATGATTATATAGAATTTGTAATTAATTATGGGGGTGTTATGAAAAAAGTAATTATTTGTTTAGGATTTTTGTGTGCAGTTGTAAGTATTAGTAGTGTTGCATACTCACAAATTGCAACAACTTCAACAGATTTTCGCTCTGGATGTTGTTCACACCATGGAGGAGTAGCATATTGCGGGAAAAGCGGTTACTACATTTGCAATGATGGATCTCAAAGTCCAAGTTGTCGCTGCAGATAAGAATTTATATATTCCGCAATATTAAATCGATAAACTCATCTGTCGTTAAACCAGTATGAGGACTTTTTTTCATAAATTCATCGCAACTTGGGGGTTCTAGCATATATTTTACCCCCTTTTTGCATGCTGATTTTATATAATTATAAGATGTATTAATACTATTTATACGTGGAACTTTCATTTTATACCTCTTCCTCCGTAAGTATAACCTCTAAAAAAAATTATTACAATTAACTCTCATTCTTGGCTTTATCATATCTGAATTTTGTAAACAAATTTGAGGATTTTGTAATAAAAAATCCCATAACCCCAATACCAAATAACAATGGTAATCCAGAAATTAAAACCTTTTGTTTAAGCATTTTCTTATATAATTCTTTTTCGTTTCCTTCAAACTTTTTAACATATTCTTTCAACTCATCAAATCTTGGAACTTCTAACTTTTCATTCAAGACTTCTTTACAGTAACCAGTTTTATACAAAAGCTTTTTAAAACCTTTTTCTAACAACTCATTTCCACAAATTATGTAAAAACCAACAAGCGGATAACGATACAACGTTTCTAAGAAGTTTTGTTTTCCCCTATCTTTGGAAGAACCAAAATACGCAGCCCCTCCAATCAAAACACAAGAAGTTAACTGACCTCTAGATAAACATAATTTTCCATTATCATTTCCAAAATCTAAACTAAAAAATTTATTAAAGAAATTTTTCAACTTTTCATTTTTCTTAAATAATTTTGAGCCAGGAGCAACAATCAACTCTGAAATCAGTTGTAATAATTTTGACTTATCGCCTTTTACAAGCAACAACCCTGCAAGCCCTAAAGAGGTAGCATAAACCCCTCCAGCCATTTTTATATTACGTTTCGCACTGTTTTCAACTTTTTGTGATTGTGCCTTATCTTCCACCTTTTTATTTTTGTCTAAATTCGCAATATTATCAAAATTCGCCTGCTTGAAAATTTTCAAAGTCATAATATTTTTGGCATAATTCAAAACAAATTCCGTCAACGGTATAACTAAACCAGCCAAAGCAAGAGCAGCTTTTACTGGCATGATTTTTTTATTATTACTAATAGCTTTATTTTTCAAAAGGATAGGTGCTGGAATTGAAACTTGAGATTTTAAATCTTTTGGAAGTTTTTTAGAGAAAATATTTCTGAAAACTTTTTCGCCCAACAATGCTGGGAAATAATAAACTAAAATAGACTCAGTAAATTCCAAGAATGAATTTTCTGCCAATTCAGCCTTGCTACGAGCAAATACAACTTTAGGCAGTAAACACGTTGCACAATCTTGAATAAATTTTATATGAGATAATCCTGCTCCTCCTTCTTGAATAGAGCAAATTTTACTTGCTGTTTTTAACCCTAAACCAATTTTTCCAAAATTTGTAAATGACGGAGTATTGCTATTTATTTTTCTAATTTCCATAAGTAATTTCCTTTTTTAGATAAACTGACAACAAAAAAATGACCTGAACACATAAAATCAGGTCATTTATAATTAAACTTAATTTATAAAATTATCAGCTCTAACGCCAACTCAAAAGACCTGTCTTATTCAACAGGCACCACCAAGATTGAGTGTTTAAATTTGAATTTAGCATTAAAATTACTTTTCCTTTATCTACGAGCTTTATGCTAACACGCATATTATAAAAAATCAACAAAGAACTTTTTGCGAGATTTAATAGCAAAAAATTTTTCCTTCACGTTTTCTTGCAAAAGGAAAATAGGATAAATAACAAATGACATATAACGTTACCTCTAAAATAATGCCAAATGCTAAATTACCCCTTGACTATATAAAAAACACATTTGATAAAAGGAATAAAATAGCAAAACAAAAGAGCATAGAGTTTTATAAAAATATTACAAACGAATGTAAGGATGGGGTTTATTCAATTTCTAGGATTAGAAAATGTATAGATAACCTTTTTGCCCCAAATAAGATTAACTACACAATCAAGAGCGAAGAAAGAGAGCAATTTAGTGGCTCAATTGCTAATATCCTATCTGTCGATAAAGAAAAACAAATTCTACAATATGATGGAATTGCTCTATTCTTACCACTTAAAAAGAACAAAACTGAAGTTGAAAATAAATACACTTTATTCCACGAAGTCAGACATATGATTGACTACCTTTACAATCCAAAAGTAAAAATGCACAGAATAAATAATCTTATAAATAATGAAGGATATTCCAACGCAACAGATTATATTAATAAATTTTTTATGGAAGAAATTTCCTCCAAAACGAACATGAAAGAGTTTAGAAAAGAAGCAAGTGCTCTCATAGATATCTTGCCAAGAGATATAGCGATAGAAACACTACAAAAAATCAGATCACATTTAATAACTGAAATTAACGCATATAGCGATGAAATTCATTATAGATTTAAAGGCATCAAAAACATTGACGACTTTATAGATGCTTTAAACCTTAAACTCAGTTACAAACTCAATTTTAAATTTGAAGACAAATTAAAATTTGCGAATAAAAAACTTAACGCATTACTCAAAGAAGAAAGGGCATCACTCAAAAAACAATTTGATTAATCAACAGAGAAAATTTCTCTAATATCATCCATTGTAAGCGATTTTGTAATGTTTCTATCTACTGAAATTACGCTATCAACAAGGTTTCTCTTAATTGTTTTAAGCTTTTGAATTTTTTCTTCAACTGTATTACGTGTAATAAGTCTATAAACAAATACTTTCTTTTTCTGACCAATACGATAAGCTCTATCAGTTGCCTGATCTTCAACCGCAGGGTTCCACCATGGGTCATAGTGAATTACATAATCTGCACCTGTCAAGTTCAAACCAGTACCACCAGCTTTCAAACTGATTAAGAAAATTGGGATAGTTGGGTCATTATTAAATCTTTCAACAGCACCTTGACGGTCTTTTGTTTTACCAGTCAAATATTCGTATTTAATTCCAGATTTATCCAACCAAGCTTTCACAATATCTAACATGTCAACAAATTGGCTGAATAACAAAATACGGTGTTTTTCTGAAATAATTTCTTCCAACATAACCTTAAGTTTTTCAAACTTACCAGAAGAAATAACATTTTTAACATTATTTTTGTCATAAAGTCTTGGGTGACAACAAATTTGACGCATACGAAGAAGTGCAGAGAAAATAGACAATCTGCTTTTTTCAAGTCCATTTTGTTCAATAGATTTGAATAATTCTTCTTTTGTACTATCAAGAACTTGTAAATAGAAATCCTTTTGTTCATCAGTCAATTCACAGTATGCAATATTTTCAACTTTATCTGGCAAATCTTTCGCTACATCACGTTTCATACGACGTAAGATGAATGGATAAATCTGCAATTTCAAGCGTTTTTCAACAATTTTGTCTTGACGTTCCATAATTGGATTAACATATCTTGAATTAAAATCTGCCATTGAGAACAAGAATCCTGGCATCAAGAAATCAAATACAGACCACAACTCTTCCAATTTATTTTCTATTGGAGTACCAGAAAGAGCTAACTTATGCTGAGAGTTCAACTGTTTAACTGCTTGAGCTGTTTGAGAAGTTGCATTTTTGATATTTTGAGATTCATCTAAAATTACATATCTAAAATTAATATCTTTTAACTTAGCAATATCACGACGAACAAGAGCATAACTAGTAATAATTACGTCGTATTCTGGAATTTTTTTGAAAAATTGTTTTCTTTCTCCACCTTGCAACTTCAAACAAGATAAAGTCGGAGCAAACTTTTGAATTTCAGATTCCCAGTTAAATACAACTGTTGTTGGTGCAATAACCAGTGTTGGCATAGGTCCGTCTTCTTCCTTCGCCTTTTGCAATACAGTCAAAGCTTGAAGAGTTTTACCTAACCCCATATCATCCGCCAAAATACCATTTAGCCCATACTTATACATGAACCATAACCAGCCAAAACCTTTCAATTGGTATTCACGAAATTCAGCATTAATACCCTGAGGAAGAGTTGTTTCCTCCGCAGTTGAGAAAGTTGACATTTGTTCCCAGAAAGTTTTAAATCTATCACTTAAAATCAGTTCTGCACCAAGGTTTTTAAGTTCATTAATCAAACCAGCACGATAAGTTTTGACAGTAAATCGATTGTCAGGATTTCTATAAACATCAAATGAATTGAAAGATCTCATCATTGAATAAATATTTTGAGCTGGATATTCTACAAAACCTAAACTTCTAATTCTAGCATACTTTTCATCACTTTGAATTGTGTCATAAATCTCATCAAAGTCGATAATTTCATCCCCAACTTTACCATAAATTTTAATATCAAAACTATCTGGTTGTTCATCAGAGAAATCAATTTCGGCACATAATCTAAATGGATCTTCCATAATCTTGAAAAATGACATATCATCTTTTTCTTCAAATTTCCATCCAGAGCCAGCTTGTTTTAAATAATAATTATAGAAATCAATTGCATTTTCTTTTTCTAAGGCAAGGTTATTTGTCTGCATAGGAACAAATTTACAAGCCAAAAGCATCGCATATGCTTCATTTTCGTGTTTTATATTACGTTTAACCCAATAAATCATATCCTCATCAGGCTTTTTGATTGTAATATATGGTGGTTTTTCGTTTGTTGATTTTGAATAAGGAACTCTAACTCCGTCATATTCAAAATCCAAAGATGCTTTCAACGATTGGTCATAATCAATACCCATTGTTACAACATTGATTGGAGGACGTTCTTCCAACATCAATTTAGAAATTTTTTCATCAATTACAACATCCATTACTTGGCGAAGCTTTGGTAAATCTTCATAAATAAATTTTCCACACTCCGCATCTTTCAAATCTGTAAAAGATGATTTTGTAATATTCTGAGGGATAGATTGAATAGCTACATTTGTAGGGAAAATAACATTTTTGTATCTACCCCATTTCAAATGTCTTGAAAAATATCTAACTTCTTCAAATGGATAAACATCATCCTTGTCTGGTCTTTGCCATTCAAGAGATAACAATAATGTTCCAGCAACAGACGAAGAATTTACATATAAAACAAGTTTCCATTCATCATCCGCAAATTTCAAACGGTCTTTAGTTTTCTCGTCTAAAACTTCATCCGCTTTTGAAAGCAAAGAAAAAACTTGTCCAAATTTAGCAATTGGAATATCGTACCAACCAGCTTTTTTATCTTGTCTAGAAATCTTTAATAATTGTTGAAAGATTAGCAACTCAACTTTTTGAGAATTATTTAAATCAAAATTAGGATCTTGCTTCTGAGCCTCAATCACCCCACGCAAAATAGGTTCAATTTGACGGACAATTTTTCCTGTATCTCTTGAACGAACAAGAATAGAGAAAAAATTAGCTTTACGTTTAGGGTTAAAGTGAAAAATATAATTACCTTGAGGTTCTTCGGTTAGAGCCGTATTTTCATCTGGGAAATCAAATTCCATTCCAAACTTTGTTTCTAACCAATCTTCATAAGCATGTTCATTAATAGCTTTAAGTGCAACTGCAACAGAGTGTTTGCACCATTCATCTTTTAATGGGCAGCTACAACGAGCTTCGACTTTATTTTTCTTAAAAATTAAATCTGTATTGTAATGGTCTTGAAAATTACCCTTAACCTTACCCATATAGAAATTCTTTTCAGGATAATTATCAAATACCATATCTTTCAAATAGTATTCGTAACCTCTACGCCAATTACCGGCACCTGCATGTTCTTTTATAAATTTGTAATTAAATTCTGTTGCTTTACTCATCGATAGAGCATATCTCTTTCTTTTTTAAGGGGACAAACTTCCAATAGAGTAAATCTATAACCCCCTTAACCTTCACACCAGAATTATACAAGAGAAAATTAAAAAAGTAAAGTGCAGAGATTTTTTCTTCCGCACTTTAACTTTTATATTTTCGTTACCAAAGCTATAACAACCTCAATTCTCCAATATAAGTCGTTTTTGTCGTATTTTGGTATTGTTTTGCTAATTTTTCTCTTTGGGCTTGAGATAATTGTTTCACAATTTTTCTTCCGTCTGTTGTATGTGAAACCTTACTATCCCCAACTTTTATAGATACTGTTGGAGGAAGAAATTTTTTCATTGAAACGGTCTTATCATTAGACTTTTGAACTTTTTCAATTGAATTATTAGATTTATTTTTACCAATTGCCCATCTAAAACCTGCAGTTAGAGAAATACCGTTACGACCTCCATTTCTAACCATTGCTTGACCAAAGGCTATAAAATCATCTTTATATCGTTTTTGAAGACCTACACCATATTCTACATATGGCTTTATACTTGTTTCAGGCAATCTAATCCCATCAGCCTTAACATTTGATTCGCTCATTGCATTCCATACCATACCAACACTTGCGTATGGTTGCCAACCACTTCTTGTATTAGTAATAAATCTTACACTAGGATTTAACATAATAGAGTGCATTGGAGAGGAATCAATTCTAACTCCTGCAGCATTTGTATAATCAAATGTTTTACCCATTGTATAACTCATAAACCAAATCGGTTGAACAATATATTTTCCTTCTTTGAATTCAAAATTATAACCGGTCTTAGAACCAATTCCTGCAAATAGAGTTGTAAAATCCTCTTTTCCATACATTGTTGTTGACTGGGCTGCACTCGCACCAGTAGTCGCAGTCAACGCAGTCCAAAAATTTCCTTTATAAAAAGTTTGAGTCAAACCAAGTAAACCACCATTCATAGTTGTATCAGATCCAGAATATCTCAATTGAGAACCTGTATATCCAATATAACCGGTAGTAACACCAGTCCAACCATGTTTCAATGTTTGGAAATCGCTATCAAAACCAACTAAAGAACCATAAGTTGTAGCATTTACAGCACTTGCATTTCTCAAATTCATCTTTTCAAAAGTTACATAAGGTCTGAACCAACCAGCCTTGTTATTAAACTCAGATGAAATACTTGGTAAATTTGAGTTAAAATCAGTACTCAAAGCATATTTATTTTCATTAATTTTTGCAAACCTTTCCACTGAAGGCAATTGAGTGAATGCATCTGCGTGTTCAAATACATACTTAAAAGTTTCATTAACAGTCGCATTTGTTCCGGCTTGGGAATTAACAGAGGTATTCAATATTGACGGGTTAAAAGCTGATGCTCCACCACTTGAACCTCCGCCACGAACAAATTGAAATTCACCAGAGCTTGGAGAATATCCAACAGAATATTTATAAATTTTGCCAACATATTCTTTTGTGCCGTTATACTTTACTGTGTTAGCAAATGCACTATCCGCAAAAAGAACATTTGTTTGAAGTTTATCTGGATTTGGGTCAGCCAAAACATTTAAACCATTAACGTTAATTGTACCTGTTTGAGAACCATAACTATCTGCGGTTATTCTACCCATTGTTTCCGTGGCAGGATTTATATCAACAGAATTAAGGTTAATTGTTCCACTATTTGAAAAACTCTTCAAGTTCAATGGACTTAAGCCAAGGTGATTAATATTCATAACCCCGCTACCCATAGCCAAACTATTACCATAGTTCAATTGAGAAGCATCGTTAACAAAACTTGTTACACTTAATTGTGAGATATTAGCATTATAAATATTATTGTTAATGGTTATCTTCCCTGATTTATCACCTGTCAATTTGATATTGTACTGATGATTTCTTTTTACTTCTGTATAATCACTATTAATTTCACCACCATCGATAGTATCGTCTATAACAAATTGCCCATTATTTTTGGCATTAAATGTAACCGTTGGATTATAAAAAGTTTCTTCTCCGGTTGAAGAGGCAATCTTGTTTGTTCTTACAAAAATTGCGTTGTTTAATTTTCCTCGACTATCTTCTGTATAGTTACCGCTAAAAATGTTAGTTGTATTATCCGCAACAAAATTCAAATCCGTATGGAGAGAATAAACAGCACCACCAAACGCCAATTGAGAATCTGAAGATGTTTTTGCACTATTACCAATAAAACTACCAGAAATACTATCAATAGTTCCTTGATTGTCCAATGCTCCACCAAATACAAAGGTTTTTGCAAGAGCAGAATTATTAACAAAATTACCAGTAATAGAGCCAATGGAACCAGATTGATTCCATATTGCACCTGCTATAGCATTTGCTGAATCAGACTGAGTAGAATTACTAATAAAATTACCCTTAATCTCTCCAATAGTACTTCTATTGTTAACTCCAGCAGCTGCAGCATAACCTGAGACACCACAATTTTTGTTTCCAATAAAATCACCCTTTATTGAACCAATATTACCGTTAGTATAATTAACAATTGTTCCTGCGGAGTAAGTTTCTGCAACACCTGTATTATTCAAAAATGAAGCATTTAATTCGTTAATTTTTCCTTTATTAAAGAGCATTGTTCCGAGATTGTACGTTCCAGCTTTTGAATAGTTATTAGCTATCACTCCAGAAATTTGTTCTATTATTGCAGAATTATAAATAACACCTCCATTAATTCCAGCACTACTCTCTGCTGCATTTTGAATAAAATCGCCAGCAACATTACCTATTTTCCCAGCGTTATATATGGCAGAACCAACAGCCATCTTACCACCCTTTATAGAATTGTTCATAAATGTCGCAGAAATATTACCCATTTCTCCACTATTTGCAATTGCACCTCCTACTGCCTGGTTCGAAGATGAAATTACTTTATTACCATTAAAAACACCTTTTATGTCTCCAATCTTTCCCCAAGAGGCTATTGCACCTCCATATGCAGCGCCCACCGCCGATGCAGAATTGTTAGTAAAGTTACCGGAGATATTACCAATTTCTGAACCAGAGCAATTATCTATTGCAGCTCCATCAGCATCTATATACCCATCAGAATTACTAGTGCTAATTACACGGTTATTACTAAAATCTCCCCAGATATTACCAATGGTGGACATATTTTCTATCGCACCACCATAAGCAGCCGCTTTTTCAGAATCAGCGAAATTTCCGTCAAAGTTTGCTTTTATATCCCCAATATTACCATAATTGCATATCGCACCGCCCTGAGAACCGACTTTAGCAGGGGCAGCATAATTTATAGATTTCGTATAATTATTATTGAACACCCCTGAGACACTCGAAATCTTACCCTTATTACTAATTGCACCACCATTAGAGCTAGAATTTGTTGATTCGACAAAATTTCCAGAAAAATTTGCATTTATTTCCCCTATTATAGAATTAGAATTTTCATTAGCAATTGCTCCACCCAACCCTGCACTATTTACAGTTTTAACATAGTTATCAATAAATTGACCGGATATTTTGTCAATAGTAGCACCTTCATTAGCTATCGCACCACCATATCCACTATTATTATTTATGCCATTATTTTTAAAAGTTGCATCAATTGTACCAATATGACCTCCATTTACGTTATATATTGCACCTCCATCGTTACCAGATGAATTTTCTACAATCTTATTATCCGTAAAATGTCCTGTAATAGCTGAAATATTTCCAATGTTATATATAACTCCAGCATCGCCATTAGAAGAGCTATTAGAAATACGAACATTCAAAAGTTCAGCAGTCGCATTCTTATTCGTAACCTTCAAAACAGAACCAGAACCAGTAGTAAAAGCATTTTTAATATCTAAATCTTTCAATATTAAATTAGTTTCATTTGCAATATTAAAAATACTTTTACCTGAGGCATCCAAAACAGATGGGGTTTCTGAACTTACACCAGAAATCTTTAAATCACCAGCCGCAACAGTATCTTGATTTTGTGACAAAGTTTCACCTTCTTGCGATACTGTGTAACTTCTCGGGGTCGTTGCATCAACCAAGGCGTCATTTAATGTTGAATATGTTGAATCAGCACTAGCAGGGTTTGAACCAATAACAGATAATCCAGCTAACAACGCCACTGATAGAACCTTTATTGCATTACACTTAGTAGTTGTTTTTAAAACATTCTTTCTCATCTCGATTGCTCCATGCGTTTATAAGCTCCACATACTTAAATTTATTTGAAGTATATCACTCATATTTTATATCTTTACATTATAAGTATTCATCCATCAGGAAATGTATTTTATTTTTTATATAAACATTATAATACTTTTTAATTAATAATTCAAGGTATTAAATTAAGAAATATTATCCACATATACAAAAGACGACAGTTTATTTTATTTGAATTATGTGTTAAAATATAGGTGTTAAAAGTTTAAGTAAGAGGGTAAAAATGAAAAATTTAAAAATAATTACTTTAGCACTGTTAATTTCTATTGGCTCAGGGCTAACTATAAATAAGGTTTGTTCGCAAACTCCAACCCCAACAATTGTAAGAGCTGTCGTTCCTCAACAACAAGCTCCAATTGAATATGTTTCAGTTAATCCACTTGACGTTGTTGCAAATCCTTACAGATATTTGAGAAGAAATATTAAAATCAAAGCAAAATTTGACAAGTTTTCAACTTTAGGTCTGGATTATTCTCCAGCAATGAGATCTTCTGAAAAATATATCTCATTCCTTATCCAAAGACCGGATACTTCTAACCACGACATCCCACTTTCAGAACTTAAAATTTTCCTAAAAAAAGAAGTTGCTGAAAAAAACATTGACCTTGATGCTGGAGATGAAATTGAATTCACTGGAAAAGTTTTCTCAACAGCACTTGGAGATCCTTGGATGGATGTAGATTCTTTCAAAGTCCTAACTGTAAAAAAGCCTAAAAAAGAATCTGCTGAGAACTAGATAACAAAACAAAAGATGGAATAAAATTATGGAAAAGAGTACAACAGAAAAATTTTTAACAATACACGGTCATTTTTACCAACCGCCAAGAGAAAACCCATGGCTTGAAGCTATTGAGTTGCAGGATAGTGCATTACCTTTCCACGATTGGAATGAAAGAATCTGCAAAGAATGTTACAATCCAAACTCTGTATCAAGAATTGTTGATAACAAAAACCAAATTCTCGATATTGTAAACAACTACCAATACATGAGCTTCAACTTCGGACCAACATTACTTTCTTGGATGGAAGAATTTGCACCTCTTACATATGAAAGAATTATTAAAGCAGATATTGACAGTATTTCAGAACACTCTGGACACGGCAACGCACTTGCTCAAGTATATAACCATATGATTATGCCACTTGCAAATGCTCATGACAAAGAAACCCAAGTTAAATGGGGAATCCGTGATTTTGAATATCGTTTCGGTAGAAAACCAGAGGGAATCTGGCTTGCAGAAACAGCTGTTGACGATGCGACATTAAAAGTTCTTGTAGATAATGGCATAAAATTTACTATTCTTTCACCATACCAAGCTCTAAAAATAAGAAAAACTGGCGATAAAGAATGGCAAGATGTAAGCTGGGGAAATATTGACCCTGCAAGATCTTACAAATACACCCTTAAAAGCGATTCAAAAAAATCAATAGATTTATTCTTCTATGATGGTGCTATCTCAAGATCAGTTGCTTTTGACGAATTACTAAAAGATGGCAACAGATTTATCAAGAGATTAAAAGAAGGAGTTTCTGAAACAAGAAATTATCCTCAATTAGTTAACATTGCAACTGATGGCGAAAGCTACGGACACCATACAAAATTCGGAGATATGGCACTATCATACGTTTTAAAAATCAAAGCAGAAGATGAAGGTTTTAAAATCACAAACTACGCAGAGTATCTAGACAAGTACGAAAGCGACTATGAAGTTGATATTAAACAAGCCTCTTCTTGGAGCTGTTTCCACGGCGTTGGCAGATGGAAAGAAGATTGTGGATGTTCAACTGGCGGACACCCTGGATGGAATCAAAAATGGAGAGAACCTCTAAGAAATGCACTTGATTACCTTCGTGATGAACTTGCAAAAGTATTTGAAGCAGAAGGACCAAAATATTTCAACGATAATCCTTGGACTATCAGAAACAAATATATTGACGTAATTTTGGATAGAAACTACATAACAATAAGAAAATTCCAAAAAGAAAACTTTAAACCAGACCTAACCGAAGAACAAAAGGTTAAAGGTATGGAACTTCTTGAAATTCAACGACAAGCAATGTTGATGTACACAAGTTGCGGATGGTTCTTCTCAGAAATTTCTGGAATTGAAACTGTTCAAATTATGAAATATGCAGCAAGAGCAATGCAACTCGTTGCAAGATTCACAAACGAAGACTTTGAAACTCATTTCAAAGACATTCTATCCCAAGCAAAAAGTAACATTGCAGAATTTGGGACAGGAAAAGATATTTACGAGCGTTTTGTAAAACCATCTGTTGTAACAGCAAAACAAATCGCTTGTTTGTGGGCAATTTCTTCATTGTATCAAGATTTTGAAGACGAAGAAGATGTTTATTGCTACACAGTTAAACGCCATAGTTACCAAAAAGTACAAAAAGGAAGCTCTAATTTCCTTGTAGGTCATATTGAAATAAGCTCAAAAGTAACATTGCAAAAAGCAAACTTGATGTTCGCACTAATGCAATACGCAGGAGGAGATTTCCACTGTGCAATAAAAGAATTTTCAAACGATGCAGAATTTAACGAACTACAAGCAACTCTAATAAAAACATTTGCACTTAATCCAATAACTGAAATTATTAGAACTCTTGATGAAAAATTCGGGAAAGAATATTTCACATTGAAAGATATTTTTATCGAAGAAAGAAAGAAAATTTTGCAAATTCTTCTAAAAGACCAGCTTGAAAAATTTGGAAATACATATAAAGAAATGTATGACCAAGGAAAAGGTTCAATCTATCATATGCAGAACCTTGGACTAGAAATTCCAAAAGAATTCAAAATTTCTGCGGAATACGCATTAAGCCATAGATACAATGACTTATTAGCAGGTAGTGATGGATTTGTTGAAACTCCTATAATCCAACAAATCAAAGATATTAACTTTGAAGCAAAGAGGATGAATATCGCAATTGATAAAACACCATCTAACAAAAACTTTGCAAAAAGAATTATTACAAACCTAAATCGATTAACTAAGAGTTTTGAAATCCAACAAGCAGATACTATTATAGAACTCTTTGAAATCGTAGAAAAACTTGACCTTCAAATTGATATTTCAGAAGCTCAAAATGTTTATTATAACAAAATCTATCATAGAATCGGTGATATTTTAGAAAACAACGAAAAAGAACCAAGAGATAAAGATATTAAATTTATCAAACTACTACTAAACATAGGAGAAAAACTTAATATCAATGTTGGTTTCTACAAGTCAAAACTAGAAAAGTTAGGTTTCTGCTAAATATATAATCATAATTAAAAACAAAGAAATGCACATTCTAAAAAAAATTAGGATGTGCTTTCTTTTTAAAATAAGAAGTTTACATTCCTTAATAAAAAAGCAAATTTCTGCAAGGCAAATACTTTATTATATTAGGTGTAGAAAATAGGACAATTGTATTATGCAAGTTACGAGTCAAAACGTACAGCAACAGAATATTCCACAACAGGTAAAGTATAACTGCAATTACAATAATTGTGCAGCTCCAACAACACAAGTGCCGCAACCTCAACAACCTGCACAAACACCTGTTCAATATTCATATCCTCAAAATTATTATGTACCACAGACTCAAGCTCAAGTACAGCAAGCTCAAACTGTACAAAATCAAGGAGCAACTCCATCACAAGTGCAACAACCACAGAATGTACAAGTTCCTGCATCTATGTCTGGAGTCAATATCCAAATCTTCAATCCATCAGTAACTCCACCAGGAGCAACCCCTCCAACTTATAACGTAAATGCACCTTGTTATCCTTCAAATTATTATACAAACCCAATGGGAGGACAAGCTGGAGCGACTGAAAACAATGGAAATAATGTCCAAGCAAAAACAACTTCAGAAACAGAATCTAAAGATAGCAAAAAAACAGAAAAGAAAAAAATTGTTCAATTGACAGATGATTATATCAGAAACTTGGAAAATTACTTAAATAGCCAAGAAAAAGATATTAGGTTATCCGCAGCAAAAGAAGTTTACGCTAGACTAGAAGAAGACGAAACAAGAAAAGACGACAAAGCGTTAACTGCACTCATCAATAAAATGTTACAAGACCCATCAGAAGAAATCCGAGTTCTTGCAATGGCAGCCCTACAAGGAAGAATTGTAACAGGTGATGACTTTACAATTAATCTATTGACAAGAATGCAAAACGATCAAGCACATTATGGAATGGATGCAGCCGATGCAAGTAAAATACTACTTCAAATGTCAGGAAAACAAGTCGAAAAAGAAGTTCCTGTAAAAGATAAACCAGCAAAAAAAGAAAAAACTGAAACAAAAAAAGAAGAAACAAAAAGCAGTATTAAAAAATAAGGCGTAACAGGTTATGAAAGTAGGAAATATAGTAAGAAAAGTTTTACCTAAAAACCCTGCGAAATGGGCAACAAAAGGTATTGGGATAGCAGCTCTTGGAGCTGTTGCATACGATGCTCATTATCTTGGAAAAATTCAGGCCGATTTATACTCAAGTGAAAAAGATGCTGCAAGTACTGGTTATTATTTAAACAATTCTATGTACTCAACCAACATGAGTAAAATCCAAGAAGGAATCAAAGACGCCTCATATGAAATGGAATTGGATTGTGGATGGAAAAGATTCATTAATGAAGGTGTTGGGTACGTTAAAGGATTTACATCAATGCTAGTTTCCCATATTGTCCCATTTGGACTTGGCTTGGGAGCAGTTTTCACCAAAGGATTACCTAGCAAAATTTGTGCCGGGGGCTTAGGAATTTACGCTGGTTACGAATTTGTTAAAAACTTCTTTGGCTGGGGTACTCCAGGCGGAACATTTAAATAAACTATTTTTTATTTTTTAAATATTTTTCATACAAATCAGGGCGACGAGTTTTTGTTCGCTCTATTTGTTGTTGAAGCCTAAACTCATTTATTTCTTTGTGATTGCCGTTGAGTAAAACTTCTGGAACTTTGTAGCCTCTAAAATCTCTAGGTTTTGTATATTGAGGATATTCAAGCAATCCATTTGAAAAACTATCCTCTTCCGCAGATTCAATTTTCCCTAATGTACCATTCAATTTTCGACTAACGGCATCAATCAAGCACAACGAAGGAAGCTCGCCTCCTGTAAGAACAAAATCTCCGATAGAAATTTCTTTAGGTTTAATAATTTCTCGAATTCTTTCGTCAAAACCTTCATAATGACCGCACAACATAATAATTTGGTCATACTTTGCCAAGTCTAAAACCAATTGTTCACTTAATGGTTCTCCTTGAGGAGATAACATCACAGTTATTGAGTTTTCTGATTTTTCAATACTATCATAAGCATCAACATAAGGCTGAGGAGCTAAAACCATACCTGCTCCACCTCCATAAGGAGTATCATCCACCTTTTTATGCTTATCAAGAGTAAAATCTCGTGGATTTACAGCATTAACAGAAAAGACACCACCCTCTTTTGCTCTTTTCATAATACTTACATCGCAATAGGATTGTATAATTTCTGGAAACAATGTCAAAACATCAAAAATCATTCCAACAACCCTTCGATATTATTTATCATGATTTTTTTGTTTTTAATATCGACAACGGGAACAATCGCTTTTACAAACGGAATTAGAGAGATTTTTTTTGAATTTGTCTTAACAGAAATCAAATCACTCGCACCGTTATTTGAAACACCAATTACAAACCCCAAATTTTTGCCATTTTCGTTATCAAAAACACTCAAACCAACAAGCTCATCTATAAGAAATTCATCCTCATCAAGATTTTCACGAACAACATCCTCTTCCACGAAAAGTAAACAACCTTTCAATGGAATAATATCGTTGATAGAATCAATTCCTTCAAATTTCACAATTAAAAAATTCTTATTTTGACGAACAGAATCGATATTTAATTCTCGATATTCATTGCCAGTTTTGACAAATACGGATTTCAAAGACAGAAAGAACTCTTGTTGATTTTTAGAATAACCAACTCTAGCTTCACCCTTAATACCATGAAAATTAACAATCTTACCAACTGAAATATATTTGGTCATCATTATTCTTCCGAAGGTTCTGCTTCAACCTTTTTAGGTCTGCCACGTCTTTTCTTTGGAGCTTCTTCAACCTCAACTGCTTCTTCTGTTGCTGGAGCTTCTGCTACTTCTTCAACAGGAGTTTCTGTTTTTTTCTTTCGAGTTGATTTAGGCTTTTCAGCTTTTTCAGATTTTTCTTCTGCTTTTTGGTTTTTAAACTCTTCAGGAGCATCTGGTCTATCTTGGTTCCATCTTTCAAGACCCATTTGTGCTCTAACCAAACCAATACCAACGTGAACACGCCATTCATCCATTTTTAATTGAGCTGCAATAATTTTGTGGCAACCAATTGGAGGTAATGGCAACAATGGTTCGTATAGCATTTTAATAGCATTTAATTGATCTGGAGTAATTGCCAATTTACGTTTAGGGAACGGCAATTTAGGAAGCATCATTTTTTGTCTTACTAGATTGATACCGAAAAATACTTTTCTTGGCTCCAAACCAATTTTTTCACCAATAACTTCGTGTGCATCAGGGTTTGGAAGAGGCAACATCAACTTATATAGCAATTCAATTTGTTCCAATTGTTCCTTACTTACAAGCAACTGCTTAGGAGCTTTGTTGCGGTTGTTCATTGGACGTCTGTTATTATTGAATCTGTTTTGCCCTTGAGGTCTGCGTTGTTGATAACCTCCAGCTCTGTTATTGTTATAACCGCCTTGACGGTTATTGTAGTTATTATTGTAACCACCCTGTCTATTATCTCTGTTATATCCACCTTGACGGTTGTTATCCCTGCTATAACCGCCTTGGCGATTGTAGTTATTATTATATCCGCCTTGTCTGTTATCTCTGTTATAACCACCTTGACGGTTGTAATTGTTATTATAACCACCTTGTTGAGGACGGTTGTTATAAGGTCTTTGAGGCCTGTTATATGGTCTTTGGTTATCATCTCCCCCAGATGAATAACTATTATAGAATTGAGGTTTTTCTTCAGTTGAATAACTTGGGGTTTGTTCCGCTGGTTGAGAAGTAGCTGGACTATCCCCAGATTCAGAAGAATTAACCATCATCTTTTTATCTGGATATAAGCAATCAGGGCAGATTACTCTTTTAGGGTTCTTTGTTTCAAACTCGCGACCGCACTTAATGCACTTGTTTACATACATAATTTAAAAGCCTCTTAATTAATAATAAAAAAATAACTCATAATAAAAAATAAATTTAAGGTAACATCCTCACAATACAAAATCGATTTCAAATAAAAATTCTAACTTATACCACTATTCTAACATGGATTTTGAATATACGCAAGCCCCAATAGTCACTACTTCTCTACCAAGAAGGTTACAGGTCCATCATTAACAAGCTCAACATCCATCATAGCACGGAATTTACCCGTCTGGCATGGAATATTAAGACTTTTAACTTGCTCCACAAAATACTCATATAATCTTACTGCATCTTCTGGTTTTGCTGCGGCATCAAAACTCGGCCTAGTTCCTTTTTTGCAATCTCCACAAAGCGTAAATTGAGAAACAACAAGCATTTCACCAGAAACATCCATTATCGAATTATTCATTTTTTCATTCTCGTCTTCAAAAATCCTCAATTTTGAGATTTTATCAACAAGTTTATCTGCATTTTCCTCTGAATCTGCTTTTTCAACGCCAAGAAATACAAGTAATCCAGCACCAATTTTTGAATACAATTCATTTTCAATAGTGACAGAAGCTCGCTTAACCCTTTGAATCAGTGCTTTCATGAATTATTTACCAGCCCTTTCGAATAATTCAGCTTTAGTAATTTTTCTGCCACAAGACTTATCTTCATCACAGAAACCAAGTCTTTCACATTTTGGAACTAAGTATTCTTTTAACCAAGGTTCTTCCGCAATCAAAACATCGCACATTGATTTTACCATACAGCGAATTTCATATTGAGCTCTTGTACACAATCTCAAATTTGCCAAGTGAATTAACTCTCGCAAATTCAAACTTGTCACAAGAGAACTTGCAGCTGCATTTGGCATAACAAATCTAGCATCTTCTGCTGGAATTCCAGCCTCTACAAACTCTTGATATTGATCAGAAATTTTACCCATAAATTCAATAAATTTCTCTTTCAATTCAGGATTTTTTTCAATTGTTGGAGGAATAATATAATCAAATTGACCTTTTTCTTTTACATAACGTTGAGATTTTTGAGAAAAAGACATATGTCTATGACGTACAAGCTGATGTGTACAAGCCCTTGAAACATTTGAAATCGCAAAACTTACCTGAATATGCTCAATAGTTGAATAATGTCCAGAACCGACAACACGTTTTATCAATTTCAACATTTTTTCTTCATCAACAGCATTTTCATAAATATTTATAGGGCTATCTGCACTATAACAAGTTCTACAAGCTGTATAAATAGTTTTTAACATATTGTTCGGTTTTGAAATCAAATGAACAATTGGTTTATTATTCCCTTCCATAAATTTCTCCAATCCTCTCTTTTTATAAAGAATATACCATGCCAGAATCTTTGGGCAAACTTTTAACATCCGTCACAAAAATTAAGCAGTAATATCATCAAATTGAACACTCTTCAAAATCTTACTCAAATCTTCTGGATTTACCTCTACTTGGTAACCGATTTTACCAGCACTAAAAATTATTGTATCAAAATTTTTGGCAGTTGAATCAATCACCACCGGGAAAGGCTTTTTCAAACCAATAGGGGAACACCCGCCATGAATATACCCTGTCAAAGGTAAAAGTTCTTTTTGTTTTATCATTTCCACGGATTTTTCTCCAACTGCGTGAGCTGATTTTTTCAAATCTAGTTCTTCTGCAACAGGAATCATAAAAACATAATGTTCTTTTGATTTTCCAATAGTCACAAGGCTTTTAAAAACTTGAGCAGGATTTTGATTTAAAACACTCGCAACTTCAACACCACTAATTGCATCTGTATCAGCATAAGAATAATGGTTATAACTTATTTTTGCTTTATCTAAAATTCTCATAACATTTGTTTTATAATCCATAATTAATTCACCTGTCTTTTTATCCATTCCATAATTAAATCAACTAGATATTTTTGTTGTTCTTTTGTTAATTGAACTCCTTTAGGGAACTTGTGCCACTTGTTTATACAACCTCTGCAACAAGTCGCCGTTGCATGCTGAGCAGTAAAAACAGGATGCCCCCTCATTGGAGTTTGTTTCCCATCATTTGGGATATCCGCTGGAGCAATTCTTTTTTCAATAAAATCAACAGCATGGCCCCTAATTGTATCAAAGCCCTTTTGTTCTAAATACAGTCTATCCTTTGGGCTTAGTTTAAACTTTTTGCGAAAATCAGATTTACTTAATCTATCAAAAATTTCGTCATACATACCATTATCTCCAAAGTTAATTCTACCACCAACTAAATATTTTCATCATCCACAGGAATATTTAATTGATAACGAAATTTCCAAATAATATGTTTTATACTCCACAAATAACCGAAGAACAAAACAGAAGAGGCACTAATCCACGCAATTGGACCAGAATAAAATATTCCAACATATCCAAACTTTATCGCAAGATAAATTGCTGCAAATGCTCTCATCACAAGTTCTGCCGTACAAGCAAGAAGAGGGAATACCGTTTCGCCCATACCTTGTAAAGCATTACGATAAATAAATATCTGACCTAAGAAGAAATAGTAAATTGTACTAATTAACAAATATTGATGAGCGATATTTATTATATTTTTTGTCGCTGAACCAATAAAAGCACTGATAATATCAGTTCCCCACAATCGCATAACAAATGCCATCAAAATACTCAATACAATATTGATAGTTGACGTGTTTATAACCCCAAGTCTAATTCTTTTGAACTTTTTAGCACCATAATTTTGAGCAACATAAGCAGCTAATGCAACCCCAAAAGACATCATCGGAAGAGTAGCAATTTGTTCAATTCTCAATGCCGCAGTAAGAGCCGCAATTACATTTGATCCAAAACTATTGCATACACTTTGAATAATCAAAATACCAACACCAATTATGGAAAACTGAATTGCCATTGGAACACCTACTCTCAAATGTTCATAAGCAGATGCCCAAAATTCTTTTTTATCTTTGACAGAGTCAAAATCCTCTTTTGCTAAATGTAAAATCGGAAATTTATATTTGATAAATAACAAGCATAATAAAAAAGAAATTCCTTGAGAAAGAATAACTGCAATTGCAGACCCCGGAACTCCCATGTGAAAACATTGAATAAAAATCAAAGCAAGAACAATATTGATAATTGAAGCAATTATCAAAAAATATAATGGAGTTTTGCTATCTCCTAAAGCTCTAATGATACTTGCAAGCATATTGTACATTGTTGTTGCAATCAACCCAATTGTAATAATTTCTATATACCAAAACGCATTGTGATAAATATTCGTGGGAACATTCATCCAATGCAAAATAGGATTCATTAAAAAGACACAAACAACAGTAAATAATAATGTAACAATTGAACTCAAAATAATAGATACAATAACAGAATTTTTAACACCAGAAATATCTTTCGCACCATACCTTTGCCCAGTTACAACCGCAAATCCGTTAGTCAAACCGACAATCACAAAAGTTATCAAGAAAAACAATGGAGCAACTGCACCAACAGCAGCAAAAGATTCCACCCCAAGAGTTCTACCAACAATTACCAAATCTGCAATATTATATAACTGTTGAAAAACATTCCCAATCAAAAGAGGAATAGAGAATAAAATTATATGTTTTAAGGGGTTTCCACTCGTCATATCCGTAATCATACAATTACACCTTTTTGAATTTACAATTTCTCTTCTATATAAATTATACGCTAAAAAAATAAGGCTTTGAAGTAATATCAAAACCTTATTTCTATTATTTTATCATTTTATTTCATTAACGATTTAGTCCACTCTGCCACAACATTTATGCCTTTTACAGCATTTTCTTGAATATTCGCTAATCTATCTGCAACAAAGATGCTGAAATCTTCAAACTTCGGCAAATCTTTTTTCATCGAATTAATAACTTCCCCATTTTTTAAATAATACTCTTCAAATTTTGTATCGTTTGACAAAATTTTTACAGTTGATTTATCTTTCAATGGAATAGTTGCAACATTCAAGCCTTTTCTGGCTGCATATTTGGTAAAATCAATGCGTGGACTTATTCTTTGAACACAAGCCATATCAGTTACTTCCTTTCGCTACTTTTACAATATACAAAAAATACCTAAAAAACAATATTTGCCAATTTTTTAATTTTTCATAATAAAAGTTTACAAAAAAACATCCTAATAGCAACAAAAATTTTTCAAGAAATTTAATAAAACCAAAGGAGTAATTATATGGAAATCAGAAACAATTATAATTCTGCCACAACTTTCGGGACTAAAATTCCGCAAGAGGTAAAGAACCACCTATTTGAAATGCTGGAAACTCCTAGTGCAAAAATTAGAGGGAGAAAAGATAGAAAAAACGCAATCACAAGAGATGTGATGAAAAAGATTGACGAAATTGAAAAAAGCAATAGTGATTTTTTTGAATTAACAATAATGACAGGACATAGGGGAAAAGACAGCTTTGGCTTAAAGGAGGCAAATGTTCAAACAAGAAGGGCTATCGAAATTATAACAATAGACAAAACAAATCTTCTTTCAAAATTTCTATCTCTTAAACCCGAAGTTATTAAATACGCAGAACAATCATTTTAAACTAGACAAAAATTTTTCTTTGTATTTAAATGTTTTTGAAATAAAAAAGGATATGTGATTATGCGACCAATTACTCCCAAACAAATTGAGTCACTCGCTACTGCTCAACAGTATTTTCACGACTGTTATATTTTATCTTCGCTTGGAATCTTGAGCAGAAGCAAAAAGGGACAAAAAATTCTACAAAATAACATAACAACCAACGGAAAAGATTTTAATATCAAATTTCTAAACGTTAATGGAAAAACGGAAGATTATTTCATTTCCTCAAAAGAAATTCATGATCTTAAATTCAGAAATTCCGATGACACTTTACAGGAGATGCATTGCCCAATAATAAAATCTGTTGAACTTGCAGTGAATAAACTTATAAAGAATCATCCATTCAAAAAGCCTCCGATTTATAGAGCAATGGACACTCAACAACCTTTTGAATACAACAAACCGTCAAGATTTTTAGAACTTTTTACAGGTCAAAAACCTATTACCCTAAATGAATCCTCTCTCAGAATGTCACTTATGAGCAAACTTCGTGATGCTGGAGATTTAATAATGAAAATTTGGGAAGATAAAGATTCCGCATTCATGCTAGGAACAGGAGTCCACTTTGGGAAACTTCCATCTTGGCATTGTTTCGATATAACAAAAGTTGATATGCCAAACAATTCATTCACCGTATTTGATCATAGACAGAATGAAGAATTAAAGTTCCCAATATTAAGCGGGCTGATTAAATTCAAATTTTTAACAGGATTTTTAGGAAAAGATTTAAAATAACAATATAAATCCATTTTACAAACTAGCAAAAATTTTATATTACAAGTGTTTATGTAACACATATGAAAAGCAATTTTTATGTAATTTCTAAAACAACGCAAAACTTTTCTGACTATTTGAGCGGAACAATAAGGTTATCTAACCAAATTCCACAAACAGTTAAAGAAGTTCTTATTGCAAATAAAAAAGGGAAAGTTCGAGGAAAAATTACAACATTTCTAGACAAAGAAGGAAATGTTATAGAAAAAGCTTTTAATATAAAAGATAAACCTTTAAAAAATAGAATCTATACTTCGCAAAAAAATCATATCGGAACGGATGAAGTTGTTACATCTACCCAAATAAAAGAATATACCCTAAATCGAAAATTAATAGATATTTATAGAAAACATATGAATAGATTTATTAATTTAGACACTCGAACTTATTTTTGGGAACAAGAAAGCATTCAAACCAACCACATGGCTAATAATACGGCATTGGGAATAAAAAACCTCACAATTTCAAGAATACAAAACTTAAAAAATATTCCACTACAATTCTTACATAGTTTCACCCAATATAAACCAATAGTAAATAACAAAATTAGCAAAAATAGTCCAATAAAATATATCGAATATATTGTTAACGATAAATTTATAGCCTTAAAAAGTTCTATTCATACAATAAACATGAAAAGACCAAAATTTGATTCATTTCTTGGTTTTAGAGCATTAAGCCTTGAAGATTTTAAAATTCCTATAACTGAAAGATTTTTAAGAGATAGAGGGATTAAACATCTGGGTTACAAAATCCTCCCAAACTATATGCCAACAGATGGGAAACAAATAACTTGGAAGGGATTATTTTGTAACGGATATATCAAATTTCGCAAAACTTGGATTCCTAAATCAAAAGCAGATTTTGTCTCAACTTCAAGGCACGAAGTTGAACACGGCTGGCAATATTACCTCGATGCAAGGAATGGGAAAGACAGAGGAGAAAACATGCTTGCAATTGGAGAAAAGTATGGAAAACTCAAAGACCCCAAACTTCAATATGAAGCAGACAAATACACTGAATCTATAGATAACTACATCCCAGCAGAAAAAGATTACAATGGATATAGACAAAATTACATTGAAGTAAAAGCATTCGATGCAGGAGCAAAAGCAATGAAAAAATATAACAAAGATGGTAAAATTCTCCGAGAAGAATTTAAACACATCCCACCTGAAATGTTATAATAAAAAGAGGCTCCAAAAAAGAACCTCTTTTTATTTTTAAATCTATGCTTTATCCAAGGCAAAAAATTGGAAGAAACTTTGTTTATCATACAGTGAAGACAATCTTTCCTGTGCCTTTTGCCAACTAACTTTATCACTTTCAGTAACAAAATCCGGATATCTATCAGTTCCCCTCAATGAACGTTGATAAGAAACAGTAGAACGAATTTGATTTTCGAGCTTTGCGACCTTCCGCTCCGCAGCAGCAGGAATCCCTGTAGCTTTATACAAACATTTAAAAACTTTTCCAATTCCCATAGTAAAAACTCCTTTATATTTTCCCTGTGTACTCTTAGATAAAAAAATTTTTTATCTGGAAATTGCGTTTTTGTTAACTTATATTAAAATCATGCTTAATTTTCTTTTGACGCTATTGATTTGACAAAATGATCTGCTCCATCTAAGGTTGTATTTAGCCAATCATCTTTTATTTTACCGTCCGGCATAGTTTTAATTGTACGAACCAAAGCTCCTCGGATTAAGTTATCAGCACCATCTAATAATCTTGGAAGCCAATCTGAATGTTGAGCATAATTTTTAACAGTTGTAATATTTTCTGCCAAAAATTCTTTTGAAACTTTATCTTTCGAATCTAATAATTTTTCAAATAATGATACCCTTAAATCAAGATTGATAAATGAAACAGATTCACAAAGTCCTGCAGTTACTTGGTCATCATTACAAGCTAAAAGTTTATCAATCCACTTTTGCTGCAATTTTGGTTCTTCATTAAACAAGTCAATTGAGCGAGCCAAAGTGGTATTTACCATAGTATCATTTTTTGAGAAAAACTTTTCAAAATACTCATCATAACGAGAACTTCCCATATATTTCATTGAATTTATCAACGCTACACTTGCATAAGGGTCAGCGTTTTCTGAAAATGTTTGATAAATATTCACACGATTTGGCATATTCATATAATATTGGTTGATATTTCTTGCTAAATATTTTATTATCGCAGAATGTTTAGTGTCTGTATATTCTTCAAAAAACTTATGACGTAATTTTGATGGAATATGAGCAATTTCTTTTGCAATAGTTTCTTGAGCCTTAATATCTTCAACATTTGTCGTAAGTCTTTCAGTCAAAGCGTCCAACTCAGGACAACGCTCAAAGTTTTTGATATTCTGAATTAATGCAATATTAACCCTATGACTGCCTAAATCATAACATCTTTGGTACATCTCAGGCTGTAATTCTTTTGGCATATGTTTTATACTGTGAACCAGCCCAATCCCTTTATCTTTAAATTCATCAGTTCCGTCATTTTGAGAAATAATTTTATTAAACAAACTGATTTTTTCTTCCGGAGTTTTAGCATACTTGATGGATTTATGCACATCTTGAGCTAACTTATTACCCACAAGATTTGTAACAGTTTCTATGCCGCCAAAATCGCAAATCCAACCGTTTATCCTATTTTTAGGGAAATCATCTCCATAACCGATACCCAAATCAGTTAAGTCTAAAATTTCAATCGGTTTTTCAATTGTTGAAGGCAAATAATCTACAGTCATCAAACCATTTTTTGTATCACCATAATAAAATTTCACAAATTCAGACTTATCTCCGGCATAATTTTTTACATATTCTGCCAAATTTTGTTCTGTATGATTTCCATGATTTTGCAAAAAGTTATTATCATGTTTGAATAATTTTGTTACAACTCCGGTATTCTTATCTTCTCCAATAGCTATTTTATAAGCCCACGCTTGAAATCCATGACCAATATAACTTACAGATAGTGGAGTTTTTGCATCAATAATTCCGTGTTTTTGGAATAAATTAGACAAATCAGATTGCAATCTGTCTAAATCCGCAAAATCTCTTTCTTTCTTAAACATTTCACCAAAAGAAACTATGAAACTGTCTTTATCGAATTTTGTAATATCTTTAATTCGACTTGTCCACTGTTCCGGCAATCCACGCCCCTCGACTATTCCATTAGCCCCTTCGTGAATTTTTGACAAATTCGTAACATTTCTTTTTGAATAAATACGCATACCCATATCAACAGAATACTTTGCTATATCATCCCAATTTAGATGACCACGGAAAGAAATATTTGCCAAATAATTTGGAGCGATTATCGGCATATTGTAATCCTTTGAAGCCTGCAGAGGGTTCGTTGAATTATTTTGCGTAATATTATTTGAAGAGTGTTTATTTAATGCTGCAATATTAACCGGTCGAAAACTTATTGGGTTTATGTTCATGTATAAATTCCTTAATTCTAAAAGCTATACGAATATTATTATAAAAACCGTAATAATAAAATTTGCTAATTAAGTTACATAATATGACCAATTTAATTTTCTCACCATTCATATAAAAATGCTATCGAAAGGAGAAAATTAAAAATGAAATCAGTTACGACTTTTGACTTACAATACGCACATCGATTTTTAAATTTTAAAGGAGAAGCACAGTATTTACATGGACATACCGGAACTCTCACAATTGAAGTAGAAGATTCAATTAACTCGGGTGTAAATATGGTATTTCCTTGTAATGAGATAAAAAAAACAGCTTGGGATGTACTAAAAAACTTTGACCACGCACTCATTCTAAGGAAAGATGACCCGCTATTACCTGTAATATTTAACATCTATACTGAACAGGGAATAAAAGATGGAGCTCCACAAAATACAAATATCGGAGAAGCTTTTAAGACAGAATTAGCCACAGCATATCCAAATTGCAGGGTCGTTGTAACAAAAGAATCAATGACCACAGAAGGTATGATAAAAATAGTTTATGAATTATTAAAAGACAAATTAAATATCTCCAAATTAACCTTCACCAGTGGAGGCAATGTTGCAACAGAAGATTATAAAGTTGATAAAACAATAGAACGTTGTCCATTATGCGGAATAGCACTGACTGAAGATGGGATTTGTCCAAAATGTGGGTACAAAAAACCTTAAATATTCGACAATAAAACATTTTTACAGGGTTCGGGTTGAATTTCATTTTCAATCCGAACTCTTACTTTTGTACTTATATTGCTAGCAAAATTTTATCTTTACAAGGGTTTATTGTTAAAGTAAGATAGGAAACCATGGTAAAAATAACAAAAATTGCAAACAATTTAACAAATTGTCCAACTACAGGCACCCAACTAGGAAGAAGAAATCTCCCTAGATATTTGTACCACATTACAACAGAAAACAACTACCAGCAAATGCTCAAAGATGGATATATTAAAGGTCATCATGATTTAGATTTAAATACCCACTTGAGCGGAGTTTTCTTATTTGATTTGAAAAATTTCTCCAAACGCTGGACAACAATGGGCATTGATTGGGGAGATAAATTATTTACGTTTGCAAAAGGTCTTATTATGCAAGCATCTAAAGATGATTCAAACCTTGTAGTTTTAAAAATTCCAACGAAAACACTTAGCCAAAACAAATTAAAATGCAGAAATCAATTTTCTGATTGCGAATTGCACAATACCTACGGAGATTTTGCAACAAATCAAAAACATTACACCCGCAAGAAAAAACCAATTGAGTATATAAATGAAGAAAATATACCAATTCAAAATGTGACAAAAATTGGAGAAGCCAATGTTGGATTCAATTTACACAAAGCAATGGAAAATCTTTCAGAAAACATCTTCGATAAAATAGATGTAAAAAAGATATTACAAAACCTCTTCAAAAACACCCCTGAAGAAAAATGTATAAATATTGCCACAAAAGAAACTTAATGATAGGGTAAAAACCGACATTTCTAGCAAAATTTATTTTTAGACACTTTTATACTAATGTATAAAAATAAAACTAAAGAGAAGTATATGTCTATAAAAAAAATAAACTTATTACCCCATAAAAATAATTATTTTCAAAAAAAAATAAAGAAACCCACTCTATCTGATAAATTCAAACAAAAACTTTCAAAACCAGAACAAACATCCGTTCTTGATAATTCTGAAAAACTTAGTACAAAAGATAGAAAAGCATTATCACTAGCACATTTCACTTGTACAGATACAAATATTGATTATTACAATAGCATATTTGGAAGAAGCAAACCACAAAACATTGGACTTGCTCGTACGCTAATGAGATGCCTATCTTCTATATTGAGCCAAAAACTTTCTTTAGAAGATTCAATAAAAAAATTAAATACATACCAAGAACTAGCAAAAATCAATTGCACAAAAACTTTTTGCCTAAAAGCTTTTAATCAAATTAAAAAAGACTTTGGGTATAAAGACTTAAATATTCCATTGAAATTCGCCCACCAACATGCATCTAATAATGCTTCGTGGAATCCAACTCAATGCGTAGTTACAATATATACCAACTTGGCAGAAAAATTAGATGGAAACAAGAAAAGCAATATTATTGAATACATACTACATGAGTTTAGACATATAAGACAAACAGAAATGGCATATAGAACATCTCCAGAAAAATTATTAGATGCCCTTGAAGAAGATTATCAGAGAAGAATTGTTGGCAATATTTTAAATCAACCTAAAGAATCTCTAAAAAAGATAGCTGAAGATACGAATAAATCCCTTGAAGAGTTTCAAAAAATACTTAAAGAACTTGGATTAAGAGAAAAAGTAGATTATACAATGTTTATTAACGGGAAAGAAATGATATTTGATAGAGCAAATGCAAAAGAAAATTTAGATAAAACATTTGGGAAATTAAAACCATTTAAAGAAAATTCTATAAAATACCAACATGGCTTAAATTATATTAAAGGCGAAGCAACATATATCCCTGTATCTATAGATAGAGAAGCCTACAAAAATGGAATTTTAGAAAAAGATGCCTACAAAAGCGGAGATAAATGGCACTCAATTTTAGATATTACGGATTGATAAAAAAATAATTAAAAATCTATAAATAAATCCCCTTTTTTCTAGATAATATCAAATAACTTAATTTATATTGTAGCAAAAACATAGACAAAATATTTTATTAGTTTTTTATTTTAATGCTTTATATCTTTTACTATTATTTATTCTCATAGTTCTTGCTTCTGCAAACTCAATTGTTTTATTGTATAATAATCTCCATTTATCAAGATCAGAAGGAATTGCTTGGGTAATATTAAAATCAATATCACTATTTTCGCCAAGAAAAAATTTTATATTTTCATTTTTATCAACTAAATCCTCTAGAAAAAAGAATTTAATATATTCACTAAAAGAACTGAATTTACTAAAAAAATTTCCATCATTTTTAATCTCATCTTTTAAAGGATACCATCCATATTTTTCAGATGGATCATCAAAATATCGTCTTATACATTCCAAAGTATAATCAAATCTATCGCCAATATACTTTTTCCATTGTGCACCTCTATATTGATTAATAGATTTCTTATGTTTTGGGAATATTATTTTTCCCCCGATTGAATTTATTATTGTATAATATCGCTTCAGTTCACTGGAAGATAAATACCTGCTTATAGGTTCATTTTGAGGAGTCATAACATTTGCTATAGAATCACACCCAAATCTCATTCCTTCATCAAGGTATAAATAATTATAATCATCATTAGATTTTATATCACAACTTAAACCTTCTAGAGGTTTATAACCATATAATAAACATAAATGTTTTTGCAAAAGTTTACTTCTACTTGTTCCGCAATCTGAATCTATATAATTACCATTGTTTATTGCATCCCAAAATCCATAAACATCTTTTATATAACAATCATTATTAGAATTCATTAACCACCTATTTTATATAAATTTTACCATCAATAATTACAGAAAAAATACTGACATTAAAAAATCCCTCTGGCTAAAGAGGGATTAAAAGTTTGGGCAGGGGTGGATTCGAACCACCGTACTCTCGCGAGAACAGATTTACAGTCTGTCGCCTTTAGCCACTCGGCCACCTACCCATATTTAATTTTCAGTTTTGCTTGTCTCGGGCTTTTAAATTTGCCCTTGACGAGACTTGAACTCGTGACCTCTCCCTTACCAAGGGAGTGCTCTACCTCTGAGCCACAAGGGCTTGAGTTTTTTTACTGAGAGTCATTGGCAAGCACCTTTCGGTTTAACTTTCTTTTTACAAAGTCCGTTTTACTTTTCCAAGACTTGCATACGCTCTTTTTTCAGTAAAAAAGCCGGTAATGGGACTCGAACCTACAACCTACGGTTTACAAAACCGTTGCTCTGCCAATTGAGCTATACCGGCAAGTGCTTATGTGAACTATTATATGCAAAAAAAATTTTACTGTCAAGCAGTTTATTTTGAGTTATAATAAAAATCGATAGAAAATAGATAACAAAAGGATTTTAGACTAATGATTAGAGCAATTTCACCTATAATTTTATTACTTATTTCTAATATTTTTATGACTTTCGCATGGTATGGACATTTAAAATTTCGTTCATCAGCTCTTTGGATAGTAATTTTAGCAAGCTGGGGTATCGCATTATTTGAATATTGTTTCCAAGTTCCCGCCAATAGAATTGGTTACGGAGTTTATAATGCTGCTCAATTAAAAACAATCCAAGAAGTAATTACCCTTATTGTTTTTAGCTTCTTCTCTGTATTTTACTTAAAAGAACAATTTAAATGGAATTACCTAGTAGGTTTTTGTTTCATCATTTTAGCGGGATTTTTTATCTTCAAAAAATGGTAGGAGTAAACATTTGTAAAAAGAGCTTGATTTTAGATATTTAGTGTTATAGAATTTCAATAGTCGATATGTAAATAAATATTCAAGTTTGGAATCTTGAAGGAAAGAGGTAATAATGAAAAACGGAATCCATCCAGATTATAAGAAAACAACAATCAAATGTGTTTGTGGAAACGAAATCGAAACAGGCTCGGTAGTAGAAGGTTTAACAGTTGAAATTTGTAACAATTGCCACCCATTCTACACTGGACAACAAAAAATTCTTGACTCAGAAGGTAGAGTTGAAAGATTCAACAAAAGATACGGAAAGAAAAACTAATCGTTGTCACAAAGAAAAGAGATTTAGAAAAGACCCTCAGAATGGCTGGGGGTCTTTTTTAATAAAGAAGTATTTATTATTCAAAATACATATACTTAAAAAAGAAAAACAATTCATGCCAGAGGAGAGCATGAAAACATGTTAGAAAATAAAAGGAGGAAATGAATGAAAGACAAAACTTTTTTAATGATTCCAGGTCCTACACCTGTACCAGAGTCTGTAATGCTAGACATTGCAAGACATCCAATAGGTCATAGGAGCTCCGAATTCTCCTCCATTTTAGAAGAAGTATATGCAAATTTAAAATACGTATTCCAAACACAAAATGACGTATTTATTTATACTGCAAGCGGAACTGGTGCAATGTGTGCAGCACTAGAAAATCTAATAAACCAAGGTGACAAAGTTTTATGCTTAGTTATTGGAAACTTTGGAAATCGCTGGGCAAAAATTGCACAATCTAGAGGAGCAATCGTAGAAAAAATCGAAGTTGAAGCAGGTCAAATTATAGACCCAGAAGAATTAAGAGCAAAACTGGCAGAAGATGTTAACAAGGAAATTAAACTTGTCACCCTAACGCACAGTGAAACATCTACGGGAGCTGCAAATGACATAAAAACATTATGTTCTATTATTAGAGAACACGGAGCATTATCTGTTGTTGATGGAGTTACGAGTGTATGTGCTATGCCTTGCAAACCAGATGAATGGGGAATAGATGTTCTCGTTTCTGGTTCTCAAAAAGGATTTATGGTTCCACCAGGATTAGCTTTTCTTACTGCAAACGAAAGAGCATGGAAAGTTTACGAAGAATGCAAGTACCCAAGTTTTTATTTCGATTGGGGAGCATACAGAAAATCTACCCGTGCAAATTCAACTCCTTTCACACCAGCAGTTAACCTTATTACAGGACTAAACACCGCTCTAAGAATGATTAAAGATGAAGGAATTGAAAACGTAAATGCTCGTCACAAAAAATACGCACTTGCTTTAAGAAAAGCCTTAAGAGCAATAAACTTAGATTTATTGGTTAAAAATGACGAAAACGCAAGTTATTCAATAACTTCTATTCTTCCACCAGAAGGAGTTTCCGTACCTGATATTAGGAAATATTTGAAAGAAGATTTTGATATTGTAGTTGCAAATGGTCAAAATCAACTTAAAGACAAAATTTTCAGAATGGGAACTCTAGGCTTTGTATGCGAAAGAGATTTAATCGCATCCGTAGGAGCATTAGAAGCAGTTTTGAAAAAACTAGGACACAAATTTGAACTTGGCAAAGGAGTTCAAACACTTATTGAAGAGCTAGGAAAATAAAGGAAGATTGAATAAATGAAAGTATTAGTAACAGATAAAATAAATGAAACAGCGGGTAGAATTATAGAACAAACCGCACAAGTAGATTTTTTACCAACAATGACAGAAGAGGAACTCATAAAAATTATTCCTCAATACGATGCAATAATGGTAAGAAGTCAAACCAAAGTAACAGCAAAAATTATTGAAGCAGGAACAAATTTAAAAATAATAGGCAGAGCAGGAGTTGGAGTTGACAACATTGATGTTGAAGCAGCAACTCAAAAAGGTATCATCGTAGTTAACTCTCCAGATGGTAATACAATGGCGGCCGCAGAACACACCGTAGCTTTAATGTTAGCGATGTCAAGAAATATTGTTCCAGCGGCAACATCTACCAAAGAAGGGAAATGGGACAGAAGTAAATTCACAGGTTGCGAATTGTACAAAAAAACTCTTGGTATTATCGGACTAGGGAAAATTGGTTCTCACGTTGCAGAAGTTGCACTTGCGTTTGGGATGAAAATTGTAGTTTTTGACCCATACACATCAAAAGAAATTGTTGAAAAAATGGGTGGAGAGTATGTCGAAAATCTTGATGATTTCTGGGGTCGATGCGATTATATTACGGTTCACGTTCCAAAAACTAAAGAAACAGTAAACCTTATAAATAAAGACACTATTGCAAAAATGAAACAAGGAGTTAGACTTGTTAACTGTGCAAGAGGTGGAATTATTAATGAAGCGGATTTGAAAGATGCAATAGAAAATGGACAAGTTGCATCCGCAGCAATTGACGTTTACGAAAAAGAACCAAATATTACAGAATGTCCACTTATTCATTGCAAGGGAAACATCGTACTAACGCCTCACCTTGGAGCAAGTACAAAAGAAGCCCAAATGAATGTAGCGATTGATGTTGCAGAACAAATTAAACAAGTTCTATCTGGAGGTTCAGCTTCTTCAGCTGTAAACATTCCATCTCTACGTCCAGACAAACTTGAACCAGTAAAAGATTATATGCAAATTGCAGAAAATTCTGGACAACTTGCAATGCAAATTACTGAAGGTACAATAAAATCAATTGAAATTACAGCACAAGGAGATTTAGCAAATCTCGATATTCAACCTCTTGAAGTTGCAGTATTGAAAGGGGCTTTATCATCAATCCTTGTAGGAGTGAATTATGTAAACGCTCCTATTTTAGCAAAGAAAAGAGGAATTGACATTATTTCAACAAGGTCTAATGTAAAATGTAATTTTGCAGGGCTTATCACAATCAAACTTGTTACAAATAAAGAAACAACAACTGTTTCTGGAGCATTAGTGGCAAAAGATATTCCAAGAATTGTTAAAATAAATGATTATGAAACAAGTATTCGTCCACAACGACATATGCTTATAGTTCCTCACGTTAATAAACCGTCTATGATTGCAAAAGTTGCACAAGTGATTGGTGAAAACAATATCAACATTGGTTCAATGAACGTTGTTCAAAAAAATGACAAACACGAAACAGAATCAATAATGGTTATCAATACAGGAACAGAAGTTCAAAATGACGTACTTTCAGAAATCGAAAAAATAGATGGAGTACATAATCCTAAATATGTCAGCCTTAACGCTGAAGAATAAACAAACACTTTTATCTCACTCCCTCTCTACTTTTACAGAAGAGGGGGAGAGTGAGATTATTAAACATTATTAAAAAGGAGCAAATAATTTGAAATTAGCAGTATTCGACTTTGATTCAACTTTGATGGACGGAGAAACTATCGAATTTCTCGCAGAAGAACTAGGAATCCGAGAAAAAATAAAAAAAATAACAGATAGTGCAATGAGAGGGGAATTAGACTTTTTTGAAAGTTTAACCCAAAGAGTTTCACTTCTGAAAGGTCTTGAAGTCGATAAAGTTAACAAAATTTGTCACAATTTACCCATTATGAACGGAGCAAAAGAAACAATCTTAGAGTTAAAAAAACTTGGATATACTGTTGTTTGTTTTTCTGGAGGGTTCAAAAACGCTACCAGTTACTTTGCCCCTATACTAGGACTTGATGGAGATTTTTCAAATACCTTGCATTCAAAAGACGGAGTTTTGACAGGACTTGTCGGAGGAGAAATGATGTTCAACACCAGCAAGGGAGAAATGCTACAAACTTTGCAACACATAATGAAAATAACTCCAGAAAATACTATTGCAATAGGTGATGGTGCAAACGATTTGAGTATGTTCCAACATGCCAGTACTCGAGTAGCTTTTTGTGCAAAACCAATCCTAAAAGAAGCTGCAAATATTATTATTGAAGAAAAAGACTTAAGATTAATTATAAAAAAATTAGCATTATTACAACATACCTAAAGCTATTCCCTCAAATTTGAAATTGTATTCTTCAAATTATCAATAAATTCTTGACGATATAAAAAACCTAAGTGCGAACCATTGTCGATTAAAACAGTATTTGCACCAGTATATTCTTTTAATTTTTTAAGCTGAGTTGTATTAGTTAAATAATCATTCAAAGAATGATAAATTTTATAATTATTTGCTCGTTCTAAATAGTCCATAATTGAATACAAACTCACTTCATAACTCAAATCATCACTATCCTTATCAGTTGCACCAAGGAGATATTTTTCAGCATAATCACGATACCCCATATTATCAATAACATGGTAAATACCTGTTTTCGCTGATTTAGAAGCATTTTCAATCGTAAAAATCAAATCTGAAAGTTTTTGGTGCATAACAAAACCCGTAATTAATTTTGCCTCTTCATCTGTAAAAGGAAGATAATTTATGTCTTTTTTTGAATCGTCGTTTGATTGGTACAATTTCAATACTTTTGCCGCAGTCAATGCTACACGCTGTTTTAAATCTTCTGATGATTTATTCCACTCCTCAGAATTTTTATCAATCTGTTTCATTGCGTAAATCAAATCCACAGGAGGGCAAATTGAAATAAACTTAGAATCCCCTAAAACATTATCCCTTGATTCTAAATCTCCTAAGAAAAGAGAAATTAAAGCCCCGAAAGAAGTACCAATAAAAACTTTATCCCCAAACTCGCAAGAATATCTTTTTTGAAGATTATTTATAATTTTCAAAGTAACAGAACGAAGAGCGATTGCATCTTTTGCAGGAAGCCCTGGGTGATAATCTTTTGGCATACTTTTCACAAATTCCCACTGAAAATGACTTCCTTGAATAACAACAGAATACCCCGCATCATAAAATAATTTAGCCAATAAAACAGAATGACTGGACATAATTCCCTCCCCAATCGAAGGATAAATTATTGCTAAAGGGGAAGATTTATCTTTTTGCAAGATATAGCGAAAACGATAATCTGCACGACCTTCGGTTATCCCAACAGAAGAAGTTTTTATTCGTTGGCTGAAACTTCTATTCCATACAGATAACTCATTCCAAACGGATTCATCAACCCCAGGGAGGTCAAATAAAGCAGTACGCATAGAATCCACAACAGGAGTTTGAGGATTAAAATTTGGAAGAATTATATCCGCATCAAGTTTAAAATTTTCAGTACTGTAATCATCTAAATTAGCACCACCTTTCAAAAAAGATGGCATATAAATTTGTGAAGTAACTTCTGTTTTGACAATTTTATCGTTCTTTTCTGCAACTTGAACTGGAGTTTTTTGTTTCAGAATAACTGGTTTTTGAGCAACTTTTTTATCATCATTTGATTTAACAAAATCCATTTCCTTTTTTATATCAACCCTATCAAGATTTTTACATTTTATATAACCCTCTAAACCATAGATTTTCTTCGCAATTTCATATGGATCAGCATAATTTGATTCAACCATTTGAATAATTGGTTGCATATAAGATGTTTTATTTACAGTTAATCCAGCTTTCACAATTGCAAGTACTGGGGTTGCAATATAAGAACCGGGATTTAACGCTGTATCCAATACCCGTCCCAATAAACCTCTAAAGCTCGTGAATGATAATAGAGGGAACACAAAAAACCTTCCATTATCCATCTTACAACCTGCTAAAGCTTGCTCCATATTTTCAGTAGATTGTTCAATTTTGAATAATGTTTTAGCTGGGTCGTACATTCCTCCCAGTCCTAAAATCGTATTTGTGAAAAAACGAATGGTTTCTTTCTTAGAAGTTTCAAAATCTCTTTGAATTAAACTGCTCAAAAGTCTTATCGGATATTCAATATTATTTGTAGCAGATTGAATTCTATCCATTCCATATTCTGGCATGATTGATGACCACAAAATATGAATTGGGCGAATTACATATTTATTCAATCCCAAATTAAAATTAAACATTTTTCTATTATAGGCTTCAAACCTATCTTCTCCTAAATATTCAAAAGCATAATCGGGGTATTTATTTTCAGAAGCAAAAACAATAAAATTTTGGCTAAATAAACAAAATAACAAAATAATTACAGTAAAACTCTTCTTTTGCATTTTCAAATCCTAAAATAAATAATCAACAGTTTAATAATTAGAAAAAATAAGAATGAAATCATTGCACAAGTGAGTAGGTTTAAGTGCTAAAACAATTTTTAACCTTGTAACAGATTTTTACAAAAAGCTATAAAAAAGATAATTAGCATGTTAAATTGAATAAGTCTAGTTTATTAGTTAAGGAGGTAAAATGAAAAATTTATTAAAATCAATTTTATCAGTTGCTGTGTTATGTTTAATGACAGCACCAGCATTTGCATTCCCTGATGTATCTAATGACTACTGGGCAGCTCCACAAATCAAATTGTTATCAGAACAAGGTGTTATTGTTGGCTATCCAGATGGGACATTCAAACCAGATGCAAACGTTACAAGAGCAGAATTTGCAGCAATGGCAATTAGAGCGTTAGGTCAACAACACACAAAAGTAGCTCAACCAGTACACTTCTCAGATATTACTGAAGAATATTGGGCATATCAAGATATTCAAAAAGCACTATATTTTGACCTAATTTCTTGTGACAAAAAAGGTGAATTATTTAGACCAGAAGATTCTGTATCAAGAGCTGAATCTCTATCAGTTGCAGTTAATGCACTAACAACAGAACAAATCAGCCCTGCAAAAGCAAAAGAAGTTTTATCTCGAAAATACGCTGATGCTAACTCTATTCCAGAATGGTTTATTATTCCAGCAGGAAAAGCTGAAATTTTAGGAATGGTTGTAGTTGCTCCAAGTGCTAAAAAAGCTGAATTAGAAGCTTCAAGACCTGCAACAAGAGCAGAAGTTGCAGCAATCTTGTACAACATGATGGAACAAGCAAAACTTAATCCAAATGCTAAACTTGCAGAAGCAATGAGAAAGAAAACAGGCGAAGGATACGTTATTGATGAAGCAACAGTTCAAGGTAGCGTAGGTATAATTCCAGCAGGTTCAGTTGTACCTATCAAATTAAATACATACATTAGCTCACAATCTTCAGAAGGCGGAGCAATGTACACTGCAAGAGTTCCACAAAACTACGTAACAAAAGAAAAATTCATCCTTGTTAGAGAAGGTGCAATGTTGAATGGGCAATTACTTGACGTTAGACCTGGACAATATTTTGTAAGAAATGGTGTTTTGGTTTTGAAAAACGCATTAATTACAACTGAAAACGATCAAACAACAGCATTTGACGGTACTGCTGAAATCTACAAAGATAGAAATTGGTGGATGAAATTCGTAAGATGGGCATTCAAAGGCGAAAAACTTGAAGTTCCTGCAGATGGCACAGCAAGAATGATTTTGCTAAAACCATTAAAAATCGACCTAACAAACGGTTGGATTTACGAAAACTAATAATATTAGTTAAGATAGATTAAATAAAAAGTCCCGATATTGAAAAACAATGTCGGGATTTTTTTGAAAAATCTATAAGGGAATAAATTCGTTACAAATTAGTCATTCTGAGGGGTAAACTGTTGAAGAGATAAAATAATATTGCAAATTTACCCGAAGAATTTCTTTAAAATTATGTCCTCTCCTAGGGACACTAGCTGAACCGACGAAACGAAGTTGAGTCGAGTGAAACTGCGTGCCGTATGGCTGAGGTTAGGAGAGGGGATGATGAAAAAAGAAAAACCTTCTCTCGAAATTGTAACTTCTCGCCATAGCCTCAAAGACAATTTTCACTCACTACCCTTGGGAAGAATTGTGTGCAATAGTCTCATTCCGAACCCGTTTCATTCTCACCCTGTGCCTTATTTTGTAAAAAACTTATCCACTTATTAGCTTATAGACTTTTTCAATCAATCCCCATGTTGAAAATGAAATAAATTTTTGTTATCATCAATGCAGAAGAAATACAGATAAAGTAAGAGGAATAAATATGTCAGGACACTCAAAATGGGCAAACATTAAAAACAAAAAAGCCAAAACAGATTCACAAAAAGCCGTAGTATTTCAAAAATACTCAAGAGAACTTATCGTAGCAGCAAGACTTGGAGGTGCTGATCCTGCTGGTAATTTCCGTCTAAGAACAGCCATTGAAAAAGCAAAAGCTGCAGGACTTCCAAACGATAATATCAAAAGAGCTATTGATAAAGGTGCTGGAGCTGGTGCTGCTGACAACTACGAAGAATTAACTTATGAAGGATACGCAGCTGGTGGAGTTGCAGTTGTTTTAGAAGCAATGACAGATAACAGAAACAGAACAGCTGGAGATGTTAGAAGTATCTTTACAAAATTCAACGGAAACCTTGGAGAAACAAATTGCGTAGGCTGGATGTTCGACAGAAAAGGTAGTATTGAATTTGAAAATACTGTTGATTTTGACAAACTATTTGAAGCCGCAATCAATCTTGATGCTGAAGATGTTACTGAAGAAGAAGATTGCTACAAAGTTTTAACTTCTGTGGAAAATTTCCAAGCAGTAGTTGAAGGTCTTGAAGCAGAAGGTTTCAAAAGCACAACTGCAGAATTAACTAGAATTCCACAAAACACAATTGAAGTTACAGACGTCAAAACAGCAACTTCTGTAATGAGATTAATCGAAAGACTAGAAGAGTTGGACGACGTTCAAAATGTATATGCAAATTGCGACATTCCAGATGAAATTGCGGATCAAGTTGAGGTTTAATAAGTTTGCTTAGTAATATAGAAAAACTTTCAAAAGTTCTTAATGAAAGTTACAGCGAAAAAACGCTGAACTCGTCATTGGGAACTTTTTTTGCCAAAAACTTTGGCATTAAAGATTTTTTTATAAATACAGATAAAACACCTAATAATTTTGAATACGAATATCCAGTTTTTAAACATAAAAAATGTATCGGGTATTTAGAATTTACGAACAAAACCATTGAACTTGAAAAATTTTTGGATATTACAGCACCGTTTATTTCCTTGAAAATCCAAAACATTTTGCTTTCTGAAAAAATGCAAAAAGACATTGATTTTCACGATACGATGAAAAATATTGCAAAAATCATAGAAACGCAATACGAATTAAACTACGTAATCCCAATTGTGGGTGAAATGCTGGATAAATTCTTTACTGATTACTTGATTTACATTTTTATCAGAGATGAAAATGTTGGAGTAAACGCACTGGCTTGGCCTACCGCTTGCCACGATAGAAAAATTCTAGAAACGGTATCAAAAAACCATTCAAAAGAATTATCTGAAGACAAAAAGACATATTTAATTCCGCTAATGAGCGAATCAAAAAACGTAGGAACACTAGTTGCAAAAAGTACAAATGAAGAAATTACGCCAAAAGATAGAGAATATCTTCAACAACTGTCAAAACAAATCGCAACAACAATAAATAGAGCAAATGTTTATGCAGAAATATTAAAACACGCAACACTTGATGCTTTAACTGGTTTTTACAACCGCAGACAATTAGAAGAACGTTTGAAGCAAGAAGTATCAAATGCAAAACGTCAAAAAGCTCCTCTTTGCGGAATTATGACAGACATTGACTTTTTCAAAAAAGTTAACGACACATACGGACACGCAGTCGGAGATTTAGTATTAAAGTCAATTGCAAAAATTATTAGAGGGCAGTTAAGAGAATACGATATTGCTGGACGATATGGTGGAGAAGAATTTTCAATCCTCCTCCCATTCACCAAAATTAATGAAGCACAAATGGTTGCAGAACGTCTAAGAAAAACAATCGAAGACAAGGTTATTGATATTTCAAAAGTTAACCCTGACAGCGAAACAAAAGAAATTCAAGTAACACTGAGCCTTGGCATATACGAAATGCAAGCAGATGACAACGAAGAAGAACTATTGAAAAAAGCAGACAAAGCTCTTTATCAAGCCAAAAATACTGGAAGGAACAAGGTAGTAGTAAACAATGATTGAAACATATGAAAAAATATGCAAAAATTTAGAAGATACCAAAGATTTAGCAAAAAAATTTGCAAAACTTGTTGAAGAAAAAGGATGTTTTGTAAATTTGTACGGCGAAATTGGAGCTGGGAAAACAGCATTTGTAAAAGAAGTTGCAAAAGAAATTGGAATTGAAGAAAAAGTAACAAGCCCGACATTTGTAATTCTAAATGAATACCACGGAGGAAAACTTCCAATGTATCATTTTGATTTATATCGATTGGAAAACGAAGGCGTCAAAACAATTATGGATGAACTTCGAGAATACTCAGAAGGAAAGCAACTCACCTTTGTAGAATGGGCAGAATTCTCTCAAAATGAATTTCCATTCAACCATATAAAAATAAACGTAACCTACGAAGATAATGATGATAGAAAATATACCTTTACAGGTTATGGAAAAGATTGTATTGAAATTATTAAAGGATTAGAAAAGTGAAGATTTTAGTTTTTGACACCTGCTTAGACAAAATGTACGTTACACTATCAGAAGATGACAAAATTTTATCATCTGAAATTGTGACAAATAAAGATAATAAATACCATTCAGCATTCTTAATTTCAACAATCAAGGATGTATTAAAAAAGAACAACTTATCACCTAAAGACATTGATGCCATAGGCACAAATATCGGACCTGGAAGTTTTACAGGGATAAGAGCTTGTACAACTGTTGCAAGAATGATAGCACAACAATTGAACTTGCCAGCTGTCGGAGTTTCATCACTTGAAATCTTGTCAAAAATAAACCCAACTAACAAGCCAACAATGGTTGCTCTTGATGCAAGAAAAAATAGTGCATATCTTTATTGCGATGAAGAAGTTAAAGGTGCAATCCAATTAGACGAGATTAAAAAGCAATTAGAAAAAGCTGATTATTATTTAATTACAGATGATAAGATGCAAAAAGAACTTGGCGGAACATCATACCAACAAGCAGAATATCCACTAGGAGATATTCTAGCTAAATTAGCATACGAAAAATTAAAAAGCTCATCTGCAAAATGGCAAGAACTTAAACCTTTATACATTCAACCTCCACCAATGGGCTAAAAAATAGCATAGGCACTTGCAAAAATCTGAAAATAGTGTACAATAAAGGGATGGTTGTAAATAAAATATAGCCAGAAGTACACAATCAGGAGAAAAACAATGTACGAAGATGAAAAATTAGTATGTGAAGACTGCGGAAAAGAATTTGTCTTTACAGCTGGCGAACAAGAATTTTATGCAGAAAAAGGTCTCGTTAACAAACCAAAAAGATGCCCAGAATGCAGATCCGCACGTAGAAAAAACAACAGAAAAAACAGAAGAATGTATGATGCTGTTTGTTCAAAATGTGGAGCACAAACTCAAGTTCCATTCAAACCTGTACCAGGAAGAGAAGTATTTTGCAAAGAATGTTTTCAAAAACTTTCCTCTGAAAATCAGGAAGGTTAATATATAAAAAGTTTTAACCACAAAAGCGGAAGAGCATAAGTTCTTCCGCTTTTGCTATCATATCATTATACAATTGTTCAAATATTCGATAGTGCTAATTTTCTCATCATATAAATATTTTATAAAATTCAAATACGAACTATCACGAGAAGATATAACCAAATTGATTTCAAAACCTTCAGTACAAAATGGTTCGTAATCGTAAACAACATAACTGTTATACTTACTTTTCCACTCCTTGCGTTCAATCCGACTATTGTTTTCTTCAATAACGTCTTCTAACCAAGCAAGCATATTCTGGTCAACATTTTTCATTTCCAAACGATTGTACCTACCGCAATCATTACAACTATTACCAATAAACATACTATTTTACTCCCTACAAATCTGTATATAGAAATTTTACTAACATTATCAAAAAATATAATCGCCAAAATGTATAAAAAATAATTAAACTAATTGCTTATTTAAAAAGTATATACTTAATATATCGTTACAATGAAAGAATTTTTGTCAATTTATGTTATAAAAAAAACTTTATATAAATAAGAGTACTAACCTGAGAGGATTTTATGAGCTTTGCAAGCACAATGAACATATTGAGCAACATCAATTGTTTCTTGAGTTCGGGAGTAACATACTTAGAACAACGGAGACATGGGGTCGATGCCGGAACAGCAACATTCGGGTTGTTTAACAATATTGGAAATGGAATGGCTAGAAATGCGATTGCTTATGATATGGCTAAATGCGGTAATCCTATGGGGTATAATATAAATTTAGCGTACGGATATGGAAACCCTGTTGCCAACACTTGTGCAACTATGGGATTAATGACAGCCTGCTCACCCTGGATGTTCTTCAATTCTCCATTTTGCGGAATAACTCCTTGTTATGGTATGGGAATGCCTTATGCAGGAGGTTTTAACATGGGATTTGGGTACGGATACAACCCTGGATTTTTCTGCTAAACAACATTGTTATTTTATATAAACACGAAACGAATTTACTGACTCCACTTATTCAATGACTGGAGTCTTTACTGATTTATCATTCAGCACAGTAGAAATCACTGCAACATATGCCCAGAACATAAATTGCAATTGAGGTCTGAAATAAATCGTATCAACTAATCCGTGGAACATAACTGCCCATATAGAAATTATTGATGCAGCAATAAATATAATTTGTTCTCGATTTTCAGAATGCAAAATATATTTCACTGCATCTTTTGACATTGTGATTAAAAAACCTAAAAAAGCTATAAGTGCGAATATTCCACTTTCTACCGCAGTTTCAAGATAAATATTATAAGCACTCAAAGCATCAAAGCCAGTTTTCATATACAAGCCGTAAATTTCTCTAAAATTCTTATTCCCAACACCAATTCCCAATAACCAATTATCTTTGAACATTTGCAATGAAGAATGATAAACATTAAATCTAAATGAGTTTGATGAATCATTACGCATCGCAAAAATTGACATAAAACGATGTCTTAAAGCACCTACAAAAGTCATCGCAAACACAAATAACGCAAATGCTCCACCAATAATAGATAAATAGATTTTTTTATAAGTATTCCAGAAAAATTTTGCAGATAATAGAAATACACAACCAAATATCAACATCATTGACAAATATGCACCTCTACAACCAGTTTGCAAAATAGTATAAACAGTAAGCAATGCAAAAGCCACAGCAACAAGCATTAACTTGAATTGTTTCTTATTCAAGAAATAAAAAACGGATCCAATTACAGAACCCAAACCAGCGACTAAATAACCGCCATACAAGTTAGGATTTAACGGCTTCAAAGTGCCATAAACACGTGACAAAACATCTTCTGGATTCAAGTTTGAAGTATCTTGCCATGTTGAAATTTCATCTAAGTGTAAGAAACTTTGCAAAAATCCAACGATACTTTCACCGCAAATACACAAAACCATTGTACCCATAACTACTGGGATTTTTGAGGTATTATTTTTCAAATACTGAGCAACAGAAAAATAAAAACCCAAGTAAACAAAAGTCTTAAAAAAGCCCTTCAAGCTCAATTCAAACAATGTGGAGCCAAAAAGACTCACGACAACTAACATAAAATAAGCAACCAACCAAATTTCAAAATGCTTGAAGCTCAACTCTTCATTTGGTTTTGTGAGCATTTTAACAATAGTCAAGAACATTGCAATCAAGGCAAAAAAGCCGATAGAATCAGAGTTCATAAATGTAGATGACAAAAAAGTCACCATTATAAACAACAAAATGAACCTGTCTATGTGTTGTAAAAATAAACTATTGTCGTATAAAAAACTTAATTTATCTTGTGAAAATTTAAAAAATCTATTGAACATCGTCCGTAGTATTCATCTCTTTATTAACAACTTCATCATCAACAGCATCAATTACTTTTATATCAGAAACTGAGCCAGTAAATTTGTAATCAGCACCTTCTAATGTGATAGGCAAACCTAATTTAACCTTATTTCCACCTACAACAGCACCATCTTTAGTAATTTTTGCAGTATCAGTTAAAGTAACAACAACATCATATAAATCAGGTTGAGATTCATCTTCAACAACAATTACAACCTTTTTAGAATTCAAAGATGGAAGAACAATTTTTCTTCTATCCGCTTTTACATCTACAATATCCAAATCAGAATAAGGAACATTTCTAATACTGATGAATGTTTTTTCACCTTTTTTGATAGGAATACTATCACCAGAGAAAGTTACCCCTCTCATGTATATTTTGAATACGATTTTAGAAGTAGCTTCAATTTGTTTATCCGCAGTTTGTCTGTATCCTTTGTAAGTACAAAAACCAACAGCCAAAGCAACAATAACAAATGCCACAATAATAAAATCAACAATTCTTACTTTTTTTATCAGTTCTTTTAATTTTTCCATAAAAGTTCTCCTTCTTTAAGAAATTCTCTTTATGCCGATTTTTGAAAGATTGATTATGAACAAAAACCGAACTCTTTTTTATAATTTTTCAACAGCAGTCAAAAGTTCGTCAACAGTAGTCGTTGCACAACCGAACTGTCTAACAACCAAACTTGCTGCAACATTACCAATGATAGCTGAATATACAGGGTCAATTCCTGCAGCCAAAGCCAAAGAATAAACCGCAGTAACAGTATCACCTGCACCAGTAACATCAAACACTTCAGATTTATTGAAAACAGGAATCTTAGTGTAATCATCATTAGGCTTTGCAACAAACATTCCATCTGCACCACAAGTAATCAATACAGATTTCGCATTTGTTTCTTTTAACAACATTGAACCAGCACGTTTCAAATCCTCTTCTGATTCAATTTTAAACCCAACAGATTTTTCAGTATCAGGAAGGTTCGGAGTCATAGAAGAAACATTTTTATAATCTCCTAAATCTCTTTGAGCATCGACAACAACAACCTTACCCAACTTATTAGCATAATCAGTTGTAAATTTGATAATCTTATCTGTTAATGAGCCGATATGATAATTTGACAAAATTACTGCATCATAATCCGGCAAAACTTTTTCTATATTTTTGATAACTTTTTCTTCTGTTTCCTCAGAAATTCTACCCTTTGACTGTCTATCAACACGAACTATTTGTTGAGTAATAGAAGTTGTAATAGAGCCAGAAATTCTTGTTTTTACGATAGTTTTACGAGATTTATCTTTAACAATTTTTGAACAATCAATATTAGCTTTATCAAAAGTATCAAACAACAACTCTGAATAATAATCATCACCAGAAACACCAATAACACCAGCTTTTCCAGCATTCAAAGTTGCCACGTTATGAGCTGCGTTAGATGCACCACCTAAAATCAACTTTGTTCTCGTATGTTGTAAAATCAAAACAGGAGCTTCACGAGAAATTCTCTCCGCATCACCATAAATCATTTCATCTAGAGCCAAATCACCCACAACAAGAACTTTTGGTTCTGTAATCTTTTTTATACAAGATACTAATTTTTCTTTATCTATATTCATAATACCAACTCTTAAACTTTTACCTATGACAAAATTTTATCACAAACAAAATCTAAGAATACAGAATTAAAAAAGCTTGATGTTAAAATCAAGCTTTTTTTGCCGTAGCATATAAATTACCAATCAACTCAAAGATATCATGTGCCTCTGGATTATTTATATTTCTGTCAGGATGCCACTTTATAGCTAATTTTTTGTACAAACCTTTACTCATATGAGTTACCTCTTCAGGTTGACAGCCAATAACTTGTGCAAGTTTATTAATTTCATCAGTTGATAAATTTTTAAAAGCTGATTCAGAAATTTTAGAATGAATTGTACTTAGGAATTCAGTATTTGATACACTTGGAGTTTTACCAACAGAACTCAAAACCTGTTCAAAGGCCTTCTGACCAGCACTCGGAGCATGAACAACACTCGGAAGAGTTGATGTTACCGCTCCTGTAGCAGAAGTCGCAGTCGCAGTTGCAGCAGCAGATGCAGTAGTTGTTGCAGATTCGACTGGTTTAGAGATTATAGCAGGAAGATTTGCTTTTGGAGCTTTTACTCCTTTGAAAACTTTTAATAAACCTTTTACGTGCTTACCCTTACAAAAAAGATAATCCGCTCCAATCAAAATTCCCGTAACAACAGCCGCACGAACTCCGACTCTTACACCATTGGAATCTATACTTGAGCCATGATAAGATGCTTTGAAATCCGCAAATGATATAGTTGAAGAAGTTGCGGTTTCAGTTACCGGCTTGTCTTTTTCATAAATTGAAGCCGCTGTAGATTGGCTTTGTGTAGAATCTGTTGTTTGTGCTTGTGATTGAGCTTGAGTATCAGCCACTTGTGATTGAGTACCCGTTGCAGCATAAGTTTGACTTCCTTGCAATCTGGAAGAATCTAAATATTGTGTCATTATATCCTCTATTATTTTCCCCGTATATATATAAACGATATTTGCAGTAAAAAATTGCTATTTATTTTAAATAAATATTATATATCTTAACGAGAAATCAATAAAAACAACTATTTAGGCTTAAATATGGCTGTTACATTTCTTAATAATTATTATTTTTTAATATCCATCCACCATTTTTTATCTTTATACAAACTTTTCCAGTACGGGATAGAGTTATCATATGGATTCATATTTTTATGTGCAAATCTATAACACCCCATTGTAGCATAAGTATCTTGGACATATGGTCTGCATTGATTTACATAATAATTATCGTTGGAAATATAGTAAAACACGTCATATCCCCATCTGTTTGGACCTCTGCCAGGGCCATTAGTATCAACAAAAATCATCAACGAACTAGCATTTCCTGTTGAACCTTGATAATAAGGAAGAGTCAACAATGTTCCATTCCCAAGCATTAAAAAATCACCTGAAATAGCTTGCCAATAAGAGCGATCTCTTTTACCCGTAGTAAAAGAATTTATAGAATAGTGGAAAAAACTTTTATAGTTATTTCTAAGAGGACTTTTTAAATAGTCAATCCTAGTAGCCCCAGCAAATTGAGAAGCAAAAACCTCTGCAATTTCCTGCACTTCATCCTCAGCCCCATCATATTTTATATTAAAAAGGTTATCTAAAGAATCTAACTCCAATTCATTAGACGTCATTTTTAAAGCCTGTTGAATGAGAGAATCCGTTTTCTTAAATGAATTTTCTAATTCTTTAACCTTAAAATAATGAACTAAACTTGGAATAGTTAATGCAGACACAACTCCAATAATACCAAGTGTAATCAAAACTTCAGCAAGAGTAAAACCTGATTTAAACATTTTATTCATTATACTTTTTGTTCTCTTTTAGACTACATACATTGGTAAGATAATACCATAAAATTAGATTGTGAACAATAAGACTACAAAATTATATACTTTGGGGAGAAATATATACACCAAAAGGCGGGAACTCAAAATGTCGCAAAATGAATTAGCTGAAAAATTAGACATTTCTCGAGAACACCTTGCAAAAATTGAAACAGCCAAAAGAACTGTTAGTCTTGATTTACTTATAAATATTGCAGAAGAATTAAAAACCAAAGTCAAAGACTTAATTGATTTTTAATTGTTTAATAATTTACATCGCAAATATTAACTTTTGTAAACATTAAACATCAAATTTAGCAATTTTTCACTTTCAGAATACTTTATATAAATATATAAAGCTCTCTCTTCTTATTTAAACGGATAGGCCTTGATTACTAAAAACAAGGTCTTTTTTTTTGCTAAAAAATTGATTAAATGAACAATCGACCGATATGATAAACTGCAAATGCGGTAATCCAAGCAATTGAACACTGAATAAGAATTACAAGAAAAGCATAACGCTTGCCAAGTTCTCTTCTCACAGTTGCAACTGCCGCAACACAAGGAGTGTAAAGCAAACAGAATATCAAAAATACAAATGCTGTTAATTTAGAAAATAACACTGGAAGTTTTGTTACATCTCCGCCTAGCAATACCGTCAATGTACTTACAACACTTTCTTTTGCCATAAATCCAGTGATAAATGCGGTAGATATACGCCAATCAGAAATTCCCAAAGGTTTAAAGATTGGAACAATAAAATTACCCAAAACAGCCAACAAACTTTGAGAAGAATCCGTAACCAAATTCAACTTAGTATCAAAAGTTTGTAAAAACCAAATGACAATTGCAGCCCAGAATATTATTGTAAAAGCCTTTGTCATAAAGCCTTTTGCTTTATAATAAATCAATCTATAAACATTTTTTAGCCCTGGCATTCTATAATTAGGCAACTCCATTACAAATGGAACAGTTTCACTTTTGAAAACAAATATTTTCATAAAGAACGCAAAAATTATCCCAACAACAATTCCAGTCAAGTACAAACCCAGCATAACCAAAACTTGATGAGATTTGAAAAATGCAGCAGTAAACATTGCATAAATCGGCAATTTCGCAGAACAACTCATAAACGGTATCAAGAAAATCGTCATTTTTCTATCACGTTCTGATGGCAATGTTCTAGTTGACATAATTGCGGGTACTGAACACCCAAAACCAATTAGCATAGGAACAAAACTCCTACCAGAAAGTCCGATTTTTCTAAGAATTTTATCCATTACAAAAGCAACTCTTGCCATATATCCAGAATCTTCCAAAATTGAAAGGAAGAAAAATAGCACAACAATTACAGGCAAAAATCCTAAAACACTTCCTACTCCAGAAAATATCCCATCAATAATCAAGGAATGAACAACGGGATTTAACCCGTAAGAAGTTAAAACACCATCTGCAAATCTAGTTATATGAAGGATTACAAATTCCATAATATTAGATAAAAATGTTCCAAACGGACCAAATGTCAAATAGAAAATCAATGACATAATTAGTAAAAACGACAAAATCGCAGTATATTTTCCAGTCAAAAACTTATCCGCTTTTGCAGATAATCTATAAGCCGTTGTTTCTTGTGGCTTGAAAACAAATTCATCACACAACTTTTCAATAAAAGTAAATCTCATATCCGCAATTGCAGATTCGTGATCTAAGCCAGACTCTTTTTCCATCTGCTCTACAATACTTTTACAAGTTGAAATTTCATCATTATCAAGATTCAACTCTTTCAATATCAAAGAATCGCCAGCTGCAAGTTTTGAAGCTGCAAATCTTACTGGTATATCCGCATCTTTTGCGTGGTCTTCAACAATGTGGACAAGAGCATGAATACATCTGTGAACAGCACCTTCTTTGCCATCACCCTCTTCGCAAAAATCCAATCTCCCAGGATGTTCAGAGAATTTTGCAACATTTATTACGTGTTCAACAAGTTCATCTATCCCTTGATTTTTCAAAGCAGAAATAGGAACAACAGGAACGCCCAAAGCAGATTCTAAACCATTAATATCAATAGTTCCACCACTTTGAGTAACTTCATCCATCATGTTCAAAGCAATAACCATTGGAACATCAAGTTCAATAAGCTGAGTCGTCAACAACAAATTACGCTCAATGTTTGAAGCATCAACAATGTTAATTAACCCATCTGGTTTTTCACGTAAAATAAAATCTCTTGTTACAATTTCTTCACTACTGTATGGAGATAAAGAATAAATCCCAGGCAAATCAGTTATCGTAACATCTTTATATCCAATAATCGTACCATCTGTCCTATCAACCGTAACCCCAGGGAAATTCCCAACGTGTTGATTAGAACCAGTCAACTGATTAAATAATGTCGTTTTTCCGCAATTTTGATTACCCGCAAGAGCAAGTTTCAATTTAGTTTTAACAGAACCCTTGTTCAACTTTCTTGTTTCATAAGTCTTTTCTTCACCTTTTTGAGAGTGTTCAAGAGTTATATTAAATTCAGAATTTTTACGAGGACAATTATGAGCATCATGAATATCCGAAATAATAATCTTTGATGCGTCAGATTTTCTCAAAGTCAATTCATATCCACGAACTCTAATTTCCAAAGGGTCTCCCATTGGAGCGGTTTTCACAAGGGTAACTTCAACCCCAGGAGTCAAACCCATGTCGAGAATATGAGAACGAAGAGCTTTGTCATCACACTCAATCGCTTCTATAATTGCATCTTTTCCTATACCTAATCTATCTAAGCTTCTAACTTTATTTCCTGAATTCATTAAATCTAGCCTCGTTGCAAAATTTATTATAGTATAAAAAAACAGAAAAGGAAGGCGGAAAAAGATATATCTTTTTCCGCCTTCCTAAAGCCTTACTTAAATTTTAAGAACTAAACTAATTCTCTAACTTTAATAGCATTTTTGTTAGCAATTTCAACAAGAGATGAAATTGTAGCAACCATAGCCAAGTCAGAAGATAATTTATTGATACAAGAACCACAACCAATTGCAGAAGCACCAGCAGCAAATGCAAATGGAGCTGTTGTTGGGTTGATACCAGTAGCTGTCATAATTGGCATTTCAACGTTTCTAGCAAGTTCAATTGTATTAGAGATTGTTAATTCTGCTCTATCCATCAAAGCTCTAGCACCAGACAACTCAACTTCTGAAGTATAGTGACCTTCAGTTTGAATTAAATCGATACCCATAGCTTCTAATTTTTCAGCCAATTCAATTTGGTCAGAAGTAGAAATTTCACCTGGAATAGTAACTGAGAAGAATACTTCTCTATTTCCTAACATATCTTTTGTTTCTCTAGCTAATCTCAAAACATCTTGAGCAGAGAAAGAAGTACCTTTTTTGTAAAGGACATCAAAGTTACCTAATTCAATAGCATCTGCACCAAGTTCAACTGCTCTAACAAGTTCAGATGGAACAATTGAAGAAACGAACAATGGTAAATCTGTCATTGAACGAACTTCACGGATAATATCTTCTCTAGCACAAATATCAACAGCACTAGCGTGAGATTTTTCAGCAGAAGATACTACTTTTTTAATATTTTCAATATCAAAGTTATCAATACCAGCGATAACTTTAACTGCTCTTTTTTCTTCTAAAGCGTGTTTAAATGAATCAATTCTTGCCATAATTTTCTCCTTAATTAAAATATGTGGACTTATCGTCTTCTGAATTATACATTAATATTTTAATATTTTCAAGAACTAACCTTAAAAAAGCAATAAAGAGAATACTTTTTTACCCGAAAGACCAAAATAATTTAGATAGAAAAAAGAGGTTGATATGAAAAAACAGCTAATTTTAATTTGCCTAATTACAATACTTGGAATCGGTTATACCCCAGCCCAAATAAGCTACGAGCCAGACGAAAGGATAAATATAACCGTTTACGAAAAAATCAGCCCCGCAATTGTAGCGATTGATGCCCAAGTTCCAGATGGAGTTTCCGCAGGAACAGGGTGTATAGTAACCCCTGACGGCTTGATTTTGACAGGTTTACACGTTGTAGAAAAAGCCACACAAATTGAAGTTACAACTGCAAACGGACAAACCTTTAAAGCAAAATTTATTGCTCAAATGGCAAAAAATAAAGACTTAGCTCTAATTAAAATCGACTCAAAGAAACCTCTTCAAACCGTTTCCTTTGGCGATTCAGAAGAAGTAAAAGTTGGTCAAAAAGTCTTGAGTATTGGAAATCCTTTTGGGTTTTCAAATACGTTGACACAGGGAATAATCTCAAGAATTGACTATGTAAAAAACAGATTTCAAACAGATGCAGCGATTAACCCAGGGTGTTCTGGGGGACCACTTTTAAATTCGACAGGGGAAGTAATAGGAATAAGTCAGTCAATTTATAATCCAGATCATAATATTTCAAATATAGGGATTGGCTTTGCAATTCCTTCAAATGAAGCAATCAAATTCATTGCAACAGTAAAAAAATAAACTTAAAAAAAAACGGGAGATATCTTACAACACGTGGTTATGTCAAACCCTCTCCCCATCCCTCTCCCTTGGAGAGGGTGTATGGCTTGACTTGATAGGGTTAGCTCCTCACCCTTCCACGCTCTCCTAGTAGAGGGAAATTTGTTATAATTTTTTAATTTAGTCATTTTGAGGAAATTTTATTTAATTTTAATTTTTTGTCCTCCCCATATGTTGTGGGAGGACCGAAATCTTTGATTTCGAGGAGGGGGTCGTTATTTGTCCTTAAAAGTTTTTGATTGAGATACTGCTCAGTATGACGGAACTTGAGATAATACTGGACTTCATTCCTCTCCGAGGGACACTAGCTGAACCGACGAAACGAAGTTGAGTCGAGTGAAACTGCGTGCCGTATGGCTGAGGTTCGGAGAGGGTTTGATGTAATTAAATCTCTTGAAGTAAGAGATTCTTCTGGTGAAATTGTATGGTTTTATTCAAAATCACACTTGCACATACTCATAGAATGACGTTTGTGTGAGGGGTAATAACAATTGTTAATATTTCAACGGGAATTATAGGCTAATAAAATCCTAAAATTTCAAAAACTTATTCCCTTTTTATGCTACAATATAACCTATAAGAGAAAGGGTAAAAACTTGATAAGATTTTTAGGAGCTTGTGTTCAAAATTTAATAGAATGCATCAAGTATATATGCAGCGGAAGCGTAAAATTTAAAACTGTAGTATCTCAAGCTGCAGCAATCAGTTATGATTCTTTACCAATCTCATTAGTCATAGCATTTATTTCCGCAGCAGTTATAGCAATTCAAGTTTCTAAAGAGTTCCTAATGACTGGTGCTGAAGCATATATTGGCGGAACAATTGCGGTTGTAATGATTAGAGAAATTGCCCCTGGTTTTGTTGCTTTAGCTATTGGAGCTAGGGCTGGAACTGCAATTTCTGCAGAAATAGCAAATATGCAGGTAACATCTCAGGTGGATGCAATTAAAACCTTAAAAATTAGTCCTGTTGGATATTATTTTGCTCCAAGGATTTTGTCTGCTGCAATTACTGTTCCAATGGTGGTTTTGATAGCAGAATTTGTTGGAATTTTTGGTGGAATGTTTGTATCTCTTGAAACTATCAATCTCCATCCTGCTCGATATATGGCATCTGCTTGGGCATGGATGGCAACAAAAGATATTTATATCAGTTTATTAAAGGCATGCATTTTTGGAGGTCTTATTGCTCTTGTTTGTGCTTCAAAAGGCTATGAAACAAAAGGCGGAGCAAAAGAAGTTGGGACTTCAACAACTCAAGCAGCAATCCTTTCAACTATTTATATGCTTGTTGCAGACTTTTTAATCAATTTGCTTTTTTATATCGCTTAAATGCAATATATTATTTTGTTACAGTAAATTTGTTATATTTTGACATTTGATATATAATGCCATGTATAAAATTGAAAAACTGAAAGGATATGGATATGAATACAGTAGTTGTTGTTGGCAGAGTTGGAAGAGATGCTTCTGAAAACTTTAATGCTTACGATTCAGGCAAAACAAAAGCTTCTTTTTCTGTTGCAGTAAACAGATGGGATACAAAAACTAAATCAGAAGTAACTGATTGGTTTAATATTGAAGTTTGGGATAAGCAAGCTGAATTTGCTGCTGAATATATTAAAAAAGGCAGACTTGTTGCAATCGACGGAAGAATTGCAAACAGACGTTGGGTTGACAAACAAACTAACAACGAAAGAGAAACTTTCTACGTTATTGCAAACAACATCAGACTACTAGGTTCAAAAAGGGATGCTGAAACAGAAGCTGTATTATGATTATAAATTCTAACACTGTCGGCATTATTGCGGATGATTTGACTGGGGCTAATGATACTGCCTTACAGTTTGAATTGAATGGTGCAGACACAAATATTTTGTTAAATAATGAAATTCAAAAAACTCAAACTAACCAATCTCAAGCATGGGCAATTTCGACTGAGTCTAGAAATGTTTCGCCTCAAGACGCTTTTGAAAAAGTGAAAAATGCGGCTCAACTATTTGTAAATGAAATTAATCCAGATTTCTTTTATAAAAAAATTGATTCTACTGTCAGAGGTAACATTGCGGTTGAAGTTTTGTCATTACTTCAAGTGTTAGAGTGGGATGCAGCTATTGTAATGCCAGCTTTTCCTCAAGAAGGAAGAATAACAGTTGGTGGCTATCACTTGTTGAAAGGGGTACCGATTGAAAGAACTGAAATGGCAAGAGATCCCCATTCTCCAATTACTGAATCACACCTTCCAACAATGCTAAAAACTCAACTAGGAGAAAATTTGGCAAATTTAGTTGGTGAAATTGAATTGAAAACAATTTTGGATGGTGCAGGCCCAATTTTGATGGTTTTAAATGATTTAATTTCTCAAGGTAAAAAGATTATTGTTGCGGATTCTACTTCTACAACTGATTTAGAACAAATTGTTCTAGCTATGCAAAAGTCAAATTATAAAATTTTACCAGTTGGAACGGCTGCGGCTGCAAAAGTTTTGAGTAATGAATGGTTCCCTCAAGATGAGGAGGAAGAAGTTCTTCCTGTAAAACTACCAACCCTACCAAAATTTATTGTTTCTGGTAGTGCAACTCATATTACTGCAAGCCAAATAGAAAAACTTGAGCAAAGCGAAAATTATGAAGAAAATTGTTTAATAATTGAACTTAGTATGAACACTATCCTTTCTGGAGTTGAAGATAGTTTAGTTGATAGAATTGTTTCAAATTTGGGTAGTGACAATATTGTACTTGTCCATACTTCTCATTTGCTAAAAAATTTCGATGGTTTTTCGGAAGATACAATTAATGCAGACCTTACAAAATCAGGGCTTGCAAATGTTATCACGGATTTCCTTTCAGATTTAACAAAACGAGTTTTAGCAAAGAAAAAAGCAATTCTTGTTACTCTTGGAGGAGAAACATCTTACAAATGTTGCAACGCAATTGGTGCAAACCAACTTAAACTTGTTGATGAAGTTTTACCTGCAATTGCTTTAGGTAGAAGTGTTAATTCTGACCAATGGATTGTTACAAAATCTGGAAATTTGGGCGGAGGAAACACCCTTATTGAAATTTTAAGATATTTTGAAAAACACGAAGAATAAATTATGGATAAAATTGCAATAACTACTGGAGATCCAAATGGAATTGGAGCTGAAATAACTATAAAAGCTCTTAACGAACTTGATTTGCCACAAGATAAAATTGTTCTGATTTCAAATAAAGATATTTTGGATTATTATGGAAAACTTGATAAAAAGTACGACATAATTGAAATTCCTTTTTATAAAAGAGATATAAAAGTGGGGAAAGTTACGAAAGAAGCTGGAGAATTTTCGTTTCAGTCACTGTTAAAAGTTTGCGAAATTAAACCAAAAGCAATTGTAACAGCTCCTGTTGCAAAAAATGCGATGTATCTTGCAGGACATAATTTCAATGGGCAAACTGAAGTTTTGCAAAAATATCTTGCACACGATAATCAACTTGCTGAAATGCTATTTGTTGCAAATAATTTTAGAGTCCTTTTATTAACTAGGCACTGTGCGTTGAAAGATGTGTATTTAACTAAAGAAATTATTATAAAAAAAATCACAAATTTAGTCAAAACTTTCAATAATCATTTTAATATCCCTAATCCGAGGTTCGCATTGTGTGGATTTAATCCTCATTCTGGCGAAGATGGAATTTTGGGTAGAGAAGAAATTGATATTCTAATTCCAGCGGTAAAAGAATTACAATCTCAGGGTGTCGATATTTCAATGCCTCTTCCCGCAGATACTCTGTTTGTGAAGGCAGGGAATCATTATTTTAAAGGGGAAAAAGATGATTATGATTGTTATATTGCAAACTATCACGATCAAGGACTTATTCCGATAAAAACCGTCGCAGGTGATAAGACGGTCAATATGACTATTGGGTTAGATATTATTAGAACATCTCCTGGACATGGTACAGCTTTTGATATTGCTGGTCAAAATATCGCAGACCCAAATGGGATGATTTCTGCAATTAGAGAAGTTTTATAGTATTACCTCTGGCGGTTTTTCAAAATACGTAGGAAATTTTTTCTTGTATCTATCTAATTCTGTACAGTATGCTTCTAAATCTAGCGAAACACCCTTTGCAAGAGGAGTTGCTTTAATTCCTAGAGCTTTATAAATTGCTCGTATAAAAACATTTGCGATTGAATCACTTCCACGCTCCCAAGGTGTAGAATGTGCCAAAATCCACCGAATTTCAGCGACATTATCATTTATATCTTTCAAATGTTCTGGCTGTACGTCGATTTTTGTATATTTTGCAATATGATTTTTATACAATTCTCCAACCATATCAAGAGCCGCATTTACACTGTTTTTATCTCCATGTCGAAGGAAATGTGTATCTGAACCACTTACTGGGCGAGTTAGATTTATGTATGGATAAGGATTTTCTAAAGGATTGTCTATGCGTTTATCTAATCGCAATTCATAAGACTTATAAATAGATTTTTTAAGCGAATAATCAGTTGCAAGAATATCATATTTGTTCCAATTTGAGCCACTTCTCCACCCTTCACGACTAGCACGCAAAATCCCAGTGTGTTCACGTTTTGTCAAGTCTAAAGTAAACTTGTTTGCTTTTGTTATTCCCGCAGTAATAAAACGCAAAACATTTTCGCACGAAGTGTCTTTTCTTATCAAATTAACTGCTGTATCGGCGGTATTCTTAACACTGTGAGCCCAAATCCCATTTTTGCCGTATCCTCTTATATTCACCCAAAAATCAGCGTTTTTAAATCGTAATTTTTTAGAGTTTAAATTTGCTTGAAAGGACTGACTTTGTGAACTGTTGAAATTTGATATATACATATTTTGTAGAAAACTCGTGAAAATATTTTTTGCACAAATTCAAAATGATACAGTGAAACAGAAAAAACTTGTCCATCGGCAAACAGCTTTACCATCGAAAAGTGGAGCTTTTAAGAGTTTTTGATTCTCTCGGGTGTGAGCCTTAACCGATACTACTAATATACCATACGATTTGAAATTTTGTAAACATCCGTATTTTTACTTACGTAAAAATACGGATAGACACTTGGGTAGGTTTAATACTTGACAACCTTGATATGAAATGGGTTATATTCGCTTGCATCCATTAATAACAAAAAGCTGAATCCTTCAAAACTAACGAATTGAAAATGGTATATTTATTTGATACCTTAGTCATTACAAGTGTTAGCTAAACAATCCAGCTTTTTCGTCTTTTAATTCCTCAAATTATCCTTGAAGTTGCTTATACAAATCAATTTGTTTTTGAGTCAATTTTGCAGGCAATACAATTTTAATTTTTGCATTCAAATTACCAAATCCACCTGATTTCTTAGGTAAACCTAAATTCTTTAGTCTTAACATTTTCCCACTTGAAGTCATTGGAGGTATTTTTATACCAATATTACCATGCAATGTTGAAATTTCCTTTTGGCAACCTAATACAGCCTCTGGAGGGGTAACTTCAATTTCTTTAGTCAAATCAGAACCTTTAATTTCGTATTCTGAATCTTTTGGAGTGATTACTAAATACAAATCCCCTTTTTGACCATAAGCATCAGCTTTACCTTCTCCTTTTAGCCTTACTTTTTGTCCTTCTTTTATCTCTTTTGGAAGTTTAACTTTAATTGATTTTGCCTCATTTATAATACCTGTACCTCCACAAGCAGTACAATAACCACCTCCTGCTGGGCATTGAGTACATTTTCTCATATCATTAAACTTTACGGTGATAGGAGCAGATGAGAACAAATCTTTTGCCGTTACGTTCAATGTTTTAGTTATATCCAAATCTTCTTTTGGAGTACTTTGCGTTCTAGCTCTTGAACTTCTAGCACCAGAGCTTCCGTAACTTCTTGTATAACCTTGTTGAGCCGCTCCTAAATCTCCGAAATCAAACCCAGAGAAGCCTCCTCTCGCAGAGCCAGCAGAAGCACCTCCCATCATATCGCCAAACAATGAGCTAAAGAAATCAGAAAATCCGCCCATATCTTGACCATTGAAATTGAATTGTTGGTAAGCGCCGCCTTGACCACCACCGAAGTTGAAGTTTTCAAACCCTGGAGGTGGAGTATAATCCGCACCACCTTGCCAATTTGCACCCAAGCTATCATATCTTTGACGTTTTTGTTTATCGCCAAGAACTTCATATGCTTCATTTATTTCTTTAAATTTTTCTTCTGCTTCTTTAGTTTTATTTACGTCTGGGTGATATTTACGAGCAAGTTTTCTATAAGCAGATTTGATTTCTGCTTCTGTTGCTTCTCTTTTTACTCCCAGAGTTTCATAGTAATCTTTATATTTCATAATCAAATCTCCTATTCTAATGATAATATAAAATAGGAGATTTTTTGATTTTTTTAATTATTTTTTAATGAATTGCAAAATTATCGTTCTCGCATTTTTTCACTCATTTGTTCAAAATTATTCTTGATTAACTTCGTGAAGCCATCTTCTTTTAATTTGTCTAAAATCTCTTTTTTGTTTCCTGCCGCAATAGTTCTTGTGGACTGTAATTCCATAGATGGATGTAACAAATTCATTGTTAAAAAATGTCTATCAAATTTTTCTGGAGTTTGCTCAACCGTCAATCCTAAAGCTTTAGCATAAATGTCATCAAACATATTTCTAACACTTACATTTACTTTTCGATATTGATGTTTGTCTGAAACATAATTTTCAGATTCAACCACCAGTTTTTTTATCATATTTGAAATTTCTTCTTCAAGATTCATTTTGTTTACTTTCTGATTTTTAGTTACGCTCATTACGCAATTTGGATTCGCATTGTTAATATATTTTATCATATTTTCTCCAATTAGTCTATTACTACTATGCAGTTAATCTTAGGTGTTGTTTGAATGTGGCTTTTTTAGCCTCTTGCTCTGCATTGTCAATTGCGTGAAGATTTATCATGCTTTCTTCGCTCAAAATTTTGTTGAATTTAGCTGGCAATTTTGGTTTTGTAGATTTGATACCTAATTCAATATCTCTGTAATAATCATAACACGAACTTAAATACTCGTTATATTCTTTATATTCAGAATCTTCCAAACCAGAAACAGCAGCCTTGTAATCATCATAAACATGACTTAACGTATTCTTTCCTTGTCTTGAATCGTATGCAATATGTTCAACTTCTCCAAATGGACCTTTTCCCCTAATTTGAATTTCCGCAAGAGTTCCATCGCTCAAGACCGCATTAAATTGAGCAGTTGTATAACCAGATTCTTTAATCGCTTTACTTTCTAGTGGAAGTAAAGAGTCTTTAAAACGAGCAACTTCTGGTCTTGTAATTATATCAAAAGATTCACCCGTAGCGATTTGCAATTCTTTCAATTGAGCAATTTGAGAGTCAGTGAAATAAGGAATTCCATCTTTTCCAGTATAATTATTCAATTCTGTCATTCTCAAAGGAGTAATATTTTTACCTGTTTTCAATTGATTTATTACATCCTTACTAACTCCACTTTTTTCGATTTGAGCCATAGTTGTAACGCCCCTATCCAAAGCAGATTTCAAAGATGAAACCAAAATTTGATTTACAACAGGTGCAGATTGTTTTTCGGCTAATGCTAATTTTACAGTCCTTGAATATTTTTGAGCAACCTTTAATTCTTCCTCCGTTAATGCTTTATTTGCAAAGAATTTTTGCATAATAGTTTGTTCTTGTGCGGTTAAAGCTTTACCTTGAATTTTTAAAGTTTTTAATGTTTCTACAATATCTTTAGCAGTCAAATCTTTCATTAGCACTCGACCACCAATAGCATCACCAATCAATTTTGATGCAGCGGCATCAGTTCTTATAACTTTTCCTTTCTCAAGAACTTTCTTTTCCAATTTTGAATAAATTGAATTTGCTCCTTTAGAACGAACACTCAATTTTTGTCCTTTAAAAATATTTCCAATTTCAACTTTCGCAGAACTAGCCACATTTGAGTAATGTTCAGCTAGTCGAACAGAAACATTACCTAATTCTGCTTGAGCGGCAGAATCAATTTCTCCAGTTTTGAAGTTTTTACTAATTCTCATTGCAGGCTTTGTTTGGTTGATTGTTGCAGGTGCAAATGGAATAGAAATATCAGGCTTAACCTGCAATTCAAAACTATTAAATTTTAAATCGACTATCTTTTTACCAGCTTTATAATTGACAAATTCCCCATCAACTAAAATACTTGGTTTTACTTTACCTTTTCCAAAACCAATTACAACTTTTTCTCCTGATTTTACAAGAGTTTCCGCAACTTTTGCGACATTCATGACATTTCCCTTTTCAATTTTATCCCCTATGTATCTATAAAGTATTTTTGGATTTGAAAATTGCCCCCCCCAAAAAGAAAAAGGCATTACAATTTGTAACACCTTTTATATTATTCCATGTGTAAATGTGGTTAAAAACTACTTAAGGCTAACTTTTACAGCTGGTCCTTTTTGTGCAATTTCAACTTTGTTTTCTCTAGCTAACCAGCCTAAACCTAAATCTGCAAAGTTTCCTTTTAAATCTAATTCTTTTTTCATTTTAGCAAAAGAAGTTGTTCCATTTTGGTGCAAATAGTTATAAATTTCTCCTGCTGAAAATCCGATTTGTTCTTCTAATGTTAAGTTAACTTTTTTTGTTGCCATGATTTCTTCCTCCTAATTTATTGTAGCGAGCACACTTTTTCGATACTCTGATAATAGTTTATTTCACAAATTAAAACATCATTTTAATTACGTAGTTTGGCATCTTCTTTTATGATAAAATACTACGTAAGGAGTATTGAATTTGATTATCGAGGGGAGTATAGAGTCAAATAAAACAGATTTTCTGGTAGAAAAATATGCCAGTTTACTAAACAGTGGAATTTCTTCTTCTGAAATTCTTGTCTTGGTACAAAATTCAACTCTCAAAAACAATTTTATCGAAAAAACTTATAAAAAACTAACAATTGATTGCGTTGAAAAATTACAAGTTCACTCATTCTTTTCTCTTGTTTATAACACAATCAATGATAATTGGGCATTTTTAGAAGACAGAAACATTTTTGACAACCCTGTTATACTTCCTAACCTTGCAGGATTAGAAGTTTCTCAATTCTTGCTTAAAGATATCTTAAAAGAAGTTCCTTTTAGAGGCTACAACTCCAGAATGTCACTATTGCAACAGATTTTTAGAAGATATTCTCTTATTGTACAAAATAATCTTTCGCAAAGCGAAATTGATAAACGAGCAAAAATTCTAAAAGAAGGATTTTCGGATGAAGCATCTATTGCAATAAAAAAACTTCTCAAAAAAACACTGGAACTTCGAGATTTTGACTATTTACGCCAATGTTTAATGTTCAATTTTGTCTATAAAAATACCGATTATTTCAAAGGAATAAAATATTTAATAATCGATGATGCTGATGAATGCACGCCAATTTGTATTGACTTTATTGAATACTTGTCAAAACAATTAAAGGATTATTTTATTACAATTGACCCACAAGGTTCTTCTCGCTGTGGTTATTTGAGTGCGGACAAAAATAATTATCAAAAACTTAAAAACATCTTTGGAGATAAAATCATTGTTATTCCTTCACAATCTAAGATGTTACAAGATTCTCAAACCCTCTATGAAAATATTTATAGCGAAAAAGTCGAAACCTTGCACAATTTCACCTTTGAATCTCTTTCTAAGCGTTCTGAAATTATTGAATGTACAATAAAAAAAATCAAAACATTATTAGATAATAAAGTTCCCCCTCAAGAAATTTCAATCATTACACCAATTGTAGATGAAATGTTGAAATTCACTCTTCAAGAAAATATTCCCAATAACATAAACTTACGCTATTTATCTGGAAGCGAAAAGTTAATTCAAAACAGACTTGTACTCGCAGTAATTACTATATTGAAATTAAATACTGATTTAAAAAAGACATTATCTGAATTTGACATTAGAGTTATATTATCAGAATTTTTACATATTCCTCTAAAATATTGCGAAGAGATTTTAGAAAACTTCCAAAATCAAAAAACACTAATTACATTTGATTTTAAAGACGAAGATTACAACAAAAAATACAACGACTTTCTTGAATTAGTCAAAGAATTGGCAAATAGTAACGAAAAACTATCCGAACAAATTGTCAAAATATACAACCAGTTATTTTCTTTTGACTTTTGGAATAAGCATGAAATTAACAAATTTAATTTCTTTCTAAAACAAATTACAGATTTTGAAAATGTATTCGGCAAAAACTTCAACTCCAGAAAGTCAGAAATCATCTTACAAGTTGAAAACTCCATTATTTCTGAAAACCCTTATTCCATTCTTGAAATTGGGAAAAATGACCTAATAATTTCAACACCTCAAAAGATTATTGACAACCAAATAAAGACAAAATATCAAATATGGTTAGATATTTCAAATTCTGAATGGATTAAATCAGATACTGGGCCTCTTTACAACGCTTGGGTTTTCCAAAAAGATTGGTATAAAGATGAATACACAATTGATGATAATATAGAATTATCTCGAGAAAAAAATGCTCGAGTTATGCGAAAACTTGCACTATGTGCTAAGGATAAAATATTCTGTTACTCTAGTTTGTTTGATTCAAACGGAATAGAAAACTATGGAGCATTAGAAGATTTTATTGTTGTTGAAAATCCTCAAGAGCAAGAAGACACCGAACAAAGGACCTTTAAAATTATACCTCGAGAAGATCAAAAACCAGTTCTTGATTATTCATCTGGGAAGATGGGGATTTCAGCAGTTCCTGGAGCTGGGAAAACAACAATATTACTCGCATTAATTATTAAACTATTAGAAAGAGGGATTAACCCAGAAAGAATTTTTGTCCTAACTTATATGGATTCAGCTGCAAGAAATTTTAGAGAAAGAATTAAAAATGTTCGCAAAAATTCTTCCAGACTACCAAATATAAGTACAATTCATGGTTTAGCTTTACGAATTTTGAAAGAGAATGGGAATTACGAAAAGCTAGGGCTATCATCTGATTTTGAAATCTGTGATGACTCACAAAGAAATAGAATGCTCCGAGAAATTTCATCTGTTATGAAAATTGATACAAAAACAGCAGAAGAATTTGATAGAGCCGTTTCTGTATTTAAAATGGGTTTAGGTAAATTTGAAACCCTTCCAACAGATGCGAAATTAAAAAAATTCAGAACATTTTTCAACCTTTACCAATCAAACCTTAAAGAATTTAATCTTATTGATTATGATGACATGCTAACAGGTTCTGTAAAAATCTTAAAAGAAAATCCTGACATTTTAGCTCATTATCAAGATATTTGTGAATACATAATAGAAGACGAAGCCCAAGATTCATCCTCTATTCAACAAGAATTAATTTCTCTACTTTCAGGGAAACACCAAAACATAATAAGATGCGGAGATGTGAATCAATCAATTACTTCAACTTTTTCTAATGCGGATGTTGAGGGATTTAGAAAATTTATTACACAAAACAATAACGTAATGATGAATTGTTCTCAACGCTGTGCCAAAGGAGTTTGGGAAACAGCCAATAACGTAGTTGAAATGTTTAGCCAAAAACAAGACAGTAAAGATGCCTTTTTCAAAATGTTTATGCAACCAGTCGAAGGCAAAAACCCTCAAACTGAAAACGCTGTCACTGGAGAAATTTTTGATTCCCCAGTTGATGAGAAAAATTACATTCTAAAAACAATAAAAGATACGTTGTCCAAAAATCCTAATTATACAGTTGGAATTTTATTAAGGAACAATTATCAAGTAGCCGCTTGGCAAGACTTGATTGAAAATAGTGGGCTTAAAGCTATTACAAGAAACCAATGTTTAGAACAAAAAGCAATTTTCAAAGCAATTTTTGCAGTAATGAAAATAGTTTTGCGACCTTTTGACAATGAAAATCTTGGAGCAAATTACGACATTCTTGCAGATTTAGGACTTTACAAAAGGGGGTTAGGATGTGAAATTTCAAAATACGAAAACCCATTTGTAAAACTAAACGGAGATAGCATCGAAGCTCAAAGCCTTGAACAATTTAACTACGACGTAAATTATTGGATGTCACTATGTTATCTTCCTCCAAACGAACTTGCTTTAAAAATTGGAAAACAATTTTTCGATAGCGAAATTGAAAAAGCTAATATTTACCTAATTTCAACTCTTATTAAAAGAATTTGTATTAAAAATAATTCTTTAGAATATGCAGTAGATAGACTTTCAGAATTGTCTAAAAAACCTAATTTGAGTGGATTTAAATTTTTCTCTGAAGAAGATGAAGAAGATAAATCTTCCTTGTGCGGGAAAGTACAAATAATGACAATGCATAAATCAAAAGGGGACGAATTCAACCTCGTATTTATACCAGAACTACAAGAAAAAAGTTTGCCACTATCAATCGGGAAAATAAATTTAAAATCTGCAGACTTTTTGGAAACAGTAAAATCCTTAAATTCAAGTTATAAGAAAAAATCAGATTATGAGTTGAAGCAAGAAATCTTGGCTGAAAACTTGAGGCTACTTTATGTCGCAATAACAAGGGCAAAAAATAAATTATACATAACAGCAAGTAGCAAGATTAAAACATTTGGGAAAGAAAAACCTTCTGACCCAAGTATAATTTTTGAAGAACTTCTAGGGATTGAAAGGAGGATAAAATGATTCAAATCTTTTCTCCAAATATGTTGAAAACCTATGAAAAATGTCCCAGAAAATTTTATTTTCGATACATTGAAGGAGTAAATGTTCCACTTTCATTTTTACCTTTTGAAAAAGGGAAAAAAATTCACGCCTTAGCCAACTATTTTCTCCAAGAAATAAACATTTCGAGAATAGAAACAGCTTTAACAGAAGAAGAAAAAGCGATATGGATTTCATTATTAAATAACCCATTTTATAGAAAAAAATGCCTAAAATCTGAATTTTCAATCAGCACAAAAATTGGAGATTTTTGGGTTGGAGGACGTCTTGATGCGGTCGTACATGATGAAGATAATTACTATATTTTAGACTACAAAACAGGTTCAACTCCTAAAAATCCAGAATTTGATTTTCAAACAATGGTTTATCTTTTGTGCATGGATAAATACCTAAAAAAATACGATAAATTATCTTTTGTTTATATAAATCTAAAAGACAAAAATAACTATGTCATTGATTTTAATGAAAAATTAAAACAAGAATACGAAAATAGATTGCTAAAAATCTGCACAGCAATAACATCAGATTCTTGGTATCAAAGGAATTCAAACTCTTGTGCAAGATGTGAATATGAAAAAATTTGCAAGTAGTTGATTTTATAATTAAAATACATTCCCTCTCACGTGAAGAAGGGAATGTATAATTTTTTATGACTAGGTATCTTTTAACCCGTTATTTCATAAATAGAGATCCTGCAGAAGCCGATGCAACTCTCATAATTCTTTTCACTTTCGCTGCTTCATCTGCGGTAAAAGCATGCCCAACACGACCAGATGCTTTTTTTTCAGCACGTTTTGCTTTTCTTGCTTCTTTTTTTTCAGCCTTAGTTTTTTGAGCGGGTGTTTTAGGTTTTACGTTATATCGAGAGTCTCCGGGACTAATTCCGTCTAATGCCATAATCAATTCTCCTTTCGTTAAAAATTTTCACATTTATGTATTATCCACGTATATATAAAGTATTTATATTTTAAATAATTGCCTTAGAAAAATATTAAAATAACAAAAAACAAGTTATGATTGAATTTCAAGGAGTAAAATACAGCTTTACATTATGTAATAAATTGAATAGTGTAGGTCGGTATTTTTGCCCCAACATTAAATTTATTTCCTAGCCATAAGGAAGAAAAAATTCTAATTAAAAACTTAAACAAACTCGTCATACTGAGCGAAGTATCGATAACGACAAGATTTGCTAACTTAATACTTTAAAACGCATACGTCATTCTGAGGGATTTACATTTGAAATAAGAATATAACCATACATATTTACCCGAAGAATCTAAAATCTTAACTTGCGAAGATTAACCCCTCACCCTTTCCCAAACCTCTCACAAAACAATTCACTGGATTGTTTTGCTCGGCAGAGTCCAAGGAGAGGGAAATAGGCTATCAATCCTCTCTACCAAATCAGAAAATTGTATCAACTTCCAAACCTATTAAATTGACATCTTTAAATTATCTACACATGTTATTGACAAAAGCGTAATTAAGAAACACAATAAAGTTATAGTTTTGAGGGGGATTTTAGATGGTAAAAGAAACTTATTTACACGATAAACACGTTGCACTTGGTGCGAAGATGGTTGATTTTGCAGGATGGCACATGCCTGTCCAATATTCATCAATCATTGAAGAACATAAAACAGTAAGAAATGCCGTTGGACTTTTCGACGTTTCTCACATGGGAGAAGTTTTTGTTTCTGGTAAAGATGCAACAGCGTTTTTAAATAAAATAGTTCCTCAAAATATTGAAAAACTTGATTATGAAAAAGCCGTTTATTGCCAATTACCAAACAAAAATGGCGGACTTATTGACGACTTAATTATCTATAAATTAGGGATTGAATATTATTTGGTAATCTGTAACGCTTCAAGAATTGATGAAGATTTAAATTGGATTGTGAGAAATAAACGAGGAATGAATGTCAAAATCGACAACCAATCTCATAACTATTCACTTCTTGCAATTCAAGGCCCTAGAGCAATTGATTTGGTTAGAAAAATGGGTTACAATTTACCAGACCAAAAATCTTTTACAATCAAACCCGCAATTATAGAAGGGATTAAACTACTAGCTTCTCGCACAGGATACACTGGAGAAGACGGTTTTGAACTCCTTGTAGAAAACGAATATTCAGAATTTTTATGGGATAAAATTTTAGAAGAAGGTCAAGAATACGGAATTAAGCCAATCGGTCTTGGAGCAAGAGATACTCTTAGACTTGAGGCTGCTCTTCACTTATACGGAAATGACTTGAACGAAAACACTACTCCTATTGAAGCGGGATTATCTTGGTCTGTACCAAAGGATAAACAAGCTGATTACAATGGAAAAGAAATCATAATGAGCCAAATTGCAAACGGAGTTTCTAAAAAACTTGTTGGATTAGAAATGTTAGATAGAAATATTGCTCGTCATGGATATGAAATTTATTTTAATGGAGAAAAAGTTGGACACGTAACGAGTGGATGCGTTTCACCTAGCACAGGCAAAAATATTGCTCTTGGCTATGTTAAAAATTTAAAAGAAATTTGCACAGGTACTACCGTTCAAGTTATGATTAGAGAAAAATTACACGATGCAAAAATCGTAAAAAGACCTTTTGTTCAAAAAAGAAACAAGGTTTAAATTACAAAAAGTTGAAAATATGAAAAAGGAGAAATTATAAAATGGGTTTTAAAGAAGAAATGTTATGTTCTAAATCGCACGAATACGTTATTAAACAAGATGACAAATATGTTATAGGACTTACAGATTATGCTATTGAACAACTTGGAGATATCGTATTTTTAGAACTGCCAGAAGTGGGAGATGAATTTGCTAAAGGTGATACTTTTGCAAACATTGAATCAGTAAAAGCTGCTTCTGAAATTTATATGCCTATCAGCGGTAAAATTGTTGAAATTAACGAAGCATTAGTTGATGCTCCAGAACAATTGAACGAAGATTGCTACGAAGGTGGTTGGCTAGTTAAAGTTGAATCTTCAACAGCAGACGATGAATTGAAGGATTTGGTATCATACGCAGATTATAAAGAAGAATTGGAATAAGAATGAAGAATTTTTTAGTACACAACGAAAAAACAACACAAGAAATGTGTGAAGCTATTGGCATTAGCAAGGTTGAAGATTTATTCAAACAAATTCCTCAATCTGTAAGAATGTCAGAACTTGACCTTCCAGAAGGGTTGAGTGAAATGGAAACCCAAAGAAAAGTTAAAAATCTCGCAAAATCAAACAAATCGGATTTTATAAGCTTTCTTGGGGGCGGAATCTACAATAAATTTGTACCCGCTTGTATAAATCAAGTTGCAAGCAGATTTGAATTTAACACTGCTTACACTCCATACCAACCAGAAATTTCACAAGGAACATTGCAAGTTATGTATGAATTTCAAACAATGATTTGTAGATTAACTGGTATGGATATTTCTAATGCCACAGTTTATGATGCTGGAACAGCTTGTGCCGAAGCAATATTAATGGCTTGCAGAATTTCTAAAAAATACAAAGTTTGTGTACTTAATTCTCTAAACCCAGAATACAAGAGGGTTATTGAAACTTACACTAATTCTCAAGGAATTGAAGTTGATTGGGTTGACGAAATACCACAAGCAACAAAAGATTATGCAGGAGTTCTCGTTCAAACTCCTAACTATTATGGAGAAATTATTCAACCAAAAGAAGTTGAATGCCTGTCTATAATTTGTTGCGACCCATCATCATTAGCAATATTGAAAACCCCAGCAGAAATGGGAGCAGATATTGCAGTTGGTGATATTCAAACCCTAGGAATACCAATGAATTTTGGAGGACCTAGTGCTGGATTCATTGCTTGTAGAGAAAAATTGATGCGTCAACTTCCTGGAAGACTAGCAGGAAGAACGGTTGATAAAGATGGTAAACAAGCATTTTGCCTAACTATTCAAACAAGAGAACAACATATCAAAAGAGAAAAAGCAACAAGTAATATTTGTTCTAATCAAGCTCTTATTGGACTTTGTGCAACCCTTTATTTATCAGTAATGGGTAATAAGGGATTTAGGCAGGCTAGCTATTTGTCAACCAAAAATGCACACATCCTTGCGGACAAACTAAAAGAAAAAGGATACAAAATTCTGAATACAAACTTCTTTAATGAATTTGTATTGGAAGTTCCAAATGCAGACGATTTTCTGGCAAGATTAGAAAACAATAACATTTTAGGTGGAATTAAATTAGATGATAAAAAAATCCTTGTTGCAACAACTGAAATAATTTCAGACGAAGACATTGATTTATACATCAAATCCATCTAAAAAAAAACAACCAAATATTTTTCAAAAAACTCTCAATTGTCTTTATACGATTGAGAGTTTTGTTGTTTTAGTTTTTAGCGATCTTAATTTTTCCACTCTACGCATAATAAAATTAGCATTTTCAGAATCTGGTCTGCAAGCTAAAAATTTTCTATAATATCTTTTTGCATCAGAATGTTTTCCCAATTTGTCTAAACACAAACCAATATCTGAATAAACTTGAGTATAATTTGGGTTAATTTTTAAAATTTCTTTATACAACGCAAGAGCTGGTCTATATAATTCCATCTTCATTAAAAGGGAAGATTTTCGAACATAAGCATTAATATAATTTGGAGAATTTTCTATAAGTTTTTGATAAATCATCAAAGCCATATCTTCTTCTTCACACTGCTCATGGGCAATTCCGAGTTGATAAATTGCATCTGGATTCTCTGGTTCAATCTGAACAGCTTTTATAAAACATTTAATCGCACAACAAGGTGTTTCTTCCTTCAAATGGCAAAGACCAAGTTCATAAAAAGTATCAAATTTCCCTGAATCTAACAATGCAGCTTTTTCTAGATTTTCAATAGCTTTCTTGATTTTCCCCATATTTTTATAACAAATTCCCAACCCTAAATAAGTGTCTGGATTGCTTCTATCTAAAAGAACCGAATTTAAATATGCAGAAACAGCCTCTTTGAACGAATGTTTAGTTCTCAATAAATCCGCTTCCGACTGAATTTTATTAACTTTTTTTCTCCTAATAATAGGGGCACTCATATATTGAGATTTTCTATTCTCGTCGCTCAACTCTTTTTCCTCTTACGTATCTATATTAGATTTTTTTTAGGAAAAGAAGAACAATCAAGAGGTTTAAAGATTAATCAATCATTGGATTTATTATTATTCTTGTGCTATAAATTTAGTATGAGAAAGCTGGTAATTTTTTTAGGGATAATTGGTATTATAGCTCAACCCGCACTTGCAACTGAGGATGGTGAAATTCATCTTGGAACCGTTGAGCAAGCAAAGATTGAGTTGCCAAAAGTTGATTACAAGGGAAAAGATTCCTTAATAATTAATGAACAACAAATTATGGATGAAATTGTCAAACTTCAAAAAGAAAAAGATATGGAAGATATTGACAATCTCTGGAAAGGTACAGTTGAAAACAATCAAGTTATCGGTTTTGCACTGAAAAAATTAGCAACCCCTGAAAGCCAACGAAGAATCCATTCTTCTCTTATGGCTAAAACACTTTCTGCAATTGTATCAGGAGCGTCCTTAGCACCTGCCCTTGTTGGTGCAGATTATATGGTTCAATCTGGTTCTTACGCAGCAGGGAGAATTGCCCAAAACCTTTTAAACAAAAAAAATATTCCACAAGAAATTCCACTTACGGATACAGAGCTTATTGAACTTGCAGGGCTTGTTGAAAATTTACAAGATAAAATTATCAACGCATATTATAATTACAAAGGTTGTTTATCTCAATTAAAAGAAATACGCTCTAGAGAACTTTTATATAGCAGAAATTATGCAAAGGCAATGGATGAAGAGGACTTCTTAGAAATCTCAATTTCTTCCGCTTTATATGACGATATGCAAATAGAAGAGGCAAAATACGTTCAAATGTCAAAAAAATACCACTTAGAACTTCAAAGACTTGCAGGGAAAAAAGTAGTTGAAAACCTAAATCTATATCAATACAACTATGATTCAGCTTTGATAGGAGGAGATAAAGATGCTAAATAAAAAATTCATATTTTTGACAATTGCATTTTTACTCTCAAATGTAAACTGTGCAAATGCTGAAAATTTAACCCTAAAAGACTTAGAATTTCCAAAACCTCCTGCTTACAGAGTCGGACTATCAGAAGTACCAGAAACTCAATTTATTCAAGCAAAACAAGAAAAACCAACGCTTGAAAAAACTTTTGCTCAGATTGGTGATAATCGAGAATCTGCAATTACAGATATGACTTATGCAGATTTAAGCATAAGCAAATTATCAAAAGAAATTGGAAAAGAATTAGAGTTCGAAGAAAATGATATGGTTTCGGACTTAACTCTTCTTTGGCAAGGTGCAGCTACTCAAAGCGATACTATAAATTTTGCACTATATAAACTTGCAAACCCAGATGCCGACAAACCTGATAGCAAATCAATAAAAAAAGTCCTTTCAACTATTGCAAGTATGTCCACTTTAGTTGGAGCAAGTATGGCTAGCCCTGTTTTTGCAGGCTCATCACTTATAGGTGGAAATATCTTAAACATCATGTCACAAGATACCAAAGCTCTAAATTACAAATACACAAGAGTTAATGATGCGGACATGATTATTTTAATTAGAAAAATCGAAGACCTTCAGCAAAATGCCGTAAATTTATACTACGACTATATGTCAGCAAAAAAACAACTCGAAATGACAACAAAACTTGTTGAAGAGAGACAAAGAAAATTTGAATTGGCTCAAAAAAACAACGCCCCACGAGAACTCGTTGTAATAACAGATGCCTATTATAGAACAGCCATTGACAAACAAAGAACCGCAAAATCTGACTTTTTCTCAAAACGTGCTGCCCTTGAACAATTTGTAGGGAATGAAACATTTGTACAATTTGAAAAGGAATTAGAAGCAAGAGAAAACGGAGAAACTATTCAACAAAACCAAGAAGAAACAACTTCTGACAACCAAGAATATAACGACACAATTCAAAATGTTGAAAATTATACTCAAAATCTCCAATCTCAATCTAGTGAAGCAATACAAGAAAAAATACCGACACGAAATGAAGAAATTCAAAATTCATATATCGACGAAATTCCAGACCCAAATTTAGACAAAATGCCAGATATTCAACCTCTGGAAATAAAAAAAGATAAAAAATCAGAATTAACTCCTGCGATTTCTGGAGCCGCTCCTATCAGTGAAGAAATTGAAACTTCGGAACTCGATAAAATTGCGTTTGGCAAAAAGAAAACAGAACATATTTTATCGAGTGATAATTCTGAAGAAGAAATCCAACCATCAAAAAAAGTTAAAACTCAAAAAATTAAAACAAAAAAAGAAAAAAAAGAAGTTAAAAATATTAAAACATCTGAAAAGAAGAAAAAAAGTGCAAGAAGATTAACTGTTGAAGAATTAGAACCTCAATTTGAATTTAAAAAACACGACAAATATTCAACAAAGGGCTTTATATTTTTACACGACCAAGATAAAGAAACCGCAAAACAGCAATCTCCACATTATGCTTTGCCAAATCCTGAAGTTCAACAAGCACAACTTCAAGCCCTATATCCAAATCTAACCCCAAATACTACAACGTCTAAAAAGAAAAGCAAACATAATAAACAAAAACAACAAACTCAGGAGCAAACAGTACAAACAACACCAACAACAAATGAGAATGGATTACTACCACTTGCACCAATCGTCCATCAATCACAAGTTCAAGAAAATAATATAAGATATAATCTTCCTCCACTTGATGAAATAAAAGCACCAGCACTTGATGGGAAAGGATATTCAATACACGATTTTGGAGATATGGCATTTTAATTATGAAGATTATTCCATACGAAACTCGCACAGGCAAAGAAAACATGCAAATAGATAGCGACTTGCTAGACTTTGCCATAAAAAACGAACTAAAAGAACCTATTTTTAGGTTATATGGATGGAAACCAGCCTGCGTATCGTTAGGACGAAACCAAAAAGACGATTTCCTCGATTACGAATTTCTAAAGTCAAAAAATATAGATGTTGTAAGGAGATTAACTGGGGGAAGAGCTTTATTACACGACAACGAAATCACATACAGTTTTATCTGCCCAGAATTTTTTTTACAAAATGGAAGTCATATTGTTTCTTCATACAAAGAAATTTCTCAAATTTTAATTGATAAATTTAAAAAACTTGGAATAGATTTAGATTTTGGAGCATCAAAACCTATAAAAACAGGGTTTGATTATTGTATGCTTATATCAACAGGAGCAGACCTTTGTTATAAAGAAAAAAAGCTCATCGGATCAGCTCAATGCAGAAGTCACGGATATATTCTGCAACACGGGTCAATATTGTATGATTACAATAAAAAACTACTAGAAGAGATATTCAAAGAAAAAGTATCGACAGACGAAATAACATCGATTAAGGAAATCAATCCAAAGTTGTCAAAAGAAGAAATAATTGATATACTAAACGAGTGGTAATATGTTGGGGGCTTGCATATGAAAAACAAAAAAAACGGGAACATTACACTATCCCAAACTGTCCTAATTGTCGGAATTGTTTCACTTATTTTATTTGCAATAATACTAGTTCCATTTTACAAATCCTATAAACAGAAAGTTGCTATCGTTAAATACCAAAAAACTTATGCCCTGTTACAACAAGCAAATCGAATGTACTCCCTTGTTAGCGGAGAATCAATGAATAAATATAATACAAACCTTCCAATAAATGAATTTGCGGAAACTTATTTCACCCCATATCTACAAATTTCAGAATATTGTAAAGGGAAACAAGATAATTGTTGGAACTCTCCACAATATAAAGATTTAAAAAATACAAAAAAATTCGATATGTCATTATATAGTATCGTTCTTGATAGCAATGGGACAGTTGGTTTTCATAAGAATCAACAGGGTTTAATAACAATGATTTTAGATACAGATGGAAAAGTTGGAGAAAACAAATTAGGAAAAGATATTTTTGTTTTCTCTTTCTACGACAGCGAAAATCATCCAAAACTTTGCGATGAAAAAACATACAAAGAAAAAACAATTACTAACGGAATTCACTTTGGAGGATACGACAAATGCGGTATTCCACAAGATGCCTATGAATACAAGGACCTTATTTCTAAAAATTTCTTCGATGGATGTAACAAAAAATCACCAACAAACGAACAAGGTCTAGGTTTAGGAACAGGTTGTGGTGCATTGTTAAAAATAAACAATTGGACAATGGACAAAAACTATCCTTGGTAGTATCATAGACCTAGCATAGCAATTAAAAGGAATGTAGAATGAGAAATAAAAATGTAAAAGCAATGATTATGGCTGCAGGTATGGGTTCAAGATTAGAACCACTTACTCTCTTAATGCCAAAACCATTGATTCCGGTAATGAATATGCCGTTAATGGATATTTTACTATCTCAACTTTCTGAACTTGGAGTAAAAGACGTTATTTCTAACACATATTATCTTGCTAACCAAATTATTGATAGATATAAAAAAAATAATCTCGGAATAAATTTTAACTACATTAAAGAAACTGAACTTTCAGGAACTGCAGGCGGAGTAAAAAAATGTCAACACTTCTTTGATGAAGGAGAAGATTTTATTGTTATGTCTGGCGATGTTTTAACAAATGCAGATATCAAAAAAGGAATTGAAATCCACAAAAAATCAAACACCATTGCAACAATAGGAATTAAACAAATTCCCCGTGAAAATGTTTCTCATTTCGGCGTTGTAGTGACAGATGATAAAGGCTATATCACTGAATTTCAAGAGAAACCAGCTATTGATGAAGCCAAAAGCAATTATATTAATACTGGAATTTATATTTTTAATTACAAAGTTTTTGATTTTATCCCTGAAAATACTTTCTACGACTTTGCAAAAAATGTATTCCCAAAACTTTTAAAAGAAAGACAAATAACCACATTTGAAGTAAACGAATACTGGAATGATGTAGGAACAATTTCACAATACAAACAATCCATTCAAGATGTTTTTAACGGTATTTGTAAAATAAAACATGCACAAATAAAAGAAACGAATCTTGGTTCATACATTTCAGCAACTCCTAAGGTTCCCCAAACCGTAAGATTCATCGGGAATAGTGTTATCGGTAAAAATTGCAAACTGGGAGAATATATAAAACTTGAAAACTGTATAGTTTTAGATGATGCAGAAATAAAAACTGGGGCAGAATTGACAGACTGCATAATTCTTCCCTCTGAAAAAAAACTTGAAACAAAAAACGTCAAACAAAAGCTAAAAACGGTTACAGTAAAATAAACTCTTGATTTTTGAGAAATTTAATGATATTCTGAAAGGAGAATAAAAGTTGCTGCGGGACTATGGCGCAGCGGTAGCGCAGGGGACTCATAATCCCTTGGTCGTGGGTTCGAATCCCTCTGGTCCCATTTTTATTTTAGATAATCTTCCTTTTTGGGGAAGGTTATTTTTTTATGGGACAGGGCATTCGAAGTCCTTGAATATTCTCTCGTTGTCGGAGATATATTCTTTAATCCACACAAATCACAATTCTAATTCCAAGCTTTTGACCAATTGGGATAAGAATGGCGTAAATAATCCATATTGTGATATTTCAAAATCCATTCAGAACAACGATAACCATTTCTATTATTCCCAGAATAATATTTATTATCACAAGATGCCGCATCTGCCATTCCTCTAGCACGAACAATCCCACTATCTGACACATAAAAAGCAAAAGCATCTCGTCCAACAATATTAGGTCCACTTTGACCATTTATATCTATATTTAACGGCCAATTATCACTATATGCCCAACCCCCATTAGGCAGACCAAGTGTAAAAGTCATTCCGTTATTAAGAATTCCCGACATTTGATAACGTCCTGCAAATTCTCCAGTTTTCGTTTTACCGTCTAGCGATTTATACTCAATATCGCCCAAACAAGCCGTATGTTCGCCCGCCCTACAAGTTTGAAGAACATTCATATTTGCGTTCAACAATGGTGGCAGAGTGTAATTCAAAACATCCATTAAATAATTACTATTACAATTTGATAGCCCTTCACACTCCTGTGCAATCTTTGTAAATCCTTGGGAAAAAATTGAAACAGCTTCTAAAACTTGTGATACCGTTTTAATTTCTTGATATTTTTGAACCAATGCTGGAATAGTAATCGCAGAGAGAACCCCAATAATTCCAACTGTTAGTAATACTTCTGATAACGTAAAACCAACTTTTTTCATATCTAATATATTCAATTTATAATTAATACCTTAAATTTTCTATATCTTTTTAACTTTCATGATTTATAATCTTTATTTTAAAAAACTATCCCAATAATTTTGGTCTTCATTATAAGGATTTATATTTTTTATTGCATAATAAGCACAAGCAGTTTGGGTTTCAAATGAACCATTAGGATTACAATACTCTTTGCCTGTACGAGAAAAATTATATTGCCAACGGGTATCAGTAGTGTTGTTTTCATCTGGTTGCCCCATAGGAATTACTGTTCCTTTTGTTGTAAATATAAATATAAAAAAATCATATCCATACCTGTTTGGACCACCCAGACCATTGATATCTACACACACAATTGGACCATTTTCATTTGGATAAGGGGAATCATTAAAGATGTACATTCTACCAGAGGAATCTACTTTAAAACCACTGTTATCGCAAACATTTGTAGTTATCTTTCCCGCCATTGTACGAATTGTATGTACCTTTTGAATTTCAAATTGGTTTGTTGTAACTTTTCCACTATTCGTTAAAGATGCCAAATATGTTGGAAAAATCTTATGTACAAAAGTACTCCAATTACCAGATAAAGAGGCAGTATAATTAGAATTTCGATCGGCTCTTTCAGTAAATTCAGAGATTGTAATTCCATAATCATTGTAAAATCTTTTTGAAATTTGATTTAAATCAGAATAAGTTTTTTTTAGTTGAACCCGAAGTTCGTATGTTTTAACTTTATGAATAAGTGTTGGAATTGTTATTGCAGCGACAACCCCAATAATTCCAACTGTTATTAACACTTCTGATAACGTAAAACCAACTTTTTTCATATCTAATACATTCAATTATATGTGAATATAATTATAAGTCAATACCCAAATATATCCATAATATAAGATAATAAAACTATGGATAAAAAAGAAATATTAAAACAGATTGGAAAAAATATCCAAAAAATTCGACAAGAAAAAGGCTATACACAAGAAACATTTTCTGAACTCATGGGCTGTTCATGGAGTTATGTTGCCAAAATGGAATCTGGCATTTTGAATTTATCCATCGGTAAAATAACCGAAATCGCAGATTTCCTAAATGTAGATATTAATTTAATTTTAGAGATAAAAAATAAGTTTTAATAATTCAACTTTGCGATTTTTAGCCCCATAATCTCTTCAAGTTGAACATTATTCAAAGTATCTGCAATCAATGTGTCTGGAGTTAGAGATTCAAAATTTTCATAATGCGGTAAAACACCGAGTACGTTTCGCCCTGTATATTCTTTTACCATTTGAGGATAATATTTCTCTTCTGGGTTTTCAGACTCTTTGTCATAATTATTAACTATAAACCCTAAAAATTTAACCTTTGAAGACAAAATAAAATTCACCCCAGCAATTACATCACCTATTTTATCTTGTTTTGGATTTATAACCAAAATAAGTGGAATACCCAGAGATTTAACGATATTTATTTCTGTCATTTTTTCTGCGACAGGAGATGAAATACTATTCGCCCCTTCAACTAGACGACATTCAGTCATCTGCATACAAGATTGAAAATCATTATAAATATCATTCAAATCAATTTTTGTATTATTTGCCTCATAAGCAGATACTAAAGGACAATTTTCACTCAAAAAAACATAACTTGAGTACGTATTTATATTAGAATCAATTCGTTTAATCAACGCTAAATCTTGAGATTGCAAAAAGCCATTCAAAGACTTTGCCCCTGTTTGAATAGGTTTATAGACTCCAGTAGAATAATTAAGGCTCTGCATTGTTCCTGCCAAACCTGCGATTACTAGGGTTTTTCCTGATTGTCTTGAAAGTCCAGATATAAATACACTTAGCATAGCTTCATTTTATCACGAGGCATTATTTATTGCAAAATAAACCTCTTTAAGTCGTTTTTTCGTAATATGCGTGTACAACTGAGTTGTCGAAACATCACTATGCCCCAAAAGCTCTTGTACAACTCTTAAATCAGCACCATTTTCTAACAAATGAGTGGCAAAACTATGACGCAATGTGTGTGGAGAAATATGCTTGTGTATAAGTTCACCTTGTTTTCTAATAAAATTATACACATCCTGTCTTGTTATATTTGCTCCATCATCTTTGAGAAATAAATTCTTAGTATCTTTCAATTTATTACTCAAAATTATCATATCACGCTGTTTTAGATACATTTTCAAAGCGTGTTGTGCTTTTTTCCCAAACGGAACAATTCTCTCTTTCGAACCTTTTCCATAACACTGAATATACTTTGAATTTATATCAATATTATTCAATTTTAGATTTACAAGTTCAGAAACTCTCAATCCACAATCATACAACAGTTCAACAATTAACGCTTCACGTTTATTAAGGTTAGAATTTAAAATTGAAGAAACTTCCTCAACAGTCATTACCTTTGGCAATCTTTTTGGGAGTTTTGGTTGTTCTAAAGTTTGAGCTGGATTTGAGGATAAAAATTCATTAGCACACAACCATTTGAAAAAGCCTCTGAAAGATGCAATTTTACGAACCACACTGCGTGGAGTAAATTTATCCTCTCGCAGCTTTAAAATATACGCATTTATCTGATTTCTTGTAATTTCTGAAACCTCATTTATACCATATTTTTTTTCTAAAAAATCAAAAAAAGCAGACAAGTCCCTTCGATAGGCATCCACTGTATTTTGAGATAAGCCCTTTTCTATTTCAATAAATTCAAGATATTCAGATAAATATTGTATATCCATATTTCTTATTTAATCGCATTTGCAAGCTTGAATAAATAATCATCACCCATTCCACGTTTAATTCCTTCTGGAATAAAGTTTTCTTTAAATTTTTCAACCGCATATCTATCAGTCATTCCTGAAATATAATCCGTTACTATACGAACAATTTTTTCTTTCGGACACATAGGCTTTAACATTTCCACGTAGAGATAGAAAAGTTCTTGTATAACTCTACGAGCTTTCTTCTCCTCTTGCTTGGCTGGAGAATCAATATAAACATTCTGGAACATCCAATCTCTCAATTTCGTTGTATAACCCCAAGCTTCTTCACTCATAGCAATATTTGATTTCCCAAGAGAATTATTTACTACTTCATGAATCATTTTATTTAATCTTTTACTTTGATTTGATGAGAAATATTGAATACAATCCTTTGGCAAATCATCTTCTGAAATAACGCCTGCTCTTATAGAATCTTCAATATCATGGTTTATGTATGCAATTTTATCTGCCAATTGAACAACTTGGCCCTCTGGAGTTTTAGGCGTATAACCCCAAGTATGAGTAAAGATACCGTCAATTGTTTCCTTACACAAATTTAAGTTTTCCAAAACTTCTACAACTCTTACACTCTGAATATTATGATGGAAGCCACCGTCAACAAGTTCATTCAAAACACTCTCGCCACAATGTCCAAAAGGAGTATGCCCCAAATCATGACCCAACGAAATTGCTTCTACTAAATCTTCATTCAAATCCAACGCTCTTGCAATCGTTCTACCAATTTGAGAAACCTCAAGAGTGTGAGTTAATCTTGTCCTAAAATGATCATCAAACGGAGATAAAAATACTTGTGTTTTATGTTTCAATCTTCTAAAAGCTTTTGAATGTAGAATTCTATCTCTGTCTCGCTGAAAATCTGTTCTTAAATCTGAACGTTCTTCTTCTACTTTTCTTGTTGCATTTGCTGATTTTGTTGCAATGTCGCTTAAATTATTAAATTCTCTCTGTTCTAATTTTTCTCTTATAGTTAATGTGCTCATAATTCTCCCCTTATAGCAAATTTTATCAGAAAAGCAATATTAGACCATACTGCAAATTAAGGATATTTTAAGCAACTTTATTATCTTTTTTCGTTTTAGCTAAAGTTTCAGTATTTGGAGGCAAACCTCTTTTTGATTGTTGATATTCTTTCAATTTTTTATCCATAAAACTGCCCATTTTCCCAAGAAGAATAGAAGAACCAATACCTATGGCCATTGCTTTCGTACCAGCAAATAACTTCGCATTACCATATAAGGAAACACCAAGACCCGCAATTGCAGGGAATCCATACTTCAAAGAAATAGATACCCTTTCATCGTTATCCTTGGATTTAGCCAAGTAATAACCTAAAGTTCCAAGTCCACCAAGAATTGTTAACACATCTGTTGGAGCAGAGCCAAGAGATAAATCCCTTACTTTACTTACAAAATCATCTGTTTCTATTTTTATGGATTTATCAAGATTTTTTACACCTTCACGGTAGAATTTTTCAACAGTTTTATAATCAGATTCAGGCAGAAGTTTTTTATAAATATCTAACATTTCTTCAACCTTACCGGATTTGAAGTTTACAACCATTCCTCTTAGCTCAGTAATATTTTCAAGTAAGTTTGTTGCAACTTCCTTATCCATTGAATTATTATTCATTGCCTTAATGATTTCTGCTCTGAAATCATCAGCACCTGACAAAATTTCTTTTCTAATTTTGCCATCATTTGTTCCTGATTGAATATATTTATATATTGATTGTCTGATATTTCTTAGCATATTGATTTTTGCAATATCATTATGACTGATAGAATGAGTCATTTGAATAATCATTTTATCAGTATCAGTGTGGAAATCTTTGAGAGAATAAGAAATATCTTTTCTATGACTCTTAACCAATTTTTGGATAGCTGTTTTTTCTGCCGCAATTGCATCTTCTGCCATAAAAGAGGTAACTAAATCCTGCGACCAAAATGTTTTCAAATCTTTAAATTGTTCCTCTAATTCTTTTGCAGATTTTTTAATTCGTAAATATCTGCTACCACGAATTTCTTCCCCAAAATGTTTTTCATATATTTTAGCTAAATCATCATCCATCTTGAGTAAATGTTCTAACCATTGAAGTCTTGTTTTCTTAACACCGTTAATCTCAACAACTTCACCCGCTTTACGAGAAAAAGCTTTCATACTTGTACCCGCAGCCATATCTCTAGCCAAATTAAAAGTTCTTGTAGATTCTTTATATGCATTCACAACAGCTTGCCTACCAATTTTTTCAAACAATCGAGTTGTTGCCTGATGCAAATATCTCGTTGGCTTTGACAAATACATTATTTTTTTAAATGCTGAATCTTTAAAACTTGTATAATTATTAATCGCTTCAGAACCATGCTTAATTTTGTCCAATTTCCCAATCATATAAACATAGAAACGATTAAGTGGAGTATCGCTCATATTGTTTAATTTTGATTGTTGAACTTTATATTCTAAATAATTTTGTAATCTCTTAAAGCCTTTAGAAACACCTTTCGGACCACCTTTCAAAACAAAAAATATTCCAGCGGCAGTAGTAACAATCGCACCTGCAATTGACAATCCAATAAGCTTAGCATTGTTTGTTTTTCTTGCCTCTTCTGGGGTTAAAATTTGAATTTTGGGAATATATACTTTCTTCTCTTCCTGTTTTATATTACCATCAGTTATCTCAACAGTATCAGAAACTTGAGGATAGGTATCCCCAGCCAACCAGTAACTATTTGACTTTTGCGGTCTTTTAGACACGAGGTCAAATGGATTATCATTTTTATTTGTTTGAGATACTGAATTTATCATAAATCACTAGCCTACTATCTATATATAAAGAGTAGGAATATGGAAAATTGCGTGTTTAATAAGTTTTATTACGAAAAAAGTTCTGTATCAATAACCTTTGCAACTTCTAGAGCAGAATTTTTATTCGAAAGTTGTTCTTTAACACGACCCAAATCTTTAATCATTTGTTCTCGGCGTTCAGAATTATATAAAAGTTCTTCGATTTCATAAACAATATTCATAGGAGTTGCTTTTGATTGTAAAATTTCTGGGACAATATCCTTATCTGCAATAATGTTTGGAAGACAAACTCTTTTTATACATCTTACTAATAAATACAACCAATACAAAAATTGAGGCCCTTTATAAGCAATAATCATTGGAGTTTTGTACAAACAAGCTTCCAAAGCAACTGTTCCAGAAGCTAAAATCAAAGCATCAGAAACACTTAACAACGCTTGGTTTTCACCTTTGATAACTTTAATATCACAATCGCCAAGATATTTTTCATAAACTTCATCAGATAAATTTGGAGCATGAGATATGCAGAACTGCAAATCAGAATGTCGATCTTTTAATCTTCTTACTGCTTCTTTAAACACTGGCATCAAGTTTTTTAGCTCAAACTCCCTTGAACCAGGGAAAACTGAAACAAGTCTTTTTTCTACATCAAGTCCATGATTTCGAAAAAACTCTCTTCTTCCAGCAGCAGGAGGAAGCTGAGAAACAAGCGGATGTCCACAATAGTGAGTATCTATTCCGTATTGAGCATAAAGAGGTTTTTCAAACGGGAAAATACACAAAACCTTATCAACAAATTTTTGTATAAGCTTAATTCTATATTTCCTACTTGCCCAAACTTGTGGAGGAATGTAATAAAAAATCTTTATCCCAGCATCATGCAAAAATTTCGCAACACATAAATTGAAAGCACCATAGTCAATCAATAAAACCAAATCTGGTTTATATTCATTTTTTAAATAATCAACAACGGCCTTACCTAATTTGATATGATTTATCAAAATATTTGCAGAAATTCCCATTGCGGACATTTTATCTTGGTTAGTAAAAAGCTTAACTCCTTGAGATTCAAGATTAATTCCACCTATGCCTTCAATTTGAACATCAGAATTCAAAGCTCTCAATTCTTTAACAACATTGGAAGCATGAATGTCCCCTGAATATTCACCTGTGATAATAAAAATTTTTTTCATCTATACTGCCATTATTACTATATTGTGCTTATCTGCGTACTTAACAACTTTTTCTTGGTCAACAATAATCGTTTCATTTGCTTCTACCGCAATCAAAGAAGCATGATAGTGACGCATAGTTCTAAGAGTTCTCATTCCAATTGCAGGAATATCAAATCTCTTATCTTGTTTAGGTTTTGCAACTTTTACAATTACAGCCCCGTCTTTTGCAAGTTTTGCACCGCGTTTGATACAAACATCAGTTCCTTCAATCGCTTCTACTGCCATAATCATTTTATCTTTAATTACAACAGACTGACCAACATCTAATTTTCCCATTTCTTTCGCCAACCAAAAGCCATAATTTACGTCTTCCATTTGAGCATCAGTCGGCTTGTGACAACCTAAAACACCTGCGGGAATCATTAAATTCTTAATAAAAATTGTTTGATCAAGAACTTCAATACCAATCTTTGCAAGCTCTGAAACAATCATCAACATAACTTGATCATCATTTAACCTTGTTGCTTCCTTGATTAAATCAACCGCTCTTTTGTCAAATTTATGGAGTTGTAAAAGAACTTTTTTATGAACTTTACCTAAGAAAGTAAGTTGTTTAATTCCTTCATCTTTCAAAATTGCTTCAATTTTATTAACTTCTCCTGGGTGGCAAGAATAAACTTTAGAGCAATATTTTTTCAATTCTCTTTCGTTATCATTTGCAAGAGAAATACATACAACTTCAAAGCCATTTTCTTTTGCATATTGAGCCATCTTGATTGGCAATATACCATCTCCTGCTATCAAACCTTGTTTATTATCTAATGTAATTGTCACGATAATTTTCCTCTTTTACTGTTTATCTTAATGAATAAATCTTTTTAACTTCTTCACTCGGTAACATTTTAGCACCTCCAAGAAGATTTGAAAAGAGAACCGTCTGAGCATACGCTTCACACAATTCTAATTTTAAATAAGCATCCTTAACATCTTTTCCGCCAACTATAACACCATGATTTGCCATCAAAACGACATCAAAATCTTTGAAGAATTTAGATGTATTTACAACAAGCTCTTTTGATCCTGGAAGAGCATACTCAGCAAGCGGAATATAATCAAAGCAATAAACAATTTCTGCCAAAATATTTTTGTCTAATGCTTTCCCCGCAGCAGAAAAAGCTGTTAAATATGGAGAATGAACATGAAAAATATAATTTATATCCTCTCGTTGCCTATAAAATTCAACGTGGAGCATTTTTTCACTTGAAGGCCTCTTATCTCCCTCGATTTTATTGCCGTCAAAATCTATTAGAGCAAAATCATCTTCAGACAAATAACCATTTGCAGTACCTGTTGCAGTTATAAGAATTTTATCTCCACACCTCGCAGAAAGATTGCCAGAAAATCCTGGAGTAAAATTCTTAACCCCAGCAAGTTTGCCATATTCAATTAATTCTTTTTTTAATTCTTCAAACATTTTACTGAATAGTTTCCTTATCTGGATCTTCTATATCTATAACCTGAGCATACTCAAGTACTTGTGGTTTTTGTTTTGCAGACGATTTTACACTTTTATTTGCCACAGGCACTTCAGAGTCATCCTTTGCAGAAGAAAAAGCTATTTTTCTTTTTTCTGTGCCATCATCATTTTGATTTTTGCCTAATCTTTCTGGATTTTTTATCTCCATCTTTTTATAAGTTACCGTAGTACCTTTAGTATCAAAAGCCACATTAAAACCAAAATAAGTTGTTTGACGCACAAAATCATAACCTAGTGTAATTTTCAAATCATCAGGTCCAATTGAGAATAAGAACGCATTTTCTTGGAACATTTTACCGTTCGGTGCATCATCTGAAAGGTTAATATTTCCAGCCCAACCTACAGACAAATACTTGCACAATCTAAACGCTTCTGACAAATATACACTTTGATGACCATATCTATACGTATCATATCTTGGTAATGGAGTATGATCAGAATATCCAGACAAGAAATACCCAATATCTTGCATCCAATTTTTATACTGTAAATGCAATCTCGGACCAACTCTACCAATAAACTGAGTATCACCTGTACCATACACCGCAGCGGAACCTTGCATTACAACCCCAAAATTGGCAGCAATTCTTCTTTCCTCATCGGTATAGCCCCAAATATGTTGGTTTAATTCCGCCATATATCTAAATCTTGTAGTAGAAATACCAGCCGATTTAAGTCTTTCACCGTAAAAGTTTCTATCATTATCTTCCATCAAACCAACACCAAATCGGTGACGGAAACCAAGATTCATACCTTTTGTTAAGAAATCTTTTGTTGTATAACCTCTATCATAATAAACTTCAGCCATATACTTCGGCATTTGACGACCCAAGAACCACTCATCCATAAAAGAGTTGGATGCATATTGCAAATACAAGTGATCGTCTAATCTTTGAATACCTTTTAAGAAGAAAATATCCGAAGCAGAAGCATAACCCAATTCTGTTCTATTAAATGTATTAAAATACTTAATAGCTCCACCAAAACCAAACTTATGTTGGTAATTCAAGAATGGAATAGCCTTAATTACAGAACCCCCAGGGCCACCAAAAACAAATCCAGGACCTACAAACAGACCCACTTTTCTTCTTGTACCAAATTCAGGATAATTTGCCTCAAAATAATCTCGCTCTTTATTTGTATAAGCAGTTAAACTTGGCCATCTAAATAAATATTTTCCGTTTTTATAAATTTTTATACCTTTTGCCTTGAATACATCATGATTTTTTCTAGCATCGACATATATTTCATCAATATCAAGTCTTACATTGTTACCAGTTGGATCTCCAAAAAATAATGCCTGAGATTCACGAGGAACAATCATATTTTGGAATCTAGGACCAATCATTCTTGACATCAATCGATAAACTTGAGATTCCTCAGAGTGAAAATTCCCATCATGAAGGACAATCAAACCATCTTTTTGAATCGCTTTTTTAGCATCCATAATAGTAGTTTGTGTTATAGATTCAACATTATCCATAACCATCGTTTCTTCATTCATATCAACTTCAAGATAACTACCTTTAGTTGGCATTCCATCCTTAAACACAACAACATTACCAATACCCTTTAAAATATTGGAGTCTTCGTTGTACGTCATCTTATCAGCTATAATTTTTATATTTTGTGGAGGCAAAACAAGAATAGGTCTGCCGGTTGCAACCATATCCCCAGTTTCATCATCATAATTTACATTTTCAGCATCTAGAATTAACTGTCTTTCAGTAACTTCTTCATTAACACCACCCTCTAAAGAGATAGTATCATCAGAAATTTCAGGTAGTGTTTCCGCCTGAAGAGAATTGGTTAAATCTGATTCGGAAGGGATTGACTCCATCTGTTCATCATGGACTTTTTTCTTTTCCCAGAATTTGAATCTGTTTTCAGAAGTAGTTTTACTAGCAGTAGCACTGGAATCTTTTTCTTTTATCTGTCTGGTTGTAAGCTTGATACGCATTTGTTTAACAAAAGGCATGCGACTACCATCAAGGTCCTTTGTAGATAAACCCATTCCATTACTACTATCGTCAAAAGCATAATTGTAATCATCTGGAGTTCCCTGAACGTCAGGAATCATATTCGATAAAGAAGACCTGAATATCACATCCTGAACATTTGAAACAGGAGAATCTGCCAAATCTTCTGCATAAGAAGAATTAGAAAATGCTAATATTAAAACTGCTGCTAATAAATATTTTTTCATCTAATTTCCTTCTTTTTAAATATACCCAAACGGACTCACTGGTCTTCCGTTTTCTCTGACCTCAAAGTGACAATGAGGACCAGTACTATATCCAGTTGAACCTTCTCTACCAATTGTTTGACCTTTTTTAACATTTTGACCACTGCTTACAAGTACAGCAGACATGTGTCCATACAATGTTGTGATTGGTTTTCCATTGATTATACCGTGATCCAAAATTACAACTTTCCCGTAACCACCGTACCAGCCTGCATAAATAACTCGACCATCATTTGAAGCATGAATTGAGCCACCATTTGGACCTGCAATATCTATACCAGAGTGGAAAATTCTGCTCTTGAATATTGGGTGAACCCTATAACCAAAAGGAGATGTGATTGGACCAGAAATAGGTCTGATAAAGCCAGTTGAAGAAACCTTTACCGTAGAAGTTCCACCATGTTTTCTAGTCATACTAGCAATCATATGTTCAATACTTGCAGACTGTCTTGCAAGTTCTCTTTCAGAACGTTCGTAGTAACTTTTATCTTTTTTCAATCTTTCAATCATTGATTTATTTTCTGCAATTGAACTTTGAATCACTGCTCTTTGATTATTGATATCGCGAATTGAAGCTTCAACCATTCTTCTTTGAGCCTCAACTTGGACTTTTAATCTTGCAATTTCATCTGCCTTCGCTTTTACCGCTTGCATTCTGCGATAGTCGTCTTTAATAACAATTTTCTCATAGTAAAACATATCTAACATTGAATTTACATCTTTTGCAGACAAAATAAGTTCAAACATGCCAGAACGTTGATGCTTATAAACCTGTCTAATTCTAGATTTCATTGCAGCATCGATACTTCTAAATTCCGCAATAGCATTATTTAACTGAGCTTCCATAGATGATAAATTAGAAACCAAATTATTATAACGTGCAGTTGTTGTTTGCAATTCTTGATGGGCAACTTCTAATTTTTGTTGATTGTTGCTCAACTTATCTTTTTCATTTTTTAATTTTATGTCAGTTTGTTTTTTCTTCTGGTGGAAATAATTTCTCTTTGCATTTGTTTGGTTTAACTTCTGACGTAATGTTGGAGCGGCACAAACCATTGAAGAAACACCGCCTAATCCGAATGTTCCCAAAATAATCCAGCATATTAATATTTTTTTTATGATATTTGTTTTTCTCATTGTTATACTATTTTGCAAGTAGTGGAAGTAACATCAAACCAAACGTCCACGCCAAAAACGTGAAACATATTATCCCTATAATTACCTTTTGATGTTTTCTGAAAAATTCCATAAGTTCTCCCCTTATACATCTGATATTTTACAATAAAAAAAAACTTTAGACAAGGAATTGAAACATATTTTAACTTTAAAAATAGCAAAATGAACTTTTTTAGATTACAATCGTTGTATAAGTACAGAGGTTACAAATATGAAAGATAAATGTACGAAATACGAAGCACTTTTCACTTTTAGAGATGAAGAAGAATTGAATGAACACATTCAAGAATGCGAAGATTGCAGACTTGAACATGAAAAAATGCAAAAAGTTTCATCTCTTCTTCAAGAAGTTAAGCCATATTTTAAAGAACGCAGAAAGAACTTGGCTAAAATAAAAGTTGCTTGTGCTTTATTTATGCTTATATTTAGCGGAACAACTTTAGGAGTCATAAACTTCAACACTGATGTTTCTGACACCTTGAAGTATGGGACAACACTATCTTCAGAAGACTTAGGTCTTCCTGTAGATTCGTATGGACTTATAGCGGTTGAGTAGATGGATTTAAACAAAGTAATTACAGAAAACAAACAGAATATAAAAAACATAATTAGACTTATTACTAAAGAAGATAATGAAGATTTAGAACAAGAAGTCTATGTAAAAATTTGGAAGAACGCTGAAAAATACGAAGAAAAAGGTTCTATAAAAAGCTGGATTTCTTGTATTACAAAAAACACCTCTTTGGATTATCTAAAGTCCGCATATCACAGAGTGTTTTCTCGCTCAACATCTGACGACTTGGTGATGACAAATATAAAAGACAAAAAGACTTCGCCAGAATCTAAAGTTGTAAGTTTAGAAAGACAAAAAGTTATTATAAAAGCAGTAAATAGTCTTAAACCAAAATTTAAAGAAGTAATTATGATTTGCGAAATCAACGGCTATTCATATGAAGAATGTTCTAAAAAATTGAATTGTCCAGTCGGAACAGTTAAATCAAGATTGTACAATGCAAAAAAAGAATTAGCAGAAAAACTAAATGATTTAATGTAAAAATATAAGGAAGGATAAAAATGAAAAAAGTATTGACATACTTATTTGCAATGGGAATCATCTCAGCAGGATTAAATCCAACATTTGCAAACCCTCAAACTCCACCAGCAAACTTTGGTCAAAAACATCCATCAAGAGAAATGATGCGTCAAAAATTTGAACAAAGATTAAACTTGACAGACAAACAAAAAGAACAAGCAAGAGCAATCCATAAAAAAGGTAGAGAACAAATGAAACCTATTATGGATCAGATTATTTATAAACGTCAAGAAATCGATGCTATTTCTAAAACTAAAATGCTTGAAAGAACAAAACAAGAACAAATAGCAGAAATCACAACACAAATAAGAGAACTTGAAAAAAAAGCTAACGAAATTAGAAAAGCAAATAGTCAAGAATTTGAAAACATTCTAACTAAAAAGCAGAAAAATGAATTAGCAAAAATGAAAGCTGAAGGGCGTGCAGAATTTGAAAAAAATCACCCAGCAAGACCTCCATTCCAAGGTTTAGGAACTCCAGCAGGATTGTTTATACCAAGTTTCACTGGCAGACCTCTATTCCCACCTCCAGCTCCAGATTTTACAAATAAATAAGCCAAAATAGGATGTGTTGGTATTAACACATCCTATTTTATTAAAATTTTTTAAAATCTCTTCAAATCCAAGCTAATTTTCCATTTGAGTTTTACGAACTTCTTCTTCCTTGATAAATTTGCAAAGTTCCTCAAGACGCTTGTCCTCCATTGCATCCATCAAATCTTGAATATCTTTAATTTTACCTAATGCAAAACCTGTTTCTGCAAGTAAAACACAGTCATTACATAATCTATAATCACCATACTGAATAGAACCAGCAAGGTTTTTGTTTTTCCCGCAACAATCACAATCGAAAAAATCGTTCGCAATATCTGGATTTTCTTCCAAATCGTCAATAACCATTTGCTGAACAACTTGTTGCATTTCATTTATTATTTCTTCATTTGATTTTGTCATTTTTTAGTCCTTGATTAAATTATTCATTTCTTGTACTGCTTGAGCTAAACCGGTAAATATAGCTCGAGAAATGATACTGTGTCCAATATTCAACTCATACAAATCTTCAATTTGACGCATTCTTGAAACATTTTCATAATTCAAACCGTGTCCAGCATTTACTTTTAGCCCTAATGCGTGAGCAAGTCTAGAAGCTTCTCTTATTTTTTCAAATTCTTCTTGTTCATCAGGAGTTCCAAAAGCTAAAGAATATTGACCAGTGTGAAGTTCAACAAATTGAGCACCAGTTTTTGCAGCAGCATAGATTTGTTCTCTTGATGGATCAATAAATAAACTTACAACAATACCAGCTTCAACTAAAGGTTGGACAAATTTTGTAACTTTCGTCAATTGAGAAGCTACATCCAAACCGCCTTCGGTTGTTACTTCTTCTCTTTTTTCTGGCACTAGACAAACTGAATATGGATGAACATCAAGTGCTATTTTTTGCATTTCATCTGTTACAGCCATTTCCAGATTTAATTTTGTTTTAATTACTTTTCTCAAAGTTCTAACGTCTTGATCTTTAATATGACGTCTATCTTCTCTTAAGTGAGTCGTAATAGATGTTGCACCATTAGCTTCAGCTACCTCTGCGGCTTGAACAGGATCTGGTTCAGCCCCTCCTCTTGCGTTTCTTAATGTTGCGACGTGATCTATATTTACACCTAAAAGCATAATCTGTCCTTTCTAAAACTTCATTTTACTAATTTTCAACAATGCAGTATAAGAAGGTAAAATTGTAACCCTCTCTTCTATATTATCAGATTTTGTAGCAATTTCAACTGCTGTTTTTATATCCTCTTCAACAATAATCTTTTCAACAGGGACTCCTGCATATTTTAACCTTACCGCCATATCTCTAGCTCTTATACCAGAAGTAATGATAGGTTTTTCAGCATTTTTCAATTGTTCAAAATCACTATCCCAAAGCCACGAAATATCTCTCCCATCAGCATAATTATCATTGATGGCAATTAAAATTTGAGAGGATAAATCAACAGTTTTCAAAACTTCACTCGCACCTGTTGGGTTTTTTATTAGTTGAATAAGAGTTTCATGCCCGTTAATTATTCGTTTTTCAGCTCTTCCAAAAATTGATTTATAAGATAAAACGGCTTCTTTAATTACTTCATAATCAATCCCTAAAAGCAATGCTTGAGATATCGCACCTAGAGCGTTATAAGCATTATAAAGTCCAACCAAATTAACTTTAAAATTATATTCTTTATTCGTAGAAGCTTCTACAACTCTTAATTCGGAATAATCCGCAAATATTTTTACATAACCCTTATAGTCAACAGGAGGTCTTTTGTAGCCACAATTGTTACAGAAATAATGTCCTTCTTGAGCAAAAAATTGTTTATCATACTCTAAAGGGTGACCACAAACGCAATTAAACACCTCGGTTGGAGCATTAGAAGTTGAATTATGAATATCAGAACAGATTTCTACATCCTCAAATCCATAAAAAAGAGCCTTTTTACCTTTTCCGAGATTAGAAACAAGTGGATCATCAGCATTCAATAGTAATGTAAGTCCATCATTTTTTTCAATTGCATTTCGGATAAAACTTGCCGTTGTTTCAAGTTCACCATATCTATCAAGCTGATCACGGAATAAATTTGTAACTAACAAATATTCAGATTTATAATCATCATATAATTTTGTTAAATATGCTTCGTCTGATTCTAAAACAGCATAATTAAATTTATTAGGCAACATTGAAAGATTAAGGGCAAAAACATTTGCAATGCCTGTCAACATATTTGCACCCTTAACGTTATGGATAACATTATTTTTTCCTGTTTCTAAGATTTGTGCAAGCAATCCAGATGTCGTTGTTTTACCATTTGTACCAGTTACAGCAATTGTTTTAGCACCTTTCATATAAAGTTTGCAATACTTCAAAAAATCTGGACAGATTTTCAATGTCAACATTCCAACAAAAGACGTTCCAGATGACCGGTTTAAAAGCTTAATTGCCATATATGCTAATCTTGCACAAAATATAGATGTATAAAATCTCACTCTATTCATAAAAAATAGTCCCCTAGACGTATTCAAAAAAATATGCTAATAATATATTATATGTTTAATATAATACAAAAGTAAGAAAAGTTGAAAGATGTTGGTTTTATTTTTTACAATAATTTTTATAGCTGAACTAATAATTGCAGGACAAATAATTGCACTAATTCAAAAAGCAAGACAAAATATTTGTCAAATCAATCAAACTGTCACAGATATAAAACCCGAAATTGAAAGAAATATCTGCGATGTGAGAATTGCGATTAACACAATTTTATTAAGAATAACTGGTGTTCATGGTTTTATTGATAAAAGAAAAGAAGATTACAAAAAGATTTTCTCCGCAAATTTCTTAACCAAAATTGCAAGTTTCATTCTTTCAAACGATTGGAAAAAAATATTAATGGCTATAGATGTAATTCTAACAATTAAGAGATTTATTTTAAGATAATTACAAACAAAAACCTCCGTATCTCAATCTCGGAGGTTTTTGTTTGTATAAATTCCAGCAATTAATGCTGTGAAATCTTATAAGTTGTACCATTAACGGTAATTTGTTGTGTACTATTCCCAGTCCACAATAAAGTTTCTCTTGGATAAACACAAGATGCACTCGTTACTTTGTCTGGCCAATACAAATCAGAACCGGATTTAAGGGCGTTCATAATTTGATCTGCGGAAACACTTCCACCCTGCTCAGAATTATTTCCACAACGAATCTTCACCGCCAATGAAGATGGCAATTTAGCATTTGAAGGATCTAACTTAAAAGTACTACTAGACATCGAATACGGCTGAATAGGAGAATTATAATAAGTAGGGTAATAATTCATATGCAATGTTACAACAGTATTACATGCTGCAATAGTCGGTCCTATTTGTGCATTTTGACAGCAAATATCACCTGTTTTTATCATATTTCTTTTCTTTTTAAACTTACAACATCCATCTGATTTATCAGTTGTATATGAAACACATTCCTCAATTTCTGTCGGCTGAATAGGAGTTTGATTTTCCGCAAAAACACCTTCCACACCTTGAGTTCTCGTAAGATCAGAAGCCCCAACATTCACCAACGGCAAATTGAAAAGACTAATAAAATCTCTTCCTACAACATTTGGACCTTTTAAACCATTCAAATCCATAACAACTTGAACAGATTTCCAATCTCCATCGATAGTTTTTGGCTGAGGTGTAATACAAAGACTTGTACCATTTTTTAATTGAGCACATGTACCCCTAGGAATTAAATCTACAGCCTTTGAATGGTCCCTTAAGTGAGTCGTATTGTTATACGATGTATATGTTGGGGCAAAACAATCTGCACCTCCATTTTCAATATTTCCACAATACCTTGCAACTTTAAAATATTTTTTTAGAAACAAGCCAGAAGAGTCCTCTCCAATATCATTAGAACTCATCATTGTTTCAGAAAAACGAGTTTTATTTTCTAAAACCGGAAGAGCTTCTAATGTCGAAGTTATTGAATCAGTTTGTTTTGTTTGCATATATTCAAAAACCTTGTTCTGATATGTTGTAATGACCATCGGCAAAACCAACGCTGCAATAACACCAACAATTGCAACAGCAATCAATACTTCTGTAAGCGTAAAAGCTTTTTTATAACTAAAAATCACTAAATCGTAACTCCTTTTATTCCCTTAATTCATATCCTTAATAACATTATAACAATATTTAAAACCTTTTGCAATAAATTAAAACACCACTTAAAAATAGAGGAAGAAATTCCATGTTTTCTCTTGAAATTGGCAGAAAAATATGTTACAATTATGAAGAAATTTTTGAAAGACGAGGTTTACAACTATGAAAAACAAAACATTTATGTTTTCAATGGGCGTTATCGCAGGAGTAGTAGGAGGGATTGTTGCTGGTGTTCTCTTTGCCCCAAAACCTGGAGAAGAATCTAGGAAAGAACTAAAAGATGCAGCTTGCGACCTTTATGAAAAACACGCTCCACAAATTGCAGATGCAAAAAAACAAGCCTTAGAGTCTATCGACTTAATGAAATATAAAGTTGAAAGACAAATCAGAAAACTTAGCAACTCTGCAAAATCTAAAAAAATGCTTAAAGCTAAAGAATTAGAAGATTCAGAGTCTCAAAGCACAGATAATGAATTTGACTACTAGATACTAAACTTATAAAGGAACAAATATATGAGTATTGAACTATCACAAGTGATTTTAAACCATGGATTAACTTTCCTTGCCGTTGCTACTGGAATTGTAGTTATCGTTGTAGCATACTTCCTAGTTAAGTTAATTATGGATCTAACAGTTTTATCAAAAAATCTGAATGAAACTTCCGTTATGCTTAATACAGAACTTAAGCCGACATTGAAAGAACTTAATGAAACAATCCATTCAATCAATTCACTTGTACAAAGTACAGATGAAGGAGTTGGGAATGTTAAAATAAGTCTTGAAAATGCACTTACTAAAACAAAGTCATTATCAGAAAGCATTTTCGGCGGATTCCTAAAAGGATTTATGACAGTTTACTCTTTCTTCAATAGAAAGAAATAAACATTCGGGTAATAAAACCTTTAAAAATCAGATTTATAATATGTAAGAGTACAAAAAGGAGATTAAATATGTCAGTTTCAAAATTTATAGCAGGTTTTGTTGTTGGTGGTGCAATCGGAGCAATTGCAGGTATTTTGCTTGCACCTAAATCAGGAGAAGAAACAAGAAGACTTCTTTCTGAATCTGCTCAAGATATGGCAAGAAGAGCTGATGAAACAGCTAAACAAATCAAAGATAAAGCAGATGACGCTGTTTCTGACCTTCAAAGAAAAGGCGAAGAAATTAAAGACAAAATTCAAGACCTAATTGCTAAACAAAAAGAATCTAAAGAAGAAGTTGCAGAAGAAAAAACAGAAGAACCTAAAGCTGAATAAAACCGACTTCTTAAAAACAAATTAACAAAAAGCGAATGAGCAAAAGTTCATTCGCTTTTTGTATTTTAAACTAGACTTGAAATATTTTTAGAAAGTAATAAAATTGATATATAAAAAATGATTAAGGTATAGGAATTATTGCATGCAAAAAAATGAATATATTGAAAGGACGAAAGAATTTTTAACTTCGTCAAAAGTTATCAAGTTATGCTACTTAGTTACGTTTACTGTTTTAGTTACGTGTATTATCGCATCTCAAAACTTCTTTTTCCAATCTATTATTGAAAATGGAATAAGTCGGCGAGATATTATTGCCCAAAAAACATTGACAGTAGAAGATGTTAAAAGAACAGAACTACATAAAAGAGAAGTGGCACAAAAAGTTGAGCCAATTCTTGTTCCAGCAGAAGATGATTTTATCAAATCAAATCTTGAAACTCTTCAAAATTCAATTATTCAAATTCGAAAGAAAAACAGTTCAGAAAAAGAAAAAATTGAAGAATTAAATGTCCTATTTGACCTATCAGGAAATCCTAAAAAAACATTCATCTTAGATTTCTTATTGCACGTTGATGATGCCAGCCTAAGAGAAGCCTTTGATAAAGCTTCATTATCACTTGTAAATATCTTACAAAAAGGGATTACCGAAAAAGATTACGAAAAAGACAATATTAATACACTTATTCAAGATAACTTAATTACAAATGTGTCAAAAAGACAAATGATTGTAATTCCAGCACTTTTAGAACAAGTTATCGTTCCTAACCTTGTTGTGGATGAAGCTGCAACAGAAATCGCAAAACTTAATGCTCAAGAATCAGTTAAACCATACAAAGTTACCTTCCAAAAAGGTGAAAAAATCGTATTTGAGGGCGAACCTGTAACAAGACTAAAACGTGATGCTCTTAGAGAAGCTGGATACAACGTGTATGAACTTAATTGGCAAGGAATTTTATCAATTTATATTCTTGTTTTATTCCTTACAATTATATATCTTGCTTATTTAAAATTCTTTGAAAAAGACTTTTTAGAACCAAGATATTTGGCACTATCATCGATGATGACAATTATAGCCTGTTCAATTGCAGTTCTGCTACCAACAGGTTTTTCACCGTATATTTTGCCAATTCCTGCAATAATTATAATTTCTGCAATCTTTTTAAATCCAAGAATAGCATTCCTACTTTCTAGTTTAACCTTAGTCATTTTAACCGTTGGGATGCAATACGAAACTCAATTCCTAATTGTTTTCACAATTCTAGCAATTATTGGAATGATAACTATTTCAAAAATCAAATACACAAGACGTTTTGACCTAATTAAAGCAGGCTTCCATCTTGGAGTTGCGGGTATTTTAACAATGATGAGTTTATACTTTATTGACAAATGCCTTATCGACGTTAACAATTACTTAATCTTGAAAAACTGCATATTCCTATTTGCAAATAGTATAATTTCATCAATTGCAGCACTTGGTTTATCGCCAATATTGGAAAGCACTTTCCATATCATTACGCCATATGGACTTGCAGAGCTAGGGGATCATAACCAACCTCTATTGAAACGTTTACAAATTGAAGCTCCTGGAACTTACCATCATAGCTTAATGGTTTCAACACTTTGCGAAGCAGCAGCAGAAGCAATTGGTGCAAATCCTATTTTAGCTAGAGTTGGAGCTTTTTACCATGATATTGGAAAATTAAAAAGGCCTTTATTCTTTGTTGAAAACCAATCTTATTTCAGCATTGAAAATCCTCACAACACTTTAAATCCAAGACTTAGCAAAATGGTTATCACTGCTCACCCTAAAGATGGTGTAGATTTAGCTAAAGAATACGGATTACCAAGTATTATCAACGATTTCATTCTTCAACACCACGGAGAAGGAATTGCAAAATACTTTTATAATCAAGCTGTTCAAGAAGAAGGAGCTGAAAACGTAAAAGAAGAACAATTCAGATATACAGGACCAAAACCAAATAGAAAAGAAACAGCTATCCTAATGCTTGCTGACGCAGTTGAATCAGCCGTTAGAGCAATGAAAGGTGCTACCGTTGACCAAATAGAAAACATCATTGATAAAATTATTGTTGAAAGATTAAACGATGGTCAATTAGCAGATAGCCCTCTTACATTGAAAGATTTAAAAGTTATTGCTTCTACATTTAGTAGAATCCTAAGAGGGATGCAACACAACAGAATCAAATATCAAGAAAATATCGCAGAAGAATTTGCTAAAAACAAAATCGAAATGCCGAACAAAATATTAGATGAAGATTTTGAAAAGAAAATCAAAGAACTTGAAGATAAAAACCACACAGACCTAAATACAGATAATAAAAAGGACTTATAATGGAATTAAACATCTATTGCGAAAACGAATTTGACAACTGGAAACCAAATGAAGAAGAAATAATCGAAGTAACCAAAAAAATCTTTAATTCTTATATGGAAGAACCCGAAATTGCAGAACATTGTGCAATTACAGAAAGAGATTTCAAAACAGTTGCATTTGATATTTTGTTTTGCGATAGTAAAAAAACACATGTAATAAATAAAGAATACCGAAACAAAGATTACGCAGCTGATATTATTACATTTGCGGTTTTTGCAGATTCTCCAGAAGAAGAAAAATTTATTCTAGACTTTGAAATTAATTTAGGAGAAATTATAATAGCATTAGATAAGATTATCGAAGAATCTCAGAAAAAAGAAATTCCAAAAGAAGAAGAATTATACTTTTTAATCAGCCACGGAATTTTACATTTACTGGGATTTGACCACCAAACAGAAGAAGAATTTAATTTTGTAGTAAAGCATCAAAAATTGGCTCTGAAAAAGATAGGAATAGTGTATGACAAAATATAAAAAGCAAAACTTTTCAAATACATTTAAAAACGCAAGAAAAGGTATGAGATTAAGTATAAAAAGCGAAAGAAACATTAGAGTTCATCTTTTTACAGCCGTACTTGTTCTGATAACGGCATATTGCTTAAACTTTTCAATAGTAAAATTTTGTATTTTACTATTAACAATAGCTGGAGTAATTTCCGCAGAAATGTTCAATTCCGCAATAGAATTTTCACTAGATGCAATTTTCCACAACAGATATTGCAGAATGGTCGGAATGGCAAAAGACATTGCAGCAGGAGCTGTTATGCTAGTTACAATTAGTGCTGTTATGATTGGAGTTTTACTTTTTGCTCCTCCAATTATTCAACTAATAACTCAATAAAATTCAAATGGAAAAGCCCTTACTAACAAAAGTAAAGGCTTTTTATCTTTTACCGAATAATCTTTTTTTTTACAAACAAGAATTAGTTATTACTCAACACCAAACGGAATGTAGCTAAATTCTTGATTGATAACATAGCATGTTTGTTATGCTGTTCTTCTGAAATATTAAAAATTCTAATAATTCTTTGAATTTCTGCTAAGTCTTTATAGGATTCAATTTTATAAACATTTTCAATTGGATCTGATACTACTGACATTAAAGTATTTAATTCTTGTTCTTTCATTTACCGATTATCCTCATTCCTATATACACTTATATAAAGTATTTTTTTTTTCGAGAATTGCCTTTTTTGTTCAATCATTGTTAACAGAACTTAACATCTTGTTCAAAAACAGTACTACGCAAGGTAATCACAATTTTGGCCTAAAATATCAGTTGTACGATTTGGGCAAGTTAAACTATATGGACCATCACCATAAACAGCATGAGCAAATTGATTTGAAAAACCCTCTTGAGAAGATGGTGAAGATACATTCTCCGGTTCTGGAAACCGATGAAGAGCAACACCTTGAGATTTCATTGCATTGCCATAATTCGCTGTTATTTGAGAATTTATTTTCTCTGCAGAGTAAACGTTGACCATATTTCCTAATATCCCTACTTTTATTATACCATATATTTATATAAATATTAACCCCTTATCAAAAATTGGTACAAAAAAAAGAGCCTCGAAAAAAGGCTCTTGGAATCTTTTTACAATTCCTCGTAATAGTGAAGTGTGAAGTGTGTGCTTAAAAGTCTTGTGTTATTCCTCAATTTAAGCAACTTCCTCGTGTTTACATGTATATAAAGTATTTTGAGTATATAAAATTGCTATAATTGTTTAATAAAAAATCAATCTTGTTACATATCTTCATACTATGGAAAATCAAGATGTGTGATTTATACTAAAGGATAGATAATAATAGATTTTCAGGAGATTATCAGTTTTATGAATATATTAATTTCAAACGATGATGGGATAGCTGCAAACGGAATTAGAGTTCTAACAGAAGAACTTTCGAAAAAGCACAATGTTTATGTCATCGCACCAGATAGAGAAAGAAGTGCCGCAGGACATTCCCTAACCTTCCACACTCCACTAAGAGTTGAAGAAATTGAAGAAACAAATACAGGAGCAAAAAGAACTTGGGTAACAACAGGAACTCCGGGAGATTGCATCAAAATAGGTGTTAACGCAATTTTATCAGAAGATGAACAACCAGACTTCGTCATCTCTGGAATAAATCATGGCCCAAATTTAGGAGTAGAAATTCTTTATTCGGGAACGGTAAGTTGTGCGATGGAAGGAGCAATGCTAGGAATCCCTAGTATTGCAGTGTCATTAGCAAGCATGCAATCAGAGTATGAAGATTTTAGATTTGCGGCTCAATTCACAAATTCTTTATTAGAGAAGATTAAAGATTTTCAACTTCCTAAAAAAAGTATTCTAAATGTGAATATCCCAAGCCTTCCTGCCGAAGATATTTCAGGAGTAGAAATCACAGAACTTGGAGGGAAACTCTTCACAAATGATTATGAGAAGCGTATTGACCCTAGAGGAAAAGTATATTACTGGCTAGCTGGAGAACTTAAAAATGAACCCGTAGATGCACCAACAGATATTGCAGCGATTAGAAATAACAAAATTTCAATAACTCCAATTACATACGAAATGACAAAAACTGAAACCATTACAGATTTGGACAACATCCTTTGTGGTTCTGGGAACTGCGATTGGTATTAGAAAGGATTTCACTAATGATTGAAAAAGATAGAACAGAAGAAATAGCCTCAACCCATCTTGGGAAAAGAGTAGAAATGTGCGACCAGTACAACCCAGAGTTACTTGTTGCAGTCCCAAGAATAGACAATAGACGTCATTATAATATTGATAATAATGACCTTCCTTTTGAAGGCTGGGATATTTGGCACGCTTATGAATTTTCTGCCCTTACAGGAAATGGACTTCCAGTGACAAGATTACTAAAAATCAAATATAATTGCACAAGTGAATTCATTATTGAATCAAAATCCCTCAAACTATACCTAAATTCTTACAACATGACAAGACTTGGGGAGAACATATCTGAATGTCTAAAGATCTGTAAAGACAAAATTGAAAAAGATTTATCTGACAAACTAAAAACCAATGTTACAGTAAAATTTTTGGATAATGACATAAAAAAAATAGAAATATTCCAACAATTTAGAAATATCTTAGACTTTGTAGATGAAAATTCCCTCAAAATAAATCATTTTAAAGAATCCCCAGATCTACTTGAAACAGAAGATAATAATCAAAAATCCGAACATAGAATAATGTTTGATTCTCTACGTTCAAATTGTAGAGTTACACATCAACCAGATTTTGGAGATGTTTTTATATACTACAAATCAAAAAAATACATCAAAGAACACAGCCTAGTTAAATATCTTTGTTCGTTTCGTTCTGAATATCATTTCCACGAAGAATGTTGCGAAATGATTTATAAAAGACTATACGATTTATTAGACAAAGACGACGAACTTTTTGTATCTGCATTATATACAAGAAGAGGAGGAATTGATATTTGTCCAACAAGATGGAGTAAAAACTTTACCCCAGAAGAAGTTGCCGACTTGATAAACACTTCAAAATATGCAAGATGCGGAATTAAACAATAATAAACATTTTTAATTGACATCTGTTGTTGAAGATACTAATATTTTATAAACAAATTAAGAGAAAGAGTATTTAAAAATGGCAAATTTAGAAGAAATTATCAAAGTTAATACGGAAGAAATTCAAGCAGATTTAGTGCTTAAAAATGCAAAATTAGTAAATGTTTTGTCAGAAGAAATTTACGAAACGGATATTGCAATTAAAGACGGTAAAGTCGCAGGAATTTCAAAGGGTTACAAAGGGAAAAAAGAAATTGACCTCAAAGGAGCGTACGCAAGCCCATCATTTATTGATGGTCACGTTCATATTGAAAGTGGAATGTTATTACCTTCTGAATTTGCAAAACTTGTTATCCCTTCAGGCACAACAACCGTCGTAGCAGACCCGCACGAAATTGCAAACGTTATGGGTTTACAAGGAATAAGCTTTATGAGAGAGGCAACAAAAGATTTACCTCTTGATGTTTATATTATGTTGCCATCTTGCGTTCCCGCAACAAGACTTGAAACATCTGGTGTTGACCTTAATTGTTATGACTTGGCTCTTTTAATAGATGCACCTTGGGTTCTCGGGATTGCCGAAATGATGAATTTCCCAGGGGTTATAAACTGTGATAAAGAAGTTTTAAGTAAAATTAAACTCGGACTTGATAAACAAAAAAGAGTAGATGGTCACGCTCCAGGATTATCTGGCAAAGGATTAAATGCATACGTTGCATCAGGAATTGCCTCTGACCACGAATGTACAACTCCTCAAGAAGCAATCGAAAAAATTAGACTCGGAATGTACATAATGATTAGAGAAGCAACAGGAGCAAGGGATTTAGAACCTCTAATCCCTGTTCTAAAAGAATACAATACTAGAAAATGTATATTTGTAACAGATGACAGACATCCAAAACATTTGAAAAAACATATTTCAAATATGGTAGAAAAAGCAGTAGAAATGGGTGTTGATCCAATCAAAGCAATTCAAATGGCAAGTTTAAATACTGCAGAATATTTCAAAATTCCAAATGCAGGTGCAATTGCTCCTGGATATAATGCAGATATCGCAATCTTCAAAGATTTGAAAAACTTTGAACCAACAATGGTTTTCAAAAAAGGTGAACTAGTTGCCCAAAACGGCAAAATGACAATTGATATGACGGAATTTCAACCTCCAGAACTTAGAGGTTCTGTTAACGTAAAACCAATTAAGAAAAAAAATTTTCAAATAAAAATTCCTAAAGGGAAATCTAAAATTAAAGTTATAAATGTTATTCCAAAGCAACTTATAACAAAACTTTCTATTGAAAAAATACACGAAGAAAATGGCTACGCAACAGCTGATACACAAAATGATATTCTAAAAATTGCAGTAATTGAACGTCATAAAGCATCTGGGAATATTGGACTTGGTTTTGTCAAAGGTTTCGGACTAAAAACAGGAGCAATTGCATCCACTATTGCCCACGATAGCCACAACATGATTGTTATCGGAACTAATGATGATGATATGTACTATGCTGCAAACCAACTTGTAAAATCTCAAGGAGGTAAAATCATCGTTGAAAATGGAAAAACTTTAGCTCAACTAAAACTTCCTATTGCAGGTTTAATGTCAGAAGAGCCAGCAGAAATTGTTATGGAGAAACTTCAAACTCTTGAAAAAACAGCTTCTGATATTGGATGTAAAATCAACGACCCATTTATGAGTATGGCATTCTTATCTTTATCTGTAATCCCAGAAATAAAAATTACAGACAAAGGTCTAATTGACGTTGGCAAATTTGAAGTCACAAATTTATTTGAATAAAATAAAATACAAACTTAAAGCGAGAGGATAAATCCTCTCGCTTTTTATATAATTTAGGTTTAATCTTTTTATTAGCTTAATGCCATCAATGCTTTTACTGAACGAGCGTTCTCTTTCACTTCTTCATCAAAACTTTCAGATGAAATTGTGTTTTCTAACACTCTCATTGCTTCTTCTTTGTTTTCTAAAGAAAGAAGTTCATTAATTGTACTCATTGCAACAATAGTTGACATATCATTGATACCTTTTCCTCTGTTTGCAATAACTACGTTTAATGAATCATGTTCATTTCTTTTTACCAAAGCACGAGAAGTCATTTCTCTTACTTCATCGATAGAAGAGTTTGTACCAATCTCTTCTAATACAGCAACTGAATCAGGATTTGGGTTAACAGTTAATGACTCAATAATGTTACTTACTTTGTTAAAGTTTTTGTTGTTTCTCATATTGTTATCCATTTTCTATCCTTCCTCCCTTACGCAGCCTGAACCATATCTGATTCTAATGCTGACAAGGCTTCTCTAAACATTGGCTTAACCTCTGAATGAGGATCCATTTTTGACATCTTTGCAATTTCTCTATCATGAGAATTGATAAAGAATGATGTAATATCTCTAGATAAAACTTCTTTTGCTCCATCTAAAGAAATTTCTCTGTTTCCGATTTCTTGGATTTTATTCCATGTAGAAACCAAACCTTCTTTCATTTTAGAACAATATGCTTTTACAGATTCAATTCCTTCATAGAATCTGCTACCAAAATCGTTGATTGAACCAACGAATGTTGAATATATTCTTTTTGAACTAGCAGATAATTTACCTGTAAAACTAATTTTGTCTGCTTGTTTTGATTTGCTTGATTCAAAAACATCTTCTGTTAAGATATTTTTTTGAAAATTTGAAGCTGCAAATGGATTGCTAGTTCTTGATGTTTGTTGTTCACTTTTGCTCGTATTAAAAATACGGTGGCTTAATTGATTTATTCTTTCTATCGCTGTCATTGATTAAACCTCTCTACTACTACTCTACGTATATAGTCTATCATAGTCCTTATTTTTTAAATCAACCTTTTGTAGGATTTGTGTTAAAATAAGAATATGGAAAAGAAATATAAGAATTTGGAAGAGTTAATTGATGTAGTCGCTAAATTGAGAGCTCCAGACGGATGTCCTTGGGATAGAGAACAGACTCATACATCTCTTCGACCAAATATGTTGGAAGAAGCATACGAAGCTGTTGATGCCATTGATGAAAATGATATGGCACATCTTAGAGAAGAACTTGGGGATGTCCTTTTACAAGTTTTATTACATTCTCAAATTGCCTCAGAATCTAATGAATTCACCCTTGACGACGTTGCAAAAGAATTAAAAGAAAAACTAATTCACCGCCATCCTCACGTATTTGGAACTGCAAAAATTAATAATGCAGACGATGTTCTAAAAACTTGGGACAAATTAAAATCAGAAGAAAAAACAGAGAGAAAATCTGCAATGGATGGACTTTCTCGCAGTCAAGCGGCCCTTATTTCGGCTCAAAAAATTTCAAAAAGAGCAGTAAAAACAGGTTTTGAATGGCCTAACGAAGAATCTTTATATGATTGCGTTATGTCTGAAATTGAAGAATTTAAAGAAGCTGAAATTGAAAAAGACAAAAACCACATGGAAGAAGAAATGGGCGATATTTTGTTTGCAATAGTAAACCTTGCTCGTTGGAACAAAATTGATGCGGAACAAGCTCTTCTAAAAGCTAACAAAAAATTTGAAAAAAGATTCAGAAAAATGGAAGACTTAGCAACTAAACCGCTGAATGATTACTCATTTGAAGAATTTGACAATCTTTGGAAACAAGCAAAAAAATCATTAGGGAATTAATTAAATGAAAGACGTACAAAACACTCAAGATAACAGAAATGTAGATATTCAAAAAGTAGGTATCAAGCACGTTGAATTACCTTTAATTATTCAGCGTAAAAATGCTTCTAATAAAACAGTTTACGCAGAAGCAAGAGTTTGCGTGTCATTACCAAGAAACTACAAAGGAACACACATGAGCCGTTTTGTAGAAGTTCTAAATGAATGGAGAACAAAAAATCTTCTAGGTGTTGATATTAAAGGCTGTCTAGAAAAGATTATTAAAAAATTACACGCTCAAAGCGGGGAACTTGAATTCAATTTCAAATACTTTGTTGATAAAAAAGCACCTGTAACAAAACTTTCTGCTCCAATGTGCTATGATTGCTCATTTGAAGGTATTATGGATGGAGATGATTACAAATTCATCTTAGGGGTTAAAGTTCCTGTTACTACTCTTTGTCCTTGTTCAAAAGAAATTTCCGATAACGGAGCTCACAACCAAAGAGCGGTTATATCAGTAAGAGTATCTTACAACGAAACAGAACACGTATGGTTGGAAGATTTGATTGAACTCATTGAATCTTGTGCATCTTGTCCTGTTTACCCACTATTAAAAAGACAAGATGAAAAATACGTCACAGAACACGCTTGGGAAAATCCTAGATTTGTTGAGGATGTATTAAGAGAAGTAGTTGTAAAATTAAGAAATCACGAAATTATCAAATCATTTGAAGTTGATTGTGAAGCGTTTGAAAGTATTCACAACCACTCTGCTTGGGCTTACCAAAAAGAAGGTTAAGAAACATCTTAACAATCATCACAAAGATATATCTATAAACATATCCTTGTAGTATTATCAAATCATGAAAATTACACAAGTATCTTTTTTAGGACAACCAAACAAATATCACAAGGTAGATGAAACAATTTCTCGGTCTGCTCAACCATCAAAGGACGATTATAAATGGTTACAATCTCAAGGAGTAACTGATGTTGTGAATTTTAGACATCACACAGTGAACGAATTTGACGAAAGACAAGTTGTTAACAGTCTAGGAATGAAATATCACCATATTCCTTCAAGCTCAAAACACCCAATGAGTCAGAATATCTTAAAATTCCTAAATTTGGCAGAACAAGTAAAACAAGAAGGGGGCAAACTCCACATTCATTGCATGGCTGGAGTCGATAGAACGGGATTATATTCATTTGCTTATAAAGAATTTAACAACTTAGGCTCAACAAAAGATAATGTTATTGAATGGATTAAAATAGGACTTCACATAGAAAATTATCCAGATATGATTTCTTGGGCGTTAAACTTCATAAAAAAATATAAGAAATAATCTACATTTTCTTCGTTTTAAATATAAAATTGCCAATCAAATTATTAGGATTCATTGCTAAAACTATCTCAAAAACAGATGGGATTAAAAAGAAAAATCCAACCAAACTCAATAGAAATATAAAAAATAACTTCAAACCAATACTTGATAGTCCATAGCGATTGATATGATGGAAGCTATATCCATTTTGACTACCTTGAAGATATGAATTTATTTGATTTGCTTTTTCATTCATATCTTCAATTGGCTGAGAAAATCTAGTATTAATATCATAAATTTTGATAGCCTTACCATCTTTCAATCGAACAACAACAGAATGATTTGCACCTGCAACAGGAGCTTGTTTATCCGATAAAAATGGCAAATCTATATTTCTTTGAACATTCAAAATATCTGTTTGAGAAATATTTTTTACAACTTTTTGATTTGCAAAATTTACCCTTTCTATTTGACATAAATTTTTAGATTTCTCACAAGAAAATTTAACATCAAAATTATAAGTCCAAAACCAAGCACAAATGAAAGGAACAAGCATTGCACCTAGAACAGAAAGTACAACATATTTCCAAGATAAAGACACAAGGACTTCTCTCATATCCGAATATTTGACTGTACCGTGTAAAGCCAACTTATATTTCTCCTTTTAATAATTTGTCAGCCAATTCTGTTTCCAATGTTCCATTCAACGCTTTTGAAACTTTTTGAAGTTTTTTAGCAATTAGTTCCATATTATCAGACCAAACAAAGTTGTCCATCACATATTTTTCGGCTTTATTAAAATCACCATCAATTTGAATTCTAATAATTTCTGCCAACATTTCTTTTGCAATTGGAACAGCTTTATCAATATTTACGTGGATTTTACCATCTTTTGTAATCGTATAGCCACCTCGTTCGGCAAAATATTTATTCTGCATTACTGTTCTAACTCTGTGAGCTTGCGACATTGTTGGCTTAGATTTCAAGAAATTATCCGCAATAGTTGTTACGATAAGTTGTAATCTTTGTTCTTGAGTGTACATCCCAAGTTCGGTTAACAAATCAACAAAAGCTAAAGAACCCATATCGGCCTTATTTTCTTCGATAATGTTTCTATATTTTCCTAATTTTTCACTACTTTCTTTTGGTCCAAGAGAGTGAGCATTTTCATGCCCGATTGTGAACCAGTGGTCAGCTTCATCAAGATAATACTTATGTTGTTCTTTATCTAAAATTGCATCTAATCTTTCTTGTAATTTCTTTTTATCACTGATAAATCTAATTTGTCTATGATAAACATTTCTTCTTCCTCCTCCGATAGTTAAAGACAATTTGTCTGAATTTGGAAGGTTTTCTGCCAATGTAATACCTCCACGATATTCACCAACATCACCAGAAGCCATAACCATATCAACATCAACCATTGTTTGTTTTGCATCTTCTTCTGCTGAAATAGTTTGTTCATATTCATCTTTGTATGGCATGTTATCAGCCAAAGTTGGGAGATATTTTTTTATTGCCATAAGAGCATCTGTACCTTTTTTATTGATAATTCCAACTCTACCACCCAAGAAATCTTTAGGGATTGGAGAAATATTATATTCTTTCAATTTTGCAGACAATTCTTCGTTTTCAACAATTGTCCCTGTCATTTCATCTTCGTAATTTTCACGAGTAATTGTAAACTCTAATGGGGTATCTTGAAGAGTTGCCCACTTTTTATCAGCATAAGCATCTAACATTGGGTCTGCTGTTCTTAGAGCTTTTGCTTGAAGGCGTAAAAACTCATTAAAATCAGCATTTGTTGAAACATCCGCAGCTTTATCAAGTTCGTCTGCCATTTTTGCAAAGTCATCACTAAAGTAATCAACATAATCAATTCCAGCCAAATCTTCTGCCGCACGAACAACAACAGAACGTTGAGTTAAAATAGCCTTAACTTCATCAATTTTACCTTCATTCAACATTCTCAAAAGAACTGTATGAAATTCCTCTTTTGATAAATCTTCTGGATAAACACCTTTTCCTGGTTTTTCTTCAATCCCTTTGATAAGTCTTATAGGATTTGACATTGTATCAATCGCATTTACACCCTTTTGAGCGTCAAATAAAATCTTTGTTAATTTCGCCTGTTTATTACCTTTTGCAGATTCAGTTTCTAAAAATTCTTTAACTGCTAAATTATGTTTACAATCTAGTTGCATATTAATTTTTTCCAAAATTTCAGCAGCTTTACACAAATGAACAAGAGCTTTTTTATCTCCTTCAGCCAAAGCCAAATACTCTGGAGCATCAGCCTTCAAAAATTTTTTATGAATTAAATAATCTTTATGTGTTCTTTTTTCTAATTCTTGGATAGATAAATTAAATTCGAATTTTGCCATTATAAAGCTCTCCTATATTATATACTTTTTATAAATTTAATATAGCACACATTGTTTCATACGCAATAAACTTTGTGGATGAATTTATAATTTTTTATTATAAAAAACGGTCGGTTTCATTAGACCGACCGTTTTGTTTATCAAATTTATTTACCCAACTTTTGAAAATTTTTGACCTACTGTATCCATCAATTTTTCAAAATCTTTGTCATATTTGTCATCTACAACAATATCCAATTTGCAAGGTGCAGATGGATTAGTTTTATATTCTCCATTCATAAATTCATTTAACTTTTTCGCAGAAGCTTTATTTACTTCATTATCATTTGCACCTAACAACATTCCAACAGCATAATCTCTTTTTAAACAATCTTCTGAAGATTTCATTTCTTGGTTTGCATCAATTTGATATTTACCAGAAAAGTTTTGTGAAAAACCTGAAGAAATTTTTGTATCCATATTTTTATTCCTTTCTTTAAACACTACAACTTATATAAATGAGCTAAATATAAAAATTGCTACCTTATAAAGAAATATTACAAAAATTACTTGTGATAAGTTTCACCTTTAATAATTTTAAATGCTCTATATATTTGTTCCACCAAAATTAACCTTGCAAATTGGTGTAAAAAAGTCATTTTCGACATACTCATTTTTAAATTTGCTCTATCAGAAACATTTTTACCAATTCCGCAAGAAGAACCTATTACAAAAACAATTTCTTGAGTTCCATCATTTGTGATTTCTTCAATCTTTTGAGCAAACTCCTCACTCGAAAACTGCTTACCCTTAATCTCCATAGTAATAACATAATCTTGAGGCTTAATGTTTGAAAGAATTTTTTCACCTTCATCTAATAAAATTTTAGCTGTTAAATTTTCATCTTTTATCTCAATAGGATTAAGCTCTAAAATCGAAACAGATGCGTAAGGAGTTAATCTTTTCAAAAACTCATTTATTCCTTCTTTTAAAAATTTTTCTTTAATTTTCCCTAACGCTATTATCTTAATTTTCAATTTTCGTATTATCACTTTCTATATATACAGAACGAGAAGGGAATGCAAAATCAATATTTTCTTCTCTATAACGCTTTATTACATCAGCTAAAAATTCACTACGAACTTTTAGAAATTTTTCATAAGAACCAGATTTTACATATCCCCTAAATCTGATATTTATCGAACTATCTCCCAAGTCATGGATAGCTACAACAAAATCCTTATGAATATCTTTATGAGCTAACGCAACTTCTTTCAATATCTCTTGAGCTTTTTGCAAGGAGTCATTATCTGTTGAATATGTAACGCCAAACATCATATTAATAAATCTTTTCTTAGCACGAGAAACATTTGTAATCACTACATTTGCAGCTACATTATTTGGCACTGATATCAAAAAATTATCTAAATCTCTGATTTTTGTGGAACGAATATTTATATCTTCAACATAACCTTCTATTCCATCAACTTTTACATAATCGCCAACTTTATATACATGATCAGAAAGGATTTCAATACTACCAAAAATATTCGCTAAAGCATCCTTAGCGGCCATACCTACGGCAATACCACCAATTCCAAAACCCGCAAGAATAGAAGAAACTGAATAACCTTGACTTTGTAAAAATCCAGTGAAAGCTATAAATAATAGAACAGCTTTCAATAACTTCATTATGATAGGAATAAATCTCAACAATGGAGAATTTGATTCTTCATTTTGAATTTTCAACCGAACCCTTCTATCTATAACATCTATAACTTTGAACAAAATTATAATAAGTACTAGATTGATAGCTATGGCGATAAGCCCTTTTTCCCAGTTTGGCATTGTATTCTTTCTCCTGTCACTTTATATTATATAGAGTGAACATTTATTTGAAAGAATTTTGTAAATAATTAATAAAAATTTTTACTTTTATAGTTAATTTGGTACACTTTATTTATTATGTCAGAATTTAATTTGAGAAATAAAAAATCAATAACAGTTGCAATTATTGCCATTTGTTTCCTTTCTGGATTTTATTTTTTCAATATTTTTCAACCTAAATGGAAAACTGTTAGAATTTATAAACAAGCCCTTAAAGATTATGAAAATGGGAATTACTCAAATTCATATTATCTATTTTCAAAAGTTGGATATACATCAAACTTAAAACCAATTGCAATTTATAGACAAGCTCAATGTGCTAAAGCGCTTGGTGATACTGATTCTGAACTTAAACAATACCAATCCTTATTCAGACATTATCCATCTTCTGGGCTGAGCTTAGAATCTAAATATCTTGCAGGACAGTTATTAATAGATGAAAACCCAAACCTTGCCAAAAGATATTTCAAAACCATTGTAAATTCAAATATGGATGAAGATTACAAAATTGCATCCGAATATTATATCGCAAGAATTGATGCTCTCAAATTAAGATATTCTAGCAAAAAACTCTTTAAAAAAGGGAAATCTGACCATATTGAAAAATCATTTAGAAATTATCTTGAGAAATACCCTAATGGAAGACTAGCTGTAAATGTGGCTAATAATTGGATTAAATTCAATCCAGAAATGAGTTCTAAAGATTATACTCTTGTTGCAAGAGCTTATTATCTCGCAAACTTGTACAATGATACAAATAAAGCACTTGCAAAAACGCAACAAAGTGACAGTTGGACTATAAAAGTTTCAAACGCAATAGCTAAACACGATTATAAAAATGTAAAATCTCAAATTGAAGAAGGGGTATCAAAATATTCTGAGAACGCAACACCTGAAGATTATAAAAGAGCCGTTGATAACTATTTAAAATTAGATGATAGTTCAAATAAATTGATGTACGACCTATTTTCAAAAGCAAAAGGGAAAAACAAAGATTACATCTGGACTTTAAAATGCGAAAAATCGACACCAGCTCAACAGTACTCTTGTTATAGAGATTTATACAATAACTACCCTAAAGGAGATTACGCTCAAAACGCACTCTCTCACTTATTTTTTAACAGAATAGCAAACCAAGATTACACAAATGCAAGACAACTCGGCAGAGATTATTTGGCAAAATATCCAAATACTCCAGATGCACCAATGATTATGTTCTGGGAAGGAAAACTTGAACAAAAATATAACAGCCTAGAAAGTGCAAAATATTTTCAAAACCTAATCAATAATTATCCCGATTCATACTATGCCTACCGTGCTTTTTGGATAATTAAAGGTGTTTCTAATTCTACGATATCAACACCACTTGAATACAAATCAGTTGAATATCCTTATAGAAAACCCCTTAAAAACGGGGTTATGCACAATTTGATGAACGTAGAAGACTATGACATGATAGCAAAGCTGTCCAAGGACGAATTTATAAAAAGCTGGGTTGAACACCAAAAAGGTAACTATGCAGCATCTGCTCATATCGCCCAAGAAGCAATGGCAAAACTGGATACAAAACCTCCAAAAACAGACCTAAGATGGCGTCTTGTTTATCCTCTAAATTATTATAAACAAGTTCAAAAAATATCTTCTCAATATCAGAATAATGATGCCTTAATGATGGCACTAATTAGGGAGGAAAGTTTTTTCAATACAGAAGCTCAAAGTGGAGTTGGTGCAATCGGATTGATGCAACTTATGCCTTCAACGGCACACGACATTGGAGATAAAAATGGAATTTCATTCAACACAAGCTATTTATTCAACCCAGAATTAAATATTAAAATAGGAAATATGTATTACTCAACAATAAGAGGAATGCTTGGCAACAAAGACATTTCTGCAATCGCCGCATACAATGGAGGAATTGGTTCTGTCACTAAATGGAAATCCTCTCTTTCATATTCAGACACAGATGAATTTGTAGAACAAATTCCATACGAAGAAACAAAAACTTACGTAAAAAAAGTATTCAAAAGCTACTGGAATTACACAAGAATTTACCAAAAATAGCGAAAAATCATACATTTGATTTATTACTTTTTTCCGTAAAGTGTTAGAATAGAAGCTATGAAAAAGATTTTAATTACATTAACAATATTAATTATCAATCTGATAATCGCAAATCCGAGTTACGCAATAAAAATCGGACTACTTACAAGTGTTGACCAAGCAGGTGTTGGAACGAATGTAAACGGAAGAATGATAGATGTACACACAAATAAAACAGTATGTACATCTGATGCAATGAAAGGTTACGTTCTTGTTCCATATAAAAACCAAATTGCGGTAAAAAGCGGTGGACATTTTTATTCCCTAGGAACGGATTCAATTGTATTACGCCCAGATTCAGAAGGATATGTAAGCACAAAAGGCAAATGGTATCACGGAAAACTAATGGTAAAAGTTGTTAATGGGAATTTAACCGTAATCAATGATATTGATTTAGAAAACTACATAAAAGGTGTAGTTCCATCAGAAATGCCAGCGTCTTGGGAATACGAAGCTCTAAAAGCTCAAGCAATAGCTGCAAGAAGTTTTGCACTCGCTAATTTAGGCAAACAAGCAAAAAATGGATATGATTTGAAAGATAATACTGAAGACCAAGCGTATGGTGGAGCTTCTGTTGAAACAAACAAAACAAATAAAGCAGTAGAAGAAACCTATGGATTGGTACTTACATACGACATGAAAATCATTTCAGCATATTACTCAGCTTCAGCTGGCGGAATGACAAGCACATCAGTTTGGGGAGGTTCAGCTCCATATCTACACTCTGTACCATCGTTTGACGATAACGTAAAGAAAAATGGACACGGAGTTGGAATGTCACAACATGGTGCAAACAACTTAGCAAAACAAGGCTATAACGCATACCAAATTTTGCAATATTTTTACCAAAATGTTAAATTTGCAAAATTAAATAATAGCTTATAATCCTTATATACTCAAGGTTTTCAAAAGGATATACTCTTAAATATACGCTATATCTATTATTCAGAGAAAATTAATCTCTAAAACCCTTGACAGGATTGAAGAAAGTGATATAATAAATTTGTCGATTACACACATACTGCGGGGGAATGGTAACTTACGCCGTGGGAAAGGAAGAAGGAGGTTCAGAATGAACAAAGAAGAATTAGTAAAAGAAGTATCTAAAAAAGCAAAAGTTTCACAAAAAGCAACAGCTGACATTTTAGCTGCAACATTAGAAACTATCCAAAAAACAGTTTCTAAAGGTAAAAAAGTTACATTAGTTGGTTTCGGTACTTTCGAAGCTCGCAAAAGAGCAGCTAGAACTGGTAGAAACCCACAAACTGGTGCAGCTTTGAAAATCGCTGCTAAAACAGTTCCTGCTTTCTCAGCTGGTAAAAAATTCAAAGAACTTGTTAAGTAATTTCTTTTACAAAGTTAATAAGTATAGTAAGAACCCGAAAGAATTTTCGGGTTCTTTTTTTGTCTAAAATGTAACATCTGGTTGAATATTAGCATCTGTCGTGATATTATCTGTGTAGGAAATAATTTTGGGTAGTGAGGTATTTAATGAAAAGTTCGACAATAAGAAGATCAACTCTATCAAGAGAAACAATGGAAGTTATTGAAAATTTGTCAAAAGAAAATGACAGTGTTCCTAGTGAATACGTAAGACCTGAGGAGGAAGAAAAAACTCCAACAGATACAATTGAAAATAAAGCTCAAGAAATTGATTTATTATGGCAAACATTCAAATCAACTCAATTTAACACAAATTCCCCAATGGCATACATCTCAATGGGATTTGTATCTGGAGTTGTAGTTACATTGATTGTCCTAGCTTGTCTTGGTACCTTTGTTGCTAAATCAAATATTACAGCAGAAAATATAAATTTACCTAAAAAACAAATGTTCAATTTAGAAAAATTAAACATTTTTGCTAAAAAAGCAACTGAACCAACACTAGAAGAACAAACAGACATTGCAGAAGACACTGCATCTAATAGAGTATCCGTTCCAACTGAAGAAGAAACTCAAACTGCAACAAAGGTTCAAAATGAAACCACAACTAAAGATTTAAACCTTCAAAATGCGAAAAAATATGTTGTTAAAAATGGCGACACAGGAGAAGGCATTATCAAACATTACTTTGGAGCTTATACCCCAGAAAGAGCTGAAAAAGTAATGAAAGCAAACAATTTAACCTCTCTTGACAGAATTAACATCGGACAAGAATTGATTATTCCTGTTGAAGAATAAGTTATAAAAATTTTGAGGGCTTAGGATTTATGAAATTGTTAAAAAAAATATGTACAACGGCAATTGTTATGACACTTTGTGCAGCAACACCTGCTATTGCACAGGAATGGAAAAACGATTTAAGAACACAATTTCTAAATAATAAAGCCGTCATAATGGAAATAAATTTACGTTCTTTTAATGCTGATGATGTAGATGGAGATGGATTTATTCAAGAAGATATTGGAGAAGTTCGAGGGAATTTCATCAATGCGATAGATAGACTTGATGAACTTAAACACCTTGGGATAAACACTCTACACATTCTTCCCATCACACCAACTGGAAAACTAAAAGCTCTAGGAACAGCAGGAAGTTTATATTCCGCTTCGGGTTTTGATTCGCTAAATCCAGATTTGAAGGATAAAACTTCAAAATTAACAATAGAAGAACAAGCTAAAAAATTCATTGAAGCAGCACACAAGAGAAATATCCGAGTAATCGTAGATATTCCAGCGTGTGCTTCTTATGATTTATATTTACAAAAACCAGATTTATTCGTAAGTGGAGCTTCTGGCGAGCCGATTGTTCCTGCTGATTGGACAGATGTTAGACTTTTATCAACAGGAACAGAAGAAAAAATTGACACAAATGTTTATAACTTGTACAAAGACTTTGTTAAATACATGATGAATTTAGGAGTCGATGGAATCAGAGCGGATGTTGCTCATTGCAAAACAGCCGCTTTCTGGAAAGAATTAATAGATTATTCTAGACAAAAAGATTCTGAATTCTTGTGGTTAGCAGAATCATCTGAAAGTTGGCACGAAGCAATTTCTCCTCAAGGAGTATTCACACCTTACAACAAACTTTTAGAAGCGGGCTTTGACGGATATTATGGTTCTTTTTTCAATATAAAAGATTGGAAAAACGCAAAGGATTTATATAAAGATGTTTCTCTTACTTTAAACGAAACCCAAAAATTTAAAGAGAAAAAATCCGCAATCGGAGCCTTTACAACTCATGACGAAGTAAGTCCAATTTTATTAAAAGGGCCTCAAATGAGTGATATGATAATATGGCTCAATGCGACACTACCTATCGATTCTTATTTTGTAGATGGATTCCAAACAGGGGACGATTATAATTACAAAATGGGAAACAAATTAGCTCCATCCACAAATACAGATGATGATACATATTTTACCCATAGAGGGAAAATTGATATTTTCAATTACTCAAGAAAACCAGGGGGGAACAATCAAAATATCCACAATGATTTTCTTCTTGGGAACAACGTTAAATCAACTCTTGTTCCAGTTTTGAATGAAGGCACTTTCACCCCTCTAAAAACAAAAAATTCAAAAGTTTTTGCATACACTTTTGGGAATTCTGTAAAAAGAGTTATTACAATAGGGAATTTAGATTACGAAAATCCACAAAAAGCGACAGTGAAAATCCCAAAATATAATCCAAGATTTAATATTTTACCAATAAAAATATCTTCTATGCCGGATATTAAAAAAGGAAAAATTTCACTAACGCTAAAAGCTGGAGAAATCGTGGTTCTTGTTGTACATGAATTATTATAAATAAAATAAAGTCTATCTTTTTAAATTTTGCACAAATTTTGCAATATCTGAAGCTTCGTTCGTTCCGACAATAAATTCAAAATCGGGAACTGTTTCGTTCAATTCATCCACCATATGAGCAAGTAATCCAGGAATTATAATTTTCCTTGTCTTAATCTTGTCCCTTATTTCAAGATTAGCTAAAGTCTTTAGCACAACATTTGCAGTAAATTTTTCAGCAGACCAAGCAGTCAAAACACTCATTCCATCCGCAGGAATAACAATTAAATAAGTAGGAACATCTAGACTTTCTAATTCATTAGCAACCGCAAAAAAAGTTAACGCAAAATTAGTCGTGAGAAACACAATCGAATTTTCATTAGGTTCATTAAATTCATATAACTTAGATTCCACCTGCAAAGATTTTTGAGGGTCAGTAAAGATATTTTCCCTCAACCTTAAAAGAGTAGAAAACATTTCAACATCAAAACTCTCAAAAACAATCATATTTGCATATTTACATAGATAAAAGCTAGCTTTTGTACAAAGTGTAAAAACATCATCTCCAGAATCCATCCAAACACAAACTGGAGCTGAAAATTTTTCATCCTTCTCCTTTATAACTCGTGTTCTAATCTTAATCAATTCAGTTTTAGTTTGGTGAAAATCAATATCCTCGAGAACTTTAATCTCTAAATTCTTAAAATCTTCATAAGATATAATTTGAGTCGAAACAGAAGGAATAACCTTATCTTGACGATTTTTCAATATAATTAAGTCAACTTTTAATTCTCCACTTACACCTTTAATTTCAAAATCAGAAATACGATTTATTTCTTTTTCCCAGCCCGAATTTACACAATCTACACAAACTGCTAAAACCGTCTTATTTATAAAAGTTTTTTCATGGCGGTACAAAACATTTTCCCCGCCGATTTTCAAATCTCCAAGTTCAATTGTTTTTTGCGGAAGTTTAATACTATGAGAATACAACTCTTTTAATTCATTTCCTACATAAGGACATTTTTCAATCTCTATATTTTGCTTAGCCAATTTTAAAGCAAAAGCCATACAAGTAGGGCAACCACACTCCTTGCAGTTAAAATGTTCTTCTTTTTTTGCAGCTGGTAAAAATTTAAAAATCTGTAACCCTGTCATTTGCATAATTTACACCAACTCTCTCAAAAATTTTATACTTTCTGGATTATTTACAACAACGATATTCGCACCAGCAGCAATTGTGCCTGCACAAGAAGAAAGTTCAATCATTTCAGCTCGCTTTAACAATTCTCCCCAACTATCAGGAAAATTATCAAACCTTGCCTCTTTGGTTTTTAAAGATTCAACAGAAGCTTCAGAAATAATTGGAAAAGAAAGATAGTCATCTTTAGGAGATTCCAACTTGACCTTTTCCATCATACTGTAACCATACTCATAACCATAACCTAATCCACCAATATCAGTATTCATAATAATTTTATCCAGACTTAATCCCATATCAACAGATAAAATATTCAATTCTTTTGCCAGATTTATATCAATAGGAGTTTTTAAAACTACATAATGATTACCCGCAATAACACTTGGGAGAATAAATTTATAAGTATTTTCAGAGGCAAACGAAATTATACATTGCTCTCTGTCCAAAACTTTCATCAGCTCTGGTAATAATTTTTCATCAATCTCTTTTTTCCCAGTTCCACAAATCATTAATGGTTTTGTTATATATGGTAAAAGTGCCCTTAATAATGAAACAGCCTCAGACAATTCATCAAGAGATAAAACATTAAAACGTAAAGCCAAAATATCACAATCGGTTTTTTGAGCAGAATGTATTAAATCCGAAGGATTTTCGGATTTGAAATAATTTTTAGTAATTTCAAAATTCTCCTTCGGATTATAAATATTTAGCAATAATGCAAAAAGTTTTGAATTGTTATTTATACTAAGCTCTCTCACTTCTTACTCTATTCATAATTTCTTCAAATTCTTTATCATCAATAGTTTCTTTATCTAACAACTCTCTTGATATTGCTTCTAACATATCACGATTTTCAGATAATAGACGTTTTGCTAATTCATAACGTTCATCGACAATATGTTTAATTTCTTCATCAATTTCAAAAGCAACTTGTTCAGAGTAATCTCTTTGGTGTCCAAAATCTCGACCCATAAATACGTTTTCTTGATTCTTACCGTAAGCCATTGGACCAAGTTTATCAGACATACCCCAAGCTGTAACCATTTTTCTAGCCATATCAGTAACATTGATTAAATCTTGAGAAGCACCAGTACTTACATTTTCTTTGCCATAAACAATTTCTTCTGCTGCACGACCGCCTAATGATACGGCAATTTTAGCTAAAAGTTTTGCCTTGCTTACGTGAACACTTTCATCTTTTGGTCTTGTCCAAGTAACACCAAGAGCCATACCACGAGGAATAATAGAAACCTTGTGTAATTCATTAGCATCAGGCAACAATTTGTCTATCAATGCATGACCAACTTCATGGTAAGACGTCAATTCTTTATCTTTATCTGTAAGAACTTTGCTGCGTTTTTCAACACCTGCAATTACACGGTCAATTGAACAATCGATATCGTCCATTGAAATTTTATCTTCCCCCTTACGAGCCGCAAGTAGGGCAGATTCATTCAACAAGTTTTGTAAATCTGCACCAGTAAAACCTGGAGTTCTTTTTGCAAGAACTTTCAAATCCACATCTTTATCTAATTTTTTATTTTTAGCATGAACTTCTAAAATTTGTTCTCTACCTTTTACGTCTGGAGCATTGATATAAATTTGTCTATCAAATCTTCCTGGTCTTAAAAGAGCGTTATCCAAAATGTCAGGTCTATTTGTTGCCGCAATAACAATAATATTGGTATTTACATCAAAGCCATCCATTTCAACAAGCAATTGGTTAAGAGTTTGTTCTCTTTCATCATGACCACCGCCAAGTCCTGCACCTCTTTGACGACCAACGGCATCTATTTCATCAATAAATATAATACAAGGTTGATGTTTTTTAGCTTGTTCAAACAAATCTCTAACACGACTAGCACCAACACCAACAAACATTTCAACAAAATCTGAACCAGAGATTGAGAAGAAAGGAACACTAGCTTCGCCTGCAACAGCTTTTGCCATCAAAGTTTTACCAGTTCCTGGAGGGCCAACAAGTAAAACACCTTTAGGAATTTTTGCTCCTAACTTCATATATTTTTCGCCGTTTTTCAAAAAGTCAACGATTTCTTCAAGTTCTTTTTTCTCTTCATCAATACCTGCAACATCCTTGAATGTTGTTTTAACTTTTGAATCCAAAAGCATCTTAGCCTTACTTTTACCAAAAGACATTGCTTGAGAACCTCCAGCTTGAATAGCTTTAATCATCAAGCCAAGAGAAATAATCGCAAATAATACAATTATGAATGTTCCGATATTTCCAGCAAGTTGATTAGTTTCTGGAGCCTTTTTAACTGTTACGTCAGCATTTGACGTATTTAATTTATCCATCAATTCTTGATCGTTTGAAGGGATTTGAACCTTATATTGAAATAATGGAGATTGAGAATTTTTTGTTTCTTGAGTTAAAAAAGGAGAGGTTAAGTTTTTACCATCAGATTTTTTTTCTTCTTTTGCCGCTGGTTGTTCTTTGGGAACAGCAATAATCATATCATCATATTTTTCAATTTTGGTAAATTCTTTATTGTCTAATTTTTGAAGAAAATTAGTATATGAGATTTCAGAAGTACTTGTTGTCGGTCCACTCATGAAAATAGTAGAAATGAAAACCATCACAACAATAGCTAAAATAACATACATACCCATTGATTGACTTTTGTTCATATATAATAACCTTTCAAAAAATAATAATTAATAAACTCTCGTGCCTTGATTATAACTTAAAAAGGGGGAAAAGTAAATAAAAATCAAACAATCTGGGAGCTAAGATTTTATTTCAATGTAAAGTTTATATAAAGATACTACGAGCTATGGTATAATAAAGACATGGATTATTTATTTGGTAGATAGAAAAGGAGATAAAAATGATTCCTATTTTTGATTCAAAACGTCAATATGCACAAATTGGCGAAGAAGCAGAAAAAGCAGTATGCGAAGTTATGAGATCTGGATGCTATATTCTTGGCCCAAATGTTAAAGCTTTAGAAAGTGAATTAGCACAATACATTGGATGCAAATATACAGTTGCATTAAACTCTGGTACAGATGCACTTCACATTGCATTAAGAGCTTTAGATATTGGAGCAGGAGATGAAGTTATCACTACTGCATTCACATTTGTAGCAACAGCAGAAGCTATCGGCATGGTTGGAGCTAAACCAGTTTTCGTTGATATTGACCCTGATACATTCAATATTGACCCTAAAAAAATTGAAGAAGCTATCACTCCAAAAACAAAGGCTATCATTCCAGTTCACTTATACGGACAACCTTGCGATATGGCATCAATTATGGCAATTGCTAAAAAACACAATTTAAGAGTTGTTGAAGATTGTTGCCAAGCTATCGGTTCATCATTCAAAGGTCAAAAAGTTGGTACATTCGGTGATATCGGGTGTTACAGCTTCTACCCAACTAAAAACTTAGGAACAATGGGTGACGGTGGACTTTGCACAGTTAATGACGAAAAACTTAAAGATAGATTAATCGCATTAAGAAACCACGGTTCAATGGTTCGCTACCACAATGACGAACTTGGTGTTAATAGCAGACTTGATGAAATTCAAGCAGCAATTTTAAGAGTTAAAGCTAAACACATTGATGAATGGAACACAAAAAGAAGAGAACACGCTGCATATTATAACAAATTATTTGCAGGATGTTCTGATGTTCAAACTCCAAAAGAATTGGATAATACATATTGCGTTTATCACCAATACACAGTTAAAATTCCTAACAGAGATGAAGTTCATAAAATGCTTCAAGAAAAAGGTATCGGTGCTATGTTATATTACCCAATTCCTCTTCACTTCCAAAAAGTTAACGCTTGGTTAGGAATGGGCAAAGGTTCTCTTCCAATTACAGAAAAGAATACAGAAGTTGTAATTTCACTTCCAATGTTCCCAGAATTAACAAAAGAAGAACAAGATACAGTTGCTAAAACTTTGATGGAATGTATTGAAAAATCAAAATCAGCAGCTTGCTGCTAGTTTTGAAAACTATATTATAAAAAATCACCGTTCAAACTATGAGCGGTGATTTTTTTTCGAGAACATTATCCTATTAGGTTTAAATTATGATTTTCTTCTGTAAAATTTTGTACTAATCCATTTTTTATAAATGTATCGTTTTGATTAAAAGCTGAAATATTGTCTGTTTGTTTACCTTGGAAAATTACTTGAAGTAAATTATACAATGGATTTTGAGGTAAAGAAGTCGCAGCACCAGATTCTGGATTAGGAAGGTTATTTATCCCTTGATCCATAAACTGAGTTCGCATATCTGCTCCGAACTTGTTGCCTAATTGTACTCCGTTGATTGATGAAGACATCGACCTTTACTCCTTTTATCCAATTACCTGCATTGTAAAACATCCATCAGCAGGGTTGCCTAATTCGTTGTATGCTTGGAGTTTTCCAACTCCACCTGGATAAACAAAATATTTTTTGCCATTTGCTTCAAATGATTGACTTGGGTCAGTCATTGATTGTTGGAACGCACCATTTACATTATCATCTAAGCCAGTTGCAGACCAAAATGCTTGCAAAATATTATTCTTAATCACTCCGAATGTAGAACTTATAACATTACGAGTTTCTTCATCCGTTGGTTTAATATTAAAATTCGTTCTTACATAACTATCAGTTGATGCTGTAACTCTATTATATTCACCAGTATTTCTATCAACCATCGTAAAATCCTTTATAAATCTCTTCTCTTATATATATAAAGTATTTACAAAGTAAATAATTGTCTTTTTTAACAAAATCGCCTTTACATTAGTTTACAATTTATCATCTTTTCCAAGTTTTGTCAGAAATTTTCCAGCCATTACTTTTCAAATAAGCTAAACACCAATACCCATTACCATTGGTACAATTATTTTCGATTTCTTCTTTAGTTTTATCAATACCAGCAGGCAATAATCCCCTGTCAGGCTCATACACAAGAATATAAATATCTTTCCCAATCACATTAGGCTTCTTATCTCCATTAACATCAAAGTAAAAAGCCATAGTAGATTGATCAGTATTTATACCAAACAAGCCTCTGGAATTTCCAACACCAGAACCATCTAAATCAAAGTACGCACCTTTTGCGGTTCTAAAAGTCATCGTTCCCCAGCCAATAGTACTATCATTAATTCCAACCGCCGTTTCAAAAGCTGGAGAACTATGATTTAGAGTTTTTACAACTCCACGTTTATGCCAACAACCAGCAGTTTGATAACATGCTTGCTCAATTTTCATATATGGAGCTAAAAAGTTATTAAACCATTCTTTCATACCCTGAGTACTGTTTGCTATTACAGGTAAAGCTTCTGCATCATCAGCTGAAGCCATACGCATAGCCTGAGCAACGCTTGAATAATTTTCTTTTACTAACGCTTCAATCTGAGCCTTTTGAACTTTTGAAATTAATGAAGGAATTGTAATCGCAGCAACAACACCTATAATCCCTAAAGTAATTAAAACTTCTGCTAATGTAAAACCCTTTAGACTTCTACATATTCTTATCATTAACCCTCCAACTTACTATTTTAGATTTATTTTTAATAGTTTACTATGAATAATAATATCTTATTAGTTAGATTAGAGAATGTCAAGATTATACAATTAAGGGATGAAAGACGAACTTTTATTTAAAATTGGACAAAGTGTAAGATACATCCGAATGAAAAAAGGTATTTCACAAGAAGAACTTGCATTCAGAGCAAATTTAAACATGAATTCTATAAGTACGCTCGAAAGAGGTCTAAATAATGTTAAAATTAAAACTCTATACGCTATTGCTGAAGCTCTGGAAGTCAAAATCGAAGATATTTTAAACTGCAAGTTTTAACCTTTTACGGCTCCCCAAGCTCGAACATCCCCACGTTCATATTTGATTAAATAATATCCTCCCAAATCATGAATATATTCAATTCCTGCTTCTTGGTAAATATCATCTTCCTTAGAAATAGGTGGCATACCTTTCTTTTCACGTTTTTTATTTGTTTTTGCAATTTCTTTTTCTTGCTTTTTCTGTTGTTTTAAGGCCTTATTATCTCTAACTTGGGAATACTGCGACATATCAACTTCAACCTTAAAAACAGGAATTAAAGCAATCGGATTTTTTGATTGCATCAAAATTAAAAAATCTCTTTCATCTGACAATGCCAATTCATAATGCCCAGGAGGAATCATATTTCCCTCCCCGTCAGTCAAAGTATCCACTAAAGATAATGTTGGATAAGTAGATTCTCTGAGCGAATAACGATAAAAAGATTGAGAACCCAAAATCAAACCCGCAGTAATCTGAGGTTCAGTAGGATAAACTCTCGTTTCAGAGTGCATCATAATATTTTCAACATACATGCCCTCTAAAACCAATGCTAAATCCTTTCTAACATTTTCGAAATACTTGCTTTAATTTCAGCAAAACTTTTTCCTAAGGCTCTATCAGAACCCATAAACACTAAAGACATATACTTTTGAGAATTACCTAATTGTCCTTCTTTTAACAAAAGACGATAACTTTCTCTCATCAAACGCTTTAGGCGGTTACGCTTAACCGCACGCTTGTGAACTTTTTTACTTACAACAAAACCAACTTTTGTTGGGGTATCACCTTTTTTTAAAATACCCGCAAACAAAGTTACTCCACCCATACGGGAGGAGTTTTTAACTTTATATGTCGCTTTAAAAGCGGATCTTTTTTTTAAACGATATTGCTTTGGTAACATTTATAGCTTTTCTCAAACTTATTAAATACTAGAGATTAGCAAATGCACAATTAAGCACGTTTTTTAGCTGTGATAGACAATTTATGACGGCCTCTAGCTCTACGTCTGTTGATAACTTCTCTACCACCAGGTGTTGACATTCTAGCTCTGAATCCGCTTACGTTTTGTCTTTTTCTTTTTGTTCCTTCTAGTGTACGTCTCATTTTTTTATTTCCTTTTACTATTTATTTGTCGTATAATTCAAATGTTACAGGAAACAAAGCAAATAGTCAACAAATAAGAAGGGAATGGTTAAATATTATGAAGAGAAATATCGGATTTATTGGCTGTGGAAAAATGGCAAGCGCTATCATTAGCGGAATTTTAGCATCTGAAGAAGGTCAAAATTACAGCATTAAAGGTTCAGAAGTAACCGAAGAAATAGCAAAACAAGCATCTGAAAGACTTGGAATTGAGGTATTACACGACAACAAAACTCTTGCTGCAACTTCTGACATCATTTTTATTGCAACAAAGCCAAACTGTGTAGTAGATGTTCTAAATGAAATCAAAACAGAATTAAAACCAGAAACTCTTTTAGTATCAATTGCAGCTGGTGTTTCAACTCAAAAGATTGAAAACGTTCTAAATAATACTAGAGTGATAAGAATCATGCCAAACACTCCAGCTCTTGTAAAATTAGGAATGTTTGGAGTTTGCAAAGGCTCTAAAGCTACCGACTCGGATTTAGAATTAATTGAAGGACTTTTAACTTCTCTTGGGAAATGTATTACAGTTGAAGAATCACAAATGGACATCGTTACAGCAATTTCTGGTTCTGGCCCTGCATTTTTCTACCAAGTTATTGAAGACATGGCAAGAGCAGGAGAAAAATTAGGTCTTGATTACGAAAAATCATTAATTCTAGCAACTCAAACAGCTCTAGGCTCAGCTCAAATGATTTTTAATAGAGGAGAAACATCTGTTCAAACTCTGATTGATAACGTAGCAACAAAAGGTGGTTGTACATTCGTGGGAATTTGTGAAATGAAAGAAGGACATTCTGACAAATTATTCTACGATGTAATCGACAAAACAACACAAAAAGCTAACGCTTTAGGAAAATAAATACCAATTAAATAAAAGGAGCATATATTTTAATGCTCCTTTTATTTAACAATACTACTTACCAGTCCAATAACTTTTAGGTTTGAAAAGGATATCCCAATATGGAGAAGTATTATCTTTAGGATTTCTATTTTTACTAGCCCAAGCATAACACCCCACTTGATTAGCAGAATTTTGTATAGTTGGATTACACATGTTCGTCCACCAAATACTAGAACCAACTGATGTATATAAGAAAATATCATGACCAAGTCTATTGGGACCTTTATAAGGGCCATTTGTATCAAATTTAAAAGTAAGATAGACTGGAGGAGGACTTCCTCCATCTGCACGCAACGTAGTAACTAACATTCCATTCTTAAGAAGATATACTTTCCTTGAACCAGCATCAAAATAATAATTATTTGGATATTTACCACCTAAGATATCATAAACATGAGAAACGCCTTGAGAATATAAACGGTTATTGGTAATTGTTGTCGCTCCAGAAAATTGTGAAATCCATACTTTATTTATTTCTTCTAGTTTCGAATTCAAATCAGCTAAATCTGATGAATTTACTTTGCTACCACTAATTTCCAAATCTCGAATACTATCATACCCAACTTCTTGGAATGTAGTTATTAACGCCTGTTGGAACATTGCATCAGCTTTTTTGAATTGAGATTCTAAAACCATAACTCGACATTTTGTAACAAGACTTGGTATCGTAATCGCCGCAACAACTCCAATTATGCCAAGAGTTATTAGAACTTCCGCAAGAGTAAATGCACATTTTTTAATTATGTCATTAACAGCAAGCATCGTAAAAGGTAGAACCCTCTCCCCTACCCCCTCTTCCCTTGGAGAGGGGAACTCTCCTATGCGTTCGGATAGAAATCCTTCGCTCGCAATGACAGGAATATTTCGAACTTGTTCAGTTAAACACTTCACTTTATCCCTCGCCTCAAGGAGAGGGTATTTTGCTGTGCATCCAGCTTGACAACCTGAAACAAGTTCAGAATGACACTGACTTAACTTTATTTCTCCACAATGGAACAAGCGGTTGCCATCCGCTAAAACATCAGCTACAACTCTCTTTAAGAGGTTACCCCCCCCCCGATTTTTAATCTATGATTAAGTTTTAGCATATTTCTCTCCTTACATTATATTTTTAGAATATCATTTTTACCTGTTTATTGCAACAACAAAAATTCGAGCATTTTACTATTAAACGCTCGAATTTTTTGTACAGTAGTAGAAGAAGGAAAATTATTTTAAAATTTAAAAGTGCATATCAAAACTTGGATGTCTGCCATTTATCTTTTCATCTTCAAGCCTCATTGCAGAACCAATCGTGAAATTTTGGGCATTAGTCTTATTAATTTCATAAGCAACATCACCATTAAAAACACCCTCATTTTCTTCTAAAAAATTAAATAACGGGTCAGCTGGAGCTTTGACAATGCCCTCTAAAGTTTCACCAGCTTGTTGTATTGTCCTTTCTGGAACTTTTACATTCATTCCAAAAGGTTTAAACGGTCTATTAAACATGAAATTTGAATCAGCCATAACTTCTTGCCCTTTTATCTTTTGATATTATCCTTATCGGCATTTCTTAAAAAAAAATTTAGTATTTTCTTTCTTATATTACAGATTGTTAACATGAAATTTCACAATCTTATTACGCATTTGTGCTAATATCTTGAATATGAAAGAATTAAAAGATTTTGAAAAAGACTTAAATAAATGTTCAAAATGCGGGTTATGCGAAATTGCTTGCCCTCTTTTTAAACTTGAACCTAACGATTGTGTAGCAAGCAAAGGCAAATTCATAATGCTTCACGGAGTAGCAAAGGGAGAGTTAAAATTATCACCCAAAATCAATTCTTATATCGACATGTGCCTAAAATGCGGGAAATGTGATGATTTTTGTCCCAGTGGAATTGATGTCTGCACAATTTTAAATACCGCAAAGTATGAATATTCAAAAAACACCTTTAGCGGAAAACTAATTCATTTATTACTATCTAGACCTATATTTAGAACATTTGTAAAACTATGCGAAACCATTTCAAAACCTTATAGACCTAAATTCATAAATAAAGAAAAAACGACAACTGTTGCATATTTCAAAGGATGCGTTAACCAAATATTCCCCAATACGGACAAATATTTGGCTAAAATTTTCAAAAACTCTGATGTCGAAATTATCACACCAGATTTTGATTGTTGCGGACTGCCTTTTTTATCAGAAGGGGCAATGGAAAGATTTATTGAAAGTGCAAAATACAATATTTCCAAACTAAATTTTGATTATGCCTATCTTCTAGCCGACTGTGCAAGTTGCCAAAGTACAATTTCTGAATACTCAAAATACATTGAAAACCTTGATTTTGAGGGAAAAATTCACAACTGGGGAGATTTAATCGCACTAAAAAATTTAAAATTCAAATTCAAAAATCCTATAAAAATAACCTTCCACAAACCTTGCCATTTAAAAAATGACAAATTTTTCAAACGAATAATCGACAATTGCGAAAATATCGAATATATTCAAATGGAAGATTACGATGGATGTTGTGGTTTTGCGGGAAGTTTTGGAATAAAAAATAGAAATTTTTCTAAACAATTATCACAAATTAAAGCTAAAAATATCGCAAAAACAAATGCAGATTACGTAATTACAACTTGCCCTGCTTGCATTTTAGGACTTAAACAAGGATTGTTCTTAGAAAACAACAAGACTAAAGTTATTAGCCTACTTGAATTTTTATCAATGGCAGATGAAATAATCTAACAAATTTATTCTATTCATACCTCAAAGCATCAATTGGATTGAGCAACGAAGCTTTATAAGCTGGGTAATAACCAAAACCAATACCAATTGCAGCAGAAAATCCAAGTGACAACATAATAGATTGCAGGGTAATTGCTATATTCATGCCCGCAAATTTATGCATCAGAAAAGCCCCCAAAATTCCAATAGCAACTCCTGTCAATCCTCCAGCCATAGATAAAATAAATGATTCAATCAAAAATTGAATTCTAATATCAGATGCTTTTGCACCAATCGCCATACGGATACCAATTTCTTTTGTTCTTTCTGTTACTGACACAAGCATTATATTCATAATCCCAATACCACCAACAATCAATGAAACACCTGCAATTGCACCCAATAAAAGTGACATTGTTTTAGTTGTAGATTTAATTGTTTCTTGCATTTCCGCCAAGTTTCTAATTTCAAAATCGTTATCTTGATTTTTACCAATATGGTGGCGATGTTGAAGAATTTCTGTTATATCTTCTTGAGCTAAACTCAAAACTTCATCATTTTGTGCTTTAACAGCAATCATACTAACAGTTCCAGGGAAATCTGTACCAAAAACTTTTCTCTGTGCTGTTGTAATAGGAATAAACACCAAATCATCTTGATCTTGCCCCATTCCACTTGAACCTTTTGTTTTCAAAAGCCCAACAACTTTGAATGGAACATTACCAATTCTAATTGTTTTTCCTATCGGGTCAACATCTCCAAACAATTCAGTTGAAACAGTTTGACCAATAATTGCAACTTTTGTACTATTCTTATTATCTTCTGGCAAAAATCCTCTACCAGATTCTATCTCATAATTTCTAATTAAAAAATAAGGTTGAGTTGTACCACCCACAGTTGTTGACCAGTTTTGGTTACCGTAAGTCAATTGTTTTGATTCCGCAGAATAAGGAGCTATTGCCAAGACACCACGAGCTTTACCCTCAATAACTTCCGCATCCTTCATTGTCAAAGTTGGACGAGTACCCATTCCCATTCGTACTCCACCAGATTTTGCAGAAGCAGAACGTACCATCAAAAGGTTACTACCCATAGATTCCATATCTTTCGCAATCTTCTTACTCGCTCCAGAACCAACAGCAAGCATAATTATCACAGCACTAACCCCAATAATTATACCTAAACTAGTAAGAATTGAACGCATTTTATTTATTTTTAATGACACTGTCGCCATTTTTAATATTGATTTGAAATCTAGCATAATGACCTTTCTTTTCAAATAAGAGGGATTAACATAGTTTCTCTAAAATCTTATGTTTCTCTTGTTCTATGAGATAACCAAACATCTTTTGGTTCATCAAGCATAATATTTCCATCTTTGAACTTTACGACACGCTTTGTATATTCCGCAATATCAGGTTCATGAGTAACAAGAACAATCGTTTTACCCATTTCCTCATTTAACCTAACAAAAAATTCCATAACCTCAATACTTGTTTTAGTATCCAAATTTCCAGTAGGTTCATCCGCCAATATCAAAGGAGCATCATTCACAATTGCACGTGCAATTGCAACACGCTGTTGTTGCCCTCCAGACATTTGGTTAGGCATGTGGTCTTCTCGGTTTTTAAGCCCAACAATTTCCAATGCCCATTCCGCACGCTTAATTCTTTCTTCTTCTGGAATACCTTTGTAAATCATCGGAAGCATAACATTATCAATTGCAGAAGTTCTAGATATAAGGTTGAATCCTTGAAAAACAAAACCCATTTTTTCACATCTAACCATTGCCAATCTATCAGAATCAAGATGAAGCATATCTTCTCCATCAAGATAATATGAACCAGAATTAGGCTTATCCAAAGTTCCCAACATATTCATAAAAGTTGATTTTCCAGAACCTGAAGTTCCCATAATAGCAACAAACTCTCCCTTTTTAACATTCAAAGATACATCATTCAATGCGTTGAATGAATCTTCTCCAGTTTGGTATGTCTTTATTGCATGCTTTACTTCTATCAAGTCCATAATTACAACCCAGTCTTTTCACTTAACTTAAAGTGCTTTATCATATTTTGAATTGATTTTATTTGGTTATATGTAGTTTCGGCTTCTTTTGAATTATTCATTGAATGATACATACTTCCAAACTCAAACAAATCAACATCAGTAGAAATCGCAAACATTATTTTATCTTTAAAGAATGAACACTTTAAATTTTTTGTCCCGAATTCAGTTTCCAAATTCTTCAACCGTTCCATAAATGATGGTGTAATTAAATATCTTGCTTCAACTTGATTTGTTGAAAGAACATCAAAGCGTTTATCAAATTTCCAATCTTCTAATTTTACCTTTTGCATTTTATTCTTCTTAGAAAATACAATTGCAATTATCACTAAAATAATCGGAATTGCACAAGGAGCAGTAAAATTTAAAAATGAAGAAGATAAAACTCCTAAAGAGAAAAAACCTGAAGATAAAATTCCAAAGGTGAAGAAGGAGAAAACAAGAACATTAATTAAAACAAAAGCAAGAAGCAATAAAATTATTTTATTTGATGTTAAGAAGGTATTGTTAATATTCTCATCATTTTTAGATTTAATTATAGTATCTGCGTTAATTGGTTTATTGAAATCAAAACTCACAACAAGCCCTTTAAAAACCGTTGTTGTACTCTCATTTTTTTTACCTTTATTTGTATGGTTTATCAACTCACACTCGCTCATGATATAGTTAACACCATCAATAGAACCTTTAAAACCGTCATCAAAAACAGTTTCGTTGAACTTGGCAAATAATTTACTGCTCACTAAAAGCTTTTGCCAAGAATCGTCTTTATTTATATCAACCTTTTGAATATTCAAAAGGTTGTAGATAGATTTTATACATTCAGACTCTTTTAATTTATTTTTAAAAGCTTTATCATAACTTGATGGAGAGAGTAAAAAGAAACCTAGGGAGAAAAAGGAAATAGCTCCACAAAGAAAACCGCCCAAAGCAGGTAAAATATCAGTTTTATTATGTTGATAAAGATAAAATACTAAATAGCCAAAACCCAAGCACAATAAAAGATAAACAGGTTCCAGCAACAACATTGTTACTAAATAACTTTTTCTTTCTGATTCAAAGCCTTCAAGTTCAGTATTTATTTTCTGTATTGTTTCAACACGCCTTTTATCATTATCCTCTAATGATTTTATTGCCGCATTCATCTTTTGAATTTTATAATTATTTTCCACTTTTTCGTTCCTTTCTACGAATTTCAGTATGCTTATTTATAATAATAATTATAACCCTGCCCTTTCATTTAGCTTGAAATGTTTTATCATATTTTGAATTGATTTTATTTGATCATAAGTTTTTGCAATTTCTTTAGATTTTTGAATTGGGCAATATAAACTACCCAACTCAAACAAATCTTTATTTGTCGGAATTGCTAACATTATAGTATCTTCAAAAAACGAACATTTAATACCTTTTGTTCCAAAAGATGTTTCTACCGATTTTAAGCGTTCCATAAATGAAGGAGTAAGAAGATATCTTGCTTCAACTTGATCTTTAGTATAAACATTAAATCTGTTATCAAAATCTATATCTTCAAATTTAGCCTCTTGCATTTTTTTTCTTTGGCGATTTAAAGGAATAGCAAAACACAAAATTACTCCCAAAGAAAAAACTATCTCTAAAGTAACGACAATCCAAAGATCAAAGTCACTCGAAATTTCCATTATAAGACTTTCAGTTGATGCTCCAGAGTCAAGCATTGATTTGACATTAAAAAATAGAAAAACTAAAGCCAGAAGTACTGCTGGAATAAAAGAGGTAAAAAGCATAAGCTTTATCGCAAATTTTGAATTTGTTTGATAATTTCTTATATTTTCATCCCCTTTTGAAGTTACTAAAGTTTCTGTTTTAAAAAATTTATTTGTAGGAAAAGATATAATTACTCCCTTAAAAACATCAACTGTGCTTTTGCTTGTTTTTGCAACAAGTGTTGTTTCTGCAATTTTATAATTTACATCATCATAACATCCGCTTATGACATCATCAGGCTCTTGATATGAATATGTAGAAAACAAATTACTTTTTCTTAGAATATCATTTGAAAATGCGATACCTCGTATTGTATCCAAATTAAATTTCTTTAAAATCAGAGCATTACATTTTCGTTTTAAGTATTGTTTAAATTCTTTATCATAAATCCCAAAATTACAAATAAACGCAGCGAAGCTAAAAAAAGCTAAAATTGAAAATATTACAGAAATATTAGGATAGGTCGCAATAAAAAACACAACAGCTTTGCCTAAACCATAGGTAACTAAAAATAAAACTATTTGCCACCATAACAATTTGAGTAGTCTTTTTTTTCTCTCTTCTTCAAAAGGTTGGATTTTAGCTATAATATTATTTATAAATTTTTGTTTATCGTATTCTATTATATTCATATTCTTACCCTTTATTAGTTAATTTTAAAACATTCCTGGAGGGGCACCACGTTTTTTACTATTACCATTAGATGATGCACCAGATTTCTTTTTACCACCAGTAGAACCAATTATTATCTCATCTCCAAGTTTTACTCGATTTGAGATTATTTCCACATTAGAATCATCACTTGCCCCTTCTTGAATGTCAACCCTTAAAGGTTTGTTTTTATCAAGAATCCAAATGCCTTGATTTTTATATTTTTGTCCTGTTGACTCAGGAGAATATTTCAACGCAATACTTGGAGCACACATTACATCGGCTCTTTTATTTGTAATTATTGAAACATTTGCAGTCATTCCAGGTTTTAATTTCAAATCATCATTACTTACACTAACAATTACAGTATAAGTAACTACGTTTGAAGTTGTTGTTGAATCTAACCTAACTTGAGTAACTTTTCCATAAAAAGTACTATCTTGGTATCCATCAAGAGTATATTCAACATCTTGTCCTTCTTTAACTTTACCGATATCAGCCTCTGAAACATTTACTTCTATTTGCATTTTTTTCAAATCTTGAGCAATCGTAAATAATTCTGGAGCCTGGAAACTAGCAGCAACTGGTTGACCAACATCAATATCTCGAGAAATAATTGTTCCATCAACTGGGGCAATTATTTTTGTATAACCCAAATTTGTCATTGCAGTTTTATAACTGGCTCTAGCTTGGGCAATTGATGCTTGTTGAGCCCCAATAGAAGCTTTTTTGGCAAGATAATCGCTCTCTGCTTGGTCTAATTCACTTCTTGCAACAAAGTTTTTTGCATAAAGATTTTTATATCTGTTATAAGTTTTTTGAGCCAGAACCATTTCAGCATTCAATTTTGCAAGGTTTGCCTCTGCATTGTTAATTTGAGCTCGATTTTGGTCAACAGAAGCTTGGAAATTTGCAGGGTCAATCTGAGCAAGCAACTGACCTTTTTTAACTTCAGTATTGTAATCCACATAAATTGCTTTCATCAATCCAGACACAGTCGAACCAACACTAACTGTATTAACAGGGTTAATTGTACCCGAAGCCTCTACAACTTCCGTAATCGTACATTTGTCAAGTTTTTGGGTCTGATAGTGAACTTGATTAGATTTAAAACTATTATAACCTATTGAACCAATAACCAAAGCTATAACAATTGGAACAACAACTCTTTTCTTTGCATATTTTTTTAGAAATTCTTTAACTTTAATCTGCATTCTATTTTCCTTCTAAAGTTACTGTAACAGGCTGAGGCAAGGCAATTACACTTTCCAAATTAGCTCTTGCTACATTATATTTATAAATTGTTTCAATATACGAACATTGTGCATTGTTATAATTTACTTTTGCATCTTGTAGTTGGATATAATCACCTAATCCAACATAATATCTACCTTCTGCAAGTTCATAGTTTTCTAAAGTTTGACGAACTTTAACGGCTAATAATGGAATTTGTTTTTCTAGTTCAATCATATCAATATAAGCGTTTTGAACTTGAAAATAAATATCTTGATTCAATTGATTTAATGAATTTTCTGCAATATCAACTTGATATTTTGCAGCATCAACTTTGTATTTTTGATTCATCATATTAACAGAACTTGAAAGATTTACCCCAACATTGAAAGAATTAGTAGAATTTGTATCTCTAAACCCATACCCCGCATTAGCAGAAATTGATGGGTAATAATTTCTTTTTACATATACAAGATTTTCTTTAACGGCATCTAGTGTTGAATTGTAAGCCTTCAAATCCGCACGATTTTTATAAGCCATTTTCATACATTCTTCAAATGAATATGGGAATTCTTCAACCTTGTAATCTGTCAAAAGTTCAAGAGTTTCAACAGAACTTGTAAGTTTAGCATCTTTCACGTTGACAGGAAGCTTACTTATTTCTTGATCTGATAGTTTAGTAATTTTTGTTAAATCAACAGGAGCAACATTATCAGCAACACTTGTATTAAAAATTTCAGTTCCAGAAATTGAATAAGCTGGAGCATTAACAAGATACATTGCGTTATTCAAATTTACTAAAGAATTTTTATAAGCATTTTCAGCTTGAACAAGTTGGATTTTAGAATCACTCAATGTAACTTCCGCATTAACCAAATCAATTTTTGATTTTATACCTTCATCAAAATAAGCCTTCGTTCTTTGATAGTTTCGTTCGTTTATTTGTACATAGGCTTTGTTAATTAAAACAGTCGCACGAGCAGCTAAAACTTGGTAATATTTTTGCTTAACGTCAAAAGTTGTTTCTCTCACAGTGTTATAGAAATTATATTCATCTGCAATTAGATAGAACTTTTGCATCTTTATATGAGCATTAGTTTTTCCAAAATTCCACAACAATTGATTAATTGTTGCTTCAACAGAATATGCGTTTGTATTTTGCGAAACTTTTCGACCACTCACATCTTGAATATTGTAACCTGTACCAACACCAATTGTTGGAAAATAATCTGAACGAGCTGAACCAACATTGGTTTTAGATAACCCATAATTGTATCTGGCATTTTTAATCAACGGATTATTGTTTAGTGCAATTGAAACACAATCATTCAAACTCAGGACCGAACCCTGTTCAACCTTAACTTCATTCAAAGCGTAAGCTTCTGGGGTAAGTAATGCTAATGTTATTAATATTGATGTAATAATTTTTCCGAATGATTGCACGTTATATCCTCATACATTCAATATAACGATTAAACAATATTTAGGTTCATTTTTCATCGTATAAAAAATGGAAAATTATTTTAAAAAATTCTTCCAATAGCTTCCACCATTTGGGGATTTGTCTTTCAATGCGAAATAAGCACAAGAAAAAGCGGGAACAGAACTCTCATTATAATCACAATATTTCTTAATTACATTTTCATCTGTTTGATTTCCATTCAAACAGTTCCAACTCGTACCGGTATAAGGAACAACAGAATTATCCTCCGTAAAAACAAAAACAAAACGGTCATAACCAAGTCTATTTGGAGAATCAACACCATTTATATCAACACAAATCTTCGGTCCATAAGAAGTTTTGGATTGTGTAGCAGAATTATCCATAGCCCAAATTCTACCAGTCATATCCAATATTACACGTGATTCATCACAAGGATAAGAATTGACAGGTTGACCATTCAAATTTTTTTGAGTAATTTTATTGTTTGAATCATAATAACGCCACATACTTTCTGTTGTTCGAGTTTGTCCTTTGAAATAAGACATAAAACGTTGAAGAACTAAATCGCTCCGTTTATTTCCCCATTCATTATCTGATTTTACAGAACCATAAGTATATTCATCAAAATCGTGAACAGACATATCTTCTTCTGCAAAAAATGTTCTTGCAGCAACATTTACCTCTGCAAAAGTTTTGTTAAATTGAGTCTGTAACCTTTTACGTTGAATATTTGATAATAAAGTCGGAATAGTCAAAGCAGCGACTACACCTATAATGCCCAAAGTTATTAACACTTCTGCAAGGGTAAAAGCTAGTGAGTACTTGAAAAGGCGGCTACCCCCCCCCCGTTACATTTCTTAATACTCTATTCATACAAACTACTCCTTATTTAATTACTAACTCGACACATATTATAAATTATTTTCAACCCTATTACAAGAGTTTTAATAATTGTTTAATTTTTATCTTGGAATTAAGTCATGTAGGTCGGCTTAGTAAAGCCAACCTACAATTTCTTTTACGAACTTATTCCCTTATTTCCTTCTTCATTATCCCTTAAAACCAACTTATCCACTTATAGACTTATCAACTTTTAAAATAATCTTATTCCCCAAGTGTGGATTGTAAAAAACTTAAGATATTTAAAATAATGTGGTATAAATAAAAAAGGGAGAACTTAAAAATGAATAAAAAAGCAATTATCACTGTTCTAGCAATTTTAATCATACCTATCCTTGCATTTTTCGGACTAACAACTCACAAAGATTCTTCAACAGTTGCCGAAGCAAAGGGTAAACCACAAATCATAAAATTTTCATCAACAATGTGCCTTGAATGCAAAGAAGTTGAAAAAGTTTTCAAAGAAATTTTACCTAAATACGAAGACCAAATCACCTATACTGAAATCATTGTCGATAACAGAGATGATATGAAAAACAACATGATTAAAAAATATAATGTCCAACTTGTTCCAACAATTATTATGTTGAATTCTGACGGAACACAATACAAACGAATTGAAACTGCAATACCAAAAGAACAAATGGAAACATATATTAAAGGATTAAAATAATGGAAAATTTAACACAACTATTTTCTACTCAAAGTAGCATTTATATATTATTTGGAGCAGCATTTTTAGGCGGGCTAATTTCTTCAATTTCGCCATGTTCCTTGTCAATGCTTCCACTAATTATTGGGTACATTGGGGGCTATTCAGACGAAAAGCCACTAAAAACTTTACTTCAAATGATTGTATTTGTTATCGGCTCAGGAATAGTTTTTTCAATTATTGGTGCAATTTGTGCTTTAACTGGGAAAATGTTTATTGGAAACCCTTACTTTGCATTGATTGTAGCTTCAATTGTAATGATTATGGGTTTAAAAATACTAGGATTTCTTGAGTTTGATTTACCTCCGATTATAAAAGAAATACCAAAAAATGAATTTAACAACGACTTTTTATATCCACTAATTTTAGGTGCAGTTTTTGCACTAATCGGGACTCCTTGTTCAACTCCTATTTTGGCAAGCATTATGGCTTTTGCATCAATTTCTGCCAAAATAAGTTCCGCAGTCATTATGCTTTTTCTATTTTCAATTGGTCAAGGTTTAATCTTAATTTTAGCAGGATTTATCACGTCTAAAATAAAAACAAGCGAAAAATTTTATCAACTTTCTGAAAAAATTATGAAATTTAGCGGAATATTACTAATCCTTGTTTCATTATATATTTTTTATAAAATTTTCGGCGGTATCCTTGTAAAATAAGTCAGAATATAGTATCATATATACATATTTCAGACATTTTTAAGGAGTAGGTATAATGAAAACATACGAAGGGCAATTAACAACATCGAAAGATGAAAAATTTTGCATAATAATTTCTAGATTTAATGACTTTATCGGTTCAAAACTTTTGTCAGGAGCGATTGATGAATTAAGAAGACACGGAGTTGATGAAGAAAATATTGAAATCGTTAAAGTTCCTGGAGCATTTGAAATTCCAGTCATTGCAATGAAATGTGCTCAATCAAAAAAATATAACGCAATTATTACATTAGGAGCTGTAATTAAAGGTTCAACTCCACACTTTGATTATGTTTCAGCAGAAGTTTCAAAGGGAGTTGCTCACGTAAGTCTTCAAACAGGAGTTCCAGTGATATTTGGGGTCCTAACAACTGATAATATTGAACAAGCAATTGAAAGAGCTGGCACAAAAGCTGGCAATAAAGGTGCTGATGCAGCTAAAACAGCAATTGAAATGGCAAATTTGGTTAAATTAGTGTAGGTTCAAAATCGGATTTTCTGAATTTTGAAAAGGAGTTGAGTATGACAGAAGCAATTACCGAGTACAGAAACGAAAACACCAAAGATATTGATTTATTATCAACTATCGACATGGTGAGAAAAATGAACGAAGAAGATCAAATTGTTGCAAAAGTTGTTGGAGATGAAGCTCCAAATATTGCAATGGCAATTGACATTATCGCAAAATCATTTCTTAAAGGCGGAAGATTATTCTACTTTGGAGCTGGAACATCTGGCAGACTTGGAATATTAGATGCTTCTGAATGCCCTCCAACATTTAGCGTTGACCCTTCAATGGTACAAGGAATTATTGCCGGAGGCCCAAAAGCTATTTTGCACGCAGCAGAAGGAGCAGAAGACAACTTTGACGAAGGAAAAAAAGATGCCAATATTCTTACAGACAAAGATGTTTGCGTTGTTATTTCCGCTAGTGGAAATCCAAAATATCTTCTAGGCGTTCTTGAAAAAGCCGATGAGATTGGGGCTGCAACTATTGCCATTACTTGTAATTCAAAAGGTAAAATTGCAGAAGAAGCTGGTCATGTAATTTGTGCCGAAGTTGGACCAGAAGTTATCGCAGGTTCAAGCAGATTAAAAGCAGGAACAGCACAAAAAATGATTTTGAACATGCTTTCTACTGGGTCTATGATTAAAATAGGTAAAACTTACGAAAACTTTATGATAGACTTGAAAGCAGTAAATGAAAAACTTAAAGACAGAGCAATCCGTATAGTTTCTCAAATTGCGGGAGTAACGAATAGCGAAGCACTTGCATCATTATTAAAATGCAACTGGGAAATTAAAACTGCAATTGTAATGAATCAATTGAAAGTTGATACAGATGAAGCGAGATTAGAATTAAAAAAACACGGTGGGGTTTTGAGAAAAATCATAAACACACAAACCGTGTAGGAGGATAAGAAAGAGATGAAATTAACAGTACTTGGAGCAGGATGTTGGGGGCTTACTTTGGCGTGGCTTTTAACAGATAACTTTGAAGATATTACCGTTTGGGGTAGAGAACAAGATCTATCACAAGATTTAATAGAAAATAAACACACATCAAAACCACTTGAAGTTCAATTAGATAAAAAAATCGAAATCACTTCAGATTTAACAAGTGCAATAAAAGATGCGGACATAATCCTATCTGTTATTGCAACTTCAGGGACTCGTGACGTTTGTGAACACTTAAAAAATGCGGGAATAAAATCAGAACAAGTACTTGTTAATGCTTCTAAAGGGATTGAAATACCATCTCTTATGAGAATGTCAGAAGTTATAAAAGACGTTCTTCCTAATCAAAAATTGGTTATTTTATCTGGTCCAACTCTAGCAAAAGAAGTTCTTCAAGGCAAACCTACCGCAGCTTGCGTAGCTTGTGAAGACATTGAAACAGCAGAATTTGTTCAAAAAGCTTGCAATGTACCAAACAAATTCAGATTATATACAAATACAGATGTAATCGGAGTTGAACTTGGCGGTAGTTTGAAAAACGTAATTGCTATTGCTTCTGGATTTGCACACACAATGAATTTAGGAGACAACTGTTCTGGAACACTTTTAACTCGTGGAATGGCAGAAATTGTAAGAGTAAGTATCCAACTTGGAGCAAATCCATCAACACTATACGGACTTTCTGGAATGGGCGACTTGATTGCAACTTGTTCTTCTCCAATGTCTAGAAATTACACTGTTGGTTCAATGCTTGCCAAAGGTAAAAAAATCAACGATATTTTAGCAGAACTTGGGTCCGTTGCAGAAGGGGTAAAAACTTCTAAAGCTATTTGCGAATTAGCAAAAAAATTAAATATTGAAGTTCCTGTATCTAGTGCAATCTACGAAGCCGTTTATACAGATATTACACCAGAACAATTGCTATCAAAATTAATGAATAGAAAACTTAAAGAAGAAGAAAGATACGTATAATGAAATTTGCCGTTAGATACTTAAAAAATACATTTTATCCGCTAAATCTTCCAGATTCAATGAAACTTGAAGATGGGCAAATGGTTATTGTCCGTACTGAAAAAGGCGAAGAAGCACTGAAAGCATTTATTGTAAATTCTCAAATCGAAAAAATTTGGGAACATTCAAAAAATAAACCAGAACCTCTTCCCGTAATTAGAACAATGACACAAAGAGATTTGCAAACATTAGAAGAAATAAAAAAAGAAGAAGTTACGGCTTATTTTAAATGCCAAGCTCTAGTAAAGCAACACAAACTTTCGATGAATCTTGTTCAATGCAGGATTACATTTGATAGAAGAAAAATAACTTTTTACTATACCGCTCCAGAAAGAGTTGACTTTAGAGCGTTGCTAAAAGACCTTACTCAAGTATTTACAAGAGTAAGAATCGATTTACGCCATATTGGAGTAAGAGACGAAACCTCAATTTTAGAGGGTGTTGGATTATGTGGACAACCTTTCTGCTGTTCAAGCTTCCTTAGAAAATTTGCGACAATCAATGTTAAACTTGCAAAAGACCAAGGAATGCCAATTGCTCCAGGAAAAATTTCTGGAACTTGCGGAAGACTTTTATGTTGCTTAACTTATGAATATTCAAATTATATTGATGCGGCTAAAGGAATGCCTCCAATTGGCTCATCTGTGATGACAACAGAAGGTCTTGGGAAAGTTTGCTATCTGCAATTTATGAGTGGGAAAGTTGCAGTAAAAATGGAAGACGGAAAAACAAAAGAATTCGACAAAAACGATATCGAAATGGTTGATGCAGATGTTAACGTAGAAATTGATGTTCCCGCTATTAACAACTACCAAGATGAAGATAGTAGCAATATCGACATCAAACAACTTGAAGATGACAAAAACAGTTCCACTGGAAATATTTAAAATTTTTGAAAGCAAAAGGCAAAAACCTTTTGCTTTTTAAATATGTTTGATTTTATAATATGAGCGAGGATTCTGCATTAAGAACCCCCACGAAAATATACAAATTAATGGAGAAAAACAATGAGCGTATTGGAAGCAGGAATGATGGTTTGTTTCGGTGCAAGCTGGCCATTCCAAGTAGTTAAAACATTCAAATCAAAAGAGGTTGGAGGAAAAAGTATCCTATTTTTATGGTTAGTTGAAATTGGATATGTAATGGGAATGTTGCACCACATATTATACGCACCTGATAAAGTAATTTATTTATATCTGATGAACTTTATACTTGTTGGGGCGGATATGACCCTATATTACAAATACAAACACGATGCAAAAGTTAGAGCGGATTTAGCCAAAGCAGAACTTCCTGCAAATGTTGTACCGGAAGAAGTTCCTGTTGAAGTTGAATAAGCATTTATAATTTATCCCTCACCTTTAATCGTAGGGGATAAGGAACAGGGAAATAAGGGAAGAAGTTCGTTACGTAATTATTACGTCATTCTGAGGGGTGAACTATTGAGTATGTAATATTATTTCGCAAATTTACCGAAGAATCTCTGACCGAACGCTATTGCAAAAATTGGTCGGCGTGGCAACGCCGACTTTACATATAAATTTACTTATACTGTTTTTTACCAATAAAATCTTTCCAATATGTTCCGTTACCCTTCGGGCTGATGTCATGAACTGCATAATATGCACAAGCAAGAGTCCCTGTATATCCAGATCCATTACAATATTGAGAAGACGCTTTCAATGTAGTTGAATAATGAGCATAAGCATTACTAGTATAATCGTTATCCGGGTGGTCTGCTCCTTCAGGAATAATATGACCATCTGTGGTAAATAAAAAATAAAATATATCTATTCCTAAAGTATTTGGTCTTTTATCCCCATTCAAATCAACACATAATCTTGGACCATTAAACCCACTTTTAGGCACATCATCAAACCAAATGTACTTCCCTGAAATATCATTTCTCATACCAACGTTATCGCACATTGGTAATGTTTTACTCCCCTTCATTGTATATATTGAATATGGCATGGTTGTTAAATTATCACCATTTTCATCTTTAGAACTATATACCCAATCAGAAAATTTACTAAAACCATTAAGATACTTGGGGAGTTCTTTCACTAAAGCACCATTTCCATATTCGAAAACATAATCCGGAATAGACTGTTCATGATCATCCATAAACTGCATACTAATTTGATTCCATTCTGAATAGGTCTTTTTCAATTGAGCTTGTAAATCTCTATTTCTAACATTTTCCATAAGACTAGGAATTGTCATTGCCGCAACAATTCCAATTATACCTAATGTTATTAGCACCTCGGCAAGGGTAAAAGCTAGTGAATGCTTGAAAAGCTGACTACCCCCCCCCCGTTACATTTCTTAACACTCTATTCATATAACGCTCCTTATTTCTTCTTATTTCCTCATTCATTATAAAGGATTGCTATAACCTTTGCAATAGTTTTTTGATGTTATGGATAAAAACACCGCCACAGATCTCATGCCAGTAGCGGTGTTTTTTATTATTATTTATTGAACAAAATTATTCTTGATTTTGTTCTGGTTCTTTGATTTCAGGTTCTTCAGAAGTTTCTTCTGTTTTTTCAACATCTTCAGAATTTTCTTGATTGTCTTCAGAATCATTTCCTTCATCTTCAGAAGAAGTTTCCTCTTCTTTTTCTTCCTCTGAATCGTCATCTTCTTCTGACTCTAAATCTTCGTCAGATTCTTCTGCTTCATCCTCAGCTTTTAAAGCTTCTTCAATTTCTTTTTCATCTTTTGCTCTAATTACAGGGATTGAAAGCATCAAAGCCATTTGATCTCCTTCTTGATCAAAATTCAACTCAAGAGCATCTTTATCCATTTCAACGTATTTTGAAAGAAGCTCTACAAGTTCTCTTCTCATACGTTGTAATAATTCTGGAGTAAGATTTGTTCTATCTTGCATAAGAACAACACGCAATCTGTTACAAGCAACATCTTTAGCGTTTTCTTCTTCTTTTTCAGTTTGTTTAAATAAACTCAAAACTTTGTTGCAAATTTCTTTTAATAAATTTTCACTCATCTTACTTCTCCTTACCTACAAGGTGAGAGAAGAATTTCTTAACCTTGGTCATAAAACTTGTTTCTTCTTCAAGATTAAGGAATGGAACTTCTTCGCCCATTATTCTATGTGCAACATTTCTGTACGCTCTACCAGCTAGTGAATTTTCATCATTAACAATAGGTTCACCTTTATTTGTAGAGGTAATAATTCCTGTATCTTCTGGAATAATACCAATCAAGTCAGCAGAAAGAATTTCTGCAACATCCTCAACACTCATCATATCATTTGATTTGATAAGATTTGGTCTTACTCTATTGATAAGCAATTTATAAGATTCAATTTCTTCTCTAGCTTCCAACAAACCAATAATTCTATCCGCATCACGAACCGCAGACATTTCTGGAGTTGTAACAACAATTGCTTCAGAAGCACCCGCAACAGCATTTTGAAAACCTTGTTCTATACCCGCTGGGCAGTCAACTAAAATAAAATCAAAGTCTTTTTGTAATTGTTCGCAAATTTCTTTCAATTGTTCTTCGGAAACCGCAGTCTTGTCACGAGTTTGAGCCGCTGCTAATAAACATAGATTAGGATTTTTCTTATCCTTAACCAATGCTTGTTTCAATTTACAGCGTTTCTCAACGACATCAACAATTGTATAAACGATTCTGTTCTCCAAACCAAGTAACAAATCTAGATTTCTAAGTCCCAAGTCAGTATCAATCATCACGACTTTATTACCAGCTTTTGCAAGAGCAGTACCGATATTAGCGTTAGTAGTTGTTTTTCCCACTCCGCCTTTTCCGGATGTAATTACTATTACTCTACCAGTCATTTATATCTCCTTAATTTTCTTCATGTATTTTTCTTATAACAATACTGCCATTATATGTAAACGCTTCCTCTGGAATGTATTCACTAGATTTTTGAATGTATGGCAAATTGATTGTATCTGGTCTTCTCGCAAAAACTTCACCTATTCTAATTTGAACAGGATTAAGTTTCAACGCTCTAATTTTTGCATAATTATTTCCATCTGAACCAGCATGAGCAATACCACCCAAAATACCCCAAACGGTAATATCACCTTTTGCAATAATCTCAGACCCCGGATTTACATCTCCGATAATTACAATATTACCATCAGATGATATACTCTGGCCTGAACGAATTGTTTTTCTCAAATATAGAGTAGGAAGAGATTCTGGAGCGTTTTTCAACGCAGAAATTTCTTCATCGGACTCTTCTTTAACTTCTTGAGCTTCAACTTTTTCTGCAATTGTTTCATCGTGGCGAACAATTGGTGAAATTTCATCTTCATCAGATTTTTCTTCTTGAGAATTCTTCTCAGTAGAAACTTCTTTTTCAGAAGTTTTTTCTTCTTTTGGTTCTGAATCCTCTCCAAAAATATTATCCAAAGCATTTGAAACTTCAGGAGTTGGTTCTGTTGTTTCAAAAGCGGGAGCTTCAATTTCATTTGTAAATTCTGAGACTTTAATACCCAATGCAGTTGCAGATTCTAACGTAGTGGTTGAACTTGTACTAATGAATGCAAGTTGTGATTCCATCAACTCAACAAGGGCTTTAATACTAGTTAATTCTGCTTCTGAAAGATTAACTGAACCCAATTTTAAACAGATATGTTTACCCTTTGATTCTGGCATATCTAAAATTCGTGAAAGTTCATAAATAATTTCAGAAGTCTTTTTCGCAGCGGTTAAATCAACGATAAAACCGTTTTCAATATATCCCTTATCCATTTTTCCCTTTCTTATAAATTTGGTTACATGGATAAGGTACACGAAACAAGTCAAGACTTCAAGAAAATATGTACTTTTTGTAAATTAAATATTAATCCCTATGCTAAATAACTTTTTACAGTTTTATTATAAATATTTTTAATTGCAGATGAATAAGAAGAGCCTTCACAATAGATTTGACCAATTGCATCAATATTATTCATATCAGCTTTCTTAACCCCTCTTGAAGCATATCTTTCAGGGTATTTTGAAATATTTCTGATTGCAGCTTCTAATCCTTTTTCTGGAGTTGAAAAATATCCGAAACCTTTTGAACTTTTACCAGCATCACCAGCAGCTCTATAACCCATAAAGTTGTTATGTTGAGCCAAATTGCTTGTTCCAAATCCTGATTCTTGACCAATGATTGATAAAACTAATGCAACATCTACATTATATTTTTCACATAATTGAGTAATTACTGCTTCTTTACCTCTTAAATTCCCCTTCAATAATCCTGGTTTAATTTTTGAAGAAGAACTGCTTACATAGCTTGAAGAAGATACTTTTGAAAATGGATTTGAAGAAGTATTACTTGAGAAATTAAAATTATATGAAACTGGTCCAAAATTAAAAGTTGGAGCAGTAGATAATATTGGCATTGAATAATTGAAACTTGGAAGTTGATATTGAGGCATAGTCAAAGAACCAAAAGTTCCAACATAAGGAGTAGCAGAGGCAGCTGCAGTAGTAGCTGCAATAGCAAATAGCGATGGCATTGAACATCCATATATCGGATACATCGGCATAATTGGGAAATTCATATATGCCCCAGCTAAAGCCATTCCTAAACTAGGAGTTGAAATTGAGAAAACATTTTGACAGCAAGGACCAGCAAATGGATTTCCACCCATTGTTGATGGAGGAGGACCCATATGGTCAATTCGACTATGTAATGCTGCCATGTAAACGTTTGTCATAATATCTCTTATATCCCCTGTACATATATAAAGTATTTTTGTATATATAAATTGCATACATTACCTTAAATTGTTAACAAATATTAAATATTTTTACAAATTGATTAATTGTATCAGGTATGTTTATTATATATTTATATAAGGCGAAGGGTTATTATAAGAATGTTTAACGAAACTAAAACACACGAAATCACAGTCGACGTAGTTATTTTAACAATTAAAAACAACGCAATTCACGTATTGCTAGTAAAAAGAACTACTGAACCATTTAAAGGAAGATGGGCTATTCCAGGGGGTTATGTAAGATTATCAGAAAATCTTGACGAAGCAGCACTCAGAGTATTGAAAGAAAAAACTGATGTAGATAACATCTATCTTGAACAACTATATACATTCGGAGACCCTCTTAGACACCCTAACGCTCGTGTAATTACTTGTGCATATTTTGCTCTCGTGAGATCTGAAGATATTAAAATCGTATCAACTCCAGAACTTGGCTGGCATAAAGTTAGCGACCTTCCACCACTTGCTTATGACCACAAAGAAATTATTCAATATTCTCTTAAAAGAACCCGAGAAAGACTTGAATTATGTCCAGTTGCGTACCAGTTATTGCCAGAAAAATTTACGCTTACTGAAATGCAAAAAGCTTATGAACTAATTATGGAAAGAAAATTAGACAAACGTAATTTTAGAAAAAAAGCTCTTGCAACTGATGGACTAATAGAGCTTGAAGAATATACAAAATCTTCATCAAAACGTCCAGCAAGACTATATACTTTTGAAAATATTGAATTAAACTCTAAAAGAGCACATTTTATTAAAAAGGAGAAAATAAAATAATGGCTAATATATTATGGATAATTGAAACTATCGCAGCAGTACTTTTGACGATTCTAGTATTGCTTCACTCTCCAAAAGGTGACGGCATCGGAGGAATCGGAGGAGCATCACATGTTTTCGCATCTCAAAAAAGTGCTGAAAAAGGTTTGAATAAACTTACAGGAATTATTTGTGCAATATTTATCTTCTGCACATTCCTATTAGGTTTTGGAATTGTTAAGTAGCAAAACAATTCAAACAATAGAAATTTTAATCCCCGACAATTCGGGGATTTTTTAACGCCATATTTTTATAAAGGAGCAAACTAAAATGAATATATTAGTAACAGGAGCATCACGAGGAATAGGAAAAGCTATTGCAAAATCGCTTCAAAACTATGGAAATGTTTTCGTTACCGCAAGAAACGAGGAAAAACTCAAAGAATTTGGAGAGGGAATGTATTTTGTTTGCGACCTTTCTAAAGAAGAAGATTTAATTAAACTTGGTGATTTTATCCAAGAAAAAAAAATTGACATTTTAGTCAATAACGCTGGAGATTACGTATATTGTGGTATTGAAGATACTGAAATTTCGAAATTAAACGAAATGCTCTCAATTAATCTTAAAGCTCCAATATATTTAATGCACAGTGCCGTTCCTCATATGAAAGCAAACAAATTTGGACGAATTATCAATGTCGGTTCAATTTCAGGAGTAATGGGTGAAGCATACGCAAGTATGTATTCTGCAACAAAAGCTGGACTTATTGGATTATCAAAAGCAACAGGCTTAGAATTAGCAGAATTCGGAATTACAGTAAACACAATTAACCCAGGGTGGGTCGATACAGAATTAGGCAAATCTTCAATAGAAGATAGCGATTTTTCAGAAGAAGAAATTTTGGAAAGTATCCCCCAACGAAGATTTGTTAAGCCAGAAGAAATTGCAGGACTTGTAAAATATCTAATCTCTGAAGAGGCAAAAGGAATTACAGGTCAATCCATAAATATTTGTGCAGGATTGTCCGTAGGCATTTAACAATTCTTCACATTTTAAAATAATAACGCAAAATTTTTATTTAGAAGCGTTATACACTTACAAGTAGATTTAAAAAGGATTAAGTAAGTGCAAATTTCAAACAATTTAACCTCGCCACATTTTGGCTCTTTTAAGATTTCACCTAAAGCTCAGAAAAAACTTCATACATTAACACCACAAGATTTGAGTCTCCTTCGCAAAGCAGAAGAAGAATTAGCAGGTATTACAACTAGAACACTGGAATTAACAGAAGATCTTGAACCAAGGATAACTGATAACGGTCCAGACGTTTTTGTAAAACTTTTTCACCCTGTAAAGCCAAAAACCAACGAATTGAACATCACTACAATTTGGGATGGTTCTCCAATAATTAATTTTAGAAGGAAAGGACAAAGATTCTGTTTAAGAGTTCCATTCGATTCAAATGAGGAGGCTCTTGAAGCATATAAAACAATGAAAGAAGCCAAGACCCCTCTAGGACAAGCAATTGAAACAGTTAAAATTCTTGATAGACAAATGGCAAAAATTATTCGCAAAGATTAAATTAGAAAATATACATGAAAGGAAAAAACGATGCAAATCAACAACAATTACTCTTCTCCAAACTTTGGAATGGCATTAAGAATTAAACCGGAAGCAATGGAAGCATTGAAAAAAGCCCCAATGGAAACATTAGAAACTCTTGAAAAAATAGGTGACAACTTAAAAGATACTAAATATTATCATATGGAAATTTTAAAAAATTTAGAACCTCGAATTACTTCTCAATATGCAAATAAATATAGAGATTCCTTTGAAGTACCTAGACCATCAGAAAACCGACCTTCAGATTTTTTGACTTTTAACACAATATGGGATGGAACAGAAATTTACGGTAATAAAAAAGGTCAAAAAGTACAAGAAGTAATCAAGTACGCTTCAAACGAGGCTGCTTTAGAAGCATACCAAAGAATTAAAGCAGCTCCTACCAGTTTAGAAAGAGCTGCAATACTTACGAAAGAATTAGATAATAGAGAAATCGAAAGAGTTGCAGAAGCTAAAGCGAAAGATGAATTGGCTAAAGCCATAGAAAATAAAGCAAATGATTTATTCTCGAAATTTGGAAGTAAAGAAGCTCAATAGCAGAACGACATAAATATACAAAAGCGAAGTGGTTGAAAGGTCACTTCGCTTTTGTATATGGGAGTAACGAACTTATTCCCCTATTCCCTCGAAACCAATTTATCAACTTATTGACTTATCGTCTAAAAAAAGTTAATAAAACTTCTATTTTAATTGAAATCTGATATTTTTATGGGATAATCAGAGTGAGGCTAAATATAAAATAGCGATGTACATATAATAAAAAGGGAAAAGAAAAAATGGCAAGATTAACTCCATTGGAAAAAATTAGAAACATTGGTATTGCAGCCCACATCGATGCAGGTAAAACAACTACAACAGAACGTATTTTGTTCTACACTGGTAAAACTCACAAAATCGGTGAAACTCACGATGGTGCTGCTGTAACAGACTTTATGGAACAAGAAAAAGAACGTGGTATTACAATCCAATCAGCTGCAGTAACAGCTTCTTGGAAAGGTCACCAAATCAACATCATTGATACCCCTGGACACGTTGACTTCACAATCGAAGTTGAACGTTCTTTACGTGTATTAGACGGTGTTGTAGCTGTATTCTGTGCAGTTGGTGGTGTACAATCACAATCTGAAACTGTTTGGAGACAAGCTAATAGATACGAAGTTCCTCGTATGGTATTCGTAAACAAAATGGATAGAACTGGTGCTGATTTCTACAGAGTTGTTGATCAAATCAAAACTAGATTAGGTGCTAACGCTGTTCCAATCCAATTACCAATCGGTTCTGAAGATAAATTTACAGGCTTAATTGACCTTATGACAATGAAAGCTGAAATCTATACTAACGACTTAGGTACAGATATTAAAGAAGAAGATATTCCAGCTGATATGCTAGAAAAAGCTAAAGAATATCACGATGCTATGGTTGAAGCTATCGCTTCTGAAGATGATGCTTTGATGGAAAAATACTTCGAAGATTCAGATTCAATTACAGTTGACGAATTAAAAGCTGTATTGAGAAAAGCTGTTTGCAACAACAAAATCGTTCCTGTAACTTGTGGTACAGCTTTCAAAAACAAAGGTGTTCAATTGTTATTGAACGCAATCGTTGATTATATGCCATCACCAGTAGATGTAAAAGCTATCGAAGGTGAATTAGAAGATGGAACAAAAACTGAAAGACATTCTTCTGACGACGAACCATTCTCAGCTTTGGCATTCAAAGTTATGACAGACCCATTCGTTGGTCGTTTAACATTCTTAAGAGTTTATTCTGGTAAAATCACTTCTGGTTCATATGTTCTAAATGCTACAAACGGCAAAAAAGAACGTATTGCTAGATTGGTTAGAATGTACGCTGACCAAAGAATTGAAGAATCTGAAGTTTACGCTGGTGACATTTGTGCAGCTGTTGGTTTGAAAGATACAACAACAGGTGATTCATTGTGTGATGAAAAAGCTCCAATTATCTTGGAAAGAATGACATTCCCAGAACCTGTAATTTCAGTTGCTATTGAACCAAAAACAAAAGCTGACCAAGACAAAATGGGTATTGCTCTTCAAAAACTTGCTGAAGAAGATCCATCATTCAGAGTTAAATCTGATGAAGAAACAGGTCAAACAATCATCTCTGGTATGGGTGAACTTCACTTAGACATCATCGTTGACCGTATGATGAGAGAATTCAAAGTTGAAGCTAACATCGGTAAACCACAAGTTGCTTACCGTGAAACAATCAGAGGAAACGCTGACCAAGATTCTAAATTCATCCGTCAATCAGGTGGTAAAGGTCAATATGGTCACGTTAAAGTTAGAATTTCTCCAGCAGAAGAAAATGCAGGATTTGTATTCGAAAATAAAATCGTTGGTGGTGCAATTCCTAGAGAATACATCGAACCAGCAAGAAAAGGTATGGAAGAAGCTCTTGAAGGCGGTATCTTAGCTGGTTATCCAATGATTGACGTTAAAGTTGAACTTTACGATGGATCATATCACGAAGTCGATTCATCTGAAATGGCATTCAAAATCGCTGGTTCTATGGCTATCAAAGAAGGTTGCCGCAAAGCTCAACCTTGCATCTTAGAACCAATGATGAAAGTTGAAATCGAAATTCCAGATGAATTCACAGGTACAATTATCGGTGACATTTCAAGAAGACGTGGTCGTGTTGAAGGTCAAGAACCTCAAGGTAACACAGGTAATGTTATCGTTAGAGCACTTGTTCCATTGGCTAACATGTTTGGTTATGCTACTGACTTGAGATCTAACACTCAAGGTCGTGGTACATTCTCTATGGAATTCCATAACTACGAACAAGTTCCTAAGAACATCGAAGAAGAAATTATTTCTAAATCAGGAGCTAAAGCTTAGTTTTAGAAAAATAATTTTAAATATAAAAAGAGCGGATTTTATAAAATCCGCTCTTTTTATCTCTTCTAACTATTTAATTTTTAGTTTTTATTTACCGCTTATACCTCCATATACAAACTCGTTCTTGATATTTGCCATCAACAGCTTTTGCCAAGCTGATTCATAACCGTTAATTTCATTCAATTGAGTTTCTAAATTTTCTTTCTGTAAATCTAATTCAGATTCCCAAGAATTTAAAGTTGATAACTCAAATTCGTGTTCATTTTGAAGTTGAAGTAACATTTCTGAATATTCTTCAGTACCATAACCATAATCTTCATCATAATATAATGCTTGCAATTGTTGGTTATATGCTTGTTGTTTTGCAGCAGCATCTTTAGTTGCTGATAATTGTTGCATTTGAATATTTGATAATTTTGAACTAATTAAACTTTTTTGTTGTGTATAGAATAACAGTTTTTCTTGTAAATTTGAAATAGCCATATTCGGTCACCTCTTCTTATTTTAATCTCTCTTGTATATATAAAGTATTTTGATTTTGTCCAATTTCAGAGTTAAGGGATTCTGTTACATTTGTTTACAAATTATTTTTACACTAGCAAAATATATATTTATGCACATTATATGAATGGAGGTATCTAATGAACAACTCAATTAACAAATTCAATGCAACACCATCATTCCAAGGAAACTTCGTCGTAAGAACCGCAACAAAAGATGCAAAACGTATCGCAAATATTCAAAAACTTTTTAGAGAATCGACAAAAGACATGCCAAACGATGTATTGGCACTAAAATTTGACAAAGAAGACAAAATTGACGTTCTACAAACAACCAAAAGTGAAGGTACAATTTTTGCACTTAGCGAAGGATTCAATAGTTGGCTAGATAAATTTTCAGACAATGAAATTTCTAAAAAATTAACTAAGGTATTGAAAACTTTAAAAGAAGAAATCCATTTTGATAGCAAAAACTCCAACTTTGAAAAGGAAATAGAAGAAATTGCAAGAAAGAAAAGAGCCAACCAATTCAAAGCCGATACTTTAAGAGAACATGGCAATGAAGAAATGGCAAAAAGATTTGAAACCCTTGCAAGATTCAATCAAAAGAAAATTGATGGAATAGAAGCAGAAAAACAAGTTAATAAAAAAGCCTTTCTAAAAAAGATAAGTGAGATTACCAAAGACGATCCTATTTTTGAAACATACTTATCAATATTTTAATAATTAACAATAATCAAGATATAATAAACCAAACGGCACAGGTTAAGTTTTAACCTGTGCCGTTAAATCTTTTGGGTTAGTGATTCCCAATTTCAGTAAAGCCATTGTCTGCTAGAATTTTTTGAAGTTCGGTATCCCCACCTTCACCATCAATTGCTCTTCCTAGAGAAACATGAAGTTTGACATCTGGCTCATCTTCTATCTTTAAATTTTCAGATTTAAGGACTTTGCCTGATGCATCACATGTTGTCATAGTGATTTTGACTAACTTTTCATTCTTATCATATTCATATTTTTTATAATAGTTTCTCTCTCCATCACCAGAATAACTTCTTTCTGTAAAGGATTTTAATTTCCCTTCAGGGGTTCTTACCTCTTCTTCATCAAATGGAGCTATTTCTGGATTGTTATTATTATAATCAACTCGACAAATAGTATTTCCATCTTTATCTTTTTCTATTGTGTAACCAGTGTCTTTATTTGTTACTCCTTTTAGGTTTTTATTTGTTATCTGTTTTGTCCCTTCTATATAAGGACTCTCATCTCCTGATTTAACATTAGTAAAATGACCTATTTTATTCATTATTTTTTTTGTTTCTTCTGAATTCAGGAGTTTGTTTACTGTTTCAGTATCAAGAGTCTCATCTTTAATTTCACCTGCTTTTATAAAAATACTCTCAGAATCTTTTGAGGTTGTATTTTTACATGTCCCTATTTTTAAATTTGGGTAATTCCCGTCAAATCCATCTACGCCTGATATTGTCATTACTTTCTCCTTTCTAATAGTTAATAACAATTATTTACTAGTTATTAAACGGATTTATTATGAGGATACTTTAGCGATTTCAATTAATTTGATACGTTTCTTAATAGTTATTAGCTATTATTATAAAGTCATTATACGTTAGGAATTTGTTATCACATTTATTTGATTTTTCATTTTAAACTTAAATTCAATAAATAAAGGGGGCATTGGAAAAATTTTTCCCAATGCCCCTCTTTTGTGAGTGATGAAAATCAACTATTTTGCACTATTCGTTACAGCCGAAAGCGATAGTAATGTGTTCTCTTGGATTAACCGCAGATATTTTATATCCACGAGGGTCAACAAGGTAAGCAAATTCATCACCGGTAGTTTGGAATAAGCCCATTGTACCAGACAAAGCAGTTCTTGTTACATCAACTGGTGCCTTAACTGTTTGATATAAACCATCACCCAAGCTTCGAGCAGAAGCACCGAATTGACCTTGGAAGGCATGACCTAACATATAACCTGCATCGTTAGAAACATTTTCAGCAGCATTACCAACAGTTGTTAAAATACCGCCTGCAGTTCTACCGACAACACCAATCAATGAACCAGCCCAAGTGAATGGCATTTCCACTAATCTTGCAACAGGGTTAACATTTTTTGATTTGTTAACTTGTGCTTGCAAAATCTGTTTAGGTAATTTAGTTTTACAATCACCATTTTTGATTTCAGTAAAGGCCAATTTTAACGCACCTTTTTCGCAACCAGAAGGTCTAATAACTTCTACAACTTGACCAGTTACAGTTGAACCGCAAGGATAAGTTACACCGTTAATTGTTACATCTTCTAAAGTATTAGCTCTGAAATATTGACCAACGTGAGAAGATTTTGCCGTAACTTGGTCTATCATAGATAATTTCAATGTTGGAATTTTGACAATTTCTTCGTGTTCAATCAACGCATTTTTATCAACTGGACAAGCTGGACAAATTGTATTCGCTGTTTTTGGATTTGTGTCATAACCCAACGCTACACGCACAGTTTGCATCATTGAAGCGATATCAGCACGAGAAGCATCTTTGTTTGGCATAATCATATTTGGAGTAGGTGAATCTTTTAACGCACCACTATCCAAAGATTTTGCAACAGGAATTCTTGCCCAATCAGGAACTTTATTACCATCAGAATATCTACTCAAGATTTCATCGGCTTTACATCTATCTATATCACAAGTCATACCTTTCGCAATTGAAGTTAAAGCTTCAACACGAGTTACTGGAGCTTTAGGACGGAAGGTTCTGTTTGGATAACCTTTCATCAAATCTTCGTCAACAGCTTTTGCAATTGCAGGGTTTGCCCAATTTGATTTTGCAACATCTGAAAACATTGTATTTCTAGATAAATCACAATCTAAATTAAAGCCTTTAACCAACATTGTTGCAAATTCTGCACGAGAAATATTTCTATTTGGTTTGAAAAATCCATCTGGATAACCAACCACAACATCATTTATTGCTAACTTGTCTATATCACAAGCAGCCCAATGACTATTTGGCACATCTGGGAATTGACATCCGCCAAAAGGAGCCGCACCACCTGTAATATTTTGAATTTGTTGTGGGATTTCATAAGGAATTAGAGTTTTCTTAACGGCATTGATAGAGTTTTTTGTTTGAATATCAATAGGGCAAGAATTTCCATCCATTTTACGTTCATTTCTATCAATAGTTATACCATTATATTTATTTGGGCATTCATTTAAGCAAGGCATTTGAGATGCAGCACCAGTAATTTGTCCATCGGTTGCAACAGTTGAACCATTAATATTTGAAGACATTCTACTTGATGGACAACCTTTTAATGCTTTTTCTGTCGAAAAGATAGAATTTGCAGGTTCCCCTACATAATTATTTGTACCATAAATTGCTTGAGGGTAACCATAAACCTGTTTCATTTCTGCACTATCAGGCTTACCTGTTTGTGGACACAATGCAGTAGATGGAACAGCTGGCTTGTCACAACTTATTTCATCTGGACAACCACAATCAGGTTTCTTTTTCTCTGGACAAGGTTCTTGCTTTTTGATTGGGCAAGGTTGTTTTTTCTTGCATTCGCAATCAGACAAATTTTTCTTACATTTTGTACAAGTTTGGGGCTGTGGTGTCGCAACAGGACATGCTGGACCAGTTACAACAGGAAGAGCCTCATCAGGTGCTTTCGTATTGCACGGGCAAGCTGCCATTGCTGGAGTCAAGGAACACGTAGCTATTCCAACGGCAATCGCAGCAGCCACAGTTAGTTTTTTAATTGACATTTTTACCTCCTTGTTTAGTGTGAGTTTTGTTTAAAATAAACAAAAGTTTTATTTAAAAAACAAACATATACCAGATTATGTACTTTTAGCAGAATTGAAAACATTAGCAAAATTACTTATTCGACTGGATAATATTAAAACTACTAAGTTTGTAACAATTTCTACACAAATAGCAATATTTTTACATTTTGTGTTTTATTATATATGTGTGAAGTTTTAAATTAGGCAGGTGTTTAGTATGTATAGTAAAGAGTTCATGAAATTTTTGTATGGCTATCAAAAAGATGAGTTCAAACCTAAAGAACCCATGCGTAAAGAAATTCGTTTCAAAAACAACAAATCTGGTAAACTAGCAGAAGTTTACGTTACAGAAAAAGCGAACAATTACTAAACATTAGCCTTAGTTGATATAAGCATTTTCAATTAATTTTACCTCAAACGAACTACCAGCAGGAATAGTTAAACTACCTCCTGTTGAGGTTAATGCTGTTAATGGAGATAAAACGGTTGCCCCTGTATAGCCAACAAAACCTACTATTGTTGGGATAGGAGAAATTATTACACCGAGTGGATTGTTTGCAAGCTTTGTTGAAGTTTTTCGTGTTTTTCTATAAAAAGCTTCACCCTTATCGATTTGCTTGCCAACATTTTTCCAATACTGATGTTGTCCTTTGATGTTGTTTAAATAAATATGTTTAGAATCCGCCTTTGTTATCTTTCCATTCACAGGAATACTTTTGCCATTATAAATTATACTTGTAATTCTTATTACAACTAAACCACCATTACCAGTTTTTTGAGGACGATGGACATCCTCAATTCGCCCATAAATTTTTGAGCCAACTGGAATTGAAATATATGACTTATAAACTGGAGCATAAGTTGTAAAACTCAAAGTATTCCCAGATCTTAGCCAATCAGAAATTTTCTGGTCAGAACGAACTTGAAATTTTGTACCCGCAGGAATTTTTATAGCATTTTTTAAATCTGCTTTTGTAACATTTGGTGCTTCAACAGTATAAGTCGGGGTTGCTTTTGGTACAGCAATTGTAGTTGTAGAACTTGTTGCTGGTTTTTGAGGAGTGGTTGTTTTTGCTGAATCAACCTTTGGAAGAGCTGGTAATACATCATATTGAAGTTTTGAAGTATCATATTTTTTCTTAATTTCCTCATCTACAGATAAGTCCAAATCTAGTGCCAACACAGGCATAGAACTTACAATTAAACTAAAAAATATTATCAAACTGTTTTTTAAAATACTATTCATAATTCACCAAATTTATTCAGATTTCTTTATTAACTTTCCAGATGAAAAAATCAAAATTAAAAAAGCAATAAAATTCAAAACAAAAGACAACACAGATGAAAAATATACAGTAAAACTAAGCATTATAAGTAAAATTGCAACAATAATAGCAAGTTTTTTGTTCCCAAAAATATCCCACAATCTTTTTGCATAATTTACTAAAAACAAATATAAAAAGAATAAAAAAATTACAAACGAAATCCAATATAGAGAAGGATTAATATAAAATTTTGATCCAACAAAATACATTCCAACAATAACTATAATTTGAGATATAAAAATAATTACCGAATTTACAAAGAATTTCAATTTCCCTATCGGAGTATCAATTTTAAAAAAATTAGTTTTTGCCTCATCAAAAATAACTTCTTGCATATCTCTTCCCTTCAATAATACTTTATCATTATTTAGTTTTTATCGCAAGAAATTTAGAAAGTTGTTGCACAGCACTACAAAAAGATAAATATGAACTTTTACACCCCAAGAAAGGAAACAATATATAATCATTGCATTTTATATCAAAACCCAAACAACAAATTAAATGAGTAAATTTTCTACATAACTATTTTTTAAATTCTTCAATAAGTTTATTAATTGCCTCAATTTGTGAAGGCGTAAGTTCTGAAACATCAAGAACTTGTTTTTTGTTCACTCCAAGTAAATAGTCAGTAGTAACATTAAACACATAAGCAAGCTGAATCAATACCTCTAACGATGGGAACCTCAAACCGTTTTCATAGGCACTTATAACAGATTTTGTGACAGACAAGCGACTTGCCAATTGGTCTTGTGTTAAATTTTTCTGTCCTCTGAGTTGTTTTATTTTGCTACCGATTTCAATCATAAACGCCACTCCTGTTAACTAACTGTAAACATAGACTGACATAATCTTGTACACTTTCGGGGATTAAATATACGCTGTCAGTTGACAATCCCTCCTCCTTGAGTGTATATTTAAAATAAAGGAGTTCTAATGAGGATAAAAAACGGCTTTACTCTTGCAGAAGTATTAATAACCCTAGGAATAATTGGAGTTGTTGCAGCAATGACAATACCTGTTTTGATGACGAAAATGCAAAAGAAGGTGTATGCAACGAAACTAATACAGACTTATGCGATTTTAAACCAAGGTTTTAAGAGATATTTAGCTTCAAACGATGTAGATGTATTATCTCAAACTCCTGCATTTGAATCCGTACAAGCTTCTGGTATCTCATCTTGTGATCCATCAAATTGGAATGATAGTAATTGCCAAAAATTTGTATCAGAGCTATCCGGAATTTTTAGTGGTATTTCTTTACAAAAAACAGGAACTATAACTTATAAATATTTAAAAGCCAACGGGACAGGTACACGTGGACCTTGGTCTTTTACATTAAATAATGGAGCAATCTTGTATATTGGAGTTTACAAAAATTACAATACAACTTCAAAGTTAGCACAGGTTGAAAAGTACGGTACAAAATTAATTACAAGTGTTGCTTACATCGATATTGATATTAATGGGAAAGAACGCCCGAATCAATGGGGAAGAGATTTGTTTGAATTCCAGCTTTCTGATGAAGGATTGATATTTCCTGAAGGAGGAAGAGATTATTCTGTTTATAGAAATGGAAATTTAGATTCAATGTATAATTCTCAATACTTGTCTTGGGGTTGTTTACCTGAAAAGAACAGCCCGAGAGGTTGGGGTTGCGGAGCTAGAGTTCTTGAAGAAGGTGGAATGTATTATTAGGATTGAATATTAAATCAAAAAACTCCGTATGTCTTTATTAGATATACGGAGTTTTTAAATTATTTAAATTAATTATTTAAGCATCTCGTTAATAGCTTTTGCAGCTTTTTTACCAGCACCCATTGCGTTAATAGCGTTTGATGCACCAACAGGAGCAACGTCACCACCTGCAAATACACATGGGATATTTGTTGAACGAGTATCAGCATCTACTGAAATATAGCCTTTAGCATCAGTGATAATGTCTAACCCTTCAGCTTCTGCAGATCTTTGAATAATTGGATTAGGACCAGTACCTAATGCAACAATAACTGTATCAACATCTTCAACGACGAATTTGCCTGTTCCAACGGGTTTTCTTCTACCTGTTGCATCTGGCTCACCAAGTTCGCATAATTCAAACTTCATGCCAGCAACATAGCCTTCATTTTCCAAGATTTCAACTGGAGCATGTAAGAATTTAAATTGAACACCTTCTTCTTTTGCGTGACGAATTTCTTCCAAACGAGCAGGCAACTCTTTTTCAGTTCTACGGTATAAAATAGATACTTCTTCAAAACCCACACGAACCGCAGTACGAGCGGCATCCATTGCAACGTTACCACCACCGATAACTGCAACTTTTTTACCAACTCTTAATGGAGTAATGCTTTCTGAATCACGGCCTGCACCCATCAAATTAACTCTTGTTAAAAATTCATTTGCAGAGAATACGCCATTCAAGTTTTCGCCTTTAATGTGCATCATTTTTGGAAGTCCTGCACCTGAGCAAATAAAGATTGCATCAAATCCATCTTCTTTCAATTGTTTCAAAGTGATAGATTTACCAACAACAACGTCAGTGTGGAATACTACACCCATTGATTTCAAGTTTGTAATTTCTCTATCCAAAATTGTTCTAGGAAGTCTGAATGGAGGAATACCATAACGTAAAACACCACCCAATTTGTGCAAAGCTTCAAATACAACAACTTCATGACCAGCTTTTCTCAAATCAGCTGCGGCAGTAATACCTGCACAACCAGAACCAACAACTGCAACTTTTTTGCCAGATGGTTTAATTTCAGTTTGTTCAGCTTTTGTATTATCACCAACATAACGCTCTAAAGCACCAATAGCAACAGCTTGACCTTTAATACCTAAAACGCAATTGCCTTCGCATTGTCTTTCTTGAGGACAAACACGACCACAAACAGATGGAAGCATACTAGTTTGACGAATAATTTTACCAGCTTCTTCCAAATTATCTTCCTTTAATGCTTTTATAAATTCCGGAATTTGAATATTTACAGGGCAACCTTGTACGCATCTTGGATTTTTACAATGCAAACATCTTGAAGCCTCTAATTTTACTTGTTCCGGTGTTAAATTACTTTCTACAGGGTCAAAGTTTGAACGTCTTTGAATTTTATCCTGTTCTTGTACTCTTTGTCTTTCCACAACCATAATTTTATCCCTTCTTCTAAAAATTATATTTAATAGATTAACAATATTTTAATTAAAAAATAGACTTAGTGCAAGTTATTAACTATGCGTAAAATATTACGCTCTAGACTTTCAAATATTTTCAAAATGTGCTAAAATGAGGAAAATTTTATTAAGCGAGTGAGTTAATGATAGGTTTTGAATATATTACTTTTATCTTATGTGTAATCTTAGTCGGATTGACTACTTGGTTTTTCTCGTCTAGATTTTATGAAAAGCAATTACTTTCGCTTAAAACCGAAAACTTAGAATTAAAAGCAAAAATTGGATTAAATGAAAATATCATTAACACTGTCAAAGCAGAATTTTCAAAAATTGCACAAGAATCCTTAAAAAACCAACAAGAACAGTTACTTTCTGTTCACTCAACAGATTTAAAAACAAAGATGGATTTATTTAAAGCTGAAGAAATTTCACCTCTTAATACTATATTAAAAGACTTTAAAGATAGCATTGACAATTACCAAAAATCACACAAAGAAGAATCCTTAGAAATTAAAAATGCAATTTCAATCGCTGAAAAATATGCAAAAGCCTTGACGACAAATCAAAATTCCAAAGGTGAATTCGGAGAAAAACTACTTGAACAAACCCTAAACTTTGCAAACTTAAAAGAAAATGTTCATTATACAAAACAATTTTCTCAAGGAGCAACAAAACCAGATTTCATTATATATTTGCCTGAAAACAAACATTTGATAATTGATTCAAAAGTTATATTGAAAAATTATCTTGAATACCGTGAAACAGAAACAGAAAGCGATAAAAAAGCATTTCTAAATGATTTAACAATCTGTATAAATCAACTCGGGAATAAGCATTACGAACAGATTGAAAACACACACCAAGCTGGATTTATCTTGATGTATATTCCAATAGAGTCTTGTGTAAATCTTATTTATACAGACCCAGATTTTAGAAAGATTTTAGAACTAGCAAATGCTCATAATATAATCATAACTGGAACTTCTTCCATTATTGTTACTCTTCGCCTAGTTGCGAATCTCTGGACTACAAAAAACAGTTATGACAATGTTAAAAATATCATAGAAACCGGAGAAAAACTTTATAACAATATTGCAACGCACGCACAAAATCTTTTAACTATTCAATCGGCAATTGAAAACGCTTCTAAATCTATTAATTCAGAAATCAATAGATTTAAAGAAAAAAATAATGGAAGTATCTTTAAAGAAGCAGAGAAATTACACGAATTTGGAATAGAAGCGAAAAACACAAAATCTGGTAAAAAATTTATTGAAAACAAAATACCCGAAGAGTTTTTAACCACAGAAGAATAAATATTTGGGGCTACAAGGAGAACAAAATGACAGATGTATATTTTAAAGAAAATAACAAATTTTTAGGACTAAGCGGAATAATTAACCGCAGAAATTTCATAGTTAATTTTTTAATCCTTGAAATTATTGAAGCACTGATTTTAACAACTCCGCTGTTATATTTACTCTTCACTAATCCCGATATGATGCTTGATTTTTCATCAAGTGCAATGCGATCTAATGTTTTTCCTATTTGGTATTCAATATGGCTAGGAATTGTAGGGCTAGTTGAATCAATTTTATTTTTCCCAAGTATCATAAGAAGGGTTAGAGATATTGTAGGAGAAGTTGATGAAAACAAAGTTTGTTTAGTTGCTTCTGTTCTTGCCGTACTCGTTTTAATCGGTTATACTCCTGCAAATAATGTTGCCCCATTGTTTAGAATTATATCATTATTTGTAATTTTTATTCTAATGATGACAAAGGGAAAAATCTCTTCTAAAAAGCCAAAAAGTAAGATTGCAAAATTCAACTGGGGAGCTTGTTTTGGAACATGGATGTGGGGACTTTATAATAAAAGCTACATCACAACACTAATGTTACCATTACTTTTAACAACTGGTTGGTTTCCATTCATGTTGATTTGCGGAATAAAAGGGAATGAATGGGCATACGAAAAAAATAAAAAATATTCAGAAATTGAAGATTTTCATAAATCTCAATCTAATCAATCTGCACTATGGGCCGTTGTAACTCCAATAATCTTAGTTTTAGGATTTATTGGGATAATTATTGGATCTGGAGTTGCAGTTTATTGCCTAACAAAAGATAACCCAAAATTTACAAATATGATAACTCAAAAAGCTGCCGAATACCAAGAGGTTGCAGTCCAAACAAACTTTGAAAAAATAGAGTTGACAGATTCTGAGTATAAATTCTACATTGACCCACAAATTTGGGTAAAACTTCCAGAAAATTCTAAAAAGTCAATGTTCCAACTCGCTCTAACACACATTGCAAAAGAAAAAAATATAAACGTTGAAAATACAGAAGCGAGAAATGAATTTAAAGGAATTGAAATTTATAACAAAATAAAAATTTATAGCTCTTTTAATAACGAACTTTTAGGAGAATACACAACTACTCCAGCAGAAATGAAAAAGTCTTACCAAAAAACAATCAAAGGCGAAAAAGGTGCATTGAAAGAATACATCAATACAATGAATAGTGGTTATAAATTCAATGAACATCCAACCTTGCCGTAAAGTATATAATTATGAAAACGGCGGCAGATTTTCAATCTGCCGCCGTTTTATATTGAATAAAGAAGAAATTATCCTTTTACATTCATTTTAGGCTTATTTACTTTTGCCATATCTTCCTGAAAACATTTTTCTTCTTCCTCCATAAAGGCTTTATATTTTTTATCCTTTGGTTGCATTGAAGCATTGTATTTGTATCTTTTTTCAGCAGAAATAGGATTGCCTTTTGCATCAACATACTTACGTTTACCAGTTTTAGGATCTACAATGGCTTTATATAAAACACGTCCATTCTTATCTCTACAAATTACCTCGCCATTTTTACGGTATTCTCTACTCCCGCATTTTCGATTTTTTCCATCATAAATTGTCGTAGTTGCAGATGTAATTTCACCATTTTCATCTCGTTTGTATGTAACCTGTTCTGATTCAATAACGTTGCCATCTTTGTCTTTTACAACCATCTTTACAGGCTTGCCGTTTCCGTTGTATTCTTTTTCAACAGTTCCACCGCTTTTTGTACCTATAATTTCGGTTCCTGGCTTATGAAAAAACGGACCGTCGTTTTCAAAAATCTCCGAACACAAATCCATTGCCACAAAAGCCCATCGTCCTGCATATCTGGCAGGATTGCTAAAGACTTTATCAGCTTCTCCTTCAGGAGCAGGTTTTTGTCTTTCAGAAGGTAAAGGTGGCATCTTCATCCCAGGACGTAATAATGCTTGTCCTTCTCTCACAGATGATTTACCCTCAAATATCAAAGGACGTGCAGGTTTGCCTGCTGTTAAAGAATCATCTTTTAGACTTAAAACTACTTTTTTCTGGGGAGAAGAACCGCCTGCACCCAAAGATTCCAAATTTGCTTTAAAAACCATTTTTTACCTCTCAATCTCTTGTACTTATAATATATAATTTATATATATCTATTAAAAATTTGATTGAGATAGAATTGCCACGCCCTATCACATCATATAATATCCTATAAGGCAGAATGAGTGGATTTCAGACATTTAAAATTTAAATTTACATTTCGTTACAATCGATAAAAAAATTAAAGAATCAGCAAATTTTATGTGTCAATTTGAGTTACAACAAAAGACATTAAGTCGTCAAACAATGTTGCTATCATTCTTGCAAATATTTATCCAAGATTTCACATGCATCATATATAAACTGTCCGCAAGGACGAGTTTGATAATACGTTTCAGTCCTTTCTGATGGAACATAAGAATCCGACTTGCAATCCAAGCCCAACAATTCACGACAAATTATTGAGCCATGAACTTTTTCAAACTCTTTTGCAAGATGCTGAACACGCTCATAGTGTTCCGCTTTAGCATCCATATCTGTCGGTGAAATATAACCCTTTGACAAACCTAAAACCATAAATATTCCACTCATCGCACCACATACTTCTCTCAAACGCCCCATTCCTCCACCAAAAGAAGAAGATAATTTTAAGGCAGTATTAAAATCAATTCCAAACTCAGGAGCGTAAGTTGCAAACACTGATTGAGCACAATTATAACCATTTTCAAATAATTCTTTTGCTTTTTCTGCGTGAGATGTCATACTAAAAAACCTCTTTTATTTACACAAACAATTCATACAAAATCACAGAAACTGAAGTTGCCAAATTCAAGGATTCCACTGTTTTTGCCATTTCTATCTTAACTGAATTTGTTGAAAACTTTATCAATTCTTCAGACAAACCATTCGCTTCTGACCCGAACATTACAACCGCAGGAAGCGTAGGAGTAAAGGATTTTAACATATTAGTTGAACGTGGAAGTGTTGCAATTTTTTCAAAACCATCAAAAATCCCCTTTAAATCCTCTATTTTTTGAATATGAAATATTGGTAATTTCCAAAGATTTCCAACAGATGCCCTAACACATTTAGGATTATAAATATCAACACTTTCGCCATACAAAACAATTGCATCCGCACCAAAAGCAACAGATGAACGAATAATAGTTCCAAGATTTCCTAGGTCTTTAATATCTTCTAATAATACAACTTTTTTAGATTTTTTTAAGATATTTTTATCGTATTTTTTTTGAAAACCTACGGCAACAGCAGATGGTGCAGAATCAGTCGTGGAAAGCTTTTTCAAAACTGGTTCAGTCGTTTCAATGACTATATTTTTGGCAAAAATATAGTCATTTATTTTACTTTTTTCAACAAAAATATTTTCTAGTTCTATTCCGCAATCAAAAGCTTCTTTAATTGCTTTGTAACCCTCAAGCAAAAATTTTCCACTTTGAATACGGTATTTTTTTTGTTGAAGTTTTACAATTTCTTTTACTAGATTATTATTGACACTCGTAATTTCCACTACTTTACCTCAAATTCTTTTAGCCATTCTTTTTCTTGTTCAGCCATCATACCATAATCAATCAATTTATTTTCATAATTCATATGAACAAAAGAATGTATTTGACCATCTTTATAGTAACAAGAATTTTCTAATCGAACCCCGAAAAAGCCTTCTTTATATAACCCTGGTTCAATAGAAAAACACATTCCTTCTTCAAGATTAACTTTTGCAATTTCACCTGTACTCAAATTCGGAGGATATTCATGAACATTTATACCGATACCATGTCCCAACCCATGGTTAAAAACAAAACCATCCAAATCTTGAGAGTTAAAAAAGTCATGAGTTGCTTTATCAATTTCAAAACCCATCACTGGTCGTTCAGTATGAGTTTTAGTATAATTATAAGCTCGTAAAAAGGCTTTTAAAACCGTTGTATAAATTTTCTTTTGTAGAGGTGAAGGAGTCCCTTTAACAAATACCCTTGTAATATCTGTTGCTAAACCACCTTCAAAATATGCTCCACAATCAATCAAAACAAGACTTCCATCTTTCAAAATTTCATCTTTAGAACATTTTGAATAATGAGCAAGTGCGGAATTTTTGTCTTTAGCTACAATAGATTTGAAACTCAAACCTAATGCACCTTGTTTCTTAAATTCTTCTTCCAATCTTTGAGAAATATCAAATTCTGAAATATTATCGTTATTTTCAATATAATCCCTAATGGCACTAACAGCCATATCAGTACGATTAAAAGCATTCTTCAAATGTTCTAATTCCGCATCTGTTTTCTTTGCTTTCATAAGTTTTACAGGATTATTCTTCATTGGAATTGCACTATTCCCCAACAATTTATAATCATAACCATTGATTGAAGTCTTATCAACAAACACTTTTTTATTAACAGTTTTCAAAAACTCATCCAAAGCCTGCATTTTATCCTGTGTAAATAAAATCGCATTATCTTTAAAAATCAGAGCCTTTGCTTTAATTTTCGCAGAATAATTTTGAGAAAAATTTCTCATATTAAAAAGATACGAAACCTCATCCAAATCCGTCAAATAAACAGCCGAATCAGGAGATAAATGATGAGAAATTCTTCCTATCTTTTTAGCCGTAGATTTTCCTGTATATTTTTCATCCAGCACCACATCAGAAGAATTATCTCTCGATATTTCAGAATCCAAAGGATCAGAATCTAACAATTTTACCTTTCGAGATTTAGAAATTATTTCAATTTTATTTTGAGAATTCTTCTTTGAAAACATCCCAAGAACTTCATCTTGAGGAATTTTTTTTATAAGTTCTGGCAAATATTTTTGCCCTGTTTGGAGCTTTACAACAGTAATGTTGTCATGATTAACTTCTAAATCAGCTTGAATATGATATCTTCCATCAACAAAAAGATAAATTGTTTCTGGAGTAACCAAAGCCTCACCAGTAGAACCAGAAAAACTTGTTAATTTATAGCGAGAATTTTCTTCTAAAGTATTATATTCAACCAAAAACTCATTCGTTGCGTTAACCAATAAAAAACGAAGAGAATTTTTAGCCATAAAGTCTTTAATTATAGTAATGTTATCCAAAATTTTGCTCCAATTTTAAAATTAAAAAAGAGCCGATTATGAAATCGGCTCTACAAAAAATCTATTAGTGTTTGCCAGTAACTTCAATTAAGTGCCAACCGAATTGAGTTTCCACTGGCTGAGAAAGTTCACCAACTTCTAAAGAAAAAGCAGCATCTTCAAAAGGTTTAACCATCATACCTTTACCGAAGAAACCTAAATCGCCACCATTTTGACCTGAAGGGCAAAGAGAATTTTCTTGAGCAGCTTCAGCAAATGACTTACCATTTTTAATTTCATCATATAAATCTTGAGCTTCTTTTTCTGTTTTAACAAGAATATGACTTGCTCTAACTTCTGTTGTCATAATAAATACTCCTATATTTTCTACAAGAGCGATTATAAAATAAAAAGGTTTGTCTTGCAATACGACAAGAACAAACCGGAAGTTATAAAACATGAAAAATTTTCTTATTTAAGGCGTAAGTCCGAAGGTTTTAAACCAAACCGCAAAAAGAAAAAATCTTGTCGCAACCCCGAAAAAGTGCTTGGACACTCCGAACTTACATATATATAATAAACGGTCATGCCAGCAGATTTCACCATTCTAAAGAATAAATTTTCACCTCAATATCTAAGAATTTTCTACTACTACTTTAGAGTTAGATATAAAATTTCAAAATTCATCTTGATTTTAAAAAAGTTTTATTGTAAAATAGACGAGTGACAAGTGAATATTTATGCGGAAGTAGCTCAGTTGGTAGAGCGTCTGCCTTCCAAGCAGGCTGTCGCGAGTTCGAGTCTCGTCTTCCGCTTATTAAAAAAGAGTCGTTTATCGACTCTTTTTTAATTTATATAGGCAATTTTTTTAATCTAAATGTTTTGTTATATATAATGGGAAACATAGGAAATATTATATTAGCATCTGTCAGAAAAAGAATTCCAATTTCTTTAAATGGAACTCAATATTTACCTGCGAATTATAAATTCAGCCTTAAAGATCCCTATATTTTAGAAGCTCTTCCAGAAGGAAGTATAGATAAATTTGTAAAATTTGAAAACCAAAATCTTAAAAAGGTTTGTCAAACTTTAAACAACCTTACTACTTCTAAGGGGTTTAGCGAAGGAGAATTGAAAGCTTTATACCTTAAAGCTTTTCCTAATATTAAACCGCCATCCGATGCAAACATTGATGCCATGGTATATCTAAATTCTTTGTCTGGCAAAATTGGGCAAAAATTTGATGCTCACGGAATGGCAAAAGGCTCGATTTCAGAGCAACTGAAAGAATTAAACAATCTTCTCACAAATGGAATAGATAAAACAAAAAACTTTTTCACTGCACCACTTGCTCTCCCTGCTGAAGCAATTCAAGGAGCAGGGGCTGGACTTGGAACCGCAGGAGGATGTGCATATAGAAGTGGCTCATTTATACTCGTAGGCGAGAAATCAAAGCTGATAGAAGAAAGCGGTATTAAACACGTCATAGTAAATGACGCTTATTACAACATCATAAATGATTTACAACGCAGATTTCCAGAAATTAATTTCGTCAGAGCGGACAAAGCCACAGAATATTTCACAAAACTATAATTTTCTTTCTTCTCTCAATTTTTTTACAAATCTTTCCAAGCGAGAAAGTGCAATTTTAAGATTATCTAGGGAATAAGCATAAGATATTCTCAAATAACCTTCGCCACATTCTCCAAATGCTGTTCCAGGAACAAGAGCAACCTTTTCTTCTTTTAAGAATCGTGTTGCAAATTCCTCACTTGTCAACCCAAATTCTTTTATACATGGAAAAACATAAAAAGCCCCAAAAGGTTCAAAACATTGCAAACCAATTTTCTTAAAAGCATCCATTAAAAATCTTCGGCGTTGATTGTAAGCTTGTCGCATTGTTTTTACATCTTCATCACCATTTTTGATAGCCTCAATTGCAGCGTACTGACTTGATGTAGGAGCACACATTATCGCAAATTGGTGAATTTTAGTCATTTGTTTAATAATCTCTTTTGGAGCACAAGCATAGCCCAATCGCCATCCAGTCATTGCATAAGCTTTTGAAAATCCGTTAATATAAATCGTTCTTTCCTTCATACCAGAGATTGAAGCAATTGAAAAATGTTTATCCTTATATGTCAAAGCGGAATAAATTTCATCCGTCATAACCAAAATATCATGTTCAATTACAACCCTAGCAATTTCCTCTAAATCCTTTTGTTCCATAATTGAACCAGTTGGATTATTCGGAAATGGGAGAATTAAAACCTTTGTTTTTTCAGTAATCGCATCTTCCAATTCTTTTGCGGTTAATCTGAATTCATTTTCTTCTTTTAGATTTATAATTACAGGTTTTGCTCCCGCTAAAACGGCACAAGGTTCATACGAAACGTAAGAAGGTTGAGGAATTATAACTTCATCCCCCGCATCGATAACTGCACGAAGCCCAATATCAATAGCTTCTGAACCCCCAACAGTTACAAGAACTTCATCATCTGGATTATAATTCAAATTATATGAACGCTTCAAAAAATTTGAAATTTCAATTCTTAAATCCTTCAATCCAGAGTTTGAGGTGTAAAATGTCTTACCCCGTTCAAGTGCATATATCCCTTCATCACGGATATGCCAAGGAGTATCAAAATCAGGTTCTCCAACCCCTAAAGAAATAGCATCTTTCATTTCACTAACAAGGTCAAAGAATTTTCTAATCCCAGAAGGTTTTATACCTACAACAGTTTTTGAAAGGAAATTCCTCATGGAGTAATTACCTCACGTTCATCTTTTTCTTCTTTATTTAAGACAGTACCGTGGTCTTTATATTTTTTAAGAATAAAATGAGTCGCAGTACTCAAAACAGAATCCAAGGTAGAAAGCTTGTCTGATACAAAATTAGCGATTTCTTTCAATGTCTTTTCTTCTAATATCACCATTAAATCATATCCACCAGATATCAAATAAACAGCTTTTACCTCTGGATAATTATAAATTCGTTCTGCAATATTATCAAAACCCTTGCCTCTTTGAGGAGTAACTTTTACTTCAATCAAAGCCATAACTTTTTCAATTGAAGTTTTTTCCCAATTGATTAGAGTATGATAACCACAGATTATACCTTCATTTTCTAATGCCGAAATTTCTTCTAAAACTTTTTCTTCCGTCGTACCCAATAGGATTGCAAGTTCGTTAAAATCAATTCTGCTATTTTTCTCCAAGATAGATAACAACTCATCTCTCATAAAAAAATCCCCCGTATTCGCTTTTGATTATATCAAAAAAACAGGAGATTTTTTATTTTGTAAATTTAGAAACAAAATTTTCTAACCAAGAATTTTTTAAACCCATAGATTCTTCAAGATTCTTTTTAGGAAGCTTAGAAACCATCTCAAATGAATCTACCATTGAATCAGAGTCAAACAAGCTTTTTGAATCTTTTTGTTCTTGTTTTTTACGACCTCGCATCATATAACCAGTATTACCTCCGCTTCCACCATCATTATTCATACTTGCGGCCGCTTTGATAACCGGTTGAGCCCGTCCAATATTTACATCGAAACTCATTTTCCCATTCCTTTTTGTTAATTTCCCTTATATATATAAAGTATAAAAACCATGAAGTTTTGTTACAATTTCGGCAAAAATTTACAGAACTTAATAAATTTATTTAGGGTCAATGGTACACTATATAAACTTTTCAGAGATTTATTACTTAATGTTACAATTATAGCAAATAATTAAACTTTCAAATAATTTTAACCGATACATTATACAAAAGAGTACTCAGAGGTTTTGACATGTCATTAGCAATTTCAACATTAGAATATCTGCAAACACGGTTGAATATACCAGATTCAAAGCTGCAAACTTATGCAGATAAGTCTGTTGAAGAAATTATACAAGCAGAGGCTGCTCAAGGAAATCAAGCCGCTATTCAGCTTGCGGCGGATATGTTTTCTGATCCAACACAGTTAATCGAATTGTTTCAACTTGCTGACCCTGAAAATAAACTAATTATTATGCAATCAATGAACTCCGAACAATTGGAAAAACTGTTACCAATGCTAGAAACAGAAGACTTGTTACAAGGATTGCAATTTTTCACCCAAGACAACTTGATGGATTTATTGAAAGAAATACCAATGGAAGAATTGGTAAAAACTGTTATGCAAATGTTTTCAGAACGAGAAATTATAGAAAACATGCCAGAAAAAGAGTTAGACAAACTTTTAACAAGCCATGATATGGACAAAGAACTAGTGTTGAAGAATTTACAATCTCTTCCAGAAATTTACTTGCAACAAATTATAGAAAGCGTTACGGGAGAAGAAGCACAAGGTAATGCACAAGAAATGGTTATCCAAATTAGCCAAATGGGAGATCAGAATTATAAACAAGCGATAATGAATCTTCAACCCGAACAAAAAAGACGTCTAACACTTGCAATAACAAGTGCAGAACCTAAATATTATGAAAAATTCAGTGCTGATGCTTATACTCATATAATAAATAGAGAACGTCAAAAAGACGAAACCATAAAAGCAATGGGAGTAATCAAACCAGAATATTTGCAAAAAATGATTGCAACCTTACCACAAGACTTGATGTCTGTTGTAATAACTCAAATTGATACAGAAAAATTTGCAGATTCTTTGATAAACAAATTCCCTGAGGTTTTGGCAAAATTCATTGCTGGATAAGCTGGACTTTTATTTCTTTTATAATTCCCTTTCCAAGGGAGAGGGAGCAAAGGAGAGGGTTTGATAATTTCCCTGTTCACTTTTTCTTTTTTATTTCGATGAAAAAAGAAAAAGTAGAACCGAAAAAGAAAAACACGAATGACTAAATGGAACGAGTCATCAGGGGCTTCGTCCCCGAACCCCTTATCAAACTACGTCATTCTGAGGGGTAAATCGTAGGGAAGGGTAATATTATTTTGCAACTTTACCCGAAGAATCTCTAACTAAACAAAAGTGTCATCCTGAGCGAAGCGAAGGATCTCTAGCTAGTGCATTCGGAATGACATATCAGCTTGTAGTTCGGCGTGGCAACGCCGACCTACATTTTATAAACAAAACAAGCGTAGTAATTATCTTTTCCAAACAGCGTCAGAAATTTGCCAACCGTTATTTATTATGTATGTCAAGCACCAATAGCCGTTTCCGTTCAAACAATTCTGCTCAACTTCTTCTCGTGTTCTATCAAAACCTGCTGGGACTAATCCTTTATCTGCGGTATATGCCATTACATAAATATCTTTTCCAATTTTGTTTGGTTTTCTATCTCCATTTGCATCAAAATAAAAAACTAGCCCAATGCTATCGGTATTGATTCCAAAAAGAGTATTCATTCTATAAATACTCATTCCATCAATATTAAAATATGCACCTTTTGCAATCACGAAGGTTACAATATAAGTTCCTAATCCAGCATCATAATCCCACGGAGAAGAATTTCCTTGCAAATCTTTTACAGTTCCCTTTTTATGCCAACAACCAGCTGTGTTATAACAAACTTTTTCGACTTTCAAATATGGTAAAATATAATTTTTGAACCAGTTATTTGTTGGCTCTTGTCCTTCATCTGTCGCTATTGTCATATCAAAATCAACATCATCAGCTTGAACGGCACGCATAGTTTGTGCAATAGTGGAATAAGAAGTCTTAATCTGTGTTTCAAGTTGTCGTTTTCCAATTTTTGAAACCAATGTAGGAATTGTCAAAGCAGCAACTACACCAATAATTCCAAGTGTAATTAATACTTCTGCAAGGGTAAACGCTAGTAAGTGCTTGAAAAGTTGGTTACCCCCCCCCCCGTTACATTTCTTAATATTCTGTTCATTTTATACTCCTCTATTTATTCTTTTTTATTATAAAAGATTGCTACATTCTTTGCAAGGTTTTTAAATTAAATCCTATCAGATGTCAAAACAGAAAGAACGAGTTTCAACGCCTCATCCGCAAATCGCTTTTTCATCTCTATACGAGGAATCTCTGGAGATAATTTAATTTCTTTAATTGTCACAATGCCTTTATATCGAACAGAAATATAAACCAATCCCACAGGCTTTTCTTTCGTACCACCTGTCGGTCCAGCTATTCCTGTTGTACATAGTGCAACATCACAATTCGTGGCTTCGTACAGTCCGTTTGCCATTGCCTCTGCACACTCTTCACTCACCGCACCATAATTATTCAAAATATCCCAACTTACCCCAAGAATTTTATGCTTAGCCTCATTCGCATAGGTTACAAAATTCAATTTTACATATTCTGAACTTCCAGAAACATCTGTTAAACGAGAGCTTAACAACCCTCCCGTGCAAGATTCCGCTGTTGCAATCGTTAAATTATTTTCAATTAAATATTTACCCAATTTTTCTTCTAAAGTCACAACAACCTCCTATCCTGGATTTACACAAGCTGTAATTGCATCAATCAATCGCTTCACAGGTACAGTTTTAATTTTTTCGTGCTTAATATTTCTGTTTGCATAAGGAATAATCGCCTTCTTAAACCCTGATGCAGCTGCCTCATTTAGACGTTTTTCTAAATTTGCAACAGGGTGAATTTCACCAGACAAGCCAATTTCACCAATAATAACTGTTTGCGGATCAACCACAACATCTCTAGCACAAGTTGCAATAGCCATAGCAATTCCTAAATCGGCACTCGGCTCATCAACATCGATTCCACCCATAACATTGATGTAAACATCTTGCTTTGAAAGGTTTAACCCAACACGCTTTTCTAAAACCGCCAAAATTTGAAGAACCCTACTTGTATCAACTCCATTGGCAACCCTGCGTGGGGTTGGATAAGGAGTAGAACCAACAAGAGCCTGAATTTCAACAAGCAAAGGTCTTGTTCCTTCATTTGTTACGACAATTGCACTCCCAGGAATAGCCTCTTGTGAACGTTCATTCAAAAATAATTCATTAGGATTTTTTACTTCCACAAGCCCTTTTGTTTGCATTTCAAAAATTCCAACCTCTGATGTATTTCCAAATCTATTTTTCATAGAACGCAACATTCTGTATGATTTGTACTTATCACCTTCAAAATAAATAACCGTATCAACCATATGTTCCAAAATTTTTGGCCCCGCAATATTTCCATCTTTTGTAACGTGACCAATTATAATGATAGTTATATTTTGAGTTTTCGCAATTTGCATCAAAATATTACAACATTCACGAATTTGTGAAACACTACCAGCAGAACTCGTTATAGTTTGAGAATAAATAGCTTGAATACTATCAATAACGACCGTATCTGGTTTAATTTCTTCAATCTGTTGACGAATGTTTTCCAAATTGGTTTGTGGATAAACATACAAACAATCAGAATTAACCCCTAAACGATTTGCACGAAGTTTCAACTGGCTCGCAGACTCTTCAGCAGAAACGTATAGAATTTTTTCACCATTTTTAGCAAGTTCGCCACTAGTTTGGAGAAGAATAGTTGACTTACCAATTCCAGGATCACCAGCAATCAAAACTAATGAACCTTGAACAAGTCCACCACCCAGAATCCTATCAAATTCAGAAATATTTGTACTAACTCGAACCTCTTCTCCAATATGAATATCATTTATCAAAGAAGGTTTTGTATCATTGACAATTCCTTGAGGTGAAGTATTTTGAGGTTTGAGAGAAGTTTGAACCTCCTCAACAAAGCTTCCCCAACTTCCACATTCGGGACATTTTCCTAAATAACCCGCAGTTTCATAACCGCATTCCTGACAAACCCATTTTGATTTAACTTTAGCCATAACGTAATTATATGCCCTATAACATTGACGGTCAAGAAAAATTTTAATAAGGGGACATCAACTAATAATTTAAAATTTTTATCAAAGAATCAACTTTTTTCTTCAAATCTTCATATGTCGAATTATTTTCAATGATATAATCCCAATCTTTGACATCATCCAGTCCGACCTCGGTTATATCATCTTCTCCGACCAAAACTCCTCGAGCCATTCTAGTTTTTCTTGAAGCTTCAATACGAATAGAAATCGCACCTGCCGATTTAAACACTTCGTATTCATGCGGAACTCGAACATCCGTAACCATAATATCGCCGTCTTGTTCCAAAATCTTTTTCATCCAGTAATCTGCATCTTGAGAGCGTCCCCAATTGCCCAGCTTAATCAAATCTGCACGATATAGGGGCTTATTTTTCTCTATTTCTTCATAGGTAATATTTTTTTCTTTAGCATACGTCAATTTTATAATATCGCCCATAGCACAGCGTTTAAAAGACGGCATTTTATCAAGCATAATTTTCGCAACTGTATCCTTACCAGAATATTGCTTTCCCGAAAAAATTATAATTTTGCCTACCATATAAAACTCCTTTTACTAACATATTTATTATATCGAATAAAATGTAGAATTTATAGGAATGTTAACTAATTATACAACCCCATAGAATCATAATTATAATTGAGTTTTAGCACATTTTACAACACCAGAGCTAAAATAAGCAACGCAATTTTAGATCCCAAAAAGTTTTTATTTATATAAGGTACGGGGAAAGTTCAAGGAAAAACATCTATGCTTAAAAATAAAATTCTAGGGAAAATATTCAACACATTAAACCCACAATTCAATAAAATAAAAACAAAGGTTTCATCCGCATCAGTTGTAGATTGCAGTATTTTTAGTAAAAAAAGTTCTCCTTACGAAGAAGAAATCATAAGCTTAACAGGAAATGTAAATCCAACACAAATGCGAAAAGCTGGAGAAAACATTGCAAATGCGACTACAAAACAGGAATTTTCTAAAGACGAAATAAATTTATTCAAAGATATTCTTGGAGAATACAGAACCCTCAAGCCAACCAAAATAGAAGCAAGAGGACGTCTTGATTATGAAATCAGTGAAAATATTAATGGTGATAAATTGTCATTATCACGTTGGTTTGAAAATAATAAACCCTATGGAATAGAACTTACAACCGCAAACAATAAAAGAGTTTATTATGACTTAGAGAACAACAAATTTATTTTTGGATCAGATAAAAAACTTCAGCAAGAGTTCGAAAATTTTCTCAATGGACAACAACCGAGCGTAGAAAGGTTTAACGAATTTGTAGAATGTAGAAATATGCGTTACTTAAGAGATAACGAAATATATAGTTTGAAGCCGATTAGAACTTCAATGGAAAAAGGTAAAGAAATTCAACAATTAGAACAGCAACACCACGACAAAGTCCAAAAAGAATACAATAAAATTTGGAGAAGTTATCCAACGGAACAATTCTACAGAATTGTCGGAGCATCTGAATTAAAAGCAATTTTACGTGGAGAAACAATAGTAAGCAAAAATAGTGTCGCAAGATATGGAAGACCCTGTGTTGATATAACCCCAAATGGTTATTATCATGAAATCTCTTACAATGAACCTAAATACAGAATAGCTTTCAAAAGAAAAGATGCCGATGGAGGGTGGCACGAACGCCTAACAAGTAGAATTTATCCATTTAAAGAAGAAACTCAGCACTATCAAGTGCCTTCTTTTGACTATAAAGATGTTGAATTAAAGAATACTACTTATTGGAACGGAAGCGAATGGGTTCCTATAGATATAACTTAACCCATTACATTATCTAAATATCTCTCGGTTAAAACAGATTTCATCTTAGCATTAGAAGAATATTCAGATATTTGCTTAAGTGTTCGGATAAAGTCGTAAGAATCAATGTCTAATCTACACAAATCATTTAGCACAACATCCCACGTTTTAAATTTGTCACCTTGTGTCCCTAACTCAAGATTTGCTTTCATTGCGGCCTTAGTAATTTTCTTTAACAATGTTCTACGATTCGCTTCAGAAAAATAACTATATTCCGCATCAGTACCCAAACTTACCTTTTGAATAAAGATTTTTAATAAATCTGCAGCAGTATTACTTTTAGGATAACTTGCAGGAATTATATCATCCGTTATTCTTAATGTACTACCAACAATTACAAAATTATTAGGATTATTGTAATCCAAAGTATATTTACCTAATTTATTTAAAGTATCTAAATCTTTAGCAATAGCATCAAATGCCCTCTGTGGTAAGGATGCGGTCTTAGGCAACAAAAAGTTTTCATAATAAAGAAATTGATCTTCCAATAAATAACCCCTGCACATATTAAGTGAAACCCCGACAGGAGTATGCCTGCTGTTAGAAGACACATTTCTCAATATTTTAAAATTCGAAAAATACGCAACAGGTTCGCCATAATAAGTTTTAAGACTTCCAAATTTTTGTTTTTTAACAGGAATAAAATCAAAAATTGAGGAAGGTTCAAAGAATCCCTTTTTAATGACATACTTATCATCTATCCGATAAACAGCACCATGATGCCCCTCTCCTAAAATATTTTTAGGCTTTAGTTTTTTTTGAATAATTTTATCAAAAGCCTCGACCAAAGAATCTTGCTTCAGCTGACTAATTTCACCATTTGAAGTAAGAACAGAATCCAACTTTTTGGTAAATGAACTGTGATAACCTGTAAATGTAATCTTTTGTGTTCTAGGGGTAGGGTAAATATTCATAATCTACCTAAAAACGGTAAATAAAATTATTTGCTAGCACAAAAAAAGAACCCTTTCGGGTTCCTTTTAAATGGAGGAGAAGGTGGGATTCGAACCCATTTCTATAATTTTCGTAACCTGTTGTAAATTGTCAAAAGTCTTGTTCTTGTTGACATTTAGATACAATTTAATACTGTAACTTGCCGAAAACTACAGTCCCCTTGCGTAAAATTAGTCCCCAAACAGTCCCCTGAATTTTTAATTTTTTATTTTTGCATAATAAGATAAGGGTTGATAGAAATGCTACCAACCCTTATTATTTTCAATTATTTGACTTAATCTTCGCTTCTATACACAGTAAAATGTGGTATCAAAAGAGCGATTTTCTCCGATAAATTTACATTGGTTTTATCATACCTAAAATAATTTACACATAAATCATTTACAGGCGGTTTATGCTTATAAATCATAGCTGCTTCAAAACGATCAAGATCGGACTCACCAAGTAATGTACAAGAAAAGATAATAATTTCATTGTTTTTAAGTTCAGCGTTCCATTCCGGATAGCACTCATGGTCTTGTAAGCGGTCATGAATATTGCTAGCCTGCCCAATATATAATAGCCTATTTAGTGATACGGTTTTAGCATCTTGGTCGTATGTCCCAGCATACACGCAATAGATTCCAGATTTATTAGGCATACTTCCTCTATTTACGTATCTCCAATATCCGTCAAAGGCTTGATTATATGTTTTTTCTGTCATTTTATTTCTCCTTTATATTAATAAGTTATCTACGTGAGTTCTATTAGGTAGCTTTGAAACACTCTCTGATTTGTCTAAAAGCTACCTAATTATTATATTATTTTGAGTATAACAATCATTTTGTCCCTCCTATGCGACTACCCGCATAATTGACAAAAACAAAACTCCTTGATAAAATATTGATTGTGGATAAAGATATTTTATCTTTGGAGACTGCTTGCATTTTGTAAGTAGTCTTTTTTATTTTCTATTTCTCCTCCTGCTAAAAGTCTCGGATTAACCTAAGTGTACAATAAACATTTTTCTATGTCAAGATTTAACTTTATAGGAATTTCCTGAATATCATGCATTAGAACGATTTATAAATAAAAAAACTTGACTTATTGGTATGCTTGGATTAACATTTTATTGCAATATTGGAGGTCATATGAGTATTTCATTATTACAAAAAATGCTTTATTCTGGAAAAAAGCATATTAAAATTAACCAAGATTTATTACATTTGCTTGACTTAGAACAAGCCGCTTTATATAGTTATTTGGTTGATGAATATCAAAAATCTTTAAGAAATGAAGATTATAAGTATTTTAATGGAGATATTTATATATACTGTCCTGTGGATTTAATTGAAAAAGCGCTTGGTTTATCTGCTTTTCGACAACGAAATGCATTGTGTGCATTAGAAAATAAAAATTTATTAAAAGTTAAATTAGGGAAATCAAGAACTCGTTATATATGGATAAACGAAGATATTTCTGTTTTAGAAAGTGTAATGTACGGATATCATATTGCTTCTATCAAAGCTGATTTTGAAAAATATGTTGAAGATCGTGTAAAAAAACTGATTTTAAAATTTTCATCAAAGGATGAAAGAAATATTGATACAAAATATTTACTTGAAGTGGCAAAGAAATCTGATTTGTATAATCAATTTTCAGAGTTGGGAATTGGTTGGCTAGCTCAAATTGAAAAAGTGCAAGAAAAAGAGTCGAGAAAATACATTCTTAAATAGTAAACACAAAAATTAAACAAGTATTATTTCAGCAGGGTAAAGTTTAGTGCTGCTTTAAAATACACTTCAAATAATGTTCGTTAAAATCTTTGCAGCCACAAGTTAGGCGGATGTTTTCAAACGGATATTTGGCACAGATCTTATCTGCTATCGGTCTTGAAACTTCATCATTATCTACAAAAAGGTAGTGCTTTTTGTATTTTTCAAACTCTATTCGGTCAATATGTTTGGGCAAAGAATTTATTCCGTTTGTCGGCGTTACGATATGACATTTGCTTGATTGTCCGTGTTCATTCAAGTGTTGCCATAATGAATAAGCATCCAAGAATCCCTCTACTACACACAAAATTTCTGTATCTTTCGTATAACGATTTACGGCAGAAAGGTTATTGGGGGTACCTTTAGAACGACACAAGCCTTTCTTTGAAAAATCTTTTGGGCGGAGTTCATAACCTAGAATTTCCATGCCGGCATTAGTTCGGTATCCGTAATTCGGAAAAACCCACTTGTTAAGATGCGGTTCAAAACCAATATTCATATTGTAAACAGTTTCTTTATTAATTCCACGCTTCAGATAGAGGGAATTTAGTAACTCTTCATTTTCTAACAAATAATCATTACAGGTATCAAAGCCCAGCATATATCCGATTTGTTCCTCATAGGATAAAGAATTTCTATCATCTTGATATTCATATTGCGTTGGTTGGCTTAATCTTCTTAGCTTAGGGTTGCTCATAATTTTCTTGTAAATCATTTTTGAATGTTCAGGGTTTGCAAAACAATGCAATACCCCTTTACGCTCATTAAATTTTAAATTATCTCTGCCGGTATCCATACAGAATGGACATTGAAAGATAAATTCATCACATTGCTTTTTATTGAAATATGGCGTCAAATAATACAAAACTTGTCCTATATTTAATCTCATTTATATAAACCTCCGTTAGTGTTGTTAAACTTGTTATTGTACGGTTACAAAAAGGGTTCGACAATGACTGCCACCCGTAATCGCCGAAACTATTGTCAAGAAAAACATTGACAATAGTAACGACATTTACGGTTGTTACATTAGCTCTTCAAGCGTTTTGGTATCTTCGCTTAAAGCTTGTTCCTCAAGTTTAATTAGCTTGTATTGTTTGCCAGAATTGCGGTTAATTGATGTAACTTCCAAAAAGTAGCCTTTTTCAAGTGCCATTTCCTGTAAAGAGTCAATATAATCATCGAAGCGGTCTTTGAATTTATCACGGGATATGCCAAAATTATTAAAGTGCTTGTATATAAGGTCAGTTCTTGTGAACCCTTTACCTAAATTATTCAAGAAAAATTCCCATAATTTATCATAAGCGTCATCTGATTTCGGCTTATATTGGAGAAAATTTTCAAAGTCTTGCGATATAAATTCAATGGTATCAATAGCCTGTTGCATATCTTCTTCATTAATTGTTAGTTCTGTTGGATGATTTAAGCAGGCATACAGACATGATATTTTTAGGGCTTTATGTTGCCGACTCTGAATTTCTTTTTTACGTAGAACATCTTCTGTTGCATTTTCGAGTTCTTCCATTTTTATTCTATATAGATAATGAACATCTTTTAGGGCTTTTTCTGTTATTTCATAAACCGCATTTGTAGGAATTTTATCAAATATTTCCTTAAATCGTCTAGAAAGGTTTTTGCAATCTTTATAAAATTGTTGTTCTTTTCTAAAAGCGAATTCTTTGTCATATTCAATAATTTTATCCTGTTGTTTCTGGAAAGATATAACACATCTTCTACCTAAGCCAGTTTGCATAAGCAGGTTGAACATATTTTTGAGATTCCCGCTGCTAAACAAGGTTGGATCTGAAAGAAACAGACAATTTACGGGCATGTCCTCAATACTTGCTTCCCGCTTACCATGCTTAATTGATTTTGAGGGAATCTTACCGTCATAACCGTCATATAGACAGCCTAAAAACTGTTTTTCGCTATTTTGCGCAGAATCTAAAAACATTCCGAATTCCGACATCTTATAAGTAATCGCCCCAAATCGTGCTTCTTTTAGAGTTTTTGCATCTTCAAAAAGCCCCTCTTGTGTTCCGTCCACGACTTCCAAGACAGGATAGCGGATAGAATTTTCAGCTTCTCTTATAAGTTGTTTTATTGGTTTGTTATTTTTGTCTGTGTATTCTTCACGAATTGTCTGTTTCTTTTCAATATAATACGCTTCTGCATTTTGATTAAACCAATCTCTAAACGGTTTAAAAACCAAACTGTCATATTCATTTGAAATCCTATCTTTACCGCCACCAGACGGAAGCAATATAATCGCATAATAATTAGGAATGTCGATAGTATCAAGTTTCTTATACCGCACACCTTTTGAAGTTATCATTTGTGCTACTTTTAGAAGTTGGATTGATGTAATAGCCGTTTTTGATGTGTTCACATAACGGTTTGAAAATACGTCTAATGTTTCATTCATAATATTGGGTAATCTAATTTTTGTCATGATTTTGTTCTCCTTTTCTGTATTCTTTTATGTTCCGGATTGCTTCAACTCTTAAAGTTGATTCAAACAATTCTGCATCAATAAGGTATTTGCCCCGCTTGCCGCCGATTTTAATAGCGGGATAAATCCCTTGTCTGATTCCCATTCGGATCGAATACTCCGAAATGCCGAAATGTTTAACCGCTTCTTGAATTGTAAACATTTGTTTTGGTGTAACCTGTTTTATTTTTTTGTTTTCTGTCATAAAACCTCCTTTTGTCCTAAGTTGCCAATTATATAATTGACAGAGAGAATTTCCCTGTGTTTTAATTGTGGATATAAAATATTTTTATCCACAAAACTATTAATGCACGAAAAACCGCTAATCTACTGGTTAGCACAATGCGAGATAATTATGGATAAAATAGTTATATTATCCACAAAAAGGGAATATAAAAATGAAAAATAGTAGAATACTTCACGAAGATTTTTATACAAGACTAGAAGATACAATTAACGATAGTAAGAAAAGTTATGTAGAACTTGAAAAAATTACAAGAATACCTGATTCAACATTAAATTCATATGTAAATTATCGAAGAGGAGCAAGTGTTGAAAATTTAACAAAATTCTGCTCTAAGTTAAAAGTTTCATCTGATTTTTTGATAGGTTTAAGCCCTTGTAAAAGTTTAAAAAATTATCCAATGGTTAATACGACAGGATTGACCGAACGCTCATTAAATGCTTTGGAATCAATGAACAAGTATAATCCTGAACAAATAGAAACATTAAACTTTCTTTTAAGTTCAGATGTTTCAGGTATTCCGTTTGCGAATTTCCTATACTATCTTGGAGAATATTTGAAAATTTATAAAAAAAGCCAATCTAATAATAAGCGAAATTTAAAAGCAAGGAGGATTTATGCAATAAGACATAACATTTCATATAAAGAAGTACTTAAAATGGATCTCTATAAAGAACAAGAGTTCTTAGATATTTTAGATTCACTCCCACCAGAAAAGTTTGAAGATAAAATGGATATTTCAATGTACAAAGCACAAAGAGCATTACAGCGACTTATAGATTTTTCAATAAATGAAATGCTCAAAAAAGAAAAGGCACAGCCACGAATAAAAAAACGTAATAGAAAAAGTGAGGACAAAAAATAATGGCAAGCATAGAGAAACGTAAAGACGGTTCTTACAGAGTTATTGTTTCTTGTGGTTATGACGTAAGTGGTAAAAAGATTCGTAAATATAAGACAATTGAACTACCGCCTAATTTAACAGAACGTCAAAAACAAAAGGAACTTGAACGGCAAAAAATATTGTTTGAAGATGAAGTTCTAAACAAAAATTATCTTGACGGTGAAAAAATAACTTTTGCAGAATTTACGAAAATATGGATTGAAAAACACGCAAAAATAAAATACGCACCTTCTTCATTAAAACCCTGTTTAGCAAGGTTAAAAGATCGAATTATACCTGAATTAGGACATCACAAACTAAGCAAAATTCAAACATATCACTTAGAAGAATTTTATAACAAATTAAGAAATAATGGTTCTCGTCTTGAAGATTTTTATACTCCGACAAAAAATATGTCGGAGTTTTTGTCTAAATATAAGACTGGTGAACTTGTGCAAATAACAGGAATTACAAATAAAACTTGCCTGCGATTAAAAAATGGCGAAAAAACAAATTACAAAACCGCTCAAAAAATTTGCAAAATATTTGACTTGAATGTGCAAAAGATGTTTAAAAGAACGAATAACACACCTTTATCAGATAAAACGATTAAAAACCATCACACAGATATTAGTTCAATATTTACTCTTGCAGAAAGATGGGATTTGATTAGTTACAATCCTGCTCAAAAAGTTGACTTAGGCAAGATTTCTAAAAAGCATGTAAAATATTATGATGACGAACAAACTGCAAAACTTTTCAAAGAACTTGAGAACGAACCATTAACTTATAAAACAATTATTCATCTTGCAATAGATGTTGGATTGCGTTCAGGGGAACTATGTGGACTAAAATGGGAAGATGTGAATTTTGAAACTGGTGTATTGACGATCAATAAACAGCGGCAATATGTAAGCACATTTGGAGTAAATGAAAGACAACCTAAAACCGAGAATGGAATCCGCACTGTAACACTATCATCTCAAATGATTACAATGCTGAAACAGTACAAACAAAAGCAAGCAGAAGATAAATTAAAACTTGGTTCAGCATGGAAAAATGGAGAATATTTATTCAAACATGATGATGGACAAGATTTGCATCCAACAAGACCTTATAAATGGTTTATGAATTTTTTGAAACAACATGGCTTGCCTAAAATTACATTTCATGAACTTCGTCATACAAATGCAAGTTTGCTTATCGCCAACGGCGTGGATGCGGTAACATTGAGTAAAAGACTGGGACACGCTGATAAAACTGTAACATTAAATACATACTCTCACGCAATTCAGAGCAAAGAAACTAAAGCCGCAACTACAATGGACAATCTGTATTCAATGTTAAAGAAAAGGTGTCTTTGAGGTCAAAGAAAATACTTTTTGAGGTAACGATACCATTCAGTAGCCAAAAAATCATCAATAGCCATTTCTAAGTCCGAAAAATGTCTTTCTTGAACCAAAAATAAATAATCTCTTACAGAATACCTTGAAGCTCTTAAATAAAACATTTTTGCATTTTTCGTTTCTTCAATATCTTTAAACCTATAACATCTTTTTATATATTCGTTTTCAGGTTTTCTATCTCTGTGGTTATAAATTATTACTGTCGCACCATGAGAATAATAATCTGCAGCTTCCTTATAAGTCGTGTATTTGTTTCCATTTTTTGAACAAGGTTTTGTACTTTTGACTTCAAGTCCATTATCAGGATCTAAAAATATTATATCTTGTTTAGATAATTTCTTTAAGGCTTTAAAATGCCATTTATCACGTTTTTGGGCTTCTAGTAATTTATTCCCAAATAAGGCTTTTTCAAAAAGTTTCGCTCTTTCAAGCCTTGCAACTGTTCTGTTATTACTCAATCCGATTTTCTTTAAAATACTATGCAAATAAACATCTGGAGTATCGCAAGCACATTTTAAATAACTTGTGTGCTTCCCATCTGTCAATGTTTTTGAGTGTTCGGGGTCATCCGGTGTTAAATACCAGTTTAAACCGATGCTGAAACCTGCTTTTTCAAGCCCTCTCAAAATGCCTAGTTTTGTATAATCCCCAACATCACCCGCATATTGATTTTTCATAGTTCACACTCCTTGTCTATTTTAAACGAGGATTTATTTACAAATAATCATTGTTATTTGTTGCTAATCTATAATAAACAATGATTATTTACAAACTGTATAACCTCAAAAAGTGTTTATAAGAATCGTTGACTTCATAACATGAAAGTGGGGTTTATCATGAAACTTAAAAAATTACTAGGAAAAAGAATACAAGAATTGAGAACTAAAAACGGCTTAAAACAATCAGAACTAGCCGAAAAAGTTGGTATTGCAACAAAACACCAAAGTTGTATTGAAACCGGTAAAAACTATCCATCAGCAGAACTTGTTGAAAATTATGCAAAAGTTTTTGGCGTGGATGTAACTGAAATGCTTGACATATCGCATATCAAAACAACAGATGAACTATTAGTAGACATCTACTCAATGCTCAAAACAGCAAGCGAAGAAAAAATTCTCATTGCTCATAAGATTTTGAAAGGGTTGTTACATTAGTTACATTAATATTTGTAATATAATAAAAAAAGCTAGGTGGTAGTTTATGGTAAAAAATAAAAAAGATCCCCTTTGTGAAATAATTAAAGTTAGAAGAACATTGCAAGGTAAATTCGCAAAAGATAAGACTAATATAAATACTCCCACTATCTATCATTATACATCACCTGAAGGTGTATTAGGAATTTTGACTACCCATAAATTATGGTTATCAGAAATTACTTACATGAATGATGAATCAGAAATAACATATACTTTTGATTTATTAAAGAATATCTTAAATGAAAATAGTGATAATATTTCTCAATCTTTTAGAGAGGCAATTGAGAAAAGAGTAAAAAAACGAACTCAATTACCTTTAAATTTATTTGATTATGTGAATAGAGATTCTATATTTGTAGCTTGTTTTTCAACAAAAAATGACGAATTATCTCTTTGGAATTATTATACAAAAACTGGTAGTATGGCTGGATATAATATTGGGTTTAAAGTTGATAAGTTAGTTGAAAAAGTTAAATCTGAACTTAAAGTTATGTATCATTTTATATACGGAAAAACAATTTGTGATAAATACAAACAAGAAGGCTACATTAAAGAAGCAATTGAAGAATATAACTTGCTTTATCAAAAAATGCCTACAACAGAGGATAAAAAAAATGTTCTGAAATCTTTTTGGGGGCTAATTCATATCTTTTCTTTATTTTTTAAAAAAGAAGCTTTTAAAAATGAAAATGAATATCGCTTTGTTATAACAGAATATACAGATATTTTGCAAAAACGAAATAGAGCGTTTCAAATTAATAATCGGATTCAAAATGGATTAATAATTCCATATATTGAACTTGATTTTGATAAAGACTCTGTTTCTGAAATAACAATATCTCCTACAATTAAACAAATTTACTATAAGGCAGGAGTTGAAAGCCTATTACACCAAAATGAATATCATCAAACACAAGTAAAAATGTCAGAAATTCCTTTGAGATATTAAACTCTTAAATTGCCGACATGTCTAATTGTATAAAAAAATTCTTATCTTATTATTAAAATAAGATGAGTATGATTAAAAGAATTGTTAAATTAAATAATTTTGGAAGTTTTCATGATTTTATAAGTGAAGAAAATACTAAAGATTTTACTAAATATAATTTATTTTTTGGATTAAACGGAACTGGGAAAAGCACGATTGCCAAATTATTTAGTTTTCTGAGTAAAGGTTTTATAGAAAACGAATACAGAGATTATTATAAAGAAAATTTTGAAATTATTGACAATGAAAATACGCACTTGAATACCTTTGCAAATAATAAATTTATAGGGAAAATAAAAGTTTTTGATCAAGAATTTATTAATAAGAACTTATCATTAAGTTCTACGAATGCAGAGACTAAATGCATAACTTATAATATTAGTGAAACGTCAAAAGATTTAAAAGATAAAATTAAAAACTTGGAAGAAGATATTTCATCACATCGTATAGAAAAATTTGGAAAAATATTTATTAAATCAGATTGTGAACTTAATGATGCAAGAGCAAAATTAGATGAATGTTTTAAAATAAATGCAGAACATGTAAGAAATGCCCTTAACATTGAAAACTCTGCTAAATATAGGAGTAATCATTTTGAAAATGATTATAATCTTTTTAAAGAAGAAAATATTGATATAGATGATAATAAAAAAGCAAATGCAGTTAGAATATACCACCTACAAGAAAAAGAACATATGTATTTCTTAACAGAAAATTGTTTAACAAAAAATAAGTTTGATGAAATCAATACTGATTTAAAGACATCTATTGTCCGAAAGACTACAATTAAAGAGGATTTAGCAAATTGGTTAGAAGCAGGTTTAAAATTTGTCGAAGGCAAAAATTGCCCTTTTTGCGGGACTTTGAATGTTGATTGGGAAAAACGAATTCCAGAATTAAGAGAAATCTTAAAAAAAGATGATACATATTCCAATTTTGAAGCAAAATTAAATGATAATTTAAACTTCTTAGAAGATTTAATTAAGACCTCTGAACAGTCCGTAATTTTAAACATAAAATCAGATGATTTTATGCAAGAAATTAAAAAAGAAACAATTGAAAATTATAAAAAATGCAATAAAAATTATATTACATTTTTAAGTAATATAAAAACTAAAATTAAAAATAAAATTTCAAATAAAGAATTAGTAATAGAACTTCCTTCATTTGACACCGTTTATAATTATGAGTCAATCTTAAAAGAAGTTAAATCTATAATCGAAGAGCATGAAAATTTATTAAACAATTTAAGCAAAAATAAAAAGAAAGCTTTTAAAGATGTAATTAAATATTATGTGAAAATTTCTAAACCAGAAATAGAGGACTTAAAAGACAAAATACAACAATTTAAATCAGAACAAGAAAAGGAAAAACAAATTGTAGCTAATCTTCACAATCAGTTAGCACAATATAAAGCAGAACTTTCAAATCAAAAATTACCAATAGAAAAAATTGAAAACTACTTAAATAGAATATTACAAAATGATTCTTTGAGTTTGAGATTTGTAGAAACAACTCAATCTTATTCGGTTGTTAGAAAAAATGGAGTAATAGCAAAAAACTTAAGCGAAGGTGAGAAAAGTGCAATAGCTTTTGCCTATTTTTTGGCAACATTACAAGAAAAAGATTTTAATTTGTCAGAATCAATTATTGTTATTGATGACCCTGTTTCAAGTTTAGATCAACAATACCTATTTAATATTGTTAATCTAATTGCTAGATGTTTTAACAAAGAAAAGTCTTTTAATCAACTATTTGTGTTTTCTCATAATTTTTACTTTTTTAAAAAATTAAGAACTATTTTAAATTACAAAAATGAAAAAGATAAAGAACCAAAATTTAACATTTATGAAATCGTAAAAGATTGTAATTTAAATAGTTCTATTATAAATGCTAATAAATATCTGACAAATTATCAATCAGAGTATTTGTATCTAATACAAAAATTAAGAGAGAATTTACAGAATTGTTCCGAAAACGAATTAATATTCGCAGGAAATTCAATAAGAAAAGTATTAGAAATATTCTTGTCATTTAGAGATCCAAAAGACAAAGGAATGAATGCTCGGTTTGAAAATGTTATAAAAACAATTTCAGAAGATAAGCGTTACTCTTTTGATTATTTGCAAGATATCGTAAATGCATGCAGTCATACTGATGAAATTACAGATCTCGACGATTCAGATGATTTCAAATTGTTCGTTAATAAAAATATGATTCAACAATTATTTGATTTTATTGAATTAGCAGATAAAGAACATTTTAAAGCGTTAAAATAAGCTTAAAATTAAGATTATATTCTTAAAAATACATTAATAGAATCTATAAAAACTTCTCAGTCCCCACATAGTCCCCAAAGAGGATATTGGAGATATATTTACAGAAATGTTTATATGCCCAAAAGTCACTAAAAAAGCCACCTTGAAAGGTGGCTTTTAAATTAGGAGGAGGTGGGATTCGAACCCACGCCGTCTTAAACATTTGATATTTTTAACCTAAAAGCCTTATATTTAACGATAAATTATGAAAAAATTTATCTATGCCATATTTTTATTATCGCGTACTAAAACCCTTTTGTAAACCCGTTTTCAGCGATAAAACAGGACAATTTACAAACAAGTTCTAATTCAAGCTCTACATGAAAAATCACGATTTTGCCAATCGCTGAGACCCAGTGTTCTTCGTCTCACATGAGACAAAATAAAAAAAATTTAATTTTAAATTACAAAAACTTCTGCAAATCTGACATAAATAACTCATAATCACTGCGATTACTATTTTTCCATTTTGTAAAAAATTTAGAAAGACCTTTCCCAAAATTTTCCTTTCTTTCGTTATACCAATTTTTATGCCTATTAATATCATTGGGGTTGTCCATATAACCATTAAAACATACATTATAATCAAATAATTGGTCGTTCTGCCAAAATGGGTCGTCATCTCTAAGTCTATATAGAAATTTAAACATAACCATTTCTGGAGGTTCGTCTCCTGGGAGAAATACAACATTTTTTAAATTTCTATATTGGGGTTTGTTTCTACAATCACCATCAAGTATAAATATAAAATTATCAAAGCATTTCAACTTACTTTGTGCTAATTGTCTAATACACCCGTCATTCATATTATTATGATTTATATTAATTTTTTTACTAATACCGGTTCTATTTGTTAAACCTTTTATCCATAATTTTGCCAATTCATCTTCACATATAATTTGCTTTAATTCTGCTTTAGATTTTATGTTTTGTCTTGCTTCAACTCTAATTTTGTGTTTTATGTATTCAAAATTAGCATCTCTCTTGTTGATAACCTTACCATTACTTAATTCTAAAAAATTAATTTTCACATCTGAATAATTTTTATCAAATAAATATTTTATTATTTCTAATGAATGTGTTGTAAAAATTATTTGTAATTTATATGCTTTAGCATATTTATATAATCTATTTATCAGGTTTAATTGTGCTGCTGGAAATAATGTTGCTTCTATTTCATCAATAAGTAATATTCCCCCATTATTATAGATGTTTTTAAAAGACATGACTGCAGTAATAATTTGACCAATGTTGTCTTGTCCCGCAGAATTTCCTGCTGCCGCATATTTATCAGTTTTTATACCAAGATAATTTTTATTTTGTGTAATAACTCTTTCGACATCATTATGATTATTATTTATAACCATAATATTCTTCACTTCATTTATATAGAATTTTTTATCTGATGAAGACAATTCACTATTAGCAGTATTAAATTTGGTTTCACTTGCATTTGGAAACAATCTCTTTAATCCTAAGTATATTACAGGATATGGATATTTATTTTCCCGACCGTTAATATCAAATTTTAATCTATTTGCTGTTTGCATAAAACGAGTTTTTACATTAAAGGTAATAGGCTCCGCTTCAGGGTTTTCTTGTATAAAACCATTGTATTCATATGAATTATTATAGTCATGCTCAGGACATAATCTAAAAACCTCACTTTGTATAGTTGAAAATTCTTTATTTAGCAAAGATTTTCGTTTTTTATTTGGACTTGTAAAAAAATGTCCAGCTAAACCCAATATAGAAGATTTACCTGTTCCGTTTAAACCCGATATGACTGTTAAACTATCGCCAAATTCAATAGTTTGCTTTTCTATATGTCTAAAATTTTTTATTTCAATAGATTTTAATTTCATATTTTAAAAATTTACCAAAAGTTTTTCCTCTAATTCAGATTTGGATAATATCTGCATTAAATCTTGCATTATTTTATTTGCAAGGACATAAGCCATATTTACAGGAACAGCATTACCTACCATTTTGTAACCGTCAGCAACACTTGAATATTTAAAAATGAAATCATCAGGAAATGTTTGTATTCTTGCACATTCTCTTAATGATAATCTGCGATACAAATGTTCCTGACCTTTTACAAATTCACGTTTGTTTTGTTCAATAAAAGTCATTTTAGGTGCTTGCGGATGAATTGGAGCATGTCTGCCGCCTGCTTGTATGGTAAATGACGGTTCATCCCACGCACGAACTCTATTTCTTGACATAAATATTGTTGAAAAACCACCTATCATATATTCATGATTAGGGATTTTACAAGTAGTTCCATTTGTATAATTTTTTTCTTTTGCAGGAATTGCAGAATCTCTTAAATCCCATATAGCGTCTTTTAAAACAGGCTTATATTTTTGTATTTCAGGAAATTCAAAAGTTAAATTCAAGTCATTTCTATATCCCACAAAAATAACCCTTTTTCTATCTTGTGGAACATTATAATTATTTGCATTTATTAATCTAAAACTTAAATTATACCCCGATTCTCTAAATAGTTTTTTTATGTTAGCAAGTGCCTCGGAATGTCTTTGAGCAAGCATACCCTCAACATTTTCAGCCAAAAAGAATAATGGCTTTTTATCTCTTAAAATTCTGATAAATTCATAAAAGAGTTGTCCTCTTTCATCTTCAATTCCTCTTAAAGTACCTGCTTCTGACCAACTCTGACAAGGAGGACCACCAATTATTCCAATACATTCAGGGATATCAATAGAAGGAATATTTCTTATGCTTCTTTTATCTAAATGAGTATTGGGGAAATTATATTCAAAAGTTTCCCAAATTGAAGAATCATACTCATTTGCCCAAATTATATCAAATCCGGCTTTTTCAAATCCTTTATCTAATCCACCTGCACCTGAAAATAAACTTACAACTCTTTTATCCATGGTAAAACTCCATAAATTTAACAGGTATAAGTTGTGCCGGATTATTCGGATTTCTTATTTGTATATCGTGAATATAAAAATTCTTATTATCTTTTAATGCAAGCAAGTTCTTTTTATCTTCTTCTGAAAATTGTTCAAATTTTTCTGCTTTCATAACACAATAAAATTTAAAATCAGAAGATTTGTTTTGTTTGGGCAAATACTCAAAAACTTTTTTAGGATGAAATATAGACCACATACCTCTAACTCTTAAATCAGTTATTCCCAAAGGGTCAACTTTTTTAATTTTCCCAAGTTCATTTGTTTCTGCTAATTCAATACAAGGAATTGAATGTAAGCCGTCAACTATGGTGTTTTTTATTCTCTCATATATACTTTTATCAGCTGCATAACAATCACCATATACAAACCAAAGTTCTTTTAAATGTGCATCGGTAGCATTACCTACTATATAAATAATGTCTTTTACATCCCAATTTTCACAAGTTCTACAATCATTCGTAATCATTGTGCTATCCGCATATAACTTGTCTTTTGGGTATGAACTATTTAAAGCTAATGCACTTGCATTACCTTGAACTTTTTTAACTTCTATAGCATCTCCGTTTTTTAAGATAATATCAGGGGGATTATTTTGATTTCCTGTGTATGAAAATACTTCATTATAGACATTAAGTCTTGAATACTCATCTTTATATAAAAGAGTATTTGCAAATAAGTCTTTTATATAAACTTCTAAAGCATTACCAACACCATTAACACGATTTCTACCCGAATAATGAGCAGTTAGTGCTATTACAGGATTTTCTACTAAGTTTTTAATTGCAATTAATATGTTCGAAGTCATTTTCATACCCCACTACATTTAAGTATATAATAAAATCAAAAATAATGGATATTTATTAAGATAATTAACTACCAAGTTTAAAATAAAAATTACCGAGTTTAAATTTAATAAAAGTTAGTGGAATTTTTAAAAACTGTTTATAAAAAATTCAAAATACCAGCTATTCAGAAAAAAAATAATACTGCCCGAAATTCTTGAACTGACTACAATATAAATAATCAGCCTCGAACCCTTATGTAGAGCCAAATTACAAAAACAAAGCGATCTGCAAATTGATATTTTGAGTAGTTCTGGGATTTGGATTCTTATCAATTTTTCCAAGTTAAAAACCAGTAATAACAACTCTTTTGCCAATTATTTAGGAACTGTCTGCCGTTCCTAAACTACCAGAAAAAGTATAATAATCTACCTAAAAACGGTAAATAAAATTATTTGCTAGCACAAAAAAAGAACCCTTTCGGGTTCCTTTTAAATGGAGGAGAAGGTGGGATTCGAACCCACGGAACGCTCGCACGTTCGACGGTTTTCAAGACCGCTCCGATCAACCGCTCTGGCACTTCTCCAAGCAATTGCTTTCAGATGTATTATTATTTTACCAACTCAATCTTAATTGTCAAGGATTATTTTATAAATTAATCGTAGGATGTTTAATAGCCCAAAAGGTGTTAGCATTCTCGTATGGCTAATGAAGATAATATAGCAATTAGAAAAACACCAACGCTTAAACTAATCATCCTTAGTATCGTAACTGTGGGGATATGGTGGTATATCTGGCTTTGGAAGCTAATAACCGACATCAACAATCTTTATCCACAAAAAGGGAAATGTATCCATCGCTACAACTGGTTTTGTACACTCATTGGGTTAGATATTATATCAACAATCCTTGATATCAAAGGAATTCAAAAGGAATTTATTATAAATATTGCAGATGTTCTATGGCTTCTTTTAAATTTAATCTTAACATTACAGCTCCTAAAAAATATTGAACGTTACGTAAAAGAAAAATTCGACATCGAAATCAAGCACAATGTCTTGGGGTGGATATTCTTCGGAAGTTTTTACGTGAATTATAAAATTAACAGATTAAATAAAAGTATTCAAGATGGAATAAATAAAAAAATTACCCAAATTAAATTATTCAACACCCAAGAAAAATTCTTAGACAAAGTTAAAAGATTTTTCAAAAAATAAATTATTTTTTCCGAGTTTTAAACGCAAAATATTTAAACAATACATAAGTTACAACCGAAACTAAGAATATTGAAATAAACTGAGATATATAAACATTTTTAATCGCAAATCTAACCAACAATTCCAAAATTATTACGTTTATAAAATAACTTACCGCCCAAGTTGAACAGCATTTCAAATACTCATGCAGATAATTCCCTTTTGTACAAAATACAAAAAACTTCTGATTGAAATACGAAAATACAGAAGAAATTGTCCACTGCAAAACCACGCATAATTGGTAATGACCTTGTCCCAACAAATAAACTGCAATAGCAAAAATTACATAAGAAATTCCAGCATTTACAGCCCCAATAAATAAAAATCTGATTTTATCTGGAATTTTGCACCAGTTTGAATATAAAGATTTCATAACTTCCATAACAAAATTTTATCACCCAAAGATTATTTCTCAAGAGGAGACAACTAAATAACAATTTGTTAGAGTAAACCCCTCACCCTAACCTTCCCCCCAAGGGGAATGAACATCGTTAGAGATACTTCGCTTCGCTCAGTATGACGAATACGATTTAAAATGTCACTTTTACAAACTTAGTTGAATTAGTAGGTCTGCTTTACTAAGCCGACAGAAAAACTAAGTAACTTGTAAAATATCGAATATCATTCCCTCCCCAAGGGCGGAGGGCTAGGGAGAGGGGTCGATTGTTATAATGTTCACTTTTTCTTTTTTATTTCGACGATAAAAAAGAATTAAAACCCTCACCCCTACCCCCTCTCCCTTTAAAAAGGGCGAGGGAGAAGAATATTAATCAACCATACAACACACTCAACACAACTTCGTTTCGTCAGTTCAGTTCGTATCCTCAATGCGAGAGAAAAACTAATCGCAAATGTCAATCTCTAACTAGAACATTCGAATAAAATCCTACAATTCTTTATCTGACTCTTTTATTGGTGCACCGATTACACGTTCCAATTCCGCAGCATTGACATTATATTGTAGCAATGTTGAATAATAATCCAATTGAGCATTCAAATATGTGTTTTCTGAATCTTTGAACTCAATCGCATCACCTAGACCAACTTGGTATCTACGGAATGCTTGGTATTGTTGTTCTTTTGCTTGTTGAAGAGCAAGTTTTGAAACCGCAATACTATCGTGAGAATTCATCAAATTTATATAGGCACTTTTTACATCTAAATAAACATTTTGACGTGCTTGCTCGTAATCAGCTACGTATTTTTTGTAAGTTGCATTTGCTTCATCAACTTGTTTTTTCAACAACATTAAATTCAATGCCGAATATTGTAATTGCAATCCAACAGAATAACCATAATCAGAATTAATTTTTCTACCACCATATTGGTATTGACCAAAAGCTCCAATATCTGGAGTAAAAGCACGTTTAGCACTACGAACATTTAATTCCGCAGCATCCATTCTTTTCTTTGCCGCTAAAAGAGAAGGACGAGATTCTTCAGCCGTTTTGATTAAATCTTCAAAATTAACTGAATATTCTTTTGTATTTAAACCATCTTTCAAAACTACATCCGCAAGCTCTGGAATACCAACTGCGTTAGCAAGTTGAACAGACGCAAGTTCCATTGTATTCTTTGCTTTGATTAAATTCAACTTAGCTTTTCCTAGGTTATACTCTGCATAAGTTACATCTATTTTAGCTTTTTTACCAATATCAAAATATGCTCTTGCTTGTTTTAATTGAAGCTCATAATCTTGTACGGTATTTTCATAAACAGACTTTTGAAGCTTTGCAAAAATCATATTATAATATGCAACTTTTACATTATAAATTACGTTTTCTATACTTGTTTCAGCATCGAAACGAGAAGATTCATAAGTTCTTTTTGCAGAATCTGCAATAGCCTTAGTTTTACCGAAATCAAACAACAGCATATTTGCAGAAATATTTGGAACATAATACATATCGTATTTTTGCACCATCATTTTAGCAAAATTTCCGCCCATTGTCATGAACATATCGTTTCGAGAATAGCTAACCCCAGCACTTAATGTTGGGAAGAAATTTGACCACGCCTGCCCAACACGAGATTTATAAATTTCAGCATTACTAATAGCAGACATAATTGCAGGGTGGTGAGTTATAGCTAATTTGATACAATCAGATAGAGTAACTTCACCATTCATATCAGCATATTCAATCTGGCTATTGATAACAGGGAATTTTGTTTCATACATCCCTTCTGCTTCGTGCGAAGACTTAGCCTTAGATTTTGCATTAGACTTCATTTTTTTAATTTCAGTCTTATGATTAACTTTCACATTATCTGGTTCAACAATCTGAATTTCTTTTTGCTTTTTAGATGCAAGCAAATTTTCATCCACTTGTTGTTTCTTTGCCAATACAGAATTACCTGACAATGCAACAACCGAAGCTATTATAAGTATATTAACAATCTTTTTCATTCTATATCTCCAAATCCTTTTCGGTAATTTCTCTTTTAGGGAATTTATCAACAAATTCCTGAACAAGAACATAAAATGCTGGAGTTAAAGCTGCCCCCAAAGTTGCAGCCGCAACCATACCACCAAATACGGTTGAACCAACAGAAATTCTTGAATTTGCACCAGCACCAGAAGCAAATATCATCGGCAATACACCAATAATGAATGCCAATTCAGTCATCATAATTGCACGAAATCTCAATTTTGCTGCCTTTACTGCTGCCTCTCTAACTGGCAAACCGTGTTTTTCATGTTCTTCTTTAGCAAATTCAACAATCAAAATAGACTGCTTAGCTGCCAAACCAATCAACGTAATCATACCAACTTGAGAATAAATATCAAAAGATTGGTTAATCATCATCTGGAACAATAACGCACCCAATGCAGCAACTGGAGAAACCAAAAGTACCGCAATTGGAATTGTATAACTTTCGTACAATGCAACCAAGAATAAGTAAACAAATACCAAAGCCATTGCTACAATTACGATTGTTTGACCAGAAGCAGCTCTTTCTTGAGCAGAAGTACCAGACCAATCGAATGTCATATCAGAAGGAAGAACTTTCTTTGCAACCGCTTCCATAGCCTTCATTGCATCCCCAGAACTCTTTCCACTTGCTTGTTGACCTTGAATTTGTACTGATTCATACATATTGTATCTTGAAATTGAGGCAGTACCAACAGTTTGTCGCAAAGAAACAATTGACAATACAGGAACTTGTACCCCATTTTTATTTTTTACATAAATTCCAGCCAAATCAGTTGAAGTATTTCTAAATCTACTGTCAGCTTGTAATTGAACCTTAAATACTCTGCCGTATTTATTAAAGTCATTAACATAGTATGTACCAAGCATTGAAGCTAAAGTTGAATATAATTCTTGCAAATCAACATCTTGAGCCAAAGCCTTAGCATAATCAATATCAACAATATACTGAGGAACGTTTGCTTGGAAAGAAGTGTTAACACTTGATAATGATGGATCTGAATTTGCTGCAGCAACGAGTTTGTTAGCCCAACTTTCCAATTCTTGAGCGGTATAATCACCTTGGGAAAGCATTTGGAACTCAAAACCACCCATCATACTCATACCCATAATAGCTGGAGGAGAAAAAGCCATAATTGAAGCTTCTTTTGTATTTCCAGCAATTTGTCTTATACGTCGCAATATCGCAGTGTGAGAAAGATTAGTTTCACGACCTTGAAATTTACGTTTTACCCACTCGATAGGTCCAACTTTTCTATCTTCATAACTATCTAGCGAGATGATAGCAGTTGCAGAGTTAACCGCACCATTACCACCGAATACTGTTAACTTACTAGCATCAACACCATCCAACACCTTAACTTGGTCAAGGAATTTTTTTGAAACTTCCTCTGTTCTAGATAATGAAGCACCATCTGGAAGAGTAATTGAAGCAAGTAATATACCTTGGTCCTCATCAGGAATAAAACCTGTTGAAATAACTTTGAAAGATACAAGCGTTAACGCAACTATTATTAAATAAGTTGTAACAAGTAACTTTTTATCATATACGAATTTTTTAACATATTCCATATAAAAATCTTCAAGTTTGTCAAAATATTTATTAAACACTTCAACAATTTTAGAAGTTCTTCTATTAATTCTTTTTTGAATATGTTTTAAATGACGAACGAAAGGAGAATCTACTTTCTTTGAGTCCTCTTGTTTTTCTCTACCAAGAAAGTGAGAACACATTGCAGGAGATAAAGTCAATGCACAAATAGCAGAAAGGGCAATTGAAACAGCAATACAAACAGCGAACTGCTTATACATAACACCAGTCATTCCGCCCATAAACCCAATCGGAACAAATACAGCCATCAATACCATCGCCATAGCAACCAGTGATGAACCAACTTCCTGCATAGTAATCTGTGTTGCCATAATTGCAGATTTGCCTTCGTCAATGTGACGTTTTACGTTTTCAATTACAACAATCGCATCATCTACTACAACACCAACCGCCAGTACTAATGCAAATAAGGACAACAAATTGATTGACATCCCCAAAGCATCCAACGCAAAAAATGTACCAATCAAAGAAACAGGAATTGTCGCACAAGGAACAAGAGTTGCCATCCCATCCCCTAAGAACAAATAAATAATCAATACAACAATTATACCTGTTAATAGAATTGTAAATTCTACTTCTTTCATTGACTCTTGAATATACTCGGCATCATCCTTAATAGTCATAATTTTGATACCGTTAGACATTCTTGAATTTAACTCGTCAACTTTAGCATGAACAGCCTTTGACATATTTATAACGTTAGCATCTGGTAATTGAGAAACCATAATAATTGCAGAAGGTTTTCCATTTACCAAACCTAAGTTTGTATAAGATTGAGCCCCTAGTTCAACTCTTGCAATATCTTTAATTCTAACATTTGAACCATCCATATTTGAACGGATAATTATATTTTCAAATTCTTTTACATCTGCCAAACGACCTTTTGTTTTCAATGTTAGTTGTAAGGCTTGCGGGTCATCTGTTGGTAACTGTCCTAATGCACCAGCAGTAACTTGAGTGTTTTGTGCATTAATCGCAGCTTTAACTTCGCTTGTTGAAATGTTTAGACCAGCCATTTTTTGAGGGTCTAACCAAATTCTCATTGAATAATCACCCGCACCATACACGTTTACATCCGCAACACCATCAACACGTTTCAATTCATCTTTAACATATATTGAACCGTAGTTTGACAAGTCTAACGGACTCCAATTGCCAGTTTCTGGATACAAGTTCAAAATCAAAGCTCCAGAACCAGATGACCTACTGATAGCAGTTACACCAGTTCTTTGAACATCTTCTGGCAACTGAGTTAAAACCTGTTGAATACGGTTATTTACGTTCATCAAGTTAATATTTTTATCAGAACCAACCTTAAAATACATTGTTAAAGAATAACTTCCATCATAAGAAGAAGATGTCATATAAGACAAATTTTCAACACCGTTCAACTTATTTTCCAAAACAGTCGCAACAGAAGATTCAATAACTTCCGCACTCGCACCTTGATAGTTAGCACTTACCATAATTTGTGGAGGAGTAACATCAGGATAACTTTCTTGTTTCAAGCCTAAGAGTGAAATTAAACCAACAATCACAATACATATAGAAATTACCAATGCAAATCTTGGTTTTCTTATGAAGAAATATAATTTTTCTTTATCAAATATCTGTTTCATTCTTATTTACCTTTACTCTCACGCTTTGCATATTCTTCTGCTGATAAGATTTTAACCTTTTGACCTTCCATTGTTATGTTTTGAATACCTGCAACGACGATTTCATCATTTAATGTCAAACCTTCTTTTACAATCCAGTTTTTATTAACAACATCATCAGAAACCTTAATATCTTTTCTTACAGATTTTCCATTTTCAACGCCCCAAACGTAATATCCACTCATAGCATCACCTTTTGTACAAGATTGAGGAACAATCATATAAGATGTTTTTTGAGGAGCAATAAGTTGAACTTTCATATAATCACCTGGAACTAACCAGTTTTTAGGATTTTCAAAAGTAGCTCTCATTGGAATTGAACCAGAATTTTGGTCAATTTGATTATCTACAAAGTCAATTTTACCAATTTGGTCATACCATTGACCATTGTCAAATTGAACTCGAACTTTAACATCTTTCAATCTATTGCTTGCTTTTAAAAGTTTTACAAAATCATCACTTCTCAAACTGAATGATACATAAACAGGGTTCGTACTAGAAATATTAACTAACGAACCAGAAGTAGCGTTAACATAGTTTCCTTCCGTAATCTTAATTTTACCAATTCTACCATCAATAGGAGATTTGATTGAAGTGTAACTCAAATTAACTCTAGCAAGTTCAAGTTTTTGTCTTGCAGCATCTAATAAAGCTTTATTTGAATTTCTTGTAGCTAAACTTTGGTCAACGTCAGAATGGCTAATTAAATCCTCTTTAATCAACGCATTAGCTCTATTCAATTCTTGTTGAGCGTTTTTCAAAAGTGCAGAATATTGACTAACCGCAGCTCTAGAATTGTTTACTTCAATTTGATATTCACGAGGATCAATTTGGAAAATCAATTGTCCTTTATGAACAAAATCACCTTCTTTAAAATATTTCTTTAACAAAAATCCAGAAACACGAGCAATAACATCAACAGAATATTTTGCTTCAACACGTCCAGTAGATTCCGCAGAAATAAACACTTCTTCATTATGCGGAGTATCAACAACAACTTCTTTAGGAAGTTTCATCATTTGTTGCATAACCATTCCGCTAATCAAACCAGATGTTTTATTATATATAATTGGTACAATAATAACCAATAAAATTAGTATAGCCAGCTTTTTTCTTGTCATTTTTAATTTCATACTTTTTCTCCAAATTTAGGGTAGAATATTCTACTGTAATAGTAGAAAATCTATATAATTTTGTCAATAAAATATTGAATTTTTACACCAAGCATAGTACACTCAAAATAGTATAGGTAGAAAAGGAAACGGGTATGGAACAAAACGCAAATAAAATAGTACCACAATTAGATGACAATTTAGCATTCCAAATTGATTATACTGCGAATTATAACAAATCTTTCAGACGAGAATTCCAAGCTCAATTTATTGGAGGTTGTGAAACACCTGATGAATTCACTATTTTATATGCACTACATTTGCACCCAGATATTTCGCAATCAGAATTAGCAAAAATTCTTTTTAAAGGAAAGGCACATATAGGGAAAATCCTCAACGAAATGGAAGATAGAGGACTTATAAAAAGAATTGCCGATACAAGAGATAATATAATCATTAAAAGAAACGAAATTACTCCAAAGGGAGAAGAAATATTTGCGAAGGGGAATGTACAATTTTCAAAGGTTAAAAATAAAATATTAAAAGAATACACAAGAGAAGAATTAATTCAATTTATTCAATATTTGACCAAATACCGCAAAATTCTCTCTTCATTTGTAGATGTCAAATTGAAATAAAGTCGATAAGCTGATAATTGGATAAGTCTATAAGTTCTTTATATATTTATCGTCTTCCTCTCCTTGAGGAGAGGGTTTTATTGCAAAATTATTAAGGGAAAAAGAATAAGGAAATAGGGAAATAAGTTCGTTATGTGCTATTTTTCTTCCTCCTAGTGAGCTAGAAAATAATAAAATATCGTTCCTCTCCTAGGGAGAGGGGTGGGGTGAGGGGAATTGCGGTACTTGCAAAGATGAACCCCTCATACTAACCTTCCCCCCAAGGGGAAGGAACACAACATTTTTGATTGAGATACTTCACTCCGCTCAGTCTGACGAATGTAAATTACAATAAACATAAAAGCGAGGCGATGTAAAATCGTCTCGCTTCTTTTTAAAAATTATACCAATTTAATTATTCCTCTTTTTTATTCAATTTCTTAATCACAGTCTTTTCTTTTTCATTCTTTTCAAAAACTTGGTCGTCACTTTTTGAAAAAATCTTTGATAAAGACTCTTTTGTGTGATTTTGAGTTTGGGATTTGTCTTTTTTAAACCACCAGTTAAAAGACTTTTTCTCTTTAGGTTGTTTTTCAAGTTTCACTTTCGGAGTTTTCAACTTTTCAACCTTTGGAGCTTTTTTGGTTTTTACTTTTGGTGCTTTCTCTTTCACAACCTTTTGAGGTTTATCGGCTTTAATCTTTTCTGCCTTGACTTTTACCTCTTTAACTGGTTTTACGGTTGGTTCTTTTCCAAGTTTTACAGGTTTTTCTTTTTGTATTTTCTCCTTTTTAACTTTTACTTTTTGCTCTGGATTTTCAGCCTTATTTTTGCCAAATTTGAACCAATCCCAGAATGATGTTTTTTGCTTTGCTTCTTGAGCAACAACAGGTTTAATATTATTCTCAACTTGTTCTGATTTTTTAGTCTTAGAAACTTTTTCCTTTACTGGTTTTTCTGGTTTAATTTTTGGATCTTTAATTGGCTTTTGAACCTTTTCTTTTTTAGGTTTGGTTGTTGCAACAGGTGTTTCTGATTTAGCAACGTCATCCGTAGAATTTGCTAATGGTTCTATTCCAAGTGCATCATTTATTATAGAAGTTATTGATTTTTCTTGTTTTGAAACCTTTTCTGGTTTTTCCTTTTTAATTTTCTCTTTTTTAACTTTTTCGGTTTTAACCTTCACAGGCTTTTCCTCTGGAATTTTAACAGATTCTTCTACAGTTTGTTTCTTAACTTTTGCTGGCTTTTCAGCCTTTTGAGGTTTGATTTTTTCTGGTTTTCCAACTTCTACCTTTGGAGCTTTTTCAGCCTTAACTTTAGACTCTTTCACAGGTTTCTCTTTCTTTACCTTAGATTTCGCCTTTGAATTAGTTCCTTCAACAGCATTTATCAAAGCTTGAGAAATTTCTGGAGAAGTTGTATTTTCAACTTGTTCAGTTTTATCTTTGTCTCCATAATCGTAAGAAGGGCTTTGCTCAATATTTTGAATTTGTTCGTCCTCAAGTTTTTCAGGAGTTTTAACATCTTGAACTTTTACCTCTGGAGTTTTAATTTCTGGAACAACCACCACAGGGACAGCCGTTTCTTCATTGGCTGGAAGAGCCGTAAATGACTTGTCATTCTTTCGGCCTTTAGAAATTTTATCTGACAAATCTACTGTTTTTGAAGAATGTGAGGATGCGATTTTTCCATCATTTTCTTCTGGAAGAACAATTTTTTCTTCTTCTTGTTGAGGTTGAATTTCTTCTTGTTGAGAAGAATTATCACTCAAGTTCAAACCAGAGAAAGTATTTTCAACCTGTTTTGGATATTTAATATCAAAACTTGCAGTCGGAACTTGTTTTTCTGCCTTATACAAAAAGTTTTGAGGCTCAAGTTCAACTACGTCTTCTGGATTTTCTTCTTTAGGAATTGGTTTTACAGAAGTAACTCCAAAATCTTCAGAATTGATATCCGCATGTTTTTCAACAACCTTCATTTCATGTTTTTGTTGCTCTTGCAGTGATTCTTTTTCATTAGCATCAACAACTGGTTTAGTTTCATCGAATAGAGGAAGGTTGACCGCCATATCATCATTATTTGAAGCTATTTTTTCAGAATTTTGTGCCTCTGGTTGAATTTGTTCTTGAGCTTTTACAACTAGCGGTTCTTCTTGTTTTTCAACTTGAGAGTTTGGTTGTGCAACAATTGGAATTGGCTCAGATTCTGGTTTTTCTTCTGCAATTACATTTTCTTGCAGATTTTTTATTTCAGTTTCTTCTTTAGGATAAGAGATTGTAAAATCTGGAGAATCTTTGATTTCATCTGCTACAATCTTTATATTTTCGGAAGGTTTTTCTATTTGAGGTTCTTGTGTTTTTGTAATGTTTTCTGTTTTTAGAGTTTCTTCGATTTTCTCTGTTTTATCAGAAGAATTTTCAGTCACACTCATAACTGGTTCTTGAACATTTTGTGGCTGATTTTCTATATGTTGAGCAGTCTCAATTGATGCTGGCTCAATATTTTCAACTTTGTGTTGCAATTCTTGAGGTACAGCCATTGGAATTAAAGATTGCGTAGCTAAGATTTGAGCAATTGAAGTCGTTTTTGCATCTCCTAATAATACTTCTTGCGACGTTTGTTGAGTCAAAACTGGAGTATCATTTGTTTTTGGCCTTAATGCAAGAACTTCATCCTCTGCTACTCCTTCTGATAAAGTTTGGAAATCTTCTGCTGATAATTTTGAAGAATATTTTTTGAATACATAATTATCAATTGCAGAGATTTTGTAATTTAGATTTTTATATACAAAAGTTACTCCTAAATCATCAAAAGTCGTTCTGATATAGTCGTATTGAGTATCAATATCTTCTGGTGTAATTACAATGTTAGATTGCTTCAATAATCCAACCGCAGAATTGTAAGCGTTATTGAATTTTTTATAATCTTCTAAACTTACTTTCCCATTAACAAATTCTGGTTTGTATGCGTTCAGCATTTTTTCTGTTGCTGCAAGTTGAGCAATGATTGGATTTGAATATGCTTCTGCCATATCAGATTTTGTCCCCATACCTTTTTGAGCCAAAATCAATGCTTTCAAATAATAACAATAGCCAAGAAGAGTTTTCTCCTTGTTTGAAACATAACGAACATCTGAATTATAAATATCCGTTGTAGAATTATAAATTTTTTCTAAATCTTCCAGAGCTAAATCACTTTGCCCTTGTTTGTATTCAGCTAAGGCTTTTAAATACATTACAGAGTTATAATTTGAAACTCTACGGTATAAAAGTTTTCCCGCACCTGAAACAACAGAAGAATAATCTCCATTTATATATTGAGCAATAATTTTGTAGTACTGGCTATTGTAATCGTTAGATTTTAATTTAATTGCACTATCAAAACTTTCAATAGCAGAAGAAACTTTTCCTTGTAACAAATCATTTAACCCGATATAAAAATAATAAGAATTACAATTTGGATTCAATTTTAAGGCCTGGCGAAAATATTCAGTTGATTTTTTTGCATCGTCAACAGAAAAAGTTTTTTCAGCTTGTGCATAATAAAGTTGCCCCAAACTAGCCAAAGATTCAAAATCGTAAGGGTTTTTCTTCAAAGCATTATTGAATGCAACAATTGCATCCTCATCCTGCTCCATCCCAGCAAGTGCAACACCGTTCAAATAATATCCTAAATAGTAATCTGGATAGTTTGTAATTAAGTATTGGCTTTTAAAAACAGAATCCCTGTAATTTCCATTTTCAATATCGTTTATCGCATCATACAAAAATTTATCATCCCCTTGAGGATTGAAAACTTTTCCATATTTTTGAGGACAATTTATTTGAGAAATCTCATCTTTTTTCGGTTGTGGCAAATAAATATGAGAATTTAATTCAACCGCTTTTGCGTAAGATGATTCATAAGGAGTTTTATTTTGAGCTTTTTGAGCATACATCAATTTTGCATACAAATTCCCCAGTTCTGGGTTTTGCAATTGTTCTTGCTTATCAGCTCCTAAAACAACTGCACTCAAAACCTTTGTGCCTGTAACGAATTTGTCATCATCAGTTTTTAAATCAATTGCTGTTTGATAATCTTTTTCTGCTAAGTTATAACGTCGCAAAGCATAATAAGCATCTCCTCGCAATTTGTATGCTTCATACTTTTTAGGTTTAGAAGAAATATACGCATCTAAATATTTTAAAGATTCTTGATAATTTTTCTGACCTATTAAATTTTCTGCCATTTCAAAAGCATCTTTATTTCCTTTAATAACAGAAACTTCCGTAGTTTCAGATGTTGTATCTTCAGCGTACACAGAATTTTGAGAAATTGTATAAGTTCCCATCATCATTAGCACAAGTAACGCACATATCTTCTTATTAACCATATTCACCCCGTTTAAACTAAATCATAACAAGATTATACAATAGAAATCGGAATTATTGAATAACTTATACAATTTGTTATATTATAAAAATCGGCACTGCAATTAGGGAGAAATATTTTATGAAAAGATGTTTTTGGGTGGATGAAAAATCGGAAATCTACACAAAATACCATGATGAAGAATGGGGAATTCCAAAATACGATGATAGAGAGCTTTTTGAACTTCTCGTTCTAGAATCTTTTCAAGCTGGATTATCTTGGATTACAGTCCTCAAGAAAAGAGAAGCTTTTAGAATTGCTTTTGATAACTTTGATGTAAAAAAAGTTTCAAATTATGGTGAAAATAAAATTGAAGAACTTCTTCAAAACCCACAAATAATCAGAAGTAATGGGAAAATTAATGCCGCAATAAATAATGCAAAAATTTTTATAGAAATTCAAAAAGAATTTGGAAGTTTTTCTAATTATATCTGGAATTTTACAGATGGAAAAGTCCTCAAAAATACTTCTGGTAAAACAATAGTTTCATCCCCTCTTTCTGACAAAATTTCAAAAGACCTCAAAAAACGAGGAATGAAATACGTTGGAACAGTAATAATTTATTCTTATTTACAAGCAATTGGTGTCCTAGATGACCACGACAAGGACTGCTTTAAATACTAAAAGTTCCATTCCATTTCGGCAAACAGCTTTACCATCAAAAAGTTTTTAAACTTTTAAGAGTTTTTAATT
>OIYY01000008.1_pt1 | contig 204452 bp, 203 predicted proteins | sample 1588341 | NCBI WGS metagenome assembly OIYY01 (sample SAMN03283287) | human gut metagenome | biome: human-associated habitat; material: feces | host: Homo sapiens | place: Peru | collected 2012
GAGTCCACATCGACGGGGAGGTTTGGCACCTCGATGTCGGCTCGTCGCATCCTGGAGCGGTAGTACGTTCCAAGGGTTGGGCTGTTCGCCCATTAAAGCGGCACGCGAGCTGGGTTCAGAACGTCGTGAGACAGTTCGGTCCATATCCGGTATACGCGCAAGAGATTTGAACGGAGTCTTCCTTAGTACGAGAGGACCGGGAAGAGGGGACCTCCAGTGTATGGGTTATCGCGCCAGCGGTAAACGCCCAGTAGCTGTGTTCCAAGCGGATAAGTGCTGAAAGCATATAAGTACGAAGCCCACCGTAAGATGAGATCTCTCATAGCACAAGCTAGTAAGTCCCGTTGTAGAAAACGACGTTGATAGGTCAGAGATGTAAGAGTGGCAACATTTTCAGTCGACTGATACTAATAGGACGAGGGCTTTTCCTAACAAAGTTTAGGATGATTGCGAAAGCTTATAATCATTATGCAACTTTCAGAGTGCGAAGCACGGGCAAAAGATTTGCTGGTGACCAAGCGTGAGGAAAACACCCGTTCCCATCCCGAACACGGTCGTAAAGACTCATAGCGGTGAAAATACTTGGGGGGCCACCCCCTGGGAAGATAACTAGTTGCCAGCTCCTAATTTAGAAAAATGAGAATTGAACGAAGGTTTGGTTCTCATTTTTTTATGCATTTACCTTTTTGATGTTGTTCTGAGTTTAGGTGAAAAATTTGTACAGAGAAAGGTTTGTCGGTTGGATTTACTAATTCATCCGGTTATATTTATTGTTTTATTTTATATTTCGACGGAAAAGCAGAACGTGACAATTGCGTTAGGTTTATCACTTCACCCCAGCCCTCTTTTCAAGGAGAGAATGAAAGCTATTTTTTCTCCTCGGGGAGAAGGTTAGGAATAATGAATGAATTTCTTAAGGTGTGTCTAGAGAAATTGTGTTTCAAGGTGGTTTGAAATTGATTCCGCTCAAATTGTTAATTTTTTGTTTATTTTTTTAAGATTTTGAAAAATCGATGTTATAACAATAATATGAGATGGGTGGGATAAAATCCATCATGCTTAAAAAAAATATTTAAGAAAAGGAGATAATAATTATGGCAAAAACAATTGGTATTGACTTGGGTACTACAAACTCAGTTGTTGCAGTTATGGAAGGTGGTAAACCTACCGTTATAGCTAACGCAGAAGGTTCTCGTACAACTCCTTCTATCGTTGCTTTTTCTAAATCAGGTGAAAGATTAGTTGGTCAGTTGGCTAAACGTCAAGCTATCGTTAACCCTGACAGAACAATTGCTTCTATCAAAAGACATATGGGCGATAATTACAAAGTAAATATTGATGGAAAAGATTACACTCCTCAAGAAATTTCTTCAATGATTTTGAGAAAGTTAGCTGATGATGCTTCTAAATATTTAGGAGAAAAAGTTACATCTGCTGTAATCACTGTTCCAGCTTATTTTAACGATGCTCAAAGACAAGCTACTAAAGATGCTGGTAAAATTGCTGGTTTAGACGTTCTTCGTATCGTGAACGAACCAACTGCAGCTGCTTTGGCTTATGGTTTGGAAAAAGAAAAATCTGAAAAAGTTTTGGTATTTGACTTAGGTGGTGGTACATTTGATGTTTCTGTTCTAGAAATTGGTGATGGTGTACACGAAGTATTATCTACATCTGGTGATACTCACTTAGGTGGTGATGATTTCGACCAAAAAGTTATGGATTGGATTTGTGAAGAATTCAAAAAACAAGAAGGTATTGATCTTAAAGGTGATAAACAAGCAATGCAACGTGTTAAAGAAGCTGCTGAAAAAGCTAAATGCGAATTGTCATCTGTATTTGAAACAAATATCAACTTGCCATTCATCACAGCAGATGCTAATGGTCCAAAACACTTAGATTTGAACTTAACTAGAGCTAAATTTGAAGATTTATGTTTCGATTTGCTTGAAAGATGTAAGAAACCAGTTGAACAAGCTTTGCAAGATGCTGGTATTTCTAAAAATGAAATCAATGAAGTTGTATTAGTTGGTGGTTCTTCAAGAATCCCTGCTGTTCAAAAGTTGGTAAAAGATTACACAGGTAAAGAACCTAACCAATCTGTTAACCCTGATGAAGTAGTTGCAGTTGGTGCTGCTATTCAAGCTGGTGTATTAGCTGGTGAAGTTAAAGACATCGTTCTTCTTGATGTAACTCCATTGACTTTGGGTATTGAAACATTGGGTGGTGTTATGACTCCATTAGTTCCAAGAAACACTACAATCCCTGTTTCTAAATCTCAAGTATTCTCAACTGCTGAAAATAACCAAACTGCCGTTGATATTCAAGTTCTTCAAGGTGAAAGACCAATGGCTAGAGATAACAAATCTTTAGGTATGTTTAGATTGGAAGGTATTGCTCCAGCAATGCGTGGTATCCCTCAAATCGAAGTTACATTTGATATTGATGCTAACGGTATTGTAAATGTTTCAGCTAAAGATAAAGCAACTAACAAGGAACAAAAAATTACAATTACTAATTCTTCTAACTTGTCTGAACAAGATATTGATAAGATGGTTAAAGAAGCTGAAGCAAATGCTGCTGAAGATAAAAAGAAAAAAGAAGAAGCTGAAGTTAAAAATAATGCAGCTAGTTTGATTGGTTCTGCTGACAGAGTAATGAAAGACTTTGAAGGTAAAATTGATGAAGCTGATAAAACTAAATTAGAAGAACAAAAAACTGCTTTGCAAAAAGCTATCGATGAAAACAAACCAACTGATGAATTGAAGAAATTGTCAGAAGAATTACAACAAACAATGTTTGGTATTTCTCAAAAAGCTTATGAAGCAGTTCAAAAAGATGGTGCAAATGCTCAAAGTGCAAATTCTGAAAATGCTTCATCTAATGAATCTTCAAATAACAACAACGATGACGATGTTATCGATGCTGAATATACAAAAGAATAATCTTTTAGTTTCAAGCATAAGTATAGAACGGGCGAGATGGATTTATCCATCTCGCCTGCTTTTTTATTTCGAAATAAAAAGTGAACGCTGTGTAAAGCGAAGAATATATTCCTCTTCTCGGGGAAAGGATTGAGGAGATTGGTTAAGCTAAACGCATAGTATCGAGATTCTTTGGGAAAATTTGCAAAATAATCTTACTACTTCAACAGTTAATCCCTCATAATGATGTAAAAACATAAAAAACTCAGGCTTTAATGTTAAAGCCTTTTGTAATGAACTTATTCCTATATTGCGATTTGAGCTCCGACTATTATTCTGTGGCTATTGGGATTGTTGTCATTTTGGCAGAAAATATAATTCATCACAAGTTTTAGAGCTTGACCTTTTAAATAATAGTTTATCCCTGCAGTGTATTCTCTTCTATGATCATGCCTGCATGATTTGTCTGGATCAAATTCATCATAACGAAGAACAGCTTCAATTTTTTTAGTGATTTTATAACCTAAAGTTATATACCACCCTTCACGATGTTTAGAGGTCAATCCAGTTAGCCCATTCGAACCATTTGCCGAAGAATATTCCATTCTTGTCCAGAATTTTTTATATTCATAACCTATAAAAGCTCCGCTGATAAAATAATCAACAGAATTTCTGCGACCAGTAATTATTCCGCCACCTGTTGTAAGTTTTCCATACTTGCTATTAGTTTTTGCAAGAGGTTTAAAATTGACCCAACCATCGAATTCCATCCCAGGGAGAAATTCAGTAAAAAATGTATCAGAACTATAACCACCAATATCATAATCAACAAGAGAATAATTACCTATAACTCTTACACCATTTTTACGTATATTTCCAAAATTTCTGGAGATTTGAGAACGGTTTAAAAGAGGCAAAGTATAAGGGGATTGAATACCTTCATACCCAATACCGGTACGAGAACGCCCAACCAAAATTGTATGATGCGGAATTCTTTTTGATTCAACATAAAAATCTTGCACAAATTGCTTCATAAATGGTCTTGAATGCTGATGAGAAGCATCTAATAATATTCTAAAGTTTTCTTTTCCTCCTTTAAATTGACCATCCAAAATTACATTTACCATAGAAGGATTAAATTTATTATAAGAATGCCCACCTTCTTCAAAATTAGATTCCATATTCATCCCAACAACAGCCCAAGGATGAAATGTTTCTAAAGGTCCAGACTGAAAATGTTTGGTTAAAGGCTCTTTGAAAAGAGATGAAGCAGTATTTGTTTGTTCAATTTTTAAATTATAAAGTCTATCAACTTGCGAGGTTAACCCCTTAAAAAATCGATTCTCCTGTTCTACAATATTTGCCTCTTTAAGAGTTGGGACATTTTCCCAAATAGGAGGAGCTTCCTCTAACAATTTTTCATCTTCAAAAAGCAAATTCTCTCTTGTTTCCAAATTTTCACCATCGACAAGCGAATCACTTCTATCGTCTGATAAAACATCTGGGTTAGCATGAACTGAATCGTTTATTGTCAACCGTTGAAAATTATTATCAAACTCAAGACATATCTCTTCATCAAGAGCTTGAGCAGACAACGGATTAAATAATATTAAAGCTAAAATAAATAAAAACTTTTTCACAGCCAAATTCTTACACAATATATTTTTGTAAAATTAATTTTTTAAAAGCTTTTGCATTAACGGCATCTGGTTCAATTTCCAAAAGTTTTTCTAAATAACTAAGAGCCTTGTGATAATCTCCTAATTTTTTATATGCAGCAGCCATAGCAAATAACGCATCCACAAATTTTTCATCAAGTTTCAATGCTTTTTCTAAATCTTTTATCGCACCTTCAATATTTGGATTTTCAATATCTTTACGAGAAAGAATAATTTTAGCACGGTTATAATAAGCATCAGTCATTTTATCATCAAGAGAAAGAGCTTTCGTATAATCTAACATAGCCTCATCATATTTTTTCATTACATCGTAAACTGCTCCACGATAAAAATATGGAATGGCCCAATCATTCTTTAACTCTAAAGACTTGTTAATATTTTCAATTGCATCTTCATATTTTCCATCTTGGAAATTGTAAATTCCGTTATCCAAATAATATTTATAATCGTTCATAAGCTGATTATATAATAAACAAACTAAAGGGGTTAACTTTTAATATTTTATGCGTTATCATATAGATATAAGAGCAAGAAAGAAAAGGACATTATGAAATCAGTTAAAGAAATTTCAACAGAAACAAAAATTCAAAATAGATTAAAAAATCACCCCGTTTGTTTGGAATTAGTAAATTATTTATTTGCAGATGCTGAATTACAAGAAATGCAAGAATATGCAAACAATGTATCAATAAGAAGACTTGGTTACAACGACCACGGTCCAGTACACATGCGTCAAGTTGTTGGTAACGCAATAAAAATGTTAAATATTTTACACGAAGCAGGTATCAAAACATCCTTAGAAGACGAAGAAATTGGGACATTTGAAGATAGTATGTGTGCAGTAATCTTGGCAGGATTGATGCACGATTTAGGAATGTCAATTGGCAGACAAGGACACGAAGAAATGTCCGCTCTATTGTGCCAACCAATTTTGGAAAGAACACTTATGCACATGTTCCCTGACGACTTGCATAAAAGAGTAATTATCAGAGCAATTACGACAGAAGCAATTATTGGTCACATGTCATCAAGAAAAATCCATTCAATTGAAGCTGGTATAATTTTAATTGCTGATGGTTGCGATATGACAAAAGGAAGAGCAAGAATTCCAATGGCAATAAATACAACTCCAAGAGTTGGAGATATTCACAAATATTCTGCAAATGCAATCAACCGTATCGGAATTCACAGAGGAGAAAGAAAACCAATCAAAATTGATATCGAAATGTCAGGTGATGTAGGTTTCTTTCAAATTGAAGAAGTATTGTTGCAAAAAATTGATGCAAGTCCAGCAAAACAATTCGTTGAATTGTACGCAGGGGTTGAAGGTCAAGAACGTAAATGTTATTTATAACAAATTTAAAATTCATATTACTAAAAAAGCACTAAGGTCAACCTTAGTGCTTTTTAATTTATTCATCATTATTTTGTAAACAAACGGTCAATCCTTTTTTGAAATTTTTCATCTGTATTTGAGATAACACAACCGCTATAATCATAAATATACATCCCCAAACTTCTCTTGGAGTCATTGTTTCATGCAAAATCAGACTTCCGCCAACAACAGCAAAAACAGATTCCATACACAATATTATTGAAGCTATCGTTGGAGGAGTAAATTTTTGTCCAAAAATCTGCAATGTATAAGCCACACCACAAGTCAAAATTCCTGCATACAAAATAGGAGTTTTAGCTGCCACAAAATTTGCTACTACGGGGTTTTCAAACATCAACATAAATGGTAAAGATAAAAGCCCAACAACAAAAAATTGAACACAAGACATTTTGACAGGATTAACATGACGAGAAAAATGATTTACTACAAGGATATGAACCCCGTAGAAAAATGCTCCGATTAAAAGCAAACCATCATACATATCAAAACCTGTTAGCCCACCCTTGAAACATAATAAATACAATCCGACAAGAGCCAAACCAACACTGACTTTTATTTTATTTTCTAACTTCGCTCCAAAAAACATTGAAATTAAAGGCACAAAAATAATGTACAATGCTGAAATAAATCCAGCCTTTCCTGCACTAGCTGAAATCATGCTATATTGTTGCAAACTCATCGCAGTAAACAATGCCAGTCCGCAAAAAGCACCCGCCTTAAAAAGATACCAATGTTGTAAATGTTTTAACTTTTTCGGTCTATTATCAGGAGTTGTCATTTTTACAAGAAAAATAAGAGGAATTAAACTTAATCCACCCAAAATACTTCTCGCAAAATTAAAACTAAAAGCCCCAACATAATCCATACCAGCTTTTTGGGCAACAAAAGACACACCCCAAATCAAAGCAGTTAAAAACAAAGCAAAATTAGATAAGACTTTTTTATTCATAACTTCCTCTCTGACTTTATTATATATTTTATTCGCAATTAGTCAAACAGCAAGTTCTGAAATATAAATAGGAATGAAAGAAGTTTATTGTTTGTATAATTGAAAAAATCCCCCAAAATAATAATTTTATAGTAGAATATTGTTGTGAAGGGTATAACTTATTAAGAAAGGGGTTATCATGTTGACAAAAAACTCAAATATTACTGCTAATTTCTCTGGTATAGATTTTAGCAAATATTCATCAAAAGTTTCTGAATTTGTTCAAGAATTTTCTTCTCGTGCTAACAAACAAGGTCAATTCTTAAACTGGGTAAACTTACCTTCAGAACAAGCTAAAAGAGTTGATGAAATTTACTCTCTAGCAGAAAGATTACAAAGCCAAACTGGAGCTTCTAAATTAAGCGTTATGGGTATTGGAGGTTCTAAACATACTGTTGAACATATGTTGTCTATCAATGGTTTGAACATTAAAGGTGACAAAATTGAATTTTATTCTGATGTTGATTCTGCTAGTTTAGAAAGATTTTTGTATAAATTAGAAAACAATGTTTTAGATTCTAATTTCTTAATCGCTTCAAAATCAGGTTCAACTTTTGAAACTAAAGATGGTTTCTTAAGAGTTTTAGCTATGTTGATTGATGCTTACAAATCTCAAGGCAAATCTCAAGAAGAAGCTGAAAAATTAGCTCACAAACATTTCATCGCAGTTACTGATAAAAATGCTGAAAAATCTGAATTGAGAAGATCTTCTAACGAACAAGGTTGGTTAGGTGATTTATTCATTCACGATGATGTAGGTGGAAGATTCTCTGCATTTGATGATCACGCTTTATTCACTCTTGCTTATGCAGGCATGAAGAAAGAAGATATGATTGCAATGTTGAATGCGGCTCAAGAAATTTCAACAGAATCTTTGACTGCTGATTTAGATGTAAACGATGCATTAAAAGAAGGTATTTTCTGGGCAGATGCAAAATTGAACGGAATTATCACTTCAGTTCACCAATATATGGGTTCAATTTTTGAAAATACAGTTTACTGGAATGCTCAAATGCAAAATGAATCTGTAAAAGATACATTAAAACAAATTGCTAAAGTTCCAGATGCTATGCACCACTCTGCAGAAGCTCACTTCAACCCAGCTAACAAATTTGCGTTTGCATTAACTGTTCCTCAAGATAATGGAGTTTGCAGAGAAAACGCAGAAAGCTATATTGCAGCATTAACTAAATCTTATGAAGTGACTGGCAATTTGTTTGTTGAAACAGTTAAAACTCAAGGTATGGGCTTAACTCCAGCTGCTGCTGGTGCCTTGACTCAATTGAGAGCATTTGCTACTGTTTACCAAGAAATCGTTGAAAAAATTATGGAAGGTAAAGAATTCCCAGAAGTTCTTGATAGTGTACTTCAACCACACGTTGAATTTTACAAAAAGAACTTAAAAGGTGGAGTTGTTGTTCCAGGAAGAATTTCTAAATAAGAAATTTTAATGATTCAGAAAAGAGCGTTAGTGTTTTGACATTACCGCTCTTTTTTATTTTGGGAAAATATGAAAAATTTGATAAAATAATATTTTACGCTTTTTGATTGATGACATTGTGGTTTGTGAATTGTAGTATTTTATTATGGCAACAAATTTTGATTTTTTAAAATCTGTGGATAAAAATTTGTTTGAAATAATCACGGAAGCAGAGAAACTTTATCGTGATGAATATTTTGAACAATGTATGGGACAAACAAGACGTTTCGGGGAACATGTTTGCAAACAGGTTTTAGGTAAGAATAGAACAAGTGAAAATACTTTTGACCAAATGCTTGCAACGTTGAAAGATAAAGGTAATGGGTCTGAGCAAGAAAAAGAATTTGTAAATGATTTATATTTTTTGAAAAAACATGGAAATGAATCTGTTCACTCGGCAAAAGTTAAAAAAGATGGAATGGAAGCGTTGGAGTGTTTACAAAGAGCGTTTGAAGTCGGAATAAATTATGCTGTTTACAACAAAAAAGCAAAAACGAATATACTAAAATTGCGTTATGATACAGAACTTTTGGTTACGGGTAAAAAGTCAAAAAAATCCCTTTCGGAAAAGTATTTAGAAGAAAAAGCTAAAGAAAAAAGTTTTACAAAAAGAAAAAATCCTCCCAAAACTAAAAAATCAAAATCTTCCAAGAAACAAGTTTATTCAATGAAGTCAGAATCCGCTTCAAATGGAATACCTTTTTATTGGATTTTTGTAGGTTTTTCTTTTGTTGTCGCTGTGATTGTCATGTTAATATTGGTGTTGTAAGTTTTATCTGTAATCGATATAATCTTTCCAATAATTATTTTGGCGGGTCATAGTAGTTCCTTTTGCGGAGCTTCCTGTATTCTCTTTTGTAACCCCACCTTCTTTCCATTTCATTGCAGCAACATTCTCAATTGGTTCGTTGAAATAGCACCAGTCTAACCCAGAGCCGGATCCTTTTTTGTATCCTTCTGTTAAAGGGGTTTTATTGCTTCGATTTCCTTTTGAAATTTCGTTCAAATCGCAGGTGATAAATTGCCCTGTATAGTTGCTGGTGTGAGGTTCTTTAGGGTCTTCATTGTTGATATAAATAGCCATTTCTTTAGCCGTCATTGGTTTAAAGATAAAGGTATCAACATTCATTTTATTAGGAGCGGCTGTTCCATTTATATCAACGCAAACAAATTGATTTTCTCCATTGAAGGTCCATATTCTTCCTTTAGAATCTGTCCAAATTCCACCATTATCGCAAATTAAGCTAGATTGTTTAGAGAGTCCTTTTTCAAAAAATTTTGGACCTTGAGGGGCACCGGCTTCTTTGTAGATTTCTTTCATTCTTCCTGCGATGTTATTATCTGAGTTTACGTCTTTATCAAAAGGTGCTCCTCCTGGGATGTATGACATGAATTCACTTGCCCAGCGTAATGTTCCTCCATATACATTCGTTCCTGTCGCAGTCTGTGTTCCGCATCTAAAATTGTTTGCATTACTATATACGCAAGAGTATGCGAATTCGCCCACATCTCCTCTTTCAAGATTTATTTTTGAGCCGATTTCTTTAACTTCACTGTATGTAGAACGGAATTGTTGTTCTAAAACTTTACCACGATAATTGTATGAGAGAGTCGGAATAGTTATGGCTGCTACAGCTCCTAAAAGTCCTATTGCGACTAACAACTCTGCCAAAGTAAATCCAAATTTTTTATGCCCAAAACTCACGTTATAACCAATCCTCATAAACTTCAAATAACATATTTATTATAACGTATTTTTGAGGTAAAGTCTAGAGTTGCTATTGTGTAAAGCCTTAATTTTTTATCCAACGGAAACTCTTTACATAATTACTTCCGTTAATATCACCAAAAATTTCGGCCTTGAATACTCGCAAAACATTCGCCTTCTCAAAGTTAGGGATTTTATTTATTTTACTTGTTGATGATGGATTTATGTCATTAATATTTATTCCAGGAATAGTATTGAATAATCTATTCAATGATGAATTTCCAATTTTTCCCAACAACGTAGAGAAATTTTTAGACAAACTACCATATACTTCCATATCTGCAACAAATGTTGATAGGTTATAATTACCAGTCATATACATATTCAAATCTTTACCACTTGAATAAACGTTAATATCACTCGCAATACCATTTTCAACCTTCACATCTCCACTAATTTTATCAAAATTTCCTGTTTTTAATGGAGTGATTAAATCGATAATACCATTAATTGAAAGTCCTGTAATACCACCAGTGATTAAGTTCCCTGCTTTTAACAAATATTCCAAAGACCCAAGTTTTGGCATTCTACCATCTCGAACTTCAAAACTTCCATCACCAGACAACGTATTTACACACTCAACACTTGATAAACCATTACAAGACAAGTGCATATCTCCAGTAACATGCCCGTACATTTGTCCTGGCAAATCAAAGAAGTTTTCACCTATAATTTGAGCATCCGCATTTTTGATTGTCATTTCTGCATTTCCGCTAAATGTTTTCAAATCATAATTTATTTTTCCATTCACTTCACCATTAGCTATATTAAAATGATAATCATTTATCTTAGCAACATTATCTTCACTAAGTGACATATTAGAAGAGAAGTTAGTTGCCGTTGCTTTTTTGATTAAGATTTTATCTGCATTCAATTGAGCATTTTTTATTACTAATTGATCAATTGGCATTGGAACATAATTTGCAGATGACAAAGACAAATGCTTATTTCTAGTATTATCAGCTTCAAAATCACTCAATGCTTGAGTTATTACATTCAAATTAAGTTCATCCATCTGAACATTTACATCTTCAATCACAAACGGAGGTGTAGGATTATTTACAACCTTCGCCTTCATAACAATATCATTAGTTAAAATTACACCCTTAGTCAAAATATCGATATAATCATTCTTAAAGTTGATATTTATATCTCTAATTGTTGCATCCAAAAGTGGAATATCGACACTTGAAATATTTAAGTCGCCCAAAATTTTAGGAGCTAAAGATGTTCCATTCAAAGTTAAATCTGTTGTGAATACGCCCTGCTTAATTGTCGGTTTTTTCAATAGCACATTGAAAATTTTAGCATTTGTAGGATTTGAAGTTTTTACTTTGAAATTTTTAAATCCTAAAACGTTATCATTCAACAAAGTCACATCACCAGATGCCACAAGCTGATTTTGAACAGATTTTTTCTGGCTTTGCGACATAATTGTTTGATTATATTTTAAAGAATCAATATGAACAGAATTTGGTCTTAGTACAACATCTGAAACAACAGAAACTGGATTTGTCGTCAATTCTCCTGTACTTACCGCACCATTTGGAGCTCCAGCCAAAGTCGCACCCATGTAATAAATTGAAGAATTTTCACCTATATTCAAATTTGAATGAGCAGAAATTCTATCAATTGGTCCTCTCAATTTTGAATTAAAATTAACATCACCTTTTAATTTTACAGGATATACAGATTTATTATTGATAAATCTATCAAAAAATGTTTGAGTAGGTTTTGCACTAACTAAAAGATTTAGTTTTGGAATTCCAAATACATCTGCAACGCTTCCATCAACAAAAACAGGCATTGAGCTTACTCTGGAATTAACTCGTTTCAGATATAAGGTATCTCCCCTCATATTTGCTTCTCCATTGAGAATTCTCACAACCGCACCCAATGGTTTATATACAAAACTTGTGTCTTTCAAATTTGTATTAGACCAGATTTTACCATTATTTATAGTACCGCTTATATCAACAATACCCTTCATATCCGTAATATTATCAAGCTGAGCAGCATATTGTTTAGGTAGTTTTACTTGTTTTTTAATCTCATTTACAGAACTTATATCAAAGTTTTTGAAATTAAATACGGAACTAGCAATAGTCATCGAATCATAAATATCAGCCATTGTAAGAGTAAGATTAAATGGATTATTATTGAATAAACCCTTCAAGTTAGAAGTCTTTAACACACCATTTCGAATAGTGAAAGTTCCACCATTCAAACGAATAGGAGCATTAGTATTCATATTTGGAATAAATTTTCCATCAACTTTAACTTTGTCATAATCAAGCTCTCCACCATCAGCAATACCCTTATAAGAACCGACAAAAGATGCATTCAGCATTCCTATTTCTTTTTTGAATGGCATTTCTGTTGTTGGATAAAGCAAATCATTACAATCTTTTATCGCAAACTTTTGAGATTTTGCAACTAAATCAATCTGATTTTTTTCTCCAGTACCTTTTACATAAATCTTTGAATTTCTGACAAAACCATTTACGTCATAATCAGAATTGTATTTGTCAAAATTAACAACTCCATTTACCTTAGTAAAAGGTAAATAAGTATCTTGCATAACAGTTGTAGCATTGTGCAATGTTACAGTCCCTTTTGAAAATAAATCTTCGTTGAATACAACTTCATCCGCATTTTTGACTTTGCCATAAATATGCAAAAATACATCCGCAACCCCAGTTGGATGAGTGAAAGGAGCAATTGCTTTTTGTACATCAACTAAAATTGGAGAAGTATTAATTGTTTTCGCAAGTTTTTGGATACTTTGACCTTTAGCAGTAACATAAACATTCAAATCTCCAAGAACAACACAATTACCTTTTATTTCTACTGGTTTACCATTGATAAAAGCCTTGTATGAACGGAAACTAACTTTTGTGTCATCAAAAACAACTTCACCAGAACCATTATTCAATACCAAATTATGCACATCGTTAAATGAAGCAGTGGCATTGCGGAATGTAATTTTACCCCAAATATGAGGATCTACCTTTTTCCCCGCAGAGTGCATATCAATATTTCCAATCCCAGAAATTTTCATCATTGGAACTGGACCAAGTTGGAATTTCAAAATCTCATGCAGTGGATTTAGAACTTCTTCCACAGGTTCAAGAATAACAGAATCAGTACTTTTGATAAAAAGTTCTGAATATTTTGAACCATCAATTTTAACCTTACCTTTTACTGTTACATTTTGACCAACAGATGTTGGCACAAAAACGTTCAAATCCATCAATTGTTCATTGAAATTCAAATCAATACTTGCCTTATCTGGAGCTCCTCGCAAAGGTTTTGTTAAATATGCGTTGCTTAATTTTACATACCCTTTCAAATGAGGACGGTTAGCTTTCCCTCGTAAAGAAACCTTTCCTTCTCCATCACCATAAAAAACATACTTTTTCAATTTATATAAATTAAAATCAGGCAACAATTTTTCTGACCCAGGAAGGATGGCTACAACATCTTCCAAACGGGTATTTTCAACGCTTGCAGTGATATTCAAATTAGGAACTTTTTCACCGATATTAAAAATTTTTCCATCAACAAATGCGTGAATTTTGTCAGACTGTAAACTTGTATTTTCAAAATGAATTCCATTTTCAATAGTTCTGAAATTCAATTTCGCAGTTAACTCTTTTGGATAAATTATTGAAGAAGCTTTATCTTTACCTTCAATTACGAGATTATTAGTTCGCAAAGTTGATTCAATTTTCTTATGACCGAATTTGTCTGGAGTTGTTGACGCAGAATAGTTAACAATTCCGCCCATTTTTTTAATCCTTCCAGAACTCAAAATATTCACATAATCTGAAATTGATGCCAAATCAAAATTATCAACTCGACCCATAATCATCAATTGATCTTCTGTAAAATGATTCAATGGGAAATCCAAAGAAATATCTGTCATGTAATCCGTAGATTTTTTACCAACTTCAAAACTGCCTTCTGTTGAAAATTTGATATGCTTATTCTGAATATATTTACCATGTTCAAAATATCTGCCTTGAAGTTTAACTTGTTGATTATTTAGATTATCTGCTAAAGAAATATTATACGGACCTAAATCCCAATCAATTTTATTCAAGGTAAATTTATTATCCTTTTTGAACTTTAAATCAAGAGGATATTGACCTAACAAGAATTTTGAATCTTTTGTTAAAACAAAATTTATATCTTCTTTTGTCGCTGAAACATTTGCAATTTCTATTTTCTTAAACAAAAGAGGGAATAATTCTATTTTTAATTGCGGATTATCAATAGACAGAGCTTTTGTTCCATCAGAGTTTAGAATAGAAATATTATCACTCTTCACCCAAACAGATGGAAATATACCCATAGAAAGTTCTGGATTTCCAATATCAACAATGAATCCAGAATTCTCAAAAACTTTTTGTTCTATAAAACTTTTATGAGATTTTATATTAACAATAGCAGGAATTCCCCACGTATATAAACCGCAAGTTACAGCCAAAATTCCCGTTAAAGTTAATACTTTCCATTTTCTCTTCATATTATAAACATTATAGTATAATATGCCGTTTTAGTGCAATAAAAAAAGCTCCTCCAAATCTAGTATTTTTCACACAAAAGCTCAAAATAAGCCCTTGGATGTTGACAAGATGGACAAGTCAATGGTGCTTCCACTCCAAAATAAACATATCCACATTTTCGACATATCCACTCTTGCTTTCTATCTTTTTTAAATAAAGTTCCATCTGTTAAATTTTCTAACAGCTCTCTATAACGTTTTGCGTGATGTTGTTCTGATACACGAACATGACGGAAAGTATCTGAAATATCATCAAAACCTTCTTCTTTCGCAACTAATTCTCCATTATAATACAGAACGCTAAATTCTTCTTCCTCTCCAGAAATTGCACTTTTCAAATTTTCTTCAGTTGTACCAAATTCAAAAGGATAAAACGCATCAACATGTGCGTTATTGTTATTCCCAATATGTTTATAAAAAAGTTTTGCATGCTCAAGTTCATTTTCTGCGGTAAGAAGAAAGATTTCAGAAATCTGTTCATAACCTTCTTCTTTCGCAATTTTTGAAAAATAGGTATATCGATTTCTCGCTTGTGCTTCCCCTGCAAAAGAATTTATCAAAATTTGTTCGGTTTTTGTCCCCTTCAACTTGTTTGTCATAATTAAAAACTCCTCTTTTGTACAAATACAAAATAAATAAGTTTAAAAATCCTCACAATAGACAATATAGCTAACCTAATAGAAGAACGATACAAAGGAATATTCAATACTTTTCGGGGATTATTAAAACAACCCAAACACAAATAATAAAGCTATTATGATAGTTAGGAAATTTATGACAGATTTATTAGAATATACTAAAAAACTCGCAGAAAAAATTGCATACTACGATGCAATGGTCGATTTTACTGATGAAAGCCATTGGTACAATCCGTTTTACAACAAAACAGAAGTAACTGTAATCTGGATAGACGACATCAATTCACAAAAAAGATACTAATAAATTCTTTCACCAGTTTTGGCATCAAATTTATACAAATCAGAACTGCACATAGACAAATCTAAAGTTTTGCCAATTTGAACATCTGAATCCAATCTAGCGGAACATTTTTTGTCGCCAATATTAAAATATGCAATTTTTTCACTTCCAAGCATTTCAGAAATTTCAACATCAACGGTCAATTTTATGTTGCCATCTGCTTTTGTAACTTTTTCTGGTCTAATACCATATAAAATATTTTCGTCCAAACCTAAATCTTTCCCATTTATAAAATTCATTTGAGGAGAACCAACAAACCCAGCAACAAATGTATTTTTGGGATTATTGTAAATTTCATCTGGAGAATCAACTTGCTGAATATCACCGTTATTCAAAACAACAATCCTATCACCCATAGTTAAAGCTTCAGTCTGATCGTGTGTTACATATATAAATGTTGTTTGAAGTTTTTCGTGGAGCTTTTTAATCTCTGAACGCATTTGAACACGCAATTTAGCATCCAAATTAGACAACGGTTCATCCATCAAGAAAACTTTTGGATTTCTTACAATTGCACGACCCAAAGCAACCCTCTGTCTTTGCCCCCCAGACAATTGTTTTGGTTTTCTATCCAAATATTCTCCAAGATTTAAAATTTCAGCAGCTTCTTGAACCTTTTTCTCAATAGTTGCTTTATCAACTTTTCTCATCTTTAAACCAAAGGCAATATTTTCCCTAACAGTCATATGAGGATAAAGAGCATAACTCTGAAAAACAAATGCAATATCTCTATCTTTTGGAGGAACATTATTTACTTTTCTGTCACCAATATAGATTTCGCCAGCTGTAATATCTTCTAACCCTGCAATCATACGCAAAAGTGTAGATTTTCCACAACCGGAAGAACCAACAAGAACTACAAACTCTTTATCTTTAATTTCTAGATTAACATTGTTGATTACAGTTTTGCTATTGTCATAAGTTTTTCTAACATTTTTTAGAATTACGTTACTCATCTTAATCCTTTTCAGCAGGGAGAATTATATCATATCTAGTGCCTTTATTGGCTTCTGATTGGATATTGATAAACCCATTAGCTCTCTTTGTCAAAATACTTGCACTACCTAAATTCAAAGAACGTACAAAATTCTTCTTACCTTTTTCTAATTGTGCATATGGATCACACAAAAATTTCATTTCGTCTTCGGCAAATCCAACACCTGTATCTTTCAATGTAATTTGAACATGTGATTTTGAAATATTTTCAGCCGACAAACCAAAAGTTGAAGCTGTAACTTCATCTGGCCTAGAAATATTTACTAAAATAAAACCCGTTTCTGTCATTGAAACAGAAGTTTCTAAAATATTACGAACAATTTTTTCAACCGCTTTTAAATCAGAATAAACAGTTCTTTTTTCCAAACCGTCAGCCTCAATTTCAAATGAGATTTTTTTATTTTGAATTTCTTTTTCAAACTCAGATGCAATCCCTTTTATAATTTGAACAACATCGAAATTTTGATACATTGACTTATACAATGAGGATTCAGATTCAGTAAATTCTAACAACTTATCCATAAAATGATATAAATCATTTGAATTTGAATTAATTATCTTGATATATTTTGCTTGCTTTTCGGTCAAATTCCCGCCAATACCATCAAGCAAACCTTGGGAAAAACCTGTAATAGAAGAGATTGGAGATTTTATATCTCCTTCAAGCTTAATAAGCATTGCATTTTTTTCACCATTAAAACGTGCAATTTTTTCTTCTGTAACTATTTCTTCTGTAAGTTTTGTCAAATCACGAACTGACAAACAATAACCGTGACCTTGTTTTGTTGCATTCAATTCAATATGAAATTCTCGTCCTGGAATTGTTGCAACCGCTGCAACAGGTTTTTGATTTCTTATAGATAAATTAATTATATCCATACCATCTTTGATATAATCGTTCAATTTTGGAGGATTCAATTCATCTATAATAATGCCAAAACATTCCTTCGCTTTTGAATTAACTCTCTCAATAATCCCATCATCATTAACAAAAATGACAGAATCTGGTAATTCATTGATTGTTCTAAATGCTGTTAAAGACCACCATAACTCTTTTGCTAATTTTTCTAAGTTCATAATTTGCATTACATCCTTTTATAGTATATAATACATCATAACATGAAAAATTTTTGAAAATTACATGTAAATTTTTGTAATTTTTGTTTATTAAAGTAGCAAAAAAATTTATTTAGGCGTTTTCTAAACAAAAACATGATCTTAGAAAAAGAAAAATTTTCTGAAAGTAAGGTGATACTATGAGAGAAATCGACAACAAACTAAACAGCGTGAATTTCAAAGGCATTCAAAAGCCATCTGTTGAAGAAGTTACAACCCCAGAAGTTGCTCCAGCTTCTAATGCTGAGACTAAAGAAATCAAAGACCTTGCAAACATGCCAGCTGCTGCTCTTGGAAAATCCCAAATAGCATCAGACTCTATTGAAAATGACATGAAATTCTTGGAAAAGAATCCAAAATTAGCACAAGAAATCAACAAAGCTATCGACAAATACGCTGAAACTCACGGCGAAGAAGATACTTTGAAAATGATTGAAAAAATGCACCAAGAATTTGTTGCAAAAAAATAAGACTGAACTACTTTAGTCATTAGCGCTGGTTAAGAAATTAACCAGCCCTTGTAGTCCAAGTTTATAACTATCAATTTTGAACCCCGTTATCTGCCCCACACAAACATCTGCAAACATTGACTTGTGGCGGAATTCTTCACGTTTATAAATATTTGAAATATGAACTTCAACAGTTGGAATTTTAACCGAAGTCAAAGCATCACGAATCGCAATACTCGTGTGAGTGTATGCCCCTGCGTTCAGTACAATACCATCATAATTACCTAGTGCATACTGAATTTTTTCGACAATTTCACCCTCGAAATTGCTCTGAAAAATTTCCAAATTTACACCTAGCTCAAAAGAGTATTCATGCAACTCCATTTCTAAGTCTTTATACGACTTAGAACCATATGCTTCTGGCTCTCTAACCCCTAGCATATTAATATTCGGACCATTAATTATTAATATATTCAAATTCTTTTCCATATAACTATTATACCACAAAATCTTTCTTTTGTAAATTTTTGTTAAAATTTTGACTTATATAATAACCAAATTTTCATGCTTGGCATATCATGCATGTACAAACTATCCCAAAATCTCCTCCCAAGATTATTGTTCAAGTCGCAATAAGTTGTGACTTTTTTTTTGACTAATTTTCAAAATCTTGGCTATGACATTTTAGAAGAAACTTCTGCAAGAATTCTCGCCACATCCGCACCACCAATCGACACTTCCAAAATCAAAGGTGCATAAATCAAAGCAGTTTCACGGTAAGACATTGTATCAACATCAATAATATTGAATTCAACAAAATCTTCACCAACATACATTAGTTTACCGTATTCACCACCTGTTGCCCATCTTAGGAACAAATATTGATTTTCGTATTCTTTAAGCTTCTCTTGTAATTTCATTAATACACCTAATACCCTTACAAATAAAATAATAATAATTTTTAACTATATGTCAAAAAATCTTAAACAATAAAACTCTTCAATGAACCGTCTTGGTGATACAAACCTCCACCACAAACAGTTTCAACAACCTTTAAGACTACTTCTCGTGGGGCATCAATCTGGTTTAGAGCAAATTCTTGACCCGTATGTTTAATTTTGAATACACATTTTCTGCTAGAATCTGCCGGAACATATAATGATGCAATTTCGTTTTCCAAAAGCTTGACAATTTCTTCATCTCTATCTTTTGCATCTTTAATAATTTCATTATAATTACCCCTAATCGCCATTATACGATTGGAAAACACATGTCTTCCATCATCTCTGAACAATGCTTGAGGCTTATAATTACAACGAGTAGTAAAACTTATACTATGCCAAAGGATATTAATCATCGCAACAGATTTTAAAGCATCAGTATCAACATAGATATTTTGAGTAGTAACACCACGAGAAGAGAAAGATTGTTTTAAATTGTTAGAAACCAATTCCAAACAATCAACCATACGAGCAAAAATCTCGTTGGTATTAACAGTTGCGTGCTGATAATCCAAAAATTGCTTGTACATATGAGAAGAAACAAGCTCTACACGTTCTTGAATAACAATGTCCTTTTTAGTTGCTGTTTCTGAATTGTCAAAACTTTCAAAATTATTTAGCAATTTCTGTATCCTTTTTATACCATATTTTTAGAATAAACATGCACTCTTGTAAAGATTATATATTTTTTCTTAAAAAAAAGAAATACTTATTCGGTCTTATTTACAAATGTTATTATTTGAACGAATTGTATAAATTCGCCTAAAAACAAGCTCTACGTCGCAAACTTTCTATCTATTGGAAATTATTCGTAATTGTATAAATATATTCCAAAGTTTTTGCAAAATAATTCAAATCAGAATTACCATTCAAAACCAAGTCTGCTTCTGAGCGGAATGGCTTAACATATTTTTCGCCAGCATCTGTAATATAATGCCAATGTTTCAAAGCATTATCTTCACTTTGATTTCTTTCTTCTGTTGCACGGCTCATAAAACGACTTTTTCTTAGTTCGTTTTCTGTTTCAACATAAATTTTTATATCAAAAGCATCCTTAACTTGTTCATACATTGTCGCAATACCTTCAACAACAATTATCTTTTGAGAACATACATCTATTGCTTTCGGCATTGAAACACCTGTACCATTTGGGAGGTACATTGGAGCTTTTATATCTAAACCATTAGCCAAATCTTCTAAATCAGATTTCAAAATATCAAGCTGAAAACTAGTTGGAGCATCTACATCGTAACCATTATCTCTTAAATTATCAAAAGAACCATATTTATTAATAAGAGCAGAAATATCATTAAAATAATTATCTGTACTTAATACCGTTACAGGCATATGAAATCTTTCGATTACATTTTTGATTTCTCGACAAATTGTTGATTTGCCTGATGCAGATTCACCCGTGATACCAATTAACAAATGCTTTGTTGGTTTATTTATCAATCTTCTGCAAAATTTATTGATAAAATCCGCATTAATTAAGTTGATAATAGGAACTTCTTGTTTTTTGTCATACAAATAGATTTGTCTAAATTTAGTTTGCAAGTAAAACGCTAATAATTCTCGTCCAGATTTAGAATTAAAGTCTGGCTTTAAAATCTTATCTGTCGATTTCAATTCTTTTTCTATTAATAGTTGCATATTCATTTCCATAATTTTGGGATATGCATGTCATAATACATGAGAAAAAGTTTTTTTGCTAGTGTTTAAAAAAAATTATAACAGAATGTTCACAATCATTAATTAAAATACTCCCAAAACGGTATCACCAGATTATTTTAAACGGATAACAAAATCTATTAAGTAACATTAAAAAATTAAACAGACATAATATTATATAAAATTTTTTCTTGTTGTATAATATTTGAGTAAAGAAATTCAATTATAAGGAGAGGGTATATGGAAACACTAACCGCAACAGAAGGTTTAATTACCAAGGTTATCGGCCCAGTAGTTGACGTAGAATTTCCTAGCGGAGATTTACCAAATATATATACAGCGTTAAACATGTTCCAAGATGATGGAACAAAAATCGTTGCAGAAGTTCAACAAATGCTAGGTTCTAACAAAGTAAGAACAGTTGCAATGTCTTCAACTGACGGTTTGAGAAGAGGGATGAAAGTTATCAACACTAACGAACCTATCAAAATTCCTGTTGGTAACGCAATTTTAGGTAGAATTCTTAACGTTGTTGGGGATGCAGTTGATAATGCAGGACCAATTCAAACAGACACTTATTTACCTATTCACAGAGAATCACCAAAATTAGTTGACCAAAATACTGATATTGAAATTCTTGAAACAGGTATCAAAGCAATTGACCTTTTACAACCTTATCAAAAAGGTGGTAAAATCGGTTTGTTCGGTGGTGCTGGTGTTGGTAAGACAGTTCTTATTCAAGAATTAATTCACAATATCGCAATGGCACACAACGGCGTTTCTGTTTTCGGTGGTGTTGGAGAAAGAACACGTGAAGGAAACGACCTTTGGAATGAATTTAAAGAAAGTGGAGTTTTAGACAAAGTTGGTCTGATTTATGGTCAGATGAACGAGCCACCAGGAGCTAGAATGAGAGTTGGTTTATCAGCTCTTACTGCTGCTGAATATTTTAGAGATTACTCAAAACAAGATGTATTGTTATTCATTGATAACATTTTCAGATTTACTCAAGCAGGTTCAGAAGTTTCAGCCTTGTTAGGTCGTATGCCTTCTGCCGTTGGTTATCAACCAACACTTGCTACTGAAATGGGTGAATTGCAAGAAAGAATTACATCTACAAAAGATGGTTCTATTACATCTGTTCAAGCAATCTATGTACCAGCAGATGACTTGACAGACCCAGCTCCAGCAACAACATTCTCTCACCTTGATGCATCAACAGTATTATCAAGAAATATCGCATCTTTAGGTATTTATCCAGCTGTTGACCCATTGGAATCAAGCTCTAGAGCATTAGATCCAAACATCGTAGGTGAAGAACATTACGAAACAACTAGAAAAGTTCTTGAAATTCTTCAAAAATACAAAGACCTTCAAGATATTATCGCAATCTTGGGTATGGATGAATTGTCAGAAGAAGATAAGGAAACAGTAAACAGAGCAAGAAAAATTCAAAAATTCTTATCTCAACCATTCTTTGTTGCTGAACAATTCTCAGGCATTCAAGGTAAATACGTAAAAGTTGCTGATACAATTAAAGGCTTCAAAGAAATCATTGAAGGTAAGCACGATGATTTACCAGAACAAGCTTTCTACATGGTTGGTACTATTGAAGAAGCTGTGGAAAAAGCAAAGACTATCGCTGAGGAATAATTTATGAAATTAAAAATTATTACACAAGAACGAGTTGTTTTTGACGAAGAAGTCGATGAAATTTATTCTGTTGGGACAGATGGCGAATTCGGTATCTTGAAAGGGCATATCCCAATGATGACAGCCCTTGCTATTGGTGTTACCAGAGCAAAACAAGGAGATAACTTCAAAATGTTCACTACAATGGGTGGGATTTTACAATTCAAAGATGAAGAATGTCTAATTCTCACTACATTGGCAGAAGCAGGAGAAGAAATTAACGAAGCAAGAGCAAGAGATGCCCTCGAAAGAGCTAGAAGAAGACTTCGAGAAGCTAATGCAAGACTTGATGCTAAAAGAGCAGAAGCGGCAATTGCAAGAGCAGAAGCGAGATTGAAAGCTAAATTATCTCAGCAATAAAACATCAAAGGAATAAAATGATGAAGAAAAGAGAAATTTTGTGTACGACAGTTGCAAGCGTGATAGTGCTTGGGTTGTTATTATTAACTCCAATGAGTTCAATAAACTGTTCTGGAAATACATGTTCTTTAGAACAAAGACTTGGGATTTTCGGAATAAAAAAATCTCAAAAAAGTTTTAATAGAAACGATATTGCAAAATATCATCTCCAAGACTTCCGTCACACAGATATAGCTCGTTATATTCACAGCAGTCATACTGATTATGTTCCAGTTCTTGAAATGAAAGATGGTTCAGCAATAATTTTACCATTTAGCTTTTGCAGAGAACCATATAAAGCAGAAGAACTTGTAAGCAAAGTTAAAAGCGACAAAGATTTTTCTAAAAAAACAATGTTTGGTTTTTAACAAAATAAAAAATTCAAAAGGCCTCTGAAATTTTTCAGAGGCCTTTTTGTTTGGTTAAGTTGGGAATTTATAAAGAAATGGGGTTAGTTTAAAAATCTTTATTAAGCTACTGCACTCATTTGTTGTTGAGGACTTTGAGCTAAAATTTGTGATTGTTTAGCTTGTTTTGCAGCAGCATCAGCGGCATTTGCTCTATTTGATTCTGTACAGCTATCTACCAAATAGCCAATACCGAAACCAGCAATTGCTAATAGTGGACAAGTTTTGAATAATTGTTTCCATTCTTTTGAACCACTAATTAAATGACTTGCAATAGGAGCAAGGAACCCTAAAACTGCACCAGATTTTTTACCGAATGAAGCTTTTTTGTAAGGATTTCCACTCTTTGTATAATCTACATCATCACCTTGAGGTTCAGCTAAACAGCCATTTAACTCACTACCAGTAAATTGAGGATTTTGAGTTGCTACTGTTTGTTGCTGAGGATTTGCAACATCATACTGTGGCTGAGCTACTTGTTGTTGAGTAACTGGTTGTTGAGATTGAGGAACTTGTTGAGTCAAATCAGTTTGAGTATTTTGAGCTTGTGCTTGAGGTTGAACTTGAGCTTGAGCTTGTTGAGCTTGTCCAGTAATTACTGGAGTTTTCAAGAAATTTGGCATAAACATATCATTATCATAAGCTGTACCAGTAGCTAACGGATTAGCATAATCGAAAACAGAATTATTATTTGTTGCCATTGTATTTGTTGCACTCAACGGATTATTGTAATTTGGCATTGGAGCCATAGAACCAACTTGTGAAACCATAATTTTAACCTTCCCTAATAAATAATTTAACTTTAACCTAACCATATATATAAAAAATTTTGGCTTCAGAAAATTGCGTATTTTTTTAATTTGTTAACAAACATTAACATAAATAATTAATTTTTACGTATAAAACATTTTATGAGATACTAAAGATATGGAAAAGTCTTTTTGGAGCATATTTAAAACATTTTTCAAAGTTGGAACACTACTCCTTGGCGGAGGTTATGTAATTTTACCACTTTTAACCAGCGAAATTGTTGAAAAAAAACACTGGATTACGTCAGATGAATTATGTGAGTTTTACGCACTTGGAGCAAGCCTACCAGGAATTATCGCTGCAAATACCGCAATTTTTACAGGAAGAAAATTGCTAGGAAGAAAAGGCGCTATCGCCGCAACAATTGGTATTGTTCTTCCATCATTTTTGGCAATTGTTTTGCTTGCTTCAATCTTGAGCGAAATCGTAGATAAACCAAGTGTTCAACACATATTTTGGGGTGTTGGAATCGGCGTTATTACACTATTATTTCTTGCCGTAAAAGAAATGTGGACAAAATGCGTTGTGGATAAATTTTCAATATGCGTTTATAGTGCATGTTTAATTTTAGCCTTCACAAGAGTAATCCCATTATCTTTAATCGTAATTTTAGCTCTTGTTTCAGGGATTATTTTTCAAAGAATTGAGGACAAAAAAAACTTAAAAAATAATAAGGGGGATGAACAATGTTAAAACTCCTTTCTCAATTATTTTTACAGTTTTTCCATGTTGGAGTGTTCTCTTTTGGAGGAGGTTATGCGACTTTACCATTTTTGTACGATATTGCAGACAAATTTCATTGGTATAGTGCAAAACAATTAACCGATATGCTTGCAATTTCATCCATAACCCCTGGACCAGTTGGGGTGAATGTTGCAACATTTGCAGGCTTTACCACTGCGGGAATTTTAGGTTCTTTAGTTGCAACCACTGCAATTATTTTGCCATCATATATCATCGTTACAATAGTTTTCAAAGTTATAGACAAATTCCGCACAAATAGAAACATAAAAGGAGCAATCAGAGGTTTAAAACCCGCTGGTTGTGCATTACTTTCTGCGGTTGGAATAAAATTATTATTCACATCAAACTTACACCTTTTAGGGACACTAATCCTGCTTGGATTTTTGATTTTAAGCATCAAGAAAAAACAAGATCCATTATTTTATCTTGGAATTTCAGCTATATTAGGTTTGATTATTGGTCATTTCAACTGGATTGGAGTTTAATTTTTCAAGAAATTAAGCCCAAGGATTTATCAAAAACTTAATCGCACGACCTTGAATATGCTCGTTCATTGCATACTCAACTTTTTCTAAAGGAAGAGTATCTGTTATAAGTTTTTCAACTTCCATCTCTCCAGAAGCAATATAATCAAGAGCCATTCGGAAATATTTTGGAGTATGGTGGAAAACACTCATCAACTTAATATCTCCATAGTGCATTCTTGTCGTATCAAAAGTAACTTTTGAGCCAGATTTGCAACCACCAAAGAAATGTACAGTTCCTCCTGGTCTTACACATTCAAAAATCTGTTCCCAAATTTCAGGCAAACCAACGCATTCAACCGCAACATCCAAACCTTTATGTTCATCTGAAAACTCTTTGAAAATCTTGACAGGGTTAGGATATTTTTTCAAATCAATAATTTCATCAGCATGAGCAAACTCTTCTGCCGCTTTAAGTTTCATCGGATTACGACCAGCAACAATTACCCTTGCCCCCATTAATTTTGCAACTCTTGCAAACATTAGCCCGATTGGACCAATACCAATAATTCCAACAGTATCACCTTTTTTGATACCAGTTCTTTCTGCACCGTGAACAACATTAGCTAATGGCTCACAAAAAGCAGCTCTTTCAAATGTTAAACTATCTGGCAAATGAAGCATATTCTTCTTCACAATTCTTGCAGGGACAGTTATATATTGTGCATATGCACCATTGAGCAAATTCAAGTTTTCGCACAAATTATACTCTTCTTTTTTACAATAAAAACATTCTCCACATGGTGCAGAATTCGCTGCGACAACTCTATCTCCAACTTTAAAGCCTTCAACATTTCGCCCAACACGTTCAACTATTCCAGAAAATTCGTGACCAAAACCAGATGGAATTTCTTTAATTAAAACCGGATGACCTCTTCTGAAAGTCTTAACATCCGTACCACAAGTTAAAGCTGCCATAATTTTTACAACAACCTCTCCCTCTTCTGGTGGTTTAACCATAACTTCTTCATATCTTATGTCTTTTGGACCGTAATATTGTATTGCTTTCATTTATTTTCCTTATATTTTTTAATGTAATTCTTCGATTTGTTCAGAATAACATTTATGAAACTTTTATGTACGCTTTCAAAATCTTGTTATCTAAAGTATCATTAATTGCGTTTTGAACTTCATCCAATGCGTATTCACTAGAAAGTCCCATAACCTTAACTTCTTTGTTTTTCAAAAGATTATACGAATCATATAAATCCGCAGGTGATGGAGAATAACTACCTAAAACAGTCAATTCTCTATAATAAATTTCATTATTTGCATATCCCATATTATGTGGAGTACTTGAAAACACTAAAATTTTTCCACCATCTCGAACATATTTCAATGCAGTTGGAATGGCTTTATCAGAACCAGAGGTCATAAATACACCATCAGCTTTTATACTTTCGCACATATCAGTAACTTTGAATGCTTCAATACCAAGACTTTTCAAAAGCTCTACTCGTGATGAAATCAAATCGCAACCAACAACATTCATCCCAAAAGCTTTCAAGGCTTGTGCCATCAAAATCCCAATAGAACCCAATCCAATAACTAAAGCCGTAGAATGTTCTCTCAAATTTGCACGCTTAACCGCACGAATACAACACCCTAAAGGTTCATAAAAGGCAGCTTCAGCATTAGTTAAATTTTGAGGTTTTAAATATGCAACATTTTTCAAATGTTCTTCTGATACAAAAACAAGTTCACTAAATCCTCCTGGGCGGATATTTGTTTCCTTGAAATGACGACACATTGAAACATTTCCATTCTTGCAATACTCACATTTTCCACAAGGAATATGATGAGATGTGATAATTGTATCTCCAACTTTAAAATCTGTGTCAGAATCGATTTCAACAATTGAAGCCACGATTTCGTGACCTAAAACAGTTCCCTCTTTTGCCAAATGCTGGGTTAGTTTTACAATATCAGAACCGCAAAGTCCACAACCAAGAACCTTGACCAAAGCACCTTTGCGACCATCTAACTTTTCATCTTCTCTTTCTTTAACAACAAGAATATTATTTTCTATTTCTGCAACCTTCATATCGCCTCGCTATTTCACTTTGATTTTAGCACAAATCAGGAAATAGGTGAATAAGTAAATCCGTTATTCTGAGGGACAAACCTATTGATTTAATAAAATAATATTTTAAATTTTTCCCCGAAGAATCTTAATCCGAACGCATAAGCTAGAGTTATTTTGGTTTGCTTAGGATTATGGATTTGGAGAAAAATGGCAAATTTGTTATGTTTTATTCGCTCTCTTAACAACTTATACTAACTTATCCCTTTTGTGCAATTACGATAATTGGAGAATATGTTAGCTTTGTCTTAGGATATTTCTTTGAATATTTATCGCAAAAGTCCTTGACCTTTGTAATTGTCCAAGTTTTTTCAGAAAGAGAATTTACCCCTGTTTTTTTCATGTGGGCAAGAAGCTCTAGTGGGGTTTTAAATTTTAATTCTTCGAAAAATTGTTCGCTATATAATATTTCAAATCCTTCATTTTTTAAGATTTGTTCTAGTTCTTCTTTGGTTTTGTATTGTAAGCTTAATCCTGTTAAATCTGTAATTTCCCTAAAATTATCAGGAGAAAAAGTTGAGAAAGCTAAAAGTCCATTGCTTTTTAAATTTGATTTAATTGTTTGTATAGCTTTTTCAAAAGATGGAAACCATTGAAACATTGCATTTGAGACTATTAAATCTACTTTCTTGCTTGGTTTTATTTTTAGGGCATTCCCACAATAAAAAGTTGCCTGTGGAATGAAATTTTGGACATAATTTTTTGATTTTTCAACTAAGTCATTTGCGAAATAGTTTTTAAAATCTAATTCACTTGCCAATCTTTTTGTCAAAATCCCAGTTCCGGAGCCTAACTCTAAAACATTTTCAAAGGAGTTTGAAATTTTTGTCAGCTCAAATACCATTTTTAATGCCATCAATATTTGAACTGTGGCATTTTGGTCGTAATCTTGCATACTTTTTTCAAATTGTTTTTTGATATGTTTATTATCTATTTGCATTTCAAAATTTCGTCCCAGTTTGAATAGTGGAAAAATGGAAAATGACCGTATGGTATATTCAAAATCCTTACAGTGTTCTTTGTGTGGCTTGCAATTTGATTTTTGGGTGGAATAATTTTATCAAAATCGCTAACAATTGCAAAATCATAGAATTTTTGTATTTCTAATTCTTTTTGGTTTTTAATTTCAGTGTATAAGTTTTCTAGTTCTGATACTCTATTTTCGATTGTTCTTCCTACTGGTGTTTTGCTGTATTTTTGAAATTCTTCTTCCGTTTGAAAAACATTTTTATAAAACTTTCCTTCAAGTCCGATTTTTGCATGTTTTAGTGTCAATTCAAACATTTTAGTAGGAATTCCAAATTCATTATCGACAGGTGAAATTGTTCCATTGATTGCCATTTTGTATTCAAAATCTGGAAATAAATTTTTGAATAAATTTGCAACAAATACTCCCATTGACCAAGTTATAAGATACTTATGTTTATAATTTTTTATGATTTTTAATTCCTCTGGAATTTCAAAATCATTGTAATCATATACGAAAAGTACGTCAAAATCGTTGCATTGCAAAAATTTGAATGGTTTTTCATCAAAACTCCAACCCGCAAAAAATACTATTAAATTTTCGTTATTTTGATTATTTAGCCAACAAGACTTCATCAATTTTCTCCTTTAAAATCAGTAATTCATTTTCTTCAATTTCAGATGTTAAAGATAATCTGAGTCTTGAAGTCCCGATAGGGACAGTTGGAGGGCGGATTGGTAGAGTAAAGTATCCATTATGGAATAAAACTTCACACAAATCTACAGTATCTTTATTTTCTCCTATCACAACTGGAATTATATGGCTTTCACTTCCGAATTTTTTAGCAATTGTGAGCATTCTCTCTCTTTTGGCTTTTGTTGTTGGAAATTTGTTTTCAATAATCCACTTTGAAAAAGCAATATTTATTGGCGGAAGTGCAGTTGAAAATATAAAAGGTCTAGATTTGTTTATCAGAAAATCAATCAAAATTTTTGGACCTGTAACGAATGCTCCCATTGAACCAACAGCTTTTCCAAAAGTTCCGACGATTAAATCTACGTCATTTATAATTCCTAACTTTTCTGCAACACCAAGACCTTTTTCTCCAAAAACCCCGAAAGCATGGGCTTCATCTATAATCATAATGCAATTATATTTCTTCTTGAGTTCAACAATTTTTTTTAGGTCTTCAATATCTCCATCCATCGAAAATACACTCTCTGTAATGATGAATGCGTTGTTGAAATTTTTTCTTTCTCTTTCAAGAAGATTTTCGAGTGCGGTCATGTTGTTGTGCGGAAATCTGAAAAACTTTCCTTCTGACAATTTCATGCCGTCAATAATACTAGCGTGATTAAGTTTGTCAGAAAAGATTACATCTCCTTTTCTGTTTAATGCACTGGAAATTCCTACGTTTGCATGGTATCCGCTATTATAAAGTAAAGTCGCTTCTTTTTGGTATAAAAAAGACAACAATTCTTCTAACTCTTTGTAAATAGGTAATGTTCCCGTTAAAAGTCTAGCAGAAGCACTTCCCAGCGAAAACTTATCTCCTGCAAAGTCTAAAAATTCTTGTGTAATTTCTTTATTATCTGCGAAATTGAGGTAATTATTTGAGGATAAATTCAGAAGTTTTTCTCCTTTAAAGTAGATGTATTTTTCATCTTTCCCCTCAAAATTTTTCAAATTTCTAAAGTGCGAATGTTCTTTTAATTCGTCTAAAACTGTTTTGTAATCGTTATACATAACTCAAATCTAAGACAAAAAGGACTGATTTTCAAGCATTATGTACGAAATTTGCTTGTTTACTTGGTTAATGGTTTTACAAAACATTTGTGCTTTATGTGCTTGCTAATCACTTTCCGCAACAACTGTTGGAATCAATTCTCCATAGCTATTTACACAACCGTTGGTTTCTTCAACGATGTATCTCAATCCTTCTTTTCCTTCGATTGCTTTTTCTGCACAATCCATTGCTTCATCGTAGTCCTTGAATTCTCCAACTAAATTTTTTGATAATTCTGATTTGTCTTTGGCAGTATAAACTTGAAACATAACATATCTCCTTTTTTTTAATCTTATCACATAAAAACTATACAATTATTCTTTTAAATCTTCAATATCTAAATGAATATTTTCTGTTGCAATTTTGATTGCATCATTCTCATTCATAAGAATAGAATCTTTCCCCAGTTGAGAAACAATTTCTAAGGATTGAATTTGAGAATAAACTTTTTCATTTGGAATTACAAGAATCAATTTAATTTTTTGTGCATTTAAGCGGACTATTATATCTTCAAGTGCAAAAATTGCGGACATATCAAGTTCTGTATTTGAACTATAGTTTAAAATAATATATTTTGTTTCAAGCATTTCGTCAAAATGAGAAACAATTTGAGTAATCGACCCAAAGAAGAATTGTCCATCAATATGGAGAATTCTTATTTGATAATGTGATTCTTTTTCGATTCTTTCTTCATATGGTGTGTAATCAAGGTGGTTGTAGTGTGTTACTTTAATATTTGTATCGTCTGCAATTCTTTTTGCGTATAGTAGTGAAGCTAAAATAATTCCAATACCAAGAGCAAAAATTAAATTGTAAAAGACCGTCAACAAAAGTACTGAAATCAACACATATAAATCATCTTTTGGTGCAAATTTCAATACTTTTAAGACTTTTAAGTCTAAAATATCATAGCCTATTTTTATTAAAATTGCGGCTAAAACACTAATAGGAATTTGAGCAATAAATCCAGTTAATTTAAACAGAACTCCACCTAGAATTATCGCAGATAAAACTGCACAAAGTTTGGTTTTTCCTCCGATTTTTATAGCCGCTACGCTTCTCATTGTAGCCGCAGAACCCATCATAGAGCCAGTCATTGCACAAAATAAATTTCCAAATCCCTGTGCCATAACAAGACGTTTAGAATTGTGTTTAACTTTTGTCAATGAATCCATTATTATTCCTGTTAATAAACTTTCACTCGTTGCAATGAATGCTAAGGTCAAAGCTATGGGGATGTTTTTTGTAAGCATTTCTAATGAAAAATCTGGCATATATAAATGTGGAAGAGAAAAACTTAATGCTGAAATCTTTTCTACGTTAAAACCTAAGTAATACGAAACTCCTGTCATAATAACTAATGCTAATAATTGTGCTGGAACAAATTTAGTAATAGCTTTAGGGGTGAAAAATAATAAAAACAACGTTCCTAAACCTAAAACAAGTGCTTGTATATTGATGTGTGAAAATACTGTAGGATAAGTCATTAATGCTTTTATTGTTGAGGATTGAGCCACTCCGCCAACAAGTGGAGCTATTTGCAAAATGATAATTATCAACCCAATACCTGTCAAAAATCCTGAAATCACAGGGTATGGAACATATTTAATCATTCTTGGTACTGGTGTTATAGAAATTAGCATCTGAAAGACAGAAGCCAAAAGTAAAATTGTCACAACAGATGTTACATTCCCTCCGCATAACGCAACAACTGTCGCTGTAATAATTGCCACAGGACCTGTTGGCCCAGAAACAAATGGAAGATTACAACCTAAAACTCCTGCAAATAAGGATAATATTATAGCTCCCCAAATACCCGCAGAAGCTCCCATTCCAGAAGCGATTCCAAAAGCTAAGGCCTGAGGAAATGCAATAATTGACGCTATAATTGCACCAAAAATATCTCCTTTCAAATTGTTAAAAAACTTGAATTTTAATATATTTTCCAAATTATATTCCTTTCGAGTTGTATTGAAAAATTTTACCACAAAAATCGAGATGAGGATTGATAATTCAATCCTCATCATAACTTAAACAATATTTTTTTAACCTTACATTATCCATAAATACTTGCTAATTTACAAGTAATTGATTTGAAGAACGGAAGTTTTTCAGTAAGTTCAACACCAGCAATTGGGAATGTTACAATGGTTTCATCAGGATTTTCAACAATTTCATATTCATCAATAGTTGGAACTGATTCAATATCAATATCTTGTTCTACAACAACTGGAGCCTCTGTTTCTTCTTGCTTTACATAAGCTGAAATTTTATTATCTAATAGCTCATCAAATGATATCTCTTCTGTTCTTGGACGAGCTTGGAACAAATCACTAAATCTTGTAGCTTTAGTTCTTATGTCCATATTTTTCTTAGTTGTGATATTTTTTCTAACAGTCTGTGCTAACATAGATTACCCTCTCCTACCCTAATTAGTATAGCCATTTCAGCCTAATTTGACATACTCTGTATGGTTGAGATTTTTATATTATTGTAAATAAATGTTAAATTAGTATATACATCGAATATATCTAAGGGCAATTCCATATCTAAAAAAAACTTTATTTAGGCATAGGGGATATTACAAAAAAGAAAAAGTAAATTTGGAGGATTTTAAGATGACAAGACCAGTATCAGGCGTAGTTATGGCTGACTTAATTGCTAGTGGAAAAGCAACACCAAGCCAATTAGAACAAGTAAAAGAAAACCATAGAAACAATTTTAACATTTGGCAAAAAGAACAACAAGCTAAGGAAGAATTTGGAAGAGGATTCCGAATCGAAATGGACAAAGAAAAACGTGTAAAAGAAGGTCGTCCTGAATATGATGTACAACAATCAACACCTTCTCAACCACTAAGCAAAAGTGAATACAGAAAAATGCAAGCTAAAAAGTTAAGAGATAAAAATGCTGCAAAAGCTGAAAACGCAGAATGGAAAGCTAGCGTTCGCAAAGAAAGTGCAGCCAAAGCAAAAGCTGCAAGAGCAAAACATAATGCAGAAACAAATCCATTAGCAAATCCTAAAAAGGTTCATAAACAATTAAAACAAGCTGAACAATTAAGTCCAGGTTCTACTGCAGGAATCAATGAAAAAGAATTGCTTGAAACATTAGAAACGAATAGAGCAGCTGCTACTGCACCAACTGAATTTGCAACTAAAAAAACAGGTGTAGGTGTAGGAACCGTTTCAGTTAAAGCTGAAAAAGCAGCCGAAGCAGCAGCTGAAAGTGCAGGCAAAACTGGGTCTAAAGTAGCAGCCGAAACTGCAGAAGCTATAGTTGAAGGAACAGGTAAAGCTTCTACAGGCAAAGTTGCTGCAGAAGGTGCTGAATTAGTTGCCGAAACTGCAACAAAATCAGGTTCTAAATTTACAAAATTCTTGAAAAAGGCTGGTAAATGGGGTGCAATTGCATTAGCTGTTGGAGGTCTTCTATACGGTGGTTATAAATTGTTCTTTGACAAAAAGGATGATAAAGCTCAAAAAGTAGATACTCCAAAACAAGATAAGCCTCAAGCTGATGGTAAAAAACCGGAAGATAAAACAACTCCTGTAAAATCTGGTGGAAATCAAAATCCAGCTCCAGTGGGTGATGACAATGGTAAAACAAAACCGTCAGATCCTGCAGATGGAAAAGATAAAACTAAAGTAGTTCCGGCTCCAGTTGGTGGCGACTCTGATAAAGCTGACAAAGCAGATAAATCTGATAAAGCGGATAAAGCTGACAAGGCTGAAGACAAAGCTAACAAAACATTACCAAAAGATTATACAGTTAAGAAAGGTGATAATGTTTGGAACATCGCTAAAAGAAGATTACAAGAACTAAACGGTAAAAAACCAACTGATAGAGAAATTATGAACTATACTAAAAAATTGTTGGAAGAAAACAAATTAGAATATGAAGCAGATGGATATACAGTAATTATCCACTCAGGCGACAAAATCAGATATGCAGCTTAAAAATCCTCTTTATAATATAAATTAAAATTATCCCTCGTCAAAATGACGAGGGATTTCTTTATGCGGTCTAATTTACATAACTTTATATTTTGGGCTTTTGTGAAATTTTGAATTGCAAAATGTTTTTATATAAGAGTGAAGTTATAAGAGGAGATACAAAATGCCAGAAATCGATTTTTGTTTATTTGATTTAAGTAAGATTTTTATATTGTTTCCAAGAGAGAATAAAGAATTACGGCAAAGAGTTTTGGAATATGAAAAGAAAGCTCAAGCTGATATGGAAGAAAATCGTTGGAAATTGTTTAACGAATTTGGCTATGGTTGCTAGTATATAGAGGATAGGTATCTTTCTTCTGCGAAAGTTAAGATTTCGTTCTCAGCATTAGAAAACAATTCAAAAGAATTGTTTTCTAATAATAAATCTCAGTTGAGAGCTGAGATTAAAAAAAATGTAATTATGTTGTTAATACTAAATTTCTATAATTTTCGCTAGAGAATTTTTCCGAGTACTATCTGTTCTACTTTTTAGCCAAGAAAGTCCACAAATTTTTTCGATTTTGGTTCTATTCCAAGTTTTGTTAAAAATTTAGTATCTTCTGGGTCAATGTATGTTACTATTGGTTTAGCCTTTGATTTAGACGCAAGGTTTTGGAATGCTTCGTACATTGAAGTTGCAATGTGTCTTACTTCCCTTTTTCGTTTCTTTTGAGCGTACGCAAAAGCTGGATTTGTTCCAATTTTAAAGATTTCAACTTCAGGTTTGCCTTTTTTAATTTTATCTGTTGACATAAGGCCTAGAATTTTTCTTGCATCAACAACATCAAAATCAGATTCTTGGGTTGTAACTGCGTAAACCTGAGCCCTTCCACCAAGAATGTGAGCTTCTTCTAATACATTTGAGGATAGATTTTTTCGTCCCCAAAGTGCTTCAACTCCTTCTAGTGCTGAAACATCTCGTTGTTTTGACGTATCAAATTTTATAAAATTAACTTGTGCATCTTTCCATCTTTTGCCAACTTTTACTTTTATTGTTGCAGGACTGATAAATTTTGCCCCAAACTGAACATTATTTGTTTTTTGTATTTGCATTTTTTTCTCCTATTCTACTTATAGGGGTTTTAAAATTCGAACATAAAAATTTTTGCCCTAAATATTTTATATTATATCTAATTTACAAAGATGTTTGTAAACGCAGGTTTTGCAGACTCCTTGTTTATCCTCTTTAATCGGGTTAAATTTTAGAGCCTTGATTTTTGAGTATGTATCTTTAATTAAGTTTTCAATGTATGCCATATCGGAGTCTGTTAATGTTTTATAAACGCTTTTTGCGTGGTCTTCAACGTAAATAATCCCGACTTGTGATACCTTGTTTCCGGTCATCTTCTCGTAAGCATATTTATAAAAACACAGTTGGTTATAATAATTCTTCTTTCCTCCACTCTGTGTTATTTGTTTTTCACTTGTTGGTTTCCCTGTTTTGTAATCGTATAGAGAATAAGTTCCGTCAGAATTTTTTTCAATTCGGTCAATTTTACCTGAAACCAAGTCTTCTCCAACGCTTACGCCATAAAAACTGAATTCTACGTTTTCAACTCTGTTCGCAGGAATTTGAGAAAAATATGGGTAGTAATTCATCAAAAGTTTTTCTCCAAGTTTGATAAACTTTTCTTTTTTCGCAAGTTCACTAAAACGAGAACTATCCATTCCTGTATGAAATTTTTCTAAAACGGTTTTTATGTCAGGGTATTCGCCTTTTTCTTTGGCAAATTTTACTGCTCGTTCTAATATTGAGTGGATTACAGAACCAAAATTTGCATTGTCCCAATCGGCTTCTTCTACGTCAATTCCAAGAACTTTCAAGTAGAAAAATTTTCTTGGACAATCTAAATAGTCATTCAATCGAGATGGAGAAAGGTCTATAGACTTAATTCTTTCTTGAATTTCGTTTTGAAATGCTTTTCTGTTGTCAAAAACTTCCCTTGAAATGCTACGAACAAATTCTTTGGTTAAATCTTCTGCTTCACATTCAAATTGCATTGAATTAAAATCATAGTTTGAAAATTCGGATAAATATTTTGTAATTTGCTGTGATTTATTTTCGTTATTGTCTGCAAAAGACAATGTCAACGAGTGTTTTGCTCTTGTAATTCCGACAAATAATAATTTTAAAAGTTCTGAATCTTTTTTTAATTGTTCGATATCTTTATCAAAAACTTCGTCGGTTATAAGTTTGTATTCTCCAGGCATTCTAAAATTTTCCCAACTTGAAGAAATCAAATTAGGAAGATAGACATACTCAAATTCACGTCCTTTTGAACCGTGGTAGGTCATTAATTGTACGGCATTTTGAACTGAACCATCTTTGTCTAAGCAAATATCAATTTCATTTTTTAAACAGTCGTCAAGATAGCAAACAAAATCAGCTAACCCTCTTGTATCATCTGTTTTTTGATAATTCCCGGCTTCTGAAATTATTTTTCTAATTCCTGAAATGTTTTCTATTCGATTTTGCGGACATTTATAAAAATATTCTAAAATACCTGTACGGTTTACAACTTCAATAATTGTATTCCTCAAAGAATTGGTTGAGGCAAAAGTTTGTAAATTATCAAAAGTTTCTAAAAATTTTGAGATAATTTCAGGATTTTTCCAATCTGTCAAAGTTCTCATTAGTGAGATAAAATCGTTTAATCTGTCATTTTTAAGTAATCGTTGCTCTTCTAAAATTTTGTTATAATCTTGAATATCAAGTTTAAAGGGTTCAGATAACATTAACCCAAATAATTTATCAGATGCCAAAACATGATTATTCATTGCTTTTAGGTAAAAATAAATCAAAATAGTTGAGCGGATTGCAAAAATACTTTTGCCTTCATCTATTTGAAATGGAATATTTTTAGCTTTTAACAGTTCTGAAAAAGTTTGAAGCTCTGCTCGTTTTTTTGCAATAATTGCAATTTGAGATAAATCTTTTTCATTTTTATCTTTTGTCGGACAAGCCTCTGAATCTACAAGATTTTTAATTTCATCTACAATATAATTAAATTCTTGAATAGTTTCAGCAAATTGCAATCGATTTATTTTTTTATCTTTTTCAATAATTTTAGGATTTTTAGCGGTTAATTTTTTTGAAATATTATAAGTATTTTTAAAATATTCATTGTTTTCTAATCGGTTCAAGTCCTGCGATACGACAAGATTGCTGAAATCCAAAATAGTTTGAGTAGAACGATTATTTTCATTCAAACAAATTACTTTTGTTTGAGGATATTTTGTAAGAAAGTTTTCAATATTATCACTTTTAGCACCTTGAAATCCGTAGATAATTTGATCATCATCACCTACAACAAAAATATTTTTTTCATCATTTGCATCGACTAGATTGAAAATAATTCTATTTTGTAAATCGTTAGTATCTTGGTATTCATCAACAAGAAAATATTTATATTTGTTGGATATTTTTATTAGAAATGATTCATCTTCTTCAAATGCATTTAAAACGAAATTAATCATATCAGAAAAGTCGATTAAATTATTATTTAACATTTTGTTGCAATACAATTCGTATAAAGTCCATAATTCTTTTGCTTTTTCAATATTAGTTTTTATTTTTTCAAGTTCAGCGTATCGACCTTTATTTTGAGTTTTACCGGCTTGTTCTCTTTCGTAAATTTCGCTTTCAATTTCTTTGTATCTAGGTCTTAAAGAAGGATTAGTATTTAAACAGTCTAAGTAATCTTCTTTTGAAATTCGTTTTGTTTTTAATTTTTCGACATACGAAATAAAGTTTTTAGTATTGAAATACTTATCAGCTCGAGCGGGAACAAAATATTCTAATTTTGCTTCATCAATACATTCTTTCATTAACGTAATTTTTTCGGTATCTGTAATGAGCCTAACATCTCCATTCATTTCAAATTGAGATGGGTATTCTTTGATAATGTCGTTACAAAAAGAGTGATAGGTATAAATATCCACACTAGAAGCTTTTACACCCATTTTTTTTATCAATCGTTGACGCATTTCAGACGCAGCAGCATCAGAAAAAGTCAAACAAAGAATAGACGAAGGGTCAACTCCATCTGATAACATTTTTTCAATACGATTAATTACCGTAAAAGTTTTTCCTGTCCCTGGACCAGCCAAAAGCATTACTTGACCCTTTAGAATATCAATTGCTTCTTGCTGTTTTTCATTAGGTTTAATTACAAATTTATCCGCCATAACATAAATTTAGCATAAAAAATACTATTTATGTACAATGACTTTCCCGTCTGAAATTCGTTCAAAATCTGCTCCGAATTTTTCATACTGTTCCGCATTACATTCAATTCTCCCCGTAACCTTTTCAAGATGTTCCGGCATTTTAGAGATTAAGGAGTTAAATAATTTATTTTTAGGGTTTGATAAAATTAAATTCCCATCAATAATCTTGACATTTTTCAATAAATCATCTTCATTAAATCCGAACATTGAGTAAGGGATTGAGATTCCACTATTTTTATCTAAGCTGTAAGATGGTTTGTATGTTCCTATTGTAATTAGCCCATCTTTAGAATCTTGTATTGCATTTACTCCCAAATATTTGAACATTGAAAAAGAATCGTTATCTTTTATTGATTTTGCAAAAGATTTTTGTATATCAGGTAGAACTTCATTCAATTTTTCACTAATCATTATTGATTGAGTTGCCATAGGGTATTCGTCAGATAATCCAGATTGACATTTTAAGTTATTTGACTTGATAAATGTTTTAATTTCTCCAACGAGGTTCAATGGGACAATGTTATTATTTTCAATTCCTTGAATTTGGTCAATTTTACCTTTGTAGGTTGTCATTCCTACTAACGGTTCCCATATAGACATACTGTTTCGTTTTAAATATATATAAAAATCTCCTTCTTCAAGAGCTTCTCTTGCTTTATCCACACTTGAACGAGTACACCAGTTCCTGCAACTTAGAGTTTCTAAATTTTCTATGTTCTGTTCAAAATGTGCAACATCATGCTTTTTGGATGGGATTTTTACCCAAACGGCTTTTTCATCTGATTTTCCCATTTTCATCAGAAGGTTATCACGAAGTCTGTGAGTATAAACATCTAAAAAAGAGGGTTTCGCACAACGTACAGCTCTTGAAATTGGCTCAATTTTTTCAAAATCTTTTACTGTTTCAAGTAGTGCATTTTCGTTTAACGGTACGGGGATATGTCTGTTATTTTCTTTTATTTCGCTTGTAATTGCATCCCACACAACTAGACGAAGAGATTTATCTTTTTCTAATTTTCTTGCAAGGTCTTTGTTTTTTATGTTTGCAGATGGGTTTTCCAAGCATTTTTTCCATTTCCCAAATCTGTCCGCACGAGCCTCGTTAATTTTATCTATTGAGTACACTCTAATATCTTGAGGGATGTAAGTTTTCCATTTTATTTTAGTGGCAGAACTGTTTTTATAATCAGGAAAAGCTCTTTCACTATCAAAAACATTTTTTACCGCTTCTTTAATTTTGCTTGCAGATAAAAAACTTCCATCTACTCCGAATTTTTTGTTTTTTCCAAAAATCTCAGCAGTTAAATATTCGAAAACAGTTGAATACATTGATGGAGAGGACTTACCAGTAAAGTTAATACTATCAGTTTTTATTGGAGATGTAACAGTAATCTGAGAGTTTGAATTTTGTTTTTTCTTATTATTTAAAATTCCATACTTTGGAACAAAAGAGAGATTAGCAATTCTTGAAATCATTTCAAATAAAATCCTTATATTTATGTTCTTTTTTAACTTATAAAACAAGTAAAGATTTTTTTTGCTACTTGAAAAAATGAGTTCAAAAATTTGAACTCATTTTTCATATAATTTTATATTGATTTCCCTAAATCAAATGCTTGTTGTGGATAAATGGTTTTATCTACTTCTCCTTTGTTCCAAACGCCGGTTGCCACAATTGCTCCCATTGGAGTAGCTCCTGGCAGGCAAGCCATTAATCCATCAAATTCTGCTAATACCCTATCCATTGCATTCGAGCTCAAATCTGCAGCTGTCATAATAAAATAAAATTCTTTGTTTTCTATTTGTGTATATTTTGCACAGAATCTATCGATTAATGTTTTTAGCTGACCGCACATCGTATAAAAATAAACTGGAGTTGCAAAAACAACTACGTCTGTTTCAATTATTTTATCTAAAATTTCTGAAACATCATCTTTTTGAGAACAAGATGTGTAATTATTTGAATTGCAAAATCCGCAACCTGTGCAGTAATTAATTTTCTTTTCTCTTAATGAGATTTTTTCAACCTCATTTCCTACGGATTTTGCACCTTCCATGAATTTGTCGCATAGTGTGTCTGAATTCCCGCCTTGTCTAGGGGAAGATGAAATAATTAAAACTTTTTTAGACATGTAATCTCCTCTTTTATAACAATCCTTATTTTACATGAACTATTTTACCACTTGATAGTAACACTTAGTCAATATGATTTTAGTTATAGTTGCAGAATAATTCGGTGAAGTTCGGCAAACAACTTTACCATCAAAAAGTAGGATAACTTTTAAGAGTTTTTATTCTCTCGGGTGTGAGTCTTAACCGATTATATAAACATAACATATTTTTAATGTTCTGTAAATCTCCGTATTTTTACTTACGTAAAAATACGGATGCCCACTTGGCTAGGATTGATACTTGACTTTTTGAAATAAAAGAAAAAGAGGCAAATTTATTCGCCTCTTGCGTACAGTTGTGGTTGTAAATAAGGTGTATTTATGTGTTAAGTAACCCTAACACTTTGCGCATAAAAAATGATTTTGTTTTTCTTTCTCGGAAGAATTTTTATTATTGCGATATCCAATTCCTGCACGATAACCAGAAATGGCGTATAATAATGGTAGAGATGGTTCTATCCATTTTAAACCAGATAGTAAAGACACAGTTGCAATATCGTCAGTGTGTAGTCCGATATCCAAAAGTTCCGGAGTTCGAGTTTCCTTTTGTGTATTTTTAGAAAGGAGTGGGTTTACAAATTTATTACTTATATAATTCGCAATTGCACTTCCTCCAATAACACCTGTTAAAATTATTCCAGAAACCATTCCAATACATCTTGCTGATTTTGAACGTATGTTCATTTTCTCAAGTAGCCCAAGTGATATTCCTGCTCCTATGTTGCACATGAAAATATTTGCAAGATATTGATAGACTCCTTCTTTAATCTTATTTGAAACTTTATTTTTCCAATGTGTTTCTGTTGTTTTGTCAGCTACAATCCCTCCAGCAATGCCGCCAGCTACAGGAATTGCACCGAAAATTGATAACCAGCCGATTTCTCTAAAAATATCTTTTGAAGTTATATTTTCAGGGTTGGGAATAAGTTTGTTTAAATCCTTTCTTGAAAGATTCTTATTTAAAACGTCAACATTTTTTATTGAAAGAATTTTATTTTTTGCTTTGTTCAAAATCATTATAACATCTTTGTTAAGAGTATTTTCGGAGATAATTTCAGATATTGTTTTTTCATTCTCTGTTGAGATCTGTTTAATGGTTTTTGACATTGGTCTTTTGGTCAAGAATGATGCAATTCTTGATGCGTTAACCGCAGATAATGTAGTTGCTGCAAGTATTATCCCCAGTTGTAGTCCCTTTTTCTTTTTATTTTCTTTTGGAGTTTCGTAAATCTCTTTTGCAAGAAAAGCTGTACTTGCAAGGGTCAGTACTGTAGGGATTTGTTTGTTTATTTTTGCAGTTAATAGTGGTTGGTCTAAATATTTCCCAATTGTTGAAAATTTTATCATTTTTTTGATTTTTCCTTTTTGTAAAGTTTTAATATTTCTGGATGTTTTTGGCAAAATTTGGTAAAATCTTGCATTTCATCTAAGATGTTTTGAGATACAATGTGTTCAATTTCACACGCATTTTCGCTTGCTTCTCTGCTAGCAATTCCAAGAACTTCTTTAAAAAAATGTTCAAGGGTGTAGTGTTTGGTATAAACTTTTGTTGCTTCATCAAGACCTGATTGTGTGATTGTAATAGCCTCATAACTACAGTATTTTATTAGTCCTTTTGAAACAAGTTTAGCTAGAGCTTCAGAGACGGAGGCTCTCGAGATATTTAATTTTCTCGCAAGTTCTGCTCCTTTTAAAGGCTTATTGTTAATATGTGATAGATATATTACTTCTAAATAGTCTTCCAGACCTGATGATAGATTTTTAGCTTCTTTTTGCATAACTAACCTTTCTTGTAAAATTTATTGTAAGGCACGCCTAACACTTTGTCAAGCAAAAATTTTTTATTCCCTGAAAATATGTGTGAAGCTTAGTAGTTGTAAAAAAATAATCTACACTTTCATTTTTTCTAAAAGTTTGGTGTATTTTTTGTAATCCCTGCCCCATTCTTTTAGGCAATCGATTACTGGTCGTAAACTATATCCAACATCTGTGAGAGTGTATTCTACTTTGGGTGGAATTTGTGGGTACACTTTCCGCTCTACTAACCCGTCTTCTTCAAGTTCTCGAAGTTTGCTTGTTAAAACTTTTTGGGTAATCCCTGATACAGATTTTTTAAGTTCTCCAAAACGTTTTGTTCCCGTTAATAAATCCCTAATAATTAAAATTTTCCATTTACAGCCTGTCATTTGCAGTGTGGCTTCAATTGGACATTTTGGTAAACTCTTCTTCTCCATTTATCCCTCGTTAGTATCTTTTGGTTACTATAACTTAAATTTATACTAACATATATTTTTTAAGATTACAATACATTTTGCTCTATAATAATTTCAATAATTCGTCAGGAGTAAATTTGTATCCTTTAACTTCTGCATAATCTGTTGGAAGTATGAATACAATGTAGTTGTCCTCTGCTTTTTTGTCCGTTAACATTGCTTTGACCATTTTGTGTTTGTCAAATTTAGGAATTGGTTTAAAATTGAATTTTTTAATTAAATCTTTGCACAAGAACTTATAGCCCTTGTCAATCAACCCTTGATTAAAAGAGAAGTCTAGTGCGAGTTTTACCCCTTCTGCTACGCATTCACCATGAGTGAATTTTTTGTATTTTGTAATGTTTTCAATTGCGTGTCCGAATGTATGTCCTAAATTTAATATTTTTCTTAGACCTTCTTCTTTTTCATCTGCTTTCACTACTGCAATTTTTAGTGAAATACAAATTTTTATTAGTTTTTGAAGGATTAAAATATCTCGTGCTAGAATTTTTTCGCTATGTTCGTTCAAAAAGTTGATTAAATTTGGGGAATCTTCTATTGGACAAGTTTTTTCGATGAGTCCGTATTTTACAACTTCTCCAAGTCCGCTTTTGAATTGTCTTTCATCTAGAGTTTTTATGAAATTTACATTGATAAAAACTGAATCTGGTTGATAAAAAGTTCCGACTAAATTTTTCCCATATTTTGTGTTAATTGCAGTTTTTCCTCCTACGGAGCTATCTGTTGCCGCAAGTAGTGTTGTTGGAACTTGGATAAATTTTATTCCTCGCATATACGTAGATGCTGAAAAACCTGCCAAATCTCCTATTACTCCTCCACCAATCGCAATAATTGCATCTTTTCGGGTTAATTTTCTGGAGAGTGCAAAATTTAAAATTTTTGTGTAATTCTGAAAATTCTTTTCGGTTTCCCCATCTTTTAAAATTAAAATTTTATCCTTTGGAAAATTTAAAATTTTAGAATATAATTTGTGAACTTTTTGGCTAAAAATGACGATATAGTTTTTACCTTCAACCTCCTGAAGAAGTTTATCTCTCAAGATTTCAATATTTTCGTTGGAAATATAAATCGGATAATATGTATTTTTTTCTTCAATGTTTACGTCTAATTTTTCCATTCCAAAGCTCCTAAAATTTCTTCTGCAATTTTAGATGGAGTTTTCCCATCTGTCAATATTTTGTGATGTGCCAGATTGTAGTTGTTTTTTCTTTTGGCTATTATTTCGGAAATTTTTTCTATTGTCATATTGTTTTTTAGTAATGGTCGATTATTTGTTTTTTGAATTCTTCTAAAAATTTCTTCTTGAGTTGTTTCAAGATAAATTACAGTAGAATTTTTTAATAAAAGTTCTCGGGTTTGTTCATTTTCGAATGCTCCTCCTCCGAGGGATAGAATTTGTGATGATGTTGTTTGTGTAAGTTCTTTTATTGTGTTTGCTTCAATTGTACGAAAATATTGTTCTCCCTTGGTATTGAAAATTTCGGAGATACAGGATTTTTCTTGTTGCTCTATTAAATTATCAATGTCTATTGCAGAAAATCCTGTTTTTTTTGATAGAATTTTCCCTATTGTAGTTTTCCCAGAACCCATCATTCCAATTAGTGTGATTTTTCTCATAAGTTTATTTTATCTTAAAAAATAAAAAATACTTAATCTTTTTGACTTGTTTATTTTGTGAGGTATTATATTTTAAAAAAGGGGATAAAGTTCAGATGAAAAAAATATTTGCAATGCTTATGCTTATAATGCTTGTATGTTGTGGTTGCGGTAAAAAATTAGATGAAGTTTCTACAACAACTGATTTAGATAATATTATGAAGCGTGATGTTTTGCTTGTTGGTGTAAAAACTGATACTTATCCATTTGGTTATTACGATCAAAAAGGAAGTTTCTCTGGCTATGATGCTGCATTGGCAAGAATTATCGCAAGAGGACTTTTAGGTAGCGATAAAAAAGTGAAATTTGTTCCTGTAACGGCATCTGATAGAATGATGAAATTATATTCTGGAGATGTGGATATGATTGTTGCAACGATGTCTATAACTCCAAAACGTCAAGAAATTCTTGATTTTTCAATTCCTTATTATACTGCGGGGCAGGCTGTGCTTGTTAGAAAGGGTTCAAGTGTTAAATCTTTGCGAGATTTGAATGGTAAAAAAGCAATCATAGTATTTGGTTCCACAAGTGAAAGAAGTTTGCGTATGGCTGTTCCTAATGTGGGTATAAGGGGATATAAGACTTATCCGGAAGCATACAAGGCATTAAAAACTGGCAGAGCAGATGCAATTGTTTCTGATGATACTATTTTGCTTGGCTTGGCATTAAAGGATAGCAGTGTTGAATTGTTACCAAAGCGTTATTCAAAAGAGCCATACGCAGTGGCTTTTAGAAAAGGAAAAGAATCAAAAGAATTAATTAGAGCCGTAAATAATATTATAGAAATAGAAACTCATAATGGGAATTTACGTAAAATCCAAGAAACTTACGGAATAAAGTAATTTTAGATTTGAAAATATTTTTTTACAAGTTCAATTTCCTGCTCTTTTGTAAGGGCAGGATTTTTTAATTTTTCTTCCAAAATATAATCAAAACATTTTTGATATTCAGGGGAAGGATTTATTCCAAAGTTTTGCAAATCTTTTCCTGTGGTTTGAATTTTTATATCTTTTAATTCTTCAAGATATTTCAATGCAAGAGGTGTATTAATATATGAGAACATAATTATTGATTCGTCGCCAATTTCTTTAAAGTTTTTGTATATTTTATAATCTGTTGAGAAATCTAATGTTTGAAGTTTTTTATAATCATCTATAATTTTCTTTTCTTGTTTAGTTAAAGGTAGTGATGAAATATCTGGAAGTAATCCTACATAAATTATCCATACGTTTTGAGGTTTGTATGTTTTTACAAGGTTTTCAATTTCTCTAATTTTTTCAAAATCAAACTTTATGTTTTTGTTGTTTGGTGAAATTAGTTTATAAATTTTCTGTGTGATAAATTTTTCAAACGCAATTGAAGAATTTAGATTAAATGTTTCAACTAATTCTTTTTTTAATCTTTTGTATGACATATCATAATTGATATTTTTTAAGTATTCATCTTGCAATTTTTTAGTGTGTTCGTCTAGTTCAAACCCAAATCGAACAGCAAATTTTAATCCTCTTAAAATTCTCGTTGGGTCATCAATAAAACTTTCATCATGAAGAACTCTTAAGGTTTTGTTTTTTATATCTTCAAGACCATTTGTGTAATCAACGATTTCACCAGTTAAGGTGTTTTCCGCCATTGCGTTGATTGTAAAATCTCGCCTGAGAACATCTTCTTTTAGAGAACATCCAATGTCTTTAACTACTGGAAGATGACCTTGTTGCGGATAGGATTCCCCCCTTGTTGATGCAATGTCAATTTCTTTTCCGTCTAGTTCTATTCTTACAGTTCCAAATGGTTCGTTTATTTGCATAATTTTAGCATTGGGAATTGATTTAGAAAACTCAATTGCATTTCCTTGATATGTAATGTCGATGTCAAAGTTTTCTTTCCCTAAAATCTTATCTCTGACAACTCCACCGATATAAAATAAATTTTTATCATGTAAATTGATGATGTTCATTCTTCCATTTTAGCGTAAAATGGAGTAAAATAGAATAAATATAAGTTTTTTTAAGAAGGGACGCTATGTTACAGGAAGCTACAAAGGCACTTAATTCGGCATTTAATAATAGTTTTATCAAAAAATTGAGTCAATATCTTCACGATTGTGTGAGGGAAGAGGTTAAGAGTTCTACTTTCAGAAATTTGAAAGGTGATAAGGATAACAAGTGGATTTTCTTAAAAGACCAAGAAACTTTATTAACTCAAGGTTTGGAATATCTGAAGCTTGATGGCTCAAATCCTAATTTGACAGAATTGATGATTCAGAGTGATTTGAGTACTAAAGATAAATATTTGATTTATGGTTATATGTTCCTTGTTGGCAGAAATGGTAAATCTCGTAAACGTAATGAATTTCTTACCCCATTATTGTATGTTCCATGTAAATTGGAGCGTAATGGAGTTAATATAAATTGTGTTAGACAGGATGATGTTTTATCCTTGAATACTGGGGCATTAGCGGCATTACTCAAAAAGGGTGATGATGACGATGAAGTAGATTTGTTTTTGGAAGGGATTTTGGATGTTGTTCCAGATTTGCCAATTACAAAGGAAAAGATGGATATTTTCTTGACAACATTGAAATCGCTCATTCCTGATGTTGAAATTGTTGAAGATTCTTCTGAAAACGCAGATGAAGATAATGTTGAAAAAGATGAAAGTTCTCAAAAAGACTTGTCTGATGTGAAAATCACAGGCGAAAATATGGATGAAATTATTGAAGATGAAATCCAAGAACAGAAATCTAAACCAGTTGGAGAAATTAAAGAATTATGTGTAACTTATCAAAGTGCAATAATTTTGACTAAACGCCCTGCTGTTACTGCTGGGGTGTTGCATGAGTTGATGCAAATTGCTGAAAAACCTAGTGGAGTTTATAGAGAAACTACTTTGAGTGTAATAAATGATGAATACACCCAAAGCGGAGATAAAATTATTCTTAATGATAAACAAGAGGATTTTTATCCTATTACTCCTCTTGCGTTGAGTGATTCTCAAGAAAAAGTTGTTAAAAATATAGAAAATAGTAAATTTATTGCGGTTCAAGGTCCTCCAGGAACTGGTAAATCTCAAACAATTGTTAACCTCGTTGCTCATTTGATTGCAAATGGCAAAACTGTTCTTGTTGCTTCTCGTATGGATAAGGCAGTTGATGTTGTTGCAGATAGATTGAATGATTTGGGTGCTCCATATTTGGCTTTACGAGCTGGTAGAATGAATTATCAAAAGCAATTGAGTTTGCAGTTGCAAGATTTGTTGGCGGGTAAAGTTGAGTTGGATGAGGATGTTGATGATTTTATTTTTGCGGACACAAAAGATATGAAACAACATCTTGATTGTATGCGTGAAACAGAAGCAAAATGCGAAAAAATTATCAAACTTGAAAAATCTTGGCACGATTTAAAATTTGATATAAAACAACAATCTGCAAATGTTGGAGAGATGGAATACATTAAACATCCGTTGAAAAAATCCGAAATAGATTCAATAAATGATGTTATAAAAACATTGTCTGACAATATGGAAAAATCTGGATTGTTTGCTTCTTTTGCAAATATGTCCAGCCTACGACAATTAAAAAAGATTTTGGATATTAAAGATTTTGAAGTTGAGCCAGAAAATTTAGATAGGCTTCGTGTAGAGCTTGATTTTATTACGCAAAAATGGAAGTTACGCAAGATTGAATCTGATATTCAAAAGACCGGTAATCTTCATGTGATGATGGAACAAATTCGCCAAATGAAGCGTAAGCAAAAAACTTTGGCAATAAATATTTTAAAAAGTACAAGACGAGAAGCAATTAAAGCTCTTTTGCGTGATGAAAAGAAACGTAGAAGAATTAAGGTTCATGCAATGTCTTTAGTAGAAAGAAGAAAAAATCTTCAAAGTCGAATTTTAGAAGAAGAAGATTTTAAACCTTTGTTGGAAGCTTTTCCTTGTTGGTGCGTAACAACTTATGCGGTGTCGGATTCTCTTCCTCTAAAACCTGGCATGTTTGATGTTGCAATAATTGATGAGGCTTCTCAGTGTGATATTGCAAGTTGTTTTCCTATAATGTACAGAGCAAAGAAAACTGTTGTTGTTGGAGATGATAAGCAACTTCCTCATTTGTCATTCTTGGAAAAAGCTAAAGAACAATCTTTCTTGAGTCAGTATGGTATCCCAGATAAATACCAATTAATGTGGAGATTTAGAACAAATTCAATGTTTGATTTGGCTGACTATTATTCTATGAATTCAGTAATGTTGGATGAACATTTTAGAAGCTTGCCTCCAATTATTAATTTCTCAAATCATGAATTTTATTCAGATAGAATTCGTGTGATGAGAAAAGATAAAGATGACGAATTGGCTCTTGAAATGGTTAATGTTCCAGATGGTAAGGTTGATATGGATGCAACTCGTAACTTGCCAGAAATTGAAGCATTGGTTAAAACTTTGCATGAAATTATTATTGAGGATGAACGTAAAAATCCAGACAAACCTGTTACTATTGGGATTATTTCTCCATTTAGGGCGCAAGTTGAGCAGTTAAAAATATCTGTTCCGAAAGTTCTTTCTGATTATATGATTAAAAAACATCAGATTGAAATTGGTACGGCACATACATTCCAAGGAGATGAAAGAGATATTATCCTTATGTCTTGGTCTTTTGCAAATAATTCATACCCTCAAAGTATAACATTCTTGCAAAAGCCAAACTTGTTCAATGTTGCAATAACAAGAGCAAAGAATAAATGTATAAACTTTGTTTCTCACGATATAGAAACAATGCCAGATGGACATTTTAGAAATTATGTTTCGTTTATCAAGCAATATCAAGAACGAAAATCTGCATTAATTAATAACGAAATAGATGAAAATATTTATAAAAATAAACTGGAACGAGAAATTGCTACTGAAATTAGAAAACTTGAACATAAAGTTACAGCAGGTGTTGATATTGCAGGTTTAAGTGCTGATTTAGTTGTTGACGATAGTTTTGTTATTGAAGTTGATGGTCTGGAAGATAATCCAAAATCTCATATTTCTAATATGAAAAAACAAGCTATATTGGAGCGTTGTGGATTTAAGGTTAAGCGTATAACTTATAGAGAATGGCAATATTCTGCAAAAGCTTGTTTAGATAGAGTTTTGGCAACAGAATAAAATAAAAAAGGCCGGTTTTATATGAGCCGTCCCTTTTTATTATTTATACGTCTTTATATTTCTTTCCGCCTTTTGGAACTTGTGGTTTGCCGTCTTGTCTTGAGTATTCTTTTATAATATCTTCTTTGCCTGAATAGTTTAAAAAGAATTCCATGAAACTTTTGATTTGTTCTTCGTCTTCTTCTGGAACATAAAACGGAGAAAGGGAAATAGAAATAATTTCAGGTCTGATATTTTTGGCTCTGATGGTCGATAACATTTTTGAGGTAGCTTTATTTATTTCCTTTTCGTCTAAATTATTCTCCCAATTCCCAGTGGTGTCGAATCCTGAATTGCTGATGTAATCCATATCGAGGCTTAAGAATACTTTTTTATTTTTGAAATTTGGAAGAGTTTCTTCTGTGCAAGTTATAATTTTTATTTTTTTATATCTGGGATTTTTTATTTTTTCTTCATCCTGCGGGGTTGCGATTTCTTCCATCCAGCCGGATTGGGTATCAATCCAAAAATATTGGATGTAAGGTGTTTTATGTACATTGGGGTTAACTTCTTTTTCCGGTTTTTTAGAGTTCCCTTCCATGCAGCTTCTTATTCCTTTAACATCCTGATCCATAAAATTCCATTGCATAATTTCATCAATCGCTTCGGCCTTTGGCATAACCCAATACACTGTATTTATTTCTGGATTTTTCACAACTAATTCATTTATCCAGTTATATATTTGAGCTCCGTATTTTGGGCTGATTTTTTGATATACAAATAAATCGCTATGGGTGTCAAAGTTTATAATTGTATCAGGAATTTCAATACTTTTTTCTCTTGCAGTTTCAATTACGTCTAGTGCTTGACTGTGGTCAATATTAATGTCAATCAGTTGAAGTTTATTGCAAATGGTCTTTATTTTTGATGAATCTTGCATATAAAAAAATCCGCAAGTAATAATTAGGATTAAAATTATTGGAATAAGTGATATTACAATTTTATTTAGCTTTTTCATTTGTTTTCTCTCTTTGAAAATTATACATTTATACAATATTATGTGTCAAATTTTGTGGGTGATTAATTTTACATAGAGTGTTTTTAATATAAGATAAAATAAAAAAGTAAAAATAGAAAAGGGAAGATAATGAAAAAGGTTTATATAGAAACAATGGGTTGTCAGATGAATAAATCCGATACAGAGAGAATGTTCGGAATGCTTTCAAATTTCGGGTATGAAGAAACTGATACCCCAAAAGATGCAGATTTGCTGATGGTTAATACTTGTTCAATTAGACAATTGAGTGAGGATAAAGCGTTTAGTTTGATTGGAACTTGGGGAAAATGGAAAAAAACAAATCCTGAATTAAAAATAGGTTTTTGTGGTTGTGTTGCACAACAAAAAGCTAAAGAAATTTTCAAGCGTGCTAATTATGTAGATTTTGTTCTTGGTACTCATAAAATTTATTCTCTTCCAGATATTATTAAAAAAATTAATGAGGGTGAAAAGGTTTGTGAATGTGAAGAAACTAATGCAACAGAAGATGATAAAGCTGTAAAATATGACATCAATAGAGTGAAATCTGTAAATGCGTGGATTCCGATTACTGAAGGTTGCAATAATTTCTGTACTTATTGTATTGTTCCTTATACAAGAGGACGTGAACGCTCTAGACTTCCTGAAACTATTTTGAAAGAAGTTAAAGATGCCCTAAATTCAGGGTTTAAAGAAATTACTTTATTAGGGCAAAATGTTGACAGTTACGGCAAAGATTTTAAAGATAAGAATTATCGTTTAGCTGATTTGCTTCGTGATGTGAATGCAATTGAGGGTAAATTTAGAATTCGTTTTGTAACGTCCTATCCAACAGATATTACTGATGAACTAATCAATACAGTTGTTGAACTAGATAAAGTTTGTGAATATTTTCATATTCCGATGCAATCAGGTAGCTCAGAAGTTTTGAAAAAGATGAATAGACGATATGATAGAGAAACTTATTTCAAGATTGCAAATAAAGTTAGAGAAATGGTTCCAGATGTTACAATAACGAGTGATTTCATTGCAGGTTTCCCAGGGGAAACAGAAGAACAGTTTGTTGAAACTTTGACTGCTATGGATGAATTAGGTCTGGATTATTCTAATACTGCAGCATATTCTCCTAGAGAAAAAACGGTTGCAGCAAAATGGGTTGATAAATATATTGATGAAGATACTAAATTCGAGCGTTTAGCAAGATTGAATGAGCAAAATAGAAAATGTTGTCTTGCATCAAACAAAAAATTCATCGGTAGAGAATTAGAAGTTTTGATTGAAAATTTTGAAAACCATAAAGGTAAGAATGTAATTACAGGAAGAACAAGGAATAATAAAATTGTTCATATCCCTTACGATAAAGATTTGACTGGTGAATTTGTAAATGTAAAAATTACTGGTGTAAAAACTTGGTATTTACAAGGTGAAATGGTTTAATAAAATCAAGATGTGAGGTTTTATGATGAATTTGCTTAAGCGATTGATGGTGTTATCGATAATTATTTCTTTAACTATAATGCCGAATCTGGCTTTCGCAAATTCGACAGAAACTTCTAATCCGATAAAAGGTTCTGTTTCTTTAGATATTACTCCATATTGTAAGGATTGGAATTCAAATCAGGCATTTAATATAATAAATCATATTGGGGCGAAACTTATTTCCAATAATGATATTGATAAAAAAATACAATTTGTTGTAGTGGATAAGGAAGATGCGAACGCTTCTACAAACATAAACAATCAAATCTCTGTTTATTCTGGACTTTTGAAATATGTGGAAACGGAAGATGAGTTAGCTTATGTCATAGGACATGAGATGGGGCATGTTGAAAAAAGCCATGTTAAAAAGAGTCTTGCTCGAAATGTTTTGACGAGAACCGCTGGAGTTGCAGGTTCGGCACTAGTTCTTGTTAGTTGGATAAATGATTCTTCAAAACTTGCTAAAACGGGGACAATTTTGGCGGGTTCTTCTGTTGCTGGTGAATTGGTTAATAAAAAATTATCAAGAGGTCAAGAAACAAAGTCGGACTTGGCGAGTATTGATTATATGGTTAATGCTGGGTATAACCCTCTAGCATCTATTTCTATGCTTAATAAAATTTCTGGGAATTATTTTGACTTTTTCTCCGATCATCCATCAGGAGAGAAGCGAATTAAAAAAGCTTATAAGTATATTCAAATGAATTATCCAGAATATGTGCAAAAAGGATATTCGACAGCTTCGTATAAAAGAGCCTTGGATATTATTCAACAAGATTAATTTTGACGAAATAGTGTAAATTTGTTATTATATTTTCAGAGGCATCAAAGGTGAAATATGAAAATTGCAGATATTTGGTTAGTTGTAATTGTTGCTATTTTAGTTATTTTATTTTTAATCCCTGGAGGTAAAAGTTATATGCCCTCAATCGAGGGTGCAGAACAAATTCCTGATATTGTTTATAAAAACACGTTTGCAGGAGATAATTTTTATGAAATTTTAAATCAAAATCAATCTAAGAAGTATATCTTTTGGGTTGGCTCAGATAATACCAAAAGTCAAATTATAAAACAGGATATAACCTCTTTACTGGAAATGAACGATTTGACTAAATATTATGAGCGTTCTGAAGTTTTAATAAAAGGTGGGTTTTCTGTATCTTGTTACAACCAAACCATGCAGTGTGTAGAACCATATTTGTATGATAACTGTTCTAGTAATATTTGTATAATAAATCCTTCTAACCAAGAGATTGTAAAAATCCCAAGTTCAGATTTTTCGAAGTTAGAAAAATACTTAATTCTAATGAAGAAATCATAGCTAAATATCTCTAATTTCAAAACCTTTTCTATATGAGCCTAAATATCTGAAAAATGATGTTTTGGGTTTAATTTCTTCAATTGCTTGTAACATTTCTGTATCTCCTAAATGACCATCAAAGTTTACAATAAAAATGTATTCATTTGGCTCAAATTTTGATGGACGTGATGAGATGTAAGAAAGATTAATTCCGTGTTCTAAAAATATTTTTAAAATTTCTAATAATGCTCCAGGGGTATGATTTGTTCTGAATGCAACGGTTGTTTTATCTTTCCCTGTTGGCATTGTTTCAACATCCCCAATTAGGATATATCTCGTTTTGTTATTTTTATCATCGTGAATATTCTCTTTTAAGACATTTAACATACAAGTTTCGGCTATTTTTTTATTCCCAATTGATGCGTAAGTTAAATTGTAATTTCTCAAATCAAAAGCGGATTCAAGCATTGTTGGAGCTTCGATTAAGTTTAAATTTCTTGGTAATTCATTTTGAATAAATTCGTGACATTTGCCAATAAGTCTAGGGGTTGCAATCAATCCAGTGATACTGTAAAATTCCGTTGTTTTGGATAAAAGACAGTATTCAATTGGCATAATGAGTTCAGAGATTATTCTTATATTTGGGTTGTTGCAAAGAATTAAATTGTCTAAAGATTCTCGGATGGTTCCGTCAAGGGTGTTTTCAACGGGAAGAACACCAACGGTATCGGGATTTTTTGCAACATAGTCAACGATTTGTTTAATTGTTGTTAGAGGAGTTGAAAATCTACCTTCGAGTTTTAACATATGACAAAATTCATCTTTTGCCATTTCAGAAAAAGATGTTTGTGGTTCTAGGTATGCAATATTCCGTATCATTTCAAAATTAGACATTTACTTAACTCCGTATTTCTATTAGAATTATACCAGAAAGATAAAGGAGAGGGTATGGCTGATATAAAATTTGGAACTGATGGCTGGAGAGCTGTCGTTGGAAAAGATTTTAACGAAGAGAATGTTGGAATTGTTTCAAAGGCAATTGGAAAATATGTTTTTGATACTTATGGAATTTATAAAACAATAATTGTAGGTTATGATCCAAGAAATATGGCAAAAGAATTTTCTATGCAATGTGCAAAAATTCTTAGCGATTTAGGTTTCAAAGTTTTATATAGTGATAAGGTTATTCCTACCCCAGTGTTAGCATATAATGCTCAATTTCTTGATGCTTGTGCAGTAATGTTTACTGCCTCTCATAACCCTCCAGAATATTTAGGTATTAAATTTATTCCAGATTATGCAGGCCCTGCAACATCTGAAATTACAGATGAAATTGTTTCAAATTTTGGTAAAAGTTTTAATTCTCATATAAAAGGAAAATTGGTTTATACAGATTTTTCAAACAACTATTTTAATCGAGTAAAAGAAATTATTGATTTTTCAAAAATTAAAGATATGAAAAAGAGAATAATTTTTGATGGTTTATATGCGGCAAGTATCGGTTATTTTGATAAGTTGTTATCTGATAACGGGATTGAATATGACAGTATTCATATGTATCATGATACAAATTTTGGTGGCGGAATGCCAGAGCCTAAGCCTCAATATATGTCAGAGATGATTAACTACATAAAATCTCATAATGACTATGTTGGTTTTGCGAATGACGGTGATTCAGATAGGTTTGGAGTTGTAAATGAAAATGGGGAATATGTTACTCCAAATGAAATTATCGCAATCTTATTAATGCACTTAAAAACAAATAAAAAATATTCAGGCTGCTTGGTTAAAACAGTTGGTGCAAGTTTGATGCTAGATATTGTTGCTCAAAAACTGGGTGTTGAAGTTGTGGAAACTCCTGTTGGGTTTAAACATGTAGGGGCTGCAATGCGAAAATACAATCCAATTATTGCAGGTGAAGAATCTGGAGGGTTGAGTATTCAAGGTCATATCCCAGAAAAAGATGGCATTTTGGCAAATCTTTTGGTTTTAGAGGCTATGGCATACCAAGGTAAATCCTTAGTTCAATTGCAAAACGACTTAAAGACTTTTGTTGGTTGTTCATTCCACAATACAAGAGTTGACAAACGTCTAGAAAATGTAGATGAAATTAAGCCTGTACTGGATAAATTTTCTCAAATGGACGAAATTATTGACCAAAAAATTTCAAAAAAAGATTTTAAAGACGGGGTAAAGTTGTATTTGGAGGATGGAACAACTTGGATTTTGGTTCGACCATCTGGGACAGAGCCTCTTTTGAGAATTTATATGGAAAGTGATTCTTTAGATAAAATTGAGCAAATAAAAGCAATGTTATAAAAAGGACTAAGAGGGAAGAATTTCTTCCCTCTTTTATATTGAGAAATAATGGGCATATTATTTTTTTAAGTTCTGTAAATTTATATCAATTAAAAGTGGCAAAAAATTAATTTATGAGTTTTGTAACTTGTAAAATTGAAATGAAAGGAAATAATATGCAAATTCAAAATAATACCCCAAATGCAAATCCTAATTTTGGTATGGCATTTCGTAAGCCTGCTGATATTGATAAATATGCAAAATACATCACAGAACATGAATCTCCTAGACGGGCAGTAGCAGCATCAAATGATTTTATTAGAAGTCACTTAACAGATACTCATTTTGATATGGAAATGGGTCCTGACAATTCAATAAAAGTTGTTGCAAAAACTAAAGAAGGAAGAAAATTCTTAGAAAAAACTGGCGGAGAAAAGAAGTTTCCAAAAAATGGCAACTATTCATTTTCTAAATTAGAAGAAAAACAATTAGAAATTGAGGAACGCAGAGATGCCTTAGAAAAGGCTGGAGCTTCAAAATTAAAAATGTTTTTCTTTAACATTAACTCTTCTATCGAAATGTTTTTACAAAAGTTTAGATATAAGGAACTTTCTCCAAAAGATTTGTTGCCTGCTAACATGAGGGAGGCAGATAAATTTGTAAGTGATTCTGAAAAAATTATCAATAATGAAATAACTTTGAGAAATTCATTGAATGAATTATTCGGATCATAATGTAAAAAATTGTTACAAAATCTTCTCTAAAACTCTTTGTAACAAAACTAAACAAACATGGGAAAGCACGGTTGACACTATGTTTTGTTTATCCTAAGATATATATGCTTGAAGTATAGTAGTAAAATATTCGAAATATTTTAAATAGCGAACTTCAGGGGTGGAAATAGTTTCAGATATTATTGTATTTCCAAGATTTGAAGCAAAATCCACAAAGGTAGTACATAGAAAAAGAAAAAGGAATTCAAATGGCTAACAGCACTAAGAAAAACAGAATCAGAGTTTGTTTGAAAGCTTATGATCACAAACTAATTGATGTATCTGCTGAAAAAATCGTAGAAACAGCAAAAAGAACAGACGCTCAAGTAGCTGGACCTATTCCTTTACCTACAAAAAGACGTATCTATTGTGTATTGCGTTCACCACACGTTGATAAAAAATCTCGTGAACATTTCGAAATGAGAACTCACAAACGCATTATCGATATTTACGAACCAACTCAACAAACTATGGATGAGTTACGTAGATTAGATTTACCAGCAGGTGTTGATATCGAAGCAAGATAGTTGCTGAGATTCCTGCTAAATGAAAATTGAATAAGCATTATGCATAAATAATGTGATCTACTACCCGTCATTGTCCGAGTTCTGGACAAGTAGGCGGTGGAAGGTGAAAGTCCTTCAAAAGAGGTAAAAGAACAGTAAGCAAAAGTAGCGCTCGCAAGAGAAAATGCAAACTCGAGGATAATCCTTGTGATTACGGACACGAGCGAGCAAGAAAGGTAGAATATGACACTAGGTGTAATAGGAAAAAAAGTTGGAATGACTCAAATCTTTGACGAACAAGGTTTGGCTATCCCTGTAACAGTTATCAAAGTTGACGAAACTGTTGTTACTCAAGTTAAAACAGTTGAAACTGATGGTTATAACGCTATCCAAGTTGGTACAGTTGCAGCTAAAGAAAAACACTTGACAAAAGCTCAATTAGGTCATTTCAAGAAAAATAACTTATCAAATTACAGACATCTTCAAGAATTCAGAGTTGAAAACCCACAAGATTACAAAGTAGGCGATAAGGTTGAACTTTCAGTATTAGAAAATGTTGAAAAAGTTGACGTAACAGGCAAATCAATAGGTAAAGGTTTCCAAGGTACAGTAAAAAGATGGAACTTCGGAAGAGGACCTATGGCTCACGGTTCTAAAAACCACAGAGAACCTGGTTCAATCGGTGCAGGTACAACTCCTAGCCGTGTTATCAAAGGTAAAAGAATGGCTGGTAACATGGGTAACGAAAGAGTTACAATTACTAAATTGAAATTAGTTAAAGTTGATTCAGCTAACGGTTTAGTTCTTGTTAAAGGATCTGTTCCTGGATGCGAAGGTAGATTGGTAACAATCGTTCCTACAAGAACTAAATGGAACTAAGCTAATAATAGACAAGGACAAGTCTTAAAAATCGGCTGGTCGTGCCAAATAAAGCAAATATGCAAGCGGTAAGCAGTCTTAAACGGAAAATAGTTAATTAAAAGGAAAATTAAAATGTCAAAAGAAATATTAAGTACAAATGGAGAAAAATTAGGCGAAATCACATTAGAAAAAAGTGTTTTCGGTGTTGAACCTAATTTACACGTAATGCACTTAGCATTAAGAAGACAATTGAACAATGCTCGTCAAGGCAGTGCTTGTGCTAAAACAAGAGCAGAAGTTGCTGGTGGCGGAAGAAAACCTTGGAAACAAAAAGGTACTGGTAGAGCAAGAGCTGGTTCTCTTCGTTCACCATTGTTCGCTGGTGGTGGTGTAATCTTTGGACCAAAACCAAGAAGTTATGCTTTCAACATGCCTCAAAAAGCTAGACAATTAGCATTAAGATCTGCTTTGTCAGCTAGAGAAGCTCAAATTGTTGTAGTAAAAGATTTCTCAACAATTGCTGAACCAAAAACAAAATTGATGGTTAGTGCATTAAAATCATTGAACGTAAATGGTAAAGTTTTAGTTGTAGCAGATTTCAAAGCTGAAGAAAATAAAAATCTTGAATTATCAGCTAGAAATATCCCAAGCGTAAAACTTTTATTACCAACAAACTTAAATGTGAAAGATTTATTGGAAGCTGATTTTGTTGTTATGACTGAATCTGCTGTAAATGAAATTACAGAAAGGTTACAATAATGAGTAAAGAAACAGAAAGACTATATGACGTAATTAAAAAATCATTAATTACAGAAAAATCAGTGGCAGCAACAGAAAATGCACAATATACTTTCGAAGTAAAAAAAGATGCAACTAAAATTGAAATTGCTAAAGCTGTTGAATTAGCTTTTCCAGGAAGAAAAGTTACAAAAGTAAGAACAGTATATATGCCATCTCACGAAAAAAGAATGGGATATAAATTCGGAAGAACTGATTCTTCTAAAAAAGCCATCGTAACAATCGAAGGCGAACCAATCGAATTCGTAGGAGTTTAATCCAAGAATTCACAAGGGGCGAAAAGGCATATGTCCCTAAAGTAGTAAGATAAAGCCAACAAAAGGAGAAAAATAATAATGGCAATCAGAAAAATTAATCCTACGTCTCCAGGACAAAGAGGCATGACAAAAAGTGATTACCAAGAAGTCACTACATCAACTCCTGAAAAATCATTGTTAAAATCATTGAATAAAACAGCAGGAAGAAATAATACAGGTAGAATTACATGTCGTCATAAAGGTGGCGGTGTAAAAAGAACTTACCGTGTAATCGATTTCAAAAGAGAAAAATTCGGCGTACCTGCAACAGTTAAAACTATTGAATACGATCCGAACAGAAACGTAAGAATTTCACTATGCTTCTATGCAGATGGTGAAAAAAGATACATTCTAACTCCAGAAGGTTTGAATGTTGGTGATGTAATTGTTAGTGGTCCAGAAGCTCCAGTTCAAACTGGTAACGCTCTTCCATTAGAACTTATTCCATTAGGTACAATTGTTCACAACATCGAATTAAACCCAGGTCGTGGTGGAGTTATGGTTAGAGCAGCTGGTAATGCAGCTCAAGTAATGGCTAAAGAAGGTAACTATGTAACAATCAAACTTCCATCTTCAGAAATGAGAATGGTAAGAAAAGAATGTATGGCTACAATCGGTATGTTAGGTAACTCAGAATTCAAAAACTTATCAATCGGTAAAGCTGGTAGAAAACGTTACTTAGGTATCAGACCAACTGTACGTGGTGTAACTATGAACCCTTGCGATCACCCTCACGGTGGTGGTGAAGGTAAAACTGGTCCTGGTGGAAACCCTAAAACACCTTGGGGTAAACCAGCACTTGGTTACAAAACTCGTAAGAAGGGTAAAGCTTCTGATAAGTTAATCGTTAGAAGAAGAAAAAAATCTAGATAATTAAGGTAGAGGGAAAAAGTGAGAAATCACTTTCCTCCCTTTCCCAAATTCACAAAAAAGTAAAAGGAGAAATAAATGGCACGTTCATTAAAAAAAGGTGCATATGTAGAAGAAGCTCTACAAAAGAAAATAGACAAAATGAATGCTAACTCTGAAAAGAAAGTTATCAAAACTTGGTCAAGAGCATCAATGATAGTACCTGATATGTTAAACCATACAATTGCTGTACACAACGGTAAAACTCACGTACCTGTTTATATTACAGAACAAATGGTTGGACACAAATTAGGTGAATTCGCTCCAACAAGACTATTCAAAGGTCACGCAGGTTCTGATAAAACTGCAAAAAGAGGTTAGTAAGTAAATCCCAAAGTGATATTTATTAAATAAAGGATAATTAAAATGGAAGCAAAAGCAAAACAAACAGATATAAAAATGACAGCTAGAAAACTTCGTAGAGTAATCAACGAAGTTAGAGGTAAAGCTGTTGTTGAAGCTCAAGATATGTTACGTTTTATGCCTTATTTTGCAGCAAGAGTAGTTGAAAAGAACTTGAAGGCTGCCGTAGCGAATGCTCGTGAACAATATGGCGTAGCTCCAGAATCATTAAAGATTTCTCAAATCTTTGCTGATGAAAGTGTTACATACAAACGTGCAAGAACAAGAGCACAAGGTCGTATGTATTCAAGAATGAAACGTACATCACACCTTACATTAGTAGTTAGTGATACAACAAAATAGGAAAGTAATAAAATGGGACAAAAAACACATCCAACCGGATTTAGAGTAGGAATTATCCAAGACTGGGCTAGCACCTGGTATGCAAAATGGAAAGACTACAAAACATTTGTAGCAGAAGATGCTAAAATTAGAAAATTCGTAAAGAAAAAACTATACGCTGCTGGTGTATCTAAAATTTGGATCGCTAGAAAAGCACAAAACACAACAATCACAGTTGTAACAGCAAAACCTGGTATAGTTGTTGGTCGTGGCGGACAAGGTATTGATGAACTTCGTCAAGAAGTAACAAAATACATTGGCAAACCTGTAATTATAAACGTAGTTGAAGTAGCAAGAATTGATGCAGATGCTCAATTAGTTGCAGAAAATATTGCTCAACAATTAGAAAAACGTATTGCATTCCGTCGTGCAATGAAACAAGCTATGCAAAGAACAATGAGATCTGGTGTTCAAGGTATCAAAGTTATGGTATCAGGTCGTTTAGGTGGAGCTGAAATTGCTCGTTCTGAATGGGCTAAAGAAGGAAGAATTCCTCTTCAAACATTAAGAGCAGATGTAGATTTCGGTTTTGCAGAAGCAGATACAATTATGGGTAAAATTGGCGTAAAAGTTTGGATTTTCAAAGGTAACTTAATGCCTGGTGAAAAAGCAGACAAAAACGTTAAATTAAAAAGTGGCAAGGACTCTGAAAAGGGTTCAAGACGCCCAAGACGTGGCAGAAATGTTGAAACAACATCAGATGCAAAGTAAGGTATAAAAAATAATAGGAGCAAAATATAATGTTACAGCCTAAAAAGACTAAATACCGCAAAATGATGAAAGGCAGAATGAAAGGTACTGAAACAAGAGGTACAAAACTTGAATTCGGTCAATACGCTCTTCAAGCCGTAGAGCCAGGTTGGATTACCAGCCGTCAAATCGAGGCTGCACGTCGTGCAATGACTCGTGAAATCAAACGTGGCGGTAACGTTTGGATTAAAATATTCCCAGATAAACCAATTACTGCAAAACCTGCTGAAACTCGTATGGGTTCTGGTAAAGGTAACGTAGAATACTGGGTAGCAGTTGTTAAACCAAATAGAATTCTATTTGAACTTGATTACTTCGATAGAAGTGTTGCAGTTAACGCATTAGAATTGGCTGCACAAAAACTTCCTATCAAAGTTAAGATTGTTGAACAACCAAGAGAACAGGCAAAATAAGTTCTTCCTTAACAAAAAGTCGAAACCTCGACAGGTCGGTATAAGGTAAGGATTAAGATAAAGGAAAATAAATAATGAAATTAAGTGAAATGCGTGAAAAATCAGTAGAAGAATTGCAAACAGCGATTGTTGATTGGAAAAAACAATTATTAGAATCAAGATTGCAATTATCTACTCATAAGTTAGAAAATACAGCAAGTATTTCTAAAACTAAAAAACTTATCGCTCAAGCAAAAACAATAATAACAGAAAAAGGGGTACAAAATGCCTAAAAAAGAAAAACAAGGAATTGTAGTTAGTAATAAAATGGACAAAACAGTAGTTGTTAAAGTTGCTGATTATGAGCCACATCCTAGATACAAAAAAATTATGGAATCTAATAAACACTACAAAGCACATGATGCTGAAAACGTTTGCAATATCGGCGACATTGTTAGAATTGTTGAAGCAAAACCAATGTCAAAAGATAAACGTTGGGCAGTAGCAGAAGTAGTTGAAAAAGCTAGATAGTTTGTGGAAACACGGGCTATCTTAGCCCGAACCCTTTTCGGGATTTCTAAGATAGAATGCAGCATTACCAAAGAGTAATGAGAGGCAAGCGTAGTAGATTAAAATACTAAAAGGAAAGAAAAATGATACAACAAGAAACAAGACTAGAAGTAGCAGATAACACAGGTGCAAAACAATTGTTATGTATCCGTGTTATGGGAAGCTCAAATAAAAAATTTGCAGCAGTAGGTGATGAAATCACTGCTTCTGTAAAAGATGCGACTCCTAATATGGCTGTGAAAAAAGGTGAAGTTGTACGTGCAGTTATTGTAAGAACTAAAGCAGACATCAAACGTAATGATGGTTCAGTTATCAGATTTGATGAAAACGCAGCGGTTATTATCAATAAAGACGGCAACCCAAGAGGTACACGTGTTTTCGGACCTGTTGCTCGTGAATTAAGAGACAAAGGTTATATGAAGATCGTTTCTCTTGCACCGGAAGTAATCTAGTTCTTAATGAATGTAAGTGAGTTTAGAAGTAGATTACCCCGATTAAGTGAAAACTTTTGAGGGTGGAACATGTAATAGGCCGACAAGGTCAGTCCATGAAAGTTAATAACCAGGAGAAAAAAATGACTAACAAAGATAAAAAAAGCTTGCATGTAAAAACTAGCGACAGAGTCGTAGTTATTGCAGGTAAAGACAAAGGAAAAATCGGTAACGTAAAAAAAGTTGACACCGTAAAAGGCAAAGTAGTTGTTGAAGGTGCTAACATGGTTACTAAAGCTCAAAAACCTCAACCAGCAGCAGGTATTCAAGGCGGACTTATCAAATTAGAAGCTCCATTGGATTCTTCAAATGTAATGGTAGTTTGCCCAGCTTGCGAAAAAGCTACAAGAGTAGAAATGAAAGTTATCGATGGCAAAAAAGTTCGTGTTTGCAAAAAATGCGGTGAACAACTAGATGCTTAATGTGCAACTTGTTGCGACATTAATACCAATAGTAAAGGAAAAGAAAAATGACAGTAACAAAAAACTTAAAAACAAAATACACTGAAGACGTAGTTCCAGCTTTGAAAGAAAAGTTTGGCTACAAAAACGATCACCAAGTTCCAAAATTAGTAAAAATCGTTTTGAACATGGGTGTTGGTGAAGCTTCACACAACTCAAAAATTGCAGAAGCAATTGAAGCTCAATTAACAAAAATTGCTGGACAACACGCAGTAGTTACAAAAGCTAAAAAATCAATCGCTTCATACAAATTGAGAGAAGGAATGCCAGTTGGAGCAATGGCAACATTGCGTGGCGAAAGAATGTATGATTTCTTGCAAAAATTAATTTGCGTAGTTCTTCCAAGAATCAGAGACTTCCGTGGTATCAGCCCAAAAAGTTTTGATGGAAGAGGAAACTATACATTAGGCTTGAAAGAACAAGCATTGTTCCCTGAAATCACTTATGAAGAAGTAGATTTAGTTAAGGGTATGAACGTTTCAGTTATCACAACTGCTGAAACAGATGAAGAGGCAAGAGAATTGTTAAGACTTCTCGGAATGCCATTCAAAGGTAGTCACAAACAATAAGTACAAGATAGGAGAAATTCATGGCTAAGAAAGCGATGATTAACAAAGAACTTAGACGAGAAAAACTTGCTGCTGCCGGAAAATACCCAACAGTAAGACTACACAACAGATGCAGTATCTGTGGCAGACCTCACGGTTTTCATAGAGATTTCGGCTTGTGCAGAATCTGTTTAAGAAAAATGGCTCACCAAGGTTTGTTGCCTGGTGTAACAAAAGCAAGCTGGTAGTTTGTTTTAGCTATTATTCAGAGTTAATAAATTTAAAAGAGCGGTATTACTACCGCTCTTTTTTAATTAATAAATTTTAATATTTAAATTTGTAAAAGCAATTTCTATCTGTGATAATTTTTAATATGTATAAAGGGGATATACATGACTGAAATAGTAAATGGGAATTCTTATGGACAATCTCATCGTTCACAAGTTGTTGCTGTTGGAGCTGGGGTCGGTTCGGCATTATTATTAAATTCTATTATGAGAAACAGGGTGAATGGTTTTTTATTAAGAAAAGATGATATATTAAATACTGGTGTAAATTCTGATACCATTCGTACTGCGATGAATACTGCTTTAAAAAAAACAGAAATGCAAAATAAAGGGGTAAAGATAATAGATTTTGCTAAATATGATTTAAATAAATCTGTTGAATCCTCATCATGCAATATAACTTCTTTTACTGAATTATTAGAAAAAATAAAAAAAGAAACAGTAAATAGTATAAAAAAACAACAAATTTGTAGTGCAAAACAGGGGTTAAATTCTTATTATTTTGCGGGCAAGTATAATAAAATTCTTACAAATACTAATAAACAGCCTCTTGCTGTTTTTCATGAAATAGGTCATTCTATTAATGAAAATTCAAGCAAACTTTGGAAATCAGTTGCTAAATGTCGGAATCTGTCTGTATTTGGACCATTACTCGTTGGTGCAATTGCTCTTACTACTCCAGAAAAACAGGATGGTGAAAAAACTAGTGGAGTTATAGATTCTACTACTTCATTTATCAAGAAAAATGCAACGACATTAACACTCGCATCTTTTGTTCCTATGCTTGCAGAGGAGTTAAAAGCTAGTCAACGTGGAAATAAATTAGCAAAAGAACTCTTGTCTCCAGAACTTGCAAAAAAGGTTCTTAAATATAATCGATATGGGGCTGCAACGTATATTGTTGGAGCATTAGCTGCGACTACTGCGGTGGCTGTTGGTTCAAAAGTCAAAGATTGGATTTATAAATGTTAAATTAGTATCTTTTTCTTTATTCTTTTCAAATTCTTCTAGTGCATTATCAATTGAATATGTTGCGTCTGGTGTAACAAAAGCAAGCTGGTAGTTTGTTTAAGCTATTATTCTGAGTTAATAAATTTAAAAGAGCGGTACTACTACCGCTCTTTTTGTATTGACATTGTTTGCGTATAAGTGTTATACTCTCCAAGTATTTATGATTTTAGAAGGGTAATGGATTATGTTTTACGGAGAAGAAGAACAAAAAGTGAATGGAGATTCCATGAGTGACATAAATGCTGAGTTGGAGCATTTTAACTGGGGTGCTTTTTTCTTAGGTTGGATATGGGCTATATTTAATGGTGCATGGCGTGATATATGGCCAGTATTTCTTATCCAAGTATTGTTCTTTATTGTTGGACAATTCTTTTTGGGATTTGTTTTCGGTATTCTTTTTCTTCTTTTGGAAATATATATTGGGAAAAAGGGTAATGAATGGGCTTATTATGGGACTAAAAAATGGAAAAATTTAGAACATTTTAGAAAAGTCCAACGAAATTGGGTAGGGGCATCGATTGCTGCAAGTATAATTTTAAACTTTAGTTTGACTTTTATCGTGATGTTATTTGGTATGTCTTTGGCTGCAAATCCTGCGTTTAAAGCTCGTAAAAAAGCCCAAGCAAGGCAAGCAAAAAAACTTGAAAAGTCCTCTGAATACCCAACTATCAGTGTTTCTAAGGATATAAATTATTCATTCTCAACGATAAAACCAGAAACTTTGGATTATTTGAAATCTCGAAGTGAAATTAAAGATTATTTTGATGGTAAAAAATTAGTAATCTATTTTACAGGTGCGGATTGTCCTTATGCTCAAGTTTTTGAAAAAGCTCTGGAGCCTATCAAAAATAGTTCTACTATGTCATCAGTTTTTAATTTTTATGCAGCAGAAGCTTCTGGAATGAAAACTTTCTCTTCTCAAGAAGATGCTCAAGCTGATATAGATTTTAATAATTCATGCCATGAGTTTTGTGTTATAAATACAAAAAATGGTCAAATGTTTGCAATTGATGGCGTTGGGGAAACAGAAGCCTCAACAGTGGGATTGATTTTATTTCAATTAGCAAATTGGTAAAAATTAGTTATCTATTCTCAGAATAAATAAAAGGGGCATGCAATACGCATGTCCCTTTATGGTTTGATTATAATAGTTATTAAAATTCTAAAAGAACTTTAAGAGTATCTTTTTCTTTATTCTTTTCAAATCCTTCTAGTGCATTATCAATTGAATATGTTGCAGAAATTAGCGGAGAAAAATCAATTCTTTCTGATTTAAGCATTCTCAATGCTGCTGGGAATTGTCCGCAACGTGATCCAAGAACTGTTATTTCATCAATAACAATTGGAGCTAAGTTGAATTCTTTTGATGCTGCAACAGTACTTTTTAAAACTAAAACACCACGTGGTTTTGTCAATGCTAAAGCCGTTTCAAAGCCAGAAATTGAACCTGTTGCTTCTACAACAACATCATATTTTTTCTCGATTGGGAAATCATTTAATAATGAAGTTTCAACCCCTTGAGCTTTAGCAATATCAAGTTTGTTTTGGTGTTTCCCAACTAATGTTACATCAATATTTTGAGCATTAAGTGCCAAAGCGGTGATTAAACCAAGTTTCCCATCGCCTAGAACTACAACTTTTTCAAATGGTTTGATGTGATGTTGTTCTGTAATTTCTAACGCAGCTGCAAGTGGTTCAACAAAGACTGCTTGGCAATCGGGTACGTTTTCAGGTACTTCAAAAAGCACTTCTGTTGGCATTGTAAAATATTCCGCAAAGACACCATCTTTTCTGAAAATTCCAAGAGTGTGTCTATCTGGACAGTGACGATATAATTTTTCTGCACACCATGGGCAATTTGGATCTTTGCAACCATAGCTAATTTCTGGAACAACTCGTTTGCCAATTAGTGATTTGTCTTCTCCATTTACTTCTTCAACTACCCCAACGGCTTCGTGTCCAAGGATTCCATCGTACCCCATGTATCCTTTTGTGATTTCATAATCTGTATTACAAATTCCCGCTAATGTCACTCGAACAAGTGCTTCTCCTTTTTTAGGAACTGGTTTTTGGTAATTATTTACCAATTTTAATTCGTTATCTTTTGTGAATACTACTGCTTTCATTTATTTATCTCTCCTTTTTTTTATTTTAATCTTCTATGGCTTTCCAATCTTTGGAAACTTTGTTTAAAACTTTTGACGTATCATCTTTCCCCAGTAGAATTTCTTGAACTGCGGCATTTACGATGTTATTAATATCTTTTTGTCCTTTTTGAGTTTTGAATACTGGTTGAACTTTGTTTAATTGTTTTGCACTGATTACTCTTGCTTTTGACATTAAATCATTGCGGTCGTATTTTGTGTAAAAATCGTTTTGTAGTGTTTTTTGATTAACCGCAAGAACATTGGTTAGTTTTGCGAGTTCAAGTTGATTTTTATCATTTGTTAAAAATAGTGCAAATTGTAAGGCTTCATCTTTGTGTTTTGCACGAGATGGAATAACAAAATTCATCAAAGAAAAATCATTTTGCCCAAGTTCTCCTGTGATTTGCGGGGCAATGTCTGTATTTGCATATGTTGATGGAGCATTTTCTTTTATCATGTTTAAAAAGTTTGCTCCTGCTCCTATAAGGAGTATATTTTCAGACATATATTTTTCTAGTGCTTCTTGGAGTGTCATTGTTACAGTTTCTTTTGGAATTAAATCCTTTGAATACATTGTACGAAATTTATCAAATACTTCAATTGATTTTTCTGAATTTATTGCGGTTGAATTTGCACATCCATACTTGTTTAATATTTTTAGCATTGTGTCATTTTCTGTTATATTTGGCAAGAAAATATATGCTCCAGTATTTTTTCTTACTTGAGGTGCGAAGTTTTTTATTTCGTCGTAAGTTTGCGGAATTGTGATTTGTGCTTTATTTAGAAGTTTTTTGTTATAAATAGTGATTGCACTTGTTGCATACCAAGGAATTGAGTATATTTTTCCATTGGTTTTCAAGGAATTAAGGATTTCTTGGTTAAATTGGGTAGTTTTTCCTTGCGGAATTTCTTGTAACGCTCCTTTGTGTGCAAGAGTAGAAGAAAAATCAGGATTAAGGTTAACCAAATCTGGAGGATTATCACTGAGAACTGAAGCTAAAGTTCTTTTTTCTCCCTCAGAAAAAGGTACATCTACCCATTTAATTTTAATGTTAGGGTTTTCGGATTCAAATTCTTTTATAACGCCATTTATATATGGAGCAAAATCATTCATTTGGAGAGTCCAGAAAACAACTTCATTATTCTCTTGTTTTTTTGAAAAAATAAAGAATATACTCGTTAAAAGTATCAATGTGGTAACAATTACAATCCAAAAATTTTTATTCAAATTAATATTCCTTTGTAAAAAATACTTACCCCTGTTATAATTATACTATGAATAATTTATTTACGGCATTAGAAAATCAAAATAAGCAAATCCCACTTGCGGAAATATTAAGACCAAAAACTATTGAAGACTTTTTGGGCCAAAGCAATGTGATATCTCCAAACAGTCCGATTTTAAATTTGCTCAAAACGAATAGATTGTTTTCTCTAATTTTCTGGGGAACTCCAGGATGCGGAAAAACAACTTTAGCAAGACTTATTGCCACAAAAACTAATGCGAATTTTATAGAGATTTCTGCTGTAACCTCTGGGGTTAAAGATATAAAAGATGCTGTTGATAAGGCTAAAGAAGCTCTTCGAGCTGGACAAAAGACAATTTTGTTTATCGATGAAATTCACAGATACTCTAAAACTCAACAAGATGCACTTCTTCCTCATTTGGAAAATGGAACATTATTTTTAATTGGTTCAACAACCGAAAATCCGTCATTTCAAGTTGTCCCTGCATTGCTTTCAAGGGTTCAAGTTGTTCGCTTAAATCCTATAAATGATGAAAGCATGGCTCAGATTATTAAACGAGGATTTAGTTATTTGGCAACGCATTATACTTTGATGGAATGTGAAAGTGGAGTTTTAGATTTTATTATAAATTTAGCTCGTGGAGATGCTCGTTACGCACTCAATATTGTTGAGAATGCATATTTTGCAAGTGATTTGAGGGATAACAAAAGAATTCTGACGGCTAAAACAATTGAAGAAATTTGTCAGCAACGCAATACAAGATATTCTCGTCAAGAACATTATGATTGTGCTTCTGCTTTTCAGAAGAGTTTAAGAGGCAGTGACCCTGATGCTGCAATTTATTATTTGGCGAAAATGATTGTTGCTGGTGAAGATCCTAGATTTATTGCAAGACGTTTAATCACTTGTGCTGCTGAAGATGTTGGGAATGCAGATCCAAATGCGTTAAATGTTGCAGTTAATGCTTATAAAGCGGTTGAACTTTTAGGACTTCCAGAGGGGAGAATTCCACTTGCCCAAGCAGTGATTTATGTTGCAAGAGCTAAGAAATCTAATGAGGCTATTTGTGCAATTGATATGGCTTTATCTGATATTTCTGCTGGAAAAGATTTTGCCCCTCCAATGCACTTGCGGGATGCACATTATAAAGATGCACAAAAGTATGGTTTCGGGGTTGGTTATGTTTATTCCCATGAAAATCCCGAAGTAGAGCAACAATTTTTACCTGATGAATTGGTTGGAACAAAATATACTAGAGAGTAAAGTATTACAATAGCAGTAGCATTGCAGCTTCTTCATTTTGCAGAGTATAAACAGAATCTAGTAATAATGGTATTAGGTCAGGGTCTTCGTTGTACGTTCCTTCTACTTTTACGTCCGTGCCAAAAAGATTTTTGTTTTTAATTCTTAAAGACATGTTATCGCTGGACAGTTTATAACCTATAAATTTTGAGTCTAATTCTACATTGATATTCTTGTTTTTGAAATTCCCTTTGATATTGTAGCCTCCCCAGCTTTCAGAAACTTTTAAATTTACTGGTTCGCCTCCAATATCTCCGACTACTTTTCTCGAGAAAAATCCTTCTTTGATTTTCAAATTCAAGTCTTTGTCGTTAATATTTCCTGTTAAGGTGTCATTTTTCAAAAGTTTTCCATTGTGTCGAATTTTGAAATTCATATCCCCGACAGTTCCAGATAATGTTCTATGAGTAAATCCTGATGAGCAGGATACATTGAATTTTTGGTTTGCAAATGTTCCTTCAGATTTTTTAATATCTTCATCTTTATCGATGTTTCCAGAGAATTGAACAGTATCGGCTTTGATTTGATTATTATCTATTCTTGCAATTTTAGTAGCATTTTTATTAGCAATAATTGGTGTGGAGTATGAGTTTATTCTTGAAATTTGCATTATTATTCCTTTTTTCTTATATCAATGCAAAACATAAAATTAATTGCTAAAGATTACTTTTTGCATTAAAATTTGTTACATTTAATGAATCAAAATCAAGAAAATTAAAAATAAAAATGTGAGAATTCCGATAAGTGTAATTCCTAAGAATAGATAAAATCCGATATTTGTAATTAAATGTCTTTTTATATCTCGAAAATTTTTGTTAAATTTTGATTCTAAAAATAAGCCTAAAGTTAAGGGTACATTTGTTGGAAATCCAAATAAACTAATTATCGCCAACATTAGTATCGTTCTATCTGGGCGAATGTTATTAGGATTTTCTATTAAATAAATATAGCCCAAATAAATAGGGATTAGAATACCTTCTACATAGCCAATAATAGATAGAAATTTGAACATTCTAAGATTTCCAAGTGTTTTAATTTTCTCCATTGTCATCTCCTTTGTGAAATGATTTTTCAGTTAATTCAACCCATTTTGCGTGATTATAATTTTCGTAGCTTTTTGCAAATTTTATTAGGGCTGAAACTAAAACTCTTCCGCTATCTGATTTCCCAACTATTAAATAATCACCATTTTGATTTTCGCAGTATAAAATTTCTCGATGAACAATTTTATCAATATTTGTTTTAGGATTTTTATTGATAACTTGTTTCAACCACTCGTGTAAAAGTTTGAGTGGAGTGGTTTTTCTCGTAAGAAGTTTGTCGTTATGTTCTTGTAAATACTTTGCGAATTCTGAAATTATCATTGGTGTCCTTCGCTATGCCTTTTAGGTGAAAAGTTTTATTGAACTTATTCCCAAGGGGTCGTGCCTGCAAAACATACTATATCATAAATTCCAACTTTATTAAATTCTTTTATCATTTCTTCAAAAGTTGAACCTGTTGTGCATATGTCGTCGATTATTAAAATTTTTTTATTCTCAATGAATTTATTTTTATCCACTGAAAAGGCTTCGGATAAATTCATCATTCTTTGTGATTTATTCAATTTGTATTGTGGTTTTGTATCTTTAATTCTTTTTATAATATCAGAATTTACTGGGAAGTTAGTGAGTTTTGATAATTCTTGAGCGACTAAATCCATATGGTTATATTTTCGTTTCTTTTTTCTTTTTGGGAAAATTGGCACAGGAACAATTTGGTATTCTCCATCTAATCCAATTCTTTGCCAATATTGAAACATAAATTTTGCAAAATAGTACGCCAAATCTTTTTGACCATGGTATTTTAGTCCTCGTATAAGTTTTTGTAAATTTTTGGAATATACTCCTGCACAATAGATATTTACATCTTTAAATTTTCTATTTACTTGTATTGGTAAAAATTCAAGCTCGTCAAAACATTTTGAACACATTTTTACAGATTCTTTTGAACTTCTGCAAAAATAGCATTTCTTTTTGTAAATCCAATCCAATAAACCCAACAAAAAATCTTTCATAAGAAGAGGATAGCATAATAACGACGTATTGTTAATCAAAATCGACTAATTGTTTTACGGAAATCTCTAATGTATCTGCAATTAAAAATAATTTTCTCAAACTGATGTATTCCTTGCCCGTTTCGACGCAAGCAAGATGCTCTCTTGAAAAATTTACAATCTCAGCAAGTTCGTTTTGAGATAAATTTTTCAATTTTTTGTAGTGTTTAATATTTTGTCCAAGTTTTAGAAGTCTTGACATAAGCTCAAATAACAATAATAATATTAATTAATGAGTCAGTTGATTATTATAAAGGAGCTTTGATTGAAAAAGGCATTTACGTTATCTGAGGTCTTGATTACCTTGGGAGTTGTGGGTATTGTTGCCGCAATGACAATTCCGACATTAGTTTCCAATACCAGAGGTCGTCAGTATCGCTCAAAATTAAAAAAGACTATGGCTTCAATTAGTCAAGCTGCTAGAATGAGTCATGGGATGTACGGATTTGATTTTTCGGGAATAGATGAGGCTTGTAAAGATGGGCAGTCAGATCATCCGGAAAATATTCGTTCAATCTGTTCAATGTTAAATGGAACTCTATCTGGAGGAACTTATATTGATAAAATGTCCGATTTGAATATTACTGATGATTCTGCCCCATACAGTATAACAAGTCCATATTTAAGTTCTTTAGGTTATTCAGATGCTGCTGATTATCATGCTTATATTTTAGCTGACGGTACAATATTTGCTTTTTATAAAAATTTGGGAAGCAATAATGGTTGTCCTGGACGTTTAGATCCGGGGTTTGAAACTTCCAATTGTGTAGGTTTTATAGATGTAAATGGTGTTAGAGTCCCGAATAAAGAAATAAATTGTACGAGTGGAGTAAACTCATTATCTGAAATGTCTTGTGTCGTAAGGAGTGAAGCAATGTATATGACGGATATCTTTCCAGTTCGGATTTATGATGGAATTGTTGAACCTGCTACCGCAGCAGGGAGATATGTTGTTAGAACGGCTAATTAAGATTAAAAATTATTTATTAAGTCGTTCATAGATTAATAAATCCTGTATTTTACAATCTAAAACCCTGCATAACTTGTCAATCATATCTAGTCCTAGATTACGATGTTTTCCGTTGATAATTCTGGAAATTGTTGCTGCGTTAATCCCTGTTTCTTGTTGGATTTGGACTGCTGTTATGTTCCGTTCCCACATTAACTCTCTAAGTCTTATTTTTATCATATTTCTAATTTTAATGGTATAAATTTATAATTGACAAATATTGACTAATGGGCTAATATCATGACATATAAATCAATATATTGTTTAATAAATTAACATAGGAGGTTCAAGTGAGTAGATTGGGTGCTGTGCCAACGCAAAAAGCATTTACTTTAGCAGAGGTTTTGATTACGCTGGGTATAATTGGTGTTGTTGCTGCAATGACAATTCCAACACTTATTGCCAATACCAGAGCTCAGCAGTACCGAGCAAGGTTGAAAAAGACGATTTCAACTATAAGTCAATCTGCTAAGATGAGCCAAGCACAGTATGGTTTTGATTTCGCTGGGTTAGAAGGAGAATGCACTTCAAATGGATCTTTGGATAATCCAGAAAATGTTCAAACTATTTGTGCTTTATTGAATGGAACATTGACAGGTGCAACTTATGTGAATAGACTTTCAGATTTGAAAGTTAGAGATTCTAAAAATTATAGCTTTACGAGTTCTTATTTAAGAGGTCTAGGTTATCCAAATTCTTCGTCTTATAGAGGGTATATATTGTCAGATGGTACAATTTTTGCATTCTATACGGGATTGGGAAAGAATAATGCATGTGCTATGCCGTTGGGTGAATCTTTGAAGCCAGTGTATATGACTGGGCAGGATTTTAATCTCTCTGACTGTTATGGTTTTATTGATGTAAATGGTGTCCAGTTACCCAATACAGAAGTAAGTTGTTCAAGTGGTACAAATTCTTTAAATTCAAGTTCTTGTGTTGTGAAAAATGATATAAAACATTTAACAGATATTTTCCCAGTAAGGTTGCATGATGGAATTGTTGAACCTGCTACCGCAGCAGGGAGATATGTTTTACGGACTGCTAATTAAAATCTTGTTGATTTTATGCTAAAATCTATTATTATGAAAAAGATTTTAGTTACGTTATTTTTGTTTGGAATATTACAACTCGGTGCTTTAGCCCAAGATACAAATCTTACGTTTTTGTATATCAATGGTTCTAATAACAACGATACCAAAATGAAGGATTGGTACATTAAAGGTGTGAATAAGCTTCACCCTGTTATGAAAAAGAAGTTTGAAAATAATTCCACAATTAAAAAATGGTCAAAGGATAATAAATTAGTTATAGAAGAAAAACCACAAATATTTTTTTGGGGGTATGATAGCAAAACTGATTTAGATTTTGTTAAAGAAAGACTTGATATTTCTAAAGCTTATAGCTCAACTTTGGCTTATGAAGTTCGGAGTTTGTTAACTCAGTTTATGCACGATGCTATCTGGGTTCAAAAAACTCACAATATGCTTCCAATTTTAGATGAGTTGAATGAAGATGTAAAAGAAAATGCGGAACAAGGACAGAATGTTATTTTGTTTGGATATTCTGCTGGGTCTTTTGTGACTTATCAATACTTATTATATAAAATGCCTTATGTAAATTTGTCAAAATTATTTAAGGTTTTAAATGCGGATGAAGAAATTCAGAAGCTTGCAGTGGATAATCCAAGAAAAGATACTTGTTTGTCAGCTCTTTCATATGACAAGGGGAATATTGGAGTAATTTCTAATACTGGGCATTTGGTCCTTAATCAAAACAAAGAGATGTTAATGGAAAATTATCTAAAAATGGATGAAATTACTGATAAATATTGTGCTCCAAAAGATAAAGTTAGAGGTGTTGTGAATTTTGCAAGCCCTGTACCTCTTTTCTATTCTGATATGGCGGATAAAAATTATGATTTTACTTTTTACAACAAATATTTAGTAAAATATGTTTTAGAAAATGGAATTTATTTCTTGACCGTTAATTTTAGAGAAGATCCATTAGGTTTCCCTTCAAGTAAAAATTTGACTAACCAACAAATTGAAGAATTGTTAGGATTGAAGATTGAAAATCCAACAGGTGTAATTTATGACTATTCAAGTGTTTGGTCAAAACGCTCTGCATTTTTGGCTCACACTTCTTATTGGACAGCTCGTGGAACATTTGCAAAAGGAGTTGTTAAGGCATTTGTCAACGGCACAAAATTCCAGTATGATGAAAAATATCAAAATAAAGTTTTAAAAAAGAAAAGTAAAAAATCAGAGGTATAATTAAGATGACACAAACTAAGGTTAATTCGGTTTTATTTGACCCAGGATATGCACAACATACAACAATTTTATCTATGAGTTCTGAGTATATTTATGCTCAAATAAATCAATTTAAAAATATGAATCAGAGAAAAATGAAGTTTAAAATGTTGTTCCCTCAACTTGTTAGGATGTCTGATAATAATGTTGGCTTTTGTTTAGGAAGTCTTTTGTGGGCAGTGTATATAAAATCCTTAGGTGATAATATCGAAATTGAAGGAAATCCTTGTATTGGCGGAACTTATGATGAAGCGGAAACAGTTGAGGAAGCTGATTTTTCGATTGCATTTTTTGAAAAATTGAACAAGGATTCAAAATATTACCTTGGTAAAGAATATAAGTATGATGAAATTCTTGTGAAAATTTTGGAAGTTTATAAGGAGTTTTTGACTTTAAATTGTGGATTTGTAAGTACAAAAACTACTGGGGATGTTCAATTACCACGAGGGATTAAAATTCCTAATGATGAAGTTTTGGGACAAATTCATGACAAAATTCAAGAGGTTATAAAGTCTGGCAATTTGTTAGATTTATTGCCTATGTTTAGTTTAATTTACGAAGGTTAAGATGGTGGTATCTTTAAAAGAAAAATTATATCAAATGTTTATTCTTGGTACGGGTGAATATGCTCATACTGCCTTGCAAAATGGGTTAGGCGGGATGATTTTCTTCACTAAAGATATTCAGTCGATAGAACAGTTTGAATCTCTTATTACTAGTGTGAAAAAAGATTCAATTATCCCACCGTTTTTGGCTATTGATCAAGAAGGTGGAAGGGTTGAGAGGACTGAAAATATTCATCACGGCAAGAAATATTTGTCTGCAAAGTTTGCATATGAAAAAGGGGAAGATTTTTTAGCTAATCAGACAAAAGAAATTGCAAAAGAGCTTAAAAGTTATGGAATAAATCTAAATTTTGCTCCTTGTGTGGATACTAATACTAATCCAAAAAATCCAATTATTGGGGAACGAGCTTTTTCATCAAATCCAGATGATGTGATTAATGGTGAAAAAATTGTATCTAAGATTTATAAAGATTTTGGAATAATTCCTTGTGTAAAACATTTCCCTGGACATGGGGATGCTAATGCAGATAGCCATTTGACACTTCCAAAAATTTTATTGTCTTTAGAAGAGATGGAAAAAACTCATATAAAGCCTTTTAAAGAAGCAATTAAGAATGGAATTGAGATGGTTATGGTTGCTCATTTACATTGTTCTTGTTTTGAAAAGGACGAAATTCCTACATCTTTGAGTAAGAATGCAATTGACTATCTTAGAAATAAATTACACTTTGACGGTGTTGTAATTTCTGATGATATGGTAATGAAAGGAGTTTCAAACTTCGGAGAGGTTGAAGCTTGTCTTATGGGCATACGTGCGGGTGTAAATTTATTTATTTATCGATTTGCAGACAAAAATACTATTGATATAATTGAAAATGTTTATAAAATTGCCTTAAATGATACAAATTTGCAAAATTTAATTGAAGAATCGTATGAAAAAATTAGAAAATTGAAGAAAAAATATTTGGTTGGATAGGAGCTTAGGATGAAGAAAAAAGGAATTTTAGTCTTAATTTTAACTGTAATGTTGGTTGTCTTGGGAGTATTGGGTTTTGGTATAATAAATTCTCATTTTTTCTTTAAAGATAAATTTGTAGAACCTAAATATATTGAGAAAACATCTAAAGAAGAGTTGCAATATATATTGGATAACTTTGATATGTCGCAGGTTGAAGTTCGTAAAATTCCAACAGATGTTTTAACTTATTCAAAAAAATTGCACTTATTTGATAATATTTATTATGCAAAGAAACCCGTCTTGGTATATGGTTATGAGAAAAAAACTGATATAGAGTATATTTCTGAAAATTTTCATAAAAAAATTCAAAAAGACCTTTTCAAAAAGGGTTTCAATAAAAAATATGAAGTTGTTACAATTTCAAAGCCTGAAGCAACGGTTAATGCCGTGATTAAAAGTTTTAAAGTTGAAATTCCCGATGAAGAGATGTCTTCTTGTGAACTTATGGATAGTGATTTAAAGGGGATTATGGCGATAGTTGAGACTACTGCAGGATGTTATTCTGGTGTTTGTATTGTAAATCCTAGTAAAAAAGAATATATTGTTTTACCTAAGAAATATCCGGAATTAATTTTAAAAGTATTAGAAGAATATAAATAAATTTACAATTTGCGAAAAATTTCTAGAAATTATATAATCCATAAAAAGGAGTATAGTAGAGCATGAATTTAGAACATATAGAAAAAGTTGATCCTCAAGTAGCAGAGGAAATTAAGTTAGAATTAAAAAGACAACAAGAAAATATTGAACTTATTGCAAGTGAGAATTTTACATCAGAAGCTGTAATGGAAGCTTGCGGTAGTGTTTTGACAAACAAATACGCTGAAGGGAAACCTCACAAAAGATATTACAATGGATGTGAGCATATTGATGTAATTGAAGAAATTGCTCAAAAAAGAGCTTGTGAATTATTTGGTATGGAGCATGCCAATGTTCAACCTCATAGTGGAGCTCAAGCTAATATGGCGGTCTTTATGGCTACTATGAAACCTGGTGACAGAGTTTTGAGTATGGATTTATCTAATGGTGGTCACCTTTCTCACGGTTCTCCAGTAAACTTTTCTGGATTGTATTTTGATGTGAGAAGTTATGGAATAAATGAGAATGGCGAAATTGACTATGAAAATGTTCGTCAAATGGCAATTGAACATAAACCAAAATTGATTATTTGTGGAGCAAGTAATTATTCAAAAGTTATAGATTTTAAAAAGTTTAGAGAAATTGCCGATGAAGTTGGTGCATTATTATTAGCAGATATTGCTCATATTGCAGGACTTGTTGCTGCGGGAATTCATCCATCTCCAGCTCCTTATTGTGATTTTGTGACAACAACAACTCACAAATCTTTAAGAGGACCAAGAGGCGGAATTATTATGTGCAAAGAACAATTTGCAAAAGATATTGATAAGGCTGTTTTCCCAGGTTTGCAAGGTGGACCTTTGGAACATATCATTGCAGGTAAAGCTGTTGCGCTTTTGGAAGCTTCAAAACCAGAATTCAAAGTTTATGCAGAACAAATTGTGAAAAACGCAAAGGCCCTTGCTCAAGGGTTGATGGATGAAGGTCTTGATATTGTTGGTGGAATGACAGAAAATCATTTGATGACATTAGACCTTAGAAAAACAGGTAAGACTGGTAAAGATATTGCAAATGTTTTGGAACAAGTTGGTATAACTGCTAATAAAAACACTGTTCCAAATGACCCACAAAGCCCATTTGTTACAAGTGGTATCAGATTAGGTACTCCAGCGGTAACAACAAGAGGCTTTAAAGAGGAAGATATGAAAGAAGTTGCAAAAATTATTGCATCTGCGGTATTTTCGTCAGATAATGAAGTTGCACTAAAAGAATTGAGAGCAAAATCTCTCGATTTGTGTAAAAAACACCCATTATATAACTAAGGAGAATAATTATTATTATCAGGTTAACACATGCACATATAATCGGAACAATTATAGCCTATATTTTTGGGGTATTCTTGGTTCCTATGGTAATTAGCTTTTCAAAAAAGGAAGGTTTAGTTGACGTTCCAAATGCAAGAAAAATTCATACCAAACCAATTTCCAGAATTGGTGGTGTTGCGATTTGGGCAAGCACGATGTTAACGTTTTTATTCTTAGTTTTATTGAGTTATTACCCATATGGGAAGCTTGTTTCAGGAATTTTGCTTGGCGGTTCTTTGATGTTTTTGTTAGGATTAATTGATGACGTCTATGGACTTGGTGCAAAATTTAAGTTGTTAATTCAAGTTTCAATTGCGACTGTTGTGTACCTTTTAGGGGTGCAAATCAATAGTGTCCCTTTCTTTGGGGGTATTGATTTAGGATGGTTTTCATATCCTATAACTTTGTTATGGATTGTCGGAATTTCAAACGCAATGAACTTTATTGATGGAGTTGATGGACTTGCTGGTTCTGTTGTTACGGTAAACGCAGTAACATTAGCTATTTTGGCGATTACTTTATCTCCTCCAAACCCAATCAGTGCTTTAATTGGATTTATTTTAGCAGGTTCAATGTTAGCGTTTTTAACTTTTAATTTCAATCCAGCTAAAATATTTATGGGTGATAGTGGTTCATTGTTCTCTGGTTTTTTACTTGCAACAATTTCTATTACTGGAGTTATGAAAGTTGCAACTTTGGCTATTTTACTTCCTTTCGTCGTTTTAGCTGTGCCAATTATTGATATTACTTACGCTAGTTTGCGTAGAATTTGCAAGGGTCAATCACCATTTGTTGCTGATGCAGAGCATATTCACCACAAGTTATTGCATGCAGGATTTTCTCAAAAGAAAACTGTTTGTATTTTGACATCTGTTGCAATTATTGCGGGTGGTCTGGCATGTTTATTTGCGAGTCATAATGCAATAAAATATGATTTCTTTTTAACTTTAGCTCTTGTTAGTATTATGCTTTTGTTGAATCTTGTAAGAGTGTTGACAAAGAAGTAATTTTTTGTTACAATACAACAGAACAAGAACTTGATTACTCAGTTTTGTGCGGAGTTTTTACAAGGTATAGAATATTTAAGTGCAAGTTCTTACATATGACTAAGTTAAGCGATTGTAGATTAGCTTGACTGCATTGGCTGATGTTAGATAGCATAGTCAAATATAAATAAGCTTATAATAAAATATACAAATAATTGAGTCTAAATGAGGTCAGGTTGTGTAACCTGCCTTTTCTTTTTGTTTATAAAATATCCAATGGATCTACGTCAATAGTCATTCTTATATCTTTGGGAGCCGTAATTTTGTTTAGGAAACTTGATATAAATTGGTGTCCTTTTTGGTCGAGTTTGTTTTTTATAATTATTTGAAATCTGTAATAGCTATTGATTCTCTCAATTACACAAGGGGTTGGACCAAGAACTTCTAACCTTTCTCCAAACCCAAATTTTTCAATCATTGTGCAAAGTCGTAGTGCAATTTCTTGAGCGGCTTTTTCTGCTCGGAAGTTGTTTGTGGAGCTTAAAATTAATCTGATAATTTGGCTAAATGGTGGATAATCAAAATCTTCTCTAGATTGAATTTCTTTTTCGTAGAACTCTGAGTAATTTTGCGATTTTGCACTTTCAAGAGCATAATATTCTGGGTTGTATGTTTGGAAGAATACTCGCCCTTTGAATTCTCCTCTTCCTGCTCGCCCTGCAACTTGTGTTAAAAGTTGAAATCCCCGTTCTGAGGCTCTAAAATCTGGGAGGTTGAAACTTGCATCTGCTGAAATTACTCCAACTAATGTTACATTTGGATTGTCTAGACCTTTTGCAATCATTTGAGTTCCTACTAAAATATCGATATCTCCACGTTGGAATTTTTCTAAAAGTCTGATATGTTCGCCTTTGCGAACTAGTACATCACTATCAATTCTTTCAACATTGTAGCTTGGATAAAGTTCTTTTATTAATTGCTCAATTTTTTGAGTTCCTGTGCCAGAATTTTTTAATCCTTCAAAACCGCAGTTTGGACATACATCTGGGAAATATTCAACGTGGTTGCAGTAGTGACATTTTAGCATTTTATCTTTTGCGTGCCAAATCATTGGAATTGCACAATTTGGACATTCAATTACATGACCACAACCTTGACATTGAGTGTAGGTTGAGTAACCTCTTCGATTTATGAGTAAAATTACTTGTTGCTTGTTATCTAAAGTCTCTTGTATTGCGGTTTGTAAGGGTTTAGAAATTTGATTTTTGTATGCTGCTCTTCCATATTCTTGCATGTTGATAACGGTAACAGGGGCAACTTTTGCATTGTTGTAACGTTTTAGCATTTCAAATAAGTGGTTTGAATTTACGGCTCTGTAATAGCTTGAAATATCTGGAGTTGCAGAACCTAATATGAGTGGACAGTTGTTGAACTCTGCTAGTTTTTTTGCGACAAGTCGAGCATCATATCTTGGTGCAGGGGAGGTTTGTTTGTATGCACTTTCGTGTTCTTCATCGATAATTATTAATCCGATATCTTTTAGAGGGGCAAATACTGCCGATCTTGCTCCTGCAAGAATTTTTATTTCATTCTTATAAAGTTTTTGCCAAACATCGTATCTTTCACCTTCGGAAATGCTACTGTGCCAAATTGCAACATCTTGTGTTCCGAATTTTTTTGCAAGTCTTTTGGTTAACTGAGAAGCTAAAGCTATTTCTGGAGCTAAAAATAGGACATTTTCCCCAGCTTTAATAGTGTCATCGATTAGTTTGAAATAAACTTCTGTTTTTCCACTCGCCGTAACTCCGTGTAGCAAAATTTGTGGAGATTTTTGTATTTTAATTTGTTCTGAAATTCCTTCATAAACTTTCTGTTGGGTTTCAGAAAGGGTAAATAAATCCTCTTTTTTATCAATGTGTAAAATGTCTAAGGGATTTCTGTAAATTTGCTCTTCGGTTAATTTTATACAACCTAAGGTTTCTAATTTTTTAATTGTTGCACGGGTCGTTTTTGCTTTTTTTTCAAAATCAATTAGTGAAATTTTTCCAAGAGTTTTTAATTGTTCTAAGATTTCTAGTTGTCTTTTGGTTGCGCCATCTGTTTTTACAAATTCTATTATTTGTTCTGTTTTTAGAGATTTTTCGATTAGTTTTAGCGGGATTGCGGTATTTAAAACGGTTATTAAATCTGAACAATAATAATTTGCCACCCACTCTAAAAGTTTTAGGTATTCAACTGAAAATAGTGGAGTTTCGTCTAAAATCTTGTTAACTTTTTTTGCTCTGATTTCGGGAGGTAAATATTCTGAAAAACCTACACAAAATGCGTTGATTAATCCTTGGCGACCAAAAGGAACGAGTAATGCTTGACCTATTTTTATTTTAGATTGCATTTCAGGAGGAATTAAGTAGCTGAACGTTTTTACTCCTAATGCTTTGAGATTTACAAGACAAACTGCGTATTTGTGAGAAATAAAAGAAGGATTATCAGCCACTTCAGAGGGTTCACGTTTTTTTAGTGTTAATTTACGTGACGGAACTTCAAATAATTTGTTCTGAATACCATCTTCCATTTTTGATAATCCTTTTTATTATAATATTTTTATCTTTGATTATTCAGCATCTGCTGACATAAATTCTTGTTTAGCTTCTTCAATAGCTTCTGTCAAGATGTCTAATTGGTCAGGAGTAAAAGTTACACCTTTTTTAGTTGGTAACCAAGTAGCACCATCATCAGTTGTGTAAAATATTCTCATATTTAAATAACTTCTGCCTTTGTATTCGCTAACAGAAATTTGTAATTGTTCAGTATCTGTTCTCTCAATTGTTGCTAAAATTTTTGCATCTGCCATTATAATCTCTCCTTTATCTAAACTGTGCTAAATGATTTTAGCACAAAGTGTTCTTGTCGTAAATGATTTATAATTAATCTTTGATAAGAACATGGTTCCCATTTATTGTTACCCATTTTCCTGTTTGTTTTTCTGATTTTTGAAAAGTACTAGTATTATTATAAAGTTCATTTTTTGAAGGTAATCCTATAGTTTTTATTTGTTCCATTATTTCTTTTTCCTTTTCTTCAAATTCTTTATTAGTCATATTTTTTATATCTTCTTTAGTATATAATTTGGCTGCGGGTCCTGTTATTGACCCTTTAAAGCCCTTAGGTTTGTATATTCTAGTATCTGTTGGGGTGGTAATTAATTGTCCTTTTTTCATCCTGTTAATAACTTTTTCTGCAATAATATCATTAATTTTTTGTTGAAATGGAATTGTTGCAACTGGTCCATATTGTTGGACTATTTCTCTGGCAATTTCTCTTCCTTGTTGATTATTCCATAAATCCATATTATTTTCGCCTCTAGATTGCCCCATACAGATATTTCCTTGCACTTCATTGTAGTCCCCAGCTGTTTTGGCTAATGTTTGTCCAAACCATAGAGCGAGTTGGGCTTGCATATATGTGTGTTTAAAGGCATCTGCTTCATTGTTCCATGTGGCATGATTTTCTGTTCCAATATTGAAATTATATTTTTTTTGATAATGAACAGTATCATCAAAAACTTTAGCTCCATAAATCTTCCCAATATTAAATTTGTTTTTAAATTTATTTCTTGTCATTGATGTCTCCTTATGTTAATAATTTATTATGAAATTGTATAAATACTTGTCTTTAAATATTCTCTCTATCGCAAGTTTGTTGATTCTTTTTCTTTGGATCTATAACTTGGTAGTTCTTTATACAGATACTATTCAAAAGCATTATTTAATATCTATGAATAAAATGATGTTTGTTTATTACTTATATCAATTGTTAATATTATTTTGCTTAGGATTTTTTGTGATTGAAAATTTTACAAATAAAAGCCTCCCTTTAAAATTGTATAAATATATAATGAAACACCAATTTAATTATATATTTAAGGGACTGTTTTTTATTGGGCTTTCTTTTGCAATTTTTAATTGTTTAGTGTTGATTATTTTTTATATGGGCTTGAATATTTAAAAAGAAAAAATTCCCACAATGCGTTCATTCCTTTCTGAATGACTCAGTTGACTAGGTGCAAGTAACGAAATATTTGTCTGTATTATATCATATAGTTATATTTTTCGTCAATAAAACAACCCTCTAGAATTAAATTTTCTAGAGGGTTTATATAAATTATTGCCTTTATTATATTTATTCTGCTTTGTTTTCGTCTAACAAACTGGTTTGTTGAACATCTTCTGCTGGAGTTTCAGCTGGAGCAGATTTGATTGTTACATCATCTTCATTTGGGTTGATGATTTTGTTAACTGAGCAAACTGTATCATTATCTGATAAGTTTTGAGCTTTAACACCTGTTGCAGGACGTCCTTGTTGAGAGATTGAACCTGCATTCAATCTAGTTACAACGCCGTTTGCAGTTACCAACATAATATCGTCAGAATCTCTTACAATTGTTAGGGCAACAAGTCTAGATGCAGAAGATTTGAACTTAGTAGCAATCAAACCGATACCGCCTCTATTTTGAGTTCTGAATTCTGATAATTTAGTACGTTTACCAAAACCGTCAGAAGTTACTACAAGTAAGTCTGCATCATAATCTTGAGGAACAATGTCGCATCCAATGATTTCGTCGCCAGAACGAAGTTTCATTGATGTAACACCTCTTGCACTTCTGCCTAAAGGTCTTAAATCTTGGATAGGGAATCTGATTGCCATACCGCAAGATGTTCCGATAATGATTTCATCTCTTGGAGTTGCAAGTTTTACCCAACATAAGCTATCGCCTTCATCCAATCCAATTGCAATAATTCCGTTACGTCTGATATTTGTGAAGTTATCAAGTTCAATACGTTTGATATAGCCTTTGTTAGTAAGCATGATAAGATTTGCCTCTTTAGAGAAGTTGCTAACTGGAACAACTGCTGTAATTTTTTCGTCTTGGTCAATTGGAAGAACGTTGATAATAGGTAAACCTTTTGATTGTCGTCCGCCTTCTGGAAAGTCATAGACATTCAAACTGTAAACAGTTCCTTTTGATGAGAAGAATAACACTTTGTCGTGCATCATTGCTGTAAAGAAGTGTTGAATATCATCATCATCTTTTGTTTTAATTCCAGATTTTCCACGAGTTGCACGGTTTTGACGTTCAAATGTGTCTAATGGAATTCTCTTTAAATATCCTTGGTGAGTAATAAATACTGCCATTGGAGTATTTGGAGTCAAGTCTTCAATTGTAACTTCGCCTTGTTCTGGAAGAATTTGAGTTTTTCTATCATCTCCATATTTTTCTTTATCTTCCAAAAGTTCAGCTTTGATAATATCTAAAATCTTTTGACGACTAGCCAAAATAGATTCGTATTCTGCAATTTTCTTCAATAATTCGTCATATTCAGCTTTAACTTTGTCTTGTTCTAAACCTGTCAAACGTCTTAATTGCATTTCCAAAATAGCGTTTGCTTGGTCAACGTCAAGTCCAAATCTGCTCATCAAACCTTCTCTAGCATCATCAGATGTTTTTGATTTTTTGATAAGTTCAATAACTTCATCAATTGAACCCAATGCAATAATCAAACCAGCTAAGATGTGAGCTCTGATTTTAGCTTTTTTCAAGAAGAAAATAGTTCTTCTTGTAACGATTTCAATTCTGTGTTCTACGAATTCGTTTAATACTTCGTACAAATTCATCAATCGAGGTTGTTTACCGCAAAGAGCAACCATGTTAACCCCGAATGTTGTTGCAAGTTGAGTGTATTTGTACAAGTTATTTCTAACTACATCTGGTTTTGCATCACGTTTTAATTCAATTACGATTCTCATACCTTCACGGTCAGATTCATCACGAATATCAGAAATGCCTGTAATTCTTTGGTCTTTTACCAAGTCTGCAATTTTTTCAATTAATTGAGCCTTGTTTACTTGGTATGGAATTTCTGTTACAACGATTGCAGTTCTTGATTGACGACCACCGCCACCAGCAATTTCTTCAAATCCAGAAACCGCAGACATTTTGATAGAACCACGACCTGTTTCATAAGCTTGTTTAATATCGTTCAAACCAATAATAGTTGCGGCTGTTGGGAAGTCTGGTCCTTTAATGTATTCCATAAGTTCTGGAATAGTGATTTTAGGATTGTCAATTAATGCAATTGTTCCATCTACGACTTCACAAAGGTTGTGAGGAGGGATGTTTGTTGCCATACCTACCGCAATACCAGAAACGCCGTTTAATAATAACATTGGAAGTCTAACAGGAAGAACTGAAGGTTCTTGTAATGAACCATCGAAGTTAGGTTCAAATTCAACGGTTTCGCAATCAATATCTGCAAGCATTGATTGTGTGATTTTGTGCATACGTGCTTCTGTATAACGCATTGCAGCTGCTCCATCACCATCGACAGAACCAAAGTTTCCGTGACCATCAACCATCAAATATCTTGTTGAAAAGTCTTGTGCCATACGAACCAAAGCTTCATATACTGAGCTATCGCCGTGTGGGTGATATTTACCTAAAACTTCACCGACGATACGGGCACATTTCTTAAATGGTTTATCTGGATACATTCCAAGTTCATTCATTGCGTATAAAATACGTCGGTGAACTGGTTTTAAACCATCTCTAACATCTGGTAATGCACGACCTACAATTACACTCATTGCGTAATCGATATAAGATCGTTTCATCTCTTCTCTTATATTAACAGGAACAATATTCCCGTGATTAAACATGTTTTGTTGAGTCAATACTCTTCCCTCCAGTCTATACTCCTTACTCTAAGTATAGCATAAACAAAACTATTTGTGCCAGTTCTTTACATTACTGTACGTAGTTTTGAGGAGGATTAATTTATATCAACAACGCTTACTCCATCTCCCCCTTCAGAATCTTCTCCTGGGCGGAATTTCGCAACGTATGGAGACTCTTTCAAAAAGTCCCGAACAGCTTGTTTTAAAGCCCCTGTGCCGTGTCCATGTATAATATAAACTGGTGTTAAGTTAGCTAAACTTGCTTGGTCTAAATAATTTTCAACTGAATCTAATGCTTCTTCAACTCTATAACCTCTAAGGTCAAGTGTTTGTGACATTGCATAACGTTTAAGTTCAAATTTGTTGAAAGATGTTCCAGGAATCTTAATTTTTTGAGGTTCTTTGTAATTTTCATCCAGAACCGCAAGCTCTTCTTTTTTTACTTTCATTTTCATTGTTCCCATATCAACAAAAAGTCGCTTATTTTTGTCTGGGAGAGAAACAATTGTAACTTTTTGGTGTAGAGTTTTTAGCATTACAACATCGCCGACAACAACTTTGTCCCAATCTATTTCGAGATAATGATTTTTGTCTGAAACTTTATCAATTTCTCCTCTAAATCCGTCTTCGAGTTTTGCTAGGCGTGAGTATGCACGGCGTGCAATCTTTTCGGATTTTTCTTTTCTTAATTCGTCTAAAATCTCTTTAATTTCTGCTCTAGCTTCCATCATTTCTATATCAAATTTATTTTTTATATTTTTGATGGTTTTCTTTTTATCTTTTTTTACTTGATTTAGATTTTCTTCATATTCTTTTTTGATGGATAATGAAGATTCTTTCAATTCTTGTGCTTCTTCAAGGTTTTTAGATAATTCTTGGTGTGTTTCTTGAAGTTTTTCAACTACTGCAACAGTTGGGTCTTTTTGAGTTACGAGTGTTGTTTTCGCTTTGTTTACAATATCTGGGTCTAGACCAAGATTTGAGGCAATAGATATTGCATTACTTAACCCTGGGATGCCGATTAACAATTTGTAAGTTGGTTTTAGGGTTTCGGTGTTAAATTCAACAGATGCGTTTTTGAAAAAACTGTTTGTATATTCCAGAGCTTTTAATTCTCCGTAGTGGGTGGTTATAACACTCGTGACTTGTTTTTGAGCAAGTTTTTCTAAAATTCCACGAGCTAAAACTGCACCTTCCACGGGGTCTGTCCCTGCACAAACTTCGTCGAGTAGAACAAAACTTTCCTCTGAACTTTTGTTTAAAATTTCAATAATATTTGTCATATGGGCAGAAAATGTAGATAAACTTTGCAAGATGCTTTGAGAATCTCCAATGTCTGCGAAAACATCTTTGAATGGATAAAGTTTAGCATATGTGCAAGGTAAAAACATTCCAGCTTTTGCCATCAAAATAAATAATCCAATTGTTTTTAGAGTTACGGTTTTCCCGCCAGTGTTTGAACCTGTGATGATTACAGATTTATAATCTTTCCCTATTTCAAAATTGTTAGCGACAACATCTTCTGTAACTTGCATTAAAAGAGGGTGTTTCATATTTTCAAAATAGATGTATTTTTCTTGAGTAATTTCTGGCTCGACTGCGTGAAGTTTTACGGCATATCTTGCTTTCGCAAAATGGAAATCAATTTCTGCCATAATTTTTTCGCAATTTTCTAAATCTGGAAGATATTCTTTTACGAGATTTGTTAACTCTACGAGAATTCTAATACATTCAGCGTGAATTTTTGATTTTATTTCTCTGACTTTGTTATTTAGAGGAACGAGTTGAGCTGGCTCAATGTAAAAAGTTTTTGCTGAGGATGAAACATCGTGTACAATCCCAGGAACTTTGGTTTTGTTGGATGCAGTTACTTGAAAAACTATTCTATCGTCACGATGGGTGTAAATGTTTTCTTGTAAATATTTAGAAAAATTTGGATTATTCAATAGCGTTTGAATAGTATCTCTAATATTTTGTTCTGTATCTCTTAAAGATGAATATAATCCTTTTAATTCTGGGGTTGCATTGTGACGAATGTTTAAATTTTCATCAAATGTTTCGAAAATTTTATCTTCAAGTTGTTTATCTGCAATTAAATTTTCTGCAAGATGTTTTAATAAAAATTCCTCTTCGGAATTTTCGATAATAAATCTTTTTAATAGACGAGAGGATTTCATTGTTTTTGCAATGTCATTTAGCTCGTCTTCAGATAGATATGAAACCGCAGAATTAGCTCTAATTTTCCCAACTTGGGCAATGAATTCTGTAGGAGTATCTTTTGCTAAGTCAAGAATTTTTTTTGCTTCTCTTGTTAATTCAATCTGGTTTTGAATTTTTTCCACATCCGAATATGCAAAAGCTCTAAGGCATAAAGCTTTGCTTTGCGAAAATTTGGCGAATTTTGATAATTCTTCTTTAACTTTGTCAAATTCTAATGTTGAAACTGTTTTAGAGTAAATATCCATAAATATATCTTAGCATAAAGATAATTTTGGATTATACATCTGGAAGAGTTCCTTTAACTTCTGCAACTTCATCTGATTCAAGATTGAAAATGCTATGTAAAGCCTTAACTGCTTTTTGTGCATCTTCTTTATTGATTAAACAGCTAATTTTAATTTCACTTGTAGAAATCATTCTAATATTGATTCCTGAATCAGCAAGAGTTTGGAACATTGTTGATGCAATCCCTGGTCTATCAATCATTCCTGCTCCGATAATTGAAACCTTGGCAATATTGTCATCAACTTTGATGTCAGCAGCTCCAAGTTTTTCTTTTACATCTTTTAAAATATCCATTGCTTTTGGCAAGTCTTCATCGTTGATAGTGAAAGCAATATCGTTAGTGTTAGAAGCTTTTCTTGCGTAAGATTGGATAATCATATCAACAGAAACATTTTCTTTTGCTAAACAACCAAATAATGTAGCAGCTTCTCCAGGGGTATCAGGAATGTCGCAAACAACAATTCTAACTTGTGATAAATCTGCAGCCACGCCTGCAACTGGTTTATTTATTTCCATTTTTTCAACTCCTACAATTAAAGTTCCCATATTGTCTAATTTGAAACTGCTTCTTACTCTTAAAGGTACAGCATATTGTTTAGCAGTTTCAACACTTCTTGGATGAAGTACATTTGCTCCTGCGTGTGCAAGTTCTAACATTTCTTCATAAGAAATAATATCTAATCTAGAGGCTTTTGGTACAACTCTAGGGTCTGTTGTATAAACCCCTTCAACGTCTGTATAAATGTCGCATCTTTCAGCGTTCAATGCTGCTGCAAGAGCAACGGCAGAAGTATCTGAACCGCCACGACCTAGTGTTGTGATTTCGCCATCTTCTGTAACGCCTTGGAACCCAGCCACAACAATAATATTTCCTTCATCAAGATTTTTTCTCAATTTATCTGTTTTAATATCGATAATTCTAGCTTTAGAGTGAACATTTTCGGTTAAAATTCCGATTTGTGTGGCATTAAAACTTACAGCTTTGTATCCTTGAGCTTGAATTGCCATTGTAAGAAGTGCAATTGATACACATTCTCCGGTAGATAAAAGCATATCCATTTCTCTAGCTGAAGGGTTTGGGTTCAAATCCTTTGCCATTTTCACTAGATGATCTGTTGTGTGTCCCATTGCAGATACAACAACTACCACATCGTTTCCGTTTTCTTTTTCTCTAATGACGGTCTTTGCTACATTTTTAATTTTGTCAGTATCAGCTACTGATGTTCCGCCAAATTTTTGAACTATCACTTTTCTCAATTTAATTATTTCCCTGTATATCTATTAAAATATTTTCCAGTTCTTCTTTTTCTTTTTGATACTTAAAATTCCCTGAAATTTTTGAAGCTTTTTCTGCTACGGAAATTGCTTCCTTTATATTATATTCACAAATGTTATTCTTGACAAGAGTGTATAAACATAAAAATAATAAACTTAATACCTCTGAATTTTCGGGTACTAATTTTTCAGCTCTACGTAGTTTTCTTTGAGCATCTTGGAAGTCTGAAACATCAACAAGCCAACGTGAATATGATAAGAATCCTTCAATGTAATTAGGGTTTTCGGATATGAATTTTTCGTAATATTCTCGAACCTTGTAATTATCTCCTAGTTTTTTGTAACATTCAACCAAGTTTAAGTAATTGTAAGTTTGTTTGTTATCTGTTCGTAGTGCTTTTTTGAAAAAGTCGATTGCTTCTTCTATTTTCCCTTGAGCTAAGTTTTCTAACCCAATTGCTTCTTGGATATAAGTATTATCTCCGTGCTTTTCTTTTAGTTCTCCGAGAAGGAAAAAATCTCCATCATACGCATTGACTAGAGCTAATCCGATTTTTGGTCCAAGATAGGAGTCATTTTGTTCAATAGATTTTTCAAATTGAGTTTTAGCTTTTGAAAATTCAAAAAGACGCATATAAGCTTTTCCCCATTCAAATCTTAATGAACAATCTTCCAAGTCATTCTCAAGAGCTTTGTTGAAATTTTGTTCTGTTTTTTCAAGATTTTTTTGTAAAGAATAAATTTCTCCTAAGATGAAATAAGCTGGTAACATGTGTTTATTTATTTCGATAGCTTTTTTAGCATATTTTTCAGCCTCTTTAAAGTCTGATTTTAGAAGTTTTAAGTGTGCGTATTCATACAAGCTACCTTCATTTGGAGCAACTTGAGCCAAAAATTTCAATTTCATCTCTGCTGCTTCGTAATCATTTAGTTTAATTTCCATCACTGCAGAAAGGAGGATTGCGGTGAAATTGTACTTGCTAATTTTAATTGCAGTTAAGAATTTATCTCTTGCGAGTGCAAATTTTTTCTGACGCATAAGAGCCATGCCCCAGCCAGTTTGCACGTCCGTATTGCAAGGGGTTACTTTGTCTGCGGTTTCAAAAGACTCAATAGCTTTGTCAAATTTTTCACAGTTTAAGTAGCACATGCCAAGTCTTAGCCATATCTCTTTATCATTAGGTGCTATCTTAGAGGATTGTTCATACTTTTCAACTGCTATGGGAAATTGACCTTTATATTCATAAATCTTCCCAAGATATTTATAAGCTAAGCTATCTTGGTTTGAAATGTCAAGTGCTTTTTCTAATAGTACTATTGCTTCGTCAAATTGCTTTTTGTCAATGAGTTTTTTTGCTCTATTTACACAGGCAACTGATGGCAATGATTGTATTATAGAGTCGTTTTTGTATTCATCTACTGAAAAATTTAGTGCTTTGATGTTGTCACAAATATTTTTTATCCAACCAAACAATCTGCTACCTCTCTAAATGCTCCATTGCCAGCTTCACTTTCGGTGATTTGGATATTTTCAACTTTTCTTACTTTTTCAACTGCATGCGGTACAGTTATTTTATATTTTGCGTAATTTAAGCATTCTAAGTCGTTTACATCATCTCCGATGTAAACGTATTCTTCTTGAGTTAAGTTATATTTCTTTAAAATGTCTTTTAGCACATCAATTTTAATTCTAATATTTTGATGTATTTCTGTAATTTGAAATTTTTGAGCCATTGTTTCAATTGCAGAATTTTTTTCACCAGAAATTATTGAAATATCAATTTCATTTCTTTTAAGTAAGAAAAAGCCCATAATATCTTTAAAATTGAGTTTTCGTGACATCGAAAAATCTTCGTTAATATATACACAATTATCAGTAATCACTCCATCGAAATCTGTAACTACCATTTTTATTGATTTGGGCAATTTTATCTTTGACATTATTTTAATATCCTAACCGTATTAACAAACTCCGAACTATTTGCTATAATTATAACATAAATCGTGCAAATTATAATATAATAGAGAGTAAAAAGTAATAAATGTTTTCATATTTTTATATAATAAATACTTGTTTAATCATTGTTTTTGTATGTTTGTTTTTCATTACTAGAAAAACTAACAAAAGGTGGTCAAAAATTAATGATTATCTTGGTAAGGTTACAACAACTGTTGATTCAATTCGTTATGGAAATTTATCTACAAAAATTGAAAAAATTGAGCATCCTACATATCAAAACGTGACAGATAGTATTAATAGAATGGTTGAAACTCTTAATGATAGAGAAAAAATGATTATTGAATATCAAGCAGAATTGATGCGTCAAAATAAGTTGTTAGAATCGGTTATCAACTCTCTTTCTGATGGGATTTTGATTATCAATGAAAAATTTGAAATTCTAAGGGCAACTCCGAAAATATTGAAATGGTTTGGAATAAAAGGAAAAGATATTATTGGGAAAAATGTTTTTGAATTTATTCAATTATCAGATGATGAAACAAGTATTGATAAGCTTAATAATATCGAAATTTTTATTAAACACACTCCGACAAATAATTTTGTTATCAATTCTCAACCACTTTCTTCGTTAGAAAAAAAGCGTTATGTTTTGATTATCAAAGATATTACGACTGAGAAAGAAATTGCAAATTTGAAAGAAGATTTTGTCGCAACTTTAACTCATGATTTGAAAGTTCCTATTGTTGCGGCTGCAAATATGATTGATTTATTTTTGGCAAAGAAATTTGGAGATATTTCTAATAAACAAGAGTTTGCGTTGAATAGTATGAAATCATCAAATAAAGAACTTTTGGATTTAGTTCAAATATTATTGGAAACTTATAAAATTAAAGAAAAAGGAATTCAACTGTATAAGAAAGAAATAAATCTGAATGAATTTTTGAGTGGAATTGTAGATGAAATGCAGGGTATCGCAAACGATAATAAGTTGAAAATCGTATTTCACCCCGCCGTAGATAACCCTATGTTGAATGCTGATCCAATGCAATTTCAACGTGTAATCAAGAATTTAATTTCCAATGCAATTGATCATAGTAATACTAAGGAATTTATTGAAGTATCTGCAAAAACTATTCCTAATTATATTGCTGTTTCTATTGTTGATTTTGGGCAGGGAATTCCTAAAGATGAGATAAAAATGATATTTAATAAGTATTATTCTGCTGCGAAAAAATTAAGAAAAGTCGGAACAGGTTTGGGATTATACTTGTCACAACAGATAGCTGAAGCTCACGGAGGGGAAATAACTGTTGAGAGTGAAGAAAATGTGAGAACAGAGTTCTGTGTAAAAATCCCTGTTAACTAAATGGATAACTAGGTTAATTGATAGGCTTATTTTTAGAGAAAAAAGATTTGTGTGAAAGTGGTCACTTTTCTGGTGGTAGTGTAATGGATTTTTCGTTAGACCTCTTTTACGGCCATAATTAGTTTATAATACAGTTCTAATTCTTTTCTTGTTGCATTTTTGATGAGTAAAATTAATTCCTCTTGAAGAGTTGATATGGATTTCATATGACCAAAATCAAATAAATCTTTTATATTTACTTTTAATGCTTTAGCAATTTTTTCGATATTTTCTTCTTTGGGAATTTGACCGCCGTTTTCTAACTTACAGAGGTTTGTTGTTTCCATCCCAATAATTTCGGCGAGTCCAGCTTGAGTCAAGTTATTTCGCTTGCGTAATTCTTTTATCCTTTGCCCTAAAAGTTTGCTTAAAACAGCCATATTTTCCCTCTTTTTATTAAGGATACACTATATGGATGAAATAAAATATATCCTTTTGTAATAATTAGGGTTGACAAAATTGGCATGATATGACAACATGTATATAGGAAGTTGTTATTAATCCACAAGAATTACGAGGAAAATTGGGTTAATACGATATAGTTACAAAAAGAAAGGTGAAAAGATTATGACAAAAAGATTCGGCTTTACTCTTGCAGAAGTATTGATTACTTTGGGTATCATTGGTGTCGTAGCAGCAATGACAATCCCAACATTGATTGCAAACACAAACTCTGCAAAATTTAGATCACAATTCAAAAAATCATTATCAACATTGAACCAAGCAGGTTTGATGGCTCAAGCACAATATGATTTTGATTATTCTGGTACAGATAAAGCTTGTACAGCAGCATCAGGTGGTACTGAAAACCCAGAAAATGTAATGTCATTCTGTTCATTGTTAAATGGTACTTTGACTGGTCACACTTACGTAGGCAAACCATCAAATTTAAAAAGAGCAAATTCGGGTGCGACTGGCAAAGACGGAGCAGCAGGAGACGGTTCAACCGCATATTCAATCAAAGGCTATGAGAATAGTTTAGGAAAAACTCCTTCAATGGATAACTATCTTGCATATCAATTGGCAGATGGTGCAATCGTAGCGTTCCCAGCAGCAGCTCAGGGTTGTACTCTTGAATTAGGGCAAGTTGTGAATTCAACAAGTTTAGGGAAAGCACCATTGAGCGGATGTATTGGTTTCATTGACGTAAACGGTACAACATTACCTAACAAAGAAGTTGCTTGTGGTAAATCCGCTACCGATTTATCTGCATCAAAAAAGGTAGAAACACCTTGTACAGTTAAAAATGACGCAAAACACATGACAGACGTATTCCCAGTAGTATTCCACGATGCAACAGTAGAACCAGCATCAGATGCTGCAAAATATGTTTTGACATCATCAAAATAGACTTAAAAAATAAGTCAAAGTGATACCGAATCGCTTTGATACGCTTTACATTATTTGAGGGTGAAATAATTAAACTTATTCCACCCTCTTTTTTTAGGTATAAAATGTAAAAATTTTTAAATATTTTATTTGTTTTAGTCAAAAATATATTTGGTCTGATTTACTATTGAAGTATAAGAACAAAGGAAAAAATTATGCTAGTTCAAAAAATTACATTCACCCCTGTCGATAAAAATAAATCAACTATTAATAATAAAATTAATTCAAAGAATACAACCCCAATGAATCTTTCAATTCCACAGTATCAAAATGTGGATTATTCTAAGATTGCTTTTGGTTCAATTTATGGAGTAAAGCCTAAAAAAATAAATCTTGATGCGGAAAAATCAAAACTGTTACGCCAAATTACTGAACTTTTGCAAACGGAAGAACCTGATATTGATACTGAAGAATTGACAATGAAGGTTATGCGTCGAGTTATGAATTTCTTTAGAGAAGCTATGAAGCGTCAGGAAAAAATTTTAGAAGAAGCAGAAAAATTGGCAGAGGATAAAGTTCTAAATCCTCAACAAAAGTTTGAACAAATCCAAAAACTTCAGAAAAAGTTAACTCAAGTTTCAAAATTCAAATACAGTCCAGATGGGGCAAAAAATAAAAAACAAGTCGCTGAAAATGTGGACTATCCGTTGTTGAACAAGTTAAAATCTGCGGTAGTTGAGGATGATTTTAATTTGTCAAAAGTTGTGACGGATTATTATAGTGGATTGAAAAATATTTCAAAAATAGAAGATTTGAACAAACAATACCCGAAAATTAAAACTCCAGCTTCTCCACGAGAAGTTATTGCGAAGAAAATTGAGAGTGTTTTAACTCGGGATTTTTATGAGGGTTTGGCAGATAATATGGGTTCGGTAGAGGAAGCTAGTGAATATTGTGTAAAACCTGTCGGGGCTTTAGTTTATGATATAGCAATGAAACATAAAGCTAACCCAATAGAGTTGTTTGATTCGATTTTCCCTTATACGGCTGTTAAAATTTTTGAAAGATATGAAAGTATTGCAACAAATGGAATGTCTTCAATTCCAGAAGTTCGCAAGATAAAAACTCCTCAAGTTAGTGATTTAGATTTGAAACTTTTGAGGACTGATTTTGATGATTTTGTTACTTCAGTAGTTAGAAAACATTATCTTGAAGGACAAAAGTTGAACGAAATAAAATACGAAAAAGATGGTATTTCTATTGCATTATCTGATTTGAGAGGTTCTGATTACAAATTTGAAAAAATGCCAGAAAAGGTTCGCTCGTTTGTAAAATCTGGAGAAGCTCTTGATTATGCACAGAAAGATTATGACAATTTTGATGTTAACCAATTTAGAGCTAGATTAGATTTCTTTGCTAATAGTGGGATTGGCGAAAATGAAGAAATTTTGGGTAAGATTATTGATTTTGATAGTTGTGATTTTACCCCAGAAGATATGAAATTTTTATCGAAGTTTTTGAGAGAATTAGATTCTGTTAGGGAAGGTAAAAAGTCTATGGAAGAAGCCGTAGATTATATTAAAGAACAAGATTTAGCTCCCAAAGGAACAAATAAGTTAAATGAACTTGCAAGGCAAAAAGCGGAAGAAGATATAAAAATTAGGCAAAAGGTTTCTTCAGAATTGAAATCTGTAAAAAAAGATTTTGACAATGCCATGAATGTTCTTTATCAAAACGATTTGGCTGATATTGCAAATTCTTGTGCTGATTATCGACCAAAATCAATAGATGATTGCAAAAATGCAAAATATTTGATTTCCTTGATAAATAAAAATACGGACAAAGAAACAAACATTCTCAATAGAAATGCGGTAGAACAAAGTATTATGCGTTGGGATACTTATAATTTCTATAAATCTGAAGGAAAAACAAGTGATGAAGTTTTAGCAAAAGCTGAAAAGTTTGCGATGAGAGAAGATGGAACGATTGATGTTGAAAAAGCTGGTCACTATTTAATTAATTCAGAAGTTGCAAAAATGTATCCAGAGAGTGTTAAATACTCAAAATATCCAGAAGTTTTAGATAAAATTATGGAAAAAACTGCCACTCAGAGTGAGGCTGTAAAGTATTTATGCAAGTATGATGATTATATGAATTTGAGTTCTGAAAATAAAACTCAGCTTTCTAATTTTATAGATATGTTTGATCAGAAAAATTCTGTTGACAAGGCAATTTTGAAATCAATAGTTGAACAAGATTATTTGAATGTAGATACACCTGTACAAATAAAAACTTCTGGCTCTGAAACTGTTACTGCTACATTTAGTGCTAAAGCTAAAAAGGCAATTACAGATAAGTATAAATATCCAACTTGTCTTATTTATCTTAAGGGATTTGAAGATGCTCTAGCTAGTTTTGCTAGAGAATGGGGTTCTTCTGGGATTAAAAAGACAGGGAAAAATAACAATACTTTGAGATATAAAATGGAATTAAAAGTTGCTGGACATGATGATAGATTATTCTCAAGCAATAATGATTACTACTTTGATGTATTCTCAGATAAAGGTTTCCACTAGATTGAACTTTCAATAGGAACTAATCAACAATTTGGAATATTAGCCACTTGGATAATTGTACGGTTACTAATATAGTAGTACTATCCTTGTGTGGTAAAAATACATCCAAATTATGATTGATATTGAAGGAAAAGAACATTTATTAGATGCGATCTTTGAGTATTGCGAAGATATAATTACTGTAAAAGATTTAGATTTAAAGTATATTGCTTATAACAAAGCGTTTTTGAGATCTATTATTGAAGGAGATGAAAAAACTCCAATTATCGGGAAGTCTATTGATGAAGTTTTCCCTAATAATGAGTGTGCTCAAGTTGTAATAAATAATTCCCAAAAGGCAATCTCCGAATTAGAAACAAACTGTTATACTTTCCGACATAAGATACACGGAGTTAATAAAATAATTAAACAAACAACGACTCCAATTGTTAGAGATGGAATTGTTTGTGGTGTATTGTCGGTTTCTCGAGATGTAACAAGAGAAGAAAATTTGAAAACAAGATTGCTAGAAAAGAATTATCAACTTAATACGTTGTTGGAGAATTTACCTCTTCTTGTTTACATGAAAGATAAAAATAGAAATCTTGTTGTTGCAAATAATGAATCTAGGAATTTTGTTCTGAATGGTATTGATTCTTATTCTGATGGGGTTGAAATCGATATGAAAGATGCTTTGCCAGAAGTTGAAAATGAAGATAATTATGTTTTGCAAAACAAGAAGTATTTAGAAAAAGAAAAGGTTGTAAAAGGTTCTGATGGTAAACAACACTGGTACAAAATTCACAAAGCCCCAATTTTAACTTCCAATAATGAAATTAATGGCTTAGTAGCTATTGCAAAAAATATTGATGCAGATAAAAAATTAGAACATCAACGAGATTTATTTTTGGCTACTTTATCACACGATTTGAAAAATCCATTGCAGGCTCAAATTAGTTCTCTTCAAATGTTGTATCGAGAGTATTATGGGAAAATAGACGAAGGTCATCAAGAGGTTATGGCATTGATTATTGAATCTGCGAAATATATGAAAGATATGCTCTGTACTCTTTTGAAAACTTGTAAACAAAATAACGGGATTATTCAACTTGTTTATTCTAGATTTGATATTCTTTCTTTAATGACCAAATCAATAAGAGAGGTTAGAGATTTGGGTAAAATTAAAAATGTAGAAATTCGGTTTAATTCCAAATTAACAGAAGATGAAAAATTGATGTATGCAGACGAAAATCAATTACGCAGAGTTATTGGTAATATGCTCAACAATGCGATAAATTATGCTTTTGAAAATAGCGTTGTGGATATTTCCATTAAGTTGGAAAATGGTTTTTATGTTTTTGATTTTAAAAATGAGAGTGAAGAAATTTCTGAGAGTTTGAAAGTGAATATTTTTGATAAATATGTTTGCGGAAACCCATTAGAATCAAATAGTGGAGTTGGTTTGGGTTTATATTTTTGTCGAAAAATTTTAGAAGCACACGATGGCACAATCAGTCTTGATAATATTGGGACAAAGAATACTTTTTCAATAAAAATTCCGAAATTGGATGAAAAATCTGCATTAATTACCGAAGTCGCATTGTAAAATTTTTGGATAATTTAAAGGTTGAGCATCATACCAAGATTATTGATATTCTTTAAAATCCGCTAAAAATTTATATATTTTTTTAACAAAACTTCATCAAAATATTGTTAAAAGTTTCTGCTTTTAATAAAATTAATAAACTTGTAGGCTGGAATTTGAGGATATTATGAATAATAAAAAGATTAAATTGATTGCAATTTCTGTTGCGATGGTATTAAGTACGCAAATTGTATTGGCAGAAGATGTAATTACTGATTTTGGAGGATTAAAAGATTCCCTAAAAAATGCAACGGATTCTTCTGTTACTGTAAAATTGGGTGGTGATATATCAGCTGATGATCGTATCCAAATAGGAAAGAATACTCCAACATCTGTTACAATTTTGGGTGAGAATAAAAAATATACAAGTACTACTCTCGCTTTTGACGTCCAAAAAAATACAGCACTTACATTAAACAATATTAAATTGGATACTATTCAACACGCTTCGAGTTGGGGCGGAGCAATGTATAATGAGGGTACGTTAACTCTTGACAATGTAACCTTTAATAATAATAAAGCACAAACTCCAAAGGCTGTTGGAGGTGGAGCTATGGCTCTTGTTGCGACAAAGGGAAATGCTGTTTCTACGACTATTAAAAATTCTACTTTTACTAATAATTCTACTGAAACCAGTGATAGTTATAAGAATAACGGAGGTGCTATATATGTTTATGGAACTTCTGGGCAGGTAGGAGATAATACTTTAAATATAAGTGGTTCTCGTTTTGAATCAAACCATACAAATAAAACTGGTGGAGCTATCGGAGTTAATAATCTGGGACCATCAAAATTTAAAATTGAGATAGAAAATACAACTTTTACAAATAATATTTCTCCTGGTTATGGTGGTGCAATTGATGTTACAACTGGTGACACTGGTGGCACTGGTAATGTAACCCTTAATTTGGATTATGCAACTTTTGATAGCAATAAATCTTCTGGATCTGACGGAGGAGCTATTGCTTATGAAAAAGGAAATATAACCAGCAATATAAGTAATAGTACATTTACAAATAACACTGCAAATAACGGTGGGGCGATTTATAATGGGATTAAGAACCTAACAATCTCTAATACAATATTTGATGGTAACAAAACTAATGATGGTGGAAAAGGTGGTGCAATTTATAACGCAGGAAATATAAGTTTAAACCAAACAGAATTTAAACAATCTACTGATACGATATATATGGCAAATGACTCTGCTGCTGTTTTTAGTGGCACAAATACATTAAATGGAAGTATTAGTAGTGAAAATGCAACTAGCAAAATAAAAAATAAAGGAACTTTAATTTTAAATGCGGATAATTCTGGTTACACTGGAACTTATACTCAAGAATCAGGTCAAACTGATGTCAATGCTTCTTCAACATTCTTTGGAGGAGAAACAACAATTGCGGATGGTGTTTTAAATTGGAATACGTTGAAGAATTACAATAGTACATTGAAAGTAGAAAAAGGTTCATTGAACATCGGAAATGTTAATAAGGCTTCTTTGTCGTTGAATAGCAATAGTTATATTAAAAAAGACACTTTAGTGAATATTAACTCAAAGGGAGAAATTAAATTAAACGGTGGAAGTATAACTCTAGATGATAATGATATTTGGGCTGGAAATATTTCTATCGGAGATGAAAATACCGTTGGAAGTGGAACTTTGACAATCGATGGTTTGACTTCAAATGGTGGAATTTTTGCTAATGGTGGAACTATAGATATTATTAGTGGAAGATTGACTGCTTCTGCAGGAGATGTGATAAAAGAAGCAACAACAGTAAAAATTAAAGATGATGCATTGTTGGCTGTTCGTAGCGGAGATGTAACATTGGGTGCAAATACTGATTGGGCTTCTAAAGGCGGAGTTCTTCTTACTGATGGAACTTTAACAGTTAAAGATTTTGCATCATCAAATGGAATATTTCAAGCAAATAGCGGAAAATTAATGCTAGAAAATTCTACATTTACTGTTGGAAAAGATAGTTTTATCAATAGTAGTGTTGAAACAAATATTGATTCAAATTCAAAATTACAAATTACAGATAATGGCTGGGTAACTATTGGAGATAATGATATTTGGAATGGTGAAGTTTCATTAGCTGGTGGTACTTTAAATTATGAAAGGACTGAAAGTACTAGTTCTACAATGACTGGCGACTTGATTGCTACAAGCGGAAACTTAAACTTGTTAAAAAATTCTTATATAAACATCAAATCACCAAGTAACATTGCACAAGCTGTTTCTGTTGATATTCAAAAAGGAGCAACTGTTGAAATTAGTAATGGTGCAGAATTTAATCTTGACTCTAATGATAAATGGAATGGTTTGATTAAGAATGAACTTGATGGAATTTTGAAAACTGATAATGTAAATAATTCTGCTTTTGGTGGAATGTTGCAACAAAATAAAGGCGTTTCAATATTTGATAACAAATCAAATATTACTATTGATGGGAAAGATAGTTATATTTTAGGCGGAACGGTTGAAATTAAAAATGGTTCTGCATTAAATATCGGTAGTGGTGTTGCAGATAATCATTTCTTTGTAAGTGATTTGAATATGATAAATAATTCAGCATTAAATGCAATGAACAGTGTATTAAACAAGTATCAGATTTCAAATGATATGATTGTTGAAGGCAAGAACAACCTTTCTATTGATATTGATGGACGAAATAAAGTTGGAGATGCTTTTATTATCAATAATTTAACCTCAAATACAAATGGAACATTGAATGTTGCGGATTTTAATTTTATTGGTCTTGCCCCAATAGATAGACAGTTCAAAATTAGAGTATTTGATGCAAATTCAATTAATGATAAGGTTAATTTTACTTCAACAGATAAAGAAATTTTTACTCCAATAGGTTATTATAATCTTCAATCTGCTGGTGGCGGTTGGTACACATCCAATATGACTCGTTACAATCCTCAAGTATTTAGAGGTCAAGTTGCAACTTTGGCATCTTACAACAATCAATTGATGATTGACGATATGTTGTTAAATCACGTGACCCTTGATAGCGAAAGATTATTAGCTCAAAGTAAAAATGCTAATATTTACGCCTCAACACTTCCTCAATTTGCACCTTATCAATATAAAAAGGAAGATGGTGGATTGTGGTATAAATCATATGTAAACTTTGAAAACTTGTCCTTAACTCAAGGTTTAAAAGTCGGTAATAATTCATATGGTTCATTAGTTGGTGCGGATTTCCCTGTTATCAATTTGAAACACGGTTGGAGATTAATGCCAACTGCTTATATTGGCTATAATGGTGCTCACCAAACATTTAATGGTGTTGGGATGTATCAAAACGGCGGTCAAGGTGGCTTGATGGGAACATTTATGAAAGATAATTTCATTGGTTCTGTTGTTGCTTATGGCGGAGGATATAATAATGAAATGTCTGTTGCTGGGAATACAGATAGAGCGGGGAATTGGTTCGCTGGCACTGCTGCAAAATTAGCTTACAACTTCCATCCAACTAAGCATTTCACTATCCAACCAACAGCATTTATGTCATATAATATTTTTGGTCGTCAAAATTGGGGAACGGATTTTGGTTCTATGAGTATGAATTCTGGATTGTTGAATGGAATTAACGTCGCTCCTGGAATGAACTTTATTTATGCAAAAGAAACGTGGAGTGTATATGCAACATTCCAATATATGTATAACATCAATGAGCAAGTTGGTGGTAGAGCAGGAAATGTTGATTTAGCAAGTGTAAAAATGGAACACGGATATATTCAATATGGCTTAGGTGTTACTAAAACATGGAAAGATAGATTGAACTCGTTCTTCCAAATCGTATTTAGAAATGGTGGTAGAACAGGTGTTGGCTTCCAACTAGGCTTGAACTATACATTTGATTGGTTTAGTCCAAAATCTAACAAAACTCCTAAGGCGAATGCTTCCCAAATAAATAAAGCAACTACTTCAAATAAAAAAACTCAAGAAGTGAAGGAATTTCAACATATTGGCTCTAAAACAGTTTTGAAATCTTTGTCAATGAAGTAGTTGAAAAATAAAATAATTTTATAAAAGGGGAAGTGGCTATAACGTTATTTTCTCTTTTATTTTGATTAAATTTAGTATTGATTTTCATTTTATTGTCCAACATCTTTTTGAATTTGTAATAAGATAAAATTTCTCGAAAAACTTCTTAATATTTTGTAAAAATAGTCTGTTGAGTTTTTGAAAAATAGTATAAAATATAAGTAGAGATTATCGTTTTCTGAGGAACTTGAGTATGAGAAAAATTATGTTTTTATGGCTTTATGTCGTTGCAATTGTTGCATCTCTTGGAGGTTTGCTATCTGGTTATGATACGGGTGTAATTTCTGGAGCGTTATTGTTTATCAATGATTCTTGGCATTTATCAGATTCAATGCAGGGAATAGTTGTTAGTTCTGTATTGATTGGTGCAGTTATTGGTGCTGCGACGAATGGTGTTTTGGCAGATATTTTTGGACGAAAAAAAATTATTATGGCAACGGCTGTAATTTTTATTGTCGGTTCAATTCTTTGTGGCTTTGCTCCTAATGTTTATGTACTAATTGCTTCAAGAATATTAGTTGGTTTAGCTGTTGGGATTGTTAATTTTGTTATCCCTTTATACTTGTCAGAAATTTCACCAAAAGTTATTAGAGGAACGTTAGTTTCTTTATATCAATGGGCAATTACTGCTGGTATTTTGTTCTCATATTTTATAAATGCAGCATTTGCAAATGCAGTATATAGTTGGCGTTGGATGTTATTAGCTGGAATCCTTCCAGGGTTGGTATTACTTGTTGGAATGAGTTTGATGAGTGATACTCCTCGTTGGCTTGTAAGCAAAAATAGAGATGAGGAAGCTAAAAAAGTATTCAAAAAAATTGACCCTAATGCTGACACTGATGCTGAAATCGCTGAAATTAAAAAGACTTTAGCAAGTGAATCTGAAGATTCAAATAAAAAAATCAGATTTAAAAAGTGGATGATAATGCCATTTGTTGTTGGCATAGGTATTATGTTCGCTCAGATTTGTACAGGAATAAATACGATAATTTATTACGCACCAACAATTTTTAAAATTGCAGGTTTTGATTCTAATTTAAACGCAATATATGCTACAACTGGGATTGGTGTTATCAACTTCCTAATGACAATTGTTGCAGTATTCTTCACAGATAGACTTGGAAGAAAACCTTTATTGTATTTCGGATTGACAGGTGTAATGCTAAGTTTAGTTGCGTTAGGTTGTGCTTTTGCATTTTCAAGTGTTTTAGGTGACAGCTTAAAATGGGTTGCCGTTGGAAGTTTAGTTACTTATATCATCTGTTTCGCAATGAGCTTAGGACCTATTGGTTGGATTATTGTTTCAGAAGTTTTCCCTCTAAAAATCAGAGGAGTTGCAATGAGCATTTGTACTGTTTCAAACTTTGCATTTAATTTCTTTGTTGTTGGAAGTTTTCCAATTCTAATCCACAGAATTGGCGGAGCTTATACTTTCTGGGGTTTTGCAGTTGTATCATTACTTTGTATTTTGTTTGTTTATTTCTTTGTTCCAGAAACTAAGGGGATTTCATTAGAACAGATTGAATCAAATTGGTTACATGGAGTAAAACCTAGAGATTTTAATAAAGTCTAAATTGATAAGAGCGAGGAATTATTTCCTCGCTCATTTTTAGTTAACCAACTTTATCGTTAGGTGTTACACTATTCATTGGGTTCCAAATATCTTTAAGATTGTTTTTTATTAGATTCTTATAGAAGTTTTCCTTATATTCTAAAATAGCTAGTTGTTTTTTTAATTCATCCATTTGCATAAGTGCTTTTTCTTTTGTACCAAGGATAATTTTGTATCGTTCTTCAATGGTCGAATCTCCAACAATACAAAGGTCAATATATCTTTTTATTGCCTTGTTTTCAGTTCCAACAGAACGCAAACATTTAACTATTTTTACCCATTCAAGGTCGTTATCAGAAAATTGTCTTATGTTATTTTGATTTCTTTTAACGAATGGGAAAAATCCACTCTTTGCCCAAAATCTCAAAGTGTGTTCAGAAATATCCATTTTTTCTGCAACTTCTTTAATTGTGTACATAATATTTCATCCTTTTTATAAAATAGCTTCAACATCTTTAGTAATTAGTTCTTTAGTTAAGTGGTAGCGTTGGTATAATTCATCTAAAGAAACTCTATCGGTAAATTCTTTTTCCCCGCCAAAGTTTAGAACTTTCATTTCAGAATTTCCATAGAATCGTGTAATTTTTTCGCCAAAGCCACCTTCAACTTGACCATCTTCAAGGGTGATAACTATTGAATGTTTTTCTTTTAATTTTTCAAGCAATTCTTTATCAATACCTGATGCAAATTTAGGATTAATAACTGTTGCATCAAATCCAAATTGTTTTTTTAGTTCTTCTTTAACTTCCTTAGCTAATTGCAAGAAATTGCCAAGTCCGAAAATTGCAACTTTTTCCCCTTGAGATTCTACTTTGAATTTGTTTAAAATTGAATAATCTGTGGTATCTTTTTCCCCTGTTGAAATAAGAATTGCTGGAACTCTGATTGCTACTGGATGTTCAGTTTGATTTAAAGAATATTCCAACATTGCAAGATATTCTTCTTTTGTTGCAGGTGATAAATATACAATATTAGGGATATTTGAAATTAGTGGAATGTCAAAAGAACAAAGATGAGTTGCATCTGCTCCAGATAAACCTCCCCAATATACAAGCATTGTTAATGGAGAATTATTTAGAGCCATATCTTGTGACATTTGGTCATATGTCCTTTGGATAAATGAACTCATTACACAAAAAATAGGTTTTGCTCCACTCTTTGCTAATCCTGAACAATATGCTACGGCGTGTTCTTCTGCAATTCCAACATCAGTATATTGATTACCAAGAGATTCACGGTAATCCTTAGTAAATCCAAAAACTCCAGGAGTTGCCGCATTAACTGTAATTACAGTTTTATCTTCTTGTGATTTTTTAGAAATGAAGTCTTTTGTAATTGAATTGTAATCTTCAACAATTGAAGCTGAAGCATCATCTTTTTTATCCAACACTCCTGGTAAAACCCAGTGAAAAGCTTCTTTATTTTCTTCCGCAACTTTTAATCCATGACCCTTTTGCGTATGGATGTGTAAAACTACTGGGTGATTTGTATCTTTAACTTTTTCAAATGCTTGAATTAGTTTTTCAATATTATTTCCTTCTTCTTCGTAATAATAATCAAATCCTAAAGTTTTGAAAAAGTTGTGTTCTGATTGACCATTAGTTTTTCGTAGTTCTTTTAGATTTGCATATAAGCCACCGTGATTTTCCGCAATAGACATATCATTATCATTCACTATAACAATGAAGTTGCTATCTAATGTAGCGGCATTATCTAAACCTTCAAGGGCTTCACCTCCAGATAAAGAACCATCACCAATTAGTGCAATTACATTTCCTTTTTCTCCTTTTAAATCACGAGCTTTTGCAACCCCTAAAGCTAAACTTACGGAAGTTGAAGTGTGACCAATTTTGAATAAATCGTGTTCACTTTCTTCTGGTGCGGTATAACCAGTGTATTTTAGGTAATTATCTGGATTTGTAAATCCTTCCTTTCTTCCTGTAAGAATTTTGTGAGGATAGCATTGGTGAGAAACATCAAATATAAATTTATCAACTGGTGAATTGAATACATAGTGCATCGCAATTGTTGTCTCAACTATCCCTAAATTTGGTCCCATGTGACCACCAATCGTGTTAACTTTTTTGATAATTAACTCTCTCATTTCATTTGCTAAAGAGTTCATTTCGCTAATAGAAAGAGCTTTTACATCTTTTGGCGAATTAACCTTGTCTAAAATCATATGTTTGTAATCTCCTTATTTATCTTTTTCAACTTTTTATAATTATATTTTACAACTTGATAGCTACTCTAAGTCAACCCCTTAATTTAAAATTTTTCATAAAAAATGAACAGATAAAATTATACCTGTTCATTTCCCATTTTGTCTTATGTAATTATTTGATGAAATTTGTTTTTATTACTTCTTCTTGTTCAGGAGGTAAGATTCCAGCTTTTGCTCCTGCTTCTTTACATTTAAGATGATAAATCATATTTCTAGCGACAAATCTCATGTTTTGCAAACCTTCTTCATCTTTAAGAACATCTTCTGGAGTTGAACCATGAACCATATTCCAGTATCTTCCAGAAATTATTGGCATTTGATTAATTGCAAAATATTTATTCAATTGATCTAATGTTGCAGTAGTACCAGCTCTTCTGGCACTTACAATTGATGTGCCAGGTTTATGAGTAAAGGTATCTTTTCCTGCTCTAGAACCAGCATAGAATGCTCTATCTAAAAATGGAGCAATTACTCCGCTAGCCGAAGCATAGTGAACAGGAGAACCAATTACAAGCCCATCACATTCTTTCATAACTTGTATAAATTCATTTACCTTATCATCCACCACACATTTTTTTATTTTATTGCAAGCTCCGCAAGCCCTGCAAGGTGCAATTGCATCTGTTCCAATATAAAATATCTCTGTTTCAATTCCTTCTTTTAGAAATTCCTTTTCCATTTCTTTTAATGCTGTATATGTACAACCTTCTTTATGAGGAGAACCATTTAATAATAATACTTTCATTCTTAGCTCCTTTTGATTTTATAACCTACTATTTTAGAGTATTACATTATGCTTTTTAGTCAAGTAGTTTAAAAGAAATTATATGTTATAATAATTGTACATAAATAATAAAAGGAGTTTTATATGGAAAACAATGTTATTTTTACAAGAAGATCTATTAGACGTTTTTTGGATAAACCAGTTGAACAAGAAAAAATTGAAAGAATTTTAAAAGCTGGAATGCAAGCTCCATCTGCACATAATATGCAACCTTGGGAATTTGTAGTTGTTACAGATAAAGACAAAAGAGATGAAATTTCAACAATGAGTCCTTGGTCTGGTATGGTTGCGAAAGCTCCAGTTGCGATAGTCGTTGTTGGGCATCCAACAAGTGAAAAATCCGCAGAATTTCTTCCTCAAGATTTAGGTGCGTGTACCGAAAATATTTTATTACAGATTGCGAATGAAGGCCTTGGAGGTTGTTGGATGGGCTTTTATCCAAATGAAGAAAGAAGTTCAAGCTTGAAAAAATGCTTCAACATGCCAGAGGATAGAATTCCATTTTCTGTAATTGCATTAGGTTATAGTGAAGATAAAAATCACTTTGTTGATAGAGCGGATATGTCACGAGTTCACTATAATATGTGGTAGAAAATATGCAAAAAGAATTGCTGAAAGATTTATTTTTAAAAGATTCAACTCCTCTTGCTGGAAATGTTATTCCTCAAGAGTTGTTGAACTCTTTTGACAAATTTATATTAGAAAAAGTTCCTCAATTGGGAGTTGTTCCTGAAGTATTAAATGTATATCAAAAATTCCAACCTATGAAGCAAGATGCTCCTGACGAAATGAAGAATAAGTTGTTTATGACAATTAAAACCTTCGCACTAGATGTTGCAAGGAATGAAAAAGTTTTGGATAGCCTTGTTCTTTTTAGATTTTTGATAGTGAAAGCACCCCTTGTTGCACAAGATTATTTTTCTATTGCGGAAGAGTTACAAATTCTTGGGAATTCAGATTTGAGCAAATGTTTTTTGGATATTTATATTAAAAAAGAACAAAATAAACCTCTATTATTTTTAACCCTAGGGAATTTTAATAATTTTGTTAAATTAGATTTAAAAAAAGCTATTCAGTATTATGAAAAATACATTGAAATTGATGAAACAAAGCCCGTCGTTTACACAATTTTAGCAAATTTATATTCTAGACTTTATGGAGATGAAAGCTTAAAAGAACAAATTCTTTACTATGAAAAAGCTTATTCTTTGAAACCTACTGATAGATTGTCTTTACATGGTTTGGCATTTAATTATGAAAAATTGGGCAATAAAGATAAAGCGAATATTTATTACCAAAAACTTTTAGAAAATAATCCTACGGATACTGATTTTTATAATTATGGGTTGTTTCTTATTTCTTGTGGAGATTTTATTCAAGGTCATAAATATTTAAAACATCGAAAATCTGCATTAAATACCCTTTTGCCAATTGAAAAAAAATGGGATTTGGAAACAGATATTTCGCAAAAAAAATTATTGGTACATTTTGAAGAAGGTTTTGGGGATACCTTTATGTATTGCCGATTTGTACCGTTATTGAAAAAATATGCTCAAAAAATTATTTTTGTTGTTCAAGATAAATTATTCGATTTGCTAAAAAATTCTACTATTATTTCTGAGGGTATTGATATAATTGCAGATTCTGAGGATTTGAATTCTTTAGATTATGATTGCTGGATGGGGATTTTGGATTGTCCTTATGTTTTAAAAACGACGACTGAAAATATTCCATACCCAGATAAATATTTGAATATTTCTAAATGCTTAGTAAATAATTATGCGAAGAATTATTTAAAGAATGATGACAAAATTAAAGTTGGATTTGCTTATCACGGGGATATGAGTGCAAATTATTTTGGAAGAGATTTGACTATTGATAAATTTAAAATCTTACTTGCTCTTTCAGGATTTGATTTTTATTCATTCCAATATGATGAAGATGAAAATTTCGAAGGAGTTGTGTCATTAGGAAAAACTTTTGATAATTTTACTGATACGGCTATGGCTTTAGAAAATATGGATTTAATTATTACAACAGATAATGTAATTTTAAATCTTGCGGGAGCATTGGGGATTAAAACATATGCATTATTTAATAAGCAAACTAATTACCGTTGGTATAAATTAGCCGGAGAAAATGTTGGCTGGTATAATTCTTGCACTCCGATACAGGTTGAAGCTCAAGGAGAATGGCAACCTGTTTTTGCAAAACTTGTAGAAATATTAGAAAAATATAAAAAAGAAAATAGGTAAACTATGGTTGATTTTAGAAAAGCGAATCAAGGAGATAGAGAATTTTATATAAATTCTGTTAAGGGGTTTTATAATTCAGATGCCGTGTTACATTCTATTCCCGTTGAAAATATTGAAAGAACCTTTGAGGTTGTAATGGGAAAATCACCTTTTGCGGAGATTTATATTATGGAACAAGAAGGGGTAAAGGTTGGCTATGCACTTTTAGCTAAAACATACTCTCAAGAGTCTGGAGGGGAAGTTATTTGGCTAGAAGAAATATATGTATTGCCTCAATTTCAAGGTCAAGGTATTGGTGGAAAATTTTTAGAATATTTAAAGCGTAATTATGATGTTTCTAGACTAAGACTTGAATATACACCAATAAATGATTTGGTGTGCAAAATCTACCAAAAACACGGCTTCCAATCCCTTGAATATAAACAAATGATTTGCGGAAAATAATAATTCTATAGCTTCAAATGTTGCCTAATAGATATTTGCCATGAATTTACGAATACCATTTTTAATAAAAAGATAATTACATGCCAAAAGGGGTGTTATTTCCTGCGTATCAAACCATTTGACGAGGATTTAGTTTGGGTAATTCCAGAAATCTCTCTATTGCAAAATATTTACACTAAATTAGACCACAAAATGGTCTTAGCTTGTCTGAATAAACTTATGTAACAAAAAGGCAATTTTTGAGAAGAAAAATACTTTATATATGTAGGGGATAAATAAGAGAAAATTATGTCATTTATTACGGCAATAGGGAAAAAGATTATAACACCATCAGCAAAAAGAGCAGTTAAATTTGCTCATATAACTGACCCTGTTCAAAGACAGGTTGCTCAAGATGTTTCATTAGGGGCTGAAAACTTGACAAGATTAGTAAAAGAAGTTTCACCGGAGCAAATTGCTGAAATTCAAAAAATCTTCAAACCTTTTGAAAGATACGGATTTTCTCAAGGAGATGTAAAATATTTAATAAAACAACATCCTGACTTAGTACAGAATTTAGAACTTATTGCTGATGATAAATTAATCAACGCATTGTTAAAACGCAAAGATTTAGTCAAAGATGGTATATTAGGTTACGTTACGAAAGAGAATAAAAAAGCATTTATTCAATTACTAAGAGATAAAAACATTAATGATGAAGAATTTAAAATAATTGCAAATCTGATAACAGAAGAAAATGCTCCAATATTAAAGCAACTTCTTAAAGATAAAACTTTTGACAGTAAAATTTTAGCTGATGTACCAACAACGCATTTAAAAAGAGATAATGTGGATGTGTTAAGAGCTATTGCAGCTAAAGGTAATGTAAAAACTCAAGAAATGCTATATATTATGGCTTCAACAAATAAAAGCAATTCTGATATAGCACTGAAACTTCTTGAAAAATCAGGCGAAAATCCCGAAGGCTTGAATATGCTATTACACCAAGTATATGCATACGAGGGTATGAGTAAAGAAGGATTGCAGGCTTTTGAATTGAGAAAAAGATTTCTAACCGAACTTTTAGAAAATTCAAATTTCAAACTTGGTAAAAATGAAATGGAAAACTTTAACATTTCAGAGGTTTTATCAGTTATAAAATCTGAAAATTATGAAGTAGCACAACTTGCACTTTTAAAAAGAAATGCTAACTTAAATCAATTATCAGATTTCCTAAAAGACGTAACTTCAGAAAATCAAGAAATTGCTAAAAGAATACTTAGTTTTGCTTCAAATGATACAAAATTACCCGATATCAAACATTTAAATCCCGAAATTGCAACAAGATATTTAGATGAAATCGCAAAAATAAGTAATCCAGAAGCACAAAGTTTGTATATTGGAAATATAGATAGCCTTAAAATTAGGGAAGAAAATATTGATGAAATATTAAAAATTATAAGAACAACAAAACCGGAAAATGCAAAACATGCAAGTGCAATTATTACTTCTATGAATTGTTCTGGTAAAAGTATAAAAGAAATCGAATCTATAGTTAATATAATTGAGCAAAGTGGGCGTCAATTAAATGATAATACAATTTCAAATTTGGTAGTTTTGAGTGGAATTAAAGAAATCCCTGTTGCTCAATTTATAGAAAGAATTGTAAAGAATAAAGCCATATCAGATAGAGAATTAGGATTTTTGACTGAAAAATACATTAGCATTGCTCAAAAAGTAAAATCACAAGGATTCTATCTTCCACACCAAATTGAAGATGATTTAAGGCTTGGTAAAATTACAAAGGCTGAGATTAACAACACCTGTGAAAAACTAATGGCAGAATTTGAACAAAAACAAGCCGCAACAATTGAAAAATTACCTGACTTATTAGAAAAATTGTATCAAAATAAAAGTCTAAACTCTCATCAAGTTGAAAATATTTTTTCTCAATTATCTATGAATAATATTTCATTAGTAGAAAAATATGCTCTTAATTCAAATATTGCAAAAATTGATTTATGTTCATTTGAACCTAAATATATACAAGAATTAGAAAGCTTGTTAAAAACAGACATCCCAAGCTATTATCAAAAAGAATTTCTACCTGTCTTGAAATTACAAGAGAACGGAGGACAAAAACGTCTTGAAGTATTGCAAGATTTAATGAAAAGGGAAAAAACTCCAAGTGCTAAAACTATTGCGGAAGTCGTTGAAAAAGTTGATAAAAAAACATTACAATATATTGATGATATTATGGCAAGAAAAGATTTAACTCCAAAACAAGTTCTCTTTGCTTTAGATCATATTCAATGTGGTGATAATGTTGAAGGGATAATGAAATTAATTAAAGATACGAGCTTAAAAGGTAAGTATTTTGAACAAGTTTTTGAAGAAAGTGCATACAAGATGTATGAACAATATCCTGAACTTGCTAAAAAAGTTCTTGATTTGAATGTTCCACTACAAGTAATGAATCCAGAAGGTAGTTTTGGGAATAATTTTGTTGCAATAACTGATGTAATAGGCGAAAAAAAATTAACAAATATGTTAAAAGGCTTAGAACGAGCAAAAAAGAAATATGGTATAGTACCAAAAGATTTGTATTTATCTGGGGTATCCAGTGCAAATGATTTGTTTATTGTCCTAAAACAATCAGATAACAATTTATTATATAAATTTGATAAAAAAACAGGAAATCTTGTAACCATCAATCAAGGTGAAAAAACAATTCATTTAAAAAGTGGAACACAGGTATATGATTCTGTTTCCTCTGAATTAATAGCCAACAATGCTCCTGCAAAACCTTATAGAATAAGTTCTATCACAGAAGGGAAAAATGGAAAAACTTTTGGAACTGTTTATACAGAATCAGCAATAAAAGGTCAATATGATATCTATCACACCATGCCTGACGGATCACGCATAAGAATTGGTCACGCACAAGTTACACCAAACGGAGCAAAACACGTGAGAAGAACATTAAGCTCTGTAGACGGAAGCAAAACTTATACGGCATTCAGAGAAGATAAAGCAGGTAATAGCTCCTTACATTCTGTTATTACCGATAAAGCCGGGAAACAAGTATCAGAAGTGACAAGAACATTCAAAGTTGTTTCTAAAAATCATTTTGTATCAACTGTAAATGGAAAAAGTTATGATATAGTTTTTACGGATAAAAAAGTAGTTGTAACAAAACTTGATTCAACGGGTAAAAAGACTGCAGAAAAAGTTGAGTATGCAATAGCTGATGTGCCTGTAGAAACAGCAAATAAAATAGCTGGAGATTTAGAAAATTTACCTGATAATAAAGCATATAAGCTAGCAACAAGTATATTTAAAAAATATGGAATTGAGTCAAGAACGATAGATAGAAGTTGTGTTGATATGTTGAAACGACTTCCGGGCGATGAATGGTTTGCAATGAGTAAATCTTGTGAATTTGTAATGCCGCAAAGTTTTATGCCTGAGAATGCTTTTTACGCAGTGAATAGTATTTTTATGTCAAAAGAATTAAATAATAATCTTGGTGTTTTTGCTCATGAACTTGGTCATGCAAAATTCCATGTACTTGACTTGATAAAAGACAAAGAGCTGATGAAAATATACAATGCGGAAAAACGAGTATATACTGCAAAATTCCCTGAATCAAGAATTGAATCGATTGAATATTTTTTAGCTAACAACGATGCAGGTAAACGAGGTCTGAATGAAGCTTGTGCAGAAACAAATCTTATGACAGATACAATTCAAACTTGGGATCAGTTGCAAGATAGAACAATTTTCTTGGAACAATATTTTCCAAATACTATTGCACATATTAGACAAAGATATTCTGTGTTAGTATAAATAATTAAAAGGTTTAAAAAGTTATTTAATTACACATATTTAAAATATTTTAAGGCAAGAAAGAGTATTAAAGTTGGGCATTTCAAATTCGCATGATTTTACCAAAATTTTCCCAACGATTACTATTTTAAATGAATCTTAACACCTTTTTGCTAAAACATAAGCACTGAAAGCTCTTTTGTATCCTGGATATTACTCTATATGATAACTTATAAGCTAATACAGGTAAGGTTACACATTGGATAATCTCTCTCGTTAAAGTATCCGCTTGAACATTTTCAACAACTTTGGCATTAACTTTTCCTTAAAAACCCGTTTGCGACTATTGAAAATCTCGTAAAACTTGCTAAAAAAGAGATTACTGAAGTTGGTTTCGCTGAATTTAAGTCTGCAATAATTTCTTCAAAGGATGAATGTATTGAAAGCATTAAAAAAGAGCCCTTAGGCTCTGATTTTAATTGTTCTAGTTGTTTTAAATGGTGGAACTTCACATACGGTTTAACACTCCAAACTCTAAAAATCGCACCAATCTTGGAATTGATTTAAATAGAGATTATAAATTCTTCTATTCTCATTTTCTTCATCTATTATACTTTGTTGCATAACTTTATATTTTGCGATTGCATCTTTACGCATTAAATTCATTGCTTTCTTACGTGGAGCTTTATATTTACGATACTGTTCTTGTTCAAATTCTTCTACAAGTTGGTTTAAATTTGCTTTTTTATCTTTCTTTAAATCAGTAGCTATATTATCATTATCAAAATACCTATTTAGAACTTTTTTTATTAATTTCCCATAAGCAACCTTACTATCTTGTGATGGTTTTGATACATTCGCAATTTTTACATCTGTGGATAAGATAACCGAATCAACACTCGGTTGACTAGTTAATTTTAAATTTTTATTTAGAAGCTTTTTAGGTAAATTTATTGTACTCTTTGCTTTGTTGTTAGGTAGAGAACTAACAGATTTTCCAAAACATTTATTTGAAGAATTCTGAATATATGGATTTACAGCTTGAATAATATTAAATCTTAAATTAGAAAAATTTGGTTGACGAAACATATACATACTCCTAACATCATTAATACGAAAAAAGAGCCTCACTCGGCTCTTGATTTTAAATGGTGGAGGATAGGAGATTCGAACTCCTGACCCCCTGCGTGCAAAGCAGGTGCTCTACCAGCTGAGCTAATCCCCCATTGGCTCTCGCCTTTGGTGTTTTGCTTTCGCTCCACAATATTTATTATACATGGGGAATTTTTTTTGTAAAGGGGTTAATCAAAAAAATTTTTGCTATTATTTTTAACTATTAAATTATTAATATAAAACGCAGGACAGAATAATTTCTGCCCTGCGTTTATTATGTATTTTTTACTGCAAACTATTTACAACCAAGTGGCAATGAAATATCTTTTGCATGTTTAAATTCAATTACAGCTTGTGCCGCTGCAAGTCTTGCTTGTGGAACTCTGAAAGGAGAACAAGACACATAATTCAAACCAATTCTATGGCAGAATTTTACAGATGCTGGATCTCCACCGTGTTCACCACAAATTCCACGTTTCAAATGAGGACGAACTTTCAACGCTTTATCAAGAGCAATTTTCATCAATTGTCCTACTCCTTCTTGGTCAAGAGTTTGGAATGGGTTAGCTGGTAAAATCTTTTGCTCAACATAATTTTGCAAGAATTTTCCTTCAGCATCATCTCTTGAATATCCAAAAGTCATCTGAGTCAAATCGTTTGTACCGAAAGAGAAAAATTCTGCGTGTTCAGCAATTTGATCAGCAGTCAATGCTGCACGAGGAATTTCTATCATTGTACCGAACATATATTCAACTCTTACGCCTTTTTCATCCATTACTTCGTTTGCAACACGTTCTAGAACTCCTTTAACAGTTTTAAGTTCATTTACATGTCCAATAAGAGGAATCATAACTTCTGGTTTTACATTCAATCCTTCTTTTTTCAAATCACAAGCGGCACTAAAAATTGCTCTAACTTGCATTTCATTAATTTCAGGATAAGTTAAACCTAAACGGCAACCTCTTAAGCCCATCATTGGATTAGATTCGGACATTGCTTCCACGATGTTTAGAAGTTTTTCGTCTTCAGCAAAATCTTCACCTTTTGCCTTTTTAGTTGCAACTTTTGCAATTAATTCTTCTTTATCTGGCAAGAATTCGTGTAAAGGTGGATCTAAAAGTCTGATTGTCATAGATTTTTCGCCTAAAGCTTTGAACATTGCGTAGAAGTCAGAATATTGCATTGGAAGAAGTTTAGATAAAGCTTCTTTTCTAGCTTCAGAAGTTCCAGCAACAATCATCTTTTGTACCCAAGGAAGTCTTTCTGGATCCATAAACATATGTTCTGTTCTACACAAACCAACACCTTCAGCTCCTAATTCAAGTGCTTTTGCAACATCTGCTGGAGTATCAGCATTCGCTCTAACTCCAAGAAGTTTAATTCCATCAACCCAAGTGAACAACTTATTAAAGTTTTCGTCCATTGTTGGAGGAACAAGATGAATTGCACCATCCATAACTTCGCCAGTACCACCATCAAGAGAAATAACATCATCTTTATGATAAACAGTTCCATCTCCTGCGGTTAAAGTCTCGTTTTTCAAGTCAATTGACAAATCTTCACAACCAGCAACACAAGGTTTACCCATACCTTTTGCAACAACTGCTGCGTGAGAAGTCATACCGCCACGTAAAGTTAAAACACCTTGAGATTCAATCATACCGTGAATATCATCTGGGCAAGTTTCGATTCTTACTAAGATAATTTTTTCACCATTTTTACCACGTTCAGCAGCTTCTTCTGTATCAAAAACAATTTTACCAACAGCAGCCCCTGGAGAAGCTGCAAGACCTTGAGCAATTTTGTGAGCTTCTTTTTTTGCTTTTGGATCAAAATCTGGCAATAAAACTTGGTACAATTGGTTTGCATCAACAAGCTCAACCGCTCTTTCCTTGTCGATAATACCCTCTTCGCACATTTCAACAGCAATTCTCACAGATGCCTTAGCTGTTCTTTTACCGTTACGAGTTTGCAAAATCCATAATTTACCTTTTTCAATCGTAAATTCCATATCTTGAACATCTTTATAACCTTTTTCAAGCTTTTTCGCAATGTCAACATATTGTTTATAAAGTTCTGGCATTTCATGTTCTAATTCTGCAATAGGTTTTGGAGTTCTAATACCAGCTACAACGTCTTCACCTTGAGCGTTAGTCAAATACTCTCCATAGAATTTATTTTCACCTGTTGATGGGTTTCTAGTGAATGATACACCAGTAGCACAATCATCGCCCATATTTCCAAATACCATTGTTTGAACATTTACAGCTGTACCATAGTTATGGTCAATTTTGTAATGTTCTCTATAAGCAACAGCTCTAGGAATATTCCAAGAACGGAATACCGCTTCGATAGATTCTTCCAACTGAACATACGGGTCTTGAGGAAAATCTTTTCCTGTTTCTTGTTTAATCAATACTTTATATGGTTCAATTAAAGATTTCCAATCTTCTGCATTCAAATCAGTATCAGATTTATAACCTTTTTCTTCTTTAATTCTATCTAGATAATCTTCAAATTTTTGTCTATCAATTTCCCAAGCAACAGAACCAAACATTGTTAAAAATCTGCGGTAACTATCATAACAGAATCTAGGATTGTTTGTTAATTTAATCATTGCTTCAACAGTTTTATCATTCAAACCAAGGTTCAAAATTGTTTCCATCATTCCGGGCATAGAAAGTCTAGCTCCAGAACGAACAGAAACTAACAATGGATTTTCAGAATCTCCAAACTTTTTGCCTGTTTGAGCTTCTATATCTTTCAATGCAGTTTTAACTTCATCCATAAGTCCTTTTGGCATTGTATTATTATGGTTAATATAGTCCATACATGTTTCAGTTGTAATTGTCAATCCTGGAGGAACAGGCAAGCCAAGGTTTGTCATTTCTGCCAAGTTAGCTCCTTTACCGCCAAGCAAGTTTCTCATTTCTGAGTTTCCTTCTCTGAATAACCATACACGTTTTTCTGTCATAATTGTCTCCTTTAATAAACTAATAAACTTGCAGATAACTAATATTTAAAATAATATCATAAAAATTCTCGTGTTAACTAAAAAATTTTATTTTTAGAAATAATACATCTCTGGGTGTTGTTTTATTTCTGGAATTTGCTTTCTTAGTGCAAAACGCTGATACTTTGAGTCTTTTTGCAAAACAACTTTGTCCATTTGCTCTATTGTGTTATAGCCCATTTTTCTTGCTATTTCATTAATCCTTGCGAATTTGGCACGTTTTTGTTCTGGATTAAGTTTAGAAAAATCAGCTTGAGCTTTCTCTAAATAATCATTTAAACCGAAATTGTACAGTTTATTTTGCAAAAATTCAACTTTTGCAATTGCATTTTGATATAATTTTTCTTCATTCAAGCCTTTGAATTGAGAAACTACACCCTTTATTCTTAATCTATCAATCATTATCCCTAAGTCTGTAACACTTGTTGTTATAGGCAATCTAGCAAAAAGTGTAGCAATATATTTATCATCTAAAGTTGAAAAATCTTGCGTTTTTAATATATTTTCAAAAATCGTGTTTGCAAATATTTTTTCTGAATCTTGAGGTAAATTTTGTGGTTTTAACTCTTCTGAGGAAAGTTTTTCATAATTTTGGAGAGTTGCAATTTTTCTATAATGAGGCACAAAATCATCTCCCAATCCCAACATTTTTCTAACTTTTGGAAATGCTTTATCTATCAAATCAGACTTTGCTTCAGAAACAAGATGGCGTGTTTCTGTAACAATCTTTGAAAATTTTAACGCTACTTTTTGAACACCTTGAGCAAACTCTTCTTCTTGCATTTGTTTCATTGAAATAGATGCAGACTTAACATTTTTATCCACTTCTGTACTTAAAGTAGCAATCAGGTCCTTATGTTTGTCATTTTTAAATTTAGGGAAATGAATTAAATCCCCATTAGATAAATCTCGATGATACCTATTTAGATTTAATTTATCCGCTAAAACTTTTTTCACTCCTAAAACTTCTACCATATAAGAATCAAAATCAGTTGCCCCAGGTCTATGACATTGATTAACACTTTGCTGGATTGTATCAAATCCTTTATCTTGAGCAATAATTAAATCTTCTATGTTTTCAGATTTTTCCAAATCACTCAAAATTTCAGTTGGTTTAATCCAACGATTTTTCTTATATTCTTGAACGGATTTATTTAGTCCTTTAAACTCTTCTTTAATAGATTGTTTTACATCTGTTGAAAATTCCTGTACACTTTGCGATATTTTAGAAATTCTATCTTTTGCAAGTTTTTTCAAAAATGCACTACCACTTGGCTTTTTAACTCCATAATAAACTAATAATGCTCCACCTGTAATCATTCCAAAAGGGAAAATCTTTTTTGCTTTCTCTTCAAAAGAATTATTTTTATCACCTTGGAATTTTGGAGTTTTATTCTCAGTCCTTTGTGGTATCACAAAAGAATTTACTGCCCCTATTTTTTCAGTAATTAAATCCACCATAAAAAGACCCTTATTTTAGTATAGGATATTAATACCGCAAAATAAAAAAATTTGCTATATGTTACAAAATATTATAAAATCAATATAAAAGAGAGGTATATTATGCAAAAAACTATTTGGGAGAAATACGCAGAAGTTCTTGTAGATTATTCTACAAATGTACAAAAAGGAGATTTAGTTGTAATCCGTGCAGAATCAATGTACGCAAAAGAATTGGTTCGTGCCGTTTATAAAAGAGTTTTAGAAAGAGGAGGGAATCCTGTTGTCAGAACATCTTTTGGCGATATGGCAGAATTATTTATTAATAACGCATCAGAAGAACAGCTAGATTATATTGACCCAATGACAAAACTTGAATACGAATCCGTTGACAAATATATTTCAATCGGAGCTCCACTAAATACTAAAAATATGGCAAGGGTTGATTTAGAAAAACTTTCTCGCAGAGGAAAAGCAACTAAACAATTATCTGAAATTTTGATGAAGCGTTCTGCTGAAGGGACTGCAAAATGGGTTATTGCAGATGTTCCGACCCACGCTCTTGCTCAAGAAGCAAAAATGTCTTTTGATGAATACTCAGAATTTTTGTTTAAGTCTTGTTATCTAGATTTAGACGACCCTGTTGCAAAGCTAAAAGACTTAGATGAAAAACAAACGAAATGGGCAAATTATTTAAATAATGTAAAAGAAATTCATATCACTGGTGAAAAAACAGATATTAAATTTAATGTTGAAGGAAGAAAATGGATAAGTTGTTCTGGAATGAACAATTACCCAGATGGAGAAGTGTTTACTTCCCCAGTAGAAGACGGAATCAATGGGGAAATTTATTTTGATTATCCTCAAAATTATAGAGGTAATTCTGCAAACGGAGTTCATCTATGGATAAAAGATGGTTTAATTATTAAAGCAGAAGCCGAAAGAGGAGAAGAATTTTTACACGCAATGATAAATATGGATGATGGCTCACACGGAATTGGAGAAATTGCCATTGGCACAAATGAAGAAATCCAAGAAATCACTGGCAACATCTTATTTGACGAAAAAATTGGAGGAGCAATTCATATGGCTGTTGGTGCATCATACCCAGAAACAGGCGGGAAGAATGTATCAGGCTTGCATTGGGATATGATTAAAAACATGAAAAATGGTGGAAAAATATACGCCGATGGAACACTTATCTATGAAAATGGGAAAATGTTAATATAATTTTTCATTTTATACTTTTACATTTAAAAAAAATCCTCAAATTATTTTGAGGATTTTTTCTTAAGTAGCAAAATTTATTTTTAGGGGGTTTAACACATGCAAGAGTATAAAAATATAGGGGGTATGTATGCAAATTTCACGAGTACAAGCTAATTATTTTACTAATTATCAAAATAATAATATTCGTACAAATACAAAATCACAAACATCTGCTGCGAATTTTAACCGAGCAGAAAGTAGCAATCCATTTGCGAAAGTTCCAGTAAATTACAAATATGGGGCAAATATTCACTTTGGAGAATACATTGACCCAAATAGAACAGTCCCTCACGTTGATTATGAAGAATATTTAGCTCTAAAACCCGCAGCAAAAGAAAGATTAAAAAGAAGATACCAGACTTTTTTATCTAAAAAAACAAATATCGAAGGATTATTTGATAATAAATACACTACAAATCCTCTTTCAAATGAAAAAACAGTAGAAGCATTTTTTGATGTAGCCAAAATGTATAACAAATACAAAGGTCAACCAATTATCTGTTTAGGCAGAAGCCCAAAATGGTTCTTAAATACTTCTCTATGGATGAAAGATGGTATTGATGGATACGATTTCGTTGCTTTTTCAAAATATTGGTACCGTCCAGATCCAATTGATGGAGTAAAGCTAATTCCAAGTATGGCTCCAACTGAAAAAGAAATAAAATCATACAGAAAATATTTAGATAGAGTTCAAGCTGATCCAAAATCTATTGTTGCATTCCACGAAGCCACTGGGAAGAAAACAATTATCACAGACTTTATCGCAACAGGTAAAGGAGCTGCTTCGTTCCTAGATGTTATGGGACATTATGCAAAAGATGAAGGGATTTTAGAAAAATTTGCCAAATCTATCGAAATTGTAGGAATTGGCTCTATTGATTATCTAGAAAGTTTAAACCCGTACATCGAAGAGTTTTCAGAACCAAGCGTTCCTCTACCTCCAATATTACAAAAATATGGAAGAGATATTAAACAACACTTCTATAATATCAAGAATTTTGAAATGTTTAAAGATATGTTGATGAACCAAAACGTGAATGAATGCCGTTCTACATACTATCCGCATCAAGCTTGGACAGTTTATCAACCAGATAAATTTAAAACAGGTTTGATTAAAGATATGAGTAAGGTTAAAGAAATTCGAGACTCAATTCCAACTACAAAAGGAGATTGTATGTCACACTTTAGCCCTGCAATGTTTGATTTCAGAAACTTGTTGAGCTTCCACATTTTTGACGAATTAGATAAAGCAAATCTTCTAATTGAAAAAGGAGATAGAGAAAAAGCTAAAAAAAGATTCAAAGCAACAAAACGATTTGTTCGAGAATTAAAAAAAGCTATGTAAGATACTAAAAAACGCCTCGAGATAATAACGAGGCGTTTTTGTTTGTCGAAATAATAATAAAAGAACCGATTTGAATAAATCGGTTCTTTTGAAATTTGTATGGTTTCGTAAAGATTAACGTTTTGAGAATTGGAATCTTTTACGAGCTCTTTTTCTACCATATTTTTTACGTTCTTTAACACGTGGGTCTCTTGTTAATAGACCTTCTAATTTTAGAACATTTTTAAATTCTTCATTAGATTTAACCAATGCTCTTGAAATACCGTGTCTGATTGCACCACATTGAGATACAACACCACCGCCAACAGCTTTAACTCTAACGTCAAATCTGTCTTGAGTTTCAGTTAATACAAGTGGTCTGTAAACTAACATTTCGATAGCTGGTCTGTTGCCGATATAATCAGCTAATTTTTTACCATTAACGAAAATTCTACCGCTTCCTTTAACCAATTTTACAACTGCAATAGAGGTCTTTCTGCGGCCAGTAGCCATAATATCTTTATCTGCCATTATTTAGCCTCCTTTTCAAGTACAACTGGTTTTTGAGCAGCATGTGGATGCTCAGGACCAACGTAAACTTTTAATTTGTTGAATTGTTCAGCACCTAGAGTATTGTGTTGTAACATACCACGAACAGCATGTTCAATAACGATTCTAGGATCTTTTTCCATCAATTCTTTGAAGCTTGCAGATTTCAATCCACCTGGGTAACCAGTGTGGTGTAAATAAATCTTGTCAGTTTCTTTCTTACCTGTAACTTTCACTTTTTCTGCATTGATAACGATTACGAAATCGCCAGTATCAACGTTTGGAGTGTATTCAGGTTTGTTTTTACCTCTCAAAATGTTAGCAACTCTAACTGCCAAGCGACCTAATGTTTCGCCTTCAGCATCGATTACATACCATTTTCTTTCAACTTCTAGAGGTTTTGCTGAATATGTTTTCATTGCATTTCTCCGTTTTATTATTTTAATACATTACTTTCATTAGTGTTAATCCATACGGACTAACTGTCATTCCCGCCTTTGTGCGGTTTTTAGCATCCAAAACTTCTTTCATATGCTCTGGAGCTAAATTGTGTCCTTCTATTTCTAGAAGAGTTCCGACAATTGTTCTTACCATATTATACAAAAATCTATTTCCGATAATATCGATTGAAACTTTGTCGCCGACCTTTGAAACTGTTGCTTCATATATAGTGCAAATTTTGCTTGGGTTTAGCGTACCAGAACTTTTGAAACTAGAAAAATCGTGTTCTCCTAACAAATAATTCAAAGATTTTTGCATCCTTTCAACATCTGTTTTAAATTTCACCCTCAACAAATCTCCATCAAAAGCATTCTTACAACGACGATTTATAAATTCAAATCTGTAATGTCGCTTCTTAGCAGTTTTTTGAGCATGAAAGGAGTCATCAACTTCTTTTATTTCAGAAACAGAAATATCATCTGGTAAGATTTCATTTATAGAATAGAGAAACTTTGAAGCAACAATCGTTTCATCCGTATCAAAATGAACTACCTGAGCAAGTGCATTCACACCCTTATCTGTTCGTCCTGAAAAAATTGCCCTAATCGGTCGGTTATATTGTGAAGCGTTTTCTGAATTTTGTTCAGTGTATCGCTTGCCTAATATCAATGTACAAAGTGCTTTTTCTAGTTCGCCTTGTATTGTCGGAGCATCTATCGGTTTGCCACCTTCGAGTTGAATTTGGCTCCCCGAATAGTTTTTCCCGACATATTGAACTGAAATTGCATATCGCATTCTGTAATTACACCAATTGAATTAGTGCCATTTCAGAAGCGTCACCACGTCTTGGTGGTAAGTGGTAAATTCTAGTGTATCCACCATTCTTTTCAGAATATTGTTTACCAATTACTACAAACAATTTTCTTAAAACTGTTTGAGAAGCTAATTTTTTATCAGCTTGTGGTGCTTCAAATACTTCTCCAGTTGCTAAATCCATATATTTACCAGTTTCTTTGTTGTAAATATATTTAGCAGCTTGACGGATTGAGTTTAAATCGCCTTTTTTTGCAAGAGAAATAACTTTTTCAGCATATGGTTTCAATGCTTTTGCACGAGCCAATGTTGTAGTTATTTCACCGTTTACAAAAAGTTCAGTAGCTAAAGAACGCAACAAAGCCTTTCTTTGGTCTTGCGCTTTTCCTAGCGTATGTTTTTTTGTTTGGTGTCTCATTTTTTTATCCTTTACTTAATTAATTGTATTGTCATTTCTTAATCGAATTAACCGATTAAATCTTCTTCTTCAACTGGGCTTGGAGCTAAGTCTAAACCGAAGTGGTGAAGTCTTTCAATAACTTCGTCAGATGATTTCTTTCCGAAGTTTTTGATATTTAGCAAATCATGTTCTGATTTTTTCAATAATTCTGCCATTGAATTGATGCTTGCTCTTTTCAAGCAATTGTAAGCTCTTACAGACAATTCCAATTCTTCAATTGTCATTGAAGGAGTTTCTTCTTCTTCAGCTTCTTTTTCTTCAACTTGTGGCAATGGAGCAATTGCAGGTTGACCTGTAATTGAAGCAATTTGCATAAAGTGTTCGATTAAAAGATTTGAAGCTTGGCTTAGAGCATTTTGAACATCAATTGATCCGTTAGACCAGATTTCAAGAGTTAATTTATCGAAGTCTAATGCGTCACCAACACGAGCACTTTCTACATTGTAGCTTACACGTTTGATTGGCATAAATGTTGCATCGATAGGTAGAACATCAATTGAAGCTTCTTTTGCATCTCTTGGAACATCATGCGGAACATATCCTTTACCTGTGTCAACAATAACATCAGCGTGGAATGAACCACCATCAGCTACTGTACAGATTAACCAGTCAGGGTTAACTACTTTAACGCCAGCAGGTAATTGAATATCACTTGCTAATACAGGACCAGGTTTATCTACATCAATTCTTAAGTGTTGTGATTCTTTAGAATCAGTTTTAACAACTAAACCTTTTAGGTTTAACATTACGTCAATAACGTCTTCTAAAACACCAGGAATTGCTGTGTATTCGTGAGTAATACCTTCGATTCTTGCACTTGTAACAGCTGTACCTTCTAGACTTGATAATAATACACGTCTTAGAGAGTTACCGATAGTAGTACCGAATCCTCTTTCTAATGGTTCAATTACAAACTTACCGTATTGTGAACCGTCAGAACTTGTCGCTGTATCAACACATTTAATTTTTAATTCCATTATTTTATTCTCCTAGTTAAAATCTACTTAATTGCTAGTTGTTTAAGCGAATGCTTATCTACTTACAATTCCTACTTAGAATAATATTCGATTACAAGTTGTTCCTTGATTTCTGGATCTAATTCTTCTCTTTCAGGAATTCTGTCAAATGTAATTTTCAAAGCATCTTTATCGATTGTCATCCAAGCTGGAGCACAAGCCATATCGATCATTTCCATTACATCTTTCAAGTATTTAGCACTCTTTGATCTAACTGTGATAACATCACCTGGTTTTACTAAGTATGATGGAATATCAACTTTTTTATCATTTACAAGAACGTGACCGTGGTTAACGATTTGTCTTGTTTGTTTACGAGTGATACCGAATCCTGCTCTGAATAAGATGTTGTCTAATCTTGTTTCTAATAATTGAAGCAAGATTGTACCTGTAACGCCTTTTCTTCTAGTAGCTTCGTTGTAGTATCTAACGAATTGTTTTTCGCTCACTAGGTATGTGAATCTGATTTTTTGTTTTTCAGCTAGGTGAAGAGCATATTCAGAAAGTTTTTTTCTAACTGCACCATGTTGACCTGAAGCTGTTTGTCTCATAGAAGTTGTTAATTTTCTGTTTGACAAATCTTTTACTTTTTTATTTCTAAATAATTTATTAGTTGGTCCTGTATATCTTGACATTTTTTAATTTTCTCCTTTTCTTTGTGCGGGGCATCTATGGTTTGCGTTTGGACTATTCCGCAAGCCCCCGCTATGTAACTTTATATTTTTCGCAACTATGCGAATAGAGCATACTATACTCTACGTTTTTTAGGAGGACGGCATCCGTTGTGAGGAATTGGAGTTACATCTTTAATTAATGTAATTTCTAATCCTGCTGCTTGGATAGCTCTGATTGCAGTTTCTCTACCTGAACCAGGTCCTTTGATATGAACTTCAACTTTTTTCATACCTTGGTCGATTGATTTTTTTGCTACCATTTCAGCTGCTGATTGAGCTGCGAATGGAGTGCCTTTTCTAGCACCTTTGAAACCTGATGCTCCAGCTGTTGCCCAGGCAATAGCATTACCTTGAGTATCAGTAGAAGTTACGATTGTATTGTTAAAAGTAGATTGAATATGTACAACCCCTTGCAATACATTTTTCTTTTCTTTTTTCTTTGTTTTTTGTGGTCTTGCCATTTTTTTATCCTTTATCTTTTTTACTTTTCTTTCTATTTTCCCGCCAATGCAATCATTAATTGCTTCATTTCTTACACATTTGTCTCTGTCACAACGGCGGCAATGTGTCGGCTAATGCCTATTTTTTCTTAGAAACTGGTCCTGTTTTCTTTCCACGTTGAGTTCTAGCATTAGTTTTTGTTCTTTGACCTCTGCATGGAAGTTTACGTTTGTGACGTAATCCTCTGAATGAACCGATTTCTTGTAATCTTTTGATGTTCATTGTAACTTCACGTCTTAAGTCACCTTCAATGTGATAGTTAGACAATTCGTTACGTAATAATTTAATATCTTCATCTGTTAGGTTATCTGTTCTTAAGTCTGGTGAAATACCTGTTGCTTCTAAGATTTTCTTAGCTCTTGCAGGTCCAATACCATAAATATAAGTTAATGCTATTTCCATTCTTTTGTTACGAGGTAAATCTACCCCTACTAATCTTGCCATTAATTTTTTCTCCTTTAATTCTTGGTTGTTAGATTTTTTTTGGTATGAGGCATAAATACTTCCTCACCATCCACCGTAAAAGCTCGTGGATTCAGCCATTTAAATAAAAAGATTATCCTTGACGTTGTTTGTGCTTAGGGTTTTCACAAATAACAGCAATTCTGCCTTTTCTTTTGATACATTTGCATTTGTCGCAAATTTTTTTAACTGATGATCTTACTTTCATTGTTTTTTCCTTTTTATTTTGTATTGTACGTGAGATTTTCTGTAATTATTTAAGCCTGAAGGTAATTCTTCCTTTTGACAAATCGTAAGGTGTCATTTCAACTTTTACTCTGTCACCTGGCAAAATTCTAATGAAATTCTTTCTAATTTTGCCTGATATATGTGCCAATATTTCGTGTTCGTTTTCTAGCTTAACTTTGAACATTGCATTTGGCATGGATTCAATAATCGTACCTTCTAGTTCTATTACGTCTTTTGCCATATTTTCCTCATTTTCGGCTTGGTAAACTTTCGCACACTACATGCGATATTTTAATCTTACCTCTAAAATATTTGATTGCAAGCGATTATCTTAGGGTTTTAAGCTATCTTAACACTCAAAATTATCTAATTGTTTTTATAAAAATACCACACAACTACTATTTTTAGATGTTAGCTGTAAACCTTACATAGTAAATACTTTAACATGATTGTAAATTTTTATTAACATTTTCTAATGTGTGTATTTTAAATTAAACAATATACTCTAATTTTGAAAGAAATTAATCTTCCGAAATAATTTGCACAGATTTTATTCATTATGATAACATGTTATGTATGGATAATATTGAGAGCGTTACAATAAAAAAAATGACCGCAGATGATGTTGACAAAATTATTGCAATTGAATCCGAAGCATACGGAGAACATCATTGGTCAAAAGATTCTTTTTTGAACGAAATCCACAATGAACTAGCTAGATATTACACATTATTTACTTCTTCTGGTGAAATTGCAGGATATGCTGGTACTTGGCATATTTTAGATGAAGCACACATCACAAATATCGCAATCTCGCCTAATTATAGAAGAAAACATTATGGCGAAGCGTTGTTGAAACGTATTATTGATGATTGTTATCTTGAAATGATTAAATACATAACATTAGAAGTCAGAGTAAGTAACACTCCTGCAATCAACCTTTATACAAAATACGGCTTTTCATCATTTGGCACAAGAAAAGGTTATTATCAAAACAACAACGAAGATGCACTTATTATGTGGACAAAAAACATCTTCTTTGACGAATATAAAATTCCATACCAAAAAACTATAAAAGAACTTGAAGGGAAAATTAACATACAATGACACAAGAAGTATTGATACCAAAAATGAGAAGGTTAGACAAACGACATCGAGAAATAAAGATTCCGTTTATAAATCTTGTGCTTATTTTTTGTAGCATCTTATTCCTTATCGCAACAACTTTTATAAACTTAAACATCAAACACTATATAATTCCGATTGATTTATTTACAAATAAGGCATTAACTTCGGATAATTTTATTTATAGTTTTTGGATAGTTCCTCAAATTCCGGCAGTAATGATGATTTGTTCAGTCTTAGGGAAAAGAATGGCAATAACAACAGTTATGCTCTACATTCTAGCTGGATTACTATTTCTTCCAATATTTGGACTTGGCGGGGGAATAACCTATTTATCTGAATTTGGATTTGGGTACATCTTGGGATATATTCCAGCCGTTGTTTTTGCAGGGAACATATTGCATCAAAAATATTCTTTTCCGAATATGATGAAAGCATCAATTCTTGGTGTTTTGATAATTCACCTAATTGGGATTTTTTACATGCTGATAATTGCATTATTTAAACACGCAGATAGTTCATTTATAAGCGGGTGGATAGCTGCACAAAGTGGACTTAAGGTGCTATATGATATTATTATAAGCTTTTTAGCCATTATGATTGGAAAATATTTTCACGAATTCCTAAATTTTATTCTTGATTAACATCAAAAATATTTGCTCAAATCCACAAAATATGCTACAATGACCAGCATAAGGATAGAGTAGAGTTATGAATTTTATAAAAATATTATCAGAAGTACCAATAGGCATTGTTTTAGTTGTATTTATCGCATCTACAATATATTGTTTGGTTAAATATTTAGATACTGCGAAAAATTTGAATATTTTAATTCAATTTCTTTCTTCATTTAAGAAAAACGATTTGAATTTTAGGTTTAAAGAATTAGATACTTGGATGATGGCTAATCCGTATTTTGTGTCTGTTTGGTCGGAATTTAAAAATACTTTGGTGTTTTCTGAGTCTGTTGCGTTGAAAACTCAAGGAAATGTAAAGTATCAAGATATTTCTTCAACTGTTCAAAATGTCCAGACTACGGTTGATCCATTGTATTTTTTCAATGAAGAAACCTTGATTAATTCAAAGTTTAATTCGAAATTGGTGCAAACAATCCCTACAATATTAACAGGTTTTGGCCCATTATTTACTTTTTTGAACATTGCAATCGCATTTGGGCAAATTGATTTTTCAACTCAAGAAAAAACTCTTGCTTCCGTTTCTGGGTTTTTAGTAAGTATGCAAATGGCAGCTTTGGTTTCAGTAATTGCGGTAGGTTCATCTTTAGTATATTTAATGATTGAAAGAATTCTTTATAACAAATTGTGTAAAAATCCACTAATTACAATCCAAGAAATGATGGGAAATTTATTTGCAAGTATTACTTCTGAAAAATTTTTATATGAGCTTTTAAGAGAGACAAAGATTCAAAATAACAATTCTTCTAATTTGATAGATGAAATGCCTAATCAGTTTAAAACAGCTTTTGACTCGAGTGTTGCATCTAATCTAGTTCCGTATTTAGAAAATGTAATATTTGGCTTAAATCAATTAAATAAACAATTGAAAGAGAATTCAAAACTTGCAAAATCAGACGATGTAGATGAATTATTTTAGAAAATAAAAGGTCAAAATGGCAATTATATACAGACAACAAAATAAAGAAGATGACACATCTGGAAATATTTTCTGGGTGACAATGGCTGACTTATTACTAGGATTAGCCGTAATTTTTATTACGTTGTTTGTTCTTGCAATGACTGGATTTTCTCAACAAACAGTTCAACAGCAACAAGTACAGATGAATGTTTCTGAAAAAATTCGTAACGGAATGAAAAAATCTGATATTGATGCAGATGTAGATAAAATGACAGGAGATTTGAAAATATCTGATGGAGAACTTTTTGCTCTCAATAGTTCAGAGCTTACTCCAGAAGGGAAAAAGCTATTAGACAAACTTGCTCCTATATACATAAATACAATTTTTGCAGATAAGGAACTAGCTGGACAAATTGATAACATAATTATTCAAGGGCATACAGATTCGCAAACATTTGCTGGAGTTAAATCAAAAGATGAACAATTTATGCGAAATATGGATTTGAGTTTGAGAAGAGCAAATGCAGTCGCTGAGTATATTTTTAGGACTCAATATGACAAAAAATATGCTGACGATTTTAGAAAAAAACTGGTTGTTGAAGGAAAAAGTTTTAATGAACCAGTATTAGTAAACGGTAAAGAAGATTTTGCTAAAAGCAGACGTGTAGAGTTGAAGATAAAAGTAAAAAATTGGGACGTTTCAAAAGCGTTAGGATTACGGAAGTAGGGAAATGATAAACGAACAAAATATTTTAGAAACTATTAACATGATTAAGCTATACAATCTTGATATTAGAACAGTTACACTGGCATTAAGTTTAAGAGATTGTATATCGGAAGATATAGATAAACTTTGCGATAATATTTATAACAAAATAAAAAAATACGCAAAAAATCTTGTTGCATATGCTGATGAATTGGCAGATGAATATTCAATCCCAATTATCAATAAAAGAATTGCAGTTACACCAATTTCATTTATCGGAGAAGCATGCAAAAATCCTGATTATGTCAGAATTGCACAAGTTTTAGATAAGGCAGCCAAAGAAGTCGGAGTAAATTTTGTTGGAGGTTTTTCTGCCCTTGTAGAAAAAGGATGTACAAAAGGAGATAACTTATTAATAGAGAGTATTCCTGAAGCTCTTGCAACAACAGAAAGAGTTTGTTCATCAATAAATTTAGCATCTTCAAAAGCTGGAATAAATATGGATGCTGTTTTGAAAATGTCAGAAATTATTAAGAAATCAGCAGAATTAACAAAAGACCAAGACAGCATCGGAGCTGCAAAACTCGTTGTGTTCTGTAATGTTCCTGGAGATAATCCTTTTATGGCAGGGGCATTTTGTGGAATGGGAGAACCTGAATGTGCATTGAATGTCGGAGTTTCTGGTCCTGGAGTTGTAAGAGCCGCAGTAGAAGCATTACCTGACGGTGCAGATATGAGTGAATTAGCGAACAAAATTAAAGAAATTGCATATAAAATCACTTCAACAGGAGAACTTGTTGGACGCAAATTAGCAAAAAAATTAGACATCCCATTTGGAGTAATAGATTTATCCTTAGCTCCTACTCCAGCTCCTGGAGATAGCGTTGCAGGAATTTTCCAAGCTATGGGACTTGAACACGCTGGAGCTCATGGTACAACTGCTGCTTTAGCAATGCTTAACGATGCTGTAAAAAAAGGCGGTATAATGGCAAGTTCTCATGTTGGAGGATTGTCAGGTGCATTTATTCCTGTGTCAGAAGATGCCGGAATGATAGAAGCTGCTGAAAAGGGCTATTTGACATTCAACAAGCTTGAAGCAATGACTTCTGTTTGTTCTGTTGGGCTTGATATGATTGCTATTCCTGGAGATACCCCATCAAGTACAATTGCGGGTATGATTGCTGATGAAATGGCAATTGGAATGATTAACAAGAAAACAACAGCTGTTAGAGTAATTCCTGCCGCAGGTAAAAAAGTTGGTGATTATATTTCATATGGCGGACTTCTAGGCGAAGCTCCAATTATGCCAATAAATGAATTATCTTCGGCAAAATTCGTTAATAGAGGTGGGAGGATTCCTGCCCCTATCCATAGTTTAAATAACTAGGAAAGAGGTAAAATACAAATGGCTACGGCTAATTCAATATCAAAATTTGAAAATAGTTTAAAAGAGTTTTTAATAAATGTTATGTCTGATAAGTATGGTGATGCAAAATCATATTCTTATCGTTATAATATATAATAATTTGAAAGTTTTTATGGACCCAAGGCGTTGCAGTGATGCTCATTTCTTTGTAAGTATTGGTATTTCAGAGGCTTGTTTTTCGATAACGGATGGTAAAAAACTTGACGGAGGTTTGGGTGCAGAGGATGCTTATGTAAAGAGGTGGAGCGATAGGGTAAATATTAATAGTGAATTAAAAGCTCATTGGAAAATTATTATGGAGGCAATTGCTGCGGATCAGGAAGATGATTTAACTAAAAAATCTTCTGCCTCTCTTCGTTTAAGACGTTCTGAGTCTTCAAAACAAGATTTGGATGTTGATATGACAGGTACTGGGATAGATAAATCTAAGCGTGAAACACAGCAAAAACATTTGTTAAAAATGAAAGCAAAAGTGTTGGAATCTCGCAAAAATAGTGATAATATTAAGTAGCTAGGAGGTTAAATGAAAACACTTCATGAATTAGCTATAAAATTGCAAGAGTCAATTATCAAGCAACAAGAGGATTCTCACAACTCTGCAAATTTAAATGTTACTAAGTACAATAATTTAAAAATCAAGATGGATACGAGGTATTCTTATCCGCATGCTATTATATGTATCGGAATTTCTGAAGCGGTGTTTAATATTGCAGAAGGGACTAAGACAGATGGCGGACTTGGTCCAGATGAAAAATATGTTAGAAAATGGATTGCGAACAGTACTGTAATTTCAGATTTGAAAGAAATATGGATTTCTTTAGGGGAACTTGTTAAGGCTGAGGAGCAAGACAAGGCTATTTCGCAAGAAGGTGAAGCGGATGAAGTAAAGCGTGAAGCCCCTAAGAAGAAAAAGAAATTTAGAAATCTTCTTGATATGGCAATGCCGGTGGATGGAATTCCTATTGAAGGCGAGGATATTGAAGAAGGTGATTCAGATTATGATGTTGAGGCAGATGTTGAAGAAGGATCTGAAGAGAATAAGGTTTGTACTGAAACCGTTGATGAGATAAAAAAAGATTTGAAATCGTACTTAAAGTCGATGTATCGATTAGGTAAATAAACCTAATAATTTATTCATCAATTCTTCCATTTTCTTTAATTTCAGTTTTTGACCGCAATTTTCGGTGATAGGTTATTGCAAATCTATGAGCTTCATCTCTTATTCTTTGAATAAGGAATAAGGCACTAGATTCTCGAGGGAGAAGAATAGATTGAGATTGGTTTGGTAGAAAAACTTCTTCTTGTCTTTTTGCAAGGCTGACAAAATCAATTCCTGTCACGCCGAGTTCTTTCACAATTTGCATAACGCTAGATAGTTGTCCTTTACCTCCATCAATGATGATTAAATCTGGTTTGTCCCAGCCTTTATCTCCAAGGTGAACAAGTCGCCTTGTAAGAACTTCTTTCATTGATAAAAAGTCGTCTGGTTTGCCTTCAGTTGATTTAATTTTAAACTTTTTGTATTCAGATTTTTTACTTAATCCGTTGATAAATGTTACCATTGAGGCAACAGTATTTGTTCCTTGGATGTGTGAAATATCATAGCATTCCATTCGATGTGGAAAATTATTTAGATGTAGTTTTTCTTTTAGGTACGAACCAATATTGTTAAAATCTTCATTGATTTTAGACATTTTGGATAATTTTGCGTTATCAATTACTACTCGGCAATTTTTATCTGCAAGAGTTTGGAGCTCTTTTCCTTGGGTAGATTTCCCGTAACTAATTTTAACTTTTTTGCCAGAAATTATTTTTAACCATTCTTCATATAATGCTTTGTCTCCAACGGCTTCAAGTTCATTAGATACAATTTTGTCAGGGAACTCTAAGGATAAAGTGTTGTAGTATTCCTTGAAAAATGTTGCAAAAAATTCTGTTTTATCTTCATCTTCAACTTCATAGGTAAAGTCTTTTTTGTCGATTAAGCGTCCTTCCCTAATCATCATTATAACGATAGCGAGAATTCCGTCCTCGTGAATTAAAGAAATAATGTCTTCGTTAAGTTTGGTGTTTTCATAAACTACTTTTTGTTTTTCCAGTGTTTTTTTGAGGTCAAAATAGCTATCACGAAGTCGAGCGGCTTTTTCGAATTGTTCTGAGTCAGAATATTTTTGGATTTGTTCCATCAGTTGTTTCATTAACTCTGTTTGTTTCCCAGATAAAAATAGTTCTGCTTGATGGACAATTGCTTTATATTCTTCACTTGTTACAAGGTTTTGGCAAGGTGCAAGACATTTCCCAATGTGATAATATAGGCAAGGTCTTGATGAAAATTTTGGTGTTTTGCATTGCCTTAGTGGAAATATTTTTTTCAAAAAATCAAGAGTTGAGTGCATCGCACGAATATTTGTATAAGGTCCATAATATTTACCTTTTTCTGGGTTCATGTTCCGTTTTCTAACTATTGATATTTTGGGAAAATCTTCATTCGTAATTAAAAAATAAGGATATTTTTTGTCATCTTTCAATAAAATATTGTATTTAGGTTTATGTTTTTTGATTAAATGACTTTCTAATATAAGAGCTTCGACTTCTGTATTTGTAATGATGTATTCCATGTGGTCGATTTGAGAAACTAAAATATTAACCTTAACGCTGTCGTGATGTTTTCTGTTGAAATATGACATAACACGACGTTTAAGAATTTTAGCTTTTCCAACGTAGATAATTTCGTTATCTGAATTGTAGTAAATATAACAACCAGGAAGCGATGGCAGAAGTTTTAAAGTTTCTTTCAATTTGTCATTCATAATTAAATTATAACATATTTGAGTTTAAAATGGATTTCAATTTTCTCTAAATAGAACTTGTTTAAGTTTTGAACTCTCCCCAAGGTGAGGGTGAGTTTTTTATTGAAAAACCTTCAGGATTGAGATATTTCGCTTTGCTCAGTATGACGTGTGTGTAAAATTATTGTACATCGTTCCCTCCCCAAGGGAGGAGGGTTAGTGAGAGGGGTATGTGTATAAAAAAGAACCCTCTCTCGAAATTGTAACTTTTCGCATTCTGCTCAAAGACAATTTCTCTCAACCTAAAGGTACGCAGTCTCACAAGGTTCAGCTTCGCTTCACCTGTTCGGCTAGTGTCTACCCTCGGAGAGAGCAGTGTGCAATAGTCAATTCGACATGACAAATGCATATTAGGGGGTTCGGGGGCAAAGCCCCTGATGACTCGAGCATTTAATCATTCGTGTTTTTCTTTTTCGGTTCTACTTTTTCTTTTTCCTTTGAAATAAAAAAGAAAAAGTGAACATTAGAATAGTTAACTTCACTAGGTTGCAAATCTTTCATTGTTTCTACAAGAAAGATTAGTTGATTCTAATTATCTTTTGTGGATGTAAATGTCATAATCCAGTATATCTAATAATTCAACAAGTTCAGATACTCGTAAGGTTTTGTTGCGGAATTTGTTGCTTAGATTTCGATTGCTGTCAGTTTTTTGATATTTTTTGTTGACTTTTTCTTTAACTTTAGTGACCGTGAAACCGTCTAAGGCTGCAAGGTATTTTATTTGAGATGCAAGATTGTCTGTTTCTAGTTTAATTTCTCTTTCCATTAGAAAAATCATACTTTGGCAAATAAGTAAAGATTACCCTTGGTAAATTTTTTCTGCTATGATATTTCTGTTATGACATTGAATATTTACGCAATTACAGATTCCCATCAAGAAAGTAGAAACCTCAGCCGTTTGTTGAGCGGAATTTATAATTTTGAATATAAAAAATCATCCCCTTTTCTAATTTTAGATGCGGGAGATTTGTTTAAAGGTATTTATAAAAAAGATTTATCTGTCAATGCGTATTTAAAAATTAAAAAACTTTTACCTCAATCTGAAATATTTATAACTCTTGGGAATAACGATTTTGGATTTGTGAAATCTGATTTTGAATATCTTTTGTCAACTATTGAAAAGTTTAATAACGCTGGGATAAATGTAGTCTGTGCAAATCTCAAAAACTCTAAGCCTGGTGAATTCGCACCATGGGTTTCTCGATACAAAATAGTTGAACTTGATGGGCATAAAATTTTGATAACAGGCTTTTGTTTAAATAATTCTTGCGTTAAAAAGTTTGGGTATGAATTATTAGAACCAGAAGAATGTTTTGCAAATTTGTTAGACGGGATTAAAGAAGATTATGATAGAATAATTGTTCTTAATCATCATTGGTATCCGTATAGTTTACAGTTGAAGCAATTTGCAGAACAAAAATTAAATAAAAATATTGATTTAATAATTGGTGGACATGAGCATTCTCCGATAAAGTCAGATTTTGATAATAATATTTATTACCCATTTTCTTTTGCTCGTTCCCTGTATAAAATGCAACTTGATGATAAAATTCACAATGTTGAAGAGATTAAAGTTGATAATTTTGATTTTATTTCTGAATTTGAAAGTCCGATTGTGGAATATGAAAACGAAACACAATTGATGAAAACAATTTCTCATCGAGTGTTTAATTTAACAAAATGTTATTCAGATCCATGTCCATTGGGTACATTTATTTCTGATAATATGAAAAGGGTTGGGCAAACTGAAATTGCATTTCATTCTACGGGGTTCACTATGGCTCCTTTGGCGACAAAAGATAGTGATACTATTACAAATTATGATTTTAAAAGGGTAATGTGTGCAAATTGTGCCTTGGTAAAAATAGATATTTCTGTCGCTGAATTGAAACAAGTGTTTGAAAATGCAACATTAAATAGAATGTATCGAGATAGGGGCAATTCAAGATTTGTACAATGCTCAAGGAATATTACGATTGTTGGTGTTGGAAGTTTTGAAGATAAAACATATAAAATTTTGCAGATTGAGATAAATGGTGAAAAATTGTTGGATGAAAATTCTAATCCTATTAATCCTGATAGAAAATTTAGCGCAACGATTGATCCATATATTGGTTCTGGGGAACAGGGTTTTACGGTTTTGAAAAATATTCCTAAGGTAAAAATTTTGGATAATGACGGGCATGAAATTCGGATAGATGAATTATTTCGTAATTCGTTGAAGCTTGCGGATAACGAGTTTTCAACAATTGGCAAAACTTATCCGAGTTTTAAAATAATTGATAACCTTAATCAACAATAAAAATTTTTCCATGTTAGAATGGTCGTATGATAGAAAGATATTCAAGAGAAGAAATGGCAAAGATTTGGGATTTGAATTCCAAATTCAATTATTATTTGCAAGTTGAACTTGCTGTTTGTGATGCGTACGCAGAATTAGGCACTATTCCTAAGGAAGCTGCAAATGAAATTAGAGAAAAAGCGACTTTTACAGTTGAACGAATTGATGAAATTGAACGAGAAGTTAGACATGATGTTATTGCGTTTTTGACTTGTGTAAATGAAAGTCTTGGCGATTTAGGACGCTATGTTCATGTCGGAATGACTAGTTCTGATGTTATTGATACTGCTTTTGCATTACAAATTCAAGATAGTGGAAAAATAATTCTTGCAGATTTGGATAAGACTATTGCAACATTGAGAACATTGGCTGAAAAACATAAAGATACTGTTTGTATTGGTCGTTCTCATGGTATTCACGCTGAGATAATGACTTTTGCTGTAAAAATGTATTCTTGGATTGATATTTTGTCAAGACAGAGAGAAAATTTTGCTCACGCTTTAGAACAAATTCGTGTTGGACAAATTTCTGGACCTGTTGGAACTTATAGTAATATCTCTCCAGAAGTCGAAAAAGTTACTTGTAAACATTTAGGATTGAAGCCTGCAAAAATTTCAACTCAAATTATTGCAAGAGATTATCACGCATATTTTATGCAATCTTTGGCGTTGATTGCGAGTGTTTTGGAACAGTTTGCAACTGAGATTAGACATTTGCAAAGGACAGAAGTTTTAGAACTTGAAGAAGGTTTTGGTAAAGGACAAAAAGGTTCTTCTGCTATGCCACATAAGAAAAACCCTGTTTTGAGCGAAAACTTGTGCGGGTTAGCTAGAGTTGTTAGAGCAAATTCAATTGTTGCGTTGGAAAATATTCCTTTGTGGCACGAAAGAGATATTTCGCACTCATCAGCTGAACGTATAATTTTCCCTGATAGCTTAACTCTTGTAGATTTTATGCTTAATAGATTTAATGGTTTGATGGAAAATATTGTTGTACATAAAGACAATATGTTGAAAAATACAAATAAATTCGGAGGAATTGTTTTTTCTCAAAAAGTTTTATTGTCACTTGTTGCAAAAGGATTATCAAGAGAAGATGCGTACGTGATTGTTCAGCGTAATGCTTTAGACGCTTTCCAAAATCATGGTGATTTCAAAAAGAATTTATTGAATGATAAAGATGTAACTAGCCTTCTTTCATCAGAAGAAATCGAAAAAATATTCGATAAACAAGGCTTTTTACAAAATGTTCATACAATTTATGAAAAATTTGAAATATAAAAAGTTATCTTTTTTCAATTTCTTCTTTTAGAATTTCAACTTCGGCTTTAAGTTTGTTGATATCACATTTAACTGGGTCAGGAATTCTATTGTGCATTAAGTTTCCTTGGTCATCAACAATGGCTCTATGTACAACTCTTCCCGGAACCCCAACAACTGTTGAATGTGGCGGAACATCTTCAATTACAACTGAACCAGCCCCAATTCTAACGTTGTTTCCTATTGTAATATTACCTAAGACTTTTGCTCCAGCCCCGACAATTACGTTGTTACCTAAGGTTGGGTGACGTTTGCCAGATTCTTTTCCTGTTCCTCCAAGGGTAACTTGTTGGTAAATTAAAACATCATCCCCAACAATTGTTGTTTCGCCAATCACGACACCTTCTCCGTGGTCGATGAAAAATCTTCTGCCAATTCTTGCGGCTGGGTGAATTTCAATACCTGTGATAATTCTTGTGAAATATGAAATCATACGTGGAATTAGCGGGATATGCCATTTGTACAATCTGTGTGCAAATCGATAAGCGACTAAAGCGTGTAATCCTGGGTAGCAAAGAATTACTTCGAGAAAATTCTTTGCTGCTGGATCATTTTCATAAATTACTTTTATGTCTTCTCTTACTTTTGAAATTCCACGTTTAATTGTTGATAACATTATTTCACCAATTTTGCAAATTTACGTTTTCCTGCTTGTAATACTACACTTTCTTCAAATGAAATTGTATAACCCATGTCAGTAATTTTTTCGCCGTCAATTTTTACCCCTCCGCCTTGGATTAATCTTTTTGCTTCTCCACGGCTTGCAGTGAATTTTAATTCTGTGATTAAATCAAGAATGTTTTTTCCTTGTTCTACTTTTACTTCTTGAATATCCTCTGGAATTCCTTTGTTTGAAACTACATTGATAAATTCTTCTTGAGCTTTATCTGCACCTTCTTTCCCGTGATATTCTTCAGTGATTTGATGTGCCAAGTTCATCTTGATATTTCTTGGATTGATTGAACCATCTTCAATTTGCTTGTCGTAAGCTTCTAGTTCATCTTTTGTTGCATCTGTTAATAAGCTGAAATAACGTGTAATCATGTTATCTGGAATACTCATCAATTTCCCGAACATATCTTTCGCACTATCGGTTAAAGAAATACAGTGTTCTGGATATGTTTTTGACATTTTCACTACGCCATCTGTTCCTTCTAGTAAAGGAAGCAAGATTACTAACTGTGGATATTTTTTGCCGTATGCACTTTGAATATCTCGACCTAAAAGAGTGTTAAATCTTTGATCTGTTCCACCAAGTTCAATATCTGCATCAATTGCAACAGAATCGTATGCTTGCATCAATGGATAGAAGAATTCGTGGATAGAAATTGGTCTGCCTTCTGCGTAACGTTTTGCAAAATCATCTCTTGTCATCATTTGTGCAACTGTTACTTGAGCTGAAAGTTTTAACAATTCTGTAAAACTCATTTTGTGTAACCAATCAGCATTGTTTGTAACTTCTGCATTTGAAACATCCAAAACTTTTGACATTTGGTCAAAATAAGATTTTGCGTTTTCTTCTACTTGTTCTTTTGTCAAAGCTGGTCTTGTTTCAGATTTTCCTGAAGGATCTCCAACCATAGCTGTTGCTCCACCTACGATTAGAACAATTTTATGGCCTAAAGATTGGAATTCTCTAAGTTTTCTCATAACCACTGTGTGTCCCAAGTGTAAATCTGGTCTAGTTGGATCCATCCCAAGTTTTACTCTTAGTGGAGTGTTTGTATCTGCTGCGTGTTGCAATTTAGCGGCTAATTCTTCAATTCCGCCAGGTAAAACTTCTGCGTTTCTTGCGATGTGTTTCGCTTGATTTATAAATTCTTCTCTTATTTCTACCATAATCTTTCTCCTATATTTACTAAAAATTATATCAAAAACATAGCAAAAAATATTTTTACGTTTTTTATATGTCTATATGAATGATATAAATTTTACTGGATTACAAAATATGGGTGCTTGTGCAGGTTCAATGGTTTCCGAAAAAGGGAAAAGAGTTGGCTCTTTTTTGCTTGTGAACTTGACAAATGATGCAAGAGGGAAAGATTTGGCAGAGTATGAAAATGTTTTGCGAAGATGTTCCAGCTCTTTTAATCATAAATTCCCAGATGATAAGAATTTTCTACATATCCAAACATTAACTTCATTGCCAGCGAATAAAGAAGGCAAGGTTATTCCGCAACTGGTTGTAAATGGTCACGTTGTTCCTACAAAAACAGAAACTATGCCATTATTTACTTATGTTGCAAAATTAACAAAACGAATTTTGGGAATGTCAGAGAAAGAGTTTAAAATTGCAGAAGATTTTAAATATGGACCAGATGGTGATTATTATCTTACAAGAGATGTAAAATTTTCTGAATTAGATCTTACTCCAGAACAACGTAAGCTCCTTCTTGATGAAGTTTATTCTCTAAATAGTGTAAAGACAAGTGCAAAATTCATCAATGATGATATTCAAGCTCAAATGATGGATTACTTGGCTTAGTTTTTTTATTCTATGGATTGCATTTCTTTTCGTAATTTATCTACTTGCGAATTGTAATATTCAAGCCATGTTTCGCCCGTTTGAGTATCTTTGATTTGATTTTCGCAAACAGCTCGAATCCTTTTATTATCAAGCTCATTTAGTTTTTTAATTATGTTAGAAATTTTTTCTGAATTGTTTCGTTCCTTGAGAATTGTTTCGTAAGTTGGATTTGGTATAATTTTGCCGTCGGAATAAATATATTTTTCTTTGTCTAAAATAAAATCCTTGCAAATTTCTTTGGTTACCTCAATATTTTGAATATTTTCGTTTAGACATTTTGCACATCCTGCACCATTTAAATTATTCTTTTCCATATAAATATAATATTTCACGTTTTTTAATCCTTTCTATCGTGCTTTTCTGTAACCATCAATTGTAAGAACGAGCTGTCCATTGTATTCTTCTGTTCTAGCAATATAAAGTTTTTTGTCTTTCCCAAGAGGAATAATGGATGAACCCGCCCCCGTAGAGTTTAGGGACGTTCGAGATCTCGCGTTGCATAAATAGACATTGTTTGACATTAATGAGGATTTTAAAAGGGCCGCTATATATGCACCATTGGTATTTGTTGTAATAACTCTTGCAGAAAGTAGTACTTCGTAAAGATTTTCATCTTTCGGAAGGTAGGGAGATAAATCATAGGTTAATGCCGATGTTCCATTTAATGATACACCATCAACAATAATATAATGGCAGAATTGCCATTTCCCATCAATATCACTATTGTTTGCTTTTGAATCTAATGTTGATTTTCCTGTTTCATCAATATTTGATAAATCGACATTTAGTTTTGCAGAATTTGTTTCTTCAATCTTGTTTAGAACAGCTAAAAAGTTTGCATTAACTTCATCGGCTTTAGCTTTTGTTCCCGGTACAAAAGAGTACGGAATTCCTGATGTCATAAAATCCTTTCTGACAATTCCAATAACTCTTTAGGCTTTTTATTTAAAACGAAATAACAATTCATTATATCATATTATTTCAAAATCCGTCAACTAAGAATTTTTTCTTACAAATTTTAAATCATAACCGAGTATATCTGCAATTAAAATCATTTCTCTATGGGTGATAGTTTCATTGCGGAGTTTGTTTGACAAATTTTGCATTGAGTATGGCTTGTTTAGTCTTTTTGATAATGCTTCTGCAAGTTCTGTCAAATTTACATTGACATCCAATAATATTTTTTTTAAATCATTCATTATTGACATTGTTTTAACTCCATTTATCCATTTAAAATTATATAAATTCATTGATAATTTAACGAATAAATGGAATATATCGTTGACTTATAAATAAAATAATGTAATAATAAACACATTCATTTAATGAGGTAACATTTTGAAAAAATTATTTAAGGGTTTCACTTTAGCGGAAGTATTGATTACTTTGGGGATTATTGGTGCCGTTGCAGCAATGACTATTCCGACATTGATGGCAAATTTGAGAGCTGAAAAATTGAAATCACAATTTGAAAAGACATATGCAGATTTGAATGTAGCTTCACGAGCTTTCTATGCTGATAATGATATGTCATTTAGAGATTATCAAGATTCTATCTATTCTGGTTCTGCTTATAATAGTGGAACATCGTTAAAATATTTTATGTCATATTTTAAAGGTACTCAATCACAAGGAGATTCCAGATCTTTTGAAAATAGAAGAGGGTTAAAGAATTTTAATTTAAATGGGCAAGAAATAGCTCAATGGCCGTGCGATCAATCTGATATGGAGATGGATATTTCTGGAAGATTGTTCTCAATGGATGATAATGCGGCTCGTTATAATCTCCCAACTGGTCCAAAAATCTGTGTAGATATAAATGGTGTTGATAGACCCAATAAATGGGGTGTTGATAGATTTGTTTTTGTTTTTACTGATACGGCTGCAGTTGTTCCATATACGGGGACATCTTGGAATGATGTGACGCTTCAAGAAACGGATGAAAAAATAATTGCCCAATATTGTAGTACTTCGACTACAACGCCTGTTCATTCTTGTGCGTATTTTGCTCATAAAAATATTAGCCCAACAGGTAAAGGTAATTATTGGCGTGATTTCTTAAAAGGGAAATAGTTTTTTTAGTCTATAAGTTGGTTATGTGTCGGCGTGGCAACGCCGACCTACTTTTTGAAGACAATAAGGGGATAGGGAATATAGAAATTAAGTTCATTATAGTTGCGTCATTCTGAGGGCTTTGCAATTGGGATAATAAAATAAATTACAAATTTACCCGAAGAGTTTCGAACTTTACCCACTAGTAAGAGATACTTCGCCTTGCTCAGTATGACGTTGTAATTTGCTATTCCTCTCCAAGAGAAATGGTAGAAAGTGAAAATCTTTTTGGAAGATGTAGATGTGGAAAATTAGAAAGCAAAAAACTCCCAGAGATGGATTCGAACCATCGTTAAAAGAGCCAGAATCTTTCGTCCTGCCACTAGACGATCTGGGATTATGTTACATTTCAAGTGAATTTTATCATTTGAAAATATATTTTCAACCCTGTTTTATTGGCAATTAATTTTTACGTTTGGTTTTATAATATATAAGGTAGAATATGTCTATAAAAATAACTTCTGATACTGTATTAAATAGTTCTCTTTTGAAAAAGGCTGGGGAATTGGCAACTTCAATTGAGAGTACTGCGGTTAGTACTCCTATTCAGCCAGTTGCTTTTTCTTCTGCAGATAGTAAGTTGGCAAGTGAAGTTTCGGCAAATTATGCGAAGGCTGCATTAAATATTCAAGAATCTAAAGATGCTATAATTTCGTCTTTCAAAGAGATATTAAATAAATATTTTGTCAAAGGTGATGAAAAAATTTCTCCTCGTATTATTTTTCGTCCGAAAGATGGTCTTGTTAGATTCCGGATTGGCAATGAAATATCAGGGTTTCCGGGATTAATTCGAGAAAATAAACGAATATGTGCATATTATGATAAAAATTTAAAGCCTAGTAGAGTTTATTCTTTATCAGATAGTGGTGGAATTGATTTATTAGAATTGGAAACATCTACAATGAGGCATTATTCTAAGGAGGATGTCGATGCTTTGCAGTATTATAAATATCATCCTAATGCCTTGCATATGAAATTACGTCATAACAAAGATACTTATTCTGGAGATTTTAAAGGTGAACGAGATAATGTAATTGTTCGCTTGGGTGAATTATTTAAGGATGATTTCAAAGTATTGAGATCAAAGTCTGATGGTGTTTTGTATCGTGCGTTGCAACCAGATTTAACTCCAGAAGATATTCAAGAATTGACTAAAATTGGTGGTGTTTTTACTGAAAAATCTTTTTGTTCTACTTCAACAAATTTAAATTCTGCAATTAGGCTTTCTTGTAAAAATTCGAATTTTGAAGGTTTGTTTCCTAATGGTCGTGCAATATTAAAAATTGAATTCCCAAAAGGTTCTAAATATTTTAATATGGATGAAATGTTTAATATTGACCTACCTCATTGGAAGGAAGATGAATTTTTGTTGAATAAAGGTTCAAAATTTCTTGTAACAGGGGTAGATAAAGAAAATGGATTTATAAATGTTAAATATTTAGGAGATTAATTATATTATGAATTTAAAAGTCAGATATTTTTCTTTTGCGGAATATTTGACTTCTTTCTATTAAAAAAAGAGGGTTTCAAAATTCTTGAAATCCTCTTTTAGTAAATGGTTGCGGGAGCTGGATTTGAACCAACGACCTTCGGGTTATGAGGAGAGGCTCGTGTTACCCAACCCCAAACGCCTTTTCACGATTTACCACGACTTGGCACTAATTTTTATGAGAATTTATCTTGTTTCACTAGTTTGATTATAATTTGTTAAACTCATGTGTAGCGGAATGTGTTGTTATAAGAATAGATATTGTACTTTATGATTAATACTCAATATTATGTTTACAGCAATCAATAAATTTTAGACCACTGCCACAAATACAAGTATCATTTGGTTTTAATTTAAGATTTTTATAAAAGTGAAATAAATTATTTTGTATAGTTTTGTCTAAATACATATACCGTTTTGATTGATATTCATCTAAAATAATTTTGCCATGTTTATGCTTATTTTCACCAGCATTTATTATCTGAAAAACTTCATTCCACGCAATAATACATTCATCAATTAATTTTGAATTGGATAAATTTTTTCTAATATTGTTTATTGAATAACCTTCATATCTTAATGAATTGTCTTCTAAAAATAATATCTGTGGTGGATTATCTTTATGTGGAGTAATATCAATTAAGTTACCCTTTTTATCTTGATAAATAGCATGAAATTCTGCCTCTAATAAACAATGAGGATGTAGCCATATTAACCAACCATTAATACAACTACCTCCATTATCCTTAACATATTTATCTACATTTATAAAACATTCATTTATGATAGTACCATCTACTGGTTTTACATCAATATATATTGGTTTATTTTTATAGTTTATTTTCTTACAAAATTTTTCAATGTCTTTATCTATAATTTTAGGAACTATCCCTTTAAAATATTTTACATTCATATGACAAAAACTCGTAATTGTAATTTGCTTTTATTATTTTATCATAAAACAAATATTTGGGTTATAATACAACTATAAGTTTAAAGGAGAGAATAATTATGGATATGAATAGTGTTGCGGAATACTTAAAACAAAAATACAATCTTGTTAATAAACCTAATAAACAAGAAATTATAAGTTGGTACAGAAAAACAAATGAATTTAAATCTAAGGGATATCCTCCTATAAAGGCAGCGGAATTTGCTGCAGAATCTGCTTTTAGCGAGGCTTGGTGTTTTGAAGAGAGGTCATTTGAAGTAAAAACTGTTAATGACGACATTGAAACAATATTAAATGTAATAAAAGGTCAAATAAAATAATGACGGAATTATTATTAAAAGAAGTCTCATTATTCTGGACAATTTTAACTGGAGTAATCGGTGGAATCTTTGGGCTTATATTTGGATTTTTGCCCTATTGTTTTATGAATAAAAAGGACAGAAAAGAGTTAAGTATTAAACTACAAAATGAAGCTGATGAAATAGTAGAAAAAATTGATGTAAAAAGTCAAGAATTTAAGGATGAATTATGCAATTTTAGTAAATTAAATAATGTTTCAATAGATGATTTTAATAAAATTACAAAATTTGCTAATGCATATTTTTCTCAATTAAAAATTTGTTGTGATAATATATTATCCAATACTATTTCGCTCATAAGTATAGAAAACACTTTATTACCACATATTAAAGAAACTGTTGAAAAAGATATAATAAAAAAATATTATCAAATATTGCGAAAAAGTGCAAGGAAGTCTAATATACCATATAAAGGACAATATAAAAAAGAATATTACCAAAGCATTTTTATTGTTTATGGAAAATTTATTAAAAATAATATTAAAAATAAAATAATAGTGTTTTTGCTTGAACATATAAAATAAAAAATTAAACATATATTTCCTCCATTTTCTCCAACTCCTGTTCAGCAAAATCTGGGATTACATGTCCGTAGATGTCCATTGTGATTTGAATACTTGCGTGTCCGAGTAACCTGGACACTACTATTGGTTTCATTCCATTTTCTAATGCTCTTGTAGCAAATGTATGTCTCATGACGTGTACGTTTCTATGTGGTATATCTAGTTTGTTTTGAATTCTGCTAAATACATCTAAAAAAGTGCCAGAATCCGTAAAGTATCCGTCTTGTCGTGGAAATACAAGATTTAATTTTGTGTAATAATCTTGTCCTAATTTTTTCTTTAAAATATCTTGCTCCTTTTTATATTCAGTTAATTCTGTCATTAATGGTCGCATAACTTTTATAATTCTGTTTGATGTTTTAGTTTTAGTATTATATACAAAACCAAGTATTGTCTTGTTATCACTTTTTTGATTAAAAATTTTATTTCTTTGCACCTGTTTATTTATCCTAATAGTGTTTTTGCAAAAATCTACACAATCCCACGTCAAGCCTAATAATTCACCTGCTCGCAGACCTGTATAAAAATCGAACTTAATCGCCATACCATAATAATGATTTGGACATTCTGCTAAAATCTTTTCTTGTTCTTCTCTTGTAAAAACTTCTACTTCTTTTTTGTTTTCTCGTCTTAGTTTTACAGTTAATAACGGATTTCGGATAAGTTCACCTCTTTTCAATGCGAAATTTATGCAACTACTCATTACAAGGTGTATGTTTTCTACTGTTTTGTTTGATAATCCGCCCTTACCAGCTAATCTGCCATTTGTGTATAAATGATTATAAAACTTTTGAATGTCATCGCCATTTAAGTTCGCAAAAGCAATATTGCCGATATTCGGCTTTATGTGTCTTCTAATAATCATTTCATAACTTTGACTTGTTGAATCTCGTAATCCATAAATAGCACTATTATAAAACCATTTTTCAAAATATTCGCCAACTTTTATACACTTAGAACTAATATCAATCCCCGAACTATGTTTTACCATTAAGTCTTTTAATTTCAAACGAACTTCTTTTTCTGAATTCCCAGTACAGGATTTAAACTTTCGGTTCCCCTTAACATCAATCCCAATTTCAAATTTACCTTTCCATTTTCCACTTCTTGTATCTTTATAAATGCACCCCTCGCCGTTACTTCTTCTCTTTGCCATTATGCAATATCCTTTCTTTCTTCTTTCACAAAGTTATAAAAAGTATTTGTTTTTAGTTTTAGTAATTCACAAGCCTTTTTTGCCGTAATTTTGCGACAAGACCAGTCACTATAAACTTCTTGCCAATTTGCAGGTTTAGAAATTTTCTTTCTTCCCTTGTATTTCCCTTCACGTTTAGCAACCGCAATACCGTCTTTTTGTCTTTCTAAAAGATTCGCACGTTCAAATTCGTAAATAGCACCAAGCATTGTAACCATGAGTTTACCAGCAGGAGTACTTGTATCAAGATTTTCTTTATTACTCACAAGTTTTACTCCTTTGTTTTCTAATTTTTCTAAGATTTCTAATAAATCTTTTGTACTTCTTGCTAATCTTGAAAAATCTTTGACATATACGGTATCGCCATTTCTAACATAATCAAGCATTTCCATAAGTTTTGGACGATTTGTATTTTTAGCACTAATTTTTTCTTCGAAATATTTATCAATTTTGTATTGTTTCAAAATCTCAAATTGACTTTCAGTATTTTGTTCCAATGTACTTACACGAATATAAGCAATATTTTGACCTTTGTTTTCTTGTTTTATTTTACCTCCTTTGGACTTTTGCATTATTGGATATTGATGTTTGCTTGTAAAGACTTTTGCAAATATCTATTTAAAAATTAAAAAAATAACTCTAAATAAATACCCCTCAAACGCCGATATATTGCTAACTTCCCCAAATAATACTTCTATCCGTTCAAACCAAACTGGTTGTTAAAATACAAAATGTGTTGTTTATACTAAAAAAGTGAGTTTTAGAAAACCTCTAAAACTCACTTATATCAATTGGTTGCGGGAGCTGGATTTGAACCAACGACCTTCGGGTTATGAGCCCGACGAGCTACCAGACTGCTCCATCCCGCGATATTTAATTTGTACGTGAGTGAAATACACTCAACATCTATATTATGCTCCGTAAAAATAAAAAATCAAGTACTTTAAATTTTTATTTAAAAAACTTTTACTTCTATAGTTAATTGTATATTACTTATTGGTATGGTTTTCCCTCGTGGTACTTATGTTTTTATATTGTATTTTATAAATATAATTGTAGTGAATGTATTAATTTTTTATTTAGCGGGTGTATTTTCCTCTATTCAAATGTTGACAACCTTTAAATTCACCTTTAAGATAGTTGAGAGGATTTGTTTCATATGAATATAAGCTTGAATTGTATAACGGAGTCAAATAAAGAAAAGAAAGTAGATGTAACTGTTTCTATATTGAGAAGTTCTTTAATGATTGAGTTTCAACAATTAGAAAATGGTGTTTGCTACCACCTTCTTAAGAAAAAAGGTTCTTGTTTTGAACAAGAATCTATAACTTTTTGTAATGAAATTAAGACTGATTTTTTAGATGTTGGGCAAAATACTTTTATTCTTCGAGCTTATTTAGACGGATATTTACTTTGGGAATCAAATTCTTTTGTCGTAAATAATAGTACTTTCGAACTTTTATATCATTTTGATGCTAATTCTGTTCAGTTATATTGGAATAAGGTCATTGGTGCGGATGGCTATATGCTTTATGCAAAATCTCAAGATGATGTTTTCACTTCAATTAAAGAGGTTCAAACAAATGAAGCTGTTCTATATGGATTGAATGGTTCAGAAGAGCTTAAGGTTAAACCTTTTAAAAAAGAAAATGGTAAAAGGGTTTATGAATTTGGCTTTGCAACTTGCAAGCTTGGACAAAAATCTTATTTAGAAAAATTAAGATTATTTTCTGCAATAAAAAAATCTTCTTCAAGTTTGTATTGGGAAAATGTTGCAAATGCAGATTCTTATAAAATTTATAGATTAACAAATGGGAAATATGTTCTTCAAGATGTAGTTAGAGAGTGCTATTTTACTGAAAATTATCTGCCAGTTGGTTTTTCTTATTTCAAAGTGGAAGCGTGTATTGGTGAAGAGGTTATAACATCTTCGCAAACAATTGTATGCAACATAAAAGAAGTTGAAATGTTTGCAGTAAATGTAAATTACAAAGTTGTTTTATATTGGAATAAAGCTCCTGGAGTTGCGGGTTATAGAATTTTTAAACGAACTCAAGATGGAAACTTTACTGGATTTGTAAGTACGACTGAATCAAAATATACTGTTGAAAATGTTGTTCCTGGTGAGTTTTGCGAGTTTAAAGTTAAACCATTTATTATAGAAAATGGCAATCGGTTATATGGAGATTTAGAAGCCAAGTGTGCGGTTCAAACTTATAAAACTCCAAAAATAGATTTAGTTGTAAACGAAGCATATGGTGGAGAAGTTGCTGTATCGTGGATTTTTAACGGTGATGTTGATGGCTATGTGCTATTGAAAAATGGCGTAGAATGTTTAGATATTGATGATGGGCTTGCTCATATTGCAATGGTAAAATATTCAGCGGATAAATTCAAAATTCGTGGGTATAAAAATGTTTTTGGTGCAAAAGTTTTTACTTGTGAATCAGATGAAGCTTCTGTTGCGGATGAAAATAATCGTGCAAATATGGAAAAACCAAATGATTACAAATTATCGGTAGTTATTCCTGCGTATAATGCTCAAAAATTTATCTCTAGATGTATTTCTTCGGCATTGGCTTCTGATTTGAAAGAAATTGAAGTTATTGCTGTTGATGATGGTTCAACTGATGAAACTAAGGATATTTTGAGCTGGTATGAAAATATGTATCCACAGTTTTTCAAAAAAATATTTAAGGAAAATGGTGGTGCTGCTGAAGCGAGAAATTATGGAATAGCTGAATCAAAAGGACATTATATTGCATTTATTGATAGTGACGATATGATTAGGCCTGATGCGTATAGTACAATGTACGATTCTTTGCAAAAAACAGGTGCGGATATTGCGATTGGAAGATTGTACAAAGTCGATAATGACAAATATTATGTTCGTCATACTTTACCTTTACCTGCGTATAAAGCGATAAACCCAGAAGAATATTTGCGGTTATTGTTTACTCAAACATACAATAATGTTGCGGTTTGGAATAAAATGTACAGAACGAAACTTGTTCAAGAACATCCAATACCATTATTGTCATATGAAGATGTATCTTGGACTCCGTATATTTTGTCTTGGGCTGATTCTTTATGCTATGTGGATAAAGTTTGTGTAGAATGGGATAGAAAGATTCGTTCATTTACGTTGTCGAATGAACTTTCTAGTCGTTCGGTTGAATTAAAATATCAAGATAGATTGAAAGCTGTTGATTTCTTCTACGAAAATGGAAATCCTCAGCATAAAGAAGTTTTGGCATATTTGAAGGCTAAACGCCTTTATAATCAAGGTGAAACTGCGGGTTATAATGGCTATTTTGTTTCAATAACCAATATGTCTGATTTGTTGAGAGAAAATAGATTTTTACAGGCGGATGAAGAGTATTCAAATAAATTACGACCATATGTGTTAGATGTTTAAATTATAGGATAGGATGGATAAAATGAATAATTATATAGAACGAGTTTTAAACGATACAAAAATGAAAAATCCAAATGAGCCAGAATTTTTGCAAGCTGTTGGTGAAGTTTTGGAAACTATTAAACCATTGTTATCAGGTCATCCGGAATATGAAAAAGAAGCAATTCTAGAAAGAATTGTTGAGCCAGAGAGAATTATTTCGTTTAGAGTTCCTTGGCGTGATGATAGTGGAAATATTGTTGTTAACAGAGGTTACAGAGTTCAATTTAGTTCTTTGATTGGGCCATACAAGGGAGGTTTAAGATTCCATCCAAGTGTTAATCAAAGTATAATGAAATTTTTGGGTTTTGAACAAATTTTTAAAAATGCACTAACAGGATTACCTATTGGTGGTGCAAAAGGCGGAAGTGATTTTAATCCAAAGGGGAAATCTGATTTTGAAATTATGCGTTTTTGCCAAAGTTTTATGACTGAATTATATAGACATATTGGGCAAGATGTGGATGTTCCTGCTGGTGATATTGGTGTTGGAGCAAGAGAAATTGGTTATTTGTTTGGTCAGTATAAGAGAATTCGTGGAGCATATGAAGGTGGAGTATTAACGGGTAAATCAATTTCATATGGTGGCTCTTTAGCGAGAAAAGAAGCAACTGGTTATGGATTAATTTATTTCATTAATGAAATGTTGAATGCTCATCAAAATTCTTTGGAAGGTAAAATTGTTACTATTTCTGGTTCTGGGAATGTAGCAATTTATGCTGCTGAAAAAGCATATTCGTATGGTGCAAAAGTTGTTGCGATGAGTGATTCAAACGGATGTATTTATGATGAAAATGGTATTGACTTAGAATTAGTTAAGCGAATAAAAGAAGTTGAAAGAGGAAGAATAAAAGAATATTTGAAAGTCCATTCAAATTCTCAATATTTAGAAAAAACAGGAGAGGATTCTCCAATCTGGACAATCAAAACAGATATAGCCCTTCCTTGTGCAACACAAAATGAAGTAAGTTTGAATTCTGCAAAGGCACTTGTAGAAAATGGTGTGTTTGTTGTTGGAGAAGGTGCAAATATGCCTTGTGCTCAAGAAGCAACTGATTATTTCTTAGAAAAAGGAGTTCTTGTTGCACCTGCAAAGGCTGCGAACGCAGGGGGTGTTGCAACTTCAGCTATTGAAATGTCACAAAATAGTATGCGTTATTATTATACATTTGAGGAAGTTGATAGTCGATTACATCAGATTATGGTAAATATTTTCAATTCTTGTAAAAATGCTTGCGAAAAATGTGGATGTTCTGGAAATTATGTTGCAGGGGCTAATATTGCTGCGTTTGAGAAATTAGCAGATGCAATGATAGCTCAAGGTGTTGTTTAATTAAAATCGTTAATTGAACATTGCTTGTATTTGGTGTAAATAAAGGGTATGAGAAAGAATCGCAAAGTTGGACTGGCGTACGGGTGTATTGCCGCCGCTAGTTATGGAACAAACCCCTTGTTTGCCCTGCCTTTATACAATCGAGGTGTCGGGGTTAATTCGGTGTTGTTTTATCGATATTTTATTGCGGTTATTTTGTATGCAATTTGGATAAAATTTATTAAAAAGCATTCTTTAAAAATTACAAAAGATGAAATTTTACCTTTATTTATGTTTGGAATGTTATTTTCTATTTCATCTTTAACTTTATTTTGTGCTTTTAAGTACATAGCAGTTGGAATAGCTTGTACGATTTTGTTCATTTATCCGATTATTGTTGCATTAATTATGGCGTTATTTTACAAAGAAAAAATAACGAAATCCGTTGTATTTGCAATCTTTCTGACTTCACTTGGAATATTTTTACTTTATAATACAAATTCTGGGGCATCTTTGAATTTGTATGGTGTTGGTCTTGTTTTATTATCAGCGTTATCATATGCGTTGTATATAGTTGGCGTAAAAAATAACAAAGCTGTTAAGCATATGAAAGGTGAAAAACTTAGCTTTTACGTTATGCTTTTTGGATTGCTTGTATATATTTATAATTTAAAATTTTGTACTCAATTACAAGTGTTGCATTCCCCATTTTTATGGTTGTGTACGTTAGGTTTATCAATTTTACCAACGATTATTTCAATTGAAACAATAACGATAGCGATAAAATTAATTGGCTCAACTTCTACTGCAATATTAGGTGCGTTAGAACCTTTAACCGCAATTGTTGTGGGGGTATTGTTTTTTAAGGAACAATTAACGTATAGAATATTGTGTGGTGTAATATTTATTTTATTTGGGGTAATGCTTGTAATCTTACGAAATAATAAAAAGCATTAAAAAGCCTTGGAGATTACTCCAAGGTCTTTCTAGTCTTATAAATGAATGATTAATCTAAATTATTTTGTAAAAGAATTTCTTTTAAGTTTTCTGCGGAATTTTGTAATTGTTTTAATTCTTCATCGTTAAGAGATATTGGCACTAATGTTTCTATGCCGTCTTTACCAACGATAGAAGGCATACTCAATGAAACGTTTTCAATTCCATATTCTCCGTGCATAATTGAAGAAACTGGAAGAATTGAACGCTCATTTCTAACAATTACTTCGCAAATTCTTTTTACAGACATTGCAATTCCGTAGTTAGTTGCTTTTTTCATTGAAATAATTTCGTAGGCACTATTTTTGACGTCAGAAGCGATTTTTTCTGTTGCGTTTTTGTGATCGTAATGACCTCTCATTTCGCAGAAATTATTTAGTGGAATACCAGAAACATTGGCGCTACTCCATACTGCAATCTCGCTATCTCCGTGTTCTCCGATAATGAATGCATGAACGCTTCTTGCATCGACGTCGAGGTGTTTTCCTATTTCGTATTTCAATCTTGCAGTATCAAGAACTGTTCCTGAACCAATTACGTGGCTTTCTGGAAGTCCACTTAATTTAACTGCAACGTATGTCAAAATATCAACAGGGTTCGCAACGATAAGTAAAATTCCATTGAAATCTCGTTTTTTGATTTCTGGAATAATAGATTTGAAAATATTGATATTCTTTTTAACTAAATCAAGTCTAGTTTCTCCTGGTTGTTGGTTTGCACCTGCAGTAATGATAATAATACCAGCATCTTTTATTGAATCATAATCTCCAGCATATATTTTCATTGGTTTAGAAAATGGAATGCCATGGCTAATATCCATAGCTTCACCTTCAGCTCTTTTTTTGTCTGCATCGATGAGGACTAATTCTCTGAATAATCCGCTTTCCATAAGACTGAATGCAGAAGCTGAACCAACAAATCCGCAACCAATAATTACGGCCTTACTAAAATTAATCGGGGTTTTCATTTGGACTCCTTTCCGAAATCTATATCTATATGTGTCTTTAAATCTATTAAATTGGGTTCGCATAAGCAACTCAATATGGGGCAATTTCATGTTATATCTTTATAGGTCGTTGTCAAGAGTTAATTGTAAAATAAAAAAGACATTCTTTCGAATGTCTTTTAAATGGCTGGGACGGAAGGATTCGAACCTCCGAGATGGCTGGACCAAAACCAGCTGCCTTACCACTTGGCGACGTCCCAATATTTAATTATCAACAATATTTATTCTACCCGCTCAAAATTAAATGTCAATATTTATTTTTATTTTTTTTCGTAGATTTTATTTGATTTCTTTGAAAAATTCATTAGAAATCAATTGCGAATATTTGCTTTTTTCGTTAGCAGAAATTAAGATTTTATCATTCCCTTTTGAATCTTGGACAACTGAAATTATTCCAGAAATCTCTCCAATTGGGAATTTTTTAATTCTTGCGGTGAATTTTACGTATGGAATTTCTTTCCCGTAAGATTTCATTGTACCTTGTTCTGTAACGTGAAATTCCTCTACCGCTGCTGATTGGCATTTAATTTTGTTGATTGCAGCTTTGATTTTTTCTTCCGCTTGTGAAGATTTGATATCCTCTTGGGTTAAAATTTGTTTTTTGCCAGAATCCACAACTACCATTTTTTGCCCAGAAGCTTTATGTTCTGCAAGTACTGCGTTGTATCCTAAAACTCCAGCTGCTTTTTCAATTTCAAATTCTCTGTTTACTTTTGAAAAGTCACCAACTTTTTGAGCTCTTTCAAGTACAACATCTTTTGATGGATTTACAAAATTCATGAACTGTTGTTTTATCCAGTCTTGACCTCCAAGGGTCATGAAACCTACGATTAAAACCGTAAAAAATATTGCTCTTGTTACGTTTTTTAAACAACCCATGTTGAAATCCTTTCATTTTTATATGAATATTATAATATGACCAAGTCTGAAATCAATCACATAAATAGTTGGGATGTTAATCCAGAAGAAACTACTCCTGTAATGCAACAATACTTGAAAATTAAACAGGAAAATCCTGGAATTTTGTTATGGTATAGACTTGGCGATTTTTACGAAACTTTTTTTGAAGATGCTCTTATAATGTCTAAAGAGCTTGAACTTACATTAACGGGTCGTGATGCTGGTGCAAAAATGGGTAGAATTCCTCTTGCGGGTATTCCTTATAAAGCCGCTGATGCATATTTGGAAAAGCTTGTGCAGAAGAATTATAAAGTTGCAATTTGCGACCAATTGGAAGATCCAAAGTTTGCGAAAGGTCTTGTTAAACGTGGTGTTACAAGAGTTATCACCGCTGGTACTTTAACTGAAAGTAATTTATTAAATCAAAATTCTAATAATTATATTTGTGCCATTTATAAAGATGAAAAAAGTGATTTGTTTGGATTTTCTTATACTGACATTTCAACTGGAGAATTTAAAGTTACTCAAGCATCGTTAAATCTTGTGATGGCAGAACTTGCAAGGTTAAATCCTTCTGAGGTTGTTGCACCTAGTCTAAAACAGGATATAAAACCTTTCCAAATTGTTCCTGACGAAGTTGTAAATTTGCCAGAAGAAATTACGAAAAGATATAATTGTTCAAAAATTCCTCCATCTGTTTTTGATGTTGAATTTTCTCAAAATAATTTGAAACAAGTTTTTAAAACTCAAAGTTTGGAAAGTTTTGGTTATTCAAAGTATAAGTTGGGTTTTAGAGCTGCGGGAGCTTTGCTTGCGTATGTTTGGGAAACATTAAAAGGCAATATGCCAAAATTTGATAGGATTGAAGCATATGAACTCTCAGAATATATGATTCTGGATGCATCTACAAGAAAAAATCTTGAACTTGTTGAAACTTTGAGAGAAAAGAATAAATATGGTTCTTTATTATGGGCAATAGACAAGACTAAGACCAATATGGGTGCAAGGCTTTTGAGAAGTTGGATTTGTCAGCCATTGAAAAATGTTTCAGATATTATGGAAAGACAAAATTCTGTATCTGAGCTTGTGGCAAAAAGCGAAACTCGTTATAGTTTGTCTGAAACTCTGGAAAAGATTTATGATATTCAAAGACTTGCAACAAGGATGAGTAACGGTTCTGCAAGTCCAAAGGATTTTGTAAGTTTGAAATTGTCGTTATCTATGCTTCCTCAATTGCTTGATATTACAGAAAGTCTTGATTATGACATGTTCTCAACGATTAGAGAATATCGTGATGAAATTTCTGATTATGTTCAACTCGTTGAAAATACTATTGTTGATAATCCTCCAATCTTACTTAAAGAAGGTGGAATTATCAAAGAACGTGTAAGCGGTGAACTAGATTATTTTAGAGATTTGCTTACTGGCGGAGAAGAATGGCTTCGCAATTTTGAGGAAGAAGAAAAAGAACGTACAGGTATTAAAAACTTAAAAATTGGCTATAATAAAGTTTTTGGGTATTTTATAGAAGTTACAAATTCATATTTAAATATGGTTCCTCAAAGTTATGTTAGAAAACAAACTTTAACTGGGGCAGAAAGATTTATTACTGATGAATTGAAACATCATGAGGATGATGTTTTGTCTGCAAAATTTAAATCAACAGAACTTGAATATAAACTATTTACAGATTTTAGAGAATATTCAAAAGAATTTGTTTCAAAAATTAGAGAAATTGCGGATTGTATTGCAAGAGCAGATGTTTTGACTTCATTGTCTGAGATTGCGGTAGAAAATAACTATTGTTGTCCTGTGATAGATGAATCAGACGATTTTATTGTAAAAAATGGTCGTCATGCCGTATTAGAAAAGATTTTACCGTTAGGTGAATATGTTCCGAATGATTTAGATTTAAAATCAAATTCAAAGAATGTTGATTCAACTCAATTTATGATCTTAACTGGTCCAAACATGGCTGGTAAATCTACTTATATGCGTCAAAATGCCTTAATTGCAATTTTAGCTCAAATAGGTTCTTGGGTTCCTGCAGATTCTGCGAAAATTGGTGCAATTGATAAGGTATTTACGAGAGTAGGAGCTAGTGATGATTTGACTCTTGGTCAGTCAACATTCATGGTGGAAATGATTGAAACATCTTTCATTTTGAACACTGCAACGGATAGAAGCTTTATTTTGTTAGATGAAATTGGGCGTGGTACAAGTACCTATGACGGTGTAGCAATAGCTTGGTCTGTGGCTGAATATATTGCAACTAAAATAGGAGCTAGATGTATTTTTGCAACTCACTATCATGAATTGAATGTAATGACTAAAACTTATCCGCAAATTAAGAATTATAGAATTACAATTTCAGAAAATAATGGAGAGATTGAATTTTTGAGAAAGATTGTTCAAGGTGGTGCGAGCAAAAGTTATGGTATTCAAGTCGCTAAAATGGCAGGATTGCCTAGTTCTGTTGTGAAAAGATCTGAAGAATTAATGTTAAAAATGCAAAGAGATTTTTCAAATAACCTTGCAACTCGTAAGAAAATGGTAAATAATGAAGATGTTGTTCCACAGCTTTCTTTATTTGGGATGTAAAGATTTCTAAATAGAGCTAGCAAAAATATTAATTTTAGTGTTTTAAAAATTGAGCAAGGAGTGTATATTATGATGAAGGTAGGATTTAGCCCAATTAGTTTTAGGGCAAGCGAAAATCAATTAAATTTACAGAACAACAAGCCTCAAACATTAGGTACTGTTCAAAATCAAGATTCTTCAATTCTTCAAGCCGAAGCTCCAAAAACACGTAAATCCATGAGAGAAAGAATTGCTGGAGTTTGGAAATTTTTTGCATCTGCAAATAGGCTAATTCAGGCTTACGCAAAAGGTATTGCCTATGCAACAGTTACGGGATTTGGTGTTCTTTCTGCTTCTTGGTTGTTTAATTCTTTACCAAAAGCGTTTATGAAAAATGGCCCGAAATTATCTGCAACAATCAAACATCCTTTGAACCATATTAGTAAGTCCGGAAAGATTTTTGCGGTTGTTGGTGCTGTTGGTGCTATGGGTTATCAAGCATTGAAAGGTCATTTGTCTGCAAACCAAAGAACTGCTGATATTGATCATCAGCTAAGAGTAGGTCATAGAGATAGTTAAGATTATTCTATATCTACAAGTTTAGATAGTTTGATGTCAAGTGCATTGGCAAGCTTGATGAGAGTTTTTATTGTCAAGTTTTGTTTGCCAGATTCGACCTTCCCAATATACTTTTCATGTACATCTATCATTTCTGCAAGTTGAAATTGAGTGAGGTTTTTTCTCATCCTTTCAACTTTAATGTTGAATGCAATCTTTTTTATAATCTCTTCTTCGCTCATATCTTTATTATGACTACTTATAATATGTTTATAACCAACTAAAATAATCTAAATAGAGTATTATATATTGTCGGATAACCAATTCTAGTTTTGTATAATACTTCTATTAGTAGTTATTGAAGAGGTTATTGATAATGGTTTTTAAACGAGGATTTACACTTGCGGAAGTTTTGATAACTCTTGGAATTATTGGTGTCGTTGCAGCAATGACAATTCCTACATTAATTTCTAAAATTGGGAAACGTCAGTTGGAATCTCAAATCAAAGCGTCTTATGCAACTATTGCTCAAACTATGCGTTCAGCAGAAGCTGATGGTGTAGATTTTGATATGCAGATTCAAGATGGTAGTGTTGATAGTATGAAAGAGTGGTTTCAGACTTATATGTCCCCTTATATGAAAACTGAAAAAGTTTGTTATAATACGACAGGATGTTGGCATAAAAAAGGTGAGTCTAAAACTTTAAATGGATCCGCTCCATATTATGAATCGAGTGCAGGAATTGGTATTCAAATTGTAACTTTTGTTACTGCTAAAGGAGCATATTTTGATATTGATGGTTTTTCTCCTAATGATATGAAAAATCTTTTTGGTATAAATGCTGATAATCAAGGGTTAATTTTTTATTTTGATGCAAATGGTGATAGAAAACCAAATAGGATTGGAAAAGATATTTATATTATGGGTTTTACAGATAAAGGTTTAGTTCCAGCTGGAAGTGACAAAACTAGAAGTGAAGTGGAACAAAATTGCCTTAACGGCAATGGTTATTGGTGTTTATCATATATTATGCAAAACGGTTGGCAAATCTCAGACGAAGTCTGGAAACGTAAAAGATAATTAACCTTTAATCAATCTGTCATAATGTTCTGCGTAAAAGTCGCCATATCTGTCTTCTAAAATTGCTTGACGGCATTTTTTTGCAAAATCGATTAAGAACTTAATATTATGAATTGATAGAAGTGTTGATGCCGTTTGTTCTTGACATCTCCAAAGGTGTCTGATATATGCTCTTGAATGGTTTTTGCAAGCATAACAATCACAGCCTTCAACAAGTGGTGCGTGATCATCTTGGTATTTCTTGTTTTTGATGTTAGCTTTTCCATCCCAAGTGAAGAAAGAACCGTGTCTAGCATTTCTTGTAGGTAAAACACAGTCGAACATATCAACACCATATTTGATTCCGTTTAATAAATCTTCTGGAGTTCCAACTCCCATTAAATATCTTGGTTTATATTTTGGAAGTAGTGGAGCTGTTAATTCTGTGAAATGGTTTTTAATATCTGTTGGTTCTCCAACGCTTACTCCTCCAATTGCATATCCAACTGCGTCAAATGAAGAAATTACTCTTGCACTTTCTTTTCTCAAATCATCGAAGAAAGCTCCTTGTACAATTGGGAAAAGAGCTTGTTTAGGGTTAGTTTTTGCTTTGAAACATCTTTCTAACCAACGGTGAGTTCTTTCCATTGCTGCTTTTGCTGTTTCATAATCGCAAGGGTATGGAGCACATTCATCAAATGCCATCATAATATCCGCTCCAATGTCTTGTTGAATTTCCATTGAAACTTCTGGAGAGATAAAATGTTTTGTTCCATCTTTAGGATCTCTGAATTCAACCCCATCTTCTGTAATCTTTCTTAAATGAGATAATGAGAATACTTGAAAGCCTCCAGAATCTGTAAGTACTGGTTTATCCCAGTTCATCCAACCGTGAATTCCGCCAAAATCTCGTATTCTTTTTGTTCCCGCTCTTAAGTATAAATGATAAGAATTTGCTAAGATTATTTGAGCTCCTGTATCTCGAATTTGGTCGCAGGTCAAGGATTTTACGGCAGAATTTGTTCCAACAGGCATGAAGATTGGTGTTTCAATTTTGCCATGTGGTGTTGTTAAAATACCTGCTCTTGCTCCTGTTTGAGCATCTTCGTGAATTAATTCATAGCTAAAATAATCTTTTTCTTGCATAATTCTTCTTTCTAATTTTTGGAATATTTATTCAGCATCTAAGTGTTCTATAACAAGTTCCGACATAGATTTAGAAGTTGAACATAATTCTTCTTCTTTGAAGTAAATTTTGATTTCTCTTTCAGCACTAGCAACAGAGTCAGAACCGTGAACGATATTGTATTCTTTTACTTGTGCAAAATCTGCTCTAATTGTTCCAACTTCTGCTTCATCAGGATTTGTTGAACCCATCAAGTGTCTTACTCCTGCTACTGCATTGAAGCCTTGTACTACCATTGCAACAATTGGACCGCTTTGAAGATATTGAATAAGTCTAGGGAAGAATGGCTTGTCTTTGTGCTCTTCGTAATGTGCTTTTGCTTGTGCATCTGTTGCTTGTAGCATTTTCATTGCAACAATTTTGTAACCTTTGGTTTCAAGTCTTTTGATAACTTCTCCAACTAATCCTCTCTGTACCCCATCAGGTTTTACTGCAACAAATGTTCTTTCTTCTGCTCGCATATTTTTCTCCTCTCCAAAAAATACATTATAGATATATTATAACATAAACATTTCTATAATGTTGAACTCAAAGGATACGTTCTGTTTTTATTTGAATAAAGCTTCAAAAATTCCTTCTGAATATGTTGGATGAGCAAAACAAATTTCTTTTAATTGGTCAATTGTAATGTTATTTTGCATTGCAATAAGTATCTGCTGAAGAAGTGAAGACGCTTCTTTTGACACAATGTGAGCTCCAACAATTTTATCTTCTTGAATTAAAAGCTTAATAAAACCTTCTGTTGAATTGTCACAGTGCGATTTCCCAAGTGCAGAAATTAGAACCATAGATTTTTTATATTCTTCTCCTTCTAAATCTTGTTCTCTTTTCCCTACCCAAGCGATTTCTGGTTCTCCATAAACAACAGATGGGATTAAATCTTTTCGATATGGAATATTTTCGGTCTTTTCAATAGCTTGTTTAATTGCGTAGTGTGCTAATTGGATTTCTCCAGCTTCATCTCCAATATATGAAACTCCATTTATTTTTTCTTGCAAATTTGGTTCTCTTCCAATTGCAACAAGGATTAGCTCTGGATTTAAGGTTTCTCCAGATGAGAGTGTAACGATATTATTTTCAATTTTCGCCACATAATTTTTCGTGTAAAATTTAATCTTGTTAGTTTTGAAAATTCGTTCAACTCTTTTTGAAACTTCTGTATCTGCAAGTGGTAATAAATGTGGAGCAAGTTCTATAATTGTTGTTTCAACTCCAAAGTTTGAAAAAATTCTTGCCCATTCAATTCCGATAGCCCCAGAACCAACAATTAAAACTGATTTTGGCAATTCTGAAAGGTTTAGAATATCATCAGATGATAAAATGAATTTATGGTCAAATTCTAATCCCTTAACGGTTTTAGGTTTTGAACCTATTGCAGAAATAATTTGTTTTACGTGATATTGTTCTCCGTTTGTATCTATGATTTCATTTTTTGATGTGATTTGTGCATCGCAATTTACAACCGTAACTTTTGAATTTTTGAGAGCTAACTCAATTCCTTTTCTTAATTTTTCAATGGTTTGATTTTTTCTTTCAATCACTTTTGAATAATCAAGATGGATATTTTCAACAGAAATGCCAAAGTCTTGAGATTTTTGAATTGATTTGAATATTTCGGATGCGTGAAGAATACTTTTTGTTGGAATGCATCCTTTGTTTAGGCAAACTCCGCCGATGTTTTCTTTTTCAAAAAGAACAACAGTTTTGCCAGTTGATGCGGCGTGTAATGCGGCTGTATATCCAGCTGGACCCGCTCCGATAATTCCTAAATCAAATTCATTCATTTGTTAATCCTTATTATCTTGTGTAAACTCTAGGAAGTCTTACTTTTAGACGGCATGTAAGTTCATAGTTAATTGTATGAAGAATTTTTGCCCATTCATCAATTGATTTATCTTCATCAAGAAGGGTTATCACATCTCCTGTTGTCGCTTTTACTCCAGTTATGTCAAACATCATTTGATCCATAGTGATGTTCCCAACTTGAGGAACTTCTACTCCATTAAGACGTCCTGTAATTTTGTTTGATAGTAGTCTTGGAATTCCGTCAGCATAACCTAGGGGAACAGTTGCAATTGTTCTTTCTCCTTTTGCGGTATAAGTGTGGCAATAACTAATGCCTTCTCCGTCTTTTGCGGTGTGAATATTTACTATTCTACCTTTTAGTGAAATCAGTTGCTTAAGTTTAGGCATTCTAAAGTTCACCCCTTCAGGAAAATCAGGATATAAACCGTACAATGCAATTCCAACTCTTCTCATATTTGAATTTGGAACATCATAACAAATTGTTCCTGCGGTATTTAGAATATGTAATAACAATCCTTTTGTATCAATGTTATCAATAACACTATTCCATTTTTCAATTTGTTCTTTTGCTTTGTCCAATTCTTCTGCCGCTGCAAGGTGAGTGAAAATTCCTTGGAGTTCTAAAAAGTCGCACGACTGAACTTTTTTGATAAAGTTAATAGCTTCATCTGCTCTAACACCAATTCTATTCATGCCTGTATCAAGTTTGATATGAACTTTTGGTTTGATGCCTGTTCTTTTGTAAGCTTCTTCACAAGCTTGAATATGTCCTTCTGAGAAAATTGAAATCGTAATATCGTTTTTTACTGCACTTTCAACAGCCCATACTGGCACCGCACCAAGAACTAAAATGTCGCAATTGATTCCTGCTTGACGAAGATCTACACCTTCATCAATTGATGCAACTCCGAGCATATCAATTCCGCTAGCTAAGATTGTTGGGGCTAACATTACTGCTCCGTGTCCGTATGCATCTGCTTTTACCACTCCAAGAAGTTTAATTCCTTGGGGTACATTTTTTTTTATTTCTCTAATATTATTTTCTAAATTTGAAATATTAACTTCGACCCACGCATCTCTGTGGATATTTATATTTGTTTGTCTTGTATTTTTCATAGCAATTTTAGTATAGGACAAAATTTTTGTATCGGCAATAATAATCTCATTCAATTATTTGATACACATTTGAGCGAATTATGCTACGATTATTTTGGAAAAGTGTGAGGAAATATAAATGGAACAAATTCTCCAAAATATAAAAGAAATTTTAGGTGTACCTGCTTTTTTAATCAATCAATGTCCGATTTTACCTCAATATATAAAAATGGCACTGGTTGAAAGTATAAATTTTATACCGTGGTTGTACATTTTGTATTATGGAATTGAATTATTAGAAAGATTTTTCTTAACTCATATTGAGATTTTTGTAAAATTAGTACAAAAATTAGGTCCATTATTTGGGGTAACAATTGCAAATGTTCCAGAATGTGGATATCAAGTTATAGCAAGTACTTTTTATTCAAGAAGAATGATGACAAGGGGAACATTATTAGCGTTTCTAATTGCGGGTTCTGATGATGCTCTTCCTTTATTATTTATGGATTTAAGCAAGGCCTTTGTTATTATTCCGATTGTAATTATAAAAATTATGGTAGGTCTTATTGTCGCTTATTCTGTTGATATATTTGACGCTATTATCACTAGGAAAAAATATCTTATCGAGGATGCTAATGCTATCAATTCTGATTTGAATGAGCCAGCTTGTTGTCATCATAGAATACAGACTGTGGAAAATCCTCCATATTGGTATATGCATCCATTTACACATACTTTTAATATGTTTATGTTTACTTTTATTTGTTTGGCATTTTTCTATTGTTTAATTCAAAGTAGTGCAATGGGTTCTGCTGAAAACTTGGCAAGCTTTTTTATGATTAATTCTCCGATTCAAGTAATTGTAACTGCGATAATAGGAATGGTATCTAATTGTTTTGTATCAGTATTTTTAGCTATTGCATATGTGAAAGGGATTATTAGCTTTCCAGCTTTTCTTTCTGGGCTAATTACAATAACAGGGCTAGGTTTGATGACACTGACAAAAAGGTGTGAAAAGAAAAATGATGTAACTTTCATAACGGGAATATTGTTAATTACTGCCATTGTTGTTGGGTTGTTTACTTATTATAATATGCAAGTAATTGATATGATTAAAGATTTTATAGGTGGGTAGAATAAAGAGATGCATGGATTTTTAAATTTAATAACAAACTGTATAAATATTATTTGTCATTTGCCAGCACATCTGATTGAACCGATTGGGTTTCTTCCAGAATTTGCAAAAGATGCAATTATTGATAGTTTAAATATTTTACCATTTTTATTTATTGTATTTGTAATTATTGAAGTTATTGAACAATATTTCACAAAGAAAAGACATTTATTTGTGTTCTTTATGAAAAAAGTCGGACCGATTTTCGGTAGTTTACTTGCATCAATTCCTCAATGTGGATTTTCAGTAATTGCTAGTACGATTTATACAAGAAGAATATTAAGTAGAGGAACATTAATTGCGGTATATTTAGCTACATCTGATGAAGCTATTCCTGTATTGTTAACATATCCAAATAAAGCTTATATAATTATTCCTGTTATTGCAATAAAAATTGTAGTTGCAATAATTGCTGGATATTTGGTGGATATTTTTGTTGGCTATAAAGCGAAGGAACCTGAAATTGAACAACACCATCATTTAGCGTCTGTTGAAATTCATTCAGAACATGGATGTTGTCATCACCAATTGGCAGATGCAACAAAGACGATGGATTTTTGGTTACACCCATTAAAGCATACTTTAAATATTTTTGGATTTATTTTAGGTATTTCTTTGGTTTTGGGTTTTGCTCTTTCAAGAGTTGGAACTGAAGAAGTAATGGCTAAATATTGTTTGATGAATTCTCCATTACAGCCATTTTTAGTTTCATTGATAGGTTTAATTCCAAATTGTGCAATCTCTGTAATGTTAACTATTTTGTTTGTAAAAAATACAATTAGTTTTGGTTCTTTGCTTGCAGGATTGTGTACATCTGGAGGTTTGGGTATTCTAGTTCTGTTAAATAAAAACAAAGATAAAAAAGATACGGCAATAATTATTTCTATCCTTGTAGTTGTTGGTACATTGATAGGTTTGGCTTTTCAATATGACTTGTTCCATTTGAGCAGTTTATTTAAATTTATTGGAATTCAATTATAATATTGAGGAATGAAATGAAACAAATTCAATCTGAAAAATTCAATAATGCATTTGGTTTTCATCAACAAGGAAAGCTTACTCCTGCAAGAGATTTGTATATGGAAATACTGAAAGATGAACCTTTAAATCACGAAGTCTGGGATTTGTTGGGTCTTTTGTATTCTCAAGTAAAAGATTTTTTAGAAGCCGAAGTTTGTATAAAAAAAGCTATTTCTATTCAGCCAGAATTATATTATTTTGAGAATCTGGCGGGAGTTTACCTCCAGAAAGGGGATTATGAACTTGCAATTGATTTTTATAAAGAATTAACTACGCAATGCCCTAATCGTTATGAATACTGGTTTTATTTAGCTATGGCTTATAAAAATCATCATGATTGGGAACTTGCAAAAGAGGCATATTATAAGGCTATTGAACTTAATCCAAAATCTCACGAATCATATTTCAATTTAGCTTATCTATGTTTTAACGATAACAGACCTCAAGATGCAGTTGAGTGTTATAAAAAAGCATTAGAAATAAATCCTGAAGATTGGGAATCTACATATTTTCTTTCTCTTGCTCAAATGCAAACAAAAGATTATGAAAATGGTTTAAAATCATTTGAATCTCGTTTGTGCAGGCATAGTGCAATTGTTTCGCAAGAAAAAACTTATCCGAATTTAATGAAAGAAAAATCTTTATGGAATGGTGAAGACTTAAAGGATAAAGTTTTATATACATATTACGAAGCTGGATTTGGGGATATTATTATGCTTTATCGTTTTATGCCAGAACTAACTTCAATGTGTAAAAAAGTCATATTCAAACCTCAAAAAGAATTAGCTCCATTATTCAGAGAGAATTCTTATGGTGCAGAGATTATGGAAATGTATGATTTTGAGAAATATTTAGATTTCGATTACCATATCCCATTTTTGAGTATTCCATATGTTTTGGGTAAAAAAGGTGAAGATGTTTTTGTACATCATAACGACGGTTATATAAAAGCAAATCCTGCAAAAGTTAATTATTATAAGGAAAAGTATTTTAATAATGACAAATTTAAAGTTGGAATAAAATGGCAGGGTAATACTTTCTATGACAAGGAAAGAGTTTTAAAGGTTGAGGACTTTTTTAATTTGTTTGAGTTAGAGAATACTCAATTTTACTCTTGTCAAACCTTTGAAGGTTCTGACGAATTTGAAAAAATTAAAAATAAATATAATGTCATTGATTTAGGTTCTACGTTTACAAATTTTTCAGATACCGCAGGAGCTGTTGAGAATATGGATTTGGTAATTTGTAATGATACGTCTTTAGCTCATCTGGCAGGTGCGATGAGGAAGCCTTGTTGGATATTATTGCCATATATATACAATTGGCGTTGGCATATGGATTTGAACCATTGTGATTGGTATGATAGCGTAAAATTATATCGTCAACCAGATCATGGTGATTGGAAGTCAGTATTTAGTGATGTTGAAAGAGATTTGAAACAGTTGTTGACGAGTAAAACTATTTGAGTTTACAGTTCTTAACAAAAAGCATTATGAAGGCAAATTTTATTTTCAGTGGGTTTTATCATGTTGAAGTGTAAAGGTAGGAACATGATTAACGTACCAAATATTAACCAAACTGCAAGTAATATTGGCACAACCCAACCTAAACAGGAAAAAGTGCCAAATCAAACTCAATTGAATTCAAATTCATCTCAGGCTCAAAATTATACCCAAACAATTTACCCAGAAAAAACAACTTCTCTTTGGGGAGCAAAAGAAGGAAGTGTTTATAATCCTTCTTCAACTTCTGAAAACGGACCAAAGACAACTCATACAAGTTGGTTCTATATAAATGACGTTCACGGAAAAATGACAAATATGGAACGTATTTATAATATGACAGAAGAATTTGATCGTTCTAATCCGAAAGCAATTACAAATTTTTATAAAAATACTCCACAAGGAGATATTTCAAAATTCAAAGTGTCTTCTGGAGATATTATTTTAGGGGCAAATTATACTCACAACCAAGTAGCTAACCAATTCTTGAATTGGAGTGGCTTTATTGCATCAGCTTTAGGAAACCATGAATTAGATATTGTTGACCCAACAAAAATGGCTGCGTTGTTAGATAATGCAAGTTATAAAATGTTAGCTGCAAATATTGATGTTGATAAAAATTCTCCTGTTTATGGCCGAATTCAAAAATCAATGGTTGTTGAAAAAGATGGTGAAAAATACGGACTTATTGGTATTGCTCCATCTGATATGAATGAACGTGTTAAGATGAATAATACATTGAAAGATTTTAAAGTTGCAACTCCAGATGAGACAATAAAAATCGTTCAAGAAGAAGTTAATAAATTAAAAGCTCAAGGCATAAATAAAATTGTTGTACTTTCTCACGAAGGTATAAAGAATGATAAGAAATTAGCTCAAGAAACAGAAGGTATTGATATTATCTTTGGAGCACATACCCACGACTTGATTGAAGGAATAAAAGAAGGCGAAAACTTATTCTCTTCAAAATCAGGCGAACCAGTAGTGATTACCCAAGCTGGAAAAGATGGTGAAACTGTTGGTATTTTGAATGTTGATTTTGATGAAAAAGGTGTTATTAAAAAAGTTCAAAACAATGTAATTAAAACAAGAGCTTATAATAGACCGTTATTCATAAAAGATTCAGTTGAAAGTATTTTAGGAAAACCTGAAGTTATTGGGCGAGTAAAAGCGGCTGTTGAACCTCCTGAAAAAAGATTAGTTGAAAATAATCCACATGGTAATTTAATTGCAGATGCAATGAGGTCTGAACTCGGAACTGATATCGCAATCTTGAATGCCGGAAATATTCGAGGGGCATTTTCTCAAGGTCCAATTGATACAAGATTAATCTCTGATATTACTCCATTTGAAGATAATATGATGATTTTAGGTTTGACAGAAAAACAGATTGTTGATTCTATAAAAGTCGGGTTGAAATCTGTAACAAAAAGTTCTAACAAACCAGGAATTCTTCTTGTTTCAGGATTGAGATATAAAGCAAATAAAAAAGGAGATTTGTTAGACCTTGAATTTACAGATAAGAATAATCAAGTTCATAAAATTGATGTAAATAATCCAGATCCAAACAAAAAATATACAGTAGCAGCGGATGATTTCTTTGCAACTGGTGGTGATGGATACTTAGAAAGTAACAAAAATCCTGATTTTGTAATCCAAAAATTTGAAATGGATAAAAACAAATTAGCTTGTGATTATATCAAAAAATTAAATCAACCAATTGAAATTAAAGATGATCATAGAGTTGAATTTGTAGATTAGATAATAAAAAGCTCCCGAGTAAAATTGGGAGCTTTTTTATTATGATAATTTTCTAATCAATTCTTGAGCTTCTTCGCATTCTGGAAAATTTTCTGCAATTGTTTCTGCATATTTTAATGCGTCATCTTTTTCTCCAAGGCTATCACAACATTTAGCCATATTAAGCAATACGTTTATATTGAGAGGAGCTTTTTCAAGCATACTTGAAAAAATAGATTTTGCTTGTTTGTAATTGCCAAGTTCCATATAGCAAAGTCCTAATAAATTTTGGACATCCGGGATTCTTTCAAGTTCAAAAGATTTAACCAGATACATTTTTGCACTCTCAAAATCTCCTGCAAGGAAATAAATTCTTCCAGCAATAAATAGTAAAAATGCTGAATCGGAAGATTTTTTCATTGCTTTGTTAATTTGCTCCATCGCTTTATCAATTTGTTTTAAATGAGTTTTATTTAAAGCTGAAAATGCTAAAGCGTTTGGGTTTTCTGGTGCAAGTTCAACTGCTTTTTGATACATTTCATCTGCTTGTTCAAAATCAGATGTTGAATGTAAATAATTTGCATATTCTAAAACAATAGCATAATTTTCTGGGTCGTATTGATATGCAAGTTCAAACTCTTCTTTTGCATAATCGAAAAGTCTTTTGTTTAGATAAATTACCCCCAAGTCTTTGTGTGCCGGTGCAAATTCTGGTTTTAATTTACAAACTTTTTTCAAAATTTGTTCAGCGTTGTCAATGTCACCAATTTTTACGGATAAAATAGCTAATTCATAATGTAATTGATATGAAGTTGTACCTTGTTTAATTATTTTTTCATAAATTTCTTTTGCATTTCGGTATTGCCCAGTTGTCATGTAAATACCTGCAAGTTTTTTTAAAATATTTGTTGCTTTAGGGTTCATTATTGCTAATTGTTTTAGCAGTGAAATTGCGATTTCAAATTCTCCAATTACTTCGTAGCAACAAGCCAAGTTGTATTTGTAAGTAGCTTTTTGAGGATAAGAAGAAGCTAAGAATTTGTAATGTTCAATTGCTTCTTTGAATTTTCCAGCTTTAACTTCTGAGATTGCCCAAGCTACGATATAACTATCTTCTGTTGGTTCAAGTTCGTGTGCTTTTTCAAAATATTCACATGCTTCTTTGTGTTTATTTTGGACTTGTAGAATAGATGCCATGTTGAAGTATGTCAAAGAATCTTTAGGGTCAACTTCAGAAGCTTTTTCATATACTTCAAATGCTTTGTCTAGGTTTCCACAGGTTAAATATGTTGTTCCAAGGTTGTTATATAATTGAACATTTTCAGGATTAAGTTCAATAGCTTTTGAGATGTATTCAATACTTCCTTCCAAATCTTTAGAAGCCATACAAGCTGTTCCTAAAATGTAGTATAGTGAATAATCATCTTTTTGGCTGTATTCCAAACCTTTTTTACCTATTTCTTTAGCTTTGTCAAAATCTTGAATTTTGATATACACAATCGCTAAACTTTTATAAGCATCAACATATTCTGGTCGGAGTTCAAGAACTTTGTTATATGCAAATTTTGCTTCGGTAAACATTTCTAGATTGTCATAACAACATCCCAAATAGTACCAGCATAGGGCATCATCTTGACGGTATTTGATTACATCTTCAAGAATTTTTCTTGCATTGTCGTAGTGTTCAGTGTTAACTTCACATAGGGCAAGTAATCTTTGAGCATCAATATCTGTTGGGTCTTTGTCTAGAATTTCAACGATTAATGTTTTTGCTTCTTCGTGTTTTTCTGAGTCTATAAGCTCATATATTTTATCAATTTCTTTATCTTCCATAATAAAATTATTATACCACAGTTGAAAAATAAGAAGATACATCACCTGTTGGGTTTGTATTTTGTGATATAATCTGGGTATGAAATTATGCGTATTTCAGGGAACATTTAATCCTATTCACAACGCTCACACAAGAGTTGCTGAATTTGTTGCTTCAAAATATGATTTTGATAAGATTCTTTTTATCCCTGCTTTTAATCCTCCACACAAGAGTTTGAATTTGGATATGTCTTATCATCGTTTGGAGATGGCAAAACTTGCGGTGAAAAATAATTCAAAATTTGAGGTTTCTGATATCGAATTTCGAAGGAAAGGAAAATCTTACACTTATTTAACTATCATTGAATTATACAAAGAATTTCCCGTAGAGGGGAAAATAAATTTTCTTATTGGGACAGATGCATTTCAATATATTGAAAAATGGTATGAAACGGATAAGTTGAAAAATTTAGTTAAATTTATCGTCTTTGTTAGGGAGGACAACTTTGATATTTCAAAGTATGATTATTTAAAAGATAAGGGTTACGAGTTTGAATTTCAACCGTTACCTTTTGAAGATATATCTTCTACCAAGTTAAGGGATGATATAAAACTTGGGAAAAGTATATCTGGTTATGTAGCGAAGGAAGTAGAGGACTATATAAAGCAAAATGGATTATATAAAGATTAGTATGGAAGAATTGATGAAATGGTTGAAGGACCATTTGAGTGAAAAAAGATATATTCATTCTATTGGAACAGCCGAATGTGCAAGAGATTTAGCAAAGAAATTTGGATTGAATGAAGAAAAAGCTTATATGGCTGGTTTGTTGCATGATTGTGCAAAATGTTTTCCAAACGAAGAATTGATGGCGATTATCAAAGAACATTTAAAAGTTGAAGATGTAGAATTGATGAATTATAAAACCCTTCATGCTCCAGTGAGTGCGTATATTGCGAAAAAAGATTTTGGAGTTGAAGATGAAGAAATTCTTTCTGCAATTCGTTGGCATACCTTGGGTCGAATTGAAATGACTGATTTTGAAAAAATAATATTTTTAGCTGATAAGGTTGAACCAAAAACTAGAAATAAAGATTATTTAGAAGAAGTTCGTGATGTTTTGAATTCTGTTGATGGGTTGAATAAAGCCATGCTCATTTGTTATAAAGAAACAATCAAGAGTTTAGTCAAGAGAGATTTGAAAATATGCCCTGTAACCATTGATATATACAATAAATTGGAAGATGTTTTGAATGTTAAGTAATTTAATATTCTAACATATTTCTTTACTTTTCATGGTACAATTTTCTTAAAACAAGAGTGAGAGGGAATAGATGAAGTTATTGGAAATTAAAAATAATCTGGTTAAGTTATCATATGGAGAAAATGAAAAGCCGATTTTAGGTAAATTTATTATTCTTACTACTTCTGAAAAATCATATGTTGCTCAGTTGGTTAATTTAAAATCTGATAGTGTGAATAGTTTCGCTATTGCCAAATTGTTGTTTACTTTTACTGCAGATGGGGTTGTTGATAATTATGATGGATCTGTTCCAAGTATGGCATCAGAACTTTCCTTTCTAGATTCTGCAGAGTTACTGGATTTACTACCAGTAGAGACAGCGATTAAAATTGGTCAACTTGCTCAACAAAATGAATCTTTGAGTTTAGATATTTCGGTTTTTGAACATAATTTTACGGTTTTTGCGGAAAGAGAAGTTGACAAAACAACATTTATTTCTAATTGTATTAGGCAGTTGTTTCAGATGAAAGAAAAAAGTGTAATTGTAGATTTAAATAATAATTTTTCTGATTACTCTAGAATTGAGTTTACAAAGGATTTTAAACTTCCTTTGAATTCTGAAATGATAGATTTTATTTTTGATTACGAATTAGTAGATGTGGAAGCTTCTACTAAAGCTGTTATACAAGATATTTTTTATGATGTTCAACAGTATATAAAATCTTTAGATTTTGAATTTTTGCCAATTGATAATTTTGTAGATGTTGTTGCAAATCAATATAAAGAAACTCAAATGCCCGAATTAGCATTATTAAAAAATAAACTTTTAAAATATAGAGATTCAAATATTTTTGCGAATACAAAAGAAGAAGTTCTTGCGTTTAATCAAAAATTAGAAGAAAAGAATTGTTCAATACTAAATTTGACGGATGTAAATGAAGCATTGCAAAAAGAAGTTATATTGTTTGTTCATAATGCTTTAGATTCTCTTAAAAAGTATGTTTATTTCTTCTGTCCATTGACGGACGGTAATTCTGATAAAAAGTTATTAAAAAAATTTATAAATAATAACCATGTTTTTACAACAATTATTGTGAGCAATTCTTATAAATATGTCAAGGAATTGAAGTCCTTTGCTGAAAATGTTGTGATTTTTGCTCCCGAAAATGTTCAACATGAGTTCGCTGCATATAACACTTTTTTGAATAAATTAAATCTTGGAGAATGTATTGTATATGGTAAATTGACTCAAGGTGTTCCATTTATTGTCGAAATGTCAGATTTGGATTTAGATTTGACTAAAGATGATGTTCTCGGTGATAAATATCAGTTTGTTCCTGTTCAAGAGAATGTTGAAATGATGGCAACAGAGGATGTAGAATTATCAAAAACCTTGGATAATACACTGATTCCTACTCAATTGCCAGAAGTTGAAGCTGTCCCAGAAACTTCTCAAATTGATGTAGAGGATACTCCAGTGGATGTTTCAGTTGAAAAACAAGGCATTGAAGAAATTCCGCAAGAAGAACTTCCAGAAGAAGATGTTTCTCCTGTTGATGAAGAAGTTCTATCGCCAGAAGGTGATGTGTTGGTTGAATATCCAGATGTTCCACAAGATGATTTTGAAGATGTTGCTACAACTCCATCAAAGATAGTTGAGCCTGTTGCAAATCTTTTAGGTGATGATTTGGCAGAAGGTGATTTGGAAGCCTCTGAATTCCCTCCTCAAGAAGATGACGATTTAGGTTTTGAGGATGTTGTTGATTTGAGTGGTGAGGATTCAGGAGAAGATATTCCTGATTTAACCGAAGACGATTTAGATTTTATTGAAGATAATAGTGTAGCATCTCAAGAAGAGGTTGAAGATGTGATTTCTGAACCTATGCAGGGTGAATCTTACGTTGAAGACCCATATATTGAAGAACAAACACCAGTAGTTCCTGTATATCCAGCTCAGGATATGCCTATTGCAGATGATGATTTTCAATTTTCTCAAGGAGATGCTGTTACTCACCCAAGATACGGTAGGGGGGTAATAGAAAAAATTATTAAATATGGAAATAAAACTCTTTGTTCTATTTCATTTGAAAATGTTGGTCGTAGATTGTTAGATCCATCAATTTCAGAGTTTACAAAGTTATAAAAATGTTTAAAGCCCGAAAGTTAATTTTAACTTTCGGGCTTTATTATGTTAATTCGATAATTATTATACGTTTTTGCTTTTTAAAAATTCAATTGCTTTATTAATATATACTTTAGTTAAATTGTGCATTTGAATTCCTTCTTCTTTAACTTGTTTTAAAATGCTTTCCAAATTTTTTGCGTTTAAATTTGTACATTCGCTAATAGGTATATCCCCTATTCTTTCATTAAAACCACAAGTAGATAAATTGATAATTTTCCCATCCTTTTTTTCTCCTTGTAATCTAAAATTCCTTACAGCATTATCATTGCTTGCTGGTAAAATTTTTTCAGCAAAAGCATCATCTATAATAAAGCTCGTAGATTTTTTGTCTGGCATAATCAAGGACGTATAATTTTGTCCATCTATTTGTCCTGAACGAAGAATTACTTTGCCTTCACCCATTTTAATACCTCGCACATGGCTATTAGAATCTGCTAAATATTTGAAAAAAGGTGTTTCTCTTAGTTCTAAATTTTTGAAGTTTTTTGTAACGTCATAAGATGTGTCACTCATTAACCTATTAATAAGTTGTGCTTTTGAAATATTTCCTATTGGTGGGATTCCCATTTTTACTCCTTTTCGTTTTGTTTTTCTTTTATCAGTATAATTAAAACGTGTAAAAAATATTTTTGCGAGGGTTATTAAATATTATTTTCTTAATTTTTCTGCATCTTTGAGATAAACAAACTTAGGATTAAAATTATCTTCACAGTTAATTACGACTAGCACTCTTAAGCACATTTTAAGAGAATTGGGAACATCTAATTCATGGAAACACATCATTGCAACATCATCCCAGCCAAGAACTATTCTTGGGCATTTTGCCGGAAAAGCAGCGTTTAAGTCTGGAGTGGTAGTGAAAATTATATGCGAAATTTGTGAAGTTCCTTTTAAATGATTCCTTTCCCAGATTTCATTTAATAACTCTAAAGTTGCTTTTTCAATAGCTTCTTCGGTATTTGAGTCAACAGTGATTGCTCCACGTATTCCTTTTGTAATCATTATTTTTTCACTCCGTTGTACCAGTCTTTAGCAAACATTTCCCCTTTGCCTTCTGGTTTAACTTTTATTAGTCTTAACAAGCCTTTTCCGCAAGCAATATCAACACCTTCTTTGGAGTGGTTAACGATTTTTCCAACTTCGCCAGAGCCATCAACTGCTTCTGATTCAATAACTTTTATGATTTTTTCGTTGAACAGAAAGTATGCACTTGGGCAACGGCAAATTCCTCTAATAAGGTTGTGAATTTCAGTGTTTGTTTTAGTCCAATCAATCAAACATTCTTCTTTTGTAAGTTTGTTTGCCATACAAACCCCATCTTCACATTGTTTTTGTGGAGTTAGAGTTTTGTTTTTCAATCCTTCCAATGTATCTTCTATCATTTTCGGTGATTTTTCAGCAATTTCATTCCATAATTCTTCACAGTTCATAGTATCAGAAATTGGAATTACTAATTTCTGACATACATCTCCGCAATCAAGACCTAATTCGGTTATCATTGTGCAAATACCTGTTTCTTTATCGCCGTTAATAATTGCACGTTGTATAGGGTTTGCTCCTCTGTATCGAGGAAGTAGTGATGCGTGGAGGTTAATTGTTTCGTATTTTGGAATATCCAAAACTTCTTGTGATAAAATTTGACCAAAGGCGAAAGTTACAAAGAAATCTGACTCAAGTTTTTTTAATTCTTCTTGAATGTCAAACTCCTTTCTTATTGATTTTGGTTGAAATACTGGAATATTTTTTTCAACTGCAAATTTTTTGATAGGTGACATTTGCAATTTGTGTCCACGTCCAGCTGGCTTGTCTGGTTGTGTAACTACTGCTAAAACGTCAATTTTATCTGAGTTATATAAGTATTCTAAAGATTTTAAACCAATGTCAGGCGTTCCGAAAAATACAATTTTAATCATTTTGTGCTAACTCTTCCTCTAATTCTTTTTCTTCTACCAACGCATTTGGATCTAAACTTGGCAAATTGTGTTTTTGTAAAATACTTTCTGTTTCAAATCTATTGATGCAATGATCGATAAACAAAATTCCATCTAAGTGGTCGTTTTCGTGTTGAATGGCTCTAGCTAAAAGTGTTCCATCTTTTGCTTCCATAACAAATGGTTTTCCGTGTTCATTTAATGCTTTAACCATGACATTTTTATATCTTTTTACATCTGTATATGCTTCTGGAAAACTTAAACAACCTTCGTTGCTTTTGATAGCTCCGCTTTTTTTAATTATTTTTGGATTGATGAATACAATTGGATTCAATGGCTCATTCCCAGTTGCAACATCTATAACGAATATTCTAACATTTTCTCCGATTTGTGGTGCAGCTAAACCAACACCATTTTTAGCATACATTGTATCTAACAAATCTTGAACCAAGTCTGTTACTTTTTTAGAAACTTTGTGAACTTCTTTAGAAACTTCTCGTAAAGATGGTTCTCCATAATGTAAAATTTTTCTTATTGACATATCTTAACAACCTTCCTATATCTATACTTATTTATATTTTACTATAAATATAGATAACGGTAAAGCTGGGGAAAGGTTTGGGTTTTGTAAGTGTTATCCTTGTGGTGGCATTGGATGTTTAGCGTTTGCAGCAACGCTACCAAGAATAAAACCAATCGCAGCTCCCCAACCTAAATTTGTCCATTTAATTCTTGAAAATGCTTTTGATGAGATTGTATCTCTCAACGCTTCTGAACTTTTGAGGTTTTTAAAGTTATTTGCATAAGATGTTTTCAATGCTTTAACTAATCCCTCATCTGTGAATGATTTTTTCAATTCTGCACATTTATTGGCAATATCGTCAATGTTTTCAGCTACTGCAATGTCTTTTAAAAATATTTTAGATTCTGAGCTAAGTTTGTTTTTTGAAAGTTCTTCTGCTGATTTATTTAGTAATTCGATTTTATCTTCGGCAATTTCTTTGTGGATGTTATAGGCGTTTCTAACAAATCTATCTTTTGTAATGGGTAAAAAGTAAGCATTCATACCCACAACTCCAAGAGTTGCACCCATACAAAAATTTGAATTGTTATTGACATTCATTGACATATAATTTAACTCCTTACTTGTTTTTCCTTATAAAATCTCCTAAAAATAAAATTTGCTATTATGTTTAGATAGTTTTAGAACATAAAAAAGAGGCGGATATTTTGTATCCGCCTCTTAATCTTTTAGGTTATACCCTTCAACTATTTTGATTTTTTAGCTGTTGGATAGTAATCTCTTACAACACCTTCAAATGCATCGATATAAATTTGTTTAATATCTGTCATTAGAGGGTATGCAGGGTTAGCACCTGTACATTGGTCGTCGAATGCCAATTCAACCATTTCATCAAGTTTTTCGTAGAAGTCTTTTTCTGAAACGCCGAATTCTTTGATTGAGAATGGTAAGTTGATTTTCTTCATCAAATCTTCAATAGCTTTGATGTATAATTCAACTTTTTCATCATCATTCTTACCGCCCAAACCAAGTTCATCAGCGATTTGACCATATTTAGCCTTAGCGTTAGGGAACTTGTATTGAGGGAAGATTGCTTGTTTCTTAGGACAATCAACAGCGTTGTATTTGATGATTTGTCTGAATAACAATGCGTTAGCTACACCGTGTGGTACGTGGAACATAGCACCTAATTTGTGAGCCATAGAGTGGCATAATCCTAAGAATGAGTTAGCAAATGCCATACCAGCGATTGTTGCTGCATAGTGCATTTTTTCTCTTGCGATAGGATCGTTAGCACCTTCATTGTATGATCTTTCTAAGTATCTGAAGATTAACTTAGCAGCTTCTAAAGCATTTGAATTTGTGAAGTTAGTAGCCATACAAGATACATAAGCTTCTGTTGCGTGAACTAAAGCATCAATACCTGAAGAAGCTGTTAATCCTTTTGGCATACCATCAACAAAGTTAGGGTCGATGATTGCCATATTTGGAGTCAAAGCGTAATCAGCGATAGCATATTTTACGTGAGATTCATCGTCAGTAATAATTGCGAATGGTGTAACTTCTGAACCAGTACCTGAAGTTGTTGGGATAGCAACCATAGTAGCTTTTTTACCCAATTCAGGGATTTTACAAATTCTTTTTCTGATGTCTAAGAATCTCATAGCAACATCTTCAAAGTTTGTTTCTGGTTGTTCATATAATAACCACATGATTTTAGCAGCATCCATTGGAGAACCACCACCTAATGAAATGAATACATCAGGTTCATAAGGTTTAATCATTTCCATTGCTTGGTTAATTGTAGATAATGTTGGGTCTGGTTTAACATCGAAGAAGATTTGGTGATCGATACCAATTTCATCCAACACTTTAACGATACTATCAACAGCACCTGAATTGAATAAGAATCTATCAGTTACGATGAATGCACGTTTTTTACCTTGAAGTTCACGAAGAGCTAAATCAACAGCACCTCTCTTGAAGTAAACTTTAGGTGGAACCTTGAACCAAAGCATGTTTTCTCTCCTTTCTGCAACGGTTTTGTAGTTAAGTAAGTTTTCAACACCGATGTTACCTGAAACAGCGTTCTTACCCCAAGAACCACAACCTAAAGAAAGAGATGGTTCAAGTTTGAAGTTGAACAAGTCACCGATACCACCAAGAGCTGATGGAGAGTTAATCAATACACGGCAAGCAGGCATCATTTCAGCATACTTGTCAATTCTTTCTTGATGACGAGCATCTGTATAAAGGTCTGCAGTGTGACCAGCACCACCTTTAGATACTAGTGTGTAAGCAACATTTGCAGCATCTTCAAAATCTTTAGCTCTGTACATAGTCAAGATTGGAGATAATTTTTCTCTAGAGAATGGGTCATCCCAATCAACTTCTGGTCTTTCAGCCAACAAGATTTTTGAAGTTTCTGGGATATCAAATCCAGAAAGCTTAGCAATGTTGTAAGCACTTTGACCAACGATTTGAGGGTGAGCAGTACCACGTTTTGGATCGATGAATGGAAGGTCAATCATTTTCTTTTCATCAGATTCATTTAATAAGTATGCTCCTCTGTAAATAAATTCTTTTTTAACTTGTTCATAGATTTCATCAACTACAACAACTGATTGTTCTGAAGCACAAATCATACCGTTGTCGAAAGTTTTTGACATCAAGATTGAAGAAACAGCCATTTGAATATCAGCAGTTTCGTCGATTAAAGCACAAGCGTTACCAGGACCAACACCTAATGCAGGGTTTCCTGAAGAGTAAGCTGCGGTAACCATACCAGGACCACCTGTTGCTAAGATGCAAGAGATAGAACGGTGTTTCATTAATTGGCTAGACAATTCGATAGATGGAACATCAATCCAACCAATAATATCTTCTGGAGCACCAGCTTTAACTGCAGCATCTAAAACGATTTTAGCAGCTGCAATTGTTGATTTTGTAGCTCTTGGGTGTGGTGAGAAGATGATTGCGTTTCTTGTTTTCAATGCAATCAATGATTTGAAGATTGCAGTTGAAGTTGGGTTAGTTGTAGGAACAATACCTGCAATAACTCCAAGAGGTTCAGCAACGATTTTGATTCCGTCAGCTTTATTTTCTTTAATAATTCCGCAAGTTTTAGCGTTTTTGTGTTTGTTGTAGATGTATTCAGATGCAAAGTGGTTTTTGATGATTTTATCTTCTAAAACACCCATGCCTGTTTCTTCAACAGCCATTTTTGCAAGAGGAATACGAGCTTTATCTGCTGCAGTAGCAGCTGCTTTAAAGATTTTGTCAACTTGTTCTTGAGAGAATTTAGAATAAATTTTTTGAGCTTTCTTTACTCTTTCAACAAGTAATTCCAATTGTTCAGCAGTATCAACCACGTTAGACTTAGTTAAAGTCTTTTCAAGGTTTTCGACAGCTTTCTTGTTTTTTGTTGTCATGTTTGTTTTCTCCTTTTAGTAACACGCATTAGTATTATAAAATAATATCTTTGTTTTGATTTGTGAAATTTATCACAATTACATTTTACTACTAAGATAATTCTAAATCAAGTGTAGCCTTTACAATCGTTATAATTTCTTTAGATATTAATACATGCTCTATATATGGTTGTTTTCTAACAGGAATAATCAAAAGAAAAGAGGGCTAAAGCCCCCACTGGAATTAAGAATAGCTGGAAGTATGAAAAAGATTAATTATATTAATGTTTAAAAATGGCATGCTTTGTATTCTCTTATTGGTTAATTTTGATAATGATTATCTACCCAAGTGTCTGTGATTAATATTGAACATATAGGTAATTTTAATTTCTGCTGAATGGTGTAGAATAAAGCAATAAGTGCATTTTGTACACTTATTGCTTAAACCCACACTAAATCTATATTTTCAGCTTCTTAACAAAACTTCATAGGAGGGGTTGACAAACAAAAAGTTATGGTTTATAGTGAAAGTGTTAAAAGAAGTGTTAAACGAACACTTAATAACAAAGGAGGTAACAAGATGTTAACTATAAATCCTGTAAATATGACTTCAAAAAGATATGTTTCTTTCGGCGAAGGAAATATGAATAATATAAATTCTAAAGTTGGTGTTATGTCATTAGACAAAAAACCAAGTGCAAAAATTAACTTTGAAAAGGATATGTACATTACTCAAAAAGCTGATTCTGTACAATCTAATCCATTAAAAGCTATTGGATACAATATTGTTAAGGCTTATAATATACTAGTTACGCCAAGAAGACGTGACGCCCAAACCGAATCAAAATACATTCACATACCATATATGGCATAGTGATTAAATTTTCACCAATTAAGAAAGACTTAACTCTTTCATTTACCCCACAAATTAACTGAAACAATTACCCCATTGCGGAGGTTATATTTAAAATAAGTAATATCCATTCTAGTATCGCAAGAATGGATATTGTATTATGTACACTTAATCTTAAAATCTCCCGTTTTAAAAGGTTTTAGTCTGTATAAGTCCGTCTGATTTGACTTTTAGGCATGTTTGTAATATTCTTAACACATCTTGTAATTTAAAAGGTTGCAATTTTGGTATTTATTATGAAAAAGAAAATTCTTACAAGTTTACTTTTGATAGGACTTATTAGCGGAATTTCCATTCTTGCTCCAGCTTCGTATGCGGCTCAAAAGTTGACTAGAAAACAAAAAAAAGAAACCCAGTATTTGGAAACAGCACTATCTGCTTTTGAAATGAAACAATATGATACTGCAATTGAGTATTATACAAAGGCTATTGAATTAAATCCTACAAATTCAGAGAGCTATGCAAAACGTGCTAATGCAAAATATTTGCTTGGAAATTATAAAGATGCAGTAAAGGATTACACCTCTGCATTAGAAATAGACCCAAATCAAGAAAATATTTATTATAATCGTGGGATTGCGAATACGAATTTGAAAGCGTATGATGATGTAATTGCCGATTATACAAAAGAATTGGAAGTTAATCCGAAAAATATCAATGCCTATCTAAATAGAGGAACAACAAAAGTCATGTTGAATAAGTTTGACGAAGCAATTTCAGACTTTTCAAAGGCTATTGAATTGGATGCAAAAAATGAAATGGCTTATTACAATAGAGGGATTGCGAAGCGTTGTAATAAGGATTACAAAGGGGCATTAGCCGATTATTCAAAAGTTATTGAACTTGATTCTAAATCTGCGGATGCTTATAACAATAGAGGTGTTGCAAAGTACTATTTAAAGGATTATTCAGGTGCAATTGCAGATTATGCAAAAGTTGTTGAATTAAATAAAAACTTCAAGCGAGTTTATTACAATCGAGGTCTTGCAAATTTGGGATTGTCTAAGTTTGAAGATGCAATTCTTGATTTTACGAAAGAAATAGAACATAATCCTAAAAATGATCAGGCTTATTATGATAGAGGGTTAGCAGAGGCTAAGTTATCTCATTATAATTCTGCGATAGACGATTATTCAAAAGCAATTGAATTAAATCCTAAGAATGCCGATTATTATGCAGATAGAGGGGAATTGTTGTATCGTTCTGGTGGTGATTTGAAAAAAGCTGAACAAGATTTGACTAAGGCAATAGAGCTTGACAGTACAGATGCTGAAAAATATTTAACAAGAGCAATGATTTTTTGCAAATTGAAGATGTATCTTGTTGCAATAGATGATTTGAATATTGCAATAAAAATAAATCCAAAGAATACTGAAGCATATGATTTGCGTTCTTATGCAATAAAATCTTTGTCTGGACAAGGTAAATAGTAATAATTTCCATCATTCGTACTAGGTTTAAACATTGAACTTGGTGCTATAATTGTCTTGAAAAGGAGAGTCTTATATGGAAATTAAAATTGTAAAAAATACAAAAGAAGTTTTGTGTGATGTTTTGGTTGTAAATAAATTTGAAGGTAAAGAAACTTCAAATGCTTTGGTTAACAGATTTGCTCCAGAGTCTTTTCAAGGTAAGGCTGGGCAAATGTTCGTGATTCATACTCAAAAAGAATACCCAGCTGAACAAATTTTAGCTATTGGTTTAGGTCAAGAAAACCATATGGATAATAATGTGGTTCGTGAAAATGTTGCTAAGGCAATTAAAAAATGTATTGAATTAAAGGCTAAAACTGTTGCGTTTGATTTTGATACAGATTATAGTTTTGGTGTTCCGACTGTAATTGGGGCATCTATTGCTAATTATCATTTTGATAAATATAAAACAAAAAAAGGTCATAGAATTTCTGAAATTTATCTTTCAAATGTTTCAAGCGATGTTGAGATGGCTAAAACTGTTGCAGAGGCTATGAAATTTACACGAAATTTGGCTAACGAACCAGCTGCATTTGCTACGCCAACAAAATTAGCTGAAATTGCTCAAGGTTTTGAAGGTTTAGAAACAGTTGTTTATGATGAAGCAAAAATTAGAGAAATGGGTATGGGAGCTTATCTTGCTGTTGCTCAAGGTAGTGTACAACCTCCAAAATTTATCCATATGAAATATACCCCACAAAATCCAAAGAAAAGAATTGCTATTATTGGTAAAGGCTTATGCTTTGATAGTGGCGGACTTGATATTAAACCAGCTGCATCAATGTTAAACATGAAAGACGATATGTCTGGTGCTGCTTGTGTTTTAGGAATTATGAAAGTTATTTCTAAGCTCCACCCAGAAATTGAAGTTAATGGTATTATTGCTGCTTGTGAAAATATGCCATCAGGTAGCTCATACAAACCAGGAGATATTGTCACTGCTAAAAATGGTAAAACAATTGAGGTCGATAATACCGATGCAGAAGGCCGTTTAACTTTGGCAGATGCTTTATGCTATGCTTGTGAACTTGGAGTTGATGAAGTAATTGATATTGCTACATTAACGGGTGCTTGCATGGTTGCACTTGGAACTGCTGCTTCTGGTATTATGGGTAATGATGAAGAATTTATTCAAGACATTATTAAAACTGGAAACTATGTAGGTGAAAAATACTGGGAACTTCCTATGTGGCAAGAATATCGTGACAATATGAATAGTGATGTTGCAGATATGAAAAACACTGGCACAAGATTTGGTGGGGCTTCTGCTGCTGGCATGTTCTTGAAAGAATTTGTGACAGATAGTGTAAAATGGGCTCACCTTGATGTTGCGGGAACAGCTCTTATCGATAAGCCTCAAAAAGAATTCTGTAAAGGTGCAACTGGTGTTGGTGTTAGAACATTGCTAAGCTATATTTTAGCTCACTAGTTTGAATTTTGAAAAAATATAAAAGCGTGGTGTAAAATTTGCACTACGCTTTTGTTTTTACATATTGTAATAATAAAGAAGCCCAAGTAAAAGTATGTTATACTATAATTAAATTAACATTTTGTGATTAGAGGGAATATGAAAAAGATTTTAATTGTTGATGACGAACAAGATATAGTTGAGAGCCTTAAATTTGTATTAGAAAATTGTAATTATACTTGCTATTGTGCTTATAACGGTGAGGATGGGTTAAAATTAGCAAGAGAAATTATTCCAGATTTAATTATTCTTGATGTTATGATGCCAAGAATAAATGGCTTTAAAATCAGTAGATTATTAAAATTTGACAGTAAATATAAAAATATTCCGATTTTAATGGTAACTGCTCGTTCGCAAGAAGAAGATAAACTTATTGGGGAAGAAACTGGTGCAGATGAATATATTACTAAACCTTTCGACCTTGATGATGTAGTAAAAACAGTTCAAAAGTATTTGGATTCAGATAAGTAAAATGAATATTATTACAAACAAAACATTAGAAACTTTAAAATATGACTTGGTGAGAGAAGGACTTGTTCAGTATGAAGTGGTTGAACAAGCGGAAGAGATTGCAAATGCTCAAAATATTAATATAGGTCAAGCTCTTATCAACTCTGGCTTTTTGACAGAAGAAAAGCTAATCAAATTTTTGGAATCTAAACTTCACACTCCATATGTGAATTTGGATGATTACCAACTTGATCCAAATTGTTTGAAATATATAAATTATTCAGATGCAAGAAGATATAAAATTATTCCGCTATTTAAAATTGAAAATACTTTAACGGTTGCAATGGCTGATCCTCGTGATTTGTTTGCAATAGATAAAATTATGGAAACTGCGGAATGTGAGATTGACCCTGTTTTATCTTCTGAAGAAAGTATCTTGAAAAAAATTGATGAATATTACAAGATTGATGTCACTGTTGGAAATATCTCAACAGATGAAAATTCGGGTTATGATTGGCAAGATGAATTGCACAAAGAAGATTTGAGTGATAATCATATCCAAAAAATTATTCGTGCAATCTTAAAACAAGCAATATTAGAAGGAATTCATGAAGTTACATTCCAAGGAGAGGATGATGGCTTGGGTGTTAATTTCAAAAAACACGGAGAATTTTCGAATAAAGGATCAATCCCTACTGTTTTGGTTTCATCTTTTGTTGCAAAATTAAAATCCCTATCAGAGCTTGATCCTTCTGTTTCAGAAGTTCCTCAACTTGGGAAATTGTGTTTCAAGGTTGACAATATTATCGTAATTGCTAGTGTTTCAACTTTCCCAACTATTATGGGTGAAAGAATTTTCTTGAAAATATATAAACCTCCTAAAAAATTAGAAGAAATTATTTCTTCTAAAACAGGTTTAGCTGAGGTGAAACAAGCACTCAATAAGCCAGGTATAATTTTGGTTTGCGGTTCTGCTTTGAGTGGTAAGACTCATGTGATTTACTCATTGCTTTTAGAAGCAGCGAAGAATAAATCTAAAAATATAATGACCCTTGAAAGTATTTCAAAATACGAATTGACAGGGGTTAATCAATGCGAATTTAATGAAAATGTTGGCTTCAATATGGACAAAGCTGCTAGATTTATTGAGTTTCAGGCTCCTGATATCATTTATCTTGAAGGGATTAAGTCAAAAGAATCTTTTGATTATTTCTCAAGTCTAGTATATAACGATAAAACCGTTGTGATGGAATTTTTGGCAAATAATATGGATGATTTGAGGAATAAAATGTCATTTTCCGATTTTGATACCTTAAAATCAATAATATCTTGTATGATATTTATTCATTCCCAAACAAGTGTTGAAGTCTTTAATAGAGAAACAATTCAAAAATATTTAGGTTAAAAAAAAGCCCGCTTCTTTTGAGCGGGTTCTAAAATTTTCTAGGGAATTAGGAATAGGAATTAATCTTCTCTCTTGTATTTAAACGGATTTTGAAATCTCTCTTTTAATATCTCTCGTGTTTATTTAATGTTTACATATATATAAAGTATATAAAAAGTATCTAATTTCAACAAAGCTTTAATTTGTTACAATTCGTAATAAAAAAGAGAGGCTATAAAATAGCCTCTCTAAAATGTATTTTATTTGTTTAAATTTTATTTCAATGCAAAAGTCATATCTGCTTCTACACAAGTTTTTCCATCTACTTTACCAACACCGTGAGCTTTGCAGATAGGTCCTTTAACTTTAGTAAGTTCAACTTCCATTTCAAATTTATCACCAGGTCTAACGATATTTTTAAATCTTACACCATCAACTCCAGCGTATAGAGTTAATTTCCCTTCAAATTCTGGCATTGTCATTAAAATTGGAGCTGAACATTGAGCCATAGCTTCAAGTTGTAAAACTCCTGGCATGATTGGATTTCCTGGGAAGTGACCTTGGAAAAATTGTTCATTCATAGTTAAATTTTTATAACCTCTAGCGTATTTACCTGGAACGCATTCGGTAATTCTATCAACTAATAAGAATGGATATCTGTGAGGAAGCATTTCCATAATTTGCATGGTATCGAAGCTTAGAACTTCTTTAGTTTCTTCTGACATTTTTCTCTCCTTATATTTCTACTAATTTATCTTTCAACATTTTTGCAACTTTGACATGAACAGCATGTCCAGCTTCTTTTGCAAGGATTTGGCATCTCATATTTAGAGGGTTTACACCTGTTAAATATAAATCTCCAACCAAATCAAGCATCTTATGTTTAATAGGTTCATTTTCTGAACGTAACTCTGTTGTATATCCTCCATCATCAGTGAAGCCAACAGTATTATCTTGAGTTACACCTTGAGCAAATCCGAGCATTTGATATTTTTTCAAGTCGTGATAAAAACCAAACGTTCTTGCTTCAATGATTTCGTATTTATTTTTAGGGTTATAGTTAACAAATTTTCTTGTTAAATCAGGATGTGCATAGTTTACGGCATAAGACATAAACAAGCTGTCTGATGGAAGAATAACAAGACTAGTTTTACCATTGAGGTAATAAACAGGTTCTGAAACCGTGTAATATTTCTCTTTTGCAAAGAACGGTTTATCTGTTCCTGCTTCTTTTATTGCCTTAACCCACTCTAAAGAGCTTCCGTCGAGAGCTGGAACTTCTTCTTCAGTCATACAAATATCAACTGAATCAATGTGGCAGAATGCTAATGCCGCAGATAAGTGTTCCGTAAGCATTGCACGAGCTTTTTTTGTTCCCATTACAACGCAATGGTCTGTCGAAATAACATTATCGACACTTGCTGTAAAAGAGTCTTTGTCTTTAACAAAATATCTTATCTGTCCAGAGTTTGATGGGAACAATGTTACCTCACAAGGTTTGTTCTTCATCAAACCGTTTCCAACTAGCTTAACTTCTTTCTTTAGGGTTACCATTTTTTATTTGTTTACCTCAATTTCTTCTTGGTGTGCATCTTCGAAAGATTTCAAGATAGGCTCAAATTTTCTGAATTTTGCAAAAATATCTTGAGCATCTTTCATAGTCTTTAATTGTTTAATAAAGTCTTTTCTTGGTACAGCTGGGATACCAACAATAATTGATTTTGCTGGGAATGATTTTGTAACACCAGCTTTAGCAGTAATAATCGTATCAGAACCGATTTCGATGTGGTCAGCTAAGCCTGCTTGACCAGCAATAACAACTCTATCGCCGATTACACAGCTTCCAGCAATACCAACTTGAGAAACGATTAAGCAACCTTTCCCAATACGGCAGTTGTGACCAATCATAACTAAGTCGTCAATTTTAGTATTGTCACCAATAATTGTATTTTCGATAGTTCCACGGTCAATTGCGGTATTTGCTCCGATTTCAACATTGTTGCCGATTACAACTGAACCGATTGAAGGAATTTTGAAGATAACTTGTTCTACGTCACCTTCTTTAATTTCACCTTCTTTTCTAGCATTTTCAATGTTGTTTGGATTTTCAGTTACAAAACTGAATCCGTCTGCACCTAGAGATACGCCGTGGTTTAATATTACGTCGTTACCAATTTGAACTCTGTCACCAATATTTACCCCTGGGTGGAAGAAACAGTTGTTTCCGATTTTTACATTGCTTCCGATGTATGAATTAGCTAAAATTTTAGTATTATCGCCGATTACTGCGTTTGGAGAAACAACAACGTTAGGTCCGATACAAACATTTTGACCTAATTTTGCAGTTGGATCAACAACAGCAGAAGGGTGAATATCTTTATTTACAACTGGTGGAACGTAGAATAGATTTAACAATTTCATCATTGCAAGTCTAGGTCTTTCAACTTCAATTGTTGTAAAACCTTCTAGTTGAACACCTAGTGGAACTAATGCAGCTTTTGCTTTTGAGTTTGCTAAGTTTGCAATTTCTTCTTCTCCTAAAGCTAAAGCTAAAGTATTTTCATCACTTAACAATGGTGGTGCAATATGGGTAATTTCTGGACTTGCAACCTTTGTTAACATACCCCCTACAATTTGTGTAATTTCATCAACTGTAAATGATCTCATCTTTTTCTCCTTATATAACATATTTTTTTGTTTTTAAATCTTTTGAAGAATCCTTTTTATTATTTAACATATCTACTCATTTAGGATTCTTTCATCTTATTTATTGTGTTTGTGGTTGATTTACCTGCCACAAAATCAATAAACTCGACTCTAATGTTGTTTTTCTTCATAACATCTGCTTCTGGAAGAGTTTCCATTGTGTAATCGGCACCTTTTGTATAAACATCGGGTTTAATTTCATCTAATAAATTTCTTGGGCTGTCTTCATCAAATAACACTACATAATCAACACAAGACAAAGCACATAAAACTTCTGCTCTATCAAGTTCGTTGTTAATTGGTCTTGTTGGCCCTTTTATGCTTCTAACCGATTTGTCGGAGTTTAAAAGTACCATTGAATAATCTGCAAATGTTTTTGTCTTTTGCAAATATCTAACGTGTCCGACATGTAGGATGTCAAAACATCCATTTGTTACTACTACTGTTTTTCCACTTTGATGCAGTTTTTTTACGAAATCCGCTACGTTTTCTCTTTGTAAGAGCTGTCCCATAAGCTATATCCTCTAATACCCCTAAATTATACCCTAAACTAGAGAAAAAGTCCTATTATATTAACAAAAAGTAATATTTAACAGGACTTTTCATATTTTGAATTTATCCAATAAAAGATTTTGTTGAATGTTGTGCTTGAGTTTTATTTTGATTATCAATAAACATTTTTGGAACTTTGTTCTTTAATCTTTTTGGAATATTATCCCCTACAAAAAAGCCATTTCTGGTGTCTAGTCTATCTTTAATCAATCCAATAGCTCTTTCTTTTTCTGGGTTAATTGCTTGTAATAAATTTTTGTTCTTTTCAAAAATTGAGGTAATAGTTAATTTGTTAATATACATTCATATCCTTCTTTCTGGGAAATGGGTTTGTTTAGTACAAACCCATTTCAATAACTTTTTTGCAAATTCTAACGGTATTTAACGCTGCACCAATTCTAAGGTTATCAGCGACACACCATAGAGATATTCCGTTATCAAATGCAAGATTTTTTCTAATTCTTCCAACAAATACTGGGTCAACTCCAGAAGCATCACGAGTAGTTGGGTATTCAAAATTTTCTGGATTATCAATAACTTTTAAACCAAATGAGTTTGATAATATTTCACGAACTTCTTCTGGAGTTACTTTTTCTTCAAATTCAATATCAACAGCTTCTGAGTGTCCATTATATACAGGAACTCTCGCTGCTGTACAAGAAATTGGCAAATCTTGAGGAAGGTGAAGAATTTTTTTAGTTTCGTTTACAACTTTCATTTCTTCTTTTGTATATGCGTTTTCGCAGAAAACGTCAATTTGAGGAATTACGTTGAACGAAATTGGTTTTTTGAATGCTTCGTTTTTAAAATCTTTACCTTCAAGAGTTGCTTTAGTATTTTCTGTTAATTCGTTGATTGCTTTTAAACCTGCTCCTGAAACAGCTTGGTATGTAGAAACAAGCAATCTTTTAATTTTAAATTTGTCATTAAGAGGTTTTAGTACAAGCATTAATTGAGAAGTTGAGCAGTTAGGGTTAGCAATAATCCCTTTGTGTTTTTTCAAATCTTCATCATTTACGTATGCAATAACCAATGGCACATCTTTATCCATTCTAAAAGCAGAAGAGTTATCAATCAAAACTCCGCCACGCTTAACAATTTCTGGAGCAAATTTTTGAGAAGTAGAACCGCCAGCAGAAGCAAGAACGATATTCACCCCATCAAAACTTTCAGGCTTAGCTTCTTCTACGGTGTAGGTTTTGCCTTGAAATTCAATTTTCGTTCCAGCACTTTTAGCACTAGATAAAAATTTGATTGAATTAAAGTCTATTTTTAATTCATCAACAATCTTTGTAATTTCTCTACCTACAACACCAGTAGCACCTAAAATTGCAATATTTGCTTTTTGTTTTGACATATATAATCCCCTCTTTATTTGTATGCAATTAATCTTACTACAAGAATAATTGTCAAGCTCACAATTAAAATATAAATTTACAATATTTTAAAGTAGAAGATTTGGAATTGTGTATTTTATCCCAAACCTTCTACTATTAAATCTGTATTGAATTGATTACATCATGATATTTTCTAAGCCGTAAACAAAATCATTTTTATCAAATACATGTTTTACGGCCATGACAACTCCTGGCATGTAACATTTTCTATCTGTTGAGTCATGTCTAATAGATAATGTTTGACCGAATGAACCAAATAAAACTTCTTGAGAAGCCATGAATCCTGGCATTCTAATTGAGTGAATTTGAATATCAGAGTAAGACGTTCCACCTCGAGAACCTTCTATTGTTTCTTTTTCTGGGCAATTTCCACCTTTGAAAGAATCTTTTGCTTCAGACATCATTAAAGCTGTTTTGATTGCGGTTCCAGATGGGGCATCTTTTTTCTGGTTGTGGTGATATTCAATAATTTCAGCATTATCAAAATATTTTGCAGCCATCTGTGCAAACATCATCATTAAAACGGCTCCAGTAGAAAAATTAGGAGCGATTAAACAACCTGTTTTATTTTCTGTTGATAATTTTTTCAAATGCTCAATTTCTTCATCTTTCAATCCTGTTGTTCCAATAACGATTTTAATACCATTGTTTAGGCAATATTTAGCATTTTCGTAAATAGATGCTGGTTGTGTAAAATCTACCAAGACATCAATATCACAGGCTTTATGAGCTTCTTCTATTGATTTGAAATTGTCTCCTGCAATATCAATTTGAGCAGCAAGTTCCATTTCAGAATCAGCGTTTACTGCTGCACAAACTTCTTTACCCATTCTACCCATTGCTCCGCATACTGCAACTTTTATCATTATAAAATCTCCTTTATTTTTTCTTATCCTTTTTGTTTATTTTACAACAAAAAAGGTTAGACTAAAATCTAACCTTTTTTATGTCAATTTTTTTCGATTTAGTAATCTCCGTCAGATGTTTCTTCGTCATCTTTTAGGGCAGATAAATCATCTCTGCAAACTGAATCAAATCCGTCAGGTAACATATCGTCATCTGGCCAAACTGTGTCGTTGTCATATCTTGCTGATGCCAAGTTTTCAGATGCTGAAAGGTCTGAACTTGTTAAAACTGTTTCTGATAATACGCAACCAGCCATATCACAATCTGTAAAATTGCAATAAATCATTTCTGCATAACTGCAATCTGCACCAGTTAATAAGCTTTCAGAAAAATCACATTCTGATACGTGTGAACGAGTAAAATCAATTGAGGTTAAATCTGCTCCGTAGAAGTTTACTAATGACAAGTTGCTATCTGCAAAAGAACTTGAGTTTAAATCCACATCAGAAAAATCGACTTCTTTTAATACTATATTGGAAAAATCGACTTCGCTCAAGTCAACTTCCTCAACTTCTTTTTTCCATTCATTGAATTTTTCGGGGTTGTTTTCAATCAAAGATATTAATTCTTCTTTTGTATAATCTAACATTCTTATCTCCTTAAAAAATATCTATTTTTCTACTAAGTTCATTTGCATTGCAATAAGCACTGCTTGGGTTCTGTTTGTAACATTTAATTTTTTAAAAATATTGCAAAGGTGACTTTTTACAGTCACTTCGCTAAGGACTAATTTTTCTGCAATAGATTTGTTGCTTTCGCCCTGCGTAACTAATAATAAAACATCTTTTTCACGCTTAGTCAAGGAGTTAAAATTGTCTGCTTGACTAATTGTAACATTTGTTCCTTGTTGTTGAGATTGAGAACGTTTTACTCTTCGCAAAACGGCTTCAATTCGAGCCAAAAGATTGGGTAAAATAAATGGTTTTACGATATAATCGTCCGCTCCAATTTTTAATCCAGAAATCATTTTTTGGTCTTCGTTCACAGCTGTTACCATAATGACTGGAAGGTCTGCGGTTGTTGGATTTTTGCGAATAGCTTTTAATGTTTCCCAACCATTCAAATTGGGCATCATTACATCTAGCAAAACTAAATCGAAGGTTTTGCCAGAATTTAAGATGTTCAATGCTTGAATTCCATCTAATGCACAGGTCAAATCGTAACCATAAAAAGGAAGAACTTCTTCCAAATATCGTGGATTGTCGTCAACTAATAGTATTTTAGTTAAATCAGACATTGTAGAACCTTTATTTTAATTATACGATTTGGTATTTTAAAGCTTTCAACGCTGCTTGAAGTCTATCGTCAACTTCTAGTTTTTGCAAAATGCTTGCAACGTGAGCTTTGGTTGTATTTACACTAATCACAAGATGTTGGGCGATTTCCATATTACTGTAACCTTCAGTCATAAGTTTCAAAATTTGAGCTTCTCTTGCGGTTAAATCATAATTTTTGTAAGAAGTTTCTGGAACATCCATTTTTGTATTGGATGTAGCTTGAAGAACAATATGTGCAATACTTGGGTCAAACCAAGCCGCTCCATCTGCTACTGATTGTACAACTTGAACAAGTCTTTGCAGATTAATTTCTTTTGAACAGTACGCATTTGCACCTGCTTTCAAACTGTTTAATACTTCTTTTTCATCATTGTGAGAAGTTAGGATGATGATTTTTGCATCTTTTCTCATTGTATGAATGGCTTTTGTCGCTTCAATTCCATTCATATTAGGCAAGCCTAAATCCATAATTACTAAATCAATTTCATTGTTTTTGAAAATTTCAAGAGCTTCTTCAGCAGATGATGCCTCATAAATTGTTCCAATAAAATCAACATCTTCAAATGTTGTTTTCAAACCAAAACGAGTTAATTCATGATCTTCGACAATCAAAATATTTTTCTTCATATGCTAAGTTCCTCTTTTGCTAAATCATAATCAGGATTTAAGTCCAAACTTTTTTCGAAATTTTTGCGAGCGTCAGCTGTTAATCCTTTGTTTTTTAGAACCAATCCCAGATAATAATAGTATCTAAAATCAGTTTCGTCAATATATTTGGCAATTCCTAAAAAAGTTTGTGCTTTATCAAAATCTTCTTGGTTGATAGATATTCTAGCTAAATCTATCCATCCAGCACTAAAATTTGGATTGATTGCAACTGCTTTTTTTAGATATGTTACTTCTCTATCTTTTTCAAGTAAAGCCATTTGGTAGTATGCTTCATAGGAATTTGATGCAACTCGTAAAACTTTAGAATATAATTCTTTTGCCTTTTTTATGTTATTCATTTTTTGATAAACTTGGGCTAACTTTATTTCTGCACTGTGTGAAGAATCCTTACCGCAAGCCCTTTTATAGTAGCCTTCTGCAAGTTTATAATCTTTATTTCTAAATGCAATATCTCCAAGAACAACCAAAGCTCGGTAGTTGGATTGGTCAATATCGATAGATTTTAATGCGTAATCTTGAGCTTTTTCAAACTCTTTCAATTTGAAATAAACAAGTGATGTTAATGCGTAAACTTCCTTATTGATATTTTTTTTACCTGAAATTGAGGCTTGTAAAACTCTTAAAGCCTTGTTGTATTCTCCCTCATAGTAATAATAGTAAGCGAGGTGATATTTCTTCCAATAATCATTTTTTGCTGCTTTGTACAAAATATATTGTTGTGAAGAATGAAGTTCATTATCAAAAACTATTGTATTGATTTCACTTGATTCCAAATCATTCAAGGCTTTTACACCATCTTGAGGTTTGCCTGATTGAGCCAAAATTTCTGCTTTTAATCTTTTGTAATTTATATTTTTAGGGTTTTTAGAGATTGCAGAATCGATAAATTTTTCAGCTTGTTTTACATCTCCATTTTTCATACTTCCAAAAGCCGCAAGATAATTTGCATAATCTGATTCAGAAAGTAATGAAGATTGTTTCATTAACTCAGCTGTTGCTTCTCTACTTTGGTCATTGTACATAATGTTTGAGTAGATTTCAGCTAAATATATTTGATCTTTATGAGTTAATTTGTAACTTGGGAAGTAGAAGTTTTTAACATCTTCTTCTAGTAAAGATGCAACTTCATCGTCTTGAATTTTTGACATTGCAAGTTCAGCCAAATTGAAAAAGCCAATAGAAGCCATTTCTTGAATTAATCTCATATAGATATAATCACTAGGCTGAATGTTTTCAATAAGCATTCTAAAATCTTGATAAGAAGAGCGAACATTGCTTTGCATAAATTTATCCATTGCAATTGTATATTGGTTTTTGATTGCATTTTTTGTAAGTGTTCCTCTTTTCAAATCGTATGTTGGTTGAGAAATTGTCTCCAAGTATGTAGATTGATTGTTCTCTAACGGATTGACTGGTTTTATTGTCCCAAAGTCAAGTGCAAGTGCTGGTTGAAGAGTCATTGATAAAAGCATAGAAAATACTAAATATTTTTTCATTATTTATTGCTCCTTCTCTTCTTGAGATTTGCCAAGATAATAATGATTAAACAAGTCCACAACTTTTTGACTTTCAGCGGATAAGTTTTCAGAATTAACAAATCTGTAAATTGACATCAAGTCATATTGCTTCAAAAGTTCTTCGTCATTAGGGTTCATTTGTCCGTTATATTCAGATAAGAACACTCGAATAATTTTGCTACAAGAAATTGACATAAATGTATCAACTAGATTTTTATCAAAATGTGATCCTGCACCTTTCATCAAGATATCTAAAACATTAGCGATTGGCATTTTATCACGGTAGTGACGTTTTGAAGTGATTGCATCAAATACATCTGCAACTGCTAAAATTCTTCCGCCGAGTGTAATTTCTTCACCTTTTAAGTGTCTATAATATCCTGTTCCATCCCATTTTTCGTGATGGGAACAAGCCATTTCAGTAATTATTCTGAAATCAGGTGACATATAGATTTTGTTTAGGATGTTATGAGTAATTCTTACGTGTTCTTGAATATGTTTGTATTCTTCGTCTGTAAGTTTACCTTCTTTTTGAAGAACGGAATCTCTAATTCCGATTTTCCCAATATCGTGAAGGATGGCAGCTTTTTCTACTAAACTTCTATCTTTTGAATCCATTCCAACTGCTTCTGCTAAGAGTGATGAATACATTCTAACTCTAGTTGAATGACCTGCCGTAATTTTATCTCTGGCATCGATAGAAGTTGCAAGTGTATCAATGAAGCTTTCGAATAGTAATTTTTGTTCACGATAAAGTTGTAATTGTTGATCGAAAAGTTGAGCATTTTCTAATGCAATGCTTGCACTTCCTCCAATTGCGATAAGTAAATCTTCGTCGTTTTTTGTGAAAACTCCATCAATTTTGTTCAAAACTTGGAACGCACCGATTATTTCTTTGTTGTTGTTCATTATAGGCATACAAAGAATTGTTTTTGTTCGATAACCTGTTTTTGTATCTACTTCTGGGTTGAATCTTGGGTCTTGGTAAGCATCAACAATATTAAGTGTTTCTCCAGATTTTACAACATAGCCCGCAAGTCCTTTGTCTGCTGGGAAACGGATTTCTTGGCTTGAATTTAACCCAAGGGCTACTTTTGACCATAATTCATCTGTATCTTTGTCCCACAAGAAAACCGTACAACGGTCCGCCTGAATAGCATTTTTTGTTTCTTCTGCGATAACTCTTAAAAGCTCATCAATATCTGTCAATGCAGTAATTGAACGGCTAATTTTTACAAGTGAAACTAACGGATCGCTTTTAGTAGGAAGGGAATAATCCATTCCATTTTGAAGTTGCCGAATTCTGGTATTTATAGTATCTGAAAGGTTGTATTTGTCTTCTTCTACGGATAGTTTAAGGGCGTTGTTGTAATGAATAATTGCAACATCTTTGTTGCTTTCGGCAAAGTGAATATTCCCAAAGATAAGCTCGTTGATAAGTTGAGCCGTCACACTGCTTGCTCTCGTTGCCATAAATGCTCCGTCTTGAAGCATCGCAAGAGCCTTTTCGTAATTATATTTTCCTTCGGAGTAATCCAAAAAAGAAATTAAACTTAAACAGATAGAAATCCCTTCTGTAAAATGTTCTTCTTTAAATATTTTGTATGCTTTATCAACGTGTTCTTGAGCAGTTGAATAATTTTTCTCATCAATCAAATCTAATGCTGATTTGATTAACTTTTCTGCCTCTTCTGTTTTAACTCTGCCTTCTACCATAAATCTTAATCACCCTTTCTCATATTGTACAATATTTTTCACAGAATTTCAAATAAAAATGCGAAAAAAGAGCAATGAAATAGTGGATATGGTATCTGTTACATTTGGGGGCTTTTTTATTTATTAGATAGTAGTTATAATATTATTTCTTCCAAGGGTAGTCTTTACTAATTGTCCAGTTATCCATCATAATTACTGCTGCACAGGCATCCCCTGGTCCAAAATATCCTGAGCCGCTTGCTTTAGGGTTACATCCGCCCCAACCTGTTCCAAGTAGGACATTTCTATCATCAGTACTCATTCCGTACGAACCTAAGGGTTTAAGTCCATAAGGCTTAAAAGTTGGATTGGTATCTGCTGTTGTGAATATGAATGTAAAAACGTCTTTACCTAAGTATCCATATGATTTTTTTTGCCATGCAAGTTTTCTTCCTGATGGTTTACGAATGTATGCTTTTACTCTTGTTACTGGTTCATAATTCCCTCCGTATCTATAAAATCCGTAGCCAATAGGACTTCCCATTTTAGAAACTGCATATTGTCCAACTTGTGTGTTTACTGTGCCTGCTTTTACAGAAAGTGGATAAGGTAAAGGTAAACCCAAGCATTCTTCATTTGATGTGCAAGTTTTGGCTCCTGTTACTTTAACATAAGGTTCAAAATACGTTTGAACCCATTGCGGAAGTTCATTTGCCGCATAATAATCCCAGCCGCTTGGGTCTCCATGGTCTGCAATTGCCATCCTCAAAATTTGGTTTAGTTCTGTATATGCTTTCTTGACCTCTATTGCCGTTTGCTTCTTTTGGTAATTTGTAATCATAGTTGGAATAGTCATAGCTGCAACTACACCAATAATTCCAAGAGTTATCAATACTTCTGCTAATGTAAAGCCACTAAACTTCCATTTGTTCATAATATCTCCTTATTAATGCAAAAACTACAAGATAAACTCATAGTTTATACCTCGAAGTATGAGATATTTATGTAGTTTTGTCAATAGTACATAAATATTAAACTTATTTCTTGCTTATTAGTATTTTATATTCGTAGTTAATTAAGGAGAGAAGTTTTGACAAATAATAAAAAATTACTAGGAAAACGAATTAAGCAAATAAGAAAAAATGCTGGTTATACGCAAGAAAAATTGTCAGAGCTTATTGGGATTGAAACTGGTTCTCTTAGTGGAATAGAAAGTGGAAGGTGCTTTCCTTCTCTTGTTACATTAGAAAAGATTGCTAAAGTTCTAAATGTGAAATTGAAAACTTTTTTTGAGTTTGAAACGAATGTAACAATTAAAGAGATGAAAGAAATTATTAAAAATAATCTTAACAAAGTTCAAGATAGCCAAATTCCATATATCTATAAGTATTTTGACGGCTATATGGAATAAAATAATGTAGCTGTATGATGTATTTTCATCGAGAAATGTTATAGTCAAAATGTGGGTAAATAAAAAGAGGTAGGTTATGGCAGATACTTTGCAGAAGATTAAATGCCCTGCGTGTGGCAAGGAGATGGAAAAAGTATTTATTCCTAGCGAGGGTATAAATCTTGATATTTGTACTCAAGGTTGTGGTGGAATTTTCTTTGATAATAGAGAATTGGACAAATTTGACGAAAAAGATGAAGATATTTCTAAAATTTTAGAGCAAATTGATGGCAAAGATTTTATCAAGGTTTCAGAAGATTCAGTGAGAATATGTCCAAACTGTGGACAAAAAATGGTGAAAAATTATTCAAGTGTTCACAACGATATTGAAATTGATGAATGTTATTCTTGTGGCGGTAAGTTTTTAGATAGAGAAGAACTTGTTAAAATCCGTGCTGAATACGATACCGAAGAAGAAAGAAGTGAAGACGTTTTGCGTGCTGTTTATAAAACTGTTGGACAAGAATTGGCTGAACAAGATAGACAATATGCAAAAATAAAATCTGACAGATCTTTGTTACGGTCACTTATCAGAAAAATCATGGTTAAATAAATATTCAGATAGATTGCTTAATTCTTTGTAGTATCCAGAATTGAGTAATTCATAAAACCTTTTGTAAGTATGAGGGGCTATAATTTGAATTCTTTGCGGGTTCAAGTATAGCCCCTCTACAAGTCTTGCAAATAATTCTGTCGGTTTTTGATAATATTTTTTTAGTCTGTTTATTTTTGCAGAAATTCGGGATTGTTTTTTCCTCCAAGAATTTAGTCTAATATAAGCAACAAATGCTTCTGGCATATCGTAAAAATCTTTTTCAATGTTTTCAATTGAATAAATTTCTGTTTTTTTGAAAAACATTCCAGTAATAAGTTTTACTCTGTCATATTTTAGTAAATATTTTGCGTTGGATTTTTTTATGTATCTGTCAAATTCTTTGAATTTTTTAGAACGTTGGAATTTAGGGTATGTTTTTTTTATTATTTTTTCTTGTTCTAATATTTTGTCTTTAACTATTTTTTTGTGATGCTCAAGTCTTTCGCATTTTGAATTTTTATCAACAAATAATGTTATTTCTAATAGTTCTTCTTTGTATATATCTGTATTTTTTGAATCGAATAGAACTTCTAAACTTCCCCCAGTTCTAATCATTTGGGGTTCCAATTTAGAATGAATATAATGAGAAAATTCGTGCAAAAGGGTTGGGATGATTCTACATTCTGGAATATTTTTAGATATATCAATACGATTTTTCATATAAAAGCCTTGATGCCCACGAGCTTTTGTTGATGTGTGAACTTCAATTCCTAAACTTTTGAAATATTTGATTAATTCTTTTTCTCTCAATCCCATAGGTGTATTATATTGCAAAAAATTAGCGGAGATGAATTTTTAAAATTCAAATCCGCTAGTTTTATCTCTTGTTATCTTTATAATTAGTCTTCTTTTACGAATTGGTCTTTGCCAACAGAGCATAGAGGACAAACGTAATCATCTGGTAAATCTTCGAATTTTACGCCGTCATTTTCTGCTGGATCATAAACATAACCACATACTGTACAAACCCATTTTTCCATAATTAAACATTTTCCTTTCTCTTTTTACAGTCACTACATATACCATGAAATACTATATCATGACTTTTCACTTCAAAGCCCATAGCTTCTTGGGTATTTTTTACCAAGTTTGGGGCTACTCCAGCTGGTACATCAAAAACTCTTTTGCATTTTTCACAAATAAAATGATAATGCTCAAAAGTATTGTGATCAAAGTGTGCTGAAGGTTCTAAGCCATCAATTTTTTTTATCAATCCTGCTTCTGCTAGTTGATTTAAGTTTCTATATAAAGTTGTTATTCCAACATTTGAACTTTCTTTCTTTAAAAATTCCAAAAGCGTCTCTGCTGTAGGGTGGACAGCATTTTGAGTTAAAACATCAAGTATTTTTTCTCTTTGTTTGGAATAATTCATAAATCACCTAAACTGATAACTATTATCATTTTACTTGGTATTTTAATTTTTGTCAATGGTTAGGCTACTGCGTTTTCTTTAGCTAACTTTTCTTCAATGTCTTTTTTAACTTGATATTCAGGGCTAAAATGTCTAACCGCTAGCATAATAGCAGGTGCTAAAATTCCTAAAGCTCCAATGCAAGCACTCATGTTTTTCAATACCGCAGTTTTCTTGAAGTTTCTTACTGATTTAAAGAATTCATCTAAAGATTCTCCAGATTTTTCGTATTGGTTAAGAAGTTTTTCTAATTTGTTGCTAACACCTCTTAAATCTCCTAAATCGATATATTTTCTAGTATCAACTTTATTGGTCTTTTTCGCAAAGAATAATTTATCTTCTTTTAGCATTTGAATAACGTCAGAATCTTTAGCAAAATCAATAACGATATTTTTGTTTTCTGGTTTTACTGCAAATTTGTAAATGTCTGCATCTGAAACATCTGCTGCTTTAAATTCTGCAAGATGTTGTTTTAGTGTTCCATTTTTAAATGATTCTTTTAATTTGTCATTAAAGATTACTCTTGCATCTAGGTCAATTGATTTTCCTTTTTTGTCAGCGTGTTTTTCTAATGCTTTAGAAATCATTGGACCTGCAAAATACATAAATGCCCAGAAGCTACCTTCTTTGATTATATATCCAAAGAAGTCTTGTGGGTTTCTTGCGTGAGTAAGTCTTTCGCCTGTAATTGAAGCATCAACAATCATAAGATTTTTTACAGGGTCGAATATAAAGTCTTGAACTCCTCCAGTGAACGATACTTTAGCTGGATTTTTAGTATCTTCTTTTTTGTTTGTTTGTCCTGTGAAGGTGTCTTGCGTTTGTGGGTGTTTTGCAAGGTAATCTTTTTTAATTTGGTTTTCTGTATATTGGTGTCTAAATTTAGTTAGCCCAAAATAAGTAAGTGTTGTTAAAATTGTTGATGCTGCGAATTTTGCAATGTTTAAACTTTTAGCTAATTTTTGATGAGATGTAGCATATTCAATGCTTTCTTTTATAGCTTTAGTTGGTGCAAATTCTTTTGCAGCTTTTAAAATTTCTGGATTTTTAAATAATCTAACGTCAACATTTGGATCAAGTTTTGCTGGTTTAAACATTAGCTTATCCAAAAGAAATTTGTATGCTGGAATTCCTCCAAGCCAAATAGCTTGAGTTCCGAATTCATCAATAAATCTATCTTTACCCTCTACTGTGTCCCCTGCAATATAAGAAGCTGCTGTTAAACCGCAACTGTTAGCTACGTCTTTGATAGCTAGTGGGATTAGAGAACTATTATTTCCTAGTGTGGAATATACTGTACTTGCTGTTATATTTGGTATCATTTCTACTTTCTTCCTTTACAGGGACAAAAATCCCTGCCTCAACTTGTGTATTACAAGCCCCAAATTAAATTCATCAATTTCACGATTGGAGCATTCGCTTTTATTGTTGAGTTTCGTCGGATATTTCTATTTTTCATTATATCTACCTTCACTTTATTACTAACTTTTCTAAACCAGAATAATTGCCCTTTTTACAATTTATTTTTACCTTTTGTTACAAAAAACAAGACCTCGAACAATATTCAAGGTCTTGTTTTAAAAGATTGTACCAACGCAGAATTGATGCCTCGTTATTAAAACAAGCCTTTCAAACATCTTCTGCTACGTCGGTTTAGATTATTCATAAAAAGATTCCTATATTGGTTTACTCACTAAAACTACCACAATAGTAATTCAAAATCAAGTGTATTAATAACAATTTATTTAAAATATGTTACATTAATGCCCAATTATCCTTAAAAACTATATACTAGTTAAGAATAAAAGTTATACAGGAGAATAGGTTATGTTACCTGAAGACGGGAAAGAAGAACATGAATTTGCAAATGATGAAACCACGATTGAGGATTTTTTAGATAAATTCACCATTTCAAAAAAAGAAGAAAAAAAAGTCTTTATAACAAAACGTGATAACAATTCCGGAGAGGGAGAAGAAGCTCCTGAAAGTATTGCTTATAAGTTTAATTGGGGTGCATTTTTATTCAATTGGATTTGGGCGGTAAAGTATCGAAAATGGTGGTTGTTATCAATTCCTGTAATGTTATTTGTTCCGTATGGATTTATTCCTGCTGGTGTTCTATGTCTTTGGGCTGGCATGAAAGGTAATCAGTGGGCTTGGGAAGAAGTTCAGTATAAGAACGAAGAAGATTTTCACGAGTCTCAAAGGTTATGGGTAAAAGCTTGGCTTGGATTACTCTCTGTATTTGTTATTATTGGTCTAATGATTTTGGGTTCAATGCCTAAACAAAAGCAAGTTGAAACTCAAGAAACAGTTGTTTCCTACCCTGCAACAACAAGGGAAATGAGAATTCCTGAGGCTGTTTATCAAAATACAACCGCTCAGGATAGGTATAGTGAATATTTGGGTTCTGATAAATACATTATCTATTGGGTGAGATATAAAAATGATTTTGAACTCTCAAATCTTGAATACATACAAGGTAAGATAAATGCAAGAAGAGAATTATTGAAAGATAAGTTTGTTCTTATTCCGAATTTAGTAGAAATTCATGATGGCAATGGTAATGTTATCGAATCAAGAAAAAATATCCATATGAATAAGTATGATTTAAAAGCAAATTGCGAAAATTCTAATAACTCTTGTTTTGAGGGTTGGTTATATGAAAATTGTTATAACAAGTATTGTATAATTAATCCAAAAACTAAGTCTTATGTAAAGGTTGGAGGGAAGAACAATGTTGTCCCTCAAGCAATCAAGGCATTTGGTAGATGGACATCAAATAAATAAACTTGTTAAATATAAAAATTTTCCTCTAACAAAATTTTTTTTGTTAGGGGTTTTTAGCATTTAAAAGAGAATTGATTGTTATGGATATAAACCGAAATCTGAATACTTATTATAATTCACCAAAGTTCACTGGTATAAAATTGCAGAATTCTAATTTTGAAAATGCAAGAAATATTATGCTACAACTCAAACGTGTAGGGTTTGATTGTTTGGGGCATAAGACTAGATATTGTAATAATGAAACTCAGGATAAAATTAAGATGGCGAAATTTGTTAGAGAAAACAGTTCGTTTGGGGATAAAGAGTATGGTGTTCTCTTTTTACCTTGGAGTGGTGAAGCATATATAATGGCAAATCCAAAAGACGAACTTACAATTTATCGAATTTTAAAACAATATGATGATGTTTCTTTTAATTTTTTAATTTAGGATATTTATCATAAATACTAATCTGTTTATTTTCAAATAAAGTTAAATCTTTACCCTTTTCAAATCTCCTGTTATATTTATGCTATTAAATTATGTTAGGCTTGTTAACTATAAAGCCTTATTTTAATTGCCACGAGAGATCGCTGACACGAATTTGCAGGTGTGTTTATGTATATTTGTATAAGTTTTTTAACACAAATAAAACTTATATCTTCTTAAAACTCGCGTGAGTAAAGACAAAATGACTCTTTAGTTGGTTTCCAGTTTAAGTAATTACTAAAAATTTTTTGTTGTTTCAAAATCATCTCCCAATTATTATCTTGGATTAATCTTAACGCAATATTATATTATTTTTCTTTATATTTACAAGGAATATCCATTTCTTTTAAGTAAGCAAGTCCCCATTTG